>Ga0326728_10000051_pt1 | contig 453695 bp, 428 predicted proteins | sample MB3enrmetagenome_FD_207602 | JGI IMG/M metagenome (GOLD analysis project Ga0326728, IMG submission 207602) | Lab enriched peat soil microbial communities from McLean, Ithaca, NY, United States - MB31MN | ecosystem: Environmental > Terrestrial > Soil > Wetlands > Peat | place: USA: New York...
CGGCGGTGGCGGCGGCGGGCATGCTCGCAGCGGCGGCGGTATGCGTACGGGCGGCGGCGGTGGCGCGCGTCACGTCAGTGCCCGGCCGGCAATATCCCGTTCGTCTGCGGGGCCGAGGTCTGCGGGGTCAAGTGCACGCGGCCATCGAGCTTCGACCGTCCATAACGAGCCGAGCAATTCCGGCGGCCATCGGACGCTCGTCAATTCAAACGGCAGCGAGACGCGCAGGGCGAACGCGAACTCGAACGTCAAATCTCGCGCGGTCCGTAATACGTTGAACTCCGGCGCGGTCGCCGGTGCATTGCGCAACACGAGCGCATTGCGCAATGCGAGAATGCGCGCGCACGTCACGGCGGCCGCGGCGACGGCGGGATGGCATGAGGGACGCGACGGTGAAAATGGCTGGTGGCGACACGGCAATGGCGGCTACGGATGGGTCGGCCCGCTGTATTGGCCGTTCGCCTACTACGACATGTACGACTACGCGATGTGGGGCGACGGCAACGACGACTCGTTCTGGGGCTATGGCTACGGCGACATTTATGCCGGCATATTCGCCCCCTACGGTTATGACGACCTGACCGGCTATCTGCCGCAATACGCCAGTGGCAACCCGAGCGATGTTGGGCAAACGACGCCCGCTGCCGGCGCGCCGACCGCGGCGTCCGACCAGTTGACGCAAATGTGCGGCGCGGACAGCCGCGACATCGCCGGCCTGCCGATCGATCAGTTCCAGCAAGCCATCCAGCCGACCGACGAACAGCGCGCCGCGCTCGACGATCTCGCCAACGCCTCGGCCAAAGCGGCGCAGGACATCAAGGCCGCCTGCCCGACCGACATCGCGCTCACAGCCCCGAGCCGGCTCGCCGCCATGCAACGGCGCATCGAGGCGATGATCGCGGCGGTAGAGATCGTGCAGCCGCCGCTGGAGAAATTCTACGGCCTTCTGAGCGACGAGCAGAAGGCGCGGTTGACCGCGCTCGGCAAAGATCAGCGCAAAGAACAGCGTCAGAGCCAGGCCACGGAGAAGACCGCCGGCTCGCTTTCCCAGAGTTGCGGTGCTGCGCAACCCGGCGTGATGGAATGGCCGACCGCGGACATCGCCGCCGCGGTGCGCCCGACCGAGGTGCAACGCGCGAGTTTGGCCGCGCTCCAGAACGCCACCACCCAAGCGGCGGATTTGCTCAAGGCCTCGTGCCCGAGCGATCATCCGCTCACGCCGCCGGCGCGGCTCGCGGCGGTCGGCAAACGGCTCGCCGTCATGCTCCAAGCGGTCAAGATGGTGAGTGCGGCGCTCAACGACTTCTACGCAACGCTGTCCGACGAGCAGAAGGCGAAATTCGAAGCGATCGGCCCGCAGCGGACGGCTCAACTCGAGTCGCTGGAGGTCGCGCCCGTAAATGGCCGCCGGCGCGGCCCTCCCAGCCCCGAGCAGATCATTCGGCGTTTGCTGTCGCCCTTTTAGGGCATTCGATACCTCGGAAATCAGCGAGACTCGGCGGAGGCGTAGTCGCTTGAGCAATATTGCTCGGAAATGCATAGGATCGCAGATCAATATGCACGACTGAGGCAATATGCATGACTGATGCAAGAACTGATGCGAGCTCTCCGCTTGCCAAATCGGCGGCAGCCGCAAACGACGATCTGCCGAGCGGCTTGACGGGCGACGAAGCGCGCCGTCGGCTGGAAAAATTCGGCCCGAACGCGGTGCCCGATACGGCGCTGCATCCGTTGCGCCTGGCGATCGAGAAATTCTGGGCGCCGGTGCCGTGGATGCTCGAGGCGGCGGTGGTGCTCGAACTCGCGCTCGGCAAGTATGTCGAGGGTGGGATCATTGCCGCGCTGCTGGTCTTCAACGCCGCACTCGGGCTGTTGCAGGAGAGCCGCGCCCAGGCGACCCTTGCCGCGTTGAAATCGCGGCTCGCGCTCAACGCGGCTGTCCGGCGCGACGGCGCGTGGAAAACGATTCTGGCGGCCGAACTCGTGCCGGGTGACGTGGTGAAGCTGTCCCTCGGCGCGGTGGTCGCCGCGGACGTGAAACTCATCGGCGGCGAAATCCTGCTCGACCAATCCATGCTCACCGGCGAATCCGTACCGATCGAAGCCGGCGCCGGCGTAGAGACCTATGCCGGCGCGTTGGTGCAGCGCGGCGAGGCCGTGGCGGAGGTGACCGCGACCGGCGCCCGCACCAAATTCGGTCGCACCGCCGAACTGGTGCGCACCGCGCACGTCGTAAGCTCGCAGCAGCGGGCGGTGTTGAGCGTGGTGCGCAATCTCGCCGGCTTCAACGGCGTCGTCATCGCGCTCTTGATCGCCTATGCGTGGTTTCTCGAAATGCCGCTCGACGAGATCATCCCGCTCGCGCTGACGGGGGTGCTCGCTTCTATCCCGGTCGCATTGCCGGCCACCTTCACGCTCGCGGCGGCGCTCGGCGCGCGGGCCCTGGCCAAGCAGGGGGTGCTGCCGACCCGGCTCTCGGCGGTCGATGAAGCCGCATCGATGGGTGTCTTGTGCGCCGACAAGACCGGCACGCTGACGCGCAACGCGCTGACCGTGACGAGCGTGCAGGCGATGCCGGGCTTCGACGAGCCGCACGTGCTGGCGCTGGCCGCGCTGGCGAGTTCCGACGGCGGCCAGGATCCGGTCGATGGCGCCATTCGCGCCGCCGCGGCGGGCAAGCCGGTCGCCGATGCGCCGCGCTTGATCAAGTTCGCCGCCTTCGACCCGGCCAAGAAGATGTCGGAAGCGACTGCAACGGATAAGACGGGAAGCCCGCAGCGGATCGTGAAGGGCGCCTCCGCCGTGGTCATCGCTCTCGTCCAGACGTCGCCGGACGCTGCGACGGCGGCGGCGAACGAACTCGAAGCCAAGGGATTTCGCGTATTGGCGGTGGCCGCCGGCACCGCGACCGCGATGAAGCTCGCGGGGCTGATCGCGCTCAGCGACCCGCCGCGGTCGGACTCGGCGGCGCTGATCAGCGAATTGCACGATTTGGGCGTGCGCACCGTGATGGTGACGGGCGATGCGCCGGCGACCGCCGCCATCGTGGCGAAGGCGGTGGGACTTGACGGCGCCGTCTGTCCACCGGGGCCGATCCCCAACGCCGTCGATCCCGAGCAATTCGCCGTCTTCGCCGGCGTGCTGCCGGAGGACAAGTACAAGCTCGTCAAGGCGTTTCAGAACGGCGGCCACACCATCGGCATGTGCGGCGACGGCGCCAACGACGCGCCGGCGCTGCGCCAGGCGCAGATCGGCATCGCGGTCTCGACCGCGACCGACGTCGCCAAATCGGCGGCCGGCATGGTTTTGACCGAGCCGGGCCTCGCCGGCATCGTCGCCGCGGTCAAGGAGGGCCGCATCACGTTTCAACGCATCCTGAGCTACACGCTGAATTCGATGACCAAAAAAATCGTGCAGGTGCTGTTCCTGGCGACCGCCCTCGTCATGACCGGCCATGCCATCCTGACGCCGTTGCTGATGGTCCTCATCATGATCACCGGCGATTTCCTCGGCATGTCGTTGACGACCGACAATGTCCGGCCGTCGCCGATGCCGAATGCGTGGCGGATCGGCAACCTGACCGTCGCCGGCGTCGTCATGGGGCTGGGCGAGCTTCTGTTTTGCATCGCGGTCTTGGCGCTCGGCGCCTACCGGGTGGGGCTCGGCATCGGCGCCCTGCAGACGCTCGCCTTCATCTCAATCGTGTTCGGCACCCAGGCGACGACCTACACCAACCGCGAGCGTCGGCATCTGTGGTCGTCGCGTCCCAGCTTCTGGCTGGTCGCTTCGTCTGCCGCCGATATTCTGATCGCCTCGACCTTGGCCATCGGCGGATTTGCCATGACGCCGCTGCCGCCCTGGATGATCGCCGCCACGCTCGCCGCTGCGGCCGTCTTCGCGGTGATTCTGGATCTTGTGAAGGTCCCGGTCTTTCGCCGGCTTGGGATTGCGTAGGGGCGGCCCTTGTGGCCGCCCGTCTCAACCGCCTCAACGCCGGGCGCCCACAAGGGGCGCCCCTACGAGTGCCGCATTGTATACCAATGATCAATTTGTCACTGCTCGGTACGCCTGCGGCAGCAAGCGCGCGAGGCGATCGGCCCATGCGCGCTGGCCCGCTTCGTCCGCAATCGAATCCTGGCGGATCTCGATCAAGGCGTGGGGCAGGCCGCGGCGCTCGCCGTGCGTCGGGACCGTGTAGTCGGTCGTGTCGCTCACCTGGTAGGGTTCGTTGTCGCCGACGATGAGGCCGGCTTCTTGTTTGAGAAGCGCGATGAGCCGGCGGGACAGGCTCGGGTCGCGGTGATAAAGCAGCGCGACATGCCATGGCCGCGCTTCGCCCTTGAACACTGGCGTAAAACTGTGCAGCGCGATCAGCGCGGCGGGAAGGCCTGCTTCCCGGCGGCGGTCGAGCTCCGCCGCGATGCGGTCGTGGTAGGGCCGGAAAATCTCGCGGACGCGCGCGGCTTTATCCGTGTCGCTCAAAGAGACATTGCCCGGGATGGGGGTGAGTTCGCTGATTTCGGGGATCGACGTTGAGGCGTTTGGCGGACGATTGCAGTCGATCACAAGACGTGAATAATTTTGCTGGATGAGGACGGCGTCGAGCGCGTCGGCTAAAATCCGGCCGACCCCGGCGATGCCGATGTCCCAGGCGATATGCCGCTCGTAGTCCTCGTCCGCGAGGCCGAGCCCGCCGAGCGCGCGGGGCACCGTCCGGCCGGCGTGATCGGCGACCAGGAGGAGCGGCGACGCGCCGTTCGGGTTGTAGACCGTGACCGGCGCGGGCTCGTCGGCGGTCAGCAGAATTTGCGTAGTTTCGTTCATTGACGCTCACGGTCGTTTGATAAATATGTACAATAACTGGCCCGACAAATGCATGTCACCGGCATATCGCGTACCATAAAACAGCGAAGCCGATTCTCGACAAATGCCGATTCTCAGCGTCAGACACGTCACGACCTATCGCTACCGCCAACCGGTCGCCTTCGGCGAGCACCGGATGATGCTGCGCCCGCGCGACGATGATGATCAACGGATACTACACTCCGAGCTCACGATCACGCCGGCGCCCAAGGCGTTGACCTGGACCCGAGACCGCTTCGGCAATCACGTCGCGACCGCCCACTTCAGCGATCGCGCGAAGAAACTTCGTTTCGTCAGCACCATTCGGCTGGACCACGCGCCCGCCGACTTTCGCGACGCCGACATTGCGGATTTTGCTCGTACCTACCCGTTCGCCTACGCGGCGGAAGAGCGCGCTCGCCTCGAACGCTTCATGCGGCCGCTTTTCCGGCACGCCGAAATCGATCGCTGGAGCGCCCAGTTCTTTCGCGACGACGGATCGGCCGATACCCATGCGCTGCTTGTCGACATGACGCAGACCATGCGGCGCAGCTTCAAGCACGTCGCGCGCCACGAGAAGGGGGTGCAGGATCCCGTCCTTACTCTCGAGCGCGGCAGCGGGAGTTGCCGCGACCTCGCCGTGCTGATGATTGCGGCGCTGCGCTTGCGCGGGATTGCCGCGCGGTTCGTGTCCGGTTACCTTCATCTGACTGACGACGAGGACGACGACGGCGACGAGGATGCCATCACCGGAGGCAACACCCACGCCTGGGTTCAAGTTTATGTTCCCGGTCCTGGCTGGGTCGACTTCGATCCTTCGGCCGGCATTGTTGGAAACCGGAATCTCATCCGTGTTGCGGTTGTGCCCGACCCACGCGAGGCGGTCCCGTTGCAGGGGACGTGGTACGGCAGCGCGTCGGATCACCTCGCCATGGAAATTGCGGTGAAGGTCCGGGCCGCGCCGCGCGACGGAACCCTCATGCCGCCTTCGTCTTAGTATGAATTGAGCAAAGGTCTCTTGCGCGCCGAACCGAGAAGCGTTTCCTGATGAAGATTCGCGCCGGCTACGAAATATCCTACGAGTGTCCGCAGCCGACGCCGATGATCGTGACGCTGAGCGTTCATCCGTCGCGGATCACGGATTTGCTGACGCCGGATCAGATGCGGTTCGATCCTTTCATTTCGACCAACTGGTATCGCGACGGCTTCGGCAACACCTGTCACGTGATCCGCGCTCCCGTCGGCCGGCTCACGCTGTCCGCCGATTTTCTGATAAAGGACAGCGGAGCGCCGGACGCCGTCGCGCCCCGAGCGGAGCAGCATCCGCTGGAAAAACTCCCGGTCGAGACGCTGGTCTATCTGCTCGGAAGCCGTTATTGCGAAACCGACCGCTTCACCCAGATCGCGTGGGCCCAGTTCGGCAATGTCGCGAAGGGCTGGCCGCTGGTTCAGGCAATCTGCGACTACGTCCACAATCGCATCAAATTCGGTTACGAGCACGCCAGCCCGACCAAAACGGCCTGGGATGCGCACACCGAGCGGCGCGGCGTCTGCCGCGACTTCGCCCATCTCGCGATCACGCTGTGCCGCTGCATGAACCTTCCGGCGCGCTATTGCACCGGCTATCTCGGCGATATCGGCGTGCCGCCCGATCCCGCGCCGATGGACTTCAGCGCCTGGTTCGAAGTGTTCCTCGGCGACCGCTGGTACACTTTCGACGCGCGCCACAACGCGCCGCGCATCGGCCGCATCCTCATCGCCCGCGGCCGCGACGCCACCGACGTCGCGATCGTCACCTCGTTCGGCCCGTGCACGCTTGTCGGCTTCAAGGTGGTGACGGACGAGGTGTCTCCGACCAAGGCGGCCGTCGGAAGGTGATAGGCTTGTCTGGTTCCTCGCCGTTGTTTTGAACCTCGTCCGGCGCCCTGGAATTCTGCCGGCAGGGCGGCGGGGGCTGCGCGGTGGTGTTCGTGGACGACGCCGTTGCGCCGAACAATTCATCGGCGCATTGAGGCCCGGCGCGTTCGCGGGTGTCCTGCGTTCATCGGCGCAGATTATCCAGCAAGCGCCGTGCGTATTGAGTCTTGTCGAGCTTGGCGGCGAGCGCTTTAAGCTCCGCGGCATCGATCCAGCCGTTGTGGAACGCGATCTCGTCGGGCGCGCACACGAGCTGGCCCTGCCGGTGCTGCAAGACGCGGACGAATTCGGCGGCTTCCAACAGCGAATCGTGGGTGCCGGCGTCGAACCAGGCGAAGCCGCGGCCGAGCCGTTCGACCGCGAGCCGCCGCTGGCGCGCGTAAAGAAGATTGAGATCGGTGATCTCCAGCTCCCCGCGTGCCGAAGGCGTCAGGCTCTTGGCGAGTTCGATCACATCTTCGTCGTAGAAATAGAGGCCGATCGCGGCCCAGTTCGATTTCGGCACCTGTGGCTTCTCCTCGAGCGAGACCGCCTCGCCGTCCGGACCGAATTCGATTACGCCGTAACGCTGCGGATCATCGACCGAATAGGCAAAGATGGTGGCGCCGTCGCGGCGCTCGTCGGCGCGGCGCAGCGCCTCGGGCAGGCCGTGCCCGTAGATGATGTTGTCGCCGAGGATCAGACAACACGGGTGGCCGCGGATGAAATCCGCGCCGATGATGAACGCCTGCGCGAGGCCTTCGGGCGCGGGCTGCGCGGCGTAGTCGATGCGCAAACCCCATTGTTTTCCGCTGCCGAGCAGGTTTTGAAAGGCGGCCTGGTCGTGCGGCGTCGTAATCACCAGGACGTCGCGGATGCCGGCGAGCATCAGCACGGACAGCGGATAATAGATCATCGGCTTGTCGTAGACCGGCAACAGCTGTTTGGACGTGACGATCGTCAACGGGTGCAGCCGCGTGCCCGAACCGCCGGCGAGAATGATTCCCTTACGCGACATGGTTCGCTCTTGCTTCGCCGGTTTGTGTTTGTTCCGCCGCCACGATTGCGCGGGTCGTCCGATCCACTTCGTCGGTCCATGGCGAGGCGGTAAAGCCGAACGTTTGCGCAAAGTAGCGGCAATCGAGGCGAGAATTGGCCGGGCGCCGCGCCGGCGTGGGATAATCCGCCGTCGCGATGGCGATGACGCGGGGATGGCGGCCGGTGAGCGGCGCCGCCGCAGAGATGATACGGCTGGCGAAACCATGCCAGGTAGTCACGCCCGCGGCGGTGAAATGATAAGTGCCGTAGACATCGTCGCCGCCGTAAAGCCGCGGCGCGATGCGCAGGATCGCGTCCGCGATGGTCCGTGCCGACGTGGGTGAGCCCGCCTGATCGGCGACGACCCGCAGCTCGTCGCGGGTCGCGGCCAGGCGCAGCATCGTCTTGAGAAAATTCTTCCCGAACTCACTGTAGACCCAGGCGGTGCGCAGGATCACGTGCCGGCGCAGCGCCTGGCGCACCGCTGCTTCGCCGGCGACCTTGGTGCGCCCGTACACATTGAGCGGGCAAACCGGATCGGATTCGACATAGGCGCCGGCCTTGGCGCCGTCGAACACATAATCGGTCGAGATGTGGACGAGCGGCACGCCGACGCCGGCGCACGCGGCGGCGAGCACGGCCGGCCCGATCTCGTTGCCGCGCCGGGCGTCCGCGATGTTGCTCTCGGCGAGATCGACCGCGGTGTAGGCCGCCGCGTTCACGACCAGAAGCGGCTTGTGGCGCGCGAGCGCGGCCGTGACGGCCGCGCGCTCGGCAATATCGGCTTCGCCGTGCGGCAGGGCGGTCAGCGCGACGTCGCTCCGCGCGGCCGCGTGCGCCAGCTCGCAGCCGAGCTGCCCGTTGCCGCCGAACACGAGGATCACGTCAGCACTCCGAGGCGCTCGCCGCCATAGACGCGGTCGCGGATGTGCTGCCACCACGGCCGATTCGCCAGATACCATTCGACCGTCTTGCGCAGTCCGCTGGCGAAAGTCTCGCGCGGCCGCCAGCCGAGCTCGCTCGTCATGCGGCTTGCATCGATGGCATAGCGCAGATCGTGCCCCGGACGATCGGCGACGAAGCTGATGAGCGTGTCGCGGCGCCCGATCGCGCGGTCGGGAGCAAGCTCGTCCAACAGCGCGCAAATCGCGCGCACCACCTCGATGTTTGTTTTCTCGCTGCCGCCGCCGATGCAATAGGTCTCGCCGACGCGGCCCTTGGCGGCGACAATGACGAGCGCGCGGGCATGGTCGTCGACGTAAAGCCAATCACGGACATGATTGCCGGCGCCGTAGACCGGAAGTTTCTTGCCCTCGAGGCCGTTGATGATGGCGAGCGGAATCAGCTTTTCCGGGAAATGATAGGGTCCGTAATTGTTCGAGCAGTTGGTCACCACGACCGGCAAGCCGTAGGTGTGGTGCCAGCTGCGCACCAGGTGGTCGGAGGCCGCTTTGGAGGCCGAATAGGGCGATCGCGGCGCGTAGGCCGTGGTCTCGCAAAAGCGGCCGTGCGCGCCCAGCGAGCCGAAGACCTCGTCGGTCGAGATATGGTGAAAGCGAAAATCGGCCCGCCGGTCGTCCGGCAGGCCCTGCCAGTAACGCAGCGCGGTCTCCAGAAGAATATGCGTGCCGACGATGTTGGTGTGGATGAATTCGGCCGGGCCGTCGATCGAACGGTCGACATGGCTCTCGGCGGCGAGATGCATGACGACGTCGGGGCGGTAATCGGCGAACACTTCCCGCATCTTGTCGGCGTCGACGATGTCGGCGCGCTCGAACGCATAGCGCGGGTCGTCGGCAACCGGCGCCAGCGATTCCAGATTGCCGGCATAGGTGAGCTTATCGACGACGAGCACGCCGTCGGCGGTCGAGCCGATGATGTGGCGCACCACCGCCGAGCCGATGAAGCCGGCACCGCCGGTGACGAGAAATCGCCGCTGCGAACGCATCATGGCTCATTATACCGAAACGGTGAAACGAAATCCGCAAACGAGCCCAGCGCGCGATCCTTGTCCGAGAGCACCGCATCCGCGGCCGCCGCCGGCCAGCCGATGGCGAGCGTCGGGTCGTTCCAGATCAATCCCTGTTCGCACTCCGGAGCGTAATATTCGTCGACCTTGTAGGCCACTTCGGTGTCCGGCTCCAGCGTGCAGTAGCCGTGGGCGAAGCCGCGCGGCACGAATAATTGCTCGCCGCCCTCGGCCGTCAGCCGCTCGGCGACCCAAGCGCCATAATTCGGCGAACCGACGCGCAGGTCCACGGCCACATCATAGATGCTGCCGCGCAAGACCCGCACCAGCTTGGCCTGCGGCCGCGGCGGCACCTGGAAATGCAGCGCGCGCACCGTTTCCGCGCGCAGCGACAGCGACTGATTGTCTTGGACAAAATCCGCCTCGACGCCGGCGGTCGCCGCCGCGCGCTTGTTGTAGGTCTCGACAAAATAGCCGCGCGCGTCGGCAAAACAGCGCGGCCGCAGCAGCAGGACCCCGGGCAGTTTCGTGCTTTTCACGTCCATTGACGCTCCGAACCTAGCTGATAATCAATCCGTCGCTATGACGAAATCGGTGGGCGCGACCGACAAATGCGGTGAGTAGCAGTGGTCGCACGCGATGGCGCCGCCATGGCGGTCTCTTATCACCCGCTCTTCGTTCTCGGCGCGTGATCTCTTGTCCGGCGCGTCGTCGCGGCCGCGACTGCGCGATTCGAAGTGAAAAAGTTCAGCGAACGGAGTGATCACGTTGCGATAACCCAAAGACATGACCTTGAGGCAAAGATCGACATCGTTCAACGCCACCGGCAACGCCTTCTCGTCAAGACCGCCCGCTGCAATGAAAATGGAACGTTTGACCACAAGACAGGCTCCGGTCACGGCGGAATAGTTCGAGGCAACGAGCAAACGCCCGAAATAGCCCGGGTCTTGGCGTGGCCAGTTGAGGAACGCGTGGTGGCCGATTCCCGAGGGATCGAGCACTATGCCGGCATGCTGAACCCTGCCGTTCGCATAATAGAGCCTCGCGCCGACACAGCCGACGCCTGGCTGGGACGCATAGCCCACCATATCCTCCAGCCAATCCGGCGTGATGACGACGGTGTCATTGTTCAGAAGGCAAAGATAATCGGCGCTGGACCACTCCGCCGCACGGTTGTTGAGGGCCGAGTAATTGAATGCGCCCGGATGCGACCGGACATGAATCCGCGTGTCGTTACGGTAGCTTTTCAGGAGATCGATAGTCGCGGGTTGTACCGAGTCGTTGTCGACCAGGATGATTTCGTAATTTCTGTATGTAGTCTTTGTCAAAATGGAGGAGACGCATTGCCGGAGCAGCTCCGCCTGGTCCCGAAACGGAATGATGATGGAGACTTTCGGCTGAGATTCCGGAAGGCCGTAACGGACTCGATAAAAGCCATCGGCGACCGTTTCAACGCGGGCATTCACGGCGCGCCGCGCCAAGTGCTGTTCCAGCGCATGCTTGCCGGCGACCACAATGCGTGGATCGGCGACGGGAAGCGTCGCCGCTGCTCCGGGTACGCGATGTCGACGCTCGCGCCGGTGATACAAGACCGCAGCAATGTGTCCGATCTGCGCTTCATCGATGGCCTCCACCATGCGCAAATTGGCATCATAATCCTGCGCGCCGTCAAAGTCGTTGCGCCAGCCGCCGATCTTTCTCAACGTGTCGGTGTGGTAGGTCGTCGCCCGATCGAAGTAGTTATAGGAATAGAGCAATTCGCGCGAGAATTGCGGTTTGAAATAAGGCAGGAATCTGCGATCATTCTCGTCGATCCTGTCGTCGTCGGAATAGACGAGGCGGGCATCCGATCTGCTGCCGAAATACTCCGCGAATGCCTGCACGGCGACGGGCGCGAGCGTGTCATGTTGATCGAGATGTAGGGCAAATGGCGCCGAAGACAGAGCGAGCGCCGTGTTGCGTCCGGCGGACATCTCGCCCGTCGCCTCTGAAATTTTCAGCGTGGCCCGCTTGCGTCCCCCGGTCGCAGCGGCAAGCACCTGCCGGGCGGCCGCGCCGGTCGAGGTGTCAACGGCGATACAAAGCTCCCAGTTGGGCGTCGTCTGCCGCATCACCGACTCGATCGCGTTGCGCAGATAGGGAGGGTACGGGTCGCGTAGCGTCATCAGGATTGAAATCGGCGGGCGCTCGATGCTTCGCGCATGCGAAGGCGCCAACACTCGTTTGACCGCTCGATTTTCGCGCCTTTCGATCCACCATCGGTAGAGTTCATCTTCGCCGGCGAACTGTCGGGGACGGCGAAAATCAAGGATGACAAAAAAAGACTGCCGCGGCCGGAGAAACGTTCCGAGGAACGTGAGTGGCCGACGAAAAATGATGTTTCTGAGAAAGGGTCTCTGGAGCGAAAGCCAAACAAATTCGAGCGCCGAAATGGGTCGTAGCGTCGCCGACACTGCGTCGCCCGGCTCGCAGGGTTCGAGGTGCAGCGCCAACGACGCGACACTTGATCCGAGGAAGATGTAGGCGGTAAAGCGGTTCCCGGGCATCGGACGTTCGAAAGTCGCAGCCGGCTTGTCGGTCTGCTCCAGGGCCGTGATGGCCAGCCTTTCCAGCGGTCGCGAGGAAAGGATCCTGATCCGGTACCAGCCCTGAATTCTGCGGGCTCGTACGTCCAAGATCACTCGCCGCGTCGTGTCGCTCTCCCAAGTACCAATGCCGTCAGGCTGAGACGCAACCGCGTCCGGAACGCTAATCGTCTGGCGAAACATGATCGACCGAATGGCAAGAACCGAATGGCAAGAACCGAATGGCAAGAACCGAATGGCAAGAACCGAATGGCAAGAACCGAATCGCAACGTCCGTGTCGGCTCACCGCATGAGAGCGTCCTTAAGTCCCCGCACAAGCCTGCTCGCCGTCATCCTAGCGTGCACGAACAACTCCTGCAATATCAAGCTGTTGAATGTATGAGGTTATCGCAGTGTCCGGGCGGCCAAGCAAGGCGCGATGGAAGCCCGCGGCCACCGTAATCACTTCGTCGCCGGGCCGGATCCGCTGCTCCAAGCGTTGGTCGGAAGGGGCAATCAAAATATCGATGTGCGAATCATAGCGAGGATCGGAGATACCCGTCGATTACCTCGTGTAATGTTTCCTTCGCGATTGGCCGAAGAAATCCCCCATCCTGCGCTGCCGGGCTGACGCCCGTCTATTCCTCCTGAGCAATTACTGAGCGTATTGCTGCTGCAGGTGGTTATGGCATTCACTCGGAACGACACTTGATGGAACAGCTGGTTTTTTACCGCAAGGCTGCCGGGCGGGAGGCGAAGCTCTGCTAAATGGACCACGCCACGATGGAGAACCGTGCACGGGCTGGCGGTCGCTGGCAGGGTCACGCAGGCGTTGCCGAGCACCGGCGTTCGGAGACGAAGCTCGAAGCCAAAACAGCCGGCTACCGCATCACGGGTCGCGAGAGGCTTATGACGCGGCGGATCATGGTGTCAATTTGCGCGTCATCAACGTCACGCCGCATGTGGCGCAGAGCGATGGCGGTATCGGTTTGAACACGTGCAAGCGCCGCCGCAGGATGTTATACACGAGAATATCCGAACCGAAATTGGCGCCGAGAAGCACCGCGAAACGAAATTCCTCGATCGGTCCCGTAGCTCAGCCGGATAGAGCAGCGGTTTCCTAAACCGAAGGTCGCAAGTTCGAGTCTTGCCGGGACCGCCAATAAATCAATTGGTTAGGCTTTTCGCGGAAAGCTTTTGGCTCTTTTTTGGCTCTTGGTCCCGAGTGGGGGTGAGAGCAACAACATTCTCTTCTGACGAAGTGCGGAGCGAAAACTCGGAGGACACCGCACCGCGGGTGGGGCAGGGCGCATCATTTGGCGCTAACGCCCGCGGGCTGCTGGCGCGACCGGATCCGACGGCTTGCGCGTAGGATCCGACGCACAACGGCCCGCGGGCGGATGCGATGTGGCGTCGGCGCAAAGACTGGCGCCCGAAGCGCGCGCCGCCTTTAGGCTACGGGCGCGGTACGGGATCGCCGCGGGGCGAATTGCGATTGGACAAAGAGCAGATCAGGATTTAAAGCGATAAATTGAGCACGCTGAAGATTACGCTCTGGTTCTGGCATGGCACGCGAATGCCGGATCGAACGATCAGCTGCGGCGAACTGCCAGATGTTATGGTGATGCTGCCGAGAATACCCACCAGATGGAAGGCCCACCGGAACGCAGTTTGATGACGATCGTAGTGATCGATCGGAGCAGGCCGCACATGGGCTGGGGGCGACACTCGAGGCCGCCGCGCGACACTCGACGCTGGCGGTGACCAACAGGACCCAACCTTGGGCCGAAGCCTCGAAAAATCGAAGTAATGCTTGTAAAATCCTCGTGCGCTGCTTAAGAAGGAGCGCAAATTCCAGCGCGTTGTGACTGATCAGCATTAGCGATGTCTCCGCCAATGCCACGATAGTCGCCAGACCCCGCCCTTGATGCAAGGATACAAGAATGGCGAGACTGCTCGAGATTGTGACGCCGCTACACAAGGCGACCAAGCGCGATTATCTCGCGCGCATGAACGACGACAAAGTTCAATGCATGATCAAGGCCAAGGAATACGAGTTCGACTACTGGGACGGCGACCGCCGCTACGGTTATGGCGGCTATAAATTCATCGAAGGCCGATGGGCGCCGGTGGCGAAGGCGTTGATCGATTTGTACGGCCTCGAGAACGGATCGAGCGTGCTCGATGTCGGCTGCGGCAAGGCCTTCCTGCTCTACGAGATGAAGAAGATACTGCCGGAACTCAAAATAGCGGGTTTTGATATTTCCAAGCACGGGCTCGCCGACGCGCGCGACGATATCAAGCCTTACTTGTTCCGCTATCGCGCGCAAGACCGCTATCCCTACGGCGACAACGCCTTCGACCTGGTAATCTCGCTGGGCTGCCTGCACAATTTGCGCCTGTTCGAGTTGCAGACTGCGGTGCAGGAGATCGAGCGTGTCGGCAAGAACAAATACATCATGGTCGAGGGCTATCGAAACGAGCTCGAACAGTTCAATCTGGAATGCTGGGCGCTGACCGCGGAGTCGATCCTGCATACGTCGGAATGGATTTGGCTTTATCATCACTTCGGCTATACCGGAGATTACGAGTTCATTTATTTCGAATAGGACGACGGACATGCCCATTAGGACAGCCAAGGCGGCAATCCTGGCCCGGTCGCGCGAGCCGCTTGTCGTCGATGAGATCACGTTGCCCGAAGAGCTTGGCGTCGGCCAGGTGTTGGTCAAGGTGCTTTACAGCACGATCTGCGGTGCTCAGATCAACGAGATCGCCGCCGCCAAAGGTCCGGACAAATTCCTGCCGCACCTGCTCGGTCACGAAGCATCGGCGCAGGTCGTCGAGATTGGACCCGGCGTGACGAATGTGAAGCCGGGCGACACCGTCGTGCTGCATTGGCGGCCGAGTTTAGGCATCCAATGCGCGCCGCCCGCCTACAAGTGGCGCGGCGAAAAGCTCAACGCCGGCTGGGTTACGACGTTCAACGATTATGCGGTGATTTCCGAAAACCGCATGACGCGCATCGCGCCGGATTACGATCTGCGCACCGCGCCGCTGCTTGGCTGCGCGGTTACGACCGCGGCCGGCGTGATCAACAACGACGCCAACGTCAAGATCGGGGAATCGGTCGTGGTCTTCGGCGTCGGCGGCGTCGGCCTCAACGTGGTGCAATTTGCCCAGCTCGCCGGCGCTTATCCGATCGTCGCCATCGATCTCGTCGACTCGAAGCTGGAGATGGCCCGGGCGCGCGGCGCCACCCACTGCCTCAATCCCACGGCGATCGCCGACCTCGACGCCGAAATCCGCAGCATCGTCGGCGCCAAAGGCCCGGACAAGGTGATCGAGACGACCGGCGCCAAGTCGGTGATCGAACTCGCCTATAATCTTACCAACGCCGACGGAACTTGCGTGCTGGTCGGCGTCCCGAGCGAGAAAGTCACGATCTACACACTGCCGATTCACTTCAACAAGGTGCTGACCGGGTCGCACGGCGGGGACGCCGTTCCGCAGGTCGACATTCCCCGCTTGATTCGGCTGAACCAGGCGGGCCGCCTGTCGTTCGAAGGCATCATCACCCACGAGTTCCCGCTCGACGACATCAACATTGCGCTCGATGTCGTGCGCGGCGGCACGGCCGGGCGAGTCGTCCTGAAGGTGGCGGCCTGAAGCCGAGCGCCCGGCAGCGCAATCTGGGCGCAATCTGCCTTGGCGAATTCAGCTCGCTGACTGTCTCGCCGCGAGGAGCGCCGCGATCACGGCCATCGCGTCCGGTGCTTCGTAGCCATAACGGTCGCGCAGCCGGCTGGAATCTAGTGTGGTGTGCGGCGGTGTGGCGCCGTCCGGCAGGCCGGCATCGCGGGCGCGCGTTTCCCTGACCAGCGCGGAAGAGGCGCCGAGATGGGATGCGACGAACTGGCCAGCTTCGGCGTAGGTTATGTCGCGCGGGCCGGTGAGCTGAAAAATCCCGGTCGCACGCTCGTCCAGCAAGGAGCCGATGGCGCCGCACACCAGATCCATCGGCGTCGGCGCGAAGGTCATGTCGGCAAAGGCGCGGATCGGCCTGCCTTCCGACAGGTCCGCGATCCAACCGTCGATCAGCGGCATCGGCGTCGCGACCACCTTGGCGAGACGCAGGATGGCTGCCGGCGCGCCGCGCGCCATTTGCTCGCGCAGCAGCGTCTCCATGCGCATCTTCTGCCGGCCGTATTCGCTGACCGGCGAATACGGCGCATCGGCCGGCATCAGCGGTGCTCGACCGTCGAACACCTGGTTGCTGGACAGAAACAGCACGTAGATGCCGCGCGCCAACAACTTCGCAGTGAGCGCCGACGTCTGGTGCACATTGACGAAGGTGGTGGCTTCGGGATCGGCAGCGCACGTGGCGAGGCGCGCCAGCGCGGCACAAACACAGACGGCGCTGGTTGCGGGCGGCGGCTCCCAGAAATCGAGCGGCGCCGAAAGGTCGAGGAAAGGGCGGTCGTTGCTCGCTCGATCGCGCCGGCGTGTGGTTGCCGTAACTTCGAGGCCTTGGGCCCTCAATGCCCGCTGGGCCGCCCCGCCGACCTCCGAATCACCGCCGACTATGAGAAACATCTCTGGCGCTCGCCGCAGCCGATCCCGTACGCGTTGGCCACGCGCGGCGATCAGGCCACCTTTTCCTTCGGTCGCAGCGATTTCAGGACGCGTCCCGCGATCTGCGCCGGTGCCAGGCCGTACAATTCGAATAGATCTTCCTGCAGGCCGTATTTGTGCGGAAAAGCATCCGGCAGACCGATCCGCACCATGGGCGGCAGCGCCGTACCGAGCTTCTCCACCAATAAATCGGTGACCGCGCTGCCGAAGCCGCCGATCATCGTGCCCTCTTCCACCGTTGCGACAAGCTCGGCATCGCTGGCAAATTCGAGCGCAGCCTCTTCGTCGAGCGGCTTGATGGTGTGGAAATGCACGACGGAGACGTCATGGCCGTCTTCGGCGAGTATTGCCGCCGCCGCGAGACTGTTGGTCGTCATCACGCCGGTGGCCATCAGTACAATGGAGCGTCGCGATCGCGCCCGGCGCATCGGGATCGCCTTGCCGAGCGCAAATCCGTTTTCGTCGCGGCTGACAACCGGATCGCCGCCTTTGGCAAGACGAATGTAGATCGGGTTCGGCCACGCGAGCGTGCAATTCATCAACCGCACCATCTCCTTGGCGTCGCACACCGCCGTCACCGTCATGTTCGGCAATGCCCGCATGATGGCGATGTCCTCGATCGCCAGATGCGTCGGCCCAAGCGGTGCATAAACCAAGCCGCCGCCATTGCCGATGAGACGCACCGGCAGGTTATGCAGGCAGAGATCGATCCCGACCTGTTCATAGCAGCGGCGCGTGATGAAGGTGGCAATGGTGTTGACGTAGGGAACGTAGCCCTCCATCGCAAGACCGGCCGCCATGCCGATGCAGTTGGCCTCGGTGATGCCCTCCATGTACCAGCGCTCGGGCATTTCCTTCTGCATGTCGGCGAGCAGCCCAGGGCTCAGATCGGAGCCGATGAACAACACACGCTTGTCCCGCTTCGCGAGATCATAGACCATGTTGAGGCAGGTGGCGCGCATGTCTACTCCAGAGCCGCATAGAGTTTAGTCAGCATATCGTTGGCGATCTTGGATTTGTGATGCCAGTTGGCGTCGTTTTCCGCAAACGCGATGCCCTTGCCCTTGACGGTGTGGCAGACGATGGCGGTCGGCCGATCGGCGGCAAGCGGCAGACGACGGAAGACGTCGCGCAAAGCTTCTACGTCGTGCCCGTCGACGTCGATAGCGGCGAAATTGAAAGCGCGCCATTTGTCCAACAACGGCTCGAGATCTTGGATGTCCCGGGTCGGCCCCGCCGACTGTATCTTGTTGTAATCGATCACGGCGGTGAGGTTCGAAAGCTTGTGCTTGCCGGCACAGAGCGCCGCTTCCCAGACCGAGCCTTCGTCGATCTCGCCGTCGCCCATGACGACGATAATACGTGTGTCGCGGCTCTCGATGCGCGCCGCCAACGCCATGCCGACCCCGTAGGACAGGCCGTGACCGAGCGAACCGGTCGAAGCTTCGACGCCGGGAATTTTTGCCGCTTCCGGATGGCCACCGAGGATGGAATCGCGGCGGCAGAAGGTATCGAGCGTCTCGTAAGGGATGAATCCCTTCTCGGCCAGCATGATGTACTGCGCGATGCAACCGTGACCCTTGCTCAATATCATGCGGTCGCGGCCGGGCCATTTCGGCTCGTCGGCGCGAAAGCGCAGCACGTCGTCGTAAAGTACGCGCATGATCTCGACGAGCGACATCGACGAGCCGACGTGGCCGCGCTCGCCGCCTTGGAGTGTGCGGACGACGAGGCGACGCAAATATTTCGAACGCTCGTCGAGCGGCGGCGTCGCAAAGTTGAGCAACTGGGCCGCTTGGGCTTGCGCCGCTTGGGCTCCGGCCATGATCCTATTCCTCCAGCTTTTCCGGCAGCGATGACAGAAATTCCCGCGCGCGGGCAAGCTGCCGCGCCTTGGCGTCGCTCCAACTTCCGGTATCGCCCGCGAGCACGCGCCGCTGCCACCGCTCGGGGATGAATTCGTTGAGCAGGATAAGCACCCAGCGCAAGCCGAACAGCGGCAGATAAGCCGAGAGGCGGTCGGCGAAGGCGGGATCCTGTCCGTAGAGCCGCTGCGCTGCCTGTCGAAACCGCTCGAGCTGCGCCGGCCGAAGCGACCTGCTCGGATGCAGCAGGATGTCGGCGGTCAGCTTCACGGGATCATCCCAGCCAAAATACTCGAAATCGACAAACGCCAGCGAGCCGTCGGGCCGGCGCAGACTATTGTGGAAACCGAAGTCCGACGGCACGAGACTGCGCCGCTCCTGCGGGAGTTCGGCGCTGAAATCAATGCCGACGGCCGCCGTCATTTCCAGCGCCTTGCCAAGCCAAAGCGTGAGCGCCGGGGCAAAATCATGATCGATGAAATCCACGAGATCCGTTTCCGCGACGTTCCCGCGCAGATGGGCCGATCGGGTCGCGATTTGCCGCTCGATTTCAGCTCCGCAAAGGCAGGCCTCGGCGGCCGGCGGCTGTTCCAAAGCCCAGGGTGTGTCGCGCAAGGCGTGGATGGTGGCGAGAAAGGAAGCTGCGGCGTCAATATCGCTGTCGGTCACCGTAAGGACATCGCCGCCATCGATCCAGCTCAAAAGCACATAGCCACGTTCCTTGTCGGCATTGATGACGCGCGGAACCACATCGAGGCGACCGCGCTCCATGAGCCGCAAGGCACCGACTTCGGTCGAGAGTCGGTCGCGCGAGCCGTCATGGCGCGTCGGATATTGCTTGAGCGCGAACTCCCGCTCGCCGCTGCGCACCCGCCAGATGCGGCTGTTGCGGCCGGCCGTGGCGAAGCGGGTTACCTCGACGCTGCACCCGATGAGCCCTCGGGCGACCTCGGTCGCCTGCAGCAGATCTTGATCGGGCGTATTCAATGCGCCGCCCCGTCAAAGATGTAATGCTCGATGTCCCACCAGGTCGGACAAACGACATAGGGAGCTGCAGGCGAAGGGCCGCGATCCGCGAAAAGAATGCGCTGAATATCCTGTGGAAATCCCGGATCCGTCAGGACCTCTTCGAGGTCGTCGATGAAGTGAGTCAAGGACAGCGTCGCGATGCGGCCGAGCTTCTGCTCACGGCTGCTCTCGAAATAGATGCTGTCGGGCGGGATCGCGGACGCGGCATCGAGCAGCCCCTGGGCCGCCATCCAGTCGAACGCGGCCTCGCGCAGGTTCACCCGGTCCGGATCGTAGTGGCCATACACGGTCTTGTGGCTGACGACCGCGACTGTGCACCCCTCGGCCCGACAGCGGCGGAGAAAGGGTTCGACACCGGCGATCACCCGTGCTTCCGCGATCCCCTTGCCATAGACCTGCCCCTGCAAGCGCTGCCAGGCCAGCTCGCCTTCGGGCAGCAGCCGGATCGCGTCGCGCACCGCCTGCTTGCGGCCGACGAAGTCTTGATCGACCAAGCCGCCGCGTTTGGCTGCCGCGCAAAACACCTCGTCGTACGTGACGATGGTGTTATCGAAATCAATGCCGATACGCAGCGCCGACGCCATCTGATTCCATTTCGCGTTCTCTATTCCCCACCAGGCTTTTCCTCAGAGCCACCGGTGCTTTACGGTAGGCCGCACCCACGGCGATTATTATAGCAGGTGAGGCCGCCTGACGGCTACTGAGACGCAACGGTTCGGCAAGACTGTGGCTGCCGCGTGCGGCGCCGGGCGCGCGACCGCCGCGCGCGAGGGCAGCGTTGTCGTCACAACGGCTACGGTCCCGCAACGTCTCATGCGTGTTCATTTGAGTTTAAGAGCTTGCATCCGCTTGATATTGTAATAGCGGTCGTCGCTCATGGCGTTGGGCACCTTGCCGGACAGGAACGCTTCCTTCAGATCGACGATCGCGTCCTTGACGGTACGCCCGGCGGCAAAACCGATGTCACGCCGGATCTTCTCCGACGAGACGTGATAGGAGCGATGGTCGTTGGTCGGCGTCACGACGATATCGACGCCGGGTCCGACCTCATCGCGGACCATGGCGGCGATGGTGCCGACCTTCAAATTGTGATAGCCGGCGTTCCAGGTCTTGCCGTCGACCGCGGCGTCGGGCTGTTCGAGGAGATTCAGATAAAGATCAGTCATGTCCTCGACGTGAATGTTCGGACGCAGCTGGTCGCCGCCGAACACGGTGATCCGGCCGTTGTTGATGGCGTGATTGGTGAGTATGTTGACCGTGAGATCGAGCCGCAGCCGCGGCGCGTAACCGCACACCGTCGCCGGACGCAGCGTGACCGCGACAAATCCGGGCTCGCGCTCCTCCTCCAACACGTCCTCGCACATCGCCTTGTATTTGGAATAGTCGGTGAGCGGCTCGAGCGGCAGGTCCTCGGTGACGTCCATGTCCTCCTTGATGCCATAAACGGACGACGACGAGGCGTAAATGAACCGTCCGACGCCAGCGTCCTTGCTGGCCTTCACCAGCGGCCGGAAACAGTCGAAGTTGATCGATTTGCCGAGATCCGGATTGAGATCAAACGACGGATCGTTGGAAATGCAGGCCAAATGGACGACGGCATCGCAGCCGACGAGCGCCTTGCGCACATCGTCGGGATTGCGTAGGTCGCCCTTGATCTGGGTGAGCTTCGCACTGCCGTCGACACCGGCGAAAACGTCGCCGTAAAGGTACAGGTCGAGGACCACAACCTCGTACCCGGCCGCTAGCAGTTTCGGCACAAGGTTGGAACCGACGTAGCCGGCGCCGCCGGTCACCAGGACGCGTTTGAACCGCTGGGTCATTGTTGTTCCGATCTTCCGTTTATTTTTATTTTCGGCGAGCGGCGTCCGGTCTAACCCGGATGCCCCCATCCCATGTCAATGTCGAGGACAGCGTGGCACAACGCCAAATGAGCGACCTCGACGAAGCCGTATTCGCGCGAGCGGACATAAAAATTCACGTCGCCGGCGCGCCGCAGCTCGTTCTCTTCAGTGAAACCTGAATATGTCGCAACCTTGCAATCGCGCGTCCGCGCCATTTTCACCGCGTTGAGAATGTTGGGCGAGCGGCCGGAGCTGGAAATCGCGATCAACAGGTCGCCCGGCCGGGCGTGGAAGTCGAGCTGCTTGGCAAACACGTTCTCGTAGCCGAGATCGTTGCCGAGACAGGTAAGTGCCGAGGGATCGTTGAAGGCCAGCGCTCGCAAACCGCCGTTCTTGGAGAAGTCGATGGCCAGATGGCTGGCGATGCCGGCGCTGCCGCCGTTGCCGACGAAGATGATCTTGTTGCCGGCGTCGTGCGTTTCGTGCGCCGCTTTGCGCATCCATTCGCAGCCTTCATCGAGCGGCAGCTTGTTCGAAATGCGATCAGTGACCTCGGCATTCCGAAGCAGATCCGCAAGTGTGCCGAAGTACTGGTTCAATTGGTCACGCATCTCGTTTATCCCTCGCCAGCCGGAAACTTATTTGAGCAACCCGGTGATGCCCTTGATCAGCGAGGCTTTCTCGATAGAGCGCCGGTGACCGACAATTTCGACCTTGAGTGCGCCGACGACGTTGCCGATGAAACCGATGAGGCTCATCGGACCGCCCGCGGCGACCAGTGGCGCCGTCACGGCCAAGAAAGCATCTCCCGCGCCGACGGTATCCACCACGTTTTTGGCGAATGCAGGAATCGTGTGCACGATGCCATCGCTGTCGAACGTCACGCAGCCGTGCTTGCCCTGTGTGACGATGATTTTCGAACAGTCTATATAATCCTCGGCCAGACGACGAGCGATGTCGCCCACGTTGGACAGGCGATCGCTCACCGCCAAGCGGGCCTCCGGCGCGTCGATGCAGATATAGTCGGCGCGATGATACTTGGTGATGAGATTATAACCGAGATTGGCGCTGTTGCTCTGGGTGTTGACCGCGAGGAAGCGCGCATTCGCCGAGAGCGCGTCGATCGACGACCGAGCAAGCAAGCCGTGGCCAAAATCGGCGGCTATGACGACATCGTAGTCGGCAGCCATATCGGCGATGGCGCGGTCGACGTCGCTCTGCAGGTCCGGCGGGAGCGGCTCGTCGTTCATGAAGTAGACTTCGAACAGTTTGCGCATGTACGAAGGATCGACGAAGCGGCGCTTGAGGGTGGTCGGAGCTGCGTTCCGCGTAAACGTCTTGAGCCCGACATTCGGCTTGAGGCTTTGGCGCACCAAATCTTCATGGCTGTCGAAATCGCCGAGGCAGGTGATGATATCGACCTGCTTGCAGAACGACGCCACGTGATTGGCGGCCGCGAATACGCCGCCGGCGAACACTTCGCGATCCTGATAACGGGTCGCGATCATGTTTTCCTTCGGGGTTTTGTGCATCGGCAGCACGTACTGGTACTCGTCGATGATGGCGTCGCCGACGAGGAGCACGCGGTAACCAGCGACGCTGTCGATCAGGTCGCACAGTTCCTCGAGACCGCCGTTCTGTCGCAGCGTATCGAGATGCTCGCGGATGTGCGGCTCGAACACGTTGAGGTGGCGATTGATCAGCGCGGTCGAGCTGAATGTCACCTCGTCGGTGAAATGAATGCGCCCGCCATGCGCCTCCACCGCGTTGCGTTCCAGCGTGATCTTGCCGGTGATGTCGCCCTGCGGATTTTGATAGTCCTGCCCCTTGATGTAGATCGACGGCCGAATGCGCTCGATCGCGCTGACCGCGTCGGGGGCGTCGTTAATGGCGACCCAATCGACGTATTCCAGCGTCGCCAGCATCTCGGCCCGCAAGTCGGCGCTGAACACCGGCCGTCCCGGACCCTTGTTGACGAAGCGGTCGGCGGTGATCGTGACGATGAGAACGTCGCCGACTTTGCGGGCGGCTTCGAGATGGCGCACGTGACCGAGATGGAGCAGATCGAACGTGCCGTGCGCCTGGACCACGGTCTGGCCGGCACGCTTCGCCTGTTCGCAGGCAACCGCGACTTCGGCCAGGGTCCTGATTTTGTCGCGTGGAATATTCGCCCGGCCGATCCGAGGTTGCCGCATCAGCTTCGTGACATTTGACTCCATTCCTCTACCCCCATATGACCCCGGTCACTATCGAGAAAGCGAAACCAGTCGCTCGTGGCTTCGGCAATGCGCGAGACGGTCCAAACCGGCGCGTCGCGCCAGTAATCGATGTTCTCCCGCATCACACGCACGCCCTCGGCAAAGCTTACCTTCGGTTGCCACCCAAGCTCGCGACGAATCTTGGAAATGTCGGCCCAAGTGCAATCCGGCTCGCCGGGACGCTTGGGGATCCGCACGCTGGGCGGTGTTCCCAAATGCCTGACCAGCTCGTTGACGCTGACCGGCTCACCGCTCCCGACGTTGTATATCTCGCCGATTTTTTGGCTCTCGGCAACCGTGATCAACGCGTCGACGACATCGCTCACAAAGGTGAAGTCCCGCGTCTGCTCGCCATCGCCGACAATGGTCAGCGGCTGCCCCGCCAATAGCTGGGCGAGGAACACGCCGAACACAGCGCCATAAGTCCCGCTGGTGCGCGCGCGAGGGCCGTAGACGTTGAAAAAACGCACCGAAACCGCCGGCAACCGATAGACTTGCGCCCAATGCATGACCAGTTGCTCGCCCAAATATTTGGTCAATGCGTAAGGATAGCGCGGATCAGCCGGGGCCGTTTCCGGCGTCGGATATTGCGAGGGGATCCCATAGCACGACGACGAAGCGACATAGATCAGTCGTTTTACGCCGTGGTGGCGCGCCGCCTCGAGTACGCTAAAAGTTCCGTCCACATTGGCGCGGAAATAGGCGTTGGGCTCCTGAATTGACGGAACGATGTCGGCGCGCGCCGCCAAATGGAAAATACGCTCGGCGCCTTCAGCCGCGGCCATCATCGCGGCTTGATCGGCCACATCGCCTTCAATGATTTCAAAGCGGGGATTTCCGCTGTGCTGCTGTAAATTCGCGCGCCGGCCGACGACGAAACTATCGAAGGCACGCACCGAACGCCCCTCAGCGATCAGACGGTCGACAAGGTGGCTGCCAATGAAGCCGGCCCCGCCCGTCACCAAGTCAATTCCCAACGCCGCTTTCACCCGCGAACCCCTCAACTGCTGGTATGCATACTATGCATGCAAAGGCTGCCGCGGGCAAGGGTGGTAACTTTCAAAACCCGACCAGACGCGGCATTTTTCGCCACGCAATAGTTCCCCTACGACGGGTTATTCCCATCATTTTCGACAATCAGAAGGCGCGCTTCCGAAGCACCCTCACAATAATTGAATTAACGGCCATTCGGGCGGGGCAGGCGCGGACCGGCAGCTTGGCAAAGCGTCGCCAGCTTGGCGTATGCACAGCTGCGCCGTTCTTCTACGCTGCATCCAAGTTCTCGCCCTCCATACCGGTATCGGGACTTGCCGACGCTCTCACCCCTTTCGGATGCGCCGCTATTAGCGGACCGCGCGCAGCGCACGCTTGGACACAAGTGCGGAGGCGCGGCTCGAACACGATGCAACCGCGTCGATCACGACGACGAAAAGCGATCGGGCGGATCCTCGACAAGATAGTCGGTCACCACCGCCACTCCGAGCGCGATGGCTACAGAGAAACGTGGCCAATCGTTCCGACTTGACGCCGGCAAGCCACGCATCGAGCTTGCGCTCGCCGACCATGGCCGAAGGCGACCGGCCAAAACGCGCCGCGATCACCAAGCCGTGCGTCAAATAGAGCTGATAAGTCGGATCGGCAAGGAAATTGAAATCGCGATCATCCTTGGTGGCGGAGAAAATCCCCGGCAACGCGAAGGTGAAGCAAAGAGCGGACAGGTGCGACGACCACCCGTCGAATGTCAGCGGATTGCCTTCGTTAAGGGTAATGCGGCGGCGTCTTCTTCAGGAACGAAATATAATGCCACGGCCAAATGCAACAGACGGCTTCACCTATTCTGTCGAGCCCGTCGCGGCCACATCCGGCGTCAGGCAGCTTGCAATCGACCTAAAGATGCAATATCAGAATACCGAGTACGTAAGTGACCACCAGCGAAAACTGTATGATGGGTGACGTTTCCGCACTGGACGCATCGACGGAACGAACGGGCGATAGCATAAAAAGTGTAACGCTGCTTTTGCCGGTCTGGGGCGACCGCTTCATTAGCCGTTTTCTCGAGTTTTGCCTCCCGACGCTGCTTGCGCCAAACAACGTACCTGCGCTCGCGCGTGAGTTGCCCTGCCGCTTTGTGTTGCTCTCTCGTGAGAGCGATGAGCAACTTATACTTTCGCATCCACTTTGGCAGCGACTAAAAAAATTCTGCGACGCTGAAATCGAGCTTGTCGACGATCTTATCACCGGGGGTAATCATACGGCGACGATCACGCTGGCGTTCGAACGTGGGCTTCGCGGGACCGCGGGCGCGATCCGCGACAGCTGCTTTGTCTTCCTGATGTCCGACTACATCGTCGCCGACGGATCGCTCAAATCCGTGCTAGAGGCGATAAAAAATGGAGCGAGCGCGGTCCTGGTCGGAAACTTTCAGGTCACGGCAGAGGATGCCGTTCCGGTGTTGCGTGCGGGACTCGATCCGTCTTCTCCCGAAGTGGTCCTGCAGCCGCGCGACTTGATGCGCTGGTCGCTCGGACATTTGCATCCGGCGACGGTGGCCAATATCGCGAATTTCGGGCTGACCCATAACGCCCACACCAACCGGCTGTTTTGGCGGGTCGATGAATCGACGCTGATCGGCCGCTTTTATCTGATGCACCCGATCGCAATCCGCCCCGAAGTGAATGATTTCACCGTGGCGGCATCATGGGATTACTCGTTCGTTCCCGAACTTTGTCCGAGCGGTCGCGTCGTAACGCTCACCGATTCCGACGACTATCTCGTCGTCGAGATGCAACCGCGCGGCTATGAGAAGAGCAATCTGCGACCGGGCCCCATCGGCGTTGCCGAACTCGCCGGAAGTCTCGCCGAGTGGACGACGGCGCGCCATCGCGCCAACATCGAGGATACCCTCGTTTTTCACGCAGCCGACGTGCCGACGGCAACGCAGCAAACGATCGCGCAAGCGGATACGTTCCTGAACCAGGTGGGAGCGCTGCTGACAACGCCGCCGATGCCGCATCGGCATCATCCCTACTGGATCGGATCGATCGCCGTCAATCGACGCGATGCGGGCCGGTTTCTAAACCGCGAGGATTGCGTCTTCTTATGCCGCGACGAGACGCCGGCGAACGACTTTGTGGCTGCATTGCTGCGGGCCCGAACGGCCGTCATCGGCGCTGCGCCCGCGGTGACGCGTTGGCATCCGCGATGGCCGGATTACGAGGGCGCTTTGACAGCGTTGCAAACGACCTTGCACTCGAACGGGCGGGCGCTGATCGTTTCGGACGCGCCGTTCATGTTCCAAGAGTGGCTTTCGCGCGAGTCCGGTGACGCTTGGATAATCGGCGCGGATCAACTGATCGAATTGCCGTCGATCAACTATGCGCCGCACGTTCAGACTTTCGATTCGTGCCTTCTCGCGGTGAGCGAAAGCTCCGTCGTGCGTTGCGATCACCTGATCGGCCGGATTCGTCCGCTGCTCAAAGACGATGGCCGAATCGATATCGTTATTTTGAACGGCCGGCGGCCGTCCGCCGCGGCACTGTTCAGTCGTCATTTCATCGACGAAGCGGCCCGCATTTTTCAGCAGGACGCATCGGTCGTCGACGTTCAATACGTGCGATGCGGCCGCTTGGCTGGGTGGATACGCAGAAAGGGGAACCGCTGGCTCGGCGAGCACCAACGGAGATCGCCGAAGCCATCCGCGTTTCGCGCCGCGGCGATGTTCCCTACCGCGCTCGCCACGTTTCTCGCGAATTTGACGACCAGTCGCAAAGATACCGCCCCAACGGACATGTGGTCGAGCGTGTGTGTCACCCTGCGGGCGGCAAAGCGGGCGAGCAACGGGGCGCCACGGTCTGGAAATGACAACGTGTCGAGGCACGCAGATTCGGCCGGAGCGCCGATCGCCGTGGAGCGGGGCGTCGCGGAGGCAAGCCGCGTCGACCAACAACGGGACCAATTGCCGGTGCGGGAAGGCGATGCGCCCCAATCCGCTGCGGTCATGGCGGGTTTCCGGCTTGTCGCCAAATTGCTCGCAGAGCGGCACGACGTAGCGGAATTCGGCTTTGCCAGCGCCTGGGGAACGCGAATGGTATCGCGAAAGGTCAAGCAGCTCAGGCTTTTCGACCCTCGCGAACGGATCGTTTTCGAACAGCAAAAGCAATTGGCCGGCGAAGCGACCTTCAAGGCGGCGGAGCTTCACGATATTCTCAGCGGCCCGTTTCATCGTAAGGTTGATTCAATATACAGCATCGACTTCATTCAATATATATCGAGCGACGACGAGGACGCGTTCGTTCGCAACTTGCGCGACTCGCTTTCGCCGATCGGCTTACTGCTCGTCGGCAGCCCAACGTATTATTCAAGCGCCCGAAATGGCTCCGGGCCGTCGCTTGGACCGAACAGCAAGGGGAAAAACACGTCCGAGCCGACGGCGAGCGAGCGCGCGCCGATGGGCCTTTCAAGCCGAGCGCCCGCGCCGGGGCGCGCACGTCATTCCCTCTCCGGCATCGAAACCGGCGAACCGAAGGTCTATTACCGTACGACAGAGGAATTGGTGGTGGTTCTGCAACGTCACTTTCAAGCAGTGTTCACGTTTTCTCTGATCGATGATATTGCCATACCCGGCCGCTATCCGGGTGCACAGCACGTTTTCGCGTTAGGGTGCGGAAAGAAAGACTAACGTCCGGGCGCTGCCAAGTCTGACGCACTGTTTTGCGACCGAATTTTCCCCGAGAGATGCGCATTGAACGTCGCAATTCAAATTCGGTGCGGTTCGCTTGCCAGCACGCGCCATTGTGCGGACTGGTGTTGTTGCTCGCTTCAGGAAACCGACATCCGCTTGACGGCGCATGGCAATTACGTCGATCGTGGATTGGAAAACGATCATTGACTGAACAACGTTGGACGGTAAAACAAACCGGTCGTGGGCAATAATTGGCGTTGCGGCGGAAATGACAACGGTCGATTTGAAAGTCGGTAGAAAAACAGTGTTTGAGCGAAGCGAACGCCGGCCTCCACCGCAGGAGGTGCGCTTACTCCTCCCCGTATGGGGGGCTCGCTATGTTGATCTGTTTCTCAACTGCTCGCTGCCGACGCTGCTGGCACCGGGAAACGTTCCGGCGCTCGCGGCACAATTGCCGTGCCGATTCGTCGTCATGATACGAGCGGCCGATGTTGCACGGTTCAGCGAACACGCCGCATGGACGCGTCTCCAGTCGATATGCCCCGTCGAGTTCCGGTTCATCGACGATCTCGTCACCGCGGGCAATCACTCGACGACGTTGACGCTGAGCTATCAGCGGGAAGTCGAAGCAGCGGGGGAAGCCATATGTAATATTTGCTTTTTCTTTCTCGTCGCGGACTACGTCGTGGCGGACGGTTCGTTGGCAGCTGTGTTGGAGCGCATGAAGGATGGAGCGAGCGGCGTGCAGGCGACCAGCTTGCAGTGCGTCCCTGCTATCCTTGACGGCCTTTTCGGCGAATCCATGCGGCATGATTCGCGCGTGGACAACGACGCAATGGGCGCCGGACGCCGCGTTGTAGGGCCGCATGAGACCGCGGAGTTGTGTGACGCACCCGCGCGGGACGGCCAGGCGGCACCGCTGAGCACAGCGTCGGTATTGCCGCCGCGCGAACTCGTCGCTCGCGCGCTAAAGGCCCTTCATCCGACGGTCATGGCCAACATGGTCGATTTCTTGGCCGTTCACAACAGGCACACGAACAGGCTTTTCTGGCGGCCGGACCCAAATACGTTGATCGGTCGTTTCTATCTCATGCATATGATCTGTATCCGGCCGGAGACCGACAATTTCGTCATAGGAGCTTCATGCGACTATTCGTTCATACCGGAGATGTGTCCGTCCGGGAATGTCGATGTGATCGCTGACTCCGACGAATACTTCGTCGTCGAAGCGCAGCCCGTCGACCACGAGGAAGAGCTTCTCAGCGCTGGGCCGCTGCTGCCGCACGGTCTCGCCGCGAGCCTCGACGAATGGGCGACGGCGCAACATCGCCAGAATGCGCGGCATACGATGGTTTATCATGCCGCTGATATTCCGTCCTCGACCGCGGCGACTGTCAGTCGCGCCGACGCGTTTGTGGCAAAGGTGAATGCGCTGCTTCGACCGACGCCCGCTCCGCATCGCGACCATCCTTATTGGCGCCAAGGTATTGCCGCGCACAGGCTTGCGACTGGCCGGGAACTGAGCCGAGCAGATTGCGAAGCATTGGACGGCATGCGGGCAAAGGAATATCACGGTTCGGCCGGTAAACGGATGATGGGGCTGCGAACCGCGTTGATCGGCAGGCCGTTGGATTATCGGCCCTGGCACCCGCGGTGGCTGGATTACGCGGCGCCGCTTCGGCGTCTTCGGTCCATGATTGATCCTCCGAAACGGCTGCTTGTTATCGCGCACGAACCTGAAGAGTTCGCCGAGTGGAGCTCACAATTCGGCGCACCCACGCTCAGCCTGCCGTTCGAGTACATGATGGGACGCGACGACACGTTTCGCCGGATCAACGCAGAAAAGTTCGACGCGGCCTTGGTCGTTCTGGGCGAAGACGATCTCGAGATGCTCGAGACCCTTCCATCGCGTCTGACGGTCGTCATGAAGTCCGGCAGCCCAATCCTCGTTGTCGTCGTCAACTCCAGGCGCAAACGTCTGCGCAGGTTCAACGACAGCGTCGCCCGCCATATTTGCCGCCTCACTCATCCGCAGCTTTCCTGGGTCACCGTGCGTTATGTCGGGTCGAGCGCGCTTCGCGCCAGCATTCAACACGCGATGGAGAATGTGGGGCTGCGCGCGGTTCGCCATCCCTACTCCCAAGCACTCGTTGCGGCTGTTGCCGGGCCGCCGCTAGCTCTGCTGAGTCTGATGCTAAACCTGCGGCATGACGGCAAATGGCGGGGTTCCGAAGTACCGCGGCGTTGCTCCAGCGTATTTGTCGAACTTTGCGTCGAACCCAGGACGCCGGCGGTACAAGCTTCGTCCACCGAGCAGCTAATCGACAGCTGAGCGAATTCCCTGTCGGATTGACGTGACGCTCGTGCAAAGGTCGAAACCATGGAACGCAACGGCTTTCTGGGCAATAGGAATTTTCAATGAAGATCGCCGTGCTGCTGCCGAACTATAACCACGCCCATTACGTCGGCCAGACGATCGACGCAATCCGCGCGCAGTCGCACGGCGATTGGGAGCTGGCGATCGTTGACGATTGCTCGACGGACGAGAGCCGCGACGTGATCGCCGCTCATGCCGGCGACGACAGCAGAATCATCATCAAGATGCTGCAACAGAACGGCGGCGTCAACGCCGCGCTCGAGACATGCTACGGCATGACGACGGCTCCCATTGTCATCGGCGTCGCGGCCGATGACGTTATCGTCAACCCACGCTTTTTCGAGGCCGTGAATGCCGCGTTCACGGCCCATCCGACCGCCGGCTGCGTATTCGCTCGCGCTTTGCTCATCGATCAAAAAACCGGGAAAGAGCATTTCGTCATGGGCAAGGCGCCGCATGCGGGATGGATCGCGCCGCGGCGCTGCGTGCGGGATTTTCTCGCCGATCGGCTGTTCATTCATGGTGGCGCTACCGCCTGGAGCCGCTCCGCGGTGGATCGAGCTGGCGGATTTGACGACAGGCTTGGTCCGCGCGCGGACTATTTTCTCAATCTAGCCGTCGCGGCGATGGCCGGCGCGGTCTTTCTGGACGAGATCTCGACCCATATCCGCTATTCCCAGCAGTCCTACGGCCAATCATTGTCGGACGATGAAGCGTATTTCCACCAATATGCGCTGCTGGAACGCAAGCTTATAGAGCTCGATCTCGGCTATAAAATCGTCCCGCGTTGGCGGCGGCGCTGGCGCAACAATGTCATCAATGAGCGGCTGGCCAACCGCTGGCAGAAATCGTTTCTCGACGCCGTCGCCAAGCCGATCGCCGCGCTGGACCAATGGCATCTGCGGCGGTTTCGGCCGGAGATTGCCGAAATCGCAACGCGGCTCTCTCTGCACGCACGGGAGTGGGAGGACGATATCGACCGGAAAGTTGCAGCTGCCGAGCGTATCTTCGAGAATTTGGCCGGACCGCTGCCGAAGCACGTTCACGGCTTCCTGCACCGCGCTACGCACCCGCGCCTGTTCCGGTCGTGACGGCCCGCGCGGGCAAACAAGGTCGGCGGAGTTATCTCCTGCGGCGATCCGGAATTGTTTGTACGAGGAGTTGTTGCAAGCGGCGTATCGCGTTCGAACGAGAAGGCCGTTCGAACGAGAAGGCCGATGGCACTGCGACGCGACGTTACGCTTCCCCGGCCGCTCTTACAATAGTTGCATTCTATAATCGATATTGCAAGAATTACCCCAGTCACATCAATCGTGAACGGGTTGGAATCTTTCTCCGCTCGTACCGTTTCGCCGCTCGTCTTGGCGCACACGAAATCGAACGGAGTTCCCGGCAGCGTGGACGGCCGCAATTACCGCAACCGCGGCGAGGCCGATCAACATAAACAAGTAGCAGACCAAATCCGAAGATGTCAAAACGGTACTCCATGCCGCAAGGTAGAGACCGAATGTGCCTGCTCCGACCAGCGCTATCGTGCCGGCCATAACCGCCAATCGCCGTGCGGGCCAACACGCAAATCCGAGAAAGGCAAAACCGACGAGCAAGAACGCCTGACCGATGAGAACAATTTCCCGAAGCAGGCCCATCTCAGGATCGAGCCTGACCAGGGCCCTGAGCGCATGGATTATCATGATCGGCTTGTAATAGAGAAACGTCGCGATCGACTCGCGCGGGTAAGCAACAAGAACCTTGAAGAATGCACTTCTTAGTGCCCTCTCGTATTCGGAGCTATACAGTTGGCTGTTTGCGTAGCCCGACGAGAGACCTCTGTCGAGAACGTATGCGTTCCAAACGCAATGGCCATTCTGATCAACAATTCCAGCGACGAGCCCCCGGGGTATACCTCTTTTGCATGCCGAATAGACATCATTCAAAGTCCCGAAGGGCCAGGCAGGATTTGCTCCGTAACTGATGAAAATACGATGCCAAAATAGATCTCCCACGTATCCCGATTGCTTATAGGCGTTCAGCACGACGGAATAGTATATGCCGTAGGCGACAAGGGCGACGGCGATTACAGCGCCAGCCTCTTTCAACACCAAGAGAACGCGCCGGCGCTCACGTCTCCGCAAAATCGCGATTGCGGAGACGATAAGCAGGATGGGGACGGTTACGTAAATGACGCTTGCATTGATGGCGTAGGCGCACGTGAGAACGAGCGCCTGAACGGCCAGCGGTCCGATCCTGCGCGGCAGCCGCGGAGAAGCACCGTTGTCGATAAGCTCCAGAGCAATATGTAGCGCAGGTATTACCGCCAACAGGCTGAAATATCGGTAGCCTCCGACTGCTACTTGGCTGATGATAAATGAGTCCGTGCCTATAGGCGTCGCCTGGATCGCGCTGAGCGCGAGAAAATACAAGGGAACCAGCAGAGCTCGATCGTCATGAAACCTGAGCAGAAACACGACCGCCGCGAGCCCCTCCAAGCACAGGAAACCCGCAACGAGCGCGAGCGTATGGATTCCGAACGCCCGCATCGCCGCAGTGACAAACAAGGGATAACCGAAGCCCATGCCGTCCAGCGCATGCTCGAATAATTCGCCTGTCTCGATTCGCCTCTCGGCCGCCAGATCCAGTGTGTCTTCAACCGGCGAATCGGTAACGAGCAGCGCTCGCACCCCCGCGAACTCGCGACCAAGCCGCGCCCCATAAATCAAATTGGAAACGGCAACCGCCATCGGTTCTCGTTCAATGCCGTAGGAGTGTGAGCCGGGAGGTGGCTGTAAGTTGAGAGTGAGGACCGCGTAGGCGACCAGCGAGGCCAGCGCCAGCGCCACGCGAATTGCACGCTGCAAATTCGTCGAGGCTGCAGGTTTCGAGAGAGGCGTTGCGCTTGTTGCCATAATCTTTGTGAACCGACTTTGCGTTCAGGACGGCAGTGGAGAAGCTAGGCCCGCCCTACCGTGACATATTGCGCACCCAGCGGCACTCGCGCGAAAAGGCGATCCACGCGTCGGAGGATGGCTCCTCCGGCCGGGACCGCGAGGATGAATTGCGTTTGAACGTCGACGAACCCCGCGTCTTCCAGCAATGCCTCCGCCTCTTGTCGGCGCAGCAGGACCGCATCTTTGTCGAAATCGCAACTGTTCACCGCGTGTCTGGTCAGCGGATTCAGCGGATTATGTTCGAAGATCGCGAAAACGCCTCCTGGACGAAGCACGCGTCGGACGTCCTTGACCAGCCCGCCTCGCGCCGCGAGCGGAACGTGGTGGAACACGCAAATCGCCGACGCCGCGTCGAAACTTGCAACGGGAAAGGGTAGGTTGAGTCCATCATAGACCTGATACTCGTTGTCCGGATTGCGCTCCGCCGCCATGGTGATGCAGGAACCCGAGACGTCGACGCCGGCAATTCTGCCGACCCGGCCCGCGAGCAGCGGATGCGCGTTCCCCACGCCGCAGCCGATATCGATGATGTCGGCGTGTCCAGCCGGCGGCCGGCGCTCGTTGATGAGATCGACCAGATAGTCGACCTTGACGCGGGTGAAGAAATCGACCGTCAATCCCGAAAATGCGATCGAGCGGTTGACGGTCTCGATGTAACTGCGGTGATAGGCGTCGAATTCCGGCGCCGCAGTCTCCGGAACGGAGCGTGCTTCAGCGTCCATGGCGTCTTTCCCGTGAGGGAAGCTGCTCGGTCGCCGGCACCGCGCGACAGACTTCCTTGACCACGAAAAGCGGCCGCCGTTTGGTCTCGATGAAGATGCGGCCGATATATTCCCCCATCAGGCCGAGGGAGAAGAGCTGCACGCTGCTGAAGACCAGAAACGCCATGAACAGGCTCGCCCAGCCTTTGACGTCGCCGATGAACAGCACAGAATAGAGCACATAGATCGCCAGCAGCGCGGCCAGCAGCAGGAAGGCGCAGGCGACGTAGGTGCTGAAGCGCAACGGCGCCGTGGAAAACCCGGTAATCGCGTCGAGCGCAAACTGAATCATCTTGCGCAACGGGTAGCTTGTCTCGCCAGCGGCGCGCGCCGCACGATCGTAGGGCAAAGCAACTTGATTGAAACCGACCCACGACACCATCCCGCGGATAAAGCGATGCTGCTCCGGCATCGCATTGAGCACGTCCACCACTTCTCTCCGCATCAGCCGGAAATCGCCAGTATCGACCGGGATGTCCGTATCGGTGACGCGTTGCAACAACCGATAAAACGCCGCAGCCGTGGACCTCTTGAATGCAGTCTCGCCGGCGCGCGTCTTTCGTTGGCCGTAAACAACATCTGCCCCCTCGTCCATTAGCCGCATCATCTCCGGCAAGAGCTCAGGCGGATCTTGCAGGTCGGCGTCGATGACAAGCACGCGCCGGCCGCGGCATAACGATAAGCCCGCCGAAAGCGCTAACTGATGGCCGTGGTTTCGCGATAGATCGACACCGACGACTTTATGATCGGAGTTGCACGTGTCGACGATTGCCCGCCAAGTACCGTCCTTCGATCCGTCATTCACCAGAACGATCTCGTAGTCGGCCTCCCCCGCCGCCTCACAGGCCGCCTTCAAGCGCACGCAAAGTACTTCTATGACTTGTTGTTCATTGTAACACGGCACGACAATTGAAAGGCTGGGAGCCCCTTTCGATGAGGCGCCAGCAAAGGGTGCGACAGTCACAATTGCCCCCTACCCGGGTGCACAATCATCCCGAATACGCGCTACAATTGATAATATTAGCTAATGTACGACATCGTGGCAAGAGGTTGAGGTTCATCGCGAGGAAAGGGAATTCGCCAACGGGCAGGCGGATCGGCGACAAAGTCATTTGAAGCTCCCGCCAAGGACGCTGCCATAAGCCAATCGCCCGACGAGGTGCGTCGCCGACGCTTGCCATCGATATAGGAGGACGATATCGACCGAAGCGCTGCGGCTGCCGAGCGCATCTTCGAGAATTTGGCCGGACCGCTGCCGAAGCACGTTCACGGCTTCCTGCACCGCGCCACGCACCCGCGCCTGTTCCGGTCGTGACGGCCGGCGCGGGCAAACAAGGTCGGCGGAGTTATGCCTGCGGCGATGCGGGAATGTTTGTACGAGGAGTTGTTGCAAGTGGCATATCGCGTTCGAACGAGAAGGCCGTTCGAACGAGAAGCCCGATGGCACAGTCAGAGATCCGGGTTACGCACCGTCAATACGCCGTCATTGAGCTCGAACTTGCCAATCTCGCTGTCGTATGTCGCATCAGGCGCATAACTGAACACGATCTCCCATCCGTTCCTGGCGAATAGATCGTGCAGCAGTTCGTGGTTGTGCGCGCCGTGAGTTCCAATATGGATGCGCCTGACCTTCTTCCTCAACAGATCGATAAAGGGTGGAAAAACCCGTATTTCGGACTGTTGAATATCGGCTTCCAGATAGTCGATCAGGTCGAGCGGCGCCAGCAGGTCCCGCAGGGTGACGGCACTGAGCAGCTTGACTTCTCCGTAGACACCTTGACCCGGTACAAGTTCGTTCAGAATGCCGGTGGTATTGTTGAGCATGAGGTTGCGGAGCGCATCCTCGGCCTTGCCCTCCGCAATCAGCTGCTTGGCGAGCATCTCGCGCTCCGCGGCTTTGTCCGTAGACATACAATTCGCGCTCGAGCCCGCGCCGCCCAAAGGGAAAAAGACCGGCTCATTGCGGTCGCTGATCGCTGCATTGACAATCCAATGGGCATCGGGATCGATCCCGTTGTCGCGAAAATGCTTGCGAGTCCAGAGATAGTTTTCGGGCACCGGCTCGACCGCGACCAGCTTGCACGGCATCGGGTTGACGGTTTGCAGCACGCGATAAGCGCCAACCGCCTGAGCGCCGTAAAAGGCGCCAAGCGTGATCATCGTGAAGTGGCCACGCGCCTCGCGGGCGGCCGCGAGCCAATTGATGACTTCAAACCACCACTCACCGTTGGTCCCATCGAAGGAGGGAACTTCTGTAAACCGGTCACCCCCGTCCGGCGTCGCCGGATCGAAGCCGTACATGGTCCCGAAATGCGCATCGGTGAGAATGCCAAGAAAATTGACTCTATATCCCCCGGGAACGACCCCTTTCCAAGGCTGCAAGGCGTCCAGCAAAGGCTGATATTGCCCCAGCGCGTTCGTCGGCGCCCGCAGCCGACCGCCGTCCGCGCCGTTTTTGGCAGACACGTTGCCCGTCCAGAGGGGAAGCGGCAGCGGCGCCGGGCTTGCATTCAGCCACGCGGCGGTTGGCGCGGCGCGATCCTTTATCGATGCCCCGTCCGAACCGGCTGACGTGACTTCCTGAACGGCGCGTTGCCCGGCTGCGACTCTCGTCCCGGCCGGCGCCTCTTCGACCGAGCCGCCGCCCCGTACCGCCTCGATGAGCTGGTCCAGCCGGAGATTGTCTGCCGTGGACTGATTGGTAATCGCCTCGATGACAGCGTCGAGCCTTTTATTTGTGTCGGTAGCCTGGTTGGTCGCGGCTTCGATCAGCCGGTCGAGCCTTGGGTTCAAATCGCCTGCCAAACTGCCGATAGCCTCGTTCAGCCGGCCCAATCGTTCGTTGACCGCCGCGGACTGGTTGTCGACTACCATGTGCAGATCGTTCGTCTTCTCGATCAGCTTACCGGTCTGATTGTCGACGGCCTGCCGCATCTGCTCGCCGGTGGCCACGAGCCCGTCGACGCGACCCCTATTGGCGAGCAGACCTCGCAGCACATTAATGTACTTCATCTCGGGCATCAATCCCAGTTTCGTCGGCCAAGCCGGCAACGGCGCGGCTTTTCCGACCGATCGAGCAGGTCCGCTTTATCGCATTTCATGCTGGCCACTGCAATAATTGCGGATATGAGGCATGCCTCTCTTCGAAACTGCAAAAAGTCCGAGGACGGGTCCTGCAGCGAGAACGATCAAGACGGAGGCCGTTGTGGTGCGCAATGCCCACAATCGGCTTTGAAGCCGTTCGGACGCCAGGCGAGGCTGGCTTCGGCAGTGTTGTTAAGCTGAGCTGCGCGCCGCCAAAAAGGGACTGAACGGGATTCAACAATGCGAAAATTCGTCGACAAGATGCTGGCTGCGCCCGTCGTTTATAATTTGCACCGGCCAATCTGGCGAACATACCGGATATATTCCATCAGTAGCCGACGGACAGCACATTGTTCTTGAATGCCAACGCTAGAACAGCAAATGCCGCAGCCAGCGATTTCAAAATTCAAAGCTGCTTTACCCAGACGACGCTGCCGGGAATGTGCTCGACGTCATCGCCGAACCTGTCCTGCACGGCGAGAATGACGCCCGGATGGACGTCCACGCGACTAACATCGCCATTTGCATTGGTATAGTTCACCACGCCATTATTGATATTTGATATACTTAGCAGCTCATTTCGGTCAAACCGGTTTGGCAAATCGTGCAGATCGTGCCCGAACATAATCCCGCCGTTCTTTATCTTGGGCAAATAGGCGTCGATGTCCGCGAGCACGTCGGAATAGATGTGGCTGCCGTCGACAAAGACGGCGTCGAGCGATCCGTCGTCAAACAGCGCGGCCGCGTCAACCGACGGACTGCGGATCGGAATAACCGTGTGCTCGATATCGAATATCTGAAGGTTCGCGAGAAAAGTGAAATACCACGACCCACCCCATGGATCGATACAATACAGTGTCCCCCCGGTCCTCTTGACGTATTGCGCCGCGATTTCAGTGCTCCCTCGGCCGGCCGCACTGCCGATCTCGACAGCGCGCAAAGGAGAGGCGGCATTCCGAGAAATTCTATCCCAAACCTCTTTCAGAGCGTCAGGGTCCTTGTTGTCAAGAATGCCCGCCGCGCGCAGGTGTAGGGCTTCCCCCGGTTCAAGCGCGCGGAACGTCCCATCACGCGCCATCGATACTCCGTGAAACATTTCCGGGAAAAACAAAGGTTGGCGGGCCAGGCATGCAGTTTCCTTCTCCACTGCGCGAAGCCTCTCCATGTCTGCACTCTTCAAGCGAGATCCATCGGCTTTCGGCGTCGACAGTATCGGCAATAACCGTCGCGCTGATGCTCTGAGGTCGTTAAGCGATTTTTGATAATCGTAAGCGTTCGCCTGCCACTCGTGGCTAAAACGCTCGATCAGCGCGATATCCTGGATCGTCGCAGTGTCGTCGGCGACAGATCCGGTCGAAGCACTGTGACTAGAAGCCATCTTAGTGCGTCCTCCTTTTTCGGCACCGCCGTCGCCTTGCGCGGCGGCGACATTCGCTCCGGCCGGCGCCTCTTCGCCCGAGCCGCCGCCCCGCACCGCCGTGATGAGCCGGTCCAGCCGGAGATTGGCGGCCGTGGACTGATTGGTAATCGCCTCTACGATGTCGTCGAGCCTTTTATTCGTGTCGGTAGCCTGGTTGGTCGCGGCTTCGATCAGCCGGTCCAATCGTTCGTTGACCGCCGCGGATTGGTTGTCGGCTGCCTTATGCAGATCGTTCGTGTTCTCGACGAGCTTAACGGTCTGATTGTCGACGGCTTGGCGCATCCGTTCCCTGGTGGCCACGAGGCCGTTGACGCGACGCCTATTGGCGAGCAGACCTTGCAACGCGTTAATGTATTTCATCTCAGCCATCAACCCTCGTTTCGCCGGTCAGGCCGGCTCGGGCTTTTCCGACCGATCGAGCACGACCGCCTTATCGCATTTCACGCGAGCCGCTGCAATAATCGCGGCCATGGGGCATGCCTCGTCTTCGAAACTGCAAAAAGTCCGAGGCCAAGCCCTGCAGTGGGAGCGATCAAGGCGGAGGCCGTTGTCGTGCGCAGCGGCACAATCGGCCTTCAAGTCATCGAGCGACGCAGACTTCCTCGCTGTGTGCGACGAGCGGCAAGATTGGGCGGGCTTAAGAAGCCAACAGCAGCTTTTCCTTTGATCCTACAGATGCACCCCATCCCCTGGCCTAACTGCCAATGGCGTCGCCGTTATAGAATATGACAGGCGTGCCGCCGGTTATTCGGGTCGGCGTCGTGATAGATATGTATGACTCTGCCATCAATAAGCGCGGCGGACCACGTGCGGCACCGGAACTGCCAGCCATGTTCATCTCATCTTTGACCACATTTTTCCGACCATCTCCGTGTCTGCCCATCCCGCTCCTCGGCGCTGTAGAAATGTCGTACGTAGGTCGAGTCACACAGATGATCGATGAATTCCACGGGGAACCTGATGGTCCGCAGAACCTCGCCGTAAACACCGCCGTAGCTCTTTTTGGCCCCCACATTCGCCCGTTCAAGTTTGAACTGCGGCCGCTGAACCCAGGCCGCGATTGCACGCTCTCCGCCGCGCGACAGATCTTCGAATTTGACGATCATCACATTGTCGGCAATCTGATAACCGTCGGTCACCGCACCTTGCAAAATGGGAACCGGGAAGAATGGCAGCAGCTCCTCATCGAACCACGACAGGTAATTGCGGACTATCCAGCAAAACAACGCGCTCTGGCGACTTTCCGTCGATAGTTCGCGAGTCAGTTCGGCTACCGTCCGCATAGGATTTGCCATGAAGGCGCGGACGCCCCTCAGGACATCGGCGACAATAATGGCCGCATCAGACTGGCCGTGGTTGACGCCCGCCCAAGCGGGAATTTCGAGGGTATGAAAATAATGTGATAGAATCTGCTCGATCGGCGCCCGTATTGCGGTGATGACCCTTACACTGTTGGCGTAGTCGAGGTCGCGCAGCGCATGGTAGGCACGCCGGTGATCGAGACGGCTTATCGCACTGGGGATCGAATTCGGGTTCGCGGTGGACTCCATGAAAGCCTGCGTCTCCGGCGTCAGCCATTGGAGATGGCGGGCGAATATCCCGGCCCCTTCCAGAGAGCGCGCGATGGCGGTGGAGCCGACCTTGCCCATGGTGTAGACCATGACAAAATTGTCGATGTCGCGTTGATGGAACACGTTGAAAGTCGCCATCGCCGAAAAGACGGATCAATTTTCTGAGTTGCACAGGCGTCGCGCCGTGTAGTGCGCGAACTTCGTGGTGCCGTATCTGCTTGCTGCTCGGAGATTCCCCGACGAAGCCGCGGCTTCACCCGATCGGCGGCGCCAGGGCTCTATATCTTTCGCGCGCCTCTTCACGACTGATGTTGTCGACACCGTCGTAGTCGAAATCGTGCCAAACCCGCCTCTGCCGGAATATCGGATCCTTGATCACCTCGATAAACTCCGGGTAAAGCGGGTGGTCCATGTGATGCACCGCCTTCTGGCGGTACTCGGCGTCCGAAAAGACGCGGTTATGCAGGCGCTCGAAGATCGCGTAATCGGCGTGCATTTCCTCGCAGAAGCCGACGAAGGCCTTCATCTCCCGGAAGTTGTCGAGCTGATAAGTGAACGAGAACTTCAGTTCCGGCGCCGTGCCGACATCGCGCAATTCGCGCAGGAAGCGCATGTTTTGGACGAATACATCGTATTTGCCAAGCCGGCGCAATTTCTCGAACGTCTCCTTGCTGGCCGCGTCAATAGAAACGCGGATAGATTTCACCTTATTATGAATACCGGGAAACTTGTTCCACTCCTCGCGGCTAAAAAGGGTGCCGTTCGAAATGATGTCGAGCTTGAGATCCGGGCAGCTCTCGTCATTGATCAATTCGAGCAGCCTTCGCGACGGTTTGCTGGCGAAAAGCTCTCCCGCCGGGTTGATCTGAAGGAGGTGCGTCTTGGGCAAGAGAGGCAGAAGCTTCTCTTCGACCGCGCGCGCCTTCTCGATCGATTCGGATGCTTTTTCCGCTATGACATGCGTCCGGCACGAGGGACAAGAAAGGTTGCAGGTCTGATCGAATACGAATCCGACTTCGCGGATGCCGTCCAATACATAATTTTCCGCAGCGACAGCCTTGCGCGTGCTCGGAACGACCAATTCGTCGCGGGTCGGCAAGGCGTCCTGCGCCATGGTCCCACAATCGACGTGACTGCAATATTTGTAGGAACCATCGGTAACCGACTGCCTGATGGCCCGCGCGACGGGCGAGTTCAGTATCTCGGGTACCGACTGATTCAGGAAATTGCCGATGCTGGTCGGCAGCCATTCACCGCAGCAGACCTTGACGTCGCCATTCGGCCCGATGTCGAAACGCTCGAACGGCAACGGACAAACGAATTGTTTCAGATAGCCGTCATCCTCGCCGGCAAACTTTTCCATCCGCGGGGAAACGCGCTTGCCTTCCGCTTTCAGCACCAGCGTCTGCCTGGCGGCCCTGAGGTGGATCGAATTAGGCTCGACGGCGAGACCTTTGTCGACTTCGGCGAGCGCGTCGTGATAGCGGCCGAGCGCGCCCAGCGTGCGGCCGAGCGCCAGCGCCGCCGCCTCCATGATCGAGAAGCGCAGCGCATTGTTGCCGTCGGCGGCGGCATAGGCATCCAGCATGCCGCGCAGCACTTCGATGCGCCGCTCGGCCCCTTCCGGCGCGCCGGCCCAGCCGAGCGCGAACACCGGATAATTGTATTGGGCCTCGATCAGCCTGCCGTCGGGGGTGCAGACATGGACGGTTTCCGCGATGCCGCCCTGCGACCGCGTCCAGCGAAACAACAGATCGCCGGCGTCGTAAGTCTCCCGCCGCAACGCGCGCTCGATGCCCCGCACCAGCAAGCTTTCGGCAAAGCGCGGCGCGCCCGCGACCGCGTCGGCGAAGGTGGCAGCTGAATTCTGGTCCCGGCAATAGACCGACTGCCTGGACGCCGGGTCAGCCCCGACCCGCACCAGGACAAAAGAATGAAATCCAATACGTTGGATTTCATCGGTAAAATCGCGTTCCAATTCGGCAGATATCGACGGGGCATCGAGGCGCACTGCGCGCACGAGAGTGTCGTCCAGCATCCCACCACGCTCCCACGATTGACACAATAGAGCCTAGGGCTCGGAAATTAGCTAAACAATATTTACCATACTGAGAAGGGTCCTGGTTTGCAACCGCCCCGTTTTCGCGCCGCTTTCACTGCCGTACTGTTTCGAACCTAAGTTCTTGAATACGAAATGGGGCTATACTTGGCAACTTAGCCGTTTTGGCTTTGCGTTTCCTTGAAGTCGGAAGGGATCGCCGCGTTCATTTTGCGCGCGCAAGGATATCGCGGCTCCTGCCGCCGGTTCATGACGAGCGAGACGCTCCATGCTCTCGCCCGTCCATACGACATCTCGCGCGACCTCCGGCGGTCACGACGGTTCGGTCCGGAAAATCGGCAACGTCGGTGCGTCGGCAATCGATGCTCCGAAGCGAACCATGAAATTGGCCGCGGCAAGGTCTTTGGCTTTCAGGCGGTCGTTCTCTCCATAACCGGTCGTCACCAGCATGGCCCCGGCGAGCCCGGCGCGTTTCGCCGCCTCGATGTCGATGGCTCTGTCACCAATGAGCCAGGATTTCCCCAGCTCCAGGTCGAGAGCCGCGGCGGCGCGCAAGATCATTCCTGGATTGGGCTTTCGAGCCGGATGATCGGGGTGGCAAAAAACGCCCGTGGCGGTCGGATGGTGCGCGCAGGCGTAGACCGCATCGAGCCACGCGCCCTGCACGGCCAGCTGGGACGAAATCGCCTGCTGCACGGCGGCGAAGTCGCCCCAGCCGTAGTAACCGCGGCCGACGCCGGACTGATTGGTCACCAAGACGACGGGAATCCCCCGCCGATTGGCGGCGGCGATCACCGCCTCGGCTCCCCGCACCAAGACCGTGTCTTTGTGGCATCTGATTCCGCCGAGATCAAGCATGTGGACGGGGATCCGACGGATCGGTTGCCGCTCTGCGGGTCAACGCCCCTCCGAGGTCTGCGTCTGACGCGCAATTGCATGCGTGTTGTCGTTGGCGGGTGAGCTCGACGAGACTTCATCGGATGCGGCGCGTGATGTCATGAGCACGTCGAAATAGTGCACGTGATTGACGATGGCGTCTTCAGACAGGTGATCGTAATCCTTGTAGATGGGCATCCCGTCCGATGACAACGCCGGACAAATGTGCTCGTTACACAAATGCCCGATCGGGTCGATGATTTGCGAATCCGTATCACGAGCGATCGTCATAATTCGGGAGCGCACCGGCTCGTCTCTCTGAATCGCTTGCTGCTTCGCGAATGGCACGATGGCGATTTCTATGCGATGGAAAAAGCTACGCCTCACCAGGTACTGTGGGGCCAACTCCCTGCCGAACGGATTATCCAAAACAAAATAGACTTGTTTACCGGCGTTCCGCAGCGCTTTCGTGGTCGCCTCCCATTGATGATCCAGTTCATCCATTTGTTGCGACGTGAACGATGAACCAGCCCTCCCGATAACGCCATTAAGCCCGTTGCCACAGCAGCGAACAGCTCGGTCGACTTGGTCGCTGTTATATTGAAGCGCCCAAAAATACGAGAAAACCACGGTTTTGATCGTCTCGTCGTTCAGCAATTTGGCCGGGAAATCCAGCGGAAAGTCCGTAAATGGGGGGAACAACACCTCGGCGGGTGCTCTTGACTGCCCTGACGCACGCGCCGCGAGTAACTTCGGAAAGACGTTGCGGTACTGCATCGCATGACTATCGCCGAAGAAGAGAATCTTACTATTGTCGTTGTGACCGACCGCCGGGAAATCGTATTTGCCGTCAAGGTACATGCCGGCGGTGCCGGAATATCCCGCGAAGTTCCAGGCATGAAGAATCTTGTCGGCCTGCTGGTCATACTCCCGATAGAAATGCTTGGCGTTCACGCCAAGCAGCATCAGTAGAATCATGGCGATGACCAGACCGCTGGTCAGGTTCGGCCGCCTCGCGTTTTGCCGTATGGGTCGTTCGACAAACCGATATGTAATCCACGCCAGGACGATGCTGAGGAGCGCAACCGATAGCCGCTGATAGAACTCCGGTGACGCGTTGTCGATAATGGTCACATACGACAAGAGCGGCCAATGCCACAAGTACAGGGGATAGCTGATGAGACCGACAAACACGGCGAGACGGCTGGATAATACGAATCCATTGACCCAGGCAGTGGGCCCAGAAAGTATCAACAGCACTCCGCCCAGAACCGGGGCTATGGCTCGCACTCCCGGATAGGGCATTGTCCTATCAAAGGCCAATACGGCGTATAAGATGAGCGCCAGCCCGACGATCGAAACCATCGAATTAAAGACGGGTGTGCGTGAGATCCACGGGCGAAACAAGTGCGACCTCAGTTTGCGTAAAGGTCCACTCCTGGATGGTTCGCTGTAATCGCCGATTGATCGGGCACTCCCACGCCGAGCCGCTTCGAGCAGTGCACTCGCGAGCAGAGCGCCAGCCATCAACTCCCAGGCGCGCGTCCCCAAAGAGAAGAAAGACGCAATAGCGCTGTAATGAACGGCCAAAATGCTTGCAGCGAGCGAGGTTCCGCAGATCAGCGCGACCAGCGCCGATAAATTGATCCGCAGTCGCAATGCGCCCCACATAAGGAGTGGAAAAATCGCGTAGAACTGCTCTTCGATCGCCAGCGACCACAAATGATTCAGCGGCTTCAATTCCGAGGCGATATCGAAATAGCCGGTCTCCCGCGAAAGCACGATGTTCTGCACGAACGCAGCACTCGCGGCGACGTGGTTTCCCAGGTATTTGAATTCAGCCGGCAGCAGAATATACCACCCCAGCACGAGGCACGACACGATCACCACAATTAACGCGGGAAAGATGCGGCGAATACGATGGCCGTAGAATTCCAGAAACGAAAAATTACTGTTTCTCAGACTCTCGAAAATGATGGTCGATATTAGAAAGCCAGAAATGACGAAGAATACGTCCACGCCAACGAAGCCTCCCGGGACCCATTCCGGAAAGACGTGATAGCCAACCACTGCGACGATGGACAAGGCGCGAAGTCCATCGATATCCGAGCGATATTTGGGCCGGGAATTCCTTTCGTGAACGGAAGTCGGTGCGGCCGAACGCATAATGAGCCGCGACGACCCGAAAAGTGATGCAAAAGGACGAAATCGCGCGGGTCGCGGCAGTTCATCAGCGTTGGACATCGGGCCTAGGACTTTCGAGAGGGCATGCGAGAACGTAAACCCTTCAGGTCACGCTTCTCCGGGTCACGTGGCCGTCTGGCGGGCGAAAACACGTTCCGTCGCCCGGGTCGGATCGGAACGCATCAAGAAGTTGTCGCAAAGATATCAGCCTGAACCGGCATGCGCCACAGTACGTTGGGGCCGACAAGCCCTGAGATATGGCGGCTCCTGTCGCCGGTCCGTGACGCGCGAGACGCTCTATGCTCTCGCCCGCCCATACGACATCTCGCGCAAAGTCCCGCTGTCACGGCAGTTCGGTCCGGAAAATCGGCAACGTTGCCGCGTCCGCAATCGATGTTCCGAAGCGAACCGCGAAATCGGCCGCGGCGAGGGCTTTGGCTTTCAGGCGGTCGTTCTCTCCGTAACCGGTCATCACCAGCATGGCCCCGGCGAGCCCGGCGCGTTTCGCCGCCTCGATGTCGATAGCTCTGTCACCAATGAGCCAGGATTTCCCCAGCTCCAGGTCGAGAGCCGCGGCGGCGCGCAAGATCATTCCCGGATTCGGCTTTCGGGCCGGATGATCGGGGTGGCAAAAAACGCCCGTGGCGGTCGGATGGTGCGCGCAGGCGTAGACCGCATCGAGCCACGCGCCCTGCACCGCCAATTGGGACGAAATCGCCTGCTGCACGGCGGCGAAGTCGCCCCAGCCGTAGTAACCGCGGCCGACGCCGGACTGATTGGTCACCAAGACGACGGGAATCCCCCGCCGATTGGCGGCGGCGATCACCGCGTCGGCTCCCCGCACCAAGACCGCATCTTCCACGCGGCAAAGATAGTCGGTGTCCTCGACCACCACGCCATCGCGGTCGAGGAAAAGGGCGGCACCGCCGCGGGTCGCGCCGGCATGAACATCATGCCAGACGCCTTCAGCGTCGATGGGATACATGGAGGTCGACATTTTCTGGTGTGTTCCGCGTTCCGCCCGACTGTGCAAAGCAAGAGTTTTCGCCGACCTCGGCCAGCCCCCGCCTTCTCATTTTGCTCGCGTCCGGTCAATACTCCCATGGCGTAAGCCTTCTGGGAGCGCTTCAATGCCGTGCGATCAACGGGCAACCGCTTTCTTCCAGCGAACGAAACGCCTTGTCGCCCGGAATGGTCGCCAGAATTTTGTAATAGTCCCACGGCTCGCGCGACTCCGCCGGCGTTTTCACCTGCACGAAATACATGTCGTGCAGGAGGCGGCCGTCCTCGCGCAGTTTGCCGTTCTTGGCGAAGAAATCGTCGACCGGAAGGTCGCGCATCTTCGCCATGACTGCCTTCGCCTCGTCGGTGCCGGCAGCGGCGACGGCACGGAGGTAATGACGAACGGCGGAGTAGACCGCGGCCTGCGCCTGGGTCGGCACGCGCTGATGGCGCGCGAAAAAGCGCTTCGACCAGGTCCGCGTCGCCTCGTCGCGGTCCCAATAGAACCCGGTAACGAAGGTGAGCCCCTGGGCGGCCTCGAGGCCGATGCTGTGGATGTCGGTAATGAACACCAGCAACGAGACGAGGGAGCGGCCGTCGCGGGTCAGGCCGAATTCGTTCGCCTGCTTGGCGGCGTTGATCATGTCGCCGCCGCCGTTGGCGAGGGCCACGACCTTGGCGCCGGAGGCCTGCGCCTGAAGGAGATAGGAGCTGAAATCCGAGGTGTTGAGCGGATGGCGCGCGCTGCCGAGCACCTTGCCGCCGCCGGCTAGGACCGCGGCGCCGGCGTCGGCCTCGAGCGAATGGCCGAACGCGTAGTCGACGGTGATGAAGAACCAGCTGTCGCCGCCGCGCGCGACCATCGAACGCGCGAGCGTCGTGGTCAGCGCGTAGGAGTCGTAGATCCAGGAAGCCTCGTTCGGCGTGCAGTTCTTGCCGGTGAAGGCCGTGGTGCCGACGGCGCCAGCGATCGCGATGCGGTTCTTCTGCGCCGCAAGCTGCTCGACCGCGAGCGCGACCGAGGAATTGTCGAACCCGATCGCCATGTCGACCTTGTCGGCGTCGAACCATTGCCGCGCGATCGAGGCGCCGACGTCGGGCTTGTTCTGATGGTCCGCGGTGACGACATCTACCGGCTTGCCGAGCACCGTTCCGCCGGCGTCTTCAACCGCCATCCGCGCGGCGATAACCGAGCCGGGGCCGCCGAGATCGGCGTAGAGGCTCGATTGGTCGTTGAGGACGCCGATGCGAACGAGATCGTCGGAAACTTGCGCGGTCGCGGCGCCGCACGTGGCCGCGAGCACGCCCAAAACGAGGGCGAAGGCACGCCGCATGGGTTCGTCCTCCCATCTCGCCGCATCATCGTATTTTGGCGGCCATCGTAAGGTACGGCGGCAGCCTGATCAATGACGCTGTCCTTGATAGAAGAACGCCTAATAGAAAAACGGCGGCGGAATGAGATGGCAATAGTCGGCGTGGGCCAGCGCGTAATCGCGGCGTCGGCATTCCCCGGTCGACCAATAATGCCGCGCGTTCGCCCGGCACAGCCGGTAATCGGCGCTGCGCAGCGCGTAGCCGTAGAGGCGGCAGATGTCGGGCGCGCCGTAATCGACGGCCGCCGCGCTACTGATGCTGAGCGTCAAGAACGCGCCGACAAGCGTCGGAACCGCCAGCGTTTTCGCGATCGCTGTGTTTGCCTTAGCCGCTCTTCCGATTGCCACGTACACGTTATCTCCGCTGTCGCGGGCATCGCCGACCAATGACCGGTTCAGTCTAGCAACCCGGGCGACGGGAAGAAAGCGCCGGCCTTTCGCCCGTTTCGTCTCTCGAAGAACATCCGGCCGCTAAAGCGGGCGAGGCGAGCCGGACTTGAAGAATATATCCATATAGGTATAATTGACTGACGACGGCGGGACGGTGGGGTTTTGAAGGTGCATCAGCAGCACGCCGCTTTCCTCGCGTGGGCGACATGAACGACGGCAAGCCCGGGCGGCGACCGCTATTTTGGGAGGGCTCTTCAAAGCGGGACTTCAAGCAATTCCCGCAAGCGGTGCAAAAGGATATGGGTGTCGCACTCTTCGTCGTCCAACTTGGCGGCACGCCACCATCCGCAAAAGCGTGGAAGGGGCTTGGGCCGGGTGTTTATGAGTTGGTCGAGGATCATCGCGGCGATGCCTATCGAGCGATCTATGCGCTGCGGGCTGCCGGAGGGGTGCATGTGCTCCATGCATTCAAGAAGAAGTCGAAGTCGGGAATCAGGACGCCCAGAGCCGACGTCGAAACGGTCGAGACTCGATTGAAAGCCGTCCTCGGGCGCTATCGAAACGAAAGGGAATGACCATGCCACGGAAACCGCGAACGCGCGGAATCGATAATGTCCTCGACGACCTTGGCTTTCATGATGCCGAGGAGCTGTCGGCCAAGGCGATGCTGGCAATGAAATTGAACGCGCTGCTCGATACACAAGGCCTCACCCAAGCCGGAGCCGCGAAGATACTCGGCATGCCGCAGGCGAAGATTTCGGCAATTCGGAACTATAAACTCCGTGGCGTCTCCCTGGAGCGATTGATGCAGGCGCTTACCGTGCTCGGCCAGCATGTCGAGATCATCGTCAGTCCTTGCAAAGGACGATCAACAGCCCGCATCGATGTCGCAGCCTGATGGGAGCCAGGGCCGACGATGACGCCCCCGCTCACTCCGCCGCCCGGCGCGTTTCAAAGAACCGGTTGTCCGGCCGCGGCAGGCCGAGATTTTCGCGCAGCGTCGCGCCTTCGTACTCGCGGCGGAACAGGCCGCGCCGCTGCAGCTCCGGCACGACCCGGTCGGCGAAATCGTCGAGGCCGCCGGGCAGATAAGGAAACATGATCGTGAAGCCGTCGCAAGCCTCGCTGTGAAGCCATTCCTCCATCTCGTCGGCGATGGATTGCGGCGTGCCGAGCATGGCGAGGCCGGAATAGCCGCCGAGCCGCTGGGCGAGTTGGCGCACCGTAAGATTCTCCCGCGCCGCCATGGCGACCACGCGATCGCGCGCGCTCTTCGAGGCGTTGCTCTCGGGGATGTCGGGCAGCGGCTTGTCGGGATCGAAGCGCGAGGCGTCGTGGCCGAGCGCGATCGACAGCGAGGCAATGGCGCTGTCGTAATGCACCAGGCTGTCGAGCTTCGCCCGCTTGGCGCGCGCCTCCTCGACGCTGTCGCCGACGATGACGAAGCAGGCCGGCATGATCTTCATGTGGTCGCGCGCCCGCCCGGCCTTTGCCATCCGCGCCTTGACGTCGGCATAGAACTCGCGCCCGGCGGCGATGTTGCTCGGCGGGGTGAAGACCGCTTCCGCGGTCTCCGCGGCGAGTTGGCGGCCGGAGTCCGAGGCGCCGGCCTGGACGATCACCGGCCAGCCCTGCACCGGGCGGGCGATGTTGAGCGGGCCACGCACGGAGAGAAATTCGCCCTTGTGGTCGAGCACATGCAGCTTGTCGGGATCGAAATAGAGGCCGCGCGCGGCGTCGCGGATGAAGGCGTCGTCGGCCCAGGAATCCCACAGCCCGGTGACGACGTCGTAGAATTCGCGCGCGCGGCGGTAGCGCTCGCCGTGCTCCATGTGGTCGGTCATGCCGAAATTGAGCGCCGCGTCGGGGTTCGAGGTGGTGACGATGTTCCAGCCGGCGCGGCCGCCGCTCAAATGATCGAGCGAGGCGAAGCGCCGGGCGACGTGATAGGGCGCGTCGAACGTGGTCGAGCCGGTGGCGATGAGGCCGAGATGTTCGGTCACCATGGCGAGCGCGGACAAGAGCGTGAACGGCTCGAACGAAGTCACCGTGTGGCTGTGCTTGAGCGCGTCGAGCGGCATGTTGAGCACGGCGAGATGGTCCGCCATGAAGAACGCGTCGAACTTCGCGCGCTCGAGCGTCTGCGCGAAGCGCTTGATGTGCGCGAAATTGAAATTGGCGTCGGGAAACGCGCCGGGATAGCGCCAGGCGCCGGTGTGGATCGTCGTCGGCCGCATGAACGCGGCAAGGCGCAGTTGACGTGATCCGCTCATGACGAACCTCGCTTTATCATTCCCGGCAAGATTCCCGGCATAAATCCCAGCATGCGCCTTCTTTTATCGTGATCCGTGGCGCGAACTTCAAGGGCGCCGGCTTTTGCGGCGCCCGTCGTTTCACCATGCGGGATCGGCGCAGCACAATCTGCTGCGCACCGCGAGACACGAGCAATGTTATTCTCGCGGCGCGCCCGCGCCCGAGTTTTTGCAAAACGCGGTGTAGGGTGGGCGAAGGCGCGTCAGCGCCGCGCCCACGCGTTACGATCGCGGAAGCTTCGTCCGCGTGGGCTTCGCGGAGCCTGCCATCGGGCCGGCCACTTCGGGCCGGACCCGTTGGGTCCGTCCGGGCTACGTGCTGCGTGCCCGATTACGCTGCGCTCCATCCGGGCGACGTGCTTGATTCAAATCAACGCGTCGCAACGCTGCCGCGCTTACCGGAGTTTCAGTTCTCGTTGAGTGAGAACTGCAACTCGAAACCGTCGTTAGGCAAAGGACCAAGGCGTCATGACCCAGTTGCCGCACGCGTTCAAGCGCATACGCCTCGAATTGGCCCGTTCGCGGGAGTTTCCGAACGGGTCGGCGCAGCACGGCTACGAGCTCGTGGCGCCACTGGATGCCGACGCGCATATCGATGTCGGGCTCTGGCAAAAGTATCGGGACAATTGCCGCGTGCGCCGGTTCTGGGGCGACGGCGAGGAGATCGGGTATCTGGTGCACAAGCCCGGCGGTTCGGAGCATGCGCACTGGATCTTCGATTACCACAAGACGACACAACATGACGACGAGTTTGGGTATCGGTTCGGAGCCCATGCCTTTCGTTTTGGCGAATATGTTTCGATCCGTGGCGAAGCGGGCGAGGTCGGCACATTTCGTGTGGTTTCGGTGGCACCCGTCGCGTGATCTTGCGGGCAAACCCGCGCTCGTCTCGTCCGCTGTCGGGTGCATTTGGGATTCAATGTCGGACGTCGCGCCGGTCCGAAAGCTGCCGGAAGCGACATTTGAGCGCTGATTCCTCCCCTGGACGCACCCTGGACGCAAAAATTGCCGGTTGTCGGGAGCGAAACGATCGACGATGATGGCCGGGGCGGCCGAGTTTGTACCGGCCGGGCCGGGCAGCCAAGCCGAAGCAAAGGACAACGCCGGCATCGGGAGGCATGGGTGAGGGAGGCATGGGTGAGGGAGGTTTGGGTGAAAAAATTCCTTTTTAGAGCGGTTTTCGCAACGGCGGCGTCGTTCGTGCTGGCCGCGACGGCAGCCCAAGCCGCGGACCTCAAGATCGCGCTGATCTACAGCAAGACCGGCCCGCTCGAGGCCTACGCCAAGCAGACCGAGACCGGTCTGATGATGGGGCTCGAGTATCTGACCAAAGGCACCATGATGCTCGACGGTCGCAAGATCGTGGTGCTGGCCAAGGACGATCAGGGCAAGCCCGACGTGGCGAAGTCGCTGTTGGAGCAGGCCTATGCCGACGACAATGTCGATCTCGCCATCGGCACCACGTCCTCGGGCGCGACCATCGCCATGCTGCCGGTCGCCGAGGACGCCAAGAAGATTCTTCTGGTCGAGCCCGCGGTCGCCGATTCCATCACCGGCGACAAATGGAACCGCTACATTTTCCGCAGCGCCCGCAATTCCTCCCAGGACGCGCTCGCCGCCGCCGTCGCGCTCGGCAAGGGCGACGTGTCGATCGGCATGCTGGCGCAGGACTACGCCTTCGGCCATGACGGCGTCGCCGCCTTCAAGACGGCCTTGGCGCAAGCCCACAGCGACGCCAAGGTGGTGTTCGAGGAATATGCGCCGTTCACCACCACCGATTTCACCGCGCCGGCGCAGCGGCTGTTCGATGCGCTCAAGGATCGGCCCGGCCGCAAGATCATCGGCATCATCTGGGCCGGCCCGAGCCCGCTTTCCAAGATCGAAGACCTCAAGCCCGAGCGCTACGGCATCGCCGTGTCGCCAGGCGGCAATATTTTGCCGGCCATGCTGGCCTACAAGCAGTTTCCCGGCATCGAGGGCACGATCTATTATTATTACGGCTTCCCCAAGAACCCGATGAACGATTGGCTGGTGGCCGAGCATCAAAAACGCTTCAACATGCCGCCCGACTTCTTCACCTGCGGCGGCATGGCGGCGGCGAGCGCCGTCGTCACCGCCATCAAAAAGGCCGGCGGCACCGACACCGAGAAACTGATCGGCGCCATGGAGGGCATGGAGTTCGACACCCCCAAGGGCAAGATGATGTTCCGCAAGGAGGATCATCAGGCGCTGCAGTCGATGTACGTGTTCAAGGTCAAGGCGAACGGCACCGGCACCTGGGACCTCCTCGACCTCGTCAGCGAGATCCCGATGGCGGAAATCCCGGTGCCGATCCGCAACAAACGGTGAGGCGGCAACCGCTCGGCCGGCAGTGCTCGAGACCCACGACCTGACGATCAGCTTCGGCGGCCACGTTGCCGTCAACGCGGTCAGCTGCGCCTTCCAACCCGGCACGCTGACCGCGATCGTCGGTCCGAACGGCGCCGGCAAGACCACGTATTTCAACCTGATCTCCGGCCAGCTCAAGGCCACCGCCGGCCGTGTCATGTTTCAGGGCGCCGACATCACCGCGCTGGCGCCGTCGCGGCGCGCGCGGCTCGGGCTCGGCCGTGCGTTTCAGCTCACCAATCTGTTCCCCCACCTCAGCGTGCACGAGAATGTGCGGCTCGCCGTGCAAAGCCGGCGCGGCGTCGGGCTCGACCTGTTCCGCACCTGGGGCGCGCACACCGAATTGATCGCGGCGGCCGACGACGTGCTGCGGCAGGTCGGCATGACGGCGAAACGCAACGTGATCGCCGGGCTGTTGGCGCACGGCGACCAGCGCAAGCTCGAAGTCGGCATTCTGCTCGCGCTCGAGCCGTCGGTATTTTTGTTCGACGAGCCGACCGCCGGCATGAGCGTCGACGAGGTTCCGGTCATCCTCGATCTCATCGGCGCCATCAAACAACGCCGCGACCGCACCATTCTGCTGGTCGAGCACAAGATGGACGTGGTGCGCTCGCTCGCCGACCGCATCATCGTGCTGCACAATGGCGAACTGGTCGCCGACGGCGATCCGGCGACCGTGATCGCGCTCCCCGTCGTGCAGGACGCCTATCTCGGTGTCGCCGATGTCTGAGGGCGCACCGCTGCTCACGCTCGACGGCGTCAACACCCATATCGGGCCGTATCATATTCTCCAAGGCGTCGATCTCGTGGTGCCGCGCGGCGAGCTCACCATGCTCCTTGGGCGGAACGGCGCCGGCAAGACGACGACGCTGCGCACCATCATGGGGCTGTGGCACGCCTCCGCCGGCGCGGTGCGGTTCGACGGCGCCGACATCACCGCGTGGGCGACGCCCGACATCGCCCAGGCCGGTATCGCCTACGTGCCGGAGAACATGGGCATCTTCTCCGACCTGACGGTGCGCGAAAATCTGCTGCTGGCGGCGCGCTCAGGGGCGATCGACCCGGCGCGGCTCGAATGGATTTTCGGCCTGTTCCCGGCGCTCGAGAAGTTCTGGTCGCTCGCCGCCGGGGTCCTGTCGGGCGGCCAGAAGCAGATGCTGTCGATCGCCCGCGCCATCATCGAGCCACGCAAGCTGTTTCTGATCGACGAACCGACCAAGGGGCTCGCCCCCGCCATCATCGCCAACATGATCGCGGCGTTCCGCGAGCTGAAATCGCCCGACACCACCATCCTGGTCGTCGAGCAGAACTTTTTGTTCGCCAAGTCGCTCGGCGACAGCGTCGCGGTGATGGACAATGGCCGCGTGGTGCACACCGGCCGAATGGCGGCGCTCGCCGAAGATCACGACCTGCAGCACCGGCTCTTGGGCTTGAGCCTGGCGAGCCATCAATGAGCGCGCGCGCCGCATCAAGTTCCCCCATTGCAGCGCGGCGCCGCGATATCGCGCCGGTGCTGCTGGTCCCGGTCGTTGCGCTGGCGTCATGGCCGCTGGTCGGCGACTTCTCCACTTGGGTGACGCTGACCTTGGCCGGGCTCGCCATGGGCATGATCATCTTCATCATCGCGTCCGGACTGACGCTGGTGTTCGGCCTGATGAACGTTCTTAATTTCGGCCACGGCGCCTTCATTTCGATCGGCGCCTATACCGCCGTCGCGCTGGCGCCGGCGTTCGCCGGTCTCCTGCAGGCCGATTCGCTTGCCGCCAATCTGGCCGCTCTGGCGGCGTTGATCCTCGCCGCCATGGCGGTGACGGCGGTGCTCGGTTATGCGTTCGAGCGCGTCATCATCATGCCGGTGTACGGCCAGCACCTCAAACAAATCCTGGTCACGGTCGGCGGCCTGATCGTCGCCGAGCAGCTCATCGTCGCGGTGTTCGGTCCGGTGCAGGTCCCGTTGCCGCTGCCGACCGCGTTCCGCGGCGCGCTGGTCTTCGGCGACGTCGCGATCGAGCGCTACCGGCTGATCGCGGTCGGCGTCGGGCTTTTGATCTTCGCCGTCATGCTGACCATCCTCAACCGCACCCGGATCGGCCTTTTGATCCGCGCCGGGGTCGAGAACGGCGAAATGGTCGAGGCGCTCGGCTATCATATCCGCCGCCTGTTCGTCGGCGTGTTCATGGCCGGCTCGGCGCTCGCCGGGCTCGGCGGCGTGATGTGGGGTTTTTATCGCGAGGCGCTCACGCCCGGCATGGGCATGGACGTAATGGTGCTCGTCTTCATCGTCGTCGTCATCGGCGGCCTCGGCTCGGTCGCCGGCTGCTTCATCGGCGCGCTGCTGGTGGCGGTGACCACGAACTACGCCGGCTTCCTGGCGCCGAAGCTCGCGCTCGTGTCCAACATTCTTTTGATGGCGTTGATCCTGCTGTGGCGTTCGCGCGGGCTTTATCCGGTGTCGCAGCGATGAAAACGTCACACATCAAATCGTGGCGTGTGATCCCGCGCGCGATTCTGTCGGGCGACCCGCCGCGCGGGCCCGCGCTCGTCGGCGTGCTGGCGGTGATCGTGCTCGGCCTGGGCTTGGCGCCGGTGTTGTTTCCCGGCACCGGCGCGCTCAATGTCGCGGCGAAGATCTGCTACTTCGTGGTGCTGGCCGCGAGCTACGATTTGCTGCTCGGCTACACCGGCATCGTGTCGTTCGCCCACACCATGTTCTTCGGCATCGGCGGCTATGGCGCCGGCCTCGCGCTGTTCAGTCTCGGGCCGTCATGGACTGCGATCCTGATCGGCACCGCCGCGGCGCTCGTCGTCGCGGTAGCGCTCGCTCTGGCGATCGGCCTGTTCTCGCTGCGGGTGCGGGCGCTGTTCTTCGCCATGATCACGCTCGCGGTCGCCTCGGCGTTCTCGGTGCTCGCCTCGCAACTGAGCGCGCTGACCGGCGGCGAGGACGGCCGCACTTTCCGGCTGCCGGCCGAATTACGGCCGAGCTTTCATCTCGCCGCCGGGCCGTTCGACATCAATGGTCGCGTCATCGCCTATTATCTGGTGTTCTTCGTCGCGCTGATCGTGTTTCTGCTGCTGTTGCGGGTCGTCAACTCGCCGTTCGGCCGCGTGCTGCTCGCGATCCGCGAGAACGAGTTCCGCGCCGAGGCGCTCGGCTATCGCACCATGGTCTATCGCTCGATCGGCAACTGCATCGCAGCGGCCGCCGCCGCCATGGCGGGCGTGCTCTCGGCGATCTGGCTGCGCTACACCGGGCCCGCGGTGACGCTGTCGTTCGACATCATGCTGGATATCCTGCTGATGGTCGTGATCGGCGGCATGGGCACGCTCTACGGCGCGGTCATCGGCGCCACGATCTTCGTGCTCGCCGAAACCTATCTGCAGAGCGTGATGGTGATGGTGAGCCACGCCACCGCGGGCCTGCCGCTCGTCTCGCTGCTGTTTCACCCCGACCGCTGGCTGCTCTGGCTCGGCGTTCTGTTCGTGCTCAGCGTCTATTTCTTTCCGACCGGCATCGCCGGCCGGCTGGGCGCGCGCCGCTGAACGCAATCGCCGGCGGCGCCGGTCACCACCACCAGCGCCGGCGCCAATACGGGCCGTAATAGTAGCCGTAATAGGGATTGTAGTATCCCGGCGGATAATAGCCGGACGGCGGCGGATAATACCCAGGCGGTGGCGGGTATCCAGGTGGTGGCGGGTATCCGGGTGGTGGTCGGTATCCCGGTGGTGGCGGATATCCGGGCGGGGGCGCGCCCGGCGGCACCGGACCGCCGGCTGCACGCGGCGGCGGACCTCCCGCTCCCGGCGGCGGGGGATTGGCTCCCGGCGGCGCACTGGGGCCTGGCGGCGGAGCGCCGGTACCCCCGGACGGCGGCGGACCTTGCCCGGTGTCGAAGCTCGACGCGATCGCGTAGCCGCGCCGTCCTTGCCAGTTGACCGCGCACCATTGCGCCTGGCAGTCGCCGACATCGACCGTGCTGCCGCCGGGAATGGTGGTGACGATGGGGTAATTGGTCCCCGGCCCCTGCCGTATATTGACGTTCGACGTCGCCAGCGCGGGCGCCGCCTGCGCCGACGCCGCCGCCAACACCATCAGCGCGGCCGCACCCGCCGCGATCGGCGCGAACTTCATTGTCGTCCTCCCTTGGTCAAACCGAGATCTGAACCGACGGATCAAACGCGCGCCCCCAAACTAGCTTACCCCGGAGAATACCCGGTATTTCGATCGAAATCACGAGCGGACACGGGCGGGATTCGTCGTCGACTTCTGTTGCCCTGCAGCGACGCGCTCAGCGCGTCAGTTTCTCGAGCTCCGGGAACGGCGTGTAAGTGGCGCCGGCGCAGGGTTCGGCCGCCTGCTCGACAAAATGGTCGAATCGTCCGGCGATGAACACGGCGGCGGTATCCTTCACGCCGGCATACTCCTTGCCGGCTTTCGGGCTGAGGCTCTTGGCGTTGTAGCGCAGGCAGACGACGTAATGCTTGACACCGCCCGCCGCCTTGAACGCCGGCTCGGCGATGGTGGCATCGCGAATCCCGGTCGGGTCGCTCAAATAAGCATGCATGGCGGCGAGAATGTCGGATTTGTAGTTCACCGGATACGCATCGAGTCCGGGATCGGTGGGGCCTGCATCGTCGTCGTGATGATGGTGGTGCGCACAGGCCCCGAGCACGAGCGTCATGCCGATCAGGGGGATGCCGATCAGCGGGCTCAACAGGCGCCGGCGCGCAGCTTCGGTCCGCAAGAATCCTCGCACCAATCCCCGCACGTCAGTCCCCAACGCTTGTCTTGCAGCCCCCGCGGCGGATTTAGCGCGGAATCGCGGCGCGCGCCACCGGGTGGTGAGAGCCTGGGGCCGCGACTACATATGACGGCGTACACGCATGGCGACGCGGTGTCGCACAGGCGAAAATCGCCTATAAGGGGCGCCCTTTTCATTGCCGCACGGCACAGGCATTTTTTACTCGCTTCGCATGCCCACCCTTGCCCATCTCATTCACGTCTATGGTCTCGCCGTCGTCGCCGGCGTGATCGGCCTCGAAAGCATCGGGCTGCCCTTTCCGGGCGAGACGGTGCTGATCGTCGCGGCGGTCCTCGCCGGTACCAAGCACGATCTCAACATCGTCTCCGTCGTGCTGACGGCGGCGGCCGGCGCGATCGTCGGCCAATCGATCGGCTATGTCATCGGCCGCGAGTTCGGCTATTGGCTCCTGCTGCGCTACGGGCCTTATCTCGGCATCACCGAAAGTCGCATCAAACTCGGCGAATATCTGTTCCTGCGCCACGGCAGCATCATCATCGTCGTTGCGCGCTTCGTGCCGCTCATGCGCAGCGTGGCCGGCATCCTCGCCGGCGCCAACCGGATGCCGTGGCGGCAATTCATGCTCGCCAATATCGTCGGCGCGCTCGCCTGGGCGAGCTTCTTCGGCTTCGCCGCCTATATGCTCGGGCGCCAGGTCGAGCGGGTCGCCGGGCCCTTGGTGATCGTCATCGGCATCATCGCCGCCGTCGTTTTCATCGCCGGCGCGGTCTTCATCCGCCGTCACGAGGCGCAACTGGTGGCGGAAGCCGAACGCGCGCTGCCCGGCCCGCTGCGGTGGGAACCTTAACGCCTCCGTGCTAGCCTCGAAGCGTTACTCTTGAAGCTCTGGCGCCATCGCGCCATATATATTCGGTCGTGGCGGACGTATTCCGCCTGACGCCGGGGTGCCGTGCGGGCCCCGCAAAGTCGCTCTCGAAGGGCTTTGAAAACATGTCCAGGGTATCGTCGCTGTCGTCACCGTTTCTCTTGGGTTTCGATGAGATCGAGCGCGTGCTCGACCGGGTCGGAAAGGCCACCGACGGCTATCCTCCCTACAATATCGAGCGCGTCGCGCGCGACGGCAATCATCCGGACCGCCTGCGTATTACGCTGGCGGTCGCCGGCTTCACCCGCGACCAGCTCGACGTGACGTTGGAGGAGAGCCAGCTCGTGATCCGCGGCCGCCAGCAGGACGACAAGAGCCGGCAGTTCCTGCACCGCGGTATTGCGGCGCGTCAATTCCAGCGCACCTTCGTGCTGGTAGAAGGGATGGAAGTGCTCGGCGCCGACCTGAAGAACGGGCTATTGTCGATCGATCTGGTGCGGCCACAGCCCGACCGCGTGGTGAAATCGATCGCCATTAGGGACTGCGAATGACGAAACCCGAACGGACTCGACCGCGTTCGACTGGAAAGGAGTCGAGGGCCATGAGATCAGAGGCCATGAGATCAGATGCCATGACATCAGATTCAGGATTGAACCGTCCCGATACCAATCAAGGCGAAATGTCCGCCGAGGCGCTGGCGCAGCTCGGCGACGGGCAGATCGCCTATATGAAAGTGATCCGCTCCGAAGACGTGCACGTGCTGTTTCCGCAGGTGCCGGAGATCGAGCCGGGGCACGAATTGTTCACGCTGCACGCCGCGGACGGCACCCCGATCATGCTGACCGACAGCCGCGAAGCGGCGATCGCCAATGCGCTGAGCCAAGAGCTCGAAATGGTGAGCGTGCACTGAGCGGGCACCGGTCGGCGGCAGCCGATCAATGGGGCTCGTGACGGCGGCGTCGCGGGCCCCTTTTGATTTGTTCGATCACGCCGGGAGGATCAGGCGGCCGAGGCCGACGGCATCGCCAGTACGGCGTACAGCGCTTCCGCGTCCTGCGAGGCGCGCAGCTTGTGGGCGACGGCCGGATCGCGCAGCAGCCGCGCGACGCGCGCTAGCGCTTTGAGATGATCCGCGCCGGCGCCTTCGGGCGCCAATAGAAGAAAGATCAGATCGACCGGCTGGCCGTCGAGCGCCTCGAAATCGACCGGGCGGTCGAGCCGCGCGAACAATCCGAACAGCCGGGTGAGGTTGGCCATCTTGCCGTGCGGAATGGCGATGCCGTTGCCGACCGCGGTCGAGCCGAGCTTCTCGCGTTGCATCAGGATTTCAAAGATCGCCCGCTCGTTCTGGCCGCTGAGCACGGCCGCGCGTGCGGCGAGTTCGTGCAGCGCCTGCTTCTTGCTGTTGACCTTGAGCGCCGGGAGTATCGCGTTCGGCGCAACGAGATCGGTGAGTTGCATGGGAATGACCTGGGGCGCGGGCCGCACCCTGATGCTAAAGGCGGCGGACCATAAGGAGCGCCCACCCCGGCGTCAATGGGCATCCGCGGCGGCCGCCGCGGGTACGTCGATCCAGCCGAAATGGCCGTCGGCGCGGCGATAGACCACGTTGATGCCGCCATGGGCGACATGCCGGAAGACAAGGACGGGCGCTCCGGTCATGTCGAGTTCCATCACCGCGTCGCTCACCGACAAGTGCTTCAACCGTGTAGTGGATTCGGCGATGATAACGGGCGTGAAGTCGTCGAGTTCCGCCTCGGCGTCCGGTTCGGGCGCGGCGATGACGTAGCTCGCCGCTTCGGCCGCGGCAAAGCCCTCGGAATGGCCCTCGGAACGGTCGGCGCGGTGATCCTTGAGCCGGCGGTGGTAGCGGCGCAGCCGTTTCTCGACCCGCAGCGCCGCCTGGTCGGCGCTGGCATAAGCGTCCGACGCGTGGCCTTCAGCCTGCAGCGTGACCTTGGAATCGAGGTGGATGGCGCACTCGGTGCGAAATCCGAACCCGTCCCTGGTGACGGTGGCATGGCCCGAATAGCCGCCATCGAAATATTTGCCCATGGCCTGCGCGATGCGTTCGTTGATGCGCTCGCGCAGCGCGTCGCCGACATCGAGGTTTTTTCCTGAGACGCGAAACGACATGACAGCCTCCACTGAAGCAAGTCCACCGCGCGAGGCGTCGACGCCTCCAGGTTAAGCTTGGCATCGCCGCGGGCGGAGTCAACGCGGTACTGCACCGTATGCGCGGATCAGGCGCAGGGGCGCTCAATTGACCGCGGCCGCCTGTTTCTCGCGGCGCCGTTGCACCGAGGAGGGGATGCGCATGGCCTCGCGGTATTTCGCGACCGTCCGCCGCGCGATGTCGATGCCCGCCTCGCGCAGCTTCTCCACGATGGTGTCGTCGGACAGCACGTCGGCGGCGTTTTCGGCGTCGATCAATTGCTTGATGCGGTGGCGCACCGCTTCCGCCGAATGCGCTTCGCCGCCATGGGAGGCGGCGATCGCGGAGGTGAAGAAATATTTCAGTTCGAAGATGCCGCGGCTCGTCGCCATGTATTTGTTGGCGGTGACGCGCGATACCGTCGATTCGTGCATGCCGATCGCTTCGGCGACGGTCTTGAGATTGAGCGGCCGCAGATGCTCGACGCCGCGCGCGAAGAACGCGTCTTGCTGGCGCACGATCTCGTTGGCGACCTTGAGAATGGTCCTGGCGCGCTGGTCGAGCGCGCGTACCAGCCAGGTGGCGTTCTGCAGGCATTCGGCGAGATAGGATTTATCGGTATCGCGCCGCGACGTGGTCGAGACCTCGGCATAGTAAGTTTGGTTGACCAGCACCTTGGGCAGGGTGTCGGAGTTGAGTTCGACGATCCAGCCGCCGTCCGGTCCGGGCCGCACGAATACGTCGGGCACGATCGGCTGCACCACCGCCGAGTCGAACGCGAGGCCCGGCTTCGGGTTGAGGCGGCGGATCTCGGCCATCATGTCGGCGAGGTCCTCGTCGCCGACGCCGCAGATTTTCTTCAGCGCGGCGAAGTCGCGCTTGGCGAGAAGGTCGAGCCGCGTAATCAAGGCCTGCATCGCCGGGTCGAGCCGGTCGCGCTCGCGCAGCTGCAGCGCCAGGCATTCGGCGAGATCGCGGGCGCAGATCCCCGGCGGATCGAAGCTTTGCAGGACGGCGAGAACGGCCTCGACCTGCTTGACGCCAGTGCCGAGCTTTTCCGCCACCGTTTCCAGATCGCTGGTGAGGTATCCGGCCTCGTCGACGAGGTCGATGAGGTATTGCCCGATCATCCGCTGCACCGGGTCGGCGACGGCGAGCATCAATTGCTCGCGCAGCCAGTCCGCCAACGTGGTCTCGGCGGACACGAAGGCTTCGAGATTGTACTCGCTGTCGTCGCGGCCGCCGGAGCCGACACCGGCCCATTCCGAATATCCCGCCGGGGTTTCGGCGGCTCGCGGCGGCCGCGGCTCGCCGTCGTCGGCGAAACCCTCGTCGGGACCGCTGTCGAGCCGATCCTCGGCGCCGTTGCCGCCGGGCACGCCGTCGCCGCCGCTCCAGCTTTCGTCTTCTGCCGGGGGCTTGTCCGATGGCTCGGCGCCGCCCGGCTGGGCGGCCGGGCTGTCGTCTTCGACACTACGGTCGAGCAGCGGATTGCGTTCCAACTCGGCTTCGACGTAGGCCACCAGATCGAGATTGGACAATTGCAGCAGCTTGATCGCCTGCATGAGCTGCGGCGTCATGACCAAAGCTTGGCTCTGGCGGATTTGCAGTCTTTGGGTCAGTGCCATTGACAGGAAGGCCGGATTGGTCCGTTTCTTGCTTCTTTATGCTTACAGCAAATCCGCAGCCTTGTCGCCATCCGATTTTTGGCAGCCTTAAAGGGCGTCGGCCGCGCGGCGGATAGCGTGAAAATAGCGTGGCGTCGGTAATAGAGTAGGCCACAACCGGCGAAGGAAAGCCAGGTTTCACTTACCCGATACCGCTTTAAAGGCAGAGCCGAGAAAAGGCTGAGCCGAGAGCCCGCGCCTAAAGCCGGAATTCCTCGCCGAGATACAGCCGGCGCACGTCCGGGTTGTTGACGATGTCGTCGGTCCGGCCCTCCATCAGCACCTCCCCGGAATAGATGATATAGGCGCGATCGGTCAGCCCGAGCGTCTCCCGCACATTGTGGTCGGTGATGAGCACGCCGATGCCGCGGTTGGTCAGGTGGCGCACCAGCGCTTGAATGTCGCCCACGGCGATCGGATCGATGCCGGCGAACGGCTCGTCGAGCAGCATGAAATTGGGCCGCGTGGCGAGCGCACGGGCGATCTCCAGGCGCCGCCGTTCGCCGCCGGACAGCGCGATCGCCGGCGATTTGCGGAGCCGCGAAATGTTGAATTCCTCGAGCAGCGCATTGAGGTCGCGTTCCCGCCGCTTGCGGTCGCGCTCGACCACTTCCAGCACGGCGCGGATGTTCTCTTCGACATTGAGGCCGCGGAAAATCGAGGCTTCCTGCGGCAGGTAGCCGATGCCGAGGCGGGCGCGCTGGTACATCGGCAGCGCCGTGACGTCGTGGCCGTCGAGCTCGATGCGTCCTTTGTCGGCCTTGATCAGGCCGGTCATCATATAGAAGACCGTCGTCTTGCCGGCGCCGTTGGGGCCAAGGAGGCCCACCGCTTCGCCGCGGCGGACCGACAGGCTGACGCCCTTGACGACCCGGCGGCCGACGAAGCTCTTCTCGACACCGTGGACGGACAGAAGGCCCTTGCGGTCGACGGGTGGACCGCTGTCGTCGCGGCGGCGCGGCCGCACCGGCGGGAAGCGCGGCTCCTGTTGCGGCGGCAGCGCGGGGGAGGGCGGGGGCGGCGGCGGTCGAACCGGGCGCGCTGGCGCTTTACCGCGCGCCTGGTCCGCGCGCGCCGGCACGCTGACGATATCGAGATAGGTGCCGTTGATGGCACCGCCCATGCTCGGCAGATTGATGGCGTCCGCGGCGGCAACGCGTTTACGGCGTGCCAGCGCAGGGCGGCGGAAATATGAGAAAATGTCCAACACGCCGTATCAGGTCGGTTGCGAATCGTGACGGTTTCGGGTCCGGAGCGGGGACTTTAGCCGATTTCCGGCAGCGATGCTGCCTCTTCGGCAACGTGGCGCGGCATCAATTATGGCCGGACCCCAAGGTCATGACGTTGGACGGGCTGCCATTGACGCCCTTGCCCGGCAAAATCAGGGCGCGAACGCGGCTCGGCGTGGTCGCCGTCGGTGTCGCCGCCGATTCGACCCTTGAAAAGCCGGTTTCGGTATCGACCACCACGCGGTCGCCGCGCACGACGTTCTTGCCCTGGCTGACGACGACGTTGCCGGTCAGCGTGATCGTCTTCGCCTTCAGATCGTAGACGCCGAGGTCGCCGCTGGCGCTCTGGTCCTTGGTGACGACCGTGACGTCGCCGCGCGCCTCGACCCGGCGTATGTCGTGGGCGTCCTGCGGCAGGCCGGTATTGGCATTGGCGGGGACGTTGGTCGGTGCAGCCGCCTTGGCCGTCGTGGCGCCTTCCTCCGGCCCGTAAAACACGACCAGGGTGCGGCAATGGATGGTAGTGTCACCCTGAACCACCTGAACATTGCCGGCAAAAGTCGCCATCTTGCTCTTGTCGCGCACCTCGAGCGTCGAGGACTCGATCTGAATGGGCTGATCCTTGTTTTGACCGACCCCCTGGAAAGGCCCGGGCGCCGCCGCCGGATGCTGGCCCTCCGCCGCCGCCGGGCCTGCCGCCGCTGGGTCTGCCGCCGCCAGTACCGCCGCCAAGGCGCAATAAGCGAGACGGCGTATCATGGATGGGCTGGTCATGGTTGGTTTGCCTTGGGGGTGTCGCTGTCGGGATTGAGCGTCATTTTGACGCCGCCGCTGAAGCGAAGCACGTTACCATTCTCGGTGACTTCCAGACGGTTGGCGTTCAGGAAGCCGTTGAGCAGCTTCACCCAGACCGGCTTGTTCGACACGACGTCGCCCTTGCGGACATCGACCGTCGCTTCGCTCAGCCGGCTTTCGTAGCCGGTCGACGAGACCAAGTGCACATTGTCGGTCAGTGTCAGCATTTCGGACTTCAGGTCGTAGGTGCCCGAGGTCGCCGACATATTGACCGTGCTGCCGTCGGCCATGTCGACCTTGGCCTTGGGGCCGCGCAATTCGAGGAAATCGGGATTGGACACGTCCTGCGCGGCGGCGTCGGCGGTGAACGTATAGGGCCGTGAATCGCTGGTGAAACCGGCGAGCCGCGGCTGTTGCATCGTGATCTTGGTGCCCTTGATCACGAGCTTGCCGAGTTCGCCCGGCAGCTGAAATTCCCCGACGTCCGGCATGAAGTTGGCTGCCACGACCACGAGCAGCAGCGCCGCGATGCTGGCGAGCACGCCGACGCGCAGCCAACGCACCAGCCGGCTGTGCCGCATCGCCGCGCGATAGGCCTGCTCGGAATTGCCGCGAGAGCGCCTGGAAAGCTTCACGCTTCCGGCGCCGTTGGCGGAATAGGCGTGGGCCAAAACAGGTAATTCCCCTCAAACACCGCTGCCCCGATTCCCGGACCGGGGACCCCGACTTTTACGGTTTTGCCGGCAAATTGTCGCCTGCGAATGTGGCCCGGAAGGGGCCAAGAAGGGCCCAGACGGAGCCGAGACGGGCTCGAGCCTATGCCGCCGGCGGAGGGGTCAGGTGTGGGCGAAGATATCGCCTTCGGTGAAGCCGGCGAGGTCGAGCCGCACCCGCTCGGGCAGGAACTTGAAGCAGGCGGCGGCGAGCGCCTCGCGGCCCTCGCGCGCCAGCATGGCATCGAGCCGTTCCTTGAGCGCGTGCAGGTAGATCACGTCGGCGGCGGCATAGGAAATCTGCGCGTCGCTCAGTTCCTCGGCACCCCAATCGGACGATTGCTGCTGCTTCGAAAGGTCGTGTCCCAAAACCTCGCGCACCAGGTCCTTGAGGCCGTGCTTGTCGGTATAGGTCCGCGCGAGCCGCGAGGCGATCTTGGTGCAATAGACCGGCTCGGGCATCACGCCGAAGGCCTTGGCGAGCATGCCGAGGTCGAACCGCGCGAAATGAAAAATCTTCAGCACGCCGGGATCGGCGAGGAGCCGCTTCAAGTGGGGCGCGTTGGTGAAGTTCGCCGGGATGCGCACCACGTCGGCCGAGCCGTCGCCGGGCGAAAGCTGAACGAGGCACAGCCGATCGCGGGCGAGGTCGAGCCCCATCGTCTCGGTGTCGATGGCGACGGCGCCGGTGTAGCGCGACAGGTCCGGTAGATCGCCGCGATGCAGGCGGATGGTCATGCGCAAAAAACGTTGCGGCGGAGCGCCGTGGGGGTTTGGGATGGTTTCCGGATCAGGGCCAATGGTTGGCGCAAGTGCCGGACCAATGCAACCAAAATAGCGGAGGCTGCCGGACAAGAGCGGGCGGCGCCGCTCTGTTGCCTGACCGTTCCATCCGCATCTTCATCCCCGGCATCCCGTGCGCCGCCTATGCCGGGGTGCGCGGCATGTTCTGACCGCGGCCTTCGTCGTCGCGATGAAAGACGCCCTTGCGAAACACCACGTCCGGATAGTCGGTGCCGCTGAGCAACAAATTGTCCGCCCCGAACAGCGGCATCCGGCCGTCGGTCGGCACGCGCACGATTGTCTCGAACGCGGCCGGAAGAATAAGCCCGAGCACTGGAACGCAAGTTGTTTTTGTGCTTCACTCCCGTGGAGGTAAGGGAGCCGGGGGCCCACGCCCGGGGAGTAGGCGGAAGGTGCAATTCTATCGTATTTCCGGGCTTTCGGTGGCGAGCGAGATCGCGTTGCCAGGCGTGATTGCCGGCGCGCCCGGGCTTATGCCGCAGGTGACGATCCGGCGCGGGCGTGTGCCGCAAAACCTGCCGCACGCGGGCGCGGCCGGGCCGACTTGGCAGATTGCTGGAAAACAGTTCCTGCTGCGCATTCCCGACATCGCGCGCTTTCTCCTCAATAGCGGCAGCCAGATCGTGGTCGAACCGGAATCGGGTGCAACCGCCGCCGATATTCCGATCTTCATCCTCGGCACCGTGTTCGGAATTCTGCTGCATCAGCGCGAGCAGATCGTGCTGCATGCCAGCGCGGTGCGGGTGAACGGCCGCGCGGTGCTGTTCTGCGGCTCCTCGGGCGCGGGCAAATCGACGCTTGCCGCGGCGCTGGCGCAGCGCGGCTATCCGCTGGTAACCGACGATGTTTGCACGTTGACGCTCGACGACGCGGGCGCGCCGCTCGTTCACCCCGACGGCCGGCAGTTAAAACTCTGGGCGCAGGCAATCGACCGGCTCAATTTGGCGCAGCAGCGCGGCGAGCGCGTGCGCCAAAGCCTGGAGAAATTCTACGTCGAGCCGGGCGAAGTCTTCACCGAGCCGCTGGCTCTCGGCGCTGTATATGTGCTGCGAGAGGCACGGCCGCCGCATGCGGCGGGCATCGAGCGGCCGAACGCGGTCGACGCGGCGCTGCTGTTGCGCGGCAACGCCTACCAGCCCTTGCTGGTGCGGCGCCTGGGCCAGAAAGCCAATTATTTTCATGCGGCGACGACGATCGCCAATGTCGCCGGGATTTTCTTTCTGACGCGGGCGCTCGATTTCGCCAAAATGGCGGAGGTAATCGCTATGCTGGAGGCGCATTGGCTCGACCTGCGCCTGATGGAGAAGGCGGCGTGAGGCGCACCATCTGGCTCGCCTCCTATCCGAAATCCGGCAACACATGGTTCCGGATGCTGGTGGCGAATCTTTCCGCCAAGGACGGCAAGCCGGTCGACATCAACGACCTGCCCGAACGAGGCGGCATCGCCAGCGCGCGCGGCCCGTTCGATTATTTCTCGCTGATCGATTCCGGGCTCTTGACTCATGACGAGATCGATTGCCTCCGCCCGCGGATCTACGAGGAGTTGGCGAGCGGCGCCCAGGATGATGAATACGAGAAGGAGGATGCGCCGCCGGTGCGCTTCGTGAAGGTGCACGATGCCTACACGTTGACGCCGAAAGGCGAACCTTTGCTCGCCGGCGCCCGCGGCGCCGAGGGCGGGATCGTCATCGTGCGCGACCCGCGCGACGTGGCGCCTTCGTTCGCCAATCATTATCGCTGCAGCATCGACGAGGCGATCACGTTCATGAATGACCGGCATGGCCTGTACGACGCACGACAGTTGCGCCAAAAGCTGCCGGGCTGGAGCGGCCATGTCGAGAGCTGGCTCGACCAGACTGATATTCCCGTGCATCTTATCCGTTACGAGGACATGCTGGCTGACACGCTCGCTACCTTCCGCCGCGCGCTGGAATTCGCCGGCCGTCCGGCGCGCGACGAGGCGATTCGCCTCGCGGTGGCATTTACCGATTTCGCCGAATTGCGGCGGCAAGAGCAGGAAAAGGGCTTCCGCGAGACTTCGCGCCGGCCGGGGGGACAATTCTTCCGCCGAGGTATGGCGGGCGCCTGGCGCGACGAGCTCAGTGGCGAGCAGGTGGCGCGGATTGAAGCCGCGCACGCGGAAATGATGCGGCGGCTGGGGTATGAACTGGCAGGCGCGATGGCGCTGGCGCGCACGGCGTAGGGGCAATCGAGCCAGTGGCGAATGGCGAATTGATGCAACGTGCTTTCCATTCCTACTCGCCAATCGCCACTCACAATTCGTGATAAATGAAAGCTTACCAAACACCGGCAATCGAGATCGATCATGATGGTTCGCAAGCGAGGCGACTGGCTGTCGGCGAAGGTCGGCGACGAACTGGTAATGATGAGCGCCGAAAAAGGCAATTACATCGGCCTGAGCGAGGTCGGCGCCCGCATCTGGGAGCTCATCGAGACGCCGCAAGATGTCGATGCCATTTGTGAGCAACTGCAGCAAGAATACGAGGTGGCGCTGGAAGTCTGCAGCGCCGAGGTCGAGAGCTTCCTCAACGAACTGGTGAAGCATGGTGCGATTGCGCTTGATCCGCCGCCTGCTGCGTAGGTTCGTCGAGGTCGACAATCGCCGCCGCGCGCTGTTGGCCGAGGCGGTGGCGTATCTCTTCGCGGCGCGGCTCGCTTTGATCTTCATTCCGTTTCCGCGCCTGGCGCCGCACCTCGGCACTTTTGTGCCGCCGGCCGAGGCGCGCGCCTACGCGGTGCGAACAAAAACCGCGCCGGAAGAGGCGCAGCTCGCCGAAGATATCGGCTGGGCGGTGACGCGCGCGGCGCGCTACCTCCCGTTCAAGGCGGTCTGTCTGCCGCAGGCCATAGCGGCGCAGGTCATGCTCCGGCGCCGCGGCGTCAAAAGCGTCATGCATTTTGGCGCCGCCAAGGGAACGGAAAAACCGCTCGACGCCCATGCCTGGCTCGACGCCGCGGGCGTCGCGGTGACCGGCTATCCGGTTATGGAGAATTTCGCCGAGATCGCGTGTTTCGTATGATGGGCGCTCGTTTAGGGACCAGTACTGCACCGTTCGGATCGACTGTCACGCCGAAGGCTCTTGGTCCCAGTCTGGGACCATGCTATTATTGTTTGGGTGAGGATCATCGCGCTGGCGACGCTCAAGGCCTTCCTCGAACGGGAACCGTCCTACGCCGATGCGCGCGATCCGGTGATGGCATGGTACCGGCAGGTCAAAGCCGCCGACTGGGCCGCGACGGCGGACGTCAAGCGCGATATTCGCTCCGCCAGCATCCTCAAGGACGGCCGCGCGGTTTTCAATATCGCCGGCAACATGTATCGCATCGTGGTGTGGATCAATTATCCATACCGCGTGGTCTACATAAGGTTCATCGGCACGCATCGGCAATACGACGCGGTCGACGCGCAAACTATCTGAAGGCGAAGACTATGGAAATCGAACCGATCAAAAGCAAGCGCGACCACCGCCGTGCGCTTAAGGAGATCGAAGGATTGATGCACGCGAAGCGCAACACGCCGCAGGGCGATCGGCTCGATGTGCTCGTTGCCCTGGTCGAAGCCTGGGAAGCAAAACATTACGCGCTCGACCTGCCCGATCCGATCGCAGCGATCAAATATCACATGGAGCAAAGCGGGCTCGGCCCGCGCGATCTGATCCCGTTTATCGGCGGCCGCAATCGTGTCTATGAGGTGCTTGCCGGCAAGCGCCCCCTGACCCTGAAGATGATCTGGCGCCTGCACCAAGGGCTTGGCATTCCGGCGGAATCGTTGATCAAGGCCGGTCAGCGGCAGGCGGCGTGAACGACGTTCCCCATAGAGGCGGCGCGAAGAAGTTCGTTGCATCGCGGACTTGCTTATAGGATTATCCGGGGGTCGACGCCGCGGGCGTCGAGGTGACGGGCTATCCGGTGGCAGAGAATTTCGGCGAGATCGCGTGTTTTGCTTGATATGGCTGTCAGTCCAAAGAGCGAACGAGCGTGGAAACCCGCACCATAGATCGCCCTTCCGCTACCGGCTCGGAAGCATTCCGTCGGCAGGGCTATCTTGTCGTTCCGCAATTGATCGAACCGGCGCCGGCGGAATTCTTTTGGTCTTACGTCCACACCAAATTCGCCAGCTTGTTGCTCACCGGGGGCGACCGCCAAGTGCCAAATACGCCAGGCGGCTATGGCGACCCCACTTTCGATGGCCTGCTCGAATATCTGCGCCCACGGGTCGAAGAACGTTCCGGCCTCGCGCTTCACCCGACCTATTCATATTTCCGGCTTTACAAGCGCGGCGACGTGTTGAAACGCCATCACGACCGGCCGGCCTGCGAAATCAGCGTCAGCTTGAACCTTGGACAGACGCCGGCCGAGCCGTGGCCGATCTCTATCGAGCGCGGCGCCGGATCTTATGCTGCGCTGCTTGCGCCCGGCGACGCCTTGCTCTACCGCGGCTGCGATTGCTTCCACTGGCGCGAGGCCTACCCGGGGAACCGGCTTGTTCAAGTGTTCCTGCATTACGTCGATCGCAACGGGCCGCATGCGGAGCAGAAATATGACGGGCGCAAAACGCTGATGCGGCCGAAAGACCGCGATCCGGCGGCCGGTAACCAGGCACAAGTTGAATGACGGTCGAGAAGCGAGCGGTTTCGTGACAGCGGATTTGCAATCAGGCAAAGAAAGCCGGGCACCGCGCGTAATCCTGCCGCCCTGTCTCGTGCTGAGCGATTTCCTCGACGAAGCCACGGTCGCCGGCCTGCTCGATTATGCGCTGTCGCGACAAGCCGATTTTGCGCCGACGCGGTTGGGTTCGAAGGCGGTCAACCCTGCAATCCGCGTCTCGACGGGCTTGCGCGAGCTTGGCGGCTACCGGCAGGTTCTCAAGGCCAAAATCCTCGGCCTGGTCCCGAGCCTGATTTCGCAATTGCAGGTCACTCCATTCGAAGCGCCCAAGCTCGAAACCGAGCTGGTGGCGCATGGCGATGGCGCATTTTACAAGCGCCATATCGATACCCAGACGGCCCTCTATGACGACGTCAATCAAATCCGCGTCCTCAGCGGCGTTTATTACTTCCATGCCGAGCCCAAGGCCTTCACCGGCGGCGCGCTGCGCCTTTATGCGATCGGCAGCCAAGACGGCGAAAATTTTGTCGACATCGAGCCGGTGCGCAACAGCCTCTTAGTGTTCCCCTCCTGGGCGCCGCACGAGGTCATGCCGGTGAGTTGCCCGTCGAAGCGCTTTATCGATTCACGCTTCGCTATCAATTGCTGGGTGCATCGCAAGAAGGTTGATGCTTATATCCGCCCCCGCGAAGCGGTGGAGGGAGACCGCGCGTAGCGCGGTGGAGGGGGCCTTTCGGTATGGAATTCATTGCTGCGCCAGCGCCTGTCTCACTGGCCTATCGCGTTCAGGACGCTTTGCAAAATCGCAGATCGGAATTCGATTCCTGGATTGAAGCAGCAGCCGCCTCCTTCGAAACCAAGCTGCCAATTCCGCCGTCCTGCAATTTGTTTAATTCCGACGGCTTCTTTCGACTTAGAGGTCATCAGCGTTCGATATGCTTTGCGCCAAAGGGCGGCGAGCCAATCCGCAACGTCTTTTGTATCAAAGGAATGGAGCCGTTCGCGCCTGATTTCCGTTCTGCGCTCGACGAAATGGCTGCACAGCGCGCGGGCGACAGCCGCCTGAACCTCTTAGAACATTTCATCCTGAAAGAAGACAAGCTGCCCGGTTGTCTCTTGTTCAGCGAGGCCCGCGCCGAAGCAGCCATTGCCGCGATGGTACAGACAGGCATGTCGAAGGACGGCGAAGGAATCCCGCATTTGCCCTTTCCTTTAGTTTGCGTTCGTTTACCAGAGGTGACGGCGGAATCGGCAGTGCGCGAGATCGCCGCACGGGTCTTGCGATCCTTGTGGCCCAAGATCGAGATGCTCGCTGCCACCGGCTTGGGAGCTTATGTCTACTGGTATCCAAGCCTACCGTTGCGGGCCCGACATTTCGCGGCGAGCAGGGAATTGGCCATCCCCATGTCGGAGGGCTGGATAAGTTTGGCGGCCCGGCTGCTACGCGCGGGATTTTTGCCGACCACCGCCCACTCACTGGGGCGCGGCCATTGCTGCGATCTGCAGAACTCAGTGGTCGATGGCGGTTTCGCGGACTTGAGTTCCGTCGTTCCGGTTGCGGACGTTACGAATCGCCAGGACGTCTTTATCGCCCTGCAAATGACGATTTGGCGGCTCGCGACGACTATTCTGCACGTCCTTGGGAAGGACGGAATCCGTAGCGTATATTTCGATTATAGGGGGCAAAAGATGCTACACGTCGTCAGGGAACGTTTGGCGAGCGCCCATGGCACGGGCGCCAATGTCAACTTCTTGGAGTTCTTCGGCGCGGCGGAGAACCTGGATTCCGTCGCTCGATTCCTGGATCAGGCATAACGGACCGACACCGCGCTTTGTCTCGTCCCTTCGGGGTTTGATTGCATGCCGGATTGCTGGAAGTTTGACAGGTCATGAGCGCGATCTTTGGCATTCTCCGTTTTGACGAAGCAGTCGTAAATCCACGCGATCTAGAACGCATGAGCAACACGCTCGCTTATCGCGGACCGGACGGGCGCAAATTCGCGAGCGATGGTCCGGCCGCGCTCGGGCATTGCTCGATGAGCGTGAACCGGGAGGATTTAAGGGACGCGCAGCCGCTGCACGACCGCGAAGGCGACGTCATGCTGGTCGCCGACCTGCGGCTCGACAACCGTGAAGACCTCGCCGCCACGCTGGGCATAAGCGCCACGGATCTAAGCGAGCTGCCGGACAGCGCTCTGGTCATGCGGGCCTATAAAGCGTGGGGTGAAGACTGCGCCGCGCACTTGCTCGGCGATTTTGTTTTCGCCATCTGGGATGCGACCCGCAAGAAGCTGGTGCTGGGCCGCGACCATATGGGGCAGCGCTACGTGCATTTCCATCGCGGCCGGGACTTCTTTGTTTTTGCAACCGATCTTAAAGCGCTGTGGTCCTATCCGGACGTGCCGCGCGTCTTGTCGGAGGCGCAAATCGGACGCCTGCTGGTTCTCGACCGGCGGCGCGCGGCCGGCACCCTGTTTGACGGTGTCGAGGGCCTTCCGGGAGGAACGGTTATGACCGTCGAGGCAACCGGCGCCGTCAGAACACGCCACTATTGGGAGCCGCATGCCGACCCGGTCCACGAGGGCCGCGACGAGGCCTATTACATAGCGGCCTACAAGCGCGTTCTCGGCGAGGCCGTCGCGTGCCGCATCCGCCGCGCGCTCCGTCCGCCCGGTATCGTGTTCAGCGGTGGTTACGACAGCGCGGCGATCGCCGGGCTTGCCGGTCCGGTGCTCGCCAATTCGGGCCGCAAGCTCATCGCCGCGGCGTCGGTCATGCCAGCCGACTATCGCGGGACGATCAGGCATGCGCGGCCTTGGGTCGAAATGTGCGCGCGCGATATGCCGCATCTCGATGTCCACTACGTGACGCGCGAAGGCAAGAGCGTGCTATCCGGTCTGGAACAGAGTTTTATGGCGACCGATCTTCCCGCCGGCTCTTACCATTTCGTGATGCACGAATTGTTTTCGACCCTCGCGCAAGCGGGCGCGCAAGTGACCATGGACGGCCACGGCGGCGACTACACCTTGCATCCGCGCGGACAGGCCGCGCTCGCGCGCTTCCTGGCGAGATTGCGCCTGCGCCGTTTTTTTTCCGAGCTGCGCGGCCATCTGCGGCTGTCGGGTCATTCCGTTTGGAGGACGCTCAAAATCGACATTGCCGCTCCGCTGCTTCCAGGCGCGATCATGAGGCTGAGGCATCGAATCCGCCATGACGCAAAACCTGCTTGGGATGACCGACCGATCACCGCGGCCTTTGCCGACCGTCTCGTCGCGGAGGGCGCCATCGATGAGCCTGCGCCGCCTGTCGCGCGCCAACCGCCAGTCGACATGCGGGCGCAAATCTTGTCCACGCTCCAGGCCGTGACGGCGGCGGCGGCGCCAAGCCTTGCAGGGCTCGCCGCCTTACATCGGCTGGAGGTGACGCGGCCTTTTCACGACAAGCGCGTCGTCGAACTGGCGCTGGCCATTCCGCAAGACCTCTATGTCAAGAACGGCCGTAACCGGTATCTCGCCTGCGCCGCGCTCAGGGATGTGTATCCAGCCGAATTCCAAACACGCTGGCGCAAGAACGATGACGAAATTCCCGACTTCCAGCGCATGGCAAAATCGATCGAGCCGGAAATTCTTGCCGAGGTTAAACGCATGGAACGGTCGGACGACATTGCGCAGTATGTCGATTTTGCGAAGATTCGTCGGCTGCTCGCTGCCCGCGAACCCGACGATCACAATTCCGGCTGGGAAGAGGAAACCCAGCGGGCGCTGCGTGGCTTTGTCGTCGCCCGCTATCTGAAATGGTTCCGCCGCCACAACCGATGAGCGCTACTCCGCATCTTCGATGAAATTGCTACGCGGAAGGTCCAAAGTGTAAGTGTGAGACGGGGGAAATTGTGTCTGAGACATTATATGAAAACTTCCCCGCCGCGTTCACCTCCGCTAAAATCAACCGCGGCGTTGACCACCGCTTGCGCGCGGCAGGCGCGCTCGCTGACTCGGCAGAGCTTTGGTTGCTGGCGATCTTAGTCATAGCCCCACTTCTCCGATTGAGACCTATTACATACACGGTTGAACGCATCAACGCCAGCGTGCAAGGGCTTTGAAAAGCCACCGGACGAGTGCCGAAGACAAAAGGCGCTCCGTCGACCGGATGGTCGATGTCGGTGCCGGGCTGGGAGAAATTCTGGCACGCAAAAACGTCAAAGGACCGCGCTACATGGTTGTAACATAGAATTTTACCTGCTAAGATTGCATAAAGTAGATAGGGAGAGGGAACCGATGAGCACTCCATTTCTCGGCCAAATCCAACCACTTGCTTTTGGATTCGCACCCAAGGGCTGGTTGCTATGCACCGGCCAAACCCTGGCGATCTCGCAATATACGGCGCTGTTTGCGCTGATTGGAACCTATTACGGCGGCAACGGCACAACGACTTTCCAGTTACCCAATCTGCAGAGCCGCGTGCCGATGCATCAAGGGACCTCTCCCATTGGCAACACTTACGTCATCGGGGAACAAGGCGGCGAGGAGAATGTCACGCTTTTGCTCAATAACATGCCGATGCATAATCACAATTTTTTCGGTGCCGCCGGGAACGGAGACAAAGCCGAACCCGAGGCCGGCAGCGCCCTGGCCACCGCGTACCAAGGAACTACGAACGCCACTTCCTATTACGTATCGAACGGGACGCCGCAACCGCTCGACACCGCATCGCTCGCGCCAGCCGGCAGCAGCCAGCCGCACACCAACATCCAGCCCTATCTGACCATCAGTTGGTGCATCGCGATGGTTGGCGTTTTTCCGACGCGCAGTTGAGTACCAACACGAACCACCGGACGATGGGAGCTGACTAAGATGACCCCTTTTGTCGGACAGATCATGATGTTCGCCGGCAATTTCGCGCCAAGCGGCTACGCGTTCTGTAACGGGCAGACGATGAACGTTTCCCAGAACGCGGCGCTGTTCGCGCTGATCGGCACGACCTATGGCGGCAACGGCACCAGCACTTTCTTGCTGCCCAATCTGCAGTCGCGCCTGCCGGTCGATCAAGGCACCGGCGCCGGACTGTCGACTTATGTCCTCGGCCAGGCTGCGGGCGCGGACAACGTTACGATTACTCCGCAGACCATGCCAACCCATACGCATGCGCTGAATGCCTCAAAAACCGGGGCAAATGCGACCACGATCAGTAACACGGTGCTGCCCGGCACGCCGCCCGGCTCAGGCGCGACATTTTATGTTACTGCGCCCCCCACGGGCGTCTTTAACTTGGCCGCGGGCAGCGTCGGCATCGCCGGCTCTACCCAGCCGCATACCAACATGATGCCGTCGTTGTGCATCACCTTCGTCATCGCCCTTGTGGGCATTTTCCCATCGCGCAGTTGAGGAGGGCACCATGTCCCAGGGCTATATCGGGGAAGTCCGCGCCTTCGGCTTCAATTTCGCTCCGGCAAATTGGATGCTGTGCAACGGACAAACGTTGGCGATCTCGTCGTACACCGCGCTGTTTTCGATTCTCGGCACCACCTATGGCGGTAACGGCACCTCCACCTTCCAGCTACCCAATCTGCAAGGCCAGGTCCCCATGCATTGGGGCACCGCGGCAGGCCTGCCGACAACCGTCATCGGGCAGCCTCAAGGCCAACCCACCGTGACGCTGACGACCGCTCAGCTACCGGCGCACACGCATGTCGCGAATGCAGGGACTGGAACGGGAAAGACTGCCAGCCCGGGTGCTACCTCCTATCTCGGTACCTCGGCGCCCAGCGCCGTGTGGCAAAAAACTCCGACGATAGGCCCTCAGTTCGCGTCAAACGCCATTTCGCTGGTGGGCGGCAACATACCCCACGACAACATGCAGCCCTTTCTCGTGATCAGCTTCTGCATCTGCTTCAACGGCTACTTCCCGTCGCGCGGCTGAACGGACGGCCATCGTGACGTTGCACCCAGCGCCGCCGGCATTCGACCTGCCGGCGGCGTTGCTGTCGCAAGGGTTTGCGCTGCGGCCGGAGACCGACACCGACATTCCCTTCCTGATGGCGCTTTACGCCTCGACGCGCGAGCCGGAATTGGTGGGCGTGCCGTGGAGCGGCGAGCAGAAGCAGGCGTTCCTGGCGAGCCAGTTCCAGGCGCAGCGGCATCATTACCGCAAGTATTTTCCACACTGCGCCTTCGACGTGATCGAACAGAACAGCGAGCCGGCCGGGCGGCTGTATCTTGACGTGCGGCAGACACAACTGCACATCATCGATATCGCGCTCATGCCGGCCTGGCGCGGCCGCGGCATCGGCACCGCGATCCTCGAAGCCTTGCAGGCGGCGGGGGGGGCGCGCGGCAAGGGCGTCGGCATCATGGTGGAAAAATTCAATCCGGCGATGCGGCTCTACCAGCGTCTCGGCTTCATCGCCGTCGCCGATCACGAGGTTTATCTGGAAATGGAATGGCGGCCGGAGGGGGGCGCCCTGCCGGCCACCGCGTAGTCGGAAACCGCGTAGGATGAGTTGAGCCGTTGGCGAAACCCATCATGCAGCCGCGCCGCGCCATGATGGGTATCGCTGCCGCTCCACCCATCCTACGCGCTACGACGCTCCGCTCAGCCGAAGCAGATTTCGAGCGCCGTGCGGTCGAGGCCGTCCATGACCTGCGTGACCAGGAGATCGTGCCCGCCGACGGCCGGGTGCGACACCGGCAAGGTTTCCGACCGGATCGACAGGTTTTGCGGCGCGTCGAAGACGATGGCGAACTGCTGGCGGAATTGCGCCCTCGTCGTGCGGCCGCGATGAACGTTCCGGAGCGTCACCGGATTGCCGCCGACCGTGAATGTCTGACCGATCAGCGGCTCGAAGTGGTCGGCGGCGAGCTTGGCCAGATCGTGGCGTGCGCCGGCCGCGCCTTGCGCCGCGCCGACGGTGCCGCGTTGTGACGCACCCGACCACGCCGCAGCGTGAAGCGGATTGGCGAGAACCGTCTCGGCGACAACGGTCGCGGCCATCAGCCCAATCGCGTCACGGCGTCCGATGGTCGCGGGTCGATGGGATTGCTTCATAGCGCCCTCGCTTGTTTGGGTTGGTTGCTCAACGCCAGAGAACGAATTGCCGTCCATGTCACGCCGATTGCAGCGGCTGCTGGAGCATGCAATTTAAACACGAATATGAACGGCAAGGCAACTCGCGATGCGTGACACGTTGGGAGATTGTGATACGCAGGAGAAGCGCTTGGCATTGTTTGGTATCCGCGATCACGCATGCGGTTCAATTGAACGTGGCATTGTAGCTCACACCCTTGGCGTCCTTGCCGACCGGGACCAGGAAGATCTCCACTTCGCCGAGGCCGTCGTTCTTGAGCCGATACAGACCTTGCGGGAGCACGTTCGGCTCATTGGCGACAAACATCAGCGAGAACGGCGGCCGCACGCCTGGCAAGCCCATGGCCGGATCGAGCGGCGTCGCTTCCGCGAGAACCAGCGGGACGCTCGGAACAGCCGTTTCGGCGAGGGCGAAAACGCCGCCGACCTTGTCGGCGAAATCCTCATAAACGAGCTGGCGATCGATCACCTGGCGGTCCGTGCAATTGCCGAGGGTCACATTGCATGTATACTACTCATTAGTGCGTATCAGTCAATATACACTTAATGCGTGTCCGCAATGGAAAGCTTTTTTTCCCTGCTGTTGAGCGATGAAAATTTGGCCGCCACGCTCGCGACCGTGTTGGACGGCGGGGTGTTCACGGCCCAGGTCGGCCAATGCGCGCGCGAACGCGGGATCGCGCTGTCGCCCGACGCGGTGATGCTGGACGCGCGCTCCGACCCGCTGGGACTATCGCGGTGGTCGCCGCCGCCGCTTGCCGGTTCGAACCTGCCGCCGCGTCATTGGCTGCCGGTGGCGGTTGCCGCCGGGCCGGAGGGGGCTGTGGTGGATTGGGCGTGGTTCGGGCCACAGCCCTTGCGCGCGTCGTTCTACGAGATGGAGATCCAGCGCGCGCTCGGTTTGCCGTTCAATCGGGCGTTTCGTTACCGCACCGGCTTCCACGATCTGGTGACGCAAATCGAGGTGGTCGATGCTCTCAAGCCCGACGGCTTCATCTTCCATATGTCGCGCTGCGGCTCGACGCTCGTGGCGCAGATGCTGGCGGCGTTGGCGGACAGCATCGTCATTTCCGAAGCGGCGCCGCTCGATGCCGTGGTGCAGCTCTGTCGGGGGCTCCCCGATGCGGACGCCGTGGCGGCGCTGCGAGCGATCGTCGCCGCGCTCGGCCGCAAGCGCAGCGGTCATGAGCGGCGGCTCTTCGTCAAGCTCGATCCTTGGCACACGCTGTCGCTGCCGTTGTTCCGGCGCGCGTTCCCGCATGTGCCCTGGGTGTTTCTTTATCGCGAGCCGGTCGAGGTGCTGGTCTCTCAGATGCGCCAGCGCGGCGTGCAGATGGTGCAGCAATATTTTCCCCCGCGGTTCTTTGGCATCGAGGACGCGGCACTGCCGGCCGACGAGGAGTATTGCGCGCGTGTGCTCGGCGCGATTTGCCAAGCGGCGATCGACCATCACGGCCACGGCGGCGGGTTGTTGCTCGACTATCGCGACTTGCCCGCGGCGGTCTTCACGTCGCTGCTGCCGCATTTCGGTGTGTCCTGCGACGAGACGGAGCGCGAGACCATGCGCGGCGTGGCGCGGCTCGATGCCAAATCGCCGATAACGCCGTTCACCGCCGACGCCGCGGCGAAGCGGCGTGAGGCTACCGAAAAGGTCCGCCGCGCGGCCGACCGCCATCTTGCTGCAATCTATCGTCGCCTGGAGGAATTGCGCGCGGGTCATCGCGCGGATCTTGCCGGCGGCGAGGTGATGGATACGGTCCGGCCCGGCCCGCGCTCGATAGCGGACATGGCCTCGGCCCAATGATCGAGCGCCGGCTTGCGTGCCGGCTTCAGGCCGTCGGCACCGCGTGCACGCGGTCGAGGCTCACCGGCACTTGCCGGCCCAGCATGTTGAGCAGCACGCGGACGCGGCCGGAATCGTCCAGGCGCTCGAGCACCGCGAGCTGCTCGGCAAACGGGCCGGCCGCGAGCCGCACCGGCGCGCCGATCTTCAAATCCGGGCGCAGGTCGACGAGGCCTTCGGCGTCGGCGGCGGCGAGCATCGTTTCGACGATGCCCGGCGGGGCGGGGCAGGGCAGGTCGCCGCCCATGACCAGGCGCGATACGCCGAACGTGCCGTTGACGCTGCGCCAGCGATCGCGGCTGAGATCGAGGACGACGAACAGATAGCGGGGGAAAAACGGGGCTTTGACGGTCGAGAGCTTTCGCGCGTGGCGAATGGTTTTGCGCCGTTTCGGCAGAAAGGTCGGAAACCCTTGCGTTTCAAGCTGAGCCTGGGCCCGTTTTTCCGCAAACGGCAAGGTATGGACCGCATACCACCGCTCGCCCTCGCGTCGCAGGATGGGACGCGACAGCGGCGTCCGTTCTTCCAGAGCCTGTGAACATTCTGGAATTTGTGAAGCGGAACCAGCCGCCATCGCCCTCACGCCACTGCCGCACGACGTTGCTGAATCGATCCTCGACAACCAGTGCGATACCACCTTAAGGTGTCGAGAATCAAGCTCCTGCGGACGGCCGCCGCATCGGACGGCGACAATTTTTAGATCAGCGCTGCGACCCGAGGAGGCGTTGGGCCAGATGACGTCCGGCATTCATGCCATCATGCATCCGACGGATTTTTCGGAGCTCAGCCTCAATGCCTTTGTCCACGCGCTCAAGCTCGCTCTCGCTGTCAGGAGCAAGCTCTACCTCGTGCACGTGACGGACCGCGGAAACGAAGATCCCTGGCACGCTTTTCCGCATGTGCGCCAGACCTTGGCCCGGTGGGGGCTTTTCAACGCGACAGAACCGCCGGAGACGTTGGCTGCCAAGCTCGGCATCCAGGTTGCCAAGGTCGAAGTCGAGCCGCAGGACCCGGTAAGCGGCCTGCTGCACTTTCTCGCCGGCCACCCGAGCGACCTCATGGCGCTGGCAACCCACGGCCGCGAAGGTCTGCCGCGTTGGTGGCGGCCTTCGATCGCGGAAGCCATGTCGAGGCGCTCGTCCACCCGGACCCTCTTCATCTCCGCGCAATCCCGCGGCTTTGTCGATCCCGCGCACGGCGACGTCAGACTGACGCGGATCCTGATTCCGCTCGACCATCACCCGCCGCCGGCCGCCGCCTTGCGCGCGGCCCAGCAGTTCTCCCTGGCCCTCGACCTCGACCCGGCCGTTCGCCTCATCCATGTCGGCACGCGGCCGCCGGCGCTTGCGGCATCCGAAGCCCGCTTTCTCGGCGCCGTCGAACTCCACAGCGGCAATGTCGTGGATGCCATCCTTCAGGCGGCGGTCGAGGGGCAGGCGGATCTCATCATCATGGCGACTGCGGGGCACGACAGCCTGCTCGACGCCGCGCGCGGCAGCACGGTCGAGCGCGTCGTTCGCCACGCGCCATGTCCGGTTCTCGCCGTGCCGGTCATCCACAGCCGCTAGCTAGAACGGGATGACTTTTCTTCGAATCGTCATCCCGCTCTATCTGTTTGTCTGAGCATGTCCTTTTCGCAAAACCGGTTTCCACTTTTGCGGGACATGCTCTAATTGGCGGCGGTTGCGTTGCATCACGGCAATTGGTCCAGCGAATCGAGCAATTCGCGCCAGCGCTCGAATGCCTTCGCGCGGGCGAACTGCGTCTCCAGCATCTCACGCGCGCGCGCGCCCATGTCGGCAAGCGCCGCGGCGTCGCGCGACAGCCGTGACAGCGCGGCGGCGAGCGCGGCGCCGTCGCCGGGCGCGATGACGACGCCGCAAGCATGCTGCCGCACGAGGCGGCCGAGTTCGCCGTCCGTGGCGCCGATGACGATCATGGGTTTGCCCGCGGCGGCGATGCCGTAGAACTTGCTGGGAACGATCAGCCCCTCGAGTTCAGGCCGAAGCGATATCCAGTGCATGTCGGGCACTGTCAGGGAATACTTCAGAGCCGTCTTGTCCTGATAGGGGACGAAGCGGAACAGGCTCTCGATACGCCGCGCCGCGACGGCTCGCGTAAGCTCGTCAAAAAGCTTGCCGCCCCCGATCACCAGAAAAAGCATGCGCGGGTCGCCGCGCAATTGCTCGGCGGCGGAAAGTACAGTGCCGATCTCGTGGGCTCGCCCGAGATTGCCCGAATAACCGACGACGAATTTGTTCTCCAAGCCCCACGCCGCACGCAACGGATTGCGCTCGTTCGCGACGGGTCGGATGTCGTCGTCGTCGCACCAGTTCGGGATGGTATGGATCCGCGCAGCCGGAATGCCGAAGGATTGGATCCTTGCTCGCATCAGGTCGCCGACCACCACGGTCGCTTCGGCGTGCCGCAGGGAGCGATTGCGCAACGCGGTGAGCGCGGCGGCGACCGGCCCGCGAACGAAGGGAACGCCGAGTTCGACGGCGACTTCCGGGTAAACGTCCTGCAGCCAATTGACCAGCCGTGCGCCGCTGCTGCCCGCCGCGGTCATGGCGACGACGGAGATCAGCGGCGGGTCGGTCTCGGCGACAACGATATCGTCGCGGCGCGCGAGCCCGGCGAGGTTATGCCAAGCGGAAAGATAGAACGAACCATAGTCGACCGCGCGGCCGAACAGGCCCACGCGCCCGAATCGCGTCGAAGCAACGCGATGCACGCATACGCCGCGGATGATTTCATGGGCCGGCAACGAAGCCCGCGGATCGTCGTAGACCTGCGCGCCGGTGATGACGTGCACTTCTGTTCCGGTGCCGGCCAAGTGGAAGGCGAGGTCGGAAAGGATTTGGCTCGTGGCCGAATGGTCGGGAAAGAAGAATCTATTGATAAAAATCAGTCGCCGCATCGGCGCTCGGCTCTCATCGTTTCGACGCTCGCGCTGCGTCTCATCCCAAGCGAGCGTCTGACATCAAGGGAATCGGCGGCCGGCGTCAGTATCGCGCGCGATAGTACAGATACTTCAGCACCTCGTTGTTGAAATCGATCACGCCGGAGCGGTGGCGCCACCAGTCGGCGAGCGTGTAGTCCGCCGGCTCGTAAGTATGCACGATGACGTGAACCCCGATGGGAGCGAGTTCGCGCTCGAATATCCACCGGACGCGCCGGCCGGCGAACAGCTCCGTCGGAACGATGATGCTCTTGGCTTGTCGTTGCGCCGCCCAGGCGCGAAGCGCACGGGCTTCCTCCTGTGTGCTGGAAAGGTCGTCGCCAAAGTCGCCGATTGCGGCAGTGGGAACGCCGAGCTTGACGAGAACGTCGCGGTTGAGTTCGGTGTGCGTCGGGATGAAGCCGAGCCGCTCCGCTCTCCCCTTGCGCGCATTGGACACCAGGACTGTGTCGGCGAGGCCCCGTTTATAGAGCGCGGCGGCGGCGAATGGACGGACGTCGATACTGCCTCCCAACACCACGATGGCGTCCGCATGCGCCAGCTCCTCGGAGACGACCCACCCGGCGGCGATGTTTTGCAGAATAGGCGCCCGCTCGACCCAGCCGAAACCGATCGCAATCGCTGCAAGCGCAAGGCCGATAGCCGCTCGTCTCCAGCGTGCCTTCGGCGTCTGATCCTGCGGGCGGTCGAGGCCACGCCGCGCTTCACGCCGCGCTTGAGTCATCGCGCGCAAAGATGGCATCAAAGATGGGATCTGAGAAATCCGGCTCCCCCCGATCACAAAGACGCGCGCTTCGAGATGCATCCCGTCGCGGCGTGATCAGCTCAACACCGGGGCCGACGTTGCGTTGTCAGGCGGTTCTGAGCCAAGCAGCATCTCGGCCAGACAGCTTCTGGGCCAGACAGCTTCTGGGCCAGACAGCTTCTGGGCCAGACAGCTTCTGGGCCAGACAGCTTCTGGGCCAGACAGCTTCTGGGCCAGGCAGTTCCAGGTCAGGCAATTCGGGGCCGCCTGCCCGCCGTCCGCCGACGATGAGAGACGTATGATCGAAGAGCATAACCGATCCCGGCGCCAACGACCAAACCAAAGACCAACTCGACCATGACACAACCTTCGAGTTCAGCTCGCGAACAATACTAACATACCATAAGATGTAGTCATGGCCGAAAAGTGTCAACCGGGAATTGCTGACCCATAACCTCAATGATTTGTTGCCGAGGGGCGCGGCGTGCCGGGCGCCGCGGTCGTTTTGCGAAAAAGGACTAGCTCCAACAAACAGTTAGAGCGGGATGACGATGCCAAGAACAGTCATCCAGCTCCGCCGGCGGCGCTCGTGTCGGAATTTCGCCGCACGAGATGATTGCCCAATACCAGCAGGTCCATTTTGGTGCGGAGGAAGCAATCCAGGGCCTCCTCGGGCCGGCAGACGACCGGCTCGTTTTCGTTGAACGACGTATTCAGCACCATGGGAACGCCGGTCAACCGATCGAACGCCGCGATCAGAGCGTAGTAGCGGGGATTGTGGCCGCGATCGACGGTCTGCGGCCGCCCGGTGCCGTCGACATGCGTGACCGCCGGTATCTGCGCGCGGCGCTCCGGGCGGATCGGGATGACCTGCAGCATGAACGGTACGTCGTCGTCGCGCTCGAACCAATCGGCCATGGCTTCGCGCAAGATCGAGGGTGCGAACGGGCGGAAAGACTCCCGGCGTTTGATCTTGAGGTTGAGGATGGACTTCATGTCGGCCCGGCGCGGATCGCCGAGGATCGAACGGTTGCCGAGCGCCCGCGGTCCCCATTCCATGCGGCCTTGAAACCAGCCGACCACCAGACCCTCGGCTATGGCGCGCGCCGTCATGTCGACGAGGGCTTGCTCGTCGGCGATGTGCTGCACAGTGCAGCCTTCGGTCTTTATCGCCGCGTGCCGATCGGCGAGAAGCGCGCCGAAGTCGGCATCGGTGAAGGCGGGACCCCAAAAAGCGTCGGCGATCTCTGCGGTGCGGGAGCCATGGCGATGCCAGACCGCATAGGCGGCGCCGATCGCGCCGCCGGCATCGCCGGCGGCCGATTGCAGATAGGTGCGCTCGAACGCGGTGCGAACGCGGATCTTGCCGTTGGCGACCGAATTATAGGCGCAGCCGCCCGCCAGCGTGACGGCGGTGAGGCCATGGCGTCGCTGCAGCGTGTTCAGGAGATGAAAGAAGGCGTCCTCGTAGACGGCCTGGGTCGCGAAGGCGAGATTGCGGTGCCGATCCTCGATGGGAGCATCGGGACTGCGCCGCGGACCGAGCGCATCGACGAGCGCCGGCGAGAACAAGGGACCGCAGACCGGCTCCCCGCCGTGCCACTCATAGGCGATGTCGTCGCGGTGATGGCGGAAGTAGTTCAGATCGAGGCTGAACGTGCCGTCGTCATGCAAGGCGATCAGCTTTTCAACCTCGTGCCGGCAACACGGATTGCCGTAGGCGGCGAGCCCCATCAATTTGTATTCGTCGCCGTAATGCGGGAAGCCGAGATATTGGGTCATGGCCTGGTAGAAGATGCCGAGCGAATGAGGAAACAGGACGCGGCCTTCGAGCGACAGCGACGTGGCGTTGCCATGGGCCCAAGCCGCGCTGGCGAAATCGCCGAAACCGTCGACGGAGACGGCCGTCGCTTCGCGGAATGGCGATGGATAAAACGCCGACGCCAGGTGAGCCAAGTGATGCTCGATGTAATCAACCGTGCCGGCGAACGGGCGGCCCGGTAGCGCACGCAACTCCTCGACCATGCCCTTGACCTGCGCCCGGTTGCGCAGCCTGCTCAACAGCAAGCGTGGGCTCGGCCGGCGGGTCGCCACATAGGTGAGCTTGCGGAGAAAATTGGCGCGGCCGCTGCGGTTCACGGCGACGTGCGTGACATTGCCCAAATCGACCTTCGCCTCGTTCAAACAATAGGCGATGGCGTGGGCCGGGAAGCCGGCCCAGTGCTTGATCCGCCGAAACCGCTCCTCCTCGGCCGCCGCCACCAGTGCGCCGTTGCGCACGATGCAGGCGGCCGCGTCGGCATGGTAGGCATTGATCCCGAGAATGATCGAATCGGATGCCATGACTTTGGATGCCATGCCTAATGCCGCCGGTATCGAATCCGATAATAGAGATACTTTATGGCTTCGTTCTCGAAATCGCCGCGGAGAGCGTCCATCTCCAAACACGCGACGATCATCGTTTCGTCACTGGCATTCTCGATACATCCCGATGAGCTCGCGGCCGGAGAGATACATCATGTCGGTGCCGAGGCCGCCGTTGCGGGCGATCCATTGTCGGATCGGGTCGGGGTAGAAGCTCATCAGGGTCCGCGTCGCCGGCTCGTTGATCACCTTGAAGCCGAGAAAGCCGGGCCGCCACGCGGCGTGAAAACCGAACTGCGCGTTCCGCGTCACGCAAATCTGCTCGGGGCGCACGATCCCGAGTACCAGCGTGCACGCGGAGAAGCACGCGCCATCGATGATGACCTGTTGTCGCGCGTCGCGCAGCGCCGTAAACCGCGCCCAATACTCGCCGATGTTTCCGCCGCGATCGTCCGTTATTCGGACAGCGGCCATTGCATCGTTCGGCGTCGTCACGACGACGGCCGCCGCAACCCACGCTGCAATCAAGCAAGCTGCCAAAACCGGCGCATCCCGCCACACCGGCAAGGCGCCAAAACCCGCCGAAGAACGGCGTCGGCGAATTACGGACTCGCCGGGGGAGGTGGCGGAGGGCTCGGAGGCCGCGTTACTTCGTATAGGATCAATCCCCCCACAGCGAACGCCGCCAAGGTGCCGCCTATGATCAATGGCTTGTCGCCCAAACCATCCGCTGCAAACGAGCCCGAGGCGCAAGGCGACAGCGGCGCGATGCTTGCAACAGAGCCGGGTTGAACGTTTACCTGACAGCCGTCCGGGTAGACGACCGTTGCGGCCCCTTCGGGGCCGACCATGACCGAGTCGCCGACATTTGCCGAAACACGGCCGTCCACGCGCTGAAACCCTTGCCCCTGGTTGAGTGAAAGGTCCCCTTGGAGGGGTTGAATGGTCGCTGTTTGCGCAAATGCACTGCCGGCAAACAGTGCCGCAAAGCCCAATCCAGCGATCACCGACCTCATGTTTGACTCCCCCCGCAGAGTAGCCATGGAAAGAAATGATACAACGGTAACGTGCACCATCGCAAGTAACCGACTACTCAACCACAGATTTTTTAATAGTGGCATTTATGCAACGACTGAACGCGCAACATTACCGAACCGCGTCTGCTTGCAGGCGTCAAGCCTTGTGAACGCGAAAATACTTAAGCCAGGGGCGGGATTTAGGGGCTTACCGGAAGGGTAATAATCTTGACCGGCGCAGAGTTCTTAGCTTGCGTAATGCCGTAAACGAACATGCCTGTTCCGCCGAGAAACGCCGCACCCATGAGCAAAAGCCCGGGGTCTAAGCTCGAGCTATCCGCAAACGAGCCCGAGGCACATGGTGACAATGGGGCGATACTCGCGACGGAGCCAGGCTGAACGTTCACCCGACACCCGTCAGAGTAGACGACGTTCGCTGCCCCATCAGGGCCGACCATGACGGAATCGCCAACGTTCGCTTGCACGCGACCGTCGACCCGTTGGAAGCCTTGCCCCTGGCTGAAGGAGATGTCGCCCTGAACCGGCTCAATGGTGGGCGTTTGGGCGATGGCGCTGCCCGCAAAGATGGCCGCAGAGCAGACACCGCACATCAGTGAGCGCCAGATCGGTGAGCGCAGATCGGTGAGCGCATGTCGCTATCTCCGCGTCACTTGGATCATGGACTAGCAAGCAGCATTGTAACAATGAGTTGCATAGTTGCTTTCTTGCAACACGAGGTCTTCGAAACGCCAAAATTGAGTGGGAGATCGAGTGCGAGACGTACCCCATGTTGTTGCCAACATGCTCTTGACAGAGCCGGACTGTGCGTCCTGCAGGCGCTGGTTGTGGTTCAGCTGTGATTGATCTTCATTGCCATATCCTGCCGGGTGTCGACGATGGGGCGAGCGACCTTTCGGTTTCGCTCGACATGGCGAAAGCCTCCGTCGCCCAAGGCGTAACGGTCGTAGCCTGCACCTCGCACATCCTCCCGGGACTGTACCACAACTCCGGCCCGGCGCTGCGCGAAGCCACCCAGCGCCTGCAAGGCATTCTCGACGAGGAAGGCATTTCCTTGCGCCTTGCAACCGGCGCCGACGTCCACATGGTCCCCGATTTCGTCGCGGGCCTGCGTTCCGGCCGCCTGCTGTCGCTCGCCGACTCGCGCTACGTGCTGGTTGAACCGCCGCACCATTCGGTGCCGCCACAATTAGAGGACTTCTTTTTCCAATTGGTCCTCGCCGGCTATGTGCCGATTCTGACGCATCCGGAGCGCCTTTCTTGGGTTCCGTCGCGGTTCGAGGCGATAAGGCGCCTGGTGCAATCTGGGGTGTGGGTGCAAATCACGGCCGGTTCACTCGCTGGTGTGTTCGGCCGCGATGCCTTATACTGGGCCCATCGGATGTTGGATGAGGGGCTCGTCCACCTTATCGCGACGGATGCTCACGACGCCGAACGCCGGCGCCCCGACTTGGCTCGAGGGCGCGAGTTAGCGGCAATGCGTGTCGGCGCCGAAGAAGCCCAGCGGCTGGTGGTGACGCGGCCGCTGGCAGCATTGAAGGACGCAGCGCCTTCAAGCGTACCGAGGCCGTTAGGGGGTGCTGATGCCGAAACAGGAGATCGCCCGGAGGTTGCCGACGACTCCCATAGGCGCGGCAAAATTCGCGCGGGTCGTGCTGATCCTGGCGTGCGTAGCCTGGCTCGACGGCTGCGGCGGCTCTTTGAGTGGTAACATCCAGCAGAACTCCTTCGCGACGACCCCGGCCGCCCAGTCCGCCGCCAAACTCACGGCGGGCGCGACTCCCGGCAACAGCGCCTACAAGATCGGCCCGTTGGACGTTCTCAGCGTGCAGGTCTTCAAGGTGCCCGATCTGACAAAGGACGTGCAAGTCGCCGACGACGGCACCATCACCTACCCACTCGCCGGCCCCGTGGCGGCCGCTGGGAAAACCGCTAGGCAACTCGAGCGCGATCTCATGGAAAAGCTCGGCGAAAAATACCTGCGCGATCCTCAGGTCACGGTCTTCGTCAAGGAATACAACAGCCAGCGCATCACCGTCGAGGGCGGCGTGAGGACCACGGGAGTTTATGCCCTCAAAGGCAAGACCACGCTCACGCAGGCGCTCGCCATGGCCGGCGACGTCGACTCGACGATTGCCTCGGGCGACATCGTGATATTCAGAACGATCGACGGCAGGCGTTCCGCCGCAAGATTCGATTTCGACGAGATCCGTTCCGGCAAGATCGAAGATCCGGATCTTCAACCCGGCGACGTCATCGTGGCCGACACGTCCAGTACAAAGGTCGCCCTGAATAATGTGTTGAAGGTGTTACCGCTCGCCACATCGGCGGCGATATTCGTGCCGCTGATGTGACGGATGATGCCTGGCGGATCGCCGATATGAACTATCAACGCGCCAATCCACCGGACGGCGACGCCAAGCCGGGCGGGCTCGTCCCGGCGGCGCAGGGCCTGCCGCCGACGCGCGACGCCTATTACAGCGCGGTCGGCGCCTACGCCGGCCCCGGCGCCGAGCCGCCGTCGGACTTTCAGCTCGACCTGCTCGAATATCTGCGCGTTTTGATCAAGCGCCGGTGGCTCATCCTCAGCATCGTTGCGGCGTCCTTGGTCTTCGGCGCGTTGATGACGTTGATCAAGACGCCGCTCTATACGTCGACGGTTCGCATTCAGATCGACCGCAGCATCGCCAAGATCGTGGAGAGCGGCAACGTCACGCCGGTCGAAGGACCGGAACTCGAGTTCATGCGGACCCAGTACGAGCTCTTGCAGAGCCATACCATCGCCGAGCGCGTGGCCTCGGCTCTCAAACTGGGCGAGGACCCCGGTTTCTTCGAGCCGAGAGAATTCTCGCTGATGCGCTACCTGCGCGGCCTCGTCCGCTCGAAGGCCGCGCCCACCGAGCGGAGCAGCAAAGTCAACTACGAGGCCGCGGCGGCGGGCGTCGTCATCGGCAACCGCGCCATAAAGCCGATCGTCGGGTCGCGATTGGTCGACATCACCTACTCCGATCCGGATCCGGCGCGGGCGCAACGAATAGCCGCGGCCTACGCCGACGCGTTCGTCGCTTCGAATTTGGACAAGCGCTTCGAAGCCAATTCCTACGCCAAGGTCTTCCTGGAGGACCAGATCGCGCAATTGAAGCTGCGTCTGGAGCAGTCGGAACAGGCGCTGCTCGACTTCGGCGAAAAGGAAGAGATCGTTCAGACCAACGACAAGGCGTCCATTGCCGAGGCCAACCTCGCCAGCGCCAACGTCGCCATGAACGCGCTGGTGAGCGAACGGATCAAAAACGAGCAATTGTACCGGCAGCTCGATGCGGCGAATGCCATCAACCTGCCGCAGCTCCTTTCGAACCCCGTCATCGAGGGATTGCGCACCAAGCGCAGCGTCCTGGTGACGGATTATCAGCAGAAACTCGAGACCTATAAGCCGAGTTATCCGGCCATGGTGCAGATCAACAGCCAGATCGCCGAGATCGATCGGCAGCTGGCGACCGAAGTCAGGACCCTCAAGGATTCTTTCAAGGCGGCGTACCAGTCGTCGTTGAATCAAGAAAATGAAATGCGCAAGCGGATCGAGCGCTTGAAGCAGGACGTCCTCGATCTGCAGAAGCGCAGCATCCGCTACAATATCCTCAAGCGCGAGGTCGACACCAATCAGTCGCTCTACAACGGTCTCCTGCAGCGCTTCAAGGAGGTCGATATCGCCGGCGGTGTCGGCGCCAACAATGTCTTCATCGTCGACAAGGCGACGTTGCCGGGCGGGCCCTCCTCGCCTAATCTCTCGCGCTCGCTGGTCATGGCGTTGCTGTTCGGACTGGCCGCCGGCATCGGCGTCGCCTTTTTGCTGGAGCGTCTCGACGACACGCTGCGATCTCCCGAAGACGTCGAGCGCGTGCTGGGCTACGCCACGCTCGGCGTCATCCCAAAAATCGGCCTCGGCACCAGCCTGGAGGCGGAGCTCGCCGATCCGCGCTCGCACATGTCGGAAGCCTATCGCTCGCTGTGCACGGCGTTGCAGCTGTCGACCGAGCGCGGCTTGCCGAAGACGATCCTGGTGACGAGCGCCGGCCCGGGCGAGGGCAAATCCACCACCAGCATGACGTTGGCGCGGCATTTCGCCAATGTCGGCCTCAAGGTTCTGCTGGTCGACGCGGATCTGCGCAAGCCGTCGCTTCACGGCAAGCTCAAACTCGACAATGCGAGCGGGCTGAGCAATTATCTCGCTGGCGCCGCGTCGCCGCCGGAGCTCTTTCAAAAGACCGATCTTAAAAATCTCGCCTTCCTGGCGTCCGGGCCGTTGCCGCCCAACGCCGCCGACCTTTTGGGCAGCTCGCGCTTGCTCTCGCTGTTGTCGGTCGGGCTGGAGGTGTTCGATCTGATCGTGGTCGATAGTCCGCCGGTCATGGGGCTTGCCGATGCGCCGTTGTTGTCGAGCGCGGTCTCGGCCACGGTCTTCATCATCGGCGCGGGTCTGGTGCGGACGCGGCTCGTTCGCGCCGCCGTCAAGCGGCTGCAGTTTTCGCGCGCCTCGCTGGTCGGCACGGTCATCACGCGGTTCGATGCCCGCAGCAGCTATGGCTACGGCTATGGCTACGGTTACGGCCACGGCTATGGCTACGGCGGCTCCGGCTATTATGGCGGCCACGGCCGTGGCGCGGACGGCGCCATTGCGGCGACCGCGGAGGCGCGGCGTTCGCGACTGACCAACATGCAGGCGGAGGGATGATGTCCGACAAGATGGCATTGAAAATTGCCATCGAACTCATGCATGTCCCTTCGCAGGTGCGGCTCGTGCGGTCGGAGCCTCTGCCGGACGGCGTGTTGATCCTGCTGCGCATTGCGGCGGGAGATGCCGAGGCCGAACGCATCGGGGCTCTTGCGGTCGACCGCTCGACCGAGGTCCTGCGCCAAGCCGCGACTTTCTTCGTCGAACAGATATTGTTCGCTCCCAATGCCGACAGTTATCGCGTGCTCGGCGCGGCGCCGCAGGCGACCGCCGCCGAGCTGCGGCGCAACGTCGGGCTGTTGTTGCGGTGGCTGCACCCGGACCTGGATCCGCAGGGCGCGCGCTCGATCTTCGCCCGCAGGGTTACCGGCGCCTGGAACGATCTCAAGACACCGGATCGGCGCGCCGCTTATGACCAGACGCAGCGGCGCGGCAGAGACAGCGGCGGATCATCGGCCAGGGGAGAGCACGCCTCATCCGGGCGACGGAGCAAGAGCCGGCCCTTTGCCGGCGGCGGCGCCCATGGCGCCGGTGGCGGCAGAGAAGGCCGCCGCGTATCGACGAGGAACAAAAGTGGCTTTTGGCGCCGCGCCCTGTCGCTGCTATTCGACGTGCCGCCGCAATGATCTGCCAGATCCGCGCGGGAGCAAAGATTTGGGAAAACGCTGCCGCGGCGCGAACCGCAGCCGTGTGTGAAACACCGCGATGACAGAAGCACGTCGTGTCCCCCGCTTGCGGACGATCGCCCTCGGCGTCGCTGCCGTATTGCTGCTGTGGCAGGTCGTCGCCCAGAGCTTTGCCGCCTATCTTGCCGACGGCGCGCCGCAATTGGCGTTGTGGCTTCACCCCGGGCTGCCCATGGCTTTGATCGGCCTTGCCGATCAGGCCCTCGACGCCGCCAGCAAGACTCACGCGGCGGCCGAGGGCGCGGACCAGCGCGCCGCGCCGGCGGCCGACGCATCCGGCGACACGACCGCCGACCGACGGCTGCCGGCGCCGGGCGACACCGGCAAATCCGTCGGCAATCTGGATCGCGCCTTTTCGGCATTTGAAACGATCGACCAGAATCGGAGCGTCACCCGACCGATCGCGCCCGATAACGCCCCTGGCGTTCGCGCGTGGGCGCAAACCGCGCTGCGCAGCCAGCCGCTGAGTGCGCATGCGTTGCGAATCCTCGGCCTGCTCGCGGAGGCGGACGGCGACGACGTCGGCGCTTTGCGATTCATGGATGCTGCCGCCCGCCTGTCGCTCCATGACGGCGTGACCGATTTTTGGCTGATGCAAAAGAGCATCCGGGCCAAGGACGACAAGTCGGCCCTGTATTACGCGGATGTGCTTCTGCGGACGGCGCCGGACCTGGCGACGTATGTGGTGCCGGTCCTGGCCCATATTGCCGAGGAAAAGGGCTCGAGCCGGCTTCTCGACGCCGTGCTTGCTGATAATCCGCCCTGGCGCAAAGAGTTCTTCGCGGCGCTGCCGAGCAGCATCACCGACGCGCGCACCCCGCTCGGCCTGCTCATGGCGCTGCGGCAAAGCGCGACGCCGCCGTCGCCGATCGAAGTCGGCGATTACGTCAACTTCCTGGTCGCCCGTAAATTCTACGACCTTGCCTATTATACCTGGCTGCAGTTTCTGCCGCCCGAGGAGTTGCGCAGCGCCGGTAAATTGTTCAACGGCAGCTTCGAAGTGACGCCGTCAGGCTCCCCGTTCGACTGGCAGATCCGATCGGGCGCCGGCGTGACCATCGATATCGTGCCGCGCTCGGACAAAGCCGGCGGGCACGCGCTACTGGTCGATTTTCAGTACGGGCGGGTCGAGTTTCACAGCGTCACCGAACTCGTCATGCTGGCGCCGGGCACATACGAATTCAAGGGCCAATACAAAGGGAAGCTCGTCGGTCCGCGCGGCCTGAAATGGCGCGTCGCCTGTGTCGGCGGCGCGGCGTCCGCCGCGCCCCTCGGCGAAAGTCCGATGATCATCGGGATGACGCCGGCCTGGCGAGCCGTCGCGTTCAATTTCACGGTTCCCGCCAAGGACTGCAAGGCGCAAATGGTCAGTCTCGACCTCGACGCGCGCATGGCCTCCGAACAGCTCGTTTCCGGATCCATGTTGTTCGACGAGCTTCAAATCTCGCGCGCGGCAAACCCGTCCTGAGGCAGACGAACGAATGTCAGCTTAAGAAGACCATGGTTATCCCGGGCACAGTTCGCGAGCACGTCTTCGGCGCCGCCATGTCCTGGCAGACAAGGCGCGCCGGGCTCGGCGGCCTGTTTTGCGCCAGCGCCGCCATGATGACGGCGTCGTTGCTGCTCGGCGGCGGCACGCGCGGCGGCTTCCTGTCCGATGCCGTTCTAGAATTGCTCGCCATCCCCGCGTTCCTGCTCGCGATCGCGTCGCTCGCCGATTTGCCCTGGAGCAGCGCCGATTTGCGGCGCCGCGCACGCTGGGCGTTGCTGCTTTGCTTGGCCTTCGCCTTGCCGCCGCTGGTTCAGCTCGTCCCGCTGCCATCCTGGATCTGGACGCGATTGCCCGGCCGCGAAGCGGTGACGGCGGTGTTTGACACCATCGGCGGCGCGCGGCCTTGGCTGCCGATCAGTGTCGCGCCCAACGCGACCGCGGTCAGTGCCCTGTCGCTGCTGCCGCCGTTTGCGATCTTTCTCGGGACGTTACAGCTCGGCTACCGGGAGCGGCGTTGGATCAGCCTGTTGGCCATTGTGATCGGCGTCGTCAGCGTCTTTCTCGGGCTGACCCAATTGGCCCAGGGTCCGACGAGTTCCCTGCGGTTTTTTGCCTTCACCAACACCGACGAGGCGGTCGGCTTCTTCGCCAACAGGAATCACTTCGCCGCGCTTCTCTATTCGCTGCTGCTGTTCGCGGCCGCTTGGACCACCGACGTCATCGTCAAAGCCGGATCCTGGAACGACCTGAGACGCCTCGAACCGCGGGTTGTCGTGCCGTTGACCGCGAGCGTCATGGTCTGCGTCGTGTTGCTGGTCGGCGAAATGGTGGCCCGGTCGCGGGCGGGATTCGGCCTTACGCTGATCGCGCTGGCGGGCGGCGTCGCGTTGGCGGTCGTCGGCCGGCGGACCTCGGCCGCGGTCACGCCGCGCAAATTGGCGCTGGCGGCGACGGCGTTGGTCGTGATTGTCGTCGTGCAATTCGGCCTTTACCGGACCGTGGGCCGCTTGGCCGCCGATCCGCTGGAAGACGCGCGCATCGCGTTCGCGCACAACACGCTCAAGGCCACACTGGCGTTCATGCCGTTGGGGTCGGGGGTCGGAACGTTCGTCCCGGTCTATTCGATGTTCGAACAGCCGGGCGATGCGTTGCCCTATGTCTACGCCAATCACGCGCACAACGACTATCTCGAGATATGGCTCGAAACGGGCGTCATGGGCATCGCCCTCCTGGGCCTGTTCGTCGTCCGGGTGGGGCTCACCGGCGTGAGACTGTGGCGGCAGCCTCCCGCCGGCGCCGGCGAACTTGATTGGTCGCTGATCCGCGCCGCGACCCTCGTCATTGCGCTCATCATGGCCCATTCGTTCGTCGACTATCCGTTGCGCACCGGCGCGATGATGGCGATTTTCGCTTTTTGCTGCGCGCTTTTGGTCGAGCCGCTGCGGCCGCTGCAACGCGAACCGCGCGCGTTGGAAAGCGTACCGCGCGCGGCGCAGCGGGGTCGTCATCCTGACCCGGTCGCGGCCACGAAGGCGCCGGCGGTGGCAAAGGCGTCCGCGGCCTCCGCCGTGCCCGCGAACGGCCCGCGGCAACCGGCTTTGCCGTCGGCTCAATCGACCGCCGCGCCGGCCACGCCGCCCGCGCGGGGCGGCGGACGCTGGGGCGAAGACATCGAATGGCCCGACGCGTGGCGCAAATCGAATGGACGGAAGAACAATCACGAAGACTGATTTTCTGCGATTGGCAGCCGACGATAGTCGCTCGCGGTCGGGCGCGGCGCCTATTCAGTAAGCGTGCTGCGCAAGCGCCGATCGATCAGTTCCATCGCAATCATGCATTCCGCGAGGAGACGTTGGAGCGCGTAGAACCAACCCGACCAACCATCGAGCAGGCAACGTTTGACAAGCAAGACGTAGAAAAACACCAGGATAGGCGCTGGCCAGCCCACGCGTCGCAGCCGATCCGAAGCGGAAAGGGTCTTCGAGCGGGTATGCAGAAGATGATCGGCTTCCAGCGCGGCGTAGCGCTGCTGCGCGATCAGCCACCGCGACAGCGGTTTTCGGTCGTCGTGATAGATCGCGCCGCGGAGCTGCCTTGTTTCTCCCGCCACGTGCACGCGATGTCCATGACCTTCGTTGACGTAGCTCGCTCCGCGCACGCGATAAAGCGCAGTCCGCGGCGGATAAAGCGTTCCACGCAAGGGCCGACCGTAAATGCAATAGACGAAGGAGATGCGGTAGCCCGCCACGCCGTCGGCCTCTTCAAGGCTGCGTAGCTCTTCCACGAGTTCGTCACTGAGTACATAATCCGCATCGAGCGACAGCACCCACGTTGTCCGCACGCGAGCGAGACCGAAATTGCATTGCGCGGCGAAGCTGTCGAATGGCCGCTGAACGATATCCACCTGCGGGTAACGCGCCAGCTCTTCGATGGTGCCGTCAGTGCTGCCGCTGTCGATGATCAATATTCGAGCGGCCCACCGCAGTTTATCTATGGTGCGCTTGACATTGTTCACTTCGTTGAACGTCAGGACCATCGGTGTGATGTCGTGCAGCATGGCTTATGATCCACGCAACGTCATGGTGATGTTGGTTGGCAATCTCGGCATTCGCGCGGCGGCAAAGCGCTATTGCTTCGTAGAAACGACGTACACGCTGTCCGCAAGACGAATCAATGGACGTACATGGATGGAAAGCTTCTTGAGCAATGCTGAAATTGCGATCAGGGCCCTGGCCTTGCTTGATACGTATTTTCGATCCTCGGCCAAGAGGCCGAGGCCGCCGAAGGCTTCAGCCGTCAAGGTGGACGGGCCCACCTGCTTGTCGAATACATCGCGCATCGACGCCAATGACCAATATCGAACGCGAAAGCGGCCGCTGTTCAAATAATCGGGGCGTGTACGCGAATATGTCGACCGCAGGCCGCCGCGGTGGGCCATTTGAATCTTGGCGAAGCCGCCACGGCGCAGCACCCTGCCGACTTCTCCGAGAACGACCTCGGCGTCGGGTTCGGAAAAATGCTGGATCACGGAGTACGAGAATACGCATTGGAATAGATTTGGCCGAAACGGCATGAACCGGGCGTCGCCGCAGACAAACGCCATATCCAAGCCCAACCCGGAGAACACCCGTTTCGCCGCCAAAATTGCACCGAGGGATGGATCAAGTCCAACCACCCGCCATCCCTTGCGCGCCGCCGAGACCGACCAGCGCCCCCAGCTCGCGCCGATGTCGAGCAGCAGGCGGCCGTCGCCCGCGCCGATTGGAATGTCGGGGATCGGATAGCTCTGCAACCAGCCGATCTGGTTGAGATAACCGCGTCCCGACGTTGCCGCGACAAGATAGGAGATGGCGGCGTCGATCTTGCCATCGGGCGTCCAATCCCGTTCGACGCGGCGCCTGAGCTCGTCGGGAATGCCGAGCGTCTCGACGTAGAGCGGGCCGCCGCCGCCGCTTTCCGCGGCTCGCAACGACGCCGTCGCAATTCCAAGCGTCGGTTCCGTTTCGGCCAGCAGGAAGACCGGTATTCCGCTCACGATCCGGTATCTGTGGCCTTGCGCACAGCACAGATGCTCGCCGTCAACGCGGAGTTCGCCGTGATCTCGCGGGCACTCGAGGAGAGCCAGCAGGCGGCTGTCGAAAAATTGTTCACTGTAACTCATACCGGTCCCGTACGTCCGCGGGCGCGAGTCCAAATAGCCTTCCAATAGGTTTCGGTGCACCGCCACAACACGACGCCATACGTCACCAGCAGCAACGTCTCTATCGCGCCAAAAAATAGAACGGAACTCAAATTTGACGGGGCCGATTCCCGAATCATTGCGGGTGAATGTCCGTTCAAAAGCCGGAACCACAGCGTACTTTCGACGGAGGTCAAGACACTGAAAAGACAGTAGAGAACTATGCCCGACCTCAGAGTCGTCTCCGCGATGATCAACAAGATGGGAAACAACGCACACAGCATGTAATGCGGAAATGATTTTGCACTTACGATCATGAGCGCTACGGTAAGGGCCGCCATAATCGGGACCACATCCCTATGGCCGAACGATCGGTAAGCCCATAGCGGAAGAGACGCAATCATCAGGATAAACAGCGGCCCAAGACCATTTACAAACCATCGACGCGGAGCAACGAGCAAATCGGGGCCGAAGAGCCCAACCCAAAATGGCAGGTTCCCCGACGAGTAATGGATTGCATGAAACCGAAGTCCGGAAACGACATCGATGGATAGTAACAGCGCCCAGACACCATATACGAACACGACCGGCGCCACAGCCGCGATGAGCCAACGCGGCTTATGCTCGCTTGCGAGCAACACCGGCAATCCGACGACAGCCGTAATGGCTTTGGAGGCTACGACTGACAAGCCCGCAACGAATCCGCCTAATCCCGGTCGATGCCATAGCGTGAGCGCGACAAACAACGAAGCGAACATACCGGCAAGTGCATCGTTGTTGCCATCGATCGCCGTGGAGATGACTGACAATGGGCAGAATATATACAGCAGCGCGGCACGTGCCACGACCTGATCATTGGCGATCATTCGGCCGATAAATAGCCAGATAACGAACAGAACAAATTCAGCAAATATCGCACAAAGAACCAGACTTCTTGGATCGTTCCATATTTTTAGAAATAATCCAATCAAAGGGAGAAACAATGGGCCGTAATGCAGAGGTACTTCTTCGGATTCGCCGGGAACGTGTCCTTGATTTACCAGCGATGCCCAAGAGTAGTAGTCTGTGACGTCTGATTGTGGATCAAAGTGCAACACGACGAATACGGACAGAAATATTGCGAGGCGAATTCCCAACAGCAGCGCGCACAGCGTAACGCCCGAGGATTTGAAATGAGCGGCTTGTTTGCGGGTTGGCAGCAGGCCGGCGGCGGACCCCGCAGCGGTCAGGCCTAGCGAAAGGGCTATTTTCCCGATTATGACTTTATCGATCACGAGCGTGGGTAGATGCAGCTTTGGTAAAGCGTGTCCATTTCGGCCGCGACGGCAGCCCAGGAAAACTGGTCCATCGCGGCTCGTCTGCCTGCGTCGCCCAATTTGATCCAGGCGTCTTCGTCGTCGTCGACCGAAGCGATTGCTGCTGCGAGGTCGTCGGGACCTCCCGTGACGACGAGCCCGGCGCCGGAAGCTTTTACGACCGGGGCCAACCCGACCTCCGACGTGACGACGACGGGACAACCGACGGCCATGGCTTCCAGCACGACCATGCCGAAGTTCTCCGAATATGACGGCAACACCAGCATGCGGGCCTGCCGCAACAAGGCCCACTTTCTCGTGCCCGTCACCGGCCCGATGAATTGGATCCTGTGCGCAATCCTGTGTCGATCGGCAAGCGACAGAAGCGTCTCTTGGTACTGATCCTCGTCGTAACCCGCAACGACAAGGTCTATTCGCTCGATGCGCGCCATCGCCGCAATCAGACGGTCGAGGCCCTTCTTCCAGTTTATGCGCCCGAGATAAAGAACAAAGGGCTGCCGCAGCGCTTGCACCCATGCCAAGTCGTCGGTCGAGGGCGTGGTTGGTACGTCGGCGGCATCCAAGCCGTTCGGAATGATCGCACTCCTGCGTGCTTCGAGGCCCATCGACCGCATCGCGTCGGCTTCGATTTGCGATGTGAAATGAACCGCGGCCGCTTGTTCGATGTTGCGGCGTTCGAACACGTTGATCCAGGCGCGTTTGACGGTTCGGCTCTTGCGCGCGATCAAATCCTCAACGAGCATGCCCCGCGGCGTGACGATGTAGGGAATTTGCCGTTGGCGCGCGATCCTGCCTGCCGCCATGGTAGGCCACAGGAATACCGAATGCAGATGGATGACGTCGAAGGATGCGCAATTCGCCGTCAGCGCCCGACCCATGGCGGGCGAGCGATAAAGACGCCGGCCGAAGCGGGTCGGAAAGTAATTCACCCTTACGCCGTCGACATCGACCGCGCGGTCGGTCGGAACGTCCGAAACGCCGGGACCGTCGACATTGGTGGTAAAAACATGGACGTCATGGCCGCGTTCGGCCAATGCGCGGCAAAGGCTATGAACGGTATAGATGGGCCCGCCATACCGGACAGCCGGCAAATAACTTGGAACGACGTGAAGGATTCTCAGCGCTTGTTTCCGTGACAAGAAGGATCAAAGCGTCGTTTGAGCGCGAGGTTGCACCGGCAGCGATGCCGGAGTGGCGGATCGGCGCCACGCCGTGAGCGTACCTTCCATCGCCGCGCGGAAGCGGGGAACGCCTTGGGCTATATCCTGCTCGCCGGCGCGGGTTTGGGCGGCTAGACCCATCGCGGTGCGACGGCTCGGCGCAAGGTCGACGGCCTCGCGCAGCGCCTCGTAAAGATGATCTTCGTCGTTGGCGCGCACCAGCCAGCCGTTGGTTCCCTGCTCGACCAGCTCCAGAGCCGATCCCATGCGAGCGGTGGCGACGACCGGCATTCCCGCCGCCATTCCCTCCGGAACAATCAATCCCCAGCCGTCGTATCGTGACGGCGCGCAGAGCACGTCGCCCGCGGCGTACAATGTTGGTAGTTCGTCCCACGGAACAAAGTCGTGAAAAAGCACGCGCGGCCCTGAGCCTAATATGCGTTCCATGTAAGGACGCAACGGTCCCGCGCCGATCACGGACAGCGACACCTTCTCATGGGTTCGAGCGAGGCGGCGAAAGGCCTTGGCCAGCAGATCGACGCCCTTGCGTTCTACGAGCGCCCCTGAGTACACGATCCGCACGTGAGCGGACGGCGCGCGCCGCGCGCTCGCGGCGCGGAAGCGCGCGAGATCCGAAAAATACGGAACGTTCCAGTACGCCCGGCGGTCGCCGAACTCCTCTCTGTACTTCTCGACGGCCCATTTGCCGATTCCCCAGATCGGGACGCGATGATCCCGGTGCAGCGGCGCAAGAAGGATGCGGCGCCGCATCCATCCCAGGTAGCCGAGCCCGTGATATCCGGGTCGTTCGCCCCAAAAGCACCAGGGCTTGCCGACAGCCTCGCGGCGCCGCATGGCTTTCCGCACCAGCCTCGAGGAATAGTCGGCAAAGACGACCAGCTCGGCCGAATCCATCAGCCGGAGCAGCTCTCCCTTGGCTTGCCGGGTCTCGTCGAGGAACACGGCATCGTGGCGCAGCACCGGGTCGGTCCAATTGCGGCTGCGGTCCCGCCGCGAGGAATAGATCGCCCGGAAGCTGGTCTCCAGCCGCGCGAGCGCGTCGAACAGCTCGACCTGATACGGCGACGCGATGCAGGTGATGACAGCGAGCGTCACGCGCCGTGCTTCGCCAAAACGGTCATGATGTCTGCCGTCCCATGGCCGGCGCGAACCCTTCCTTGAACGCACAGACGAGGACGTGCCCGTGGGTCAGGAGTGGACAAAACCATCCGCGCCGCTCGCCCTCGGTCACCGGCAGCAGCCATACGTGCTCGGCGGCGTCGGCAAGCTGCCTGACATGATCATAGACACTGAACGAGTAGAACACGCCGTCGCGGTCGCTGAAGTGATAGCCTCTGCCTCGCGTCCGCAGCAACTCGACAAAACTCCACAATCCGGCCTTGTAGAGCGCGAGCTTGCCGAGCCTGACGATCGGGCGGCCCTGGCCGAACCGATTGCCGTCGGAGATGAATACCGCCTTGCGCGCCACCCGCAGCATTTCGCCGATGACCAGCTCCGGCCGGCTGACGTGATGCAGCATGCCGAATTCGCACACCGCGTCGAAGCTGCCGTCGGCGAACGGCAAAGCGCGACCGTCCGCCTGCACGATGGCGCCCGGCGGGATGCCCTTTTTGATGGCTTGCGCAATCTGCGCGACCGAAGGCTCCGCGCCGGTGATGCGGCGTCCCCGGGCGTGGAAGAACTCGATTGCCCGCCCCGTTCCGGACCCGACGTCCAAGATGCTGGCAAACTGCTCCTTTGGAAACAGGAAGTCGATCCACTGCAACGCGCTGTGATGCTCGTCCAACGCCTTGAGGTGCCAGGCGTCGAAATGGACCGACGTCTCCTCATAATAGGCCTTCTGCATCGAGGCCGCGGCGCCGCGGGAGACGCTGCTGCCTCGCCTCATGTTCCACATTCGTTTGTTGTCTCGATCCAATTGTTTATTGCGGCATGTCCTTTTCGCAAAACCGGTTCCCACTTTTGCGGGACATGCTTTAAGCCGCCCGTTGCGCCGTCATTTCACGCCGGCATTTTCAGGTCGCGCGGCGGCCGGGTGCCGACGACTTCCAGCACCTGTCGAATGCGGTCGCGATAGGCGTCGCGTCCGAGCGCACAACGATTGGCGACGGCGCCCTCGCGAAGCTCGCGGACTTGCCCCCGGTCGCGCGCCAGCCGGTCCAATATAAGCGCGATGGCCTCGACGTCGCGCACCGGGATCTCCAGCCCGTCGACGCCGGGAGCAAACGCGGCGCCGGCGTTCGGCGTCGCCACGATCGGAACGCCGCAGCCCCTGGCTTCATAGCTGACCATCGCCGAACCTTCGCAGACCGACGGCACGACGACAATGTCGGCCCACTGATAGTGCGCGGCAATTTCCGCCGGCGGGACCGGCCCGGCGAATTCGGCCCATGGCGCGAAGGCGCGCACGCAGTGGTGCGGCGCATGGACCGCGCCGATCAGCTTCAGTCGGATGTGCGGGCTGCCGAGGCGGCGCACCGCGTCGAGCAGATACGGCGCCCCTTTGCGCAGATTGATCTGTCCGACGAACAAGACCCGCAACGGTCCGCCGCTGCGGACGTCCGTGCCAACCCGGAAACGCTCGAGATCGACGGCCGAGGGCACGACGATGCAGCGGCTCTTCGGCGCCGCCGATTTTTCCAGGCAGTCCTGCACGTAGCGCGAGCCCGCCACGACGATATCGGCCAAGTGCCATTCGGCCTGCTCGCGCGCGGCGAGCGGATCCGACGCGGCCGATTGCAGATCGTCCGCGCCGGCCCATTGCGGCCAATCCTGGCGCGCCAGCGCCAGCTCGCGCAGCTCGTCGCTGCGGGGAGCGATCACCTGCTCGAGCACGCAGCGAATATTCCTGGCGCACGCGGCTTCGAACAGCTCCAGCGCGGCGCCGTTGTAGGCCCAGCAAACGTCCACTGCGCCTAGATGGGAGGCGGCGCGCAAGCAGAAGCGTCTGTTGACGGCAGCAAACAGCCGCGCGTCGCCGGAGCGGCGCAAGCGGCGCGCGAGCGCATAGCGCAGCCCAAGCCCGTGCAACGCGACGATCCGTTCGGTCGGGATACGCGGGGAACTGCGCCCGGCAAGGGCGCGGAGACTTCGCATCCGCAGCTTGCGGCCGACGACGACGAGCGCCGTCTGCAGCCATCCGGGCCTGGCGACGAACACGTCGGTGACGAAACAGCAAAGGACGCCGAGCTCCGCCATGACCTCCGGCACGAGATAGTGGCGGCGGGCCCCCAGCATCGCCAAAAACACGCGCACGGCGTTTCAGGCCGAGCGGCGCCGGCCGGCGGAGCGGCCCCGCATATACCGGAAAAAAGCGGAGGCCGCCCACAGCGAGAGAATCGGATAGGACAACAGGACGATGTTCACGAATCCGCGCAACGCCCCGAACAACGCCATCGCGCCGAGCGCGTATAACATCACCCCGCCCGAGGTCGGAGGGGCTTCCAGCGTCTGCTCCCACCATCGCGCCAGCGCGCCGAAGAACATCCCCATCACCAGCACCAGGGAAAAGCCGTAGCCGCTGTAGGCTTCGCCGATGACGGAGTTGGTCAGGGAGGTGTCCTCCTCGCCCAGCGCCTCCTGCACGGTGAATCCCTGATAGACCGGCTTTCCAGGCCACAGCGCCCGCGGTATCGGTCGCACCAGCGAAAAGAAGACGAACTGCAACCCCGAATACGGATAATACGCAGGAACAAAGTCCGCGGTCTGCGCCATACGATTGAAGTTGTCGTCGACGCGAATTCTCGAGAACGTCCAGTCGTTCACCTGAAGCTCGCCATAACCGCTGCCGCGGTTCTGCAAGATGACATTCATCGCCACCTGGACGGCAAAGAGGGCGGCCAGCATCATGACGACGTGTATCGTCCGCAGCGAGCGCCGGCTGAGCAGAACGGCGACCAGCAGGGCCGAGCCGAGCGTGGCGCCGATGTTGGTTCTGCCCCCGCCTTGCGCGGGAAACACCAGAAAACATGCCGAGAGCAGCATGCAATAGATCGTCTTGAGGTTCAGGAGCGAGCGGCTCCTCATGTACATGACCGCCGCGAACGGCGGCAGCAGGTAACCGAAGTAGATGAATTGCTCGATGAACGAGTGCCAATCGCCCAGGACGCCGCGCGCCCACGGCGCGGCGAAGCGTCCCCTGTCGAGCAGCGCCTCCATGATCAGCGAGGAAGAAAAATCGGCCATGAAGACGAAATAGAAAATGCCGACGACAAAGCAGAACGTGGCCAACGTCAGCACATGCCGATCGCTCAGCTCGAGACGAACGATATGCCGAATCCCCGCCGGCAAACCGCCGATGCGAATGGCGCTCCCGACGGAAAGCCCCGCGGCGAAAATTCCGGTCGCCAGAAACGCCGTCTCGATACCTTCGGTCGTCGCGTCGATCGGATAGAGACCTTGTACGAGGTCGGCCAAGACCCAATAAACGACGCCTATCAACAGCACGTTTCGCACTTTCAGCGCGGGCTTGATTCCGCGCGCCGCGGCTTCGACCGCGGGAATGAGCAGCAAGGCGACGGCCAGCACGATCGCCGAATTTCGCATCGCATCGGCGGGTTGGGCGTCATGCGGGATCAGGAGTGAGCCGAAGACCGTGGCCAGGGTTATGATGACCGCGCGCGCCACAGGCCCGAGCCCGTCGGCGGTGCCGTGCGCGGGCCGCGGCGTTCCCGCGGCAAGTCTGACCCGGTTGTCGGTGAACGTCGTCAAGCGCTGACTTTCTCTCGGAATCGGCGGAATGCGAGCGGAACGCGGCTCTGACCGGCGTGTCGGCAACACGATGTCCGATGCCGCGGAAGCGCCGGCATTGTAGCCGAATTGCCGCGGCCGCGCGAGCAGCCTAAGGCAGGCGCGGACCCGGCTTCAGATCCTTTCGCGCAGCCAACGAAAGCTCGCCGGGTAGGCCGTCAAGGCATTGCGAATTTGGTGCCGCAAGGCGGACGGCAGCGCATGATAGAGGCGGGCGATCGGTGAATACGAGCGCGATCTCGCGGTCAGCGGCGCCGCTTGCGCGGGGAGCCGCGCGCGGTGAACGAGGTCCCGGCACCGGACCAGGTCGTCGGCCAGTTGCATGTACTCTTGCGCCGCCCGTTCGGCGCAAAACAGCGTACGCGCCCGTCGGGCCGCCTCCGCGGACATCGCGCTCAACTGGGCCGGAGCAAGCGCCGCGATTGCTGCGGCAACCGCGTCGGAGTTCGGGCGAACCAGCAAACCACTCAGTCCGGGCTCGATGATTTCCCTTGTCCCCGACGGCACGTCATAGGCGACCGGCACGCATCCCATGCCCATCGCCTCGATCGTGACCATCCCGAACGGCTCGCCTGCACTGAGCATCAGCAGGAGGTCATGCGCCGCGTATGTCCGCCACAGGTCCGTTCTGCTCTGACGCGCAATCACGTTCACGCGGCCTTGAAGACCGACCCGGGCGAACCGGCGCTGAAGCTGCGAGGCCTCGTCGGCGATCACGGTGAGCTGAAAGTTTGCGCCGCGACGTTGCAACGCTTTGGCAATGCCGGCGAGCCGGGAACCACCCTTGTGCCAGATATTTCCAACGAACAGCAATCTGAGTTCGCTCGCAGAGTCGGCGCGGCTTGGCGGCGATGGATAGCCAGTGCCGTTATGGATTCGCCGGACAACGCCCTTGAACCCCGCCGCCCGCAAGTCCCTTTGGGCCCATCCAAAGACGTAATCCGAGACCGCGACCACGCCATCCAGATATCGCGCGTAGGAAGCGATTTCGTGGCGGTAACGGCGCGCTGCGTCATGCAGCACGGCGACATGCAGCGTGTCATCCGGAATATACGGAAATATCGCCTCCAAGTGCGACACGCCGTTCGTGAACAAGACGTGCGGCCGATTATCTCTGAGCCAATCGAGCACGACGCTCGCAGGGGCCTTCGTTCCGCCCATGTCCAGCACCACCCGGCGAAGGCCGCCGCTTTCGATGCGATCGCCGCGCGGCGCCGCATGCGTTTCGATGAGCGTCACGTCGCCGGCGCCATGGGTGGTTGCGGCCGACGTCGTCTCGATCGCGACCGGGCCGATGCCGCCGGCGTCGGCCGATGGTATGATCCAAGCAATGCGCGGGTGGCAGGGCGCATTCACCGGGCGCTTGATCCTTCGTTTCCAGTCAGACAGAGACGAGAGTATAGGCGCTCTGCCAGAACGGGCCACGTGTGCTCTTTCGCCACTTCAAGGCGCTGAGCCATGCGCTGCGGGTCGTTCTCCCGCGCCGCGTCGCGCAGCGCTGCCACGAACTCATCTACGCCCGCGGCAATGTAAACAAGGTCGCCAAATTTTGTGACCTCCGGAATGGGCGTCGACACGATCGGTCTGCCGGTGGCCATATAGGTCCACAATCGATTTGGGCAACTATAACGAATTTGCTCGGTAAGCGGCAGCGATATGATCATGACATCGCATTGCCGAAGGAACCGCAGACTGTGCGGTTCTTGCAAATGGCCCGTGAAGAAGACGTTAGGACATTTCCGCAAATCGGCGATGGCTTGCTTGTAAGGCTTCCGCTCGTCCGACAGCACGCGACCCATCAACAAAAAGGGAAATTCCGGCAATCGCGCTACAACGGCGGCAAGAAACTCGATGCCGTAGCCCGGGTCTATGTTGCCGTAATAGCCGACCACCGGTCCGCTCGCATCGCCGAAACGTTGTGCGAGGTCGCGGTCCAGCACTGCCGGGCCGGCTTTGATCGCCTCGATCGGAGCGATCATCTCAGGCCGTACGCCGTTGGCTATCTGGTAGATTTTTGCCGATGCCGAAGGAACGCGCTCGCGGAACCAGTCCGCGAGCAGCGAACTTGCGGCGATGCTTGCCCCGGCGATCCTGATCAGTGCGTTTTCCTGCTCGCGGAGCGCGGCGGCCCGATCCGGCCAATACGCCTGGTAATTGTCGACCGCGTAATAGACGGTCCGCGCCGGCTCGAGCTTCTGCACGAGGGGCAGGAAATAGGGAAAGGTGACGACCAGCCGCGGGTTTTTCCAGCCTCGCGCGCGCCACGCCCGCTGCAGACGCATTGCAAGTATCGGCATGATCGCCGGCGCCAAGCGGTTGGCCCAACCGGGCGGACAGCGCCATTCCCGCCAATCCATCCCAGCCGGCGGCTGTACCTGCACAAAGGCGCCGGGGCGAAAACGGTAGCGCAGCTCGTTGAGCCAATCGTTGACGTGCACGAACATCAGCTCGGTGCGATCGGCCAGCGGCGCGAACAAAGATGTGATCGAGGCGAATTGCACGCCGAGGACGGTGACGCCGTCCGGCGGCGGCGTTTCCGAAGGGGCCGCGACCGGCGCCGGCGACAGCATTACCGGATCATTCCTTGCAGCAAGTCCTCGAATTGATCGAGATAGCGTACAAGGCCGAATCTCTCTTGCACGATCTTGCGGCCCAATTGGCCGATCCGCGCTCGTTCCTGTGGATCGCCGATAAGCCGTCGCAACACCGCGGCCAGCGCCTCGTCGTCGTTCGGCGGCACCAACAGTTCTTCGAGCGGACCAGTCAGAATTTCCGGAATGCCGCCGACGCGGCTCGCGACGACAGGCCGGCCGCAGGCCAGCGCCTCGGCGACCGTAAGACCAAAGGCTTCTGAACAAATCGACGGCACCACCAAAATATCCATCGCATTATAACAACGTTCGACATCAGCGCGCAGGCCGAGGAAATCGATACGATCGGCTATGCCCAATTGCAGCGCGATCGCCTTGAGTTCGGGCTCCAGCCGCTTCCCATGAAGCGTAATATTCTGAGCATCGCTGCCAATGACCAGCAGTCTGATCGCGCGATGATCCGCCACCAGCCGAGCCATGGCGCGCAACAGCACATCGATGCCCTTCTCGCGTACGAGTCGTCCGCAATAGCCGAGCACGAGGCAGTGATCGGGAATCCCCAATTCGCGGCGGACCGATCCGCGCGCCCGGTCGTCCGGCCGAAAGCGATTCGTATCTATCGGATTGTGCAGGACGGCTATGCGTCCCCGAGGGACGCGGAGGGCAGTGCTCCATTCGGCGGCGGTACAATCAGAGACGGCGACGAACTCCTCGAGCTGCCGCAAGCCCCAGCGGTATTGGCGGGAAAGGTATTCGGGTGCCGGGAGATGGAACTGACAAACTGCGGGAAAGCCGCCGACACTTTTGACTGCGCCAGCCTGCGCCGCGCGGAAATAGCTGTTGCAATGTAAAAGCCGAACGCCCTCGCGCCGCGCCCAGAGCACCTGTTTTGCAACGGACGCTGCAAACCGCCACGGATGACTGGGCCGAACCGGATTTAGATCGAGCTGACGGCACACAATACCCGCCTTTTCGTATTGGGGAACGAGGTCTCCCCATTCGTGATAAGCCAGCAAACAATGCCAGCCGCGGGCTGCTAGGCCGAGCAGTACCTCGCGCAGCACCAATTCCTCGCCGCCTTGCGAGCGGCTGGGGCAGTGATCGCTGAAGAGGATGGCCTTGGTTCTGGCGTTCGAGCCGCAAACATCGCGCCCTACAGCACCCCTAAGGGTCGGTTTCATGTTTGACACGCATCGAAAGCAATCGGACCGGCGATGCCCCATTGTGCGGCATGTGTCTCCATTAGGCGCTGATGGATACTGCGCACATGTTCCGAAGTATTCGGAACGCTGGCATTTTCAGAGCAAACGTATTGAGCCTGATCGATAGTAACCCGTCGGGACAATCCTATTTTCGCAGCAATGCGATTAAGGTTCGCCTCGGAGTGCTGGGCTGGCTGATCGACGGTGAACCAAGAGAAACGATCGGGCATCGCGTCGGCCAAATCCAAAAGCCGCGTGTTGCTGATGCACCAGGCATTCAGGGCCTGCCGGTAATCGAACGCGCCCCGCTCATGCCGGACAATCGAATTTGCGACCGCCGCGGGGTTGCGGAAAACACCGACGACGTGCACCGGAATTTTGAGATCGCGCGACGCATCCAGCCACAACGGCAATGTCAGGACGGCTCTCGGATCTTTCCAGCCCACAATACCTTCCACGCTGCACAGCCACGCGAGGAGCTGGACGATCTGCGCGCGCTGATACGAATAGACACGGAGGTCGACTGGGGGCGCGAACCAATGGCCGCCGGAGCCCCACAAGATATCTCCGTTGATTGAGGTGACGCGATCGTTCTCGAAATAGCCATGCAAATTGAAATCGTCGGGCTCCGCGTGCTTACCCGGCAACACCAGGCCCGCCGAATTGAGCATGCGCGCGGCAAAGGATGTGCCGCTGCGGGAGCAGCCGACGATCATGATGATCGGCCGCTTGCGGCCAGTGCACCGCCGCCGCACTCGAATAGCTCTTTGCCATTCTCGCGGTGCGAGGAAAGCGTTTCGACAAAAATAGTGCAGCCGCCGGTGCTGCCGGATCGGCTTCATAACGAGGTTGCGTATCGTGCTGAGCATTTGAGCGCGGTGAGGCGGCCGGCGCGGTACTGACGATCGTTTTTCAGATTACCGATGCGACGGCGCCCGCTTCGCCTCGTAACCCGTTAAGCGCCGCAGCCTAAGCGCAGCGTCGGTTCGCGACCAGTTTGTATCGCCGATTGATATTAAATCCATTTTTGCAGGATTTCGGGATACCCATGCGGTTGCCTTCTTGCGAGGTGGGTTGATGATTTCACACCCGCGACCGCCCGTTCCAGGGGATATTATGCTGCGGCGTCCATGTTTCGCGCTCATAGTCCGGCGGCCAGGCCCTACAGATCGGTTCGAACTCGTCGAGGATTTCAATGATTTTTTCGATGTAGGCTTCTGGCGTCCTTTTCGCCGCGACCGCCGCGCCGGCCGCAATAAGCTGGTGCCGGCGCGCGTCGTTGGTGATGAGTTCTTTGATCTTGGCAGCGATATCGGTAGGATCGGTCGGTCGGCACAACAGGGCCGCATCGCCAAGCTGATCTTTGGCCCCGGGTATATTTCCCACAATTGCCGGGCAGCCCCAGACAAATGCCTCCAGAGGCGGAACGTTGTCCGGCCCCATCAAGCTGACGAAGACCAATGCGAGCGCATTCTGATAAAGCGCCCGCAGGTCGTCGCGCGGGATAAAGCCGAGATCGAATACCAGCTCCGACAATCCGAGTTGGTCGATGGCCTCGTGCACATAATGCCGATTGCCTCTGTCGGTACCCGTTAGCACGAGATTGATGCGAATACCGTGTTCCCTGCGCAGGATGTCGAGCGCTCTTAGCAGATTGTAATGATTCTTGTGCGGGAAGAACTGCGCCGGATAAAGGATGAAATCGCCGGCGAGGCCGAATTTTCGCAGTACTGCGGCGTCGCGCGACGGAGTTTTCTCACCCTGGGCTGGCGGTGCGGGCATCGGGATCACCCTGACCCTCGGTTCATCGACGCCATAAAAGCGGACGATCTCCTGCTTTCCGGTTTCGGTGCCGGTGACGACGAACGACGCGCGCGGCAAGACGGCTCTGTAGGCTTGTTCACGCGCGTTCCAGGTGAAGCCGGTGTAGCTGGCTTCGGGAAGGTAAGGTTGCTTGCGGTGTTCGAGGTCCCAGACGGTTGCAATGTACGGAACGTCCAAAGGGAAGCCAGGCGCATGCATGAACCAGAAGATGTCGGGCTTCGCCGCCTTGATCGCCGCCTTTAACGGCAGTCGGTCCCGGTTCGTTGCACGAAAGAAGTCGATGCCACGACGAAGACTTGCCGGAATGACTTTTCGGCCGCCTGCGAGAATCTGGATCTTTGCGCGACGCAATGGGTTCAGAGCAGGTGAGTAGCGAAGAGACCCGTGCTTCCCGTCGCGCTGCTCTCGAGACGCTGCATTATCGAGAACGATAAATTGATGGTTAGTGGGATAGGTCGCCAACGCCTTGAGGAGCAGGTCCATGAATACCCAACCGCCGCCGCCCTCGGCGCGGTAACCTCCGACGCTGATACCTACCTTGAGCGGCATCGTATATGAATCCTTGGCGCGTGATGTGTGGAAGCTATCAATTTAATCGCTTAAGCAGATAAGCGACGCCCCAGGTCGCGTCGGACGGCGGCCGGGCGGTCACGAACTCTTCGCTCTTGATCATGCGCATGCCCGCTTGCGCGGCGAGGCGCTCGATCTCGGCGGGGAACAGGTAGCGCACCAGATGATCTTCGCAGAAGCGCACGGTCTCGCCCGAGCGGCGGTTGCGGCATTCCATGTCGTAGGTGACTTTGACGGTACTTCGCTCGGCGTCAAGCTGCGGCCGCGCGGTCCTGATGACCTCGAGGTCGCCGTCGGCCGCCCTCTTCACCCGTTGCTCGGGCTGTTGCGCCAGAACCGCCGGACCATGCCAGACGTCGAACAGGAATACGCCGCCGGGCATGAGATGCCGCGCCGCCGTGGCGAACATCGCCTCCAGCGCGGCATCACTCGTTTGATAGCTGACGACGTGGAACAGCGCGATAACCGCGTCGAAAGTGCGGTCGAGCCGCACCGCGCAGGCATCGCCGACCTCGCAGCTGAAGCCGGCGTCGGCTGCGGGCGGCGGCGCAGCCGCGGCCTGCGCCAGCGCCACCATGTCGGGGCTGCGCTCGACGCCGTGGACCACAAAACCCCTGGCTGCAAGCAGGCGTCCATGCCTGCCAGTGCCGGAGCCGAGTTCCAGAACGCGGCGCGCGTCGGGCGCGGCGGAGCGTATGACGCGGGCGACATAGTCGGCTTCGGCGGCATAGTCCTTGTCGCGGTAAAGAAGGTCGTAATAGCGGGCATAGTCGCCGAACGGCAAACTCGAACCAACGCGCGGCCGTTCGGCTGCTGCGGTCACTTCAGCACGTCCTGCAACGCGGCGGCGCTTTTGTCGACTTCCGCGCGCGTGGTGCCGATGCCGCTGGGCAGATAGAGGCCGCGGCGGGCGATACGCTCGGCCACCGGACAGCGTTCGCCGGCAAAATGCCCGAGCTTGCGCAACGCCGGCTGCTCGTGCATCGGCCAGAAGAAATGCCGTGCGTCGATGCCGTTGGCGCGCAATCGCGCGATCGCTTCGCGGGCGTCGAACGGAACGCGATCGTCGAGCACGACGGCAAACACCCAGTACAGATTCTCGGCATAGGCCGTGCGCTCCAACGGCAGCTGCAGTAGCGGATGACCGCGGAAATGTTCCTGGTACCAGGCGCCGATCTGCCGCTTCCTGCGCAGGGATTCGTCGACGCGCTCGAGCTGCGCCACGCCGACGGCGGCCTGCAAGTTGGACATGCGCAAATTCCAGCCGAGTTCGTCGTGGATGAAGCGCCGCTCGGCGTCGAAGGCGAGGTTGCGCAGTCGCCGGCAGCGTTCGGCGAGCGCGGCGTCGTTGGTCAGCACCATGCCGCCTTCGCCGGTGGTGACGTGCTTGTTCGGATAGAAGCTCACGGTGGCGATATCGCCGAGCGAGCCGACCGGCTTGCCGTGGTAGGTCTGGCCGTGCTGCTCGGCGGCGTCCTCGATCACGGCGAGCCCGTGCGCGCGCGCGATATCGAGCACCGGCGCCATGTCGACCGGCAGACCGTAAATATGCACGGCCATGATCGCCTTGGTGCGCGGCGTCAGCTTGGCCGCGATCAAGGCCGGATCGATGTTCCAGGTGTCGGCGGCGCAATCGACGACCACCGGGACGGCACCGGCGCGCACCACCGCCGCCGCGCAGGAAATGATGGTAAAGGTCGGCAGGATCACCTCGTCGCCCGGTCCGATGCGCAGCGCGGCCAAGGCGAGGTCGATCGCCAAACTGCCGTTGCAAACCGCAATGCCGTGCTCGCAGCCCATGAATTGTGCGAACTTCGCCTCCAGCGCCTTGACGAACGGGCCCTCGGACGAAATCCAGCCGGTCGCGATGCACTCGGCGAGGTATTTCTGCTCGTTGCCGCCGAGCACGGGTCGATTGACCGGGATCATCTATTCGAATTTGAGCTGCGGCGGCGCCGTGGTGCCGAAAACGACCTTGTCCTTGTCGCCGGCATAAGGTCCTTGCTTGACCTCGACCATGTTCAATTCTTCCAGCACCTCGAAGCCGTGACCGCCGGCGATCAAGAGGATGACGTCGCCCTGACCGAGAATTCGGCTGCAGCGGTAATCCTGGTCGGGCGTGTAGAAATCGACCCGCAGTTTGCCCTTTCTGATGAACAAAGCCTCCTGCGTATGGAAGACCTCGCGGCGCACCAATTGGTGGGTGTGGGCCGGGATGACCTTGCCCGGCCTGTACGACATCGAGGCGAGCTGCTGCGAGAGGTCGTTGGCGGTGAAGAATTGAATGCCGCTTTCGTCGTAGGCCGCCTTGAGGATGATGGCGCAGAGTTGCCCGTCGATGACGATGTCTTCTTTCATGCCATCGCCAAGCGTCATGCCGTCGCCTGCCGGGGTTCGGGGTCGATGATCTGGCTGCGCCAGCTCAATGTCGGGTGCACATGTCCGATGAAACGACCGTAATAGGTGAGGTTGCGCCTCTGCTCGAGGTCGTGCACGGCAACCGCAATGGCGCCGACCAACCCATATTCCTGCGACGCGCGGCCATGCGAAAAAAACATTTCGACGTCGTAGCGGCCGGCGTTGAGGAGGCCGCCGGGCACGCGACATGAGCTGCGATAAAGCCCGGAAACGTGCGGCCGTCCGGCGTTGGCATCGCTCTCGGTCGAGTAGGAATGGAAAACCGGCGTGCCATCGCCGGCGCGTACGATCAATTCGAGCACGACGTTGGCGTTGTCAACGAGGTTCCAATAGTCGGTCTCGATTTGAAACGCCGCGTTCATGGCGATGGGCGCCGCGGGATTGGTACTCTCCGGCGTGACTGCGATGCGAGCGACTCTGAATCGCTCGTCACCAGGAGCGTTGTCAAAAGCCCACGACTTGCAGCGCTCTTCGCCGCCGCCGCTCGCCGCGTAAGCCTGGGCGACTTCTCTCGCCGGACCTATTTGTTGCACGCGGCCGTCGCGCAGCAGCATCACCCGGCTGCAGAGACTGTTGATCGCGGCCATGTTGTGGCTGACAAACAGCACGGTTCGGCCTTCGCCGCGGGCAACCGAACGCATGCGCCCGAGGGATTTTTGCTGGAACTGCGCATCCCCGACCGCCAGCACCTCGTCAACTAGCAGGATCTCCGGCTCCAGATGCGCCGCCACCGCGAAGGCGAGCCGCACATACATGCCGCTCGAATACCGCTTGACCGGCGTATCGAGAAACTGCTCGACTTCGGCGAAGGCGACGATCTCGTCGAACCTGCGCCTGATCTCGGTTCGGGTCATGCCGAGAATGGCGCCGTTGAGAAAGATGTTCTCGCGGCCGGTCAGTTCGGGATGGAAGCCGGTGCCGACTTCGAGGAGGCTCGCTACCCGGCCCTTGATGGTGACGCGTCCGGCGCTCGGCTCGGTGATGCGTGAGAGGATTTTCAACAGCGTCGATTTGCCGGCGCCGTTGCGGCCGATGATGCCCAAGACCTCGCCGCGCTTGACCTCGAAGTTCAGGTCCTTGAGCGCCCAGAACTCCTCGACCTCGTCGCCCTGCACGATCTGGCGGCCGGCGAAGAAATCGGCGGTCTTGCGGGCGAAGGTGCGGGCGTTGCGGGCGATCACGTCGCGCAGCGCGGTATAGCGGTCGCGCTCGCGAGCCTGGTGCCCAACCAGATAGCGCTTGGAGAGGCTCTCAGCCTTGATCACGATGTCGGTCATGCCGGCAGCCGAGTTATGGCGAGCCCGCCCCGCCGGCGCGTCGGATAAGGGCGCGTCAGATGAGATCGGCAAAGCTCTTTTCCATGCGGCGGAACGTGGCGAGGCCGAGCCAGAGGAACAATCCGGTGACGGCGACGCTGAGATAGAGGCTCGGCCAATAGATCGCGCTCCCGCCGCCGAGAATGCACCAGCGGAAGCCGTCGATGACGCCGACCATCGGATTGAGCGAATAGACGAGCCGCCATTGCGCGGGAATGATTGTCCAGGAAAAGCCGACCGGCGAGATGTAGAGGCCGAACTGCACCAGGAACGGAATCACGTAGCGGAAGTCGCGGTATTTGACGTTGAGCGCGGTGATCCACAGCCCGGGCCCGAGGCTCGCCAGGAACGCGAGCAGGACGAATGCCGGCAAAAGCACGATGTGCCAGCTCGGCAGGAAGCGGTACCACAGCATCAGCGCCATGAGGATGGCGAAGCTGATGAGAAAGTCGACGAACGCCACCACGACCGCAGCGGTCGGCACGATCAGGCGCGGAAAATAGACTTTGCTGATCAGGTTGGAATTGCCGATCAGGCTGCTGGAGGCTTCCGCGAGAGCGGTGGAGAAAAAAGTCCACGGCAGCAGGCCGGCGAACACCATGACGGCGTAGGGCGCGGCGCCTTCCGACGGCAATGCGGCGATCTTGCCGAACACGATGGTGAAAACCATCATCGTCGCCAGCGGACGCATGAGCGCCCAGGCGATCCCGATCACCGTCTGCTTGTAGCGCACGGCGATATCGCGCCAGGCGAGGATGGCGAACAGCTGGCGGTAGACCCAGATGTCGCGCCAATAGTGCTGCTCGGCGCGGCCGGGCTCGAGGACGAGAACTCGCTCCGCTGTCGTGCTCATCGTTCGACTTGCGTCACCTTCCGCATACGGCGGCGCCGCCGGCAGCGTCCGCCAGCGCGTCCGACGCGGCGCGATCATGCGCATCGACCTTCGCATTGTCGCCGGTCGCGAGCACGCTCGGCAGGACGAGGCGCGACCAGTCGCGCGAGACAAAGCCTTTCGGCGCGGCGGCAAGCGTCGTTGCCTTTCGCGCGAGGCTTTTGGCCATCCACGCCCCCGTCGGCACGCCAAACCCGGTCTTGGCGCGCGCCACGCTGTCATCAGGGAGCGGCAGCGACGGCGCTCGCGCCAACGCGGCCTTGCCTTCGCCCGGCCTCAGCCTCGTCAGCGCGGGCGCGAAACCCTTGAGCACCTCGATGTCGACGAGCGGCACGCGAATTTCGACCGAATGCGCCATCCCGGCCCAATCTGCGTCGCGTAAAAGCTGGTTGCGCAGATAGTGCGAGGATTCGAGCGCGCAAAGCCGCCCGACGTCGGAGCCGGGGTCCGGCGCCATCATCGCCGCGAGCCGGCCCATCGGCTCGAGCCGCCGCAGGCCGGCGCGCGCCACATCCGGCGCGATGACGGAATCGAGTTCGTGCGGCAGGAAAAGGCCCCGCCGCAACAGGTAGGCGCCGGCCCAGGAACCGGCATAGCCGAACATGCCGGCCGCCTTCGGCTGGCGCTGCGCCAATCGCGGCGCGAACGTGCGCACGAGCAAGCCGGCCAGCGCGCCGAACGCCGGCAGCTTGGCGAGCGCGCCGAACCGCCGGTGCCAGCGCGGCACGTCGATGAAGCTCGGATAGCCGGCGAGAAGTTCGTCCCCGCCGATGCCTGAAATCGCGACCTTGAGGCCTGATTCCTTGGCGGCTTTGGCGATGAACCACGTGTTCACGCCGTCGATCGAGGGTTGATCCATGGCGTCGAAAATGGCGGGAAGGTCGCGCGTAAACTCCCGCTCGTCGACGCGGCGCACGACGTGCCGCGCGCCGTAGCGCCGCGCGATGCGCGCGGCGTGCGGCGCCTCGTCCTCCGCGGTGTCGCGGAATTCGTCGAAGGCGAGCGTGATGGCGCGCACGTCGCGCGCGCCGGCGTCCCGCATCAAGCCGAGCAGCGCGCCGGAATCGATCCCCGCCGAGAGAAACACGCCGACTTCGACGTCGGCCAACAAATGCGCCGCAACGCTCGGCAGCGCGCAGGCGCGCAGCCGCTCCGTCGGTTCCGTTCCGGCGAGCGGGTCGTGTCCGCGATCCGCCAGAATTTCCGCGATGTCGGCAAAGCGTTGCGGCGCGTGCGGGCCGGCGGCATCGATCCACTGCGTATGGCCAGCCGGCAGCGCGGTAATGTCACGGTAGAGCGTGAATGGCTCCGGCACGCTGCCGAACAGATAAAAGCCGGCGACGCCGGCCGGCTCCGGATCGCGCGACACCCCACCACCCGCCAGCAGCGCTTTAACCTGCGACGCAAAGCGAAACGTCAATCCGTCATCGGACGTATAGAGTGGCTTGATGCCGTAAGGGTCGCGGGCGAGAAAAAGCCGGCGCTCCGCTTCGTCCCAGATCGCGAAGGCGAACATGCCGCGCAACCGCTGCACCATGCGCTCACCGTCGCGCGCGTAAAGATGCAACAGCGCTTCGGTGTCGGAGTTCGTCGAGAAGCGCGCGCCGTCGGCTTCGAGCGCTTTGCGCAGCGCGGGATAATTGTAAATCTCGCCGTTGAAGGTGACCGCGAGCTTGCCGTCGCCACTGATCATCGGCTGCGACGCGGCGTCGGAAAGATCGAGGATGGACAGTCGCCGATGCCCGAGGGCGCAGCGGCGATCCGCCGACCACCACGCGCCGGCGCCGTCGGGCCCGCGCCGCCGCATGGCGTCGCGCGTCGCGATCAGCTCGCGCTCGCTCGGGCCGTTCGCCGAGCGGCCGTAAGCGAGAAGACCGTTGATGCCGCACATCTTTTGGTGGCGCTTCCGGCCGGCCAAAGCTAAGTCGCTGCCCGCTCTTACAGATCTTTTCGCTCTTGAGCGAAAGTTGCGGCTAAAGCTACCGCATATCGGGTGAAATGCTCACCCGAACCCGGACTGGCAATGCCCAGTATGGCCGCCGACTTGATAGTAGCAGAATCGTCGACGTTCCCAGAACTTTGAGCGCCTGACGGGCTGAAAACGATAATATCGTCCAACGCCCCTTTCGCAAGAAATAAGTCGATTGCTTTATGCCCACGCGCCTATCCGCACTTGGTTTCGCAGGGGGGAGCCTCAAGGTTATTCAATTCGATTCGAGGGTTAGAATGCCGGAGAGACACCTCGGTCTTCGGTATATTATTTTGCTGTTACTAACGAGCACGTGTGGAAAATTCCGCATCATATCGACAGTACGCTGATATATTCCAACCGGTCTCAAGAAATACATCGATTGGCAACGCGCGCGCAGATCGGCAGCGAGAAGCAAAACCGCCCCACGGTTGCCGTTCTTGTCCAAAACACGGCAAACGGGGCTTGCCAACGGGCCCACCTTGTCGCAAACCGAATTGGGCGACGGTATTGTGGCAGGGTGGGACCGGCAATCTTGGCGCGTGTATCGTTGCCCGTGGACCTGCATCGGCTCGAAGCCGAAGCGATCCATATATTCCGCGAGGTGGTGGCCGAGTTCCGCAGGCCGGTGCTGCTTTACTCGATCGGCAAGGACTCGTCCGTCCTTTTGCACTTGGCGCGAAAGGCCTTCTTTCCGGCGCCGCCCCCGTTTCCAATCCTGCATATCGACACGACGTGGAAGTTTCGCGAGATGATCAGCTTTCGCGACGACACCGCGCGACGCCTGGGGCTTAATCTGATCGTGCACGTCAATCGCGACGGCTTGGCGCGCGGTATCGATCCGTTCACGCACGGCGCCTCGCTCTATACCCACGTGATGAAAACCGAAGCACTGAAACAGGCGTTGACCGAACACGGTTTCGATGCCGCCTTCGGCGGCGCCCGCCGCGACGAAGAGCGCAGCCGCGCCAAGGAGCGCATCTTCTCGTTCCGCTCCGCCGATCACGTCTGGGACCCGAAGAAACAGCGGCCCGAGCTGTGGCACACCTACAACTGCCGCGTCGGCGCCGGCGAATCCATTCGCGTGTTCCCGCTGTCCAACTGGACGGAGCTCGACGTCTGGCGCTACATCGCGCACGAGGAGATCCCGGTCGTCCCGCTCTATTTCGCGGCGCCGCGGCCAGTCGTTGCGCGCGGCGGCGGCCTCATCGTGGTCGATGACGAGCGCTTCCCGCTCGATCCCGGCGAACGCGTCTTGACCCGCATGGTTCGTTTCCGCACGCTCGGTTGTTATCCGCTGACCGGCTGCATCGTATCGACGGCCGCGTCGGCCGCCGAGATCGTCGCGGAGATGGAAGCGGCCCGCACGTCGGAGCGCGCCGGCCGGCTGATCGATCATGATCAGACCGATTCGATGGAAAAGAAGAAACGTGAAGGTTATTTCTGAGCGGAGGATCGTCGAAGCCGTCGCGGTGGACCCCCTCGGGTTCGGCCGCGATCAGCTTTGCGTGCTCACCTGCGGATCGGTCGACGACGGCAAATCGACGCTGATCGGGCGTCTGCTCTTGGACGCCGCGCTCGTCGCCGACGACCACTACGCGGCCCTGGCGCGCGATTCGAAAACGCACGGCAGCGTGCCGGGCGACCTCGATCCCGCCTTGCTGGTCGACGGCCTCGAAGCCGAGCGCGAGCAGGGCATCACCATCGACGTCGCCTACCGCTATTTCGGCACGCCGTGGCGCCGCTTCGTCGTCGCCGACACGCCGGGCCACAAGGATTACACGCGCAACATGGTGACGGGGGCCTCGACCTCCGATCTCGCCATTCTTTTGGTCGACGCCGCGAAAGGCCTCTCCGAGCAGACGCGCCGTCACGCCTTCATCTGCGCGCTGTTGGGGATTCGCCACTTCGTCCTGGCGGTGAACAAGATGGACCTGGTCGGTTTCGACCGCCAGAGTTTCGAGCGAATTCGCGACACGTTCGTCGCGTTCGCCGGCCGGTTTCCCGCCTGTGACATCGTCGCCATTCCGACCTCGGCGCTCTTAGGCGACAACGTCGTTCACGCCGGCGCGCGCATGCCGTGGTATCAAGGACCGCCGCTGCTGCAATATCTCGAATCCGTCGTCGTCGCCGGAAAGCCGGCCACGGGGCCGCTGCGCCTGCCGGTGCAATACGTCAACCGGCCGAACGCCACGTTCCGCGGCTATGCGGGAACGCTCGCTTCCGGCTCGCTCTATCCCGGCATGGAGATCGTCATCGCGCGCACCGGGGCGCGGTCCCGCATCGAGCGGATCGTAACCATGGACGGCGACCTCGAGCGCGCTGCCACCGCTGATGCGGTGACCGTGGTGCTCGCCGACGCCATCGACGTGTCGCGCGGCGACATCATGGCTTCGCCCGATCGGCCCCCCAAAAGGGCCGACGCCTTCGCCGCCCATCTGGTGTGGATGGCACAAGCGCCGCTGTCGCCCGGCAGAACCTATCTTTTGAAATCCGGCGGCCAGACGTCCGGCGCCATGGTGAGCGAGCTCAAATATCGCATCGATATCGAGACTTTCGACCATTTGGCCGCCAAGGAACTGCACCTCAACGAGATCGCCTACGTCAATATCGCGACCACCGAGCCGGTGTGCTTCGATCCCTACGATGAAAATCGGGACACCGGCGGCTTCATCCTGATCGACCGCCACACCAACGCGACGGTGGCCGCCGGAATGATCCGCTTTGCCCTGCACCGCGGCGCCAACACCTTCTGGCAATCGTTCGAGGTGACCAAACAAGCGCGCGCGCGCCTCAGCGGCCAGAAGGCGGCGTTGCTGTGGTTCACCGGCCTGTCCGGCGCGGGCAAATCGACCATCGCCAACATCCTGGAAAAGAAGCTGCACGCGCTCGGCAAGCACACCTTCCTGCTCGACGGCGACAACGTCCGCCACGGACTCAACCGCGATCTCGACTTCAGCGAAGCCGGTCGCGTCGAGAATATCCGCCGCGTGGCGGAGGTGGCGAAGCTGTTCGTCGACGCCGGTTTGATCACGCTGGTGGCCTTCATCTCGCCGTTCCGCGCCGAACGGGAGATGGCGCGGGAAAACGTCGAGCCGGGGGAGTTCGTCGAAATTTTCGTCGACACCCCGCTCGAGGTCTGCGAGCAGCGCGATCCGAAGGGGCTGTACAAGAAGGCGCGGCGCGGCGAGCTGCGAAATTTCACCGGCTTGGATTCGCGTTACGAGCCGCCGCAAAATCCCGAATTGACGCTCGACGCGCTCAATGAGAACGCCAGCGACCTGGCGGATCGGATCATCAGGTTCATGCAGGAACGCGGCATGCTGTCTTAAGCTCGGGCCTCCCGGGGGCTGGAAAGCCGTCGACGTGTTGTGATAGTGTGCGCCACAACCTGAGGTGCGGGTGTGGGCATGAGCACGAGAAGGATCTGGGTTGCAGGCCACAAGGGCATGGTCGGGTCCGCGATCACCCGCTACCTCGCGAAACGCCGCGACGAGGTACTCAAGGCCGGCCGCGAGGTCGTCGATCTGCGCAGCCAGGTCGGCGTCGAAGTGTGGCTGAAACAAAACCGTCCCGACGCCATCATCTTCGCCGCCGCCAAGGTCGGCGGCATTTACGCCAACAACGCCTTCCCGGCGGATTTCATCTACGACAATCTCGCCATCGAGGCCAACATCATTCACTCCGCCCACCTCGCCGGCGTCGATCGTCTGGTTTTCCTCGGATCGTCCTGCATCTATCCCAAATTCGCCGAGCAACCCATCAAAGAAGACGCGCTGCTCACCGGGCCGCTCGAGCCGACCAATGAATGGTACGCGATCGCCAAAATCGCGGGGATCAAGCTCTGCCAAGCCTACCGCAAGCAATACGGCCGGCGCTACGTTTCGGTCATGCCGTGCAACCTTTACGGCCCCGGCGACAATTTCGATCCGCTGACGGCGCACGTCTTGCCGGCGCTCATTCGTCGCTTCCACGAGGCTAAACTGGAGGGACGTCACGAAGTCGTCGTTTGGGGCACCGGCGCGCCGCTGCGGGAATTCCTGCACGTCGACGATCTGGCGCGGGCGGTCGTGTTCTGTCTCGACCGCTACGACGATTACGAACACATCAATTGCGGCGCCGGCAGCGAGGTGTCGATCCGCGACCTCGCTGCAATCGTTGCGCGCGTGGTGGACTATCAGGGCAAGATCGCGTTCGACTCGACCAAGCCGGACGGAACGCCGCGCAAACTCATGGATTCGAGCCGCATCGCCGCGCTCGGCTGGGCGCCGGAAATCCCGCTGGAAGACGGCATCCATGCGGCCTATCGTTGGTACCTTGAAAACAACATAGCCGCGGCGGCTTGATTGGTGGTACCGCGCCGAAATCGGCGGTCGCGCCGCTGACATTCGTCCTGGCGGACATCGTCGACATCGTCGCCATCAACCGTCGCCATGAAGCACCAAGCCAATATCCGCGCTGGTCGCTGGCCCCGGCGCTGAAATCGAGCGCCGGCGCGCGTCTGGCTGGAGGCTGACGGCCGAGTCCGACGCACCCGCGCGGATCCGGACGATCGGTGCGCTGCCACCCCGCACGTGAGCGTGAGGGGACTTGGGACCGCGGCGCATTGCAACCGGAAGACAATAAAATGGTTGTAAGCCCGCCGAGGTTCAGTGATAATAAAATGATATCGCCGGTTGTGGTTGTGTCGGCCGCGTCCCGGCGGGGCCTTCGGGTATGGCGGATTCGCGTGGCTCGTTTAAACCTGCGCTGGAAAATGCCGTCCTCCCATGCGCGACTGCTGCCGCGCGTCGCGCTATGGGAAGTTGCATGGGGCGGCCTCAGTCCGGTTGCCGCCTTTCTCTTGCGCGATGGCGCCCTGCTGCGGCCCGTCGGCGTCGCCACCTATTGCGCGGTCGCGCTCGTCGCCTCGTTGCTCGTCCTCCAATGGTTTCAGACCAGTTCGCCGATCTCGCGATATTATTCGATCGGCGACGCCCTCGAGCTCGCGAAGGCGTGCGTGCTGATCGCGGCACTGTCCGCCGTCGCGGCCTTCGTGCTCACGCGGCTCGATGACGCGCCGCGGTCGATCCCGATCCTGCATCTGATGCTGCTGGCGTTCGGATTGCTCGGTTCGCGCATGCTGTTGCGGTTGCGTGAGACGCGCCGCGACACGCCGCGGCCCGATGCCGCCGACAACGCCGAGCACGTCTTGCTCATCCAAGCGTCGCGGCTTGCTTGGTTCTTCGCCAAGATGATGGACGAGTTCGCCCCGGGCCGCTGCCAGATCGTGGCGATCTTGGACGAACGGCCGGAACTGATGCATCGCTCGCTGAGCGGTTATCCGATCGTCGGTGCGCCGAGCGAACTCGAGAAGATCATCGTCGAGTATGCCGCGCACGGGGTGCGCATCGACCGCGTGCTGCTCGCGGCGCGACCGCACGAGGTGTCGGCGGCGGCGTTCGAGGAAGTCTGCCGCGTGTGCCGGGAGCTTGGCCTCGGCTTCGAGGTTCTGCCGGAGCGGTTGATCGCCCAGCCACCCGCGGCGGTCGGGAACGAGGCGAGCGCGCCGCGCGTCGAGGAATGCCCCGCGGCTGCGGATGCCGGCCTGCGACCCTCGCTCAATGGGCCGTTTTGGACCGTCAAGCGCTTCGGCGATGTCGTCGTCGCGCTGGGCTTGATGCTCGTGACGTTGCCGGTCGCCCTCCTCGTCGGTGTGCTCGTTCTCTGCGATGTCGGTGCGCCCATCGTGTTCTGGCAACGCCGGGTCGGCCGCGACGGTGGTCCGCTTTACCTCTACAAATTCCGCACCCTGCAAGCGCCGTTCGACCGGCGGACGAAGGAAAAGCGCGACGTGCGCGAAGCCTCCGCACTGGCGCGGTTCCTGCGCGCCACGCGGCTCGACGAATGGCCGCAGCTGTGGAACGTCCTGTCCGGCGAAATGTCCCTGATCGGCCCGCGGCCGCTGTTGCCGATCGATCAGCCGACGCAGTCGTCGTTCCGCCTCGCGGTCAGGCCCGGGGTCACCGGCTGGGCCCAGGTGTGCGGCGGCAGACTGATATCGGTCGACGAGAAGAACGCGCTCGACGAATGGTACATCCGTCATGCCTCGCTGGGCCTCGATCTGGCGATTCTTGCCCGCACCGTGGTGATGCTGGCGACCGGCGAGCGCCGGAACGAAACCGCGATCGCGCTGGCGCTGCGCGAACGCTCGCGCGGCGAGGTCACGATGATACCCAATCTGCCGGAAGTCGCGGTGGCCGCGCTGCCGGATGACGTGATCGGCAAATTCGGCGCCGTCGGATCCTGACCGGCGAAGCTTGTAAGCGTGGCCGGTGCACCGCGCCGCGGTGCGCTCACGCGACGTCGAACCGCGCCATGATGTCGTCCGGAATCGGATGCGATTTGATCTTGGCCGGATCGGCGGCGTCGCGGATCGCCCAGACCCGCGTCTCGTGTCCCTCGACCAGAACAGCGCCGTCGCGCCGAACGACGCGATGCGCCACGTCGAAGCTCGAGCGGCGAAACTCCGCCATGTGCGACAGCAGCTCGACCTCGTCGCCGAACCGCGCGGGGGTGACGAAGTTGGCGCCGGCGTCGACCAGCGGGATGCCGAATATGTCGAGCTTTTCGCGCAGTTCATGTGGTTTGACGTCGAGCGCCGCCCCGAACAGCGCCCAGGTGCCCCAGTCGAAGAACTCGAAGAACCGGCTGTTGAGGACGATCCCGACGGGGTCGCAATAGCCCCATTCGATGGTGAACTGCCGCCGGCTGACCAGTTTGGCCATGCGCGCCTATACCTCTTGCCCAATGCGGCAACATCGAAGCTTGCGGCGGGGCTGTCAAACGATCCGCGTTCGGAACGGTGGCTGCCTATTTATTAGTCAAAATCGACGTAACAATTCCATAGCCTCTGCCTAAAAAATAATCTAGGCAAATGAAGCGGACGCCGGCAAAATAGGAATTGGAGCGCAGAATCAATGGCATACCCTCTGTGACAGCTTGGCACGCTCCTTGCGATTTACCCGCCGCGGGACGGCGCTAGCCGATCGCGCGCGTCTAAACAGAGGGACATCGCGATGCACAAATCAATCGACGCGACCGCCAAGCGGTCGCGAGGAGGCCGTTGGCTTGCCGCCGCGGCCGGCCTTGCCTTGGGCAGCCTTGCCTTGGGCCTTACGGCGGCACTTCCCGCCCGGGCCGACGACACCATCAAGGTCGGCATTCTCCATTCGCTTTCCGGCACCATGGCCATCAGCGAGACGACGCTGAAGGACGTGGTGCTCATGCTCATCGACGAGCAGAACAAAAAGGGCGGCGTGCTCGGCAAGAAGCTCGAGGCCGTGGTGGTCGATCCCGCCTCGAACTGGCCGCTGTTCGCGGAAAAGGCCCGCGAGCTGATCAGCAAGGACAAGGTCGCCGTGGTGTTCGGCTGCTGGACGTCGGTGTCGCGCAAGTCGGTGCTGCCGGTATTCAAGGAACTCAACTCGATCCTGTTCTATCCGGTGCAGTACGAAGGCGAAGAGAGCGAGCGCAATGTGTTCTACACCGGCGCCGCCCCCAATCAGCAGGCCATTCCTGCCGTCGATTATCTGATGAGCAAGGACGGCGGTTCGGTGAAGCGCTGGGTGCTGGAAGGTACCGACTACGTCTATCCGCGCACCACCAACAAGATCCTCGAAGCCTACCTCAAGCAGAAGGGCGTGGCTCCCGAGGACATCATGATCAACTACACGCCGTTCGGCTTCTCCGATTGGCAGACCGAAGTCGCGGCGATCAAGAAGTTCGGCTCGGCGGGCAAGAAGACCGCCGTGGTGTCGACCATCAACGGCGATGCCAACGTGCCGTTCTACAAGGAACTCGGCAACCAGGGCATCAAGGCGACCGACATCCCGGTCATGGCGTTCTCGGTCGGCGAAGAAGAGCTTGCCGGCCTCGACACCAAGCCGCTGGTCGGCCATCTCGCCGCCTGGAACTATTTCGAGTCGATCAAGACGCCGGAGAACGAAGCCTTCATCAAGGAATGGCACGAGTTCACCAAGAACCCGAAGCGCACCACCAACGATCCGATGGAAGCTCACTACATCGGCTTCAACATGTGGGTGAAGGCGGTCGAGAAGGCCGGCACCACCGATCCCGACAAGGTCATCGATGCCCTGCCCGGCACCAAGGCGCCGAACCTCACCGGTGGCATCTCGACGCTGTTGCCGAACCATCACATCACCAAGCCGGTGTTCATCGGCGAGATCAGGGCCGACGGCCAATTCGACGTGGTGTGGAAGACCAAGGATCTCGTCCCCGGTGCCGCTTGGTCGGCTTACCTGCCCGGATCGAAAGATCTCGAGGCCGACTGGGTGACGCTCAAGTGCGGCAACTACAACAAAGTGACGAAGAAGTGCGGCGGGGCCTCGTAACCGCTACACTCTGATCCGGTACACCTACGACGTAGCATCGGGAAGGCGGTCGACGCCGCCTTCCCACCGCCAGGCCGGGGACCATGCCATGCGTTTCCATCGAGCTAGTCTCGCTACGCTCATATTGGTCTTCGGCTTCGTGCTGTGGTGCGCTGCCGCCCGCGCCGCCGGTCTCGACGAAGCGCTCGCGCATTTCACCGCCGACGACTTCAGCGAAACCTCGGACGGCATCACCGCGGTGGCCGCGAGCGGCAGTCCGCGCGCCGAGGCCATCATCCGCGCCTTGCAAAACGGCCAACTGATGTTCTCGGCCGAACGCAAGGCGGTGTATATCAAGGACGATGCCGACAAGCTCACCGACGCCGCCACCGGAGCGCCGATCAGCGGCGCCGCGCCGGCCGATCTCGAAATGGTGCGCATCAACAACCGGCTGCGCGGCGCGCTCGACGCGGCGGTCGGCGCGCTCACGCTGCTCGCGAGCAATCCCGAGACCCGCTACGAGGCGGCGCAGGCCGTCTTCAAGTCGCGCGACGACACCGCGCTGCCGGCGCTCGAGACCGCCATCGCCAAGGAACAGGACCCCCGCGTCAAGCGCGCGATGCTCGAGGCGCGCGCCGCGATCGTGTTGTTCCGCGACGACACCAAGGAAGAGGACAGGCTCGCCGCCGTCGACATCATCCGCCAGCGCGGCGATCAGGACGCGCTCGGCTTGCTCTCGAGCCTGCCCGTCGGCGCTTCGCCGGCCGTGACGAAGGCGGCTGCGAGCGCGATCGCCGCCATCCAGAACCGGCTGGTGCTGTGGAACACGGTGCAGAATGCCTGGTACGGCATCTCGCTCGGCTCGGTGCTGCTCCTCGCCGCCATCGGCCTTGCCATCACCTTCGGCGTGATGGGCGTCATCAACATGGCGCACGGCGAAATGGTGATGCTCGGCGCCTATGTCACGTTCGTGGTGCAGGAGGTGATCCGCAACCATAATCCGGCGCTGTTCGACTATTCGCTGGCCATTGCGCTGCCGCTGTCCTTCATCTTCTCCGCGTTTGTCGGCATCCTGATCGAGCGCTTTATCATCCGGTTTCTCTACGGCCGGCCGCTCGAGACCCTGCTGGCGACCTGGGGCCTGTCGCTCATCCTGCAGCAGGCGGTGCGTTCGGCGTTCGGCCCGAACAACCGCGAGGTCGGCAATCCGTCGTGGATGAGCGGCGCGTTCGAGCTCGGCGGCATCACCATTACCTATAACCGGCTCTGGATCGTCTGCTTCGCGCTGGCGGTATTCGTCGCGCTGCTGGCGATCCTGCGCTACACGCGGTTCGGTCTTGAAATGCGCGCGGTGACGCAGAATCGCCCGATGGCGGCGTCGATGGGCATCCGCACCGGCCGTGTCGACGCCCTCACCTTCGGGCTCGGCTCGGGCATCGCCGGCATCGCCGGCGTGGCGCTGTCGCAGATCGACAATGTCAGCCCCAATCTCGGCCAGGGCTATATCATCGACAGCTTCATGGTGGTGGTTTTCGGCGGCGTCGGTAATCTGTGGGGCACGCTGGTCGGCGCCTTCACGCTCGGCATCGCCAACAAGTTCCTCGAACCCTATGCCGGCGCCGTGCTCGGCAAGATCGCGATCCTGGTGCTGATCATCCTCTTTATTCAGAAGCGGCCGCGCGGCATGTTTGCGCTCAAGGGCCGCGCGGTGGAGGCGTGATGCGCTTGATGTCGGCGGCGATCGCAACATCTGACCTTCCCCTGCAAGGGGGAGGCCGGCGCGCGCAGCGCGCCAGGTGGGGGTCCTTATTACAGCATCCGTATGACCCCCACCTGATCGCTGCGCGATCGTCCTCCCCCTTTCAGGGGGAGGCAAAAAGGGGCTCATGCCGTGCCTAGTCACTTTCTTATCCGTTCGCTCGACCGCGGCGCGGTGGCCTTCGTCATCGTGGTCGCGGCGCTCGCCGTGATCGTGCCGGTGCTCAATCTCGCGGTACCGGAGACATCCGCGTTCCATTTGCCGACCTATCTGGTCGCGCTGTTCGGCAAATACGCCTGCTATGCGCTGCTGGCTTTGTCGATCGACCTGATCTGGGGCTATTGCGGCATTCTCTCGCTCGGCCACGGCGCCTTCTTCGCGCTCGGCGGCTACGCCATGGGCATGTATCTGATGCGCCAGATCGGCACCCGCGGCGTCTACGCCGATCCGATCCTGCCGGACTTCATGGTGTTCCTGAACTGGAAGGAGCTGCCGATCTATTGGTACGGCTTCCAGTTCTTTCCCTACGCGGCGCTGATGGTCTTTCTGGTGCCCGGCGTGCTCGCTTTCGTGTTCGGCTGGTTCGCCTTTCGCAGCCGCGTCACCGGCGTCTATCTGTCGATCATCACCCAGGCGCTGACCTTTGCGCTGAAGCTCGGCTTCTTCCGCAACAATTTCGGCTTCGGCGGCAACAACGGCCTCACCGATTTCAAGGACATTCTGGGCTTCAACGTGCAGGCCGAGGCGACGCGCAACGCCTTGTTCGCGATCTCCTGCCTCGCGCTCATCCTCGCGTTCCTGCTTTGCCGCGCCATCATCGCCTCGAAGTTCGGCAAGGTGCTGATCGCCATTCGCGACGCGGAAACCCGCGTCCGCTTCATCGGCTACCGCGTCGAATCCTACAAGCTGTTCGTGTTCACCCTCTCGGCCTGCATGGCGGGCCTCGCGGGCGCGCTCTATGTGCCGCAGGTCGGCATCATCAATCCGAGCGAGTTCGAACCCGGCAATTCCATCGAGGCGGTGATCTGGGTCGCCGTCGGCGGCCGCGGCACGCTCATCGGCGCCGCGCTGGGCGCCGTCGTGGTCAACTACGCCAAGACGTTTTTCACCTCCGGCTTTCTCGCGCCGTACTGGCTGTTCCTGCTCGGCAGCTTGTTCGTGGCGGTGACCCTGCTGCTGCCGCGCGGCATCATCGGCACGTTGCGGCACTGGACCGCGTTGCGGCGCGACCGCGCTTCCGCCGCCGCCGAGGACGGCGTGCGCGAGCCGCTGCCGGCCGAATGAGGATTTTGCGATGGAAGCCCTCACCTCAGCGCTCCTCTATCTGAACGGCGTCACCGTCACGTTCGACGGCTTTCGGGCGCTCAACAATCTGTCGTTCGCCGTCGAACCCGGCGAGATGCGCGCCATCATCGGCCCCAACGGCGCCGGCAAGACCACGATGATGGACGTCGTCACCGGCAAGACCCGCCCCGACACCGGCGAGGCCGTGTTCGACGGCCTGCACAATCTGACCCGGCTCGACGAAACCGAGATCGCGAATCTCGGCATCGGCCGCAAATTCCAGAAGCCGACGGTGTTCGACAGCCACACGGTGTTCGACAACCTCGAACTGGCGCTCAAGGCCGACCGCAGCGCGCGCGCCTCGCTGATGTGGCGGGAGACGCCGCAGGAACATCATCGCGTCGACGAATTGTTGGAGATCATCCGCCTGACCGCGGTGCGCGATCGCCTGGCCGGCAGCCTGTCGCACGGGCAGAAGCAATGGCTCGAAATCGGCATGCTGCTGGCGCAGGATCCAAAACTCCTCCTGGTCGACGAGCCGGTCGCCGGCATGACCGACGTGGAGACGCGGCAGACGGCCGAACTGCTCAAGCAGATCAATCGGGAGCACACGGTCGTCGTGGTCGAGCACGATATGACGTTCGTGCGCGAGCTCGGCGTCAAGGTCACCTGTCTGCACGAGGGCTCCGTGCTCGCCGAGGGCACGATCGATCAGGTCTCGACCAATGAGCGCGTGGTCGAGGTTTATTTGGGGCGGTGAGATGTGCGTCATATCAACAATCGTCATTCCGGGGCCGAGCGCAGCGAGGAGCCCGGAATCCATAACCACGGCGCGTGAATATGGATTCCGGGCTCGCGCTTCGCGCGCCCCGGAATGACAGGCAAGGAAACCCCATGCTCGATGTGAACGCCATCGATCTGCACTACGGCGCGGCGCAGGCGCTGCGCGCGGTTTCGCTCAAGGCCGAGCCTGGGAAGGTGACTTGCGTGCTCGGTAGGAACGGGGTCGGCAAGACGAGCCTCCTCGACGCGCTCGCCGGCCAGCATTTCGTCAGCCGCGGCACCATTATCTGGGAAGGCCACGACATCACCGCGCTGCGGCCGCCGGAACGGGCGCGGCGCGGCATTTCCTACGTGCCGCAAGGCCGCGAGATTTTTCCGCTGCTGACGGTCGAGGAAAATCTGCGCACCGGCTACGCGCCGCTCAAGCGCGAGGATCGCACGATACCCGACGACGTGTTCTCGCTGTTCCCCGTCCTCAAGGACATGCTGCGCCGGCGCGGCGGCGACCTGTCCGGCGGCCAGCAGCAGCAACTTGCCATCGGCCGCGCGCTGGTGATGCGGCCGCGGCTTCTCCTGCTCGACGAGCCGACCGAAGGCATCCAGCCGTCGATCATCAAGGACATCGGCCGCGCCATTTCCTACCTGCGCTCGCTCGGCAAGATCGCCATCGTTCTGGTCGAGCAATATCTCGACTTTGCCCGCGAACTCGGCGACCATTTCGCCGTGATGGACCGCGGCGCCGTCGTCTATTCCTGCGATCGCGACAACATCGACGAAGACGCGTTGAAGCGGGCGATGGCGATCTGAGTTTTTTGTCGTTTTAATATTTTTGTCCGATGATCGGCGTTGCAGGGGAGGGGCGGCAATTTGCTGGCGAACGCATCCGTGGATGACGACATCTTCGCCGGCAATCGCGCGTTCGGCCGCATCGCGCTGACCGTCGCCGCCGAGGCCGGCGTCAGCCGCCGCGCGCGCGTGCACGAGGCCGGCGCGCTGCGGGTGCGCTTTCCCAACGGCGCATCGCGCGAAAGCCTCGACGCCGTCATCGTCAACACCGCCGGCGGCATGGCGGGCGGCGACCGCTTCGGCATCGACATGTCGGTCGGCGCCGGCGCCGGACTCACCGTCACCACCGCAGCGGCGGAAAAAATCTACCGCTCGCACGGGCCGGACACCGCGCTCGACATCAAGCTCGACGTCGCCGCCGGCGCGGCGCTCGCCTGGCTGCCGCAGGAGACGATTCTGTTCGACCGCGTGCGGCTCGCCCGCACGATCGACGTGACGCTCACGCCCGGCGCAAGCCTCATCGTCGCCGAAGCGGTCGTGTTCGGCCGCGCCGCCATGGGCGAAACGGTCGGCGACGGCCGCTTGTTCGACCGCTGGCGCGTGCGCCTCGACGGCAAGTTGATCTTTGCCGAAACGCTCCGTCTCGATGACGCTATCGCGCAACGGCTTAAGCAACGCGCGGTCGCCGCCGACGGCGTCGCCATCGCGACGGTGCTCAAATTCCCCGGCGACGAAACGGGCGTTGCGGCGGTGCGCGCGATCGGAGAAACTTGCGCCGGGGAAGTCGGCGTTTCCGCCTGGAACGGTCTTGCGCTGGCGCGGCTCGTCGCGAAGGATGGCGCTTGCCTGCGCCGCGATCTTGCCAGCGTGGTGACGGCGCTGGGCGAACGGCATCTGCCGCGGCTTTGGTTGAACTGAAGGGCTATCCATGCATCTCACTCCGCGCGAGAAAGACAAGCTGTTGATCGCCATGGCGGCGATGGTGGCGCGGCGGCGGCTCGAGCGCGGCGTCAAGCTCAATCATCCGGAGGCGGTGGCGCTCATCTCCGACTTCATCCTGGAAGGCGCGCGCGACGGCCGGAGCGTCGCGCAATTGATGGAAGAAGGCGCCCACGTCGTCACCCGCGCCCAAGTGATGGACGGCATCGCCACGATGATTCCCGAGATTCAGGTCGAGGCGACGTTTCCGGACGGGACCAAGCTGGTGACGGTGCATGAGCCGATCCGATGATTCTGAGCTGTCATTCCGGGGCGCCGCGCAGCGGGCCTGGCGCTGCGCGCCATCCCGGAATGACGAAATGTAAGGGGCCTCATCCATGACTCCCGGCGAGTATTTCATCAAAGACGGCGACATCGAGCTCAATGCCGGCCGCAAGACGGTGACGCTCACGGTCGCCAATACGGGCGATCGGCCGATCCAGGTCGGCTCGCACTATCATTTCTACGAGACCAATCCGGCGCTGGAGTTCGACCGCGCCAAGGCCCGCGGCATGCGGCTCGACATCGCCGCCGGCACCGCGGTGCGGTTCGAGCCGGGCCAGACCCGCGACGTCAGTCTGGTGGCGCTCGCCGGGGGCCGCACGGTCTACGGCTTCCGGCAGGAACTGATGGGCAAGCTGGACAAGACGGCCGCGCCGAAAGCGAAGGCGGCAAAAGACAAACCGGCCAAAACAAATAAGGCGGCAGCAAGGAAAGCCGCACCCGCGCCAAAGAGCGCGACACCCGCAAAACGCAAAAGATCATGACGGGCGGGCTTGCGCATGCCCACCCGTCACGTTCTCAGCCCTGCTGCCCGCGGCTGGGACCAGGGACCAAATCAGCTTCCGTGCGACGCCGGCAGCGGCTTCGCCGCGGAGACCGACCCGATCTCGGCGATCTCTCGCATCCGGCGGTGCCAAACACGATCGATCTGACAATGATGATAGCGCGCCGTTTTTGTTCTGCAAGTTAAAGTACGTGGTCGAACGATAGCTGCCGTTTTGGGGATAACAATGTGGATTTGTTTGCATCGAGCGGCGCGGGAATACCGTCAAATGAGGCGCTGGTACAGTGCGTTGACATCGTTACCTTCCTTGTCGTTGGCTATTTGTATGTCGAACAGGTGAGCGAGCGATGAACACGTTTCAGGCCAAGCTGACATCCAAGGGACAATTGACGTTGCCGGTCCAGATCCGTGAGGCCTTGAGGGTCGGTCCCGGCGACCTAGTCGAGCTCCTGATTCGTCGCAGCGGCGAAATCCTTCTATGCGCCCGCAACAAGCCGGCGACAGCAATCGTGGGTAAAGGGTCGGCGTATGTCCGGCCGGTCACCCGCGAACAAAACGAGCGTCTCCTCGGCGAAGCCGTGGCCGCTCGCGGCAGACCGGCGCCGACACAGCGGGCGCCGCATAAGCGGCGTAAAGGCGGGTGATCGGGCTCGATACTAATGCTCATGGTGCCATGACGTTCGACACCGACGCCGCTAAAGTTCCGCCCTTCGGCGCCATGCCCTAAAACCCTTGCTCTAAAGGTGATCCGATGCCGACCAGAATTTCCCGCGCCGTCTATGCCGACATGTTCGGGCCGACCACCGGCGACCGCGTGCGGCTCGCCGACACCGATCTCATCATCGAGGTGGAAAAGGATTTTTGCACCTACGGCGAAGAGGTCAAGTTCGGCGGCGGCAAGGTTATCCGCGACGGCATGGGGCAAAGCCAGATCAGCAACCAGCAAGGCGCCGTGGACACCGTCATCACCAACGCGCTGATCGTCGACCATTGGGGGATCGTCAAGGCCGATGTCGGTCTCAAGGACGGCAGGATTTTCGCCATCGGCAAGGCCGGCAATCCCGATATCCAGCCCGGCGTCACCATCATCGTCGGCCCCGGCACCGAGGTGATCGCCGGAGAAGGCAAGATCCTCACCGCTGGCGGCTTCGACACCCACATCCATTTCATCTGCCCGCAGCAGGTCGACGAAGCCTTGATGTCCGGCGTCACCTCGATGCTCGGCGGCGGCACCGGCCCGGCGCACGGCACCTTCGCCACCACCTGCACGCCGGGCCCCTGGCACATCGCCCGCATGATCCAGGCGGCCGACGATTTTCCGGTCAATCTCGGCTTCGCCGGCAAGGGCAACGCCTCGCGCCCGGCGGCGCTCGAGGAAATGATCAAGGCCGGCGCCTGCGCGCTGAAACTGCACGAGGACTGGGGCACCACGCCGGCGGCGATCGACTGCTGCCTCGCGGTCGCCGACGATTACGACGTGCAGGTGATGATCCACACCGACACGCTCAACGAATCCGGCTTCGTCGAGGACACCATCAAGGCGTTCAAGGGCCGCACCATCCACGCCTTCCACACCGAAGGCGCCGGCGGCGGCCACGCCCCCGACATCATCAAGGTGGCGGGCCTCGCGAACGTGCTGCCCTCCTCGACCAATCCGACGCGGCCCTACACCCGGAACACCATCGACGAGCATCTCGACATGCTGATGGTGTGCCACCATCTCGATCCGTCGATCGCCGAAGACCTCGCGTTCGCCGAAAGCCGCATCCGCAAGGAGACGATCGCGGCCGAAGACATTCTCCACGATCTCGGCGCGCTCTCGATGATGTCGTCGGACTCGCAAGCCATGGGCCGCATCGGCGAAGTCATCATCCGCACCTGGCAGACCGCCGACAAAATGAAAAAGCAGCGCGGCCGGCTGCCGCAGGACAAGGGCGACAACGACAATTTCCGCGTCAAGCGCTACGTCGCCAAATACACCATCAACCCGGCCATCGCTCACGGCGTCTCCAAGCTCATCGGCTCGGTCGAGAAGGGCAAGCTCGCCGATCTCGTCCTGTGGTCGCCGGCCTTCTTCGGCGTCAAGCCGGACTGCATCATCAAGGGCGGCTCGATCGTCGCCGCGCCGATGGGCGATCCCAACGCCTCGATCCCGACGCCGCAGCCGGTGCATTACCGACCGATGTTCGGCGCCTACGGGCGCGCCCGCACGGCGTCGTCGGTGGTGTTCGCCTCGAAGGCGGCGGTCAAGCTCGGGCTCGGCAAGAAACTCGGCATTCAGAAGGAGCTGTTCCCGGTCGAGAACACGCGCGGAAAAATCTCCAAAAAGAGCATGATCCACAACGACGCCACGCCCGATATCGAGGTCGATCCCGAGACCTACGAGGTCCGCGCCGACGGCGAACTTCTCACCTGCGCGCCGGCCGAGACCCTGCCGATGGCGCAGCGGTATTTTTTGTTTTGACATTATCCGTTTCCCGGACGCGGCGCGACGCGGCGCGATCCGGGACCTTCATAGGTGCCGAGCCTGTAACGATCCCGGTTCTGCAGCGCATCACCATAGCGCGTCGAAGACGCGCGTGAACGCGCTTGTGGTGCTGCGCTGCGTCCGGGAAACGCGACATGTGACGCCCGCCGGGCGCCGCTGTATTTGTCATCCTCAGAAACGCCACGCCAGCACCTGCTCGACGGCGCTGCGCCGAATGACCCACTCGATGTGCGTCTGCGGTGGAACGCCGTGCGGCCCCCCGGCGATCACCTCCCGTCGTGCCGCGGCGAGCTGTGCCTGCGCAATGGCGGGAAGCGCGCGGTTAACACACGCCGTCGCTTCGCCGCAGCAGCGGCGGTGGCGCCGGCACGGGCGCGACGGACACGCGAGCCAGCGGCGGAGCGCGTCGCAATAGAGGCGGTGCGTCGCGCGATGGGCGGCGTCGATCAACGCCCGGCCCTCCTCGGCCGATCGCCGTTTGGTGAAGTTCCGGTCGTTCGCCGGCTTGTCGCGCCACGCGGGCATGATTGGGGTCTCCGCGCAAATCCGCGCAATAAAATGCCGTTCTCGCGACGCCTCTGCGCCCGAGTTTTGCCGGCACCAAGCAAACAAACGACGGCCGAGCCCGATCTTCGTCAGACAGCGCCGGTGGTGGAACCGGCCGCCATCACGATCTTGCGCGGATAAGCAAGCTAAGCGTTTCCCGGACAAGATGCGCCGCGCAAGCGGTGCATCGCCGATCCGGGACCTTCGCAAACTCAGAGTTACCGAAGGTCCCGGTTCTGCAGCGCATCACCATAGCGTGTCGAAGACGCGCGTAAACGCGCTTGTGGTGCTGCGCTGCGCCCGGGAAACGATGCAATAAAAATCAGGAGAGCGGAACGCCGACAAACGCTGTTCAACAACCTCCGCGCCTCGCGGCGCGGCACGCGCCCTTGCGGGCGCGCTCGCCTGTCGGCGTTCCACCACGGCGCTCGCGGCAGCGACCGAACGCCACCGCTCAGCTCCAGCTTACGCGCTTCCTGGGAAGAGGTCGGAGCGCGCGATCCCGATGGTTCGAAAGACCGCGCGCCTTTTTCGCGGGCGTTACCCGCGCCTTCCTGTCCCAGTCCAGCGAGTTCCAACTCGCAGACCGGTCATCGTGCCGGCCGGGCGTATCGTGCCGAAGCCGCCCGGGAGCGGAGGTGACGAGCCCCCACCCGCGGGAACCGCCCCGCTCCGCCAGCCGGTGTCACCCGGATGGCGTCCTGGTACGTGAGCGGGATTGGTGACAAGTAACCAAATGGCGGACGTTTGTCAATGGCGAATTGCGCCATCCGTGACGCATAGCCACGTTCAGCCGGCTTTTTGCGCAGCCGCGCCTGGCGGCTATGCCGAGTTTATGACGATTGGCGAACTGATCTACGAGCAAGGCAAGGTCTGCCCGCCTAGGCGGCCCGGAGGTGCTGGTTTCATCGGCTATATTCGCGAGTGGGGCGAACGCGTGGACCCGCGCGACCTCATGAACCCACAATCCGTGTCCCTCGCGGCGGTTGGGACAATCCGGAAGATCAAGTCTGGGAGGATGCATTCGCGCGGCGAGTTGCTGCTCGTGCCTTATCCTTTCACCAATCTTGCGCCGGCGAAACCGCCGGCCGATTCTGGTTACGACCACGCCGGATAGCTACGCGATTTCATCGCGCTTCCCTCTAGGTTGTTCCGGGTTCGCTCGTAAACACAATGTTGCCGTTTTGTTCTCGTACCTGGAGAGGTTATTGGCGCGTGGAGGTGTGTGCGCCACCGAGGAGGTGGGACTCCCTTTTCGTCTTCCGCGGAGCAAAGGCCGAATGTTTTGAGGAATTACTTATGACGATGATTGCGCGAATCATGAAAGATGGAATCCCGATTTATTTGGGCGATATGTTAGTGTCAAAAGATGGCGTAACTGATAACCAAGTAGATATCCCAGCGGCCTCGAATATAAACGCGAAGTTGCCTCAAAGTGTAGGGCGGTCTGTAACCGGTCTCACTCAAAAAATTAATATCATTTCAGACAAACTCATAATCGCGTGGGCTGGAAGCCTGCTGCAAGCCCGAATGCTCATGCGCGAAATCTTAAGTGTCGTGAATGCCGGCGCTTCGACTTGGCAAGAGATTGGTCATGAGCTTCAGAAAATCGATGTTTCAGACCGCGATAACGTATCTTTAATTGGCACTATCATTTTTGGAGATGGAAATAGCGGCATGAATTTGCAACATTTCCAGTATTGCGCTGAAGAATGGTCCTCGGGCGGTGCGGAAATTGTCGCCGCGGGGACGGGGGCGAACGACTTGATCGAAATGTTTCCCCAGCTTGTATCGGCAGTCCCTCTATCCGGATGTCTGACTGCCGAGCAGAGTTATCTTTGGGGAGTGCAAATAGGATTGTCTGCTGCTGGTGCTTTGGTTGGCCACGAATCTATGACGGGCCGGAATATTTTAGATTGGTGGGGAGGTGCAATTGAGGTCGCGTTTTTGAATAACGGTCGATTTGAAAAGTTGTCCAATGTGCTTCATACGACTTGGCGCGTCTTGCGCAAGGACGGCGCGAAGTATGAAGTGCGATTGGTGCCGAAATTTATCAAATATGATTATGTTGGAGATGTGTTTGTTGCGCAGACACTTGATCTAACGGTTCAGTCAGGTGATGAAAATATGGGTCAATATTTTCACGTTAATGAGCACGCCTTGAGGCTATATACTCCGTTGCTTAAAGGTAGGCGTCAATATGATTTTTCTGGTTTTGTGCCGCCAGATTTTAGCCACAAGACATTGTGTTGCTTCATTTTTGTTGAACAAGAAGAGCCAAATTTGGGAAATCTTGTGCGAGTATATCATAACCCAGATGGAGATAGTCCCTTTCGCTTGCTCAAATCTGACTTGAATGACCCTCAGGGACGAAACGAAATCGTGATTGGATTTCACGAGAGGCTAAAGGCCGACATCGAAGGCGCGATCAAGTCCGCCACGGGTCTTCCCGTTGAGCTTTGTCAGATTGGTCCCTGACAAATGTCCATTCATGCTCGCTTGTTCTGCAGTGGTGGGATTACGGTGACAGTGTTGTAATTGGCGGCAGCGGCATCACGCGGCTTCGCCGATTTCGAGTCGCGCCACGAGACCGGCCGGTCTTGCCAGATTCATCAGGGCGTCGAGGCTGAACTTATCGATCCGGCTGCGCATCAAGTCATTCAAGTGCGGCTGCGTCAGTCCGAAGCGGGGTGCGCCCTCAGGCGGGTTGACCTTCCAACTCTAGATTTTGCTCCGCACCGCGATCATCAGCTCCGAGCGCGCCCGCATGTTGGCGGCGTCCGGCTCCGGAGCGTGCCTTACGCTGGCGAATGTCTGCCGTTTCATATGTCGGCCTTGCGTCAAGCCGGTATGCGGATCACGGAGCGCATTCCGTTATTCACGCGCCCCAAGACGGTGGATTACGGGCTTCGCCCCAACCCACCCTACGCGCTGCTCGCTCGCCCTTACATGCCCGTGAAAGGCGCTTCGGCCTGGAACGCGACGCCGACACGATCCTCTTTGCGCCAAGCAATCCGGCACAGTCGCGAGGGCGGTATGAGCATGAATTCATCGGGAAGGACGCAGTCAGCGGGAATCGCGAGCTGCGCGCCGCCTTGGGAGATATCGACAATGGTGCACTCGTATCGGACCGCGTCACCAAACGTGATCTCCGCGGCCATATGCACGGCCTGTCGCGGATGCCGGCGTCGCTCGGTGTCGATATACCCATAGTCCGGCCGCAATGATGCTCGTGACATCTAACTCTCCGTGATACCCAAACCTGCCCGCAAAGTGCCTGCCCGCAAAGTGTCTGCCAGCAAAGCTTAAACGAAGGCCTAAACGGCTAAACGGGGCCTGTTCCGCGCCACTTCCCGTGACTTATCCGAGGCGCCATCCATCGTCGGCGGCGGATCGAAAACGCAATGGTCCCGCGGCACCCTTTGGACTATGCTTGCAACCAGGAGCTGTTGCTAGGGCGAGGGGGGAACGCCATGACGGACACCATCCGGATACTCTCCATCGACGGCGGTGGGATTCGCGGGATCATTCCGGCGATGGTTATTCAGGCTTTGCTGGGCGAGCGCAAAGCACAGGATGCGTTTCACATCATCGCCGGGACCTCGACCGGCGGCATCATTGCCTGCGGGCTGGCGAAGCCGAACCCGATCGACATCAAGGATATCATCGACCTTTACGTCGATCATGGCGGCGAGATCTTCAGGAAATGCCTGCTGCAGCCGATCCACTATCTATACGATCCGAAATATCGGCCGAACGCCCTGGAGAAATATCTGACGGAGGAGTTCGGCGGCACCTATCTCTCCGACGTGAGCAATGTCGAGTTGCTGGTACCGAGCTACGCGATCAGCCTGCCGGTCGAGAAACCGCCCGGCAACACCTGCGCGCCGATGTTCTTCCGCAGCTGGCAGGCGCGCGGGCTTGCATTGCCCGGCGGCGCGCGGCGCGAGGTTTATGATTTCAAGCTCGACGCCATAGGCCGCGCCACCTCGGCGGCGCCGACCTATTTTCCGCCGGCGACGATCGAGAACCGCGCCGGGCAATCCTTCACCATGATCGACGGCGGCGTGTTCGCCAACAATCCGACGCTGTCCGCGATCGTCGAAGCCGTTCACCTCTACCATGAGCGCAAGCTCCTCGTCGTCTCGATCGGTACCGGCAGCGAGCCGGTGAGTGTCAACGCCCGTTGCGCCCGCCACTGGGGCGAGCTTGGCTGGGCGGTGCCCATGATGTCGATTTTCATGGCGGGCAACGCGCAGACGGTCGCATTCGAGACCGACGAACTTCTTCGCGAGCATGAGCATTGGCGGCTCAACATCTCGCTGGCGACGAAAACGCCGGAAGGCGAGACCGTCGACGGCGCCATGGACGATGCATCGCCAAAAAATATCAAGGCGCTCGTCGACAAGGCGAAACAGCTCATCGAGACGGAGCATCATAAGATCGAGCGGCTTGCCAAGATACTCGCCGAGCCGAAAGCCGTCGTTGCGCCCAAAGACAGGCCGCCACAGAAGGGCTTTTTGTTGGGATAGACTAATCCGCCCGACGCGCTGTATCAGAAAAAACGTAGGCGTGCGCCAATCATGCCCTCTCCCCTCGCGGGAGAGGGCCACGCAGGCCGTGCAACAAATAAAGATGGGTGAGGGGGCGCGGCCGAGACCCCTCACCCATTCTCGTTGTTGAAACGCTGAGCCGTCCTCTCCCGCAAGGGGCGAGGGCACGATGATCGGTGCCGCGCTTGTGACGCAGCAGAGGAAACATATGGGCTTTCCCCCAAAGCTGCGCCAACCGCTATATTTTGCCATGATTCAGCCAAAGCTTTTGCGATATGGTCAAGGGCGGTCATGGAGGGGGATCACGTGGTCCGGGGACGCCGATTTGCTTTTGTGCTGAAGGGCTTGCTGCCGGTCGCAGCCGCGGCGGTCGCGGTGTTCTTCTCGGCCGCGGACGCGCGGGCGATCGGGCTTGGCGGGTGCGATGATGCGGCGGATGTCGCGGTGCTCACGGCGCCGCTGGCGCCATGGCGTGGCGCGCCACTGCGGGTCATCGTCGCCCTCGAGAAGCCGGCCGACGGGGAATTATCGCTGATCGGGCCGGACGGCAGCGTCGCGGCCACCTCGCGGACGCGGCTCGATGGGCCGCCTTATGTCTGGGTCGCCGAGGTGGCGTCGCCGGCCGCGGGGACGTGGCGCGCGCAATTGACGCGCGGCGGTCTCCTCTCCGGGTGCGGGACGGTCACGCGCGAGATCGCGGTGAGCGAGGCGAAGCCCGCGCCGCCGGCCGCGACGCCGGGGAGCCTCTGGCCGTTGCGCAGCAATTGGAACCGCGCGACGGAGAATCTCTACGCCGCGTGGATCGAAAAACTGTTCGACGCGCCGCTCAACACCGAGCCGTCGTGGCCGGCGCTCTATCCGGTGCTGCGCGACCGCTCGCGCAATGTGCTGTTCAATTATCTCGGCGCCGGCGAAGACGAAGTGCCGATGGCGCTGCGGCCCGACTGCGCCGATCTCGTCTACTTCCTGCGCGCCTATTTCGCCTTCAAGATGGGATTGCCGTTCGGCTATTCGACCTGCTCGCGCGGCGGCGGCGGCCACCCGCCGAAGTGCGTCGCGTGGACCAGCATTCAAAATGCCGGGACGGCGGCGGGCGGACTCGGCCCGGCGTTCGGACGTTATTTGCACGTCGTCGCCGACGCCGTGCAGTCCGGCTCCGTGCGCGTCTTGGCGACCGACGACAACACCGATTTCTATACCGTGCCGCTGACGCAGGAGACGCTGCGGCCGGGCACCGTCTACGCCGATCCGTACGGCCACGTGATGATGCTGGCGCGGCGGGTGCCGCAGGCGGGCGGTTCAGCCGGCGTGTTTCTGTCGGTCGACGGCGAGCCCGACGGCACGGTGGCGCGCAAGCGTTTCTGGCGCGGCAACTTTCTGTTCGCGCACGAGCCCACGCTCGGCAGCCCCGGCTTCAAGCGTTTCCGGCCGATCGTCCGCGCGGAGAACGGTGCCCTGCGGCGGCTGACCAACGCCGAGATCGCGCGAGATCCGCAATACGGCGACTTCTCGCTCGAACAGTCGAAGCTCTCGGTCGAAGAGTTTTACGACCGCATGGACGAGGTGATGTCGCCGGAGCCGCTCGATCCGGTGCGCGCCATGAAGGGCGCGATCGACTCGCTCGAGGAGCAGGTGAAGACGCGGGTCGGCTCGGTCGAGAACGGCCGCAAGTTCCAGATCAGCGGGAAGGGCGAGGCCGGCATGCCGGACGGCGCGGCGATCTTCGCCACCACCGGCGCGTGGGAGGATTTCGCCACGCCGGCGCGCGACTTCCGTTTGTTGATCGCGATCGACGTGGTGCGCGGCTTTCCGGATCGCGTGGTGCGGCAACCCCAGCGCTACGCCATGCCGTTCGGCAAGAGCGCCGAGGGCGTGAAGGCGGATTTGGAAAGCGTGCTCGCGTCGGAACTCGCGGCGCGCAAATTCTCCTATACGCGCAGCGACGGCTCGGCGTGGACGCTGACGCTCAAGGACGTGGTCGACCGCGCCGCTGCGCTGGAGATGGCCTACAACCTCAACGACTGCGTCGAGCTGCGCTGGGGCGCGGCGGAGGGCAGCGCCGAGGCGGCGACGTGCAAGCGCCACGCCCCGCCGGCGCAGCGCGCCAAGATGGCGGACTACCGCGCCTGGTTCCGCGAGCGCCACTGGCCGGCGCGCGCGTCTTGACGCGAGCCACTCGGCCGGCGCCTCGCTTGACGCCGGCCGCGCCGGCGGCGAAGCTTCGCTTATGCCGGATCACGCGCCATCGGATCGCTCAACATCGGATCATGCAACGTCGTTCGTCGACGTTCGCGGCTGCCGCATCCGCTTGATGCGCGGCGGCAAAGGGCCGCCGCTCGTCGTTCTGCACGGTGCCAGCGGGTCGATGTGGCTGCCTTTCATGGCGAAGTTCGCGCAGCGTTTCGATGTCATCGCGCCGGAAAATCCGGGTTTTGGCACCTCCGACGCGCCGGACTGGCTCGATAACATTCACGACCTCGCCTATTTCCATCTCGATCTCCTCGACGCGCTCGATCTCGACGCCGTGCATCTCGTCGGGCTGTCGCTCGGCGGCTGGATCGCGGCGGAACTCGCGGTACGCTCGACGGCGCGGCTCGCCTCGCTGACGCTCGCGGGCGCAGCCGGCCTTTACGTGCCGGGCGTCGCGCAGATGGATTCGTTCCTCGGCAGCGACGAGGAGCGGCTGCGCCAATTCTTCTACGATCCGCGCCGCGCCGACGAGATGATCGCGCGCGTCACGCGGCCGCAAGACGAGGACATCGCGCTCAAGAACCGCGCCACCGTCGCCAAGCTGGTGTGGCAGCCGCGCGACCACGATCCGCACCTCGCCAAATGGCTGCACCGCATCGATGTGCCGACGCTGCTGATCTGGGGCGACCACGACCGCATGTTCCCGCGTGAGCATGCGCTCGCCTATCGAGAGCGCATTCCCGGCGCGCGGCTCGTCATGATCGCGCAGTGCGGGCACGTGCCGCACATCGAGAAAGCGGACGAGTTCGTCGCCGGGATCGAAGCGTTCGTCGGCGCCCTGCAGGCGGCAGCGTGAGGATTAAGGCATGAAGTTCTTCAACTTTCATCTCATGCCTTATCGCGATATCGACCTCGACGCCGTCGCGCGCAACGGCTCCGCCTGGGTGACGCTGTCGAACCGCCACTACGATCCGGGGAAGGGCGCCGAGCTTTATCACGACTATCTCGATCAGATGGAACTCGCCGACCGGCTCGGCTTCGACGGCGTCTGTCTCAACGAGCACCATCAAACCGCTTACGGCCTGATGCCGGTCCCCGGCGTGCTCGCCGGCGCGCTCGCTCGCAGCATCAAGCGCGCCAAGATCGCCATCCTCGGTCGCGCGCTGCCGCTGACCAACAATCCGCTGACGATCGCCGAAGAATACGCCATGCTCGACAATCTCTCGCGCGGCCGGCTGATCGCCGGCTTCGTGCGCGGCATCGGCGCCGAGTATCACTCGTCCGGGGTCAATCCGGCGTTTTCGCAGGAGCGCTTCGCCGAAGCGCACGATCTGATCGTGCGGGCGTGGACCGAGCCCGGCCCGTTCGCCTATAGCGGCAAGCATTATCAATTCCGCTACGTCAACATCTGGCCGCGGCCCTATCAGGAGCCGCACCCGCCGATCTGGATTCCCTCGCAGGGCTCCGGCTCGACCATCCGGTGGGCGGCGCGCATGCGCTACACCTATTGCCAGACCTTGAGCCCGATCGCCGCGGTGGCGCGGTTTTTCCAGCTCTACCGCGACGAGGCGGACAAGGCCGGCTATGCGGCGTCGGCCGATCAGCTCGCCTGGTCGAACACGATCTATGTCGGCGACACCGACGCGAAGGCGATCCGCGAGGCGCGGCCGCATCTCGAAGCGCTGGTCAATTATCTGCTGAAAATGCCGACCGAAATGCTGCTGCCGCCGGGGTACACCGACCCGGCCTCGATCAAGCGCGTGCGCAACGTCAAGGTCACCGGCACCACGCAATCGATCGAGGATCTGATCGCGGCCGGCGTGGTCATCATCGGCGGGCCGGAGACGGTGCGGCAAAAGCTCGCTGAATATCAGGATCTCGCCGGCTTCAACACCTCGCTGACCAAGACCCAGTTCGGCACGCTGCCGAACGACATGGCGCGCGCCAACATGACGGCGATCGCCGAGGAGATTCTTCCCGCTTTCCGCGACCGCACGCCGCAAGGTGCGGCCAAAGCGGCGGCGGAATAGTCGGCGGCGTCGATCTTTCGATCTCGACGTGCCGACGCTTGCTGCGGCGGCGTGACGCCCTGTATGACGGTGCAATGAAGGGAACCGGCATCCCGGTTCTTTCCGCACGGAGCGAAACTTTGTGGCGTCCGCCAGAACGTATCCGATTTGAAGCGACCTTGGGCCGTGTGCCGTCGGCGGCCGAGGCGTCCTCGTCGCTTCTGTTCTCGCCGGTCGAGGTCGGCCCGGTCGCGCTCGCCCAGCGCACCTGGGTGCCGGCGATGGTGCCGTGGCGGGCGACCGCGGATGGTTACGTCACCGATGACGTCATCGCCTGGTACGAGCGCTTCGCGCGCGGCGAGCCGGGCGCGATCGTGGTCGAGGCGACCGGCATCCGCGACGTGCCGAGCGGGCCGCTTCTGCGCATCGGCCACGACCGGTTTCTGCCCGGACTGCGGCGCCTCGCCGAGGCGGTGCGCGCGGCGAGCGGCGGACGCACGCGGCTCTTCATCCAGCTGATCGATTTTCTCGCCATCCGCCGCCGTCCGGAGCCGGCAAAATTTTTCGAGCGGTTCTTGCAGGTGACGCCGGCGCACCGCGCCGCGGTCGGCGATGCGAATTTGTCCGAGGCGGAGGTGCGCGCGCGCCTCGCCGCGCTCCGCGAAGCCGAGCTTGTTCGCGTGCTCACCGAGCGGGACTGGGAGGCGCTGCAGTTCGGCTACCGCGAGCGCGTCACCGACGTCGAGCACGCGCACATCCGCGACCTGCCGCAGGTGCTGCCCGGCTTGTTTGCCGATGCGGCCGCGCGCGCGGAGGAAGCGGGGTTCGACGGCGTCGAATTGCATTACGCCCACGCCTACACGATGGCGTCGTTTCTCTCGCGCACCAACACGCGCACCGACGGGTATGGCGGCGCGGTGGAAAATCGCGTGCGCCTGCCGCTCGAGGTCTTTGCGCAGGTGCGCGGGCGCGTCGGCAAGGACTTCGCCGTCGGCTGCCGTTTTTTGGCGGAGGAATGCATCGACGGCGGCAGCGGCGTCGACGATGCGGTCATGTTCGGCGTCGCCTTCGCCCGCGCCGGCATGGACTTTCTTTCCACCTCGCGCGGCGGCAAGTTCGACGACGCCAAGCAGCCCGGCATCGGCGCCGCCGCCTATCCCTACACCGGCCGCAGCGGCTACGAATGCATGCCGCAGTTCATCTCCGATGCGCGTGGCCCGTTCGGCCGCAACGTCGCGGCGACCGCAGCGATCCGCCGGGCGGTGCGCGAAGCGGGCAGCGCCGTGCCGGTTGTCTTGACCGGCGGCGTCCACAATTTCGAGATGGCGGAAGATTTATTGGCGCGCGGCGCTTGCGACATCGTCGGCGCAGCGCGCCAGTCGCTCGCCGATCCCGATTGGTTCCACAAGACCCGGCTCGGCTACGGCGGCGATGTTCGTTTGTGCGAGTTCACCAATTACTGCGAAGGCCTCGACCAGAAGCACAAGCCGGTCACCTGCCAGCTCTGGGACAAGCTCCCGACCGCGGCGGGCGAACCGCGCACCGCCGACGGCAAACGCCGCCTGACTGCGCCGGCTTGGAGCCCGCCGGGTTAGCTTCGTCGCGGAGCCTGTCATCGGGCCGGCCACTTCGGGCCGGACCCGTTGGCTCCTCGTAATGACGACGTTAACCGCGCATTAACCATACTCGGGCGAAAGCAGGACCGGGGCGACGACGCAATGCTTGGCGCAAGGCCATGACATTCGACGCTACGTCGCCGACAATCCTATCCATCAGCGGTCCAGCCGGGAGCTATGCTGGTCGCGATTTGCGGCGGCATGATTCGCGCGAGATGCGTGGGGGCGACAATCCCACCATCAGCAGAGCGAACGACATGAACCGCAAAATGCGGCGCGCGCAGTCGCGCGGAGGCGGCAAACACAAAGGTTCGATCACCCGATCAAATCAGAACCGCACCGAGTCCATTTCCGGCGACGTGGTTTCGCTGTTCACGGAAGCGCTACGTTGCCATCAGGCCGGCCGGTTGACGGAAGCTGTCGCGCTTTACGACCGCGTCCTCCTCCTCAAACCGGATTTGCCGGAGGCTCACGGCAATCGCGGCGTCGCGCTCGCCGCGGCGGGCCGGCTCGGCGAGGCGGAACTGGCGCACCGCCGCGCCATCGCGCTCAAGCCGGACTTCGCCGACGCCTACAACAATCTGGGCATCGTGCTGTGCGAGCGCGGCGCGCATGCCGACGCCGAAGCGGCGTTGCGGCGGGCCGCGAAGCTCAAGCCAAACTGGCCGCAGTGCCATCTCAATCTCGCGGTCGCGCTCAAATCGCAGGGCAAATTTACCGAGGCGGAAGCGGCGATCCTTCATGTGATCGCGCTCGATCCCGACAATGCCGACGCTTTCAGCAATCTCGGCGACGTGCTGTGGTGCCTCGGCCGCTATGCCGACGCCGAAAACGCGCTGCGCCATGCCGTCGTGTTGCGGCCCTCCTTCGCTGATGCCTTTGCGCGGTTAGGCAACGTGCTGCGTGAGCAAGGCAAACTCACTGAGGCGGAAGCGGCCTGCCGGCAGGCGCTCGTGCTCGATGGCGACCACGCCGGGGCCTATTCCAGCCTCGGCAGCGTGCTGACCGACCGGGGCGACCTCGGCGCCGCCGAGGCCGCTTATCGCCGCGCCATCGCGCTCAAGCCGAATTTCGCCGAGGCCTACAACAATCTCGGCGCCATCTTGAAGCAGCAGGGCCGCATGGCCGAGACGCGCGAGATCGTCGAACAAGCCATCAACCTGGTGCCGAAGAGCGCGCTGCACTACCTCAATCTGAGCGAAATCCGGCACTTCACCGCCGATGATCCCTATCTGGCAGAGATGGAAGAGCTTTATCGGAGCTTCGAATCGCTGCCGGTGAAGCAGCAGATCGAACTGAATTTCGCGCTGGCCAAGGCCTATGACGATGTCGGCCGCTACGATGTTTCATTCGAGCGGCTCACGGCCGGCAATGCGCTCAGGCGCGGGCAGATCGTCTACGACGAAGCCACGACGCTGACATTGTTCGAACGGATCCGCGCGGTGTTCACGCCCGCGCTGCTGCAGAACTTCCAAGAGAACTTCCAAGCCGCGGGCGAACCGTCGGCGCTGCCGGTGTTCGTCGTCGGCATGCCGCGCTCGGGCACGACGCTGATCGAGCAGATCATGGCGAGCCACCGCCAAGTGTTCGGCGCGGGCGAGCTGCCGACCCTCTACGACACCGTCGCCGGCTTTCGTGCCGAGGGCGGCGGCTTGCGTTATCCGGACACGCTGGCGCAACTGTCGCCGCGGGATGTGCAGGCGCTCGGCGCGCGCTACGTCGCCGCCATCGCGCCGCTAGCGCCGCAGGCGGCGCGGATCGTCAACAAGATGCCGTCGAATTTTCTGTTCGCCGGCCTCATTCATCTCGCCTTGCCTAACGCGCGCATCATCCACGCGGTGCGCGATCCGCTCGACACCTGCCTGTCCTGCTTCTCCAAACTGTTCGTCGCCGGCCAGCCGCAGACCTATGAGCTTGCCGAGCTCGGCCGCTATTACCGGCACTATCAGGACCTGATGGCGCATTGGCGGGCCGTGTTGCCGCCGGGGCGGATCCTCGACGTGCGCTACGAGGACGTCGTCGCCGACCTCGAAGGCGAAGCCCGGCGCATCATCGCCCATTGCGAGCTCGACTGGGACGCGCGCTGCCTCGACTTCCACCGCACCGCGCGGCCGGTGCGCACCGCGAGCGCCGCCCAAGTGCGTCAGCCGATCTACGGCAACGCGATCGGCCGCGGCCGGCCTTACGAGCCGTTCCTGCGGCCGCTCGTCGACGCGCTCGCCGGCGCGGCGTGAGCCGTTGTGCCGGCGTCCTACCAGCCGGCCGCGGCGGCCGCCGCTTGCGGATCGTCGTCGCGCCAGTTGGCGGCGATGAAACGGCGTCCGGTGATGCCGTCGGATTTGGTGCTGGCCAGATAGAGGAGCGGCGGCACCATGATCGCGGGATCGAGCAGCGTCGATCGCAGATGATCGGGGAAGCCCGCCGGAATCATGCCCGTCGCCGTCGCGCCGCCCGGCAACAGCGCGTTGACGGTGACGCCGGTGCCGGCGAGATCCTGCGACCAGATGATGGTCTCCGATTCCAGCGCCGCCTTGGACGGGCCGTAGGGCGAAAAGCCGCGCCGCCGCATGGTCTCGGCGTTCATCGAGATATTGACGACGCGGCCCCAGCCGGCGGCGAGCATCGCCGGCACCGCGGCGCGCGCCATCAGGAACGGGCCGGTGACGTTGGTCTCGATCACGAGCCGCCACGCCGCGGCGGAGGTTTCCCAGAACCGCGTCGGCTCGGTCATGAAGTTTTCGCTGACATATTTCATGCCGCGCCCGGCATTGTTGACCAGAATGTCGAGGCGGGCGAAGCGCTCGATCGCGGTAGCGACGATGCGGGCGCAATCGGCTTCCGCGGTGACGTCGGCAATGGCAGGCACGATGCGGCCCGCGGCGGCGGCGTCGGCGGCGACCTGGTCGACTTCATCGCGCTCGCGTGCCGCGGTCGCCACCACGGCGGCGCCGGCGGCGGCGAGCCCCAGCGCCATGGCGCGGCCGAGCCCGCGCCCTGCGCCGGTGACGATGGCGACTCGGCCGGCGAGCGGCATTGTGTCGGTCATCAAGCGCGCCTCCCTGTCAGCGTCCGGTGTCATACGAAATCCGAGCGATCGCTGCACGTCTTACTCGTTCCATCCAAGCGGGGGGAGCGGCCGGGATCATCCGGCGTTGGTATCCCGGCTTTTGGCGCCCGCATTTTCATTGACAATAGTTACAAACGTAACTATTTTGCCAAAGCCGGTACGCGAACGTCCCGGTGCGGGAAGATGAACGCCGAGGGAGCGCACCATGAAACTTCAGCAGATTCATCACGTCGCCTATCGTTGCCGGGACGCCAAGGAGACGGTCGATTTCTACCAGCAGGTTCTCGGCATGGACCTCATCATGGCGATGGCCGAGGACAAGGTGCCGTCGACCAAGGCCCCCGACCCCTACATGCACGTGTTCCTCGATGCCGGCGGCGGCAACATCCTGGCGTTCTTCGAACTGCCGAACTCGCCGCCCATGGGCCGCGATCCCAACACGCCGGACTGGACCCAGCACATCGCCTTCACCGTCAAGGACATGAATGCGCTGATCGAGGCGAAGGCGCGGGCAGAGGCGGCGGGACTGAAAGTCGTCGGCCCGACCAACCACTCCGTGTTCCAGTCGATTTATCTGGTCGATCCCAATGGCCATCGCCTCGAAGTGGCGACATGGACCGCCACGCCGGAAAAGCTCGCCAAGCTGCGCGACCTCGCGCCGGCCATGGTCGAGGAATGGAGCCGCACCAAAAAGCCGCCGCGCCAGGCCGCCTGGGTGCACGAGGAGGAGTTCGCGGTTTAGGACTCGTCATTGCCTCCACGGCTGTCATTCCGGGGCGCCGCGCAGCGGCGAGCCCGGAATCTATACTCCCCGCGCCGGGGCTATGGATTCCGGGCTCCTCGCTTCGCTCGGCCCGGAATGACGATGCAATAATTGATAGGCGGATTTCGTATCAGCCCGCTCCATTTTATGCCGCCAACAATCGCTTCACGTCCGGCCAGCTTTCCGCGCGGAAGGTTTTCAGATCGTTGGTGCGGTCGGGCCGGGCGCCTGCCGAGAAGCGATGGCCTGAAGGCCGGCCGCACCTTGATCCGTCCCCACATCTCCGACATGCCCAGCATGCCCAGGCGATCGACGTATGGCGCCATGTCGATTTCGGCGAGCGAGAAGGCGAGCCAGTGCCGATCAGCTGGCGTGCCGCAGAGCGGCTCTTGGTTAGCGTCGCGATAATCCATTCGCGACAATTCGGACGAACGCCGCAAAGGCAAAAAAATATTTTCCTGACAATATTGCGAACGTTGCGGACAGTTTTTTGATCATTCTTTTGCCGTCGAGGGCGTGATGACTAAGCCACGCAAGCTGCAGGCGCGGCCGCAATCGATCGAAGAGACCGGCAAGCTGAACGATGCGCTTGCAATCCTCGCAGCCCATCGGCGGGACGCCATCCTGGAAGCGGTAGCGACGAGCGCCAAGGAACTCCTGCGCTCCACTAATCTCGAACAATCATTGCCGAAAGTGATCGAGCGCCTCGGCGAGGCCACCGGCGTCGACCGCGTGCATATTCTCGAGGTCGATCCAGCCACGCTCGATCAAGGTCATATCGTCCAACATTATCTCTGGAGCGCATCAGGGATATCGACGCCGCCCCTTTTCCAGGACGCGAAGGGCGCGGTGATGATTCAAGTCGGCCTCGAGTCGTGGCTGCGGAGACTGGCAAAGGGCAAGGTTGTGGTCGGCCACGTTCGCAGCTTCGAGAAACCCGTTCGTGAGTTTTTCGAGTCGGCCGGCGTCAAGTCGGCCATGGCTGTTCCGGTGTTCGCCAACAAGCATTTGTGGGGCCACATCGGACTGGACGACTGCCGCGCCGAACGTGATTGGTCGCCCGCCGAGATCGATACACTCAAAACGCTGGCGGAACTGATCGGCGCGACGGTCGCGGCGCGACGTCACGAGGCCATCCTCGAAGCCGTTGCCACGAGCGCGAAGGAGCTTCTGCGCACGCCCAATCTGCAGCAATCGTTGCCGAATGTGCTCGAGCGGCTCGGCCAAGCCACGGGCGTCGACCGAGTGCACCTCGTCGCGATCGATACCAGCCGGCCTCCCGAGCAAGGCCCGGTCGTCCAACACGACGTCTGGAGCGCGCCCGGCATTTCATCGGCAAATTACGAGGAAATAAAGGAGCCCATGGCCAAAGTGGGACTCCAAGCCTGGGTGCCGAGGCTCAAACGGGGCGAAGTGGTTGTCGGCAACACCCGCGATTTCGATTCCGCCGGCCGCGCCTTGTTCGAAAGGGGAAACGTCAAATCGGCAATGGCCGTTCCGGTGTTCGTCGACGGCCATTGGTGGGGGCTGATTGCTTTCGATGAGTGCGGGTTTGAGCGCCATTGGGGACCTGCCGAGATCGATGCGTTCAAGACGCTCGCTGAACTGATCGGCGCAGCAATCGCCCGTGCTCGGAATCTCGAGACCTTGGCCGATGCCAATCGCGTCGTCGAGAACAGCGCGACCATTCTTTATCGGCTCGGCCCGCAGGCGCCGTTTCCCCTGACCTTCCTGTCGCAGAATTCCAAGCGACTCGGCTACGAACCCGATGAACTGCTGACCCTGCCGGCGGGCTGGCAGCAACTCGTGAACAAAGAGGACATGCCCGCCGTTGTCGCAAACATCAAATCCCTCGTGGAGGGAAAAGCGGACTCGGTTCGGAGCGAATTCCGTTTCAGGAAGCCGGATGGGTCTTGGACCTGGTTCGCGAACGATGCACGCGCAATCCGCGACGCCGAGGGCCGGCTGATTGCCATTGAGGGCCTCCTCACCGATATCACCGAGCGCAAATCCGCGGCGCAGCGCCGCGACATTATCCTCGAGGCGGTTGCGGCAAGCGCGAAGGAACTGTTGCGCGCATCCGATCTGCAGCAGTCGTTGCCCAGAGTGATCAAGCGGATCGGCGAGGCCACGGGCGTCGACCGAGCGCACATCTTCGAGGTCGATACATCCACCCCTGCCCGCCATGTCCTGCAGCATTATTTGTGGAGCGCACCTGGCATTCCGACGTCGCCCTTGCTGGCGGCGGTCAAAGGCGCCGCCATGGCCGAGTTCGGGTTCGGGCCTTGGCTGCCGAGGCTCGCAAAGGGAGAAACCATCGTCGGCCACGTGCGGGATTTCGAGAAGCCGGTGCGCGATCTGTTCAGTAAGCTCGGCACGCAATCGGTTCTCACGGTTCCCGTGCGCGTCGACGGCCATTGGTGGGGGCAGCTCGGTTTCGACGACTGCCGGACCGATCGCGAATGGTCGCCCACCGAGGTCGACACGCTGGAGACGTTGGCGGAGCTGGTCGGAGCCGCGGTGGCCCGTACACGGCATCTCAAAACCTTGGCCGATGCCAATCGCATCGTCGAAAACAGCGCGACTATTCTTTATCGGCTCGACCTAAAGCCGCCATTCCCGTTGATCTTCCTGTCACAGAACATGAGCCGGTACGGCTACCAGGCCGACGAATTGTTGGCCGATCCCGAGCGCTGGGCGCAACTCATCGACCCCGCCGACCTGCCCGCCATGATCGACGATATCCGATCGATCAGCACGGGCAAGATCGATTCCAATCAAAAGGAATTCCGTTTCCGCAAGCCCGACGGTTCGTTCGTGTGGTTCGACGGCTCCGCCCGCGCGCTGCGTGACAACGAAAACCGCCTGGTCGCCGTCGAGGGCATCCTTACCGACATTACCGACCGCAAGCTCGCGGCGGAGCAGATTGCAACGCTGGCGCGGACCGACTCGCTCACGGGCCTTCCCAATCGTCCAGCTTTTCTCGAACGACTCAATCTGGAATTCGCCCGCGCCAGGCGCGGCGCCAGCAAATTCGCCCTACATTACCTCGACCTCGATCATTTCAAGGATGTCAACGACACCCTGGGCCATCCCATCGGCGACGCCTTGCTGCGCGCGGTCGCCGAACGGCTGCAGAGCTGCGTGCGCGAAACCGACATGGTCGCGCGCTTCGGCGGCGACGAATTCGCCGTGCTGCAGGACGACATCGAAGACACTGCCGACATCGAAACGCTGGCGGCGAAGATCGGTGAAATACTCGCCGTTCCCTTCGCAATCGAGGGTAATCAGGTGCAAACAACCGCCAGCATCGGTATCGTCCCCTACCGCGGCGACGTTGCGACCGTCGACGTCATGATGATAAAGGCCGATCTCGCCCTCTATCGCGCCAAGAATGAAGGCCGCAATCAGTTCCGCTTCCATGTCGCCGAACTCGACAAGCAGACCCAGGAGCGGATGATCATCGGCGAAGAGCTGCGGCACGCCGTCGAACGCGGCGAATTCGAATTGTACTATCAGCCGCAGGTGGAGGTTAAATCCGGATCGCTGGTCGGGCTGGAGGCGCTGATCCGTTGGAATCACCCTAAACGCGGCCTGATGTTGCCGGCCGCCTTCATTGCGATCGCGGAAACGACCGGAAGCATCGTCCCGATCGGGGAATGGGTGATCGAGCATGCTTGTCGGCAGCTCGAGGCCTGGAACGACTTGGCGATTGCGCCGCCTACTGTCGCGATTAATCTTTCCGGCGCGCAGTTCAAGCTGGCGTCGCAACTGGATCAGATCGTCAGCGAAAATCTCATCCGCTACAATATCGCGCCCGAGCGGCTGGAGCTTGAACTCACCGAATCGGTTCTGATCGAAACAACGCAACGCCACGGCGAGACCTTCAAACGGCTTCGAAAGATCGGGGTGCGGATCGCGATCGATGATTTTGGCACCGGCTATTCCTCGCTCGACTATTTACGGTCATTTCGCGTCTCCCGCTTGAAGATCGACCGGCGCTTTATCAACGATGTGACGACAAACACGGACGATGCGGCGATCGTACGAGCCACCATCGGGCTCGCGCACGAACTGGGCATCGAGGTGATCGCGGAAGGGGTGGAAACCGCCGGGCAGCGGGATTTCCTGATCGCGGCCGGTTGCAAGCTCGCGCAGGGCTATTACTTCGGCAAGCCGATACCGGCCGCGGCGGCAAGCGAACTGTTGCGCCGGAATTTTCAATTTTCCGCAAGGGTGTAGGATCGGTCGAACCGATTAAGCATTCCCCGCCACATTTCAAACCGACCACTACCCGGTGCCGGCGTGCAGGTGTCGAAAGGCCGCCAATATGGACGGGAACGCGATTACCGACTAGCTTCGGCCCTCGCTCGCCGGCCCGTCAAGAGATGCCGGCGACCAGAACAACAACCAGCGGGGGAACAGTCCATGGCGGCGTCCAGCAGAGCCGATCAGTTGCGCGAGGCGAGTAATCCGCTCTTCAACGACCGTAAGCTGAAACTCGGCACCTTCTGCAGCAATCTGTCCGGCGGCGCCACCATGTCGTCGATCGAAGGCACCCTCGAGGTCAAATGGGAGAACACCGAGGCGATCGCGCGTACCGCCGACGCCATGGAGTTCGAGGCGCTGGTTCCGGTCGGACGCTGGAAGGGATTCGGCGGCGCGACCAACTTCAACGGCGAAGGTTTCGAGTGCTTCACCTGGGCCGCCGCGATGGGCGCCATCACCAAGAACTCGGCGGTGTTCTCGACTTCGCACGTGCCGACCATGCATCCGGTCATGGCGGCGAAGCAGGGCACCACCATCGATCACATCAGCGGCGGCCGCTTCACGCTGAACGTGGTGACCGGCTGGTACCGGCCCGAGATCGAGATGTTCGGCGCGCCGCTGATCGAGCACGACGCGCGCTACGACATGGCCGAGGAGTGGATCGAGATCATCAAGCGGCTGTGGACCAGCGAGGAAGAGTTCGACTTCGACGGAAAATACTATCAGGTCAAACGGGCGCGCAACGCGCCGCTGCCGCTGCAGCGGCCCTATCCGGCGATCATGAGCGCCGGCGCGTCGCCGAAGGGGCGGCAGTTCGCGGCGCGCCACGCCGACGTCAATTTCATCAATTTAGACGCCCACGATTTCGACAGCGTGAAGGCACGGGTCGATGCTTCGCGGAAAACCGCCTGGGACGAGTGCAAGCGCGAGATCCAGGTCTGGACCAACGCCTACATCTTCCAGGGCGACACCGACGCCGAGGCCCGCGCCTTCTACAAATACTGCGTGTTCGACAAGGGCGACTGGGAGGGCGTGGAAAATCTGGTCAGCGTCATGGGCATCAACTCGCAGTCGATTCCCGCGCCGGTGCTGCAGACCTTGAAGGAGCACTTCATCGCCGGCTGGGTCGGCTTCCCGCTGATCGGCACCAAGGAGCAGGTGGTCGACGGCCTGTCGTTCCTGCAACGCGCCGGCTTCGACGGCATCGTCTTGACCTGGCCGCGCTACGTCGAGGGCATCAAGGAGTTCCAGACCGAGACCCTCCCGCTGGTGAAGCAGGCGGGGCTGCGGTGAGTTTTTGTCTGTAGCCCGGGTTGAGCGGAACGCGAAACCCGGGGGTGGCGGATCAGCTCGAACGCCGTTCCCTGGGTTTCGCTGCCGCTCAACCCAGGCTACGATAATCACACCGCCGCGATGGCCTCGATCTCGATCAGAAAATCCGGACCATAGAGCTTCGACACTTCGACCAACGTGACGGCGGGGGCGGCCGGCGGCGTCACCGCGGCGAAGAAGCGATTGCGGGCTTCGCGATAGCTGAAGAGATTTTCCATGTCGGTGACGAACACGGTGAGCTTGACCAGATTGGCCGCCGTGGCGCCGACGGCCGCGAGCGCCGCGGCCAGATTGGCGAACACCTGGGCCGCCTGCGCGGCAAAGTCGTTCTTGCCGACGATCTCGCCGTCGCGGTCGACCGCGGTCTGGCCGGCGATGAAGACGAGGCGGCCGGCGCGGACTTCGACCACCTGCGAATAGCCCGGCGGCGTGCCGAGTTCGGGCGGGTTGACGTGGCTGATCGCCGCGGCGGTTTCGTTGCTCATGGTGGTTTCCCGGTGTTCCATTTTCCACGCTGCCATAGCAGAAAGGTAGCCCGGAAGCGAAATTCGGGCGCGGGCTTGTACGACACGGGTGGGTCCCTGGATTTCGCCGACTCGATCAACGGCCTGATTGCGTATCCAACACGTATTCATGCGAATGCCGGATGCGGCGAGACCAAGTTATTGTGCGGCCCGAGCGCATTTTCAGGAGTGCATTGCTAGGGGCGCCCGATGGACCGCGATTTCAAGGCCGAAATCATCGCACTGCTGAATGCCTACCAGATAATGACCATCGCCACGCTGCGTCGCGACGGCTGGCCGCAGGCCACCGTCGTCTCCTACGCCAATGAAGGGCTCGTCCTCTACACCATCATCGGACGCAACACCCAAAAGTACCTCAACATCGTGCGTGACCCACGCGTGTCCGTGGCAATCAGCAGCGATTCCGCGCAACCGCTGCAATATAAAGGTCTATCGCTGGGCGGCCACGCGACCGTCGTGGAGAGCAGCGGCCAGATCGAGCGGTTTCGCGCGATCGTGTTGAGCCGCAATCCCCAGTACAAGGAATTTCCGCCGCCGGATCGAGCGATGATCGCGGTGCTTTGCGTCAAGCCCGAGGTCGTATCGATCATCGACTATTCCAAGGGCTTCGGTCATTCCGACCTGGTGCGGATTTCGCAGGATCAGCGGGTCGAATTCATAGAGACGGTGCGGCATCACTGGGCCGGCCTTCAGGCGGCGTGAGCGGGTTACCGCACGGCAAACATTGTCACATGACCGATACGCCCGATCGTAGCGGAATACCGCGCTGCGGCCCTCTGTTACGTCAGTCGGTCAATCCGAACGCTGCTGATAAAATACAAGATCGAGGTCGAAACGGATAAGTGCGTTTGTATGTACAATTTCTTGTTGGTGAATTCGAACTTATTAGATAGACGTTAGGCATTTCACTGCATGGTTGTCCAGCGAGGTTGGTCATGTCAAAACCTTGGGTGGGTCCATGATCACGGTTGACGAAGCCCGCACAAGCGAAGTTCCCGCCGCGCCGCGCAACGCGGTGCCGGTCAGTATTGAGCTTCTACAGAGAGCCATCCTCAACAGCGCCGATTTCGCGATCATCGCGACCGACGCCAAGGGCATCATCCGGGTGTTTAACGGTGGCGCCGAGCGGCTGTTTGGCTACGCCGCCACTGATGTCATTAATAGGATGGTGCCAACCGAACTCCATGACCCGCAAGAAATGCTCGCTCGCGCCCAACAATTGAGCGCCGAGTTCGCAACCACAATCACGCCCGGCTTCAGCTCACTGACTTTCAAAGCCTCGCGCGGAATCGTGGACCAATACGACCTGGACTACGTCCGCAAGGACGGCAGCCGCTTTCCGGCCCATGTGACAATCACCGCGCTGCGCGACGACAAAAATGAAATCATCGGTTATCTGAATATCTGCACCGATGATTCCGCGCAGGTCGCGATGATCGCGGCCGAGAGGGAAAAGACGCGTTTGAAAGATGAATTCATCGCCACGGTCAGCCACGAGCTGCGCACCCCGCTCACTTCGATCGCCGGCGCGCTCGGCCTCCTCGTCGGTAATGCGGCCGGGAAGCTGCCCGAATCCGCAACGCACTTGCTCACGATCGCCTACACGAACAGCCAGAGGCTCGTCCGATTGCTCAACGACATTCTGGATATCGAAAAAATGGAGTCGGGCAAGGCCGTCTTCGATTTGAAGCGCGTCGAGGTCCGATCGCTGGTCGAGCGGACGATCGAAGAAAATCGCGCGTCGGCCGAAAGTCACGGCGTGCGGCTTCGGCTCGACGCGGCAGCGGCGGTCTTCGACGTGCGCGCCGACTCCGACCGCCTGGTGCAAGCCATCACCAATCTCATTTCGAACGCCATCAAGTTTTCGCCGCCCGGTGAAGAAGTGGTCGTTGCGGTCGAGACGCGAGACGATGCGGTCCGTATCTCGGTGCGCGACCATGGCCATGGTGTTCCGGACGAATTCAAGCCGCACATTTTCGAGAAGTTCGCGCAGGCCGACCGCACCGACGCACGGCAGAAGGGCGGCACCGGCCTTGGGTTGAGCATCGTCAAACAGATCGTCGATCGGCTTGACGGCACGGTCGGCTTTGACGACGCGCCCGGCGGTGGTGCCATTTTTCACGTCGATCTCCCGAATTGGGCGCGTGCGGTCAGACTCCAGACTCGCTTCATGAGGAAGGCGCACCTTCGTGTCTTGCTCTGTGAGGACAATCCCGAGGCGGCCATCGTGCTTGTCGATCGGCTGCGCCAAGAGGGATTTCTCGCGGACGTCGCGCTGACGGCAAACGAGGCGGTTACGCGTGTAGCAGCGACGTCTTATGCCGCTATTCTTGTCGATCTGCAGCTCCCGGAAAGCGGCGACGGCTTCAGAGTGATCAAGCAGTTGCGGGCGCAACCGCAAATCTACAACACGCTGCTGGTGGTCATGTCCGCAGACCTTGATCCAGCGCCCGATAAGCAGCAGCCCGCCACCATGCTGAATGTCGTCGACTGGCTCGATGCGCCGCTCGACATCGCCCGCCTGGTGCGCGTGCTCGATCAGTCGGGTGCCGGCGACAGCAAGACCCCCAAGCGTGTCTTGCATGTCGAGTCCGATCTGGAATTGCTTCGTACCGTCGCCAACGGGCTGGGCGCCAAGGCCGAAGTCATGTCAATCGATTCGATCGAGAAGGCGCGCCGGGCGCTCGCCGCCAACCGCTTCGACGTCGCCGTGCTCGATATCGCGCTGGCCGCGAGTTCCGGCTTCGAACTGCTGCACGAGCTGCGCGACAGCGAGGGCGATGCAATACCCCTCATCGTGTTTTCGCCGCCGGACGCAAATCCCGCATTGGTCGCCCAGCTCCGCTCGGCGCTGATCAAGTCGCGCACCTCGATCGACGATCTCATCGCAATCCTGAAAAAGCGGTTGGTGGGCAGCTCCCTGCCGTCGAACGACAAAGACGCCGCATGAGTTCTCTCCGGGTGCTTCATATCGACGACGAGCCCGATATTCTCGACATCGTGTCGGCTTCGCTCGGCCTCGACCCGGAAATCGACGTGCGCGATTGCGGTTCGGGCGCGGATGGGCTCGTCGCGGCCGCGGAATGGCGGCCCGATCTCATTCTCCTCGACGTCATGATGCCGGTCATGGACGGACCGGCGACGCTTGAACATTTGCGCGAGAATCCGCGGACCGCGGATATTCCCGTCGTGTTCATGACCGCGCGGGTGCAGCAGCAGGACCTCGCGCGTTTCAAGTCATTGGGCGCTGCGGGCGTGATCACCAAGCCGTTCGATCCGATGACGCTCGCGGCTGCGGTGCGCAGTCAAATACCGCCGGCCGTTGCGGAACAGCGTAGCCCGGCTTGAGCGGAACGCGAAACCCGGGAGCGGTCTTGGGTCACGGCACGGTGGATCCCTGGGTTTCGCGGCCGCTCAACGCAGGCTACGATATCTCACCCCCGCGCCCGCGCCCCGCGATGGGCGGAGAGTTCCACCGCGCGGTCGGGGATGGTCAGCCGCAGCGTCGCGCCGATGGTGCCTTCGACCAGGCGGATGTCGCCGCCGTGGGCGCGGACGAGCTCGGCGGCGATGGCGAGGCCGAGCCCGGTGCCGCCAGTGCGGGTCGAACCTTGGAAGGCCTCGAACAGATGTGCGCGGGCCTTCTCGGAAAACCCGGGGCCGGTGTCGGAGACCTCGATCACCACCACTGCGCCTTCGCGCCGGCCGGTGACGCGGATCTGGTCGCGGCCGGGATCGCGCGCGGCGCGGCTTTCCATCGCCTGCATGGCGTTGCGGGCGAGATTGAGCAGAATGCGGAACAGCTGGTCGTAATCGGCCTCGACGGTGAGCCCGCGCTCGACCGCGCTGATCCAGCGGATCGGCGCGTCGGGGCCGAGCCCGAGCGTCTCGTGCACTTCCTCGACCAGAGGCTCGAGCAGCAGCGGCTTGCGGTCGGGCGGCGGCTCCTGCAGCCGTCCGTAGGACAAGGTCGACTGGCAGAACGCGATGGCGCGCTCGAGCGAGCGCATCAGCTTCGGCGCGAAGCGCTGCACGTCCGGGTCGGGCAGCCGCGCCAGCCGGTCGGAGAAGAGCTGCGCCGAGCTCAAAAGGTTGCGCAGATCGTGATTGATCTTGGACACGGCGAGGCCGAGCGCGGCGAGCCGGTTCTTCTGCTGCAGCATCGAGGCGATGTCGGTCTGCATCGCCGCGAGCTCGCGCTCGGCGGTGCCGATCTCGTCGGCGCGGCCCGACAGCGCGATGATGCGGTCGCCGTTTTCCGGGTCGGCGCGGAACGCCATCATGTTGGCGGTGACCCGGCGCATCGGCCGCACGAACAGCTGGTTGAGCGTGATGTAGACCAGCGCGCCGGTGATGCCGGAGATCAACAGCGAAATCAGCAGGAGGTCGACCGAGTAGCGCAGCATCGCCTTGCGCAGCGGCGGCTCGTCGATGACGATCTCGACATAGTCGCCGCCCATCGGCGCGGGACCGACCACGCGCATGACGTCCTGGCGGGTACTGAGCATCAAGCGGAAGGCATCGACGATCGAACGGACGCTCGAGATATCGCGGATATCGAGGTAATCGGCAATCGTCGGCAGCGGGGCGTCCGAGACCGCGAGCATGAGCCGCTGCTTGCCCATCTTCATGGCGACGGCGCGGGCGCCGATCGAATCGAGAATCTGCTTGGCCAGCGCGTCCGACACCATGTGATTCGGCGCGGCGTCGAGCACCAGCGCCGCAGTGTAGGCGCTCGCCAGCCGGTCGTTGAGCCACATCAGCCGGTAAATGGCGATCGACGGCACATAGATCAGCACTTCCGCGATCATCACGAACAGGATCGTGAAGACGAGGAGCTTTCCCGACAGCCCGAAACGCGGCGCCCGTACCGGTTCCGGCCGTTGCACGGCGTCATCGTTCATCGGGTCTTGCATGGGCGAGCGCCTTCAAGCGCCGGTCGGACGGAGCGGTGCATTGTGGGACGAATCACCCCAAACCGCTCAAAACCGCCGCCATCCCATAGTGCGACGCCCCCGCGGCGAGGTCAAACCGGGGCCGAGCAAGCGTCACTGTGGCGCACATTTATGGGCGCACATTTATGCCCCCGGCGCCGGGGGTGGGCTCATGCCCTGAAATCAACGCCGTAGGCGGGAGCGCGGACACGCTTGGAACAGCGCATTGACGCGCCGGAGGTCCTCGCTTATAAGCCGCGCCAACTGCGCGCCGGCAGGCCCGACCGGCGACGCGTGTCTTTGTGCGTGCGGTTTTTTTTGCGCGCGTTTGACGCTTCCAGATCGACCAGCGTGCGAAAAGCGGGCGCGCAGCGGAGAATACCCCGTGAAGAGGACCTACCAGCCGAGCAAATTGGTGCGCAAGCGCCGCCATGGCTTCCGCTCCCGCATGGCGACCCGGGGCGGCCAGAAGGTCTTGGCGGCGCGCCGCGCGCGCGGGCGCAAGCGGCTGAGCGCGTGATCGGGGGCTTGGCGATGGGGGCCGTGGGCGCTCCCGCCCAGTCCTCCGGCCAGATCGCCGGCAAGGTCGCTGGCCAACCCGCTGGCCACGCCGTTCGCCAAGCCGTTCGTAACCTCGTTGCCGTGGAGCGGTTGAAACGCCGCAGCGAATTTCGGGCCGTCGCGACCGGCGTGCGCGCGTCGGCCACGGCCTTCACCTTGCAGGCGCTGAACCGCGCCGACGAGCAGGCGCCGCGGGTCGGCTTCACGGTGTCGAAACAGGTGGGCAACGCCGTGGAACGCAACCGCGTGCGGCGCCGATTGCGGGAGATCGTGCGCCTCTCCGCTGCTGCGGCCGCCGCGGCGGCCGGCGAGCTGAAAACCACGGCCGGATTACGCAGCGGTCATGATTATGTGCTGGTTGGCCGGCGGGCGGCGCTGGCGGCCCCGTTCACGGAGATGATGCGGGAACTCGACACGGCGCTCGCCCGAATCCACAAGTCCGAGCGCGCGGGAACTGGTGGCGCCCGCCGCGGACCCCCACATGAGGCGGGTTCGGAAGCCCGTTCGCCGACCCGGCCGCAGCCGCGCCGCTGAGATAGCCGACAACCGACCGAAGATCCGCCGCCAGCGCCTTTTTAGAAGAGCTCCGAATGTCCGAGCACAGAAACACCATCCTCGCCATCGTGCTGTCGCTCATTGTCGTCATTGGCTGGCAGTATTTCATCGGCTATCCGCAGATGGAAAAGCAGCGCCACGACGCGCTCATCAAGCAGCAGGAGCAGAGCGAACTGCAGCCGCGCGCCGCGCAGCCGAGCGCCGCGCCGGTGCCGGTTCCGGCGCCGCAGGCGGGTGCGCCCCAAGCCGGCGCACCGCCGCTGCCGAACGCGCCCGCCCTGTCCGGCACGCAGGCCCGCGAAGCCCTCATCGCCGCCGCCCCGCATATCGCGATCGACACGCCGCGCCTCAAGGGCAGCATCGATCTCAAAGGCGCGCGTCTCGACGACCTGGCGCTCGAGCAATACCGCGAGACCATCGATCCGCATTCGCCGGCGATCGTGCTGTTCTCGCCCTCGGGCGCGCCGGAAGCCTATTACGCCGAATTCGGCTGGGTGCCGGCCTCCGGCACCAGCCAGAAAGTGCCGGGAGCGGACACGGTGTGGACGCAGGAGGGCACCGGCGCGCTCAGCGTCGGTCATCCGGTGACGCTCACCTACGACGACGGCGAGGGCCTCGTCTTCCGCCGCACCATCGCGGTCGACGATCATTATCTGTTCACCCTCCAGGACACGGTCGCGAACAAGAGTGCCGGCACGGTGACGCTGTTTCCCTACGCGCTGATTTCGCGCCACGGCACGCCGAAGACGCTCGGCTATTACATCCTGCACGAGGGCCTGACCGGCGTCATGGGCGCCGACGGCCTGCAGGAAGAGACCTACAAGAAGATGGTCGACAAGAAGGAGGAGCACTGGGACGCGACCGACGCCTGGCTCGGCTTCACCGACAAATATTTCGCCGCGGTGCTCTTGCCCGACACCGACGCCAAGGTGCATGCGCGCTTTTCGTCCGGCGAGGCAGGCGGCCAGCCGACCTATCAGACCGACTACATGCTCGACGCGCAAGTGATCGCGCCGGGCGCGACCGGCTCAGCCGACGCGCGGCTGTTCGCCGGCGCCAAGGAAGTCTCGGTGGTGGGGCTCAATTTCCCGTTCGGCATCGACGGCGGCTACAACCAGGCGCTCCACCTCAACAAATTCGATCTGCTCATCGACTGGGGCTGGTTCTACTTCCTCACCAAGCCGATGTTTCTCGGCATGGACTTCTTCTTCAAGCTGGTCGGCAATTTCGGCATCGCCATCCTGATCGTCACCGTCATCGTCAAGCTCCTGTTCTACCCGCTCGCCAGCAAGTCCTACGTCTCGATGGCGAAGATGAAGGCGGTGCAGCCGGAGCTGACCATGATCAAGCAGCGCTACGGCGACGACAAGATGAAGCAGCAGCAGGCGATGATGGAGCTCTACAAGAAGGAGCAGATCAATCCGCTCGCCGGCTGCCTGCCGATCGCGATCCAGATCCCGGTGTTCTTCTCGCTCTACAAGGTGCTGTTCATCTCGATCGAGATGCGCCACGCGCCGTTCTACGGCTGGATCCACGACCTCTCGGCGCAGGACCCGACCAACATCTTCACCCTGTTCGGCCTGATCCCGATCGATCCGACCATCATCCCGGTGTTCGGAGGCTTCCTGCATCTCGGCCTGTGGCCGGCGATCATGGGCGTGACCATGTGGGTGCAGATGAAGCTCAACCCGGCGCCGCCGGACCCGACGCAGCAGATGGTCTTCAATTACATGCCGATCATCTTCACCTTCATGCTGGCGGCCTTCCCCGCCGGCCTGGTGATCTACTGGGCCTGGAACAACACCCTCTCGGTCGCCCAGCAGAGCCTGATCATGCATCGAAACGGCGCCAAGATCGAACTGTGGGATAATTTGAAGCGCACGTTCTTCAAGCCGAAGCCGAAACAGCCGGCGGAGTAGTTTCACCCTCCCCTGAAGGGGGAGGGTCGGCCGCCGCAGCCCGCGTAAGCGGGCTTCGGTGGACGGGGTGGGGTGCGCCGCATTTCCGTCAGGCTGTGCGCGCCCTTCGACGCTGTCACCCAACCCGCCGCGCTTCGCGCGAACCCTCCCGCTCTGATGCCGCTGCGCCTCGTCCGCAGGCGAAAAGACAAATTTCTTGTCCGGCCTCGCAGCGAAACCCATCATCGCGTTGCGGTTTAGAGAATTGTTATCAGTGGCAAATAGGGTAATAATCGTTCCGTTTCTTTTCCAACATGGTCGCCTTAATTTTTGCCGTAGCAAGTAACCTGGACGAACATTTCCTCGACGTGCTCAGTCAAGCCGCCGCCCGTTTGACCATCCGCCGCGCCGGCGCCTTCTTCGGCTCTGGTAGCAGCAGATCGGCCGGAACGTGGAAGCGGTGGCGTAGCCGCTGCACCATCGCCATGCTCAGCCCTTTCTTGCCGCCCAGCACCTCGCTGACGCGGCTGGGCGTGCCGAGGATGGGGACCATGTCGGTACGCGTGAGACCGTGCTGATCCATGAGGTGGCGGATCAGATCGGCGATGCGTGGCGCCCGGCGCGGCCATTTGCTTTCCTCGTAGCCGGCGACGAGGCGCGCTTGCGCCTGCAGGCGGGCGTTGTCGGCCGGGTCGGTCGATTCCCATAGCCGGTCGATCAAAGCGCGGGCGCGGGCAAGTTCCGCGGCGCTATCGATCAAGATCAGGGTTGCGTCCATCACACGGTCTCCGCATCGATTTTGTCGTAGTCGGCATGGGCGCCGAAGAATCGGATCGCCACGACGCCGGCCTGATATTGAATGCGCGCGATTAATCGGTAATCGTTTCCCTTGATGTTGAAGACGACCCGACCGGCCTTGAGGATGCTTGCCTTCGGGTACGAAGCCTTGACATCTTCCGGATTGCGCCACTGGGAGTTGCCCGCGATGGCGAGCCAGGCCTGATACTGCGATCGCGCGGCGGCGATCCCCTTATGGCCGGCGTGGTCGGCCAAATAAGTCTCGACCAAGTCCGTGCCGACCACGATCATTACGCTACAATGGCACAAAATTCCAAAAAATGGAAGATCCTCGCAGTGGCGTCGGTGGGGTCGATTGACGTCGTTCCGCGACGCCTTACGATAACCAGCGACCAGCGCAGCGGCTGCGCCGCCGGGAGGAAAGATGCCCAAACGCAACGCCACCGCGGCCGTGATCGGCGCCGGCGATTTCATCGGCTCCGCCATCGCCAAGAAATTTGCGGCGGAAGGGTTCATGATCTTCGCCGGGCGGCGCAATGCAGACAAGCTCACGCCGCTCGTTACCGATATCGAAGCGGCGGGCGGCGAAATCGTCGCGCGCGGGCTCGATGCGCGCAAGGAAGACGACATCGCCGCGTTCATCCGCGAGGCCGACGCGCACGCACCGCTCGAGGTGTGCGTGTTCAATGTCGGCGGCAACGTCAATTTTCCGCTCCTCGACACCACCGAGCGGGTGTTCCGCAAGGTGTGGGAATTGGGCTGCTACGCCGGATTTCTCACCGGGCGCGAGGCGGCGCGCGCGATGGTGCCGCGTGGCAAAGGCTGCATCTTTTTCACCGGCGCGACTGCGAGCATCCGCGGCGGCGTCGGCTATGCGGCGTTCGCCAGCGCGAAATTCGGCCTGCGCGCGGTGGCGCAGAGCATGGCGCGCGAACTCGGACCGAAGAACATCCATGTCGCGCATCTTGTCATCGACGCCGGCGTCGACACCGCGTTCGTGCGCGAGCGCATAAAACAGCAAGCCGGCGCGTCGGCGCTCGATGACCTCGATCCGGATCAGCTGATGCACCCGGCCTCGATCGCCGAAGCCTATTGGCAGCTCTACCGGCAGCCGCGCGACGCCTGGACCTTCGAGCTCGACGTGCGGCCGTATTTGGAGACCTGGTGATGCCCGCGCCCAAAGTGGAATTTCACTTCGATTTCGGCAGTCCCAACGCCTATCTCGCACATCTGGTCGTGCCGGAGATCGAAGCGCGCACCGGCGTCGCGTTCGACTATGTGCCGATCCTGCTCGGCGGCGTCTTCAAGCTCACCAACAACCGCTCGCCGGCGGAGAAGATGGCGGGCATCAAGAACCGGCTCGCCTACGAGCAATTGGAGATCCAGCGCTTCATCCGCCGCCACGGCATCACGCGGTATAAATGGAATCCGTTCTTTCCGGTCAACACGCTGTCGATCATGCGTGGCGCGGTCGCGGCGCAGCGCGAGGGCGTGTTCAAGCGCTATGTCGATGAGATGTTCCGTTACATGTGGGGCGAGCCGAGGGACATGGACGACCCCGAGGTGGTGCGCGCGACGCTTGCCGAATCCGGCTTCGACGCCGAGCGGCTGCTCACGCTCACGCAGGAGCCGGAGGTGAAAGAGCAACTCCTCGAGAATACCGAAGCGACCGTGGCGCGCGGCACTTTTGGTGCGCCGACTTTCTTCGTCGGCGACGAGATTTTCTTCGGCAAGGACAAGCTGGGCGAGGTCGAGGAGGAGATCGTCCGTGCCTCGGGTGCGTAGGTGCTACAAATCGACCGCGATAGCGTGAAAGAACGTGCCGCTGACATGCCCGCGCCGGCCGCCGCTTTTTTCAAGCACGCGGCCTTCACTGTCGGCGACTTCCGCAAACGGCTCATCGTCCCCGGCGGCCGTGAGCGTGGCGTAGTGGAACTCGTGACCGCGCACCGTCGAACCAGCGCGGCCGAGCGTGTTATCTGATAAAAGCCGCGCGGAACGATAGCCGAGGTGCAGCTTGCGCTTGGCGAAGCTGGTGGAATGACCGAGGAGGCCGGTCATGGCGTGGCGCTGGCCGGCGGCGTCTTCGAGGCTCTCGCCCAAAACCATGTAGCCGCCGCACTCGCCGTGCACGGGGCGCGTCTGGGCGAAGTTGCGCAAGCCGTGAGCAAATTTTCTCGCCGCCGCGAGCTGTTCGGCATGCAGCTCAGGATAGCCGCCCGGCAGCCAGCAGCAGTCGGCCTGCTCCGGCGGCGGCTCGTCGGCGAGCGGCGAGAACGGCAGAATATCGGCGCCGGCGCGCCGCCAGGAGTTTATGAGGTGGGGATAGATGAAACTGAACGCCTCGTCGCGAGCAAGCGCGATGCGCTGGCCCGGCGGCGGCAAGGGTGGATGGGTGCCTGCAGGGGGCGCAACGGCGAGCGGAGCGGCGACGCGCATGATCGCGTCGAGATCGAAGTGTGCATCGGCTATCTTGCCGAGCCGATCAAACAACGTCGACAGATCGGCATGTTCGCCGGCCTGCACCAGGCCGAGATGGCGCTCGGGCAAGGTGAGCCCGGCCTCGCGCGGCAGCGTGCCGAGGATGGGGATATCGAGCGCACCGATGGCATCTGCGACCAACGCGCGGTGCCGTTCGCTGCCGACGCGGTTCAAGATCACGCCGGCGATGCGCACGCGCGGGTCGTGGGTGGCAAAGCCGCGCAGGAGCGCCGCGGCGGATTGCGCCTGCCGCGCCACGTCGATGACGAGGACGACCGGTAAACCGAAATGCGCGGCGAGGTCGGCGGTGGCGCCGCGGCGGCCGGGCGGGGCGGCGGCGCCGTCGAACAAGCCCATGACGCCTTCGATCACCAGTGCGTCGGCGCTGGCGGCGGCGTCCGCGGCGAGGCTGTCGAGCAGCTGCGGCGGCATCGCCCAGCTGTCGAGGTTGACGCACGGCGCGCCGGTCACCGCGGCGTGAAACGCCGGGTCGATGTAATCCGGCCCGGCCTTGGCGGCGCGCGCGGCGATGCCGCGGCGCTCGAGCGCGGCGAGGAGCGCCAGCGTCACCGTGGTCTTGCCGGCGCCGGACTGCGGCGCAGCGACGATGAGGCCGCGCGCGGTCATGCCGCGACCTCTGGATTGCTTCGCTTCGCTCGCAATGACGATTTATAACTTAGCCCATGGAAAAACCGGATCGCCCGTTGCGCCGGGGCTGGACCACCGGCGCCTGCGCCGCCGCGGCGGCGAAGGCGGCTTATGCGGCGCTGATCACCGGCGAATTTCCCAATCCGGTCGAAGTGACGCTGCCGCGCGGCGAGCGGCCGAGCTTCGCGCTCGCCTTGACGCGCCAGGACCAAACATCCGCCGCGGCGGGCGTGGTCAAGGACGCCGGTGACGATCCGGACGTGACGCACGGCGCGCTCGTCATCGCGACGGTACGCGCCGGCGCGCCCGGTGCCGGCGTGACGTTCCGCGCCGGCGAAGGCGTCGGCACAGTGACGCGCGCCGGGCTTCCGCTGCCGCCCGGCGAGCCGGCGATCAATCCGGTGCCGCGCCGCATGATCCGCGACGCCATCGCTGAAGTCGCCGCGGCGGCCGGCCGCGCCGCCGACGCCGAGGTCGAGATTTCGATTCCCGGCGGCGAGGCGCTGGCGGCGAAGACCCTCAACGGCCGGCTCGGCATCGTCGGCGGCCTGTCGATCCTCGGCACCACCGGCGTCGTCGTGCCGTATTCGTGCGCGGCCTGGATTCATTCGATCCAGCGCGGCATCGACGTCGCCCGCGCCGCCGGGCTCACGCACATCGCCGGATCGACCGGCAGCAGTTCCGAAGCCGCCGTGCAGAAGCTTTATGGCCTGCCGGAGATCGCGCTGATCGACATGGGCGACTTCGTCGGCGGCATGCTCAAATATCTGCGTGCGCATCCGCTGTCGCGCGTCACCATCGCCGGCGGCGTCGGCAAGATGACGAAACTGGCGCAGGGCCTGACCGACCTGCACTCCAAGCGTGGCGAAGTCGATCTCGCGCTGCTTGCCGGTTTTGCGCAAACGGCCGGCGGCTCGGCGGCGCTTTGTGCGCGTATCGTCGCTGCCAACAACGCGGCGGAAGCTTTCGCTCTCGCGCGCGAGGAAGGCATCGCGCTCGGCGACGCCGTCGCGCGCGCCGCGCAGCAAACGGCGGCGCGCATCGTCGAAGGCCGCGACATCGCAGTCGAGGTGATTTTGTTTGATCGCGATGGAGTCTTGGTCGGCCGTGCGGCGTTCGACGGTTGTTAGCTCCGCGGCATCAGAGAAATGCGGCGTGCGCCATTTCTGCCCTCTCCCCTCGCGGGAGAGGGCAGTGCAGGCGGTGCAACAAATACCGTGGGGTGAGGGGGCGCGGCGAGGCCGCCCCCTCACCCGTTCTTTTTGTTGAAACGCCGAGCCGCCCTCTCCCGCGAGGGGAGAGGGCACGACGACGGGCGCCGCGCGTTTCTGATACTTCCTCACACCCCACCCCCTCGAAACCGGCGGCGGTAGTCGGCGTCGTAAAGCGCGCTGTCGCGGAAATCTTCGGGCGCCAGCGCGCGGCCGATGAGGATGAGCGCGGTGCGCTCGATCTTGGTCGCGTGAACCTTGGCCGCGATGTCGGCGAGCGTGCCGCGCAGGATCAACTCCGCCGGCGATGTCGCTTGCACGATCACCGCGGCGGGGCAGTCGGGGCCGTAAAAGGGCGTCAACTCGCTGACGATGGCGTCGATGGCGTGAATAGCGAGATGAATGACGAGCGTCGCGCCGCTCGCGGCGAATGTCGCGAGCTTTTCACCTTCCGGCATGCGCGAGGCGCGGCCGGAGACGCGGGTCAGGACCACACTTTGCGCGACCTCGGGCACAGTCAGTTCGCATCCGAGCGCCGCCGCCGCGGCGGCAAACGCCGGCACGCCGGGCGTGAGCGAAAACGCAATGCCGCGCTTTTTGAGCCGGCGCAGTTGCTCGGCGAGCGCGGAATAGATCGACAGGTCGCCGGAATGCAGCCGCGCCACGTCGAGCCCGGCATCGTGCGCCGCTACGAATTCCGCCTCGATCTCGTCGAGCGATAGCGGCGCGGTATCGACGATGCGGGCGCCGGGCGGGCAATGCGCGAGCAACTCGCGCGGCACGATCGAGCCGGCGTAGAGGCAGACCGGGCAGCGCGCGATCAGATCGCGGCCGCGCACGGTGACGAGGTCGGCGGCGCCCGGCCCCGCGCCGATGAAATGCACGGTCATGGCTTTGCCTCACGCGTGGCCAAGGCGCAGGTGACCGCGCCGAGGGCGAGCCGCGGGCCGAGGAGGCGCGCAGCGGGCCCCGCGGCGGCGAGCGCCGCCGCTTCGGCGACGGACGGGACGCCGGTCAGCTCGAGCACGCGTTCGGAGTGCGTTTGCGTACGTCCGCCGGCGGCCTGCGCATTGGCTTCGGGCACTACGATGAATTTGACACCGAGCTTCTTCGCCGCGGCGGCGATGCCGAATTCGCTCTGCTTCATGGCGATGGTGGCGACGGCGGCGAGCGCGTTCAGAGAAACGCCGCCGCGCTCGAGTGCTGCGTGGATCGCAGCTTCGATGTCCGCGGCCGGCGCGCCGCGCTTGCAGCCGATGCCGGCGACGATCACGGCTTTGGTCAAGGTTTGGTTCAAGTTTTTTTGCAAGGTTTGGTCCAAACCCATTGCGTCACCGGCATCGCCGCGCGCCAGCCGGTTTTGTCGCCGACGGGTCCGGCGCGCGCGATCGCGATGCGTAGGAGTTCGCCGCCCGAAGCGGCGTGACGCGCGATGAGCTGCGCCTCGGTTTCGAGCGTGACCGCGTTGACGACGAGCCGGCCGCCGGCGCGTAGCGCCATAATCGCGGCGTCGATGACGCTCGCATCGGCGCCACCGCCGATAAAGACCGCATCGGGTGTCGAAAGCTGCACGAGCGCGTCCGGTGCGCTGCCCTCGACGACCTCCAGTCCCGGCACGCCGAACGCCGCGGCGTTGCGGCGGATGCGCGCGATGCGGTCGGCGCGGCGTTCGACGGCGATGGCGCGCATCGCGGGATCAGCCAGCATCCACTCGATCGCGACCGAGCCGGAACCGGCGCCGATGTCCCACAACAATTCGCCGCGCCGCGGCGCGAGCAACGACAGCGTCACCGCGCGCACCTCGCGCTTGGTGATCTGGCCGTCATGTTCGAACAGATCGTCGGCAAGGCCGGAAGCGCGGGCGATGATGCGTGCGTCAGGTTCCGCTGCGACTTCGATGGCGACGACGTTGAGCGCGTCGACCGTGCCGAGATCGAACGCCGCCGCTTGCGTGGCGCGGATGCGCTCGCGCGGTCCGCCGAGCGCTTCGAGCACGGTGAGCCGGGACCGGCCGAAGCCCGATTGCGCCAACAGAAGCGCCAGCGCCGCAGGCCCGTCGCCGTCGGAGGTGAGCGTGAGAATGTGCGCGCCCGGCTGCAAATGCGGGCGCACGAGGTCGAGGGTGCGGCCATGGACTGACAACAGCACCGTCTGCGGCAGCGACCAGCCGAGCCGCGCCGCAGCCAGGCTGAACGCGGACGGCGCGGGCACGACAAGCATCTCGCCGGGATCGATCTTGTGCGCCAGCACCGCGCCGACGCCGTAGTGGAACGGGTCGCCGGAGGCGAGTACGCACACCGCGCGGCCGCGATGCTGCAGCACCTCGGCGACGGCGCCATCGAACGGGCTCGGCCACGGCCGCGCCGCGCCGCGAATGAGCGGCGCCGCCAGCGTCAGATGGCGCCGGCCGCCGAACACGATGTCGGCCGCTCCGATCAGGCCGCGCGCGGTCGCGCTCAAGCCGTCGGTGCCGTCCTCGCCGATGCCGACGATTGCCAGCCAGCGCGGCAATGCGGCAGTGTCGGGCGCGGTCGTTTCAGGTTCGGGCATGGCAGGAACCCAGGCAAAAATTCTCATCCTCGGCGGCACCGCGGAAGCTCGTACGCTGGCGCAACGCCTCGCGCCCCGCGCCGATCTTGCCGTCACGCTGTCGCTCGCCGGCCGCACCGCCGCGCCGGCCGCGCAAGGTGTGCCGGTTCGCATAGGCGGCTTTGGTGGCGTCGCCGGGCTTAAGGATTATCTCCTCAAGGAGCGCATCGACGCGCTGATCGACGCCACGCATCCGTATGCCGACACCATTTCGGCCAACGCTGTCGCCGCCGCGCGCCACGTCAATGTTCCGTTCGTTGCGCTGCGACGGCCACCCTGGACGGCGGTTGCCGGCGACCGCTGGACCGACGTGACGGATGCCCGCGACGCGGTGCGTGCGTTGGGAAAAGAGTCCCGCCGCGTGCTGGTCGCGCTCGGCCGCCAGGAGCTCGCGCCGCTCACCGCCGCGCCGCAGCACTTTTATCTGATCCGTAGCGTCGATCCGGTCGATCCGCCGCTTACTCTGCCGCAGGCGGCCTACATCACCGCGCGCGGGCCGTTCGACGAAGCCGACGAGCGCGCCTTGTTGCTGGCGCACAAGATCGACGCCGTGATCGCCAAGAACAGCGGCGGCAGTGCGACTTACGGCAAGATCGCCGCGGCGCGCGCTTTGGGTATCGAGGTCATTCTGCTGCGTCGGCCGTCCGCGCCCGCGGCCGATGCCGTCGAGACGATCGAGGAGGTGATGGTCTGGCTCGATCATACGCTGACCTCGGCGGCGGCACGCGGCGTATAGACCAGGGGAGGGCGCCCGGCGCGCGTGATGATCCGCGTGTGGCGCGAGCCGACGATGATCAGCGTCGCCATGTCGGCGCGCGTTGCGTCCGCTTGTTCCAGCGTAACGATGTTTGTTTGTTCGTCGGCGCGCCCCGCAGCGCGGCCGAACACGACCGGCGTCGCCGCCGGCAGATGACGGCGCAGTCGCTCGAATGCCTTGCCGAGCTGCCACGGCCGCGCCCGCGACACCGGATTATAAAGCGCGATGACGAAGCCCGCGTCGGCCGCCGCGTCGAGCCGGCGTTCGATCAGCGCCCAGGGTTTGAGATTGTCGGACAGCGACATGGTGCAGAAATCGTGGCCGAGTGGCGCGCCGACCCGCGCCGCGACCGCCAGCATCGCCGTGATGCCGGGCACGACGGCGATATCGAGCGCACGAAAGCTTTCCGGCCCGGCTTCGATCGCCTCGCACACGGCCGCGGCCATGGCGAAGACGCCGGGATCGCCGCCGGACACGACGGCGACGCGAGCGCCTTGCGCGGCGTGGTCGAGCGCGGCTTTGGCGCGGGCTAATTCCTCGCGGTTGTCGGAGGCGTGGCGGCTCTGACCCGCGCGCGCCGGCACGCGGTCGAGATAAGAAGCGTAGCCGTAGAGCGCGTGCGCCTGCGCGAGCGCGTCAGCGGCTTCCGGCGTCAGATAGCGGGCGTCGCCCGGCCCCAATCCGACGACGGCGAGGTGACCGCTCACGGCTGCTGTCCCCAGCCCGGCACCAGTACCACGGCGAAATAGGGCGCTTCGTCGTCGAGCTTGGCCGCGAGCGGAATCATTTTTGCGTCGACCATGGTGCCGCGCTCGACATAGATGGCGCGCGGCAGCCGCCCGCTGGTCTCGAGCGCGCGGCGCAGTTTCGGCAGATGCCGCCCGACCTTCATCACCACCGCCGCGTCGGCGTCGCCGAGCCGGCGCGTCAGCTCGGCTTCCGGCAGCGTCGCCGGCAGCACGGTGAACACGTCGTCGCCCTGCGCGATCGGCGTACCCGCCGCTGACCAGCAGCCCGACATGCCGGTGACGCCGGCGATGATTTCGGTCGTAAAGCGGGGCGCCAGGCGGGCGTGGAGATGCATGTAGGAGCCGTAGAACAGCGGATCGCCTTCGCTGAGCACCGCGACCACGCGTCCGGCCGCGATGTGCGCGGCGATTTGCGCGGCGGCGGTATCGTAGAATTTGCAGATGGTCGCGCGGTAGCTCTCGCTGCACGACGGCAGTTCAGTCGTGACCGGATAAAGCAGTGGCAGCTCGATGACGCCGGCGCGCAGGTGCTGCGCCGCGATCGTGCGCGAATGGCTCGTGTTGCCGGCCTTGGCGAAGAACGCGACTACATCGGCTGCGTTGAGCGCGCGCACCGCCTTGAGCGTCATCAGCTCCGGATCGCCGGGCCCGACGCCGACGCCGATCAAGCGGCCCGCGCTCATAGGCCCGGCCTCGCCAGCGCGTTGATCGCCGCCGCAGTCATGGCGCTGCCGCCCATGCGCCCGCGCACGATCAGATAAGGCACGCCGCGCGGATCGGCGGCGAGCGCGTCCTTGGATTCCGCCGCGCCGACGAAGCCGACCGGTATGCCGAGGATCGCCGCCGGCTTCGGCGCGCCGGCGTCGATGAGATCGAGCAGGCGGAACAGCGCCGTCGGCGCATTGCCGATGGCGACCACGGCACCGCCGAGCCGGTCGCGCCACAGTTCGAGCGCCGCCGCCGAGCGCGTCGTGCCGAGCTTTTGCGCGAGCGCAGCGACGCGCGCATCGTTGAGCGTGCAGATCACCTCGTTGCGGGCCGGGAGCCGCGCGCGGGTGATGCCGTGCGCCACCATCTCGGCATCGCACAGAATCGGCGCCCCCGCGCTGAGCGCGCCGCGCGCCGCCGCGACCAGATTTGGTCCGAACACGATGTGCCGCGCCGCCTCGACGACACCGCAGGCGTGGATCATGCGCACGGCGACATCGGCCTCCTCAGCGGAGAAGCGCGACAGTTCCGCCTCGGCGCGGATGATGGCGAAGGACTTTTCGTAGATCGCCGCGCCGTCGCGCAGATAAGTTGACCGTTCAGAAGTGTTGCGTTCAGACATGACGGCGCTCCCGCATGGCGCTTGCGATCGCTTCCGTTAGCCGAATAGCGCCGACGGCCGCGAACGGCGTGTCGCGCGTCGTGCCGTCGGCGATAAGTGCGCAGCCGTTTGCCGTGCCGACAATGGTGAGTGCCGCGGGACCGGGATGGGCGCAGCCCTTGGCGCAGCCGGAAATGTGGATCGTTTCACCATCGGCCAGCGATGACGCGGCGGCTTCGGTAATCTCCGGCGCGACAGCGCGCGCGGCCATGTGGGCGGACGCGCAGCCCGGCGCGCCGGTACAGGCGACGACGCGCCGCCGTGGATCATTGGGACTTATAATGAAGCCGAGCCGCTTGGCGGCCGCGATGAAAGTTGCAACATCCGCAGGCTGGATACCGATCGCGAGCAGCACGCGCCCCGGCGCCGTGCGCATTCCGACCGCGCCTGCTGAGCGCGCTGCTTCGGTTAAATGTTCCAGCGCGGAAGCGTCGGTTTGGCCGAATGCCAAGCCGATGCCGCACGCGAATGATCCAATGCGCAACGGATGGATACCGACGGCGTCCGTTTCGCCGTCATGGCCGGAAGACGTGGATGCCCGGGACAAGCCCGGGCATGACGCGGGAGGTGTGTCGGCGATCATCAGATCAGTGATCGCCTCGTGAAAAGGCGTGGTCCCTTCGGCGTTCACAATATCGCGCGTCCGTGCGCTACGGCCGCGTCGTGCCACCACCTCCAAAAGCCGGACGACAGCGTCGGCGGCGTTCGCAATCGCGACGGTGCCGAGCGAGACCACCCCGTCACGATCGCCGCCGAGACCGATACGCAGCGACCGGCCATCGTTATCAGTTTCGGCATCCAGCCGCACATCAGCTGAAACGGCGTCAAGGCCGAGCGCACCCCCGCCGTCTATCGCGATCGAAATTTTAGGCGCCAACCGTTCTGACAGTAAATTTGCAACCAACCGGTTGCGACAATCACGGGCAAGGGCGCCGGCGTCGAATATTTCTGCAGGGTCGATTCCGGCGAGCGGATTGGTCAGCACGGGAACGCCGTCGGCCGCGATGCCGAGTGCGGCGATCGTTTCGGCGAAGCGCGGCGCTGAGGCAGCGGTCAAACCGCGCACCTGGATGCTGCCGCGCGCGGTGATCTCGAGGACGCCGTTGCCGTGTTCGCGCCCGGCGGTGCATAGCGTGGTGAATGCTTCGAGTGGGATGGTGCCGTTCGGTAGCAATCGGACCAGAAGTCCATCGCCGGTCGGCATCGGTGAGGACAGCCTCGGGCACGCGCCGCGCTGTTCCCCTCCCCCTTGTGGGGAGGGGTTAGGGGTGGGGGTCGGGACGGATTGTGCAAGCGTCGCCGCCATCACACCGCCTCCCGCGCGCGCAGCGCTGCGAGGGCGGCGTCGATATCGTTGCGGCGCGGATGCCAGAAGCCGCGCCGCCGCGCCTCGTCGAGCCGCGCGGCGATTGCGGCGGCGGCCTGCGGGTTCTCGCGCAACAGAAAATCGCGCACGGTGGGGTCGGCTACGTAGGCGTCGTGCAATAGATCGAACAATTCGCCGGCGACGGCGTCGGTCGTTTGCGCGAAGGCGTAAAGCCGATCGACGGTCTCGGCGAATTCCGCGGCGCCGCGCGGGCCGTGGCGCAGTTGCCCGGCAATGAAGCGCGGATGGACGCGGCCCCGCACGATGCGGGCGAGCGCCGCCGAGAGCGTGCGCGCCCGCGGCCGCTGCGGATCGGTCGTATCGAGCATCACCAGATCGGCGGCGCGGCCCAGCAGCTTGGCTGCCGCGGCAAAGCCGCCGACGAACGCTGCGTCTTCCGCGCCGTCGAGGAGATCGCGGGCGGGGTCGTCGTTTGCATGGACGAGGAGATCGGCGGCGCCGACGCGTTGTGCGAATGCGCCGGGCGTCGCGGTGCCGTCACCCGCCGCGCCGCCATAGCTGTGCGAGGCGGCGGCGAGATAGGCGGCGCCGATTGTCGCGGCGCCGACATTGCGACCTAACAAATCTTCCACGCCGGAACCGTAGGCGCCGGGCGCCGTGCCGAAAATACGATCGAGCCGCGAACCCCCGTGCCACCCTCCCCCGCTTGCGGGGGAGGGAAGGGAGGGTGCCGCGCGTCTTGCGCCAGCCAGCGGGTTTTCATCATCGGCTTCGTCGCGCGCCGCGACGGCCTGCACCGCGGCGTCGATCAGCGCGATTTGCGCCGGGAAGAGATCGCGGAACAGCCCCGAGATCCGCCAGGTGACGTCGACGCGGGCGCGGCCGATGGCGGCGGGTGGCAGCACCTCGACGCCGGTGACGCGGCCACTCGAGTGGTCCCAGATTGGCCGGCAGCCCATCAGCGCAAAGCCTTGTGCAATTTCCTCGCCGCCGGTGCGCAAGGTGGCGCTGCCCCACAGGTCGATGACCACCGTGCGCAAATATTCGCCGTGGGTTTGCAGATGCGCGCTGACGATTTCGTCGGCGGCGAGGTGGCCGAGGTCCATCGCGGTCGGCGTCGGCAGCGTGCGCGGATCGGCGGTGAAGAGGTTGCGGCCGGTCGGCAGCACGTCGCGGCGGCCGCGTGTCGGCGAACCGGCCGGACCCGGCGCGACGCGGCGGCCGTCGAGCGCCGCGATGAGCGCCGCGCGTTCTGTCGCGGCGCTCGCATGCCACGCGGGATCGTCGGTCCCGGCCGGCAGGCGACCGTAAATATGCTGGCCGTCCTTGATGGCGAGGTCTTTCAGGTCGCACAGCCAGGCATCGATGCGGCGCAGCGCGTCGTCGGGTTCGAAGGTGCTTTCGACGCCGGCCTCGCGGGCGAGCCCAGTGCGTTGCGCCGTTTCAACAATAAGGCGCGCCAGGCGTTCGCGCCGGCGGCGGTCGAGGCCGTCGGCCTGGGCGTATTCGTCGATCAGCCGCTCGAGATCGCGGGCCTCGCCGGCAAGTCCGGCGTTCACGAGTGGCGGCGGCAGGTGGCCGATCGTCATTCCGGCGATGCGCCGCTTCGCCTGCGCCGCCTCGCCCGGATTGCTGACGATGAAAGGATAGATCACCGGCAGCGCGCCGGTGACGATTTCCGGAAAACATTCCGCGCTCAGCGCCACGGCCTTTCCGGGCAGCCATTCCAGCGTGCCGTGCGCGCCCATGTGCACGAGCGCATCCGCCCGCGCGACATGCCGCAGCCACAGGCCGAACGCCACCAGCGCATGCCGCGGCGGCAGCACCGGATCGTGATAGTCGGCGCGGCGTTCTTGCGCGTGGCCGCGATCGGGCGGCAGCGCGACCATGACGTTGCCGTAGGTTTGAACGCGGAAGCGGAAGGCGCCGTCGCGGCAATCCGGATCGTTTGCGGGCTCGCCCCAGGCTTTTCGCACGCGCGCGGCGGCCGTGGCCGGAATTTGGGCGAGCAGATTTTCATACTGCGCCAAGGGCAGCGCGGCATCTTCGGCGCCGGCGGCGAGCGCATCGAGCAATTCGCGCGATGTTGTTGGTGCGCCGGTCACGCCATAGCCGGCGGCGGCGAGATCGTCGAGCAAAGCGAGAACGCTTGCCGGCACATCGAGGCCGACTGCATAGCCGGTGCGGCCCGCGGCGCCGGGATAATCCGGCGACAGCACGGCGACGCGCCGTTCGCTGCGCGGCAAGGCACGCAGCCGCGCCAGCGCGGCGACGCGATCCGCAACCATCGCGACGCGGTCCGCTTCCGGCCGGCTCGCTAGCGCCGTGAAGGCGAGGCCATCTTCCGGCGGCAGCGGATCCTTGAAGGCGATCGTGCCGGCGAGGATGCGGCCATCGAGTTCGGGCAGCACGATGTGCATGGCGAGGTCGGCGGCGCCGAGCCCGCGCGCGCTGTCGCGCCAGGCGGTGCGCCGCGTCGTCGCGCTGACGACCTGCAGCACGGGAACGTCCGGTTCGTCGAGCGGTGTCGGCTCGCCGCCGCTGCCGGCGGCGAATGCGGTCATGGTGAGGATGATGGCGGGGTTGAGCCGCGCGAAAGCTCCGCGCAGGAAGGCGGCCACGTCGGCATCTTTCAGGCTCGTGACCACCAACGGCGCTGGTGCCAGGCCGCGCGCTGCGAGCGCAGCATACAGCGCATCGATTGCAGCGGCGTCGGCGGCCAAAAGCGTCGCGCGATAGAAGATGACCGGCACGACGGATTGTTTGGAAGGAAGCGAAACCATCAAACGATCGAGATCAACCGCTCCTTCGCCGGGCAAATAACCAGCGACGCGCGGCACCGGCTTCGGCTCGCCTGTTTGAAGCTGATAACCGGCATGGCCGGCGAGCCGGCGCAGCAAGGCGCGCAAGTTTTCCCTTCCGCCTTCGCGGAAGTAGTGGAGCAAAATCTCCAGCTCCGCCGGCGGCAGCGTCGATGCAGCGGCGAGGCGCGCGTCGTCGCGGTCCTCGCCGGGCAATATAGCAAGCGCGATGCCGCGCCGGCGCGCCGCGGCGGCGAGCTGTTCGATGCCGTATTTCCACCAGTCGAGCCCGCCCAGCAGCCGGACCACGATGACCTTGGCGTGCGCGCCGACCTTGTCGATCCACAGATCGACCGACATCGGATGGCGCAGATCGCGCAGATGCGCGAGGCGGACGCGCGGCAGCGCCGCGCGCTCGGCCTGCCAGGCGGCGGCGAGACCGGCAAGGTCGCTGTCGGCAAGAGACAGAACGACGATGTCGCCCGGCGTCTGGCCAAGATCGACCGCTTCGACGATATCGTCGAGACTGGTCGAACTGGTCGCGAGCAGATGCATCGCCGGGTCCGCTTTTGTTTGCTCAACCGGCGAGCGCGCGCGTCACCGCGCCGCGGTCGAGGCCTTTCAAGCCGATCACGACGAGGCGGCCTTCGCGCGCCTCAGTGGCGGTCCACGCCCGGTCGTATTGATGCGTCACCCGCGGGCCGACCGCCTGCACCATGAGGCGCATCGGCTTGCCGGCGACGGCGGCAAAACCTTTGACGCGCAGCACGTCGAACGCGTCGGCCAGTCCGGCGACGCGCTGCGCGAGCGCGGCAGGATCGCCGATCTCGCCGATCGGCACGACGAACGAATCGAAATCGTCGTGATCGTGGTCCAACTCGTCGTCGTGATGGGTGCGGCGGTTGGCGATGTCGTCCTCAGTGGCGATGCCGAGCCCGAGCAGCAGCGCCTGATCCACCTTGCCGTCGGCGGCGGTGATGACCTTCACGCTGCGCGGCAGCGCCTCGGCGATCGCGGCCAGCGCCTTTCGCATCCCGGCTTCGTCGATGAGATCGCGCTTGTTGAGCACGACGAGATCGGCGCAGGCGATCTGGTCCTCGAACACTTCCTCGACCGGATCGTCGTGGACGAGCGCGCTGTCGGCGGCGCGCTGCGCGGCCAGCGCCTCGAGGTCGGCGGCGACACGGCCGTCGGCCAGCGCCGCGCCGTCGACCACGACCACGACGCCGTCGACGGTGACGCGGTTCTTGATCGCAGGCCAATGGAACGCCTGCACCAAGGGCTTCGGCAGCGCGAGGCCGGACGTCTCGATGACGATGTGCTCGACCCCTTCGCGCGCCAGAATGGCGTCGAGCGCCGGCACGAATTCGTCGGCGACGGTGCAGCACAGGCAGCCATTGGCGAGTTCGACGATATTTTCCTCGGGGCAGGCGTCGTTGCCGCAACCCTTGAGAATCTCGCCGTCGATGCCGACGTCGCCGAACTCGTTGACGATGACCGCGAGGCGGCGGCCCTGCGCGTTGGCGATGACGTGGCGGATCAGCGTCGTCTTGCCGGCGCCGAGAAAGCCGGTGACGATGGTGCAGGGGATGCGCGCGAGGTTTGGGAGCGTGCCGCTCATGAATTTGTTCCTGGCTCGAGTTCTGAAAAATGGAGGGGCGGGACGCGCGCGATCAGGCCGCGCTTGAGCGGCGCCGGGCGTCCGCGCCACGGCAGAATGCCGTCGGCGGCGCCGGCGAGGAGCCGCGCGCCTTCGATCAGCGCGCCGGCGCAACTTTCATCGAGCCCGCCGAACACATAGGTCCAGGAGCCGTCGCAACGCATGGCGGCGCTCGGGCCGCGCGAGCAATTGGCGAGGCAGCGGATCGGCCGCACGTCGACTTCGGTGCCGGCGGCGGCTTGCGCCGTCGCGGCGGCGAGGATGGCGCCGGGGCGCGGCTCGTCGTCGGGTTCGCTGCCTGATTCGCTGCTCGAGTCCGCTGGCCGCCTGCAGGTGACGCAGACATAGATGGTCGGCGGTGCTCCGGCTTCCGTGCGGCCGGCGATCGGCATGTCGTCGGGCGGGGTCATCGCGGCGGCCTCATACCTGCTCCCCCAGCGGCCGGTCGAGCCGCTGCCAGCGATAGATGAGAAACGACAGCGCCCAGCTCGCGATAAACACGGCGATGACGAGATAGCCGAAATTGGCGAGGCCGTCGTTGAGATCGCCGACCCCGCCCCAGAACGCGCCTTCGAGGCCGAGTTTGTCGGCGATCAGGCCCAGCGCCTCGATGCCGCCGATCATCACCGCGACCACGACCGAAATCGCGGTGATGGTGAGATTGTACCAGATCTTGCGGATCGGGTTGAGGAACGCCCAGCCATAGGCGCCGACCATCAGCACGCTGTCGGTGGTGTCGATCAGCGTCATCCCCGCCATGAACAGCGCCGGAAAGATCATCACGGTGCCGAAGTGCAGACCGCCGGACACTTGCGCGGCGGCGACGGTGAACAGGCTGATCTCGGTTGCGGTGTCGAAGCCGAGCCCGAACAGAAAACCGACTGGGAACATCTGCCAGCTGCGCGTCACCATGCGGAACAGCGGCCGGAACAGCCGCGACAGCAGCCCGCGGCCGGACAGGAGGAGATCAAGCTCCTGCTCGGCGACCGGCTCGCCGCGCCGCGCGCGGCGAAAGCTCTGCCAGACGTGGCGCAGAATGATGAGATTGATGATTGCGATGGCGAGCAGAAAGAACGCCGAGGCGGCGGTGCCGACGATGCTGCCGATCGCCTTGAACTCATGAAAATGCTCGCGCAGCATATTCGCCGCGCCGGCGATCGCCGCGACCGCGATCATGACGGCGAGCGAGTGGCCGAGCGAGAAGAACAGGCCGGCCGAGAACGGCCGCTTGCCTTCCTGCATCAGCTTGCGCACGACATTGTCGATCGAGGCGATGTGGTCGGCGTCGACCGCGTGGCGCAGCCCGAGCACGTAGGCGAGCACGGCGGTGCCGATCAGGGTCGGCCGGCCCGCGAGCGCCAGTACCGCCCAGGTCCAGACGACGACATTGACGATGACGAGAACACCATAGAGCGCGGCAACCTTGGCGCGCTGATCGGTCGAACTATCGTCGACCGCGGACGTCAGAATGCCGAACACGAAAAGCCCTCGCCTGGCCTGCCGTCGGCGCGAGCGAGGACCAAAAGGCCGCGGCCTTTTGGATCATCCACCGGTACACCCCGACCAGTGTTTGTCGCGTCGACCCGTGTGACGGCAGGTCTCCTGGCTCGCGGATCGTCGCCTGGTCCCGCCTTCCCGGAGCGTCTGCCGCTCCAGTGGCATTTTCGGACCAGACTACCCGCTCACAGTTGCGGGGGCAGCTGCGGATTGGGGAACTTCTCCCGCACCGCATTCCCTTTTCACCCTCTCGCGAGGGAACCGTCGTGGCGCGTACTTAGCGGGCAGGGCGGGGGATTTGTCAATCGGGCGGGGGGCCGTCATTCCGGGGCGCCGCGCAGCGGCGAGCCCGGAATCCATAACCCCAGTGCGGAGAGTATGGATTCCGGGCTCCTCGCTTCGCGAGGCCCCGGAATGACGAAGGTGGCTCGGCGCTACGCCGCGCCGCCCAACATCCCCTCCGGCCCGCGGCCGATGGCGGCGACGCCGGTGCGGGAGACTTCGACCAGGCCGAGCGGCAGCATCAAATTGACGAAAGAGTCGATCTTGTCGGTCGCGCCGGTGATCTCGAACACGAAGCTTTCGGTGGTGGCGTCGATGACGCGGGCGCGGAAGGCGTCGGCGAGGCGCAGCGCCTCCATGCGGTGCTCGCCCTTGCCGCGCACCTTGACCATGGCGAGCTCGCGCTGCAGCGCCGGCCCGCCGGTCGTCAGGTCGATGACGCGGTGCACCGGCACCAGGCGGTCGAGCTGGTTCTTGATCTGCTCGATCACCATCGGTGTGCCGCGGGTGACGATGGTGATGCGCGAGAGGTGGTTCTCGTGCTCGGTCTCGGACACGGTGAGCGAATCGATGTTGTAGCCGCGGCCCGAGAACAGACCGATCACACGCGCGAGCACGCCGGGCTCGTTGTCGACCAGAACGCACAGCGTGCGGGCCTCGATGCCTTGGGCGATCGACGCGGCGGGGTAGTGGGAGGTGGCAGTGGTGGCGTTCACGTTAATTCTCCTCGGCGCGTCTCGTAAACCCTCTCCCGTCCCGGGAGAGGACGGCGAGCGGAGCGAGCCGGGTGAGGGTCCGTGCGCCGCGGATGAAGGCCCTCACCCGCTCCCTCGCTGCGCTCGGGAGCGACCTCTCCCGGGGACGGGAGAGGGGATTCTTCACACCATCACCTTGCCTTCTTCGGTGATGGCTTCCTCGATGCTGATCGCGGCGTCGCCGAGCAGCATCTCGTTGTGGGCGCGGCCCGACGGGATCATCGGGAAGCAGTTCTCCGCCGGATCGACCACGCAGTCGAACAAAACGGGCTTCTTCACCTCGATCATCTCGCGGATCTTCTCGTCGAGCTCGCCCGGATGCTCGCAGCGGATGCCGTGGCAGTGATAAGCCTCGGCGAGCTTGACGAAGTCGGGCAGCGCTTCCGAGTAGGAGTGCGAGTAGCGGCCGCCGTGCAAGAGTTCCTGCCACTGCCGCACCATGCCCATGTAGCGGTTGTTGAGGATGAAGATCTTGATCGGCAGGTCGTACTGCACCGCCGTCGACATCTCCTGCATGGTCATCAGCACCGAGGCCTCGCCGGCGATGTCGACGACGAGCGAGCCCGGGTGCGCGAGCTGCACCCCGACCGCGGCCGGCAGGCCATAGCCCATGGTGCCGAGGCCGCCGGAGGTCATCCAGCGGTTCGGCTCCTGGAACGGGAACAGCTGCGCCGCCCACATCTGATGCTGGCCGACTTCGGTGGTGATGTAGGTGTCGTGGTTCTTGGTCGCCTCGTAGAGCCGCTGGATGGCGTATTGCGGCTTGATGATTTCGTTGGAGTTGCGGTAGGCGAGCGAATTCCTCGCGCGCCAGCCGTCGATCTCGCCCCACCAGGTCTGCAGCGCCTTCTTGTCCGGCACGATCGCGCTCGCGCGCCACAGCCGCACCATGTCCTCGAGCACGTGGGCGCAATCGCCGACGATGCCGAGGTCGACCTTGACGTTCTTGTTGATCGAGGACGGATCGATGTCGATGTGGATCTTCTTCGAGCCCGGCGCGAAGGCGTCGAGCCGGCCGGTGATGCGGTCGTCGAAGCGGGAGCCGACGGCGATCATCAGGTCGCAATCGTGCATCGCCCAGTTGGCCTCCCAGGTGCCGTGCATGCCGAGCATGCCGAGCCATTGGCGGTCGGCGGCCGGGAAGGCGCCGAGCCCCATCAACGTCGAGGTGATCGGAAAGCCGGTGAGCTTGACCAGTTCGCGCAGCAGGTCGCTCGCGGCGCGGCCGGAATTGATCACGCCGCCGCCGGTATAAAACAGCGGCCGCTTGGCGGCGGCCATCATGTCGATCGCCTGCTTGATCTTGTCGAGGTCGCCCTTGACCTTGGGGTGGTAGCCGCGGTGCTGGAACTCCTTGGGCTTGAAGTAATGGCCCTTGGCGAACTGCACGTCCTTCGGAATATCGACCACGACGGGGCCCGGCCGCCCGCTCGCGGCGATATGGAACGCCTCGTGCAGCACGCGCGGCAAATCCTCGACGCTCTTGACCAGATAATTGTATTTGGTGCACGGCCGCGTGATGCCGACGGTGTCGCATTCCTGGAAGGCGTCGTTGCCGATCAGATGCGTCGGCACCTGCCCGGTGAGGACGACGATCGGGATCGAATCGCACAGCGCGTCGGTGAGGCCGGTGACGGCGTTGGTGGCGCCCGGCCCCGACGTGACGAGGACGGCGCCGACCTTGCCGGTCGAGCGCGCATAGCCTTCGGCGGCGTGCACCGCGCCCTGCTCGTGCCGCACCAGGATGTGCTGCACTTTGTCCTGTTGAAACAAGGCGTCGTAGATCGGCAGCACCGCGCCGCCGGGATAGCCGAACAGGTGCTCGACACCTTGATCGGCGAGCGCCGCTATCACCATTTCCGCGCCGGTCATCTCTGTCATGGCTCGCTCCGCTTCGTCGTCTGCGTTGGCAGTCGGATTTCGTCTGTGTGTTTCGGGGCTTATGCGTTTCAGGGTTTGGAAAATAAAAAAGGGGCCTGTGAGAGCCCCTGTCCTAGCGCACCGCCACGTTTCGCGGGTGGGATCATCCACCCCCGGCGGTGCGCCTTCCTACGAGAACCAGCGTCGTTGCAATGACGTGAAACACGGATCTGTCCTGGGTATTCGCCCTGACGGGCGCTCTGCGGCGCTTTTTATAAGCATTGTGGCAAAGTCCGTCAAGTCGAATGCGGCCGGAATTTGGCGCGATGCCGTCCATGCCGCTTCAAACACGCGTTTGAAATCGACGGGGCGGGCAAAACCGCAATCATTAACGATCCTCGCGTGCCATGGCGCAGCCGCGATTTAGCGCGGCCGCCGTCAGCAAATCGCCCGCGCGCCTTGCTTTGTTGCACCAAGCCGCCGGCCCGGCACCGCGCTTTTGAACACCAGGCCCAGCAGGCGTTTTTCTCCGTGGGAGGGGAATATGGTTGCCGAAGCGCTACTGCTCGCATCCTGCCGCCGCGGCGCGCTCGGCCTCGCCGCCGCGCTTGCACTCATGGCCGGCCTCGCGGCGCCGGCCGCGGCCTCGCAGCCGCCGGCCGCCGGCACGCACACGACCGATTCCATTCTGAAATGGGTCAACGCCTACCGCAGCAAGCCCGAGCCCAACGGCGTCCCGGTGCTGGTGCATATCCTCAGCGACATGCAGGCCTTCAAGGACGCCGAAACGTCGGGCGCCTATGTCGGCTTCATCGCCGGCGTCATCGGCGCCAATCCCGACCGCGCCGAGGCGCTCATTACCAAAATGCTCACCATCGCGCCGGCGGATCAATGGGTGCTGGTGCGCGCCATCGCCTATTCCGGGCTGCCGAACTGGAAGAGTTTGCTGCGGACGTTCGCCGACCGGCTGCCGACGCGGCGCGCCATGATCGACAAATACCTCGCCGGCAAGCTGCCGACGCTCGACCAGATCGCGTTTCAGCCGGAAAAGCCGGGCATGCTCGACAAGATCAAGGTGGCGTTGAAGATCGACAGCGACCGCAAGAAGCCGGTCGAGTTGTCGCCGAGCCCCGAGCTGATCGACATTCTGTGGGGCTATTACCTCGCGACCGGCTCCTATCCGCCGATCCACAGCATCATCAAGTTTCTGCCGCTTTCCAACGACAAGGACAGCGTCGATAATCTCACCGCCGGCAGCGCCGCCAAGTTCACGCTCGCCAGCAACGCGGTGCGCGACCTCACGCTGCTCGGCATGCTGCGATACGCCGCCAAGCACGAGCCGAAGGAGGTGGTCGCGGTGCTCAACGGCGTGATCGAAACCGCCGAGGACGTCGACACCGCGCGCATGCGCAAGGAATCGCTCGCCGCGATCGAGGAGCTCAAGCAGAAAGGCCCGAACTCGAAGCGCGATCTGACCGGCTGGGGCCAGGTCGGCGAAGGTGCCCTGTCGATGGGCTGCGTCGTCGCCGCGGCGACCGGGCAGATCGAACTCGGCATACCCTGCGTGATCGGCGGCGCGGCGTATTCCGCGGGGATGCAGTATATTTCGCATTAGGGCGTGGATTCATAGACGCGCCGGCGTTTCCTTAGGTTTCGGCAGAGGGCCGTGCCCGTAACTTGTTTCGCAAAGGGACGGTTGCACGTCTTCGCCTCTGAACAACCCGCCTGCGGTTTCGGAAAGCCCCTCCTGTTGGTCACGCCTTCCCAGTGTTCGTAGGGGCGCCTATCGTTAATCGCTATGATTTACATCAAGATATAGCGATTTAGGCGATCTTAATGAGAAGTGATCCGGGGAACGCCACGGCAGGAAAGGTCGAGTTATGACAACCTCGAAGACGATCGCGGCCCTGCTCGGCCCCACTCTCATCGCAAGCGGCGCGTCCATCCTTCTCAACCTCGACGCCTGGCCGGGCATGGTCGATCAAGCCTTCCACAACCCGGGGCTGGTCTTCGTGTCGGGTTATCCCTTATTCGTTGCGGGGCTTGCGATTGTGTATTTTCACAATCAGTGGAAGGGCGGTTGGCCGGTGGTGGTGACCGTGCTGGGGTGGCTTGCAGTTTTCGGCGGCCTTATACGAATACTTTTTCCGACGCGGCTGGCCGAAATCGCGACGAGAGCCGTCCAAACCGCCGGCGTGATGCCCATAGCTGCGCTTCTGATTTTAGTAATTGGCGCATTCCTGTCGTTCAAAGCGTACAGGCGAGAATGAGCATCAAACCGTGGATCATCGACTTCGATTTATGAGTACGCGCCCCACGCACTCGGCGGCGAAAAAAAATAAACCGGCCGCCGCCGTGACGGCGGCCGGCCGGCCTCAGCTTCGAACAACAATTCGGAACGACGCGTCAGTTCGGACGGCAGTGGCCGTGCGGACCGCGATGCCAGCCGCGGCCGCAGCCGCCGCGGACCTGGGTCACGTCGCCGGAATGAGCGGCCATTTGGGAGATCGCCTGGCCGCTGGCCGGAGCCGCCGAAGCGCCCGCCATTCCGATGAGGCTCAGTCCGCCGGCCAATACGGTCGCGATAACGAGAATGCGCATGTCGAATCCCTCCCTTGCATGCGGGCAGCAATCTGACATTGAAATTTTACACGGTAAAGACGCCTTGCGCTGTGACGGCGCAATTCGGCTTGCGGCCGTAATTTCGATAGCGCCGTCACGCCGTCATCCTGAGGTGCCCGCGCTTTGCGCGGGCACCTCAGGATGACGCACAGCCTCGACGCTGCGCGTGCAATGACGAGGCGATGGGTCAGCATCAGCGTCGTTTGATATTAGTCCGCCAACTGCCGCAGCTGCGCCTCGACGGCCGCGAGCGCGTTGTCCGGCGCGACCCAGGCGAACTCCGGCAGCTGATTGCGGAACCAGGTGGCCTGCCGCTTGGTGTATTGCCGGGTGTCGCGCTTGCCGCCCTCGATCGCTTCCGCGAGCGTGATCTCGTCGGCGAAATGCCGGATCAGCCACGGCACGCCGTGCGCCTTCATCGCCGGCAGCGCGGGATCGAGGCCGCGCTGCGCCAGCGCGTGAACCTCCTCCATCGCGCCGGCGGCCATCATGGCCTCGAACCGCTCGTCGATGCGGCGATGCAGGGTCTCGCGCTCGGGGGCGAGAAAGATTTTGGCCGCGCGCGCGGCATCGAGGCCGGCCGGCCGGTTTTCCGCATGCCACTCCAGCAGCGAACGGCCGGTGGCCAAAACCACTTCGAGCGCGCGGGTGATGCGGGAGCGATCGCCGGGCATCAGGCGGGCCGCCGCGACCGGGTCATGCCGTTTCAATTCGCCGTGCAGCGCGGCGACACCCTCGGCCGCGAGCCGCGCCCGCACCGCTTCGCGCACCTCGGCCGGAACGGGCGGCACCGCGGCGATGCCCTGCGTCAACGCCTTGAAATAAAGCCCGGTGCCGCCGACGACGATCGCGGCGCGCCCGTAGCGTTTGGTCGTTGCGAGCGTCGCCGCGGCGTCCGTGCACCAGCGGCCGACGGAATAATTCTCCGCCGCATCGATGCGGCCGTAGAGCCGGTGCGGCGCCTGGCGCTCCTCCGCCGGCGAGGGCCGCGCCGTGATGATGCGCAGGTCGCGATAGACCTGCATGGAATCGGCGTTGATGATGACGCCGCCGAGTTTTTCGGCGAGCGCCAGCGCCAACGCCGATTTGCCGCTCGCCGTCGGGCCGGCAATGAGGATGGTCGCGGGTTCGCTCACGGGCTTGACGTAATGTGTCTTTATGGGAATGAAAACCCGAACACGACACGCGCTGCTCTTGCAGCCGCGCTCGTTTCCACGGAGTGAAGCCACTTGACCCTGATCAAACCCTTCCGCGCGTTGCGGCCGGCGCCGGGACGCGCCGCCGAAGTATTGGCGCCGCCCTACGACGTTCTTTCGAGCGCGGAGGCGCGCGAGCGCGCCAAGGGCAAGCCGTGGAGTTTTCTGCATGTCTCCAAGGCGGAGATCGATCTGCCGCCCGCGACCGATCCTTATGACCCAGCGGTCTACGCCAAGGCCGCCGAGAATCTGCGGCGCATGATCGAGGCCGGCGTGCTCGTGCGCGACGCCAAGGCTTGTTACTACGTCTACCGGCTGACTTGGCGCGGCCATGTCGAAACCGGGTTCGCGGCGGTCGCCTCGATCGCCGATTACGCCTCTAACCGCATCCGCAAGCACGAACTGACCACCCACGCCAAGGAAGACGACCGCGTCCGCCAGATCGAGGCGGTCAACGCGCAGACCGGGCCGGTCATGCTCGCTTACCCGACCGCGCCGCAGATCGACGCCTTGCTGGCGAGCGCCGCCGCCGGTCCGCCCGCGGTCGATGTGACCGCCGACGACAATGTGCGCCATCAGCTCTGGGTCGTCGCCGACGACGCCACCGTCGCCGCGCTCACCGCCGCGGTCGACGCCTTGCCCGCGCTCTACATCGCCGACGGCCACCACCGCTCGGCGGCGGCGTTGCGGGTGGCGCAGGCCCGCGGCGGCGAGGGCGCGCACAGCTATTTTCTTGCGGTGCTGCTGCCGCAGCAACAAATGACCATTCTCGATTACAATCGCGTGCTGCGCGATCTCAACGGTCATACGCCTGAGCAAATTTTGAGCGAGCTCGCACGCCGCTTCTCCGTCGCACCGAGCGATCAGCCGGTGCGGCCGGCGGCGGCGGACGAAGTCGGCATGGTGCTCGGCGGCCGCTGGTACCGGCTGACGCTGCGTCCCGAACTCGCCGCCGCGGCGGCCAAGAGCACCGACCCGGTCGCCAGGCTTCCGGTCACGCTGGTCGCGCAAAACATCATCGAGCCGATCTTCGGCGTCACCGATCCGCGCCGCGACAAGCGCATCGACTTCGTCGGCGGCGGCCGCGGCCTCGAGGAGTTGGAGCGGCTGGTCGCGTCGGGTCGGATGGCGGCCGCGTTCGCGCTCTACCCGACGCAGATGAGCGACCTCATGGCCGTCGCCGACGCCGGCGCGATCATGCCGCCGAAATCGACCTGGTTCGAACCCAAACTCGCCGACGGCATGGCCAGCCACGTGCTGGATTGAAGTTGGCGAAATAGCGAATAGCGAATAGCGAATGGTGGGCGGCGACCATCCACTTTTCGCTACTCGCCATTCGCTACTCGCCACTCGCCCGCTACGGCGCAAAATGCAGCCGCAACTTGGAGACGCCGGCGGTGAGGTCGAGGCCGGTGTTGGCTTCGACCGAGAGGGGCTGCAGCGCGATCGAGCGGTGCGAGCCGCCGACGAGCGCGTTGGCGCCAAGCCCCGCTCCGACGGCGACATCGGCGCTGGCGCCGACATAAGTGCCCGCGAGCGCGCCGCGGACGCGGTTGCTCACCGGCGCGAGCACGGCCCACACCATGCGGCCGCCGCGGTTGAAGCCGATCGCCGCGCCGACAATGGTGAAGCTGCCGAAATAGGTTTCCGGCGGAAATGGCCCGTCGGGCGTGTAGGTGCAGGACAGCCGTTGCCGCTCGATGACGAGGAGCCCGACCGACGGCGCCAGATTGCAGCGCAGCGTGCCCACTTTGGCGCGGTCGGCTGACGCAGTTTCGACCGCCGCAATCACCGCGATCATCGACAGGACGAGAGACAAAGCGCGTTTCATCAAATTCTCCCCGCAATGCGCGAAATGCGCAGATCGGCAACACATCGAGGCGTGTCTACGCGAACCGATGCGTCACCTCAAGAACGTCCTGCTGCCGGATTTTTGCCCCGCAAAATTTGACCCCAGCAATCGACCCGCGAAAAGTTCGCTGCAAAGGACTTGCCGCGAAGACTTCGTCGCAAAGACTCCGTCGTAAAGACGCGCCGGAAGGAAAAAGGTTCCGCCGGAATCAGGAGCCCCAGGACGCACCGGCCGAAGCCGGACATCCTGGGGCTCATTGTCCGGGTGCGGGGGCGACGTTGCACCCGGCCAATGACGTAAAGCTACGCCGTGTTTCGCGCCGTGCCGAGTTACAAATTTGTAAGAATGGAACTTTTTTACAAATATGAAATATCGACGGCGTCGCCAGTAGTAATATAATCTTCTTCCTGACAGCCGATGGTAGCGGAGCGAACCAACATGACTGCAGCCAACACGACGGCGACCAAGACGCAGGAAGCCCTGGTGGGCGGCCAGTTCGGCGCGCGCGCGGCCGCCTATCTCGGCAGCGCCGTGCATGCGCAGGGGGCCGATCTGGAGGCGCTGGCCGCGCTGGTGCAGGGCGCAAGCGCGGCGCGCGTGCTCGATCTCGGCTGCGGCGGCGGCCACGTCAGCTATCACGTGGCGCCGCACGTGCATGAGGTCGTCGCTTACGATCTTTCGCCCGAAATGCTCGAGGTGGTCGCGCGCGCGGCGGCGGAGCGGGGCCTCGGCAACATCGTGACCCGCCAGGGCGTGGCGGAACTTTTGCCGTTCGCGGACGCCAGCTTCGATTTTGTCATGAGCCGCTTCAGCGCGCACCATTGGCGCGATCTCGACGCCGGACTGCGCGAGGCCGCGCGCGTGCTCGAGCCGGGCGGCACTGCCGCTTTCGTCGATTGCATCTCGCCGGGGCCGCCGTTGTTGGACACTTTCTTCCAGGCGATCGAAATGCTGCGCGATCCCTCGCATGTGCGCGACTATTCGCGCGCCGAATGGGACGCGGCGATCACGCGCGCCGGCCTAGTGCTCGGGCCCGCGAGCCAGCATCGTCTGCGCATGCACTTCCCGGTGTGGATCGAACGCATGCAGACCCCCAAGGTGCAGAGCGACGCCATCCGCGCCCTGCAGGCCGCCATGTCCGAGACCGTCACCACATATTTCGACATCGGACCCGACGGCAGCTTCGATCTGGACGTGGCGTTCATGCAGGCGGCGAAGGCAGCGCGCTGAATTTTCGCCGCCCGCGAGACGAGGAAACGGACCCGGCCGGAAGACCGAACCGGCGCAAACCGAGAGCCGCGTTGGGGCGGCCGTTGTCCCGGCCGGGTGTGTTTAACGGGGCTTGGAAGTCAGGGCTGCGGACGGCTGGCGGGAAAACGTGGTAAGGAGATATTTGGCGCTCGGAGGATGGGGCAGAGCATGCCGCGATACTATTTCAGTCTCGATGACGGCAAGTTCCTGGACGACGTGGATGGAACGCACCTATCCGATCGGGCGGCGGCTCTCCTGCATGCCGAGAAGCTTGCGCGCGACCTGGTCAAGCGATACGGCAGCGACCGCAATTGGTGGCGGGTGAGAAGCGTGGTCGTTGTCGATGAGCGCGCCCATACCGTCTGCACGGTGCCGCTGCGGGGCGTCAACGCCAGATAACGCTCACCGACCCGCGGTGCCGGTCAATCGGTTTCGGCGGGCGTTGCCAGCACGCTGTCCGCGGTCGTGGCGTGCCGCCGTGTCAATTCCTGCTGCAGCCCTTTTGCTTCCTCTTCCATTCCCATCCAGCGCAATTTGCGAATGAGCTTGATCATCTCGTTCGGCGCCTTGTCTGTTGACGAGGTATCAGAGGCATCAGGGGGCGTTTGTTGTTGTTGTTGTTCGGACCGCATTTCCATGGACGTTTCTCCAGTACTTTGTTCTTGATTGCGCCATGGACGACACCACGACGGAGCTTGCCGCGATGGAGCGCACCACGGCAGTATTCCCTTCGCGCCGATTCGCCGGCACAAGCTGGCTAGTTTTCACCTCTTGGCCTTGCTTCGCAAGCCACTGGCAGTGCACCGCAACATGCAACAAGCGCGCCGCAACATGACGCCGGCTCGGCGTCACTTGCGGCCGGAATTGACGCGTTATGGTATTGTCAACATTGAATTGGCTGTGACCCTGATTTTACAATTTGTGATTTTGCCATCGAATTTTCCGGAATCTTGACGTTCACAGAGAGGCCCGGCATTTGACGAAAAACTCTCACCGATGAAACTTATGTCCGGCGGACAGGGATGCGATGTACGATAACACCAAGAGCGGGCCTATGTCTGCCAACAGGACGCCGATCGGGCGGGTTATCGTTTGCCGATTTTTTGTCGCTATTGCACGCGGCCGCGCGGATGAAATCTACTCGGCGACCCAGCCGCAGCTCAATCAGGCGTCGATCTCGCGGCCGCGGCATGATCTGTTCCGCATTCAGGTCTGTCTCTAGAGAAGCCGCAGATGGTCATTTCTAAATCCGCGCCATTATTCTTTATTCTTCCAAGGTTGCGCATTGAGACTCCTGACTTGGGTGAGACCTTGTTCCATCATTTTAAGCCCGTCATCAGCGAGTTGCTTACTTGCAGCACTCCCAGGTGCGGCACGGGACAGGATGATTGATTGTAGGCCCTTCAGCGCCGTATTCGTCGCATAAAGGTAGGCTGCATCTAGTTCGGGCACAGGGCCCGGAGGTAGCGGGGGAGGGGCGGTTCCTGTGAGTATGGCTACGACCGCTTGGTTTAGCGACATGCCTGTCGACATAAGATAACCGACATACGATGGGAGTAGAACTCCTCTCCAGACTACAACTACCGATGGGTGTGAACCTCCTCGGCCTCCTCCACCTCCTCCGCCCGCCTGCGTCAGGCAGGCGGACGGGGTCGGCTGAATGAAGATGCCGAAGGCGCTAGGGAGGTAGCCGACGGGGATCGTGGCAATCACCGTATTCGTGGCCGTAGCGATCACCGACACGGTGGGCAGACCATAATCCGCGACATAGACGTTGCTGCCGTCCGGGGTGACTGCCACACCGGTACCCTCGGATCCACCGTTCGGGTTGAGTGGGATCGTGGCGGTCACGGTATTCGTCGCCGTGGCGATCACCGACGCGGTGCCGCTGAATTGGTTGACGACATAGACCTTGCTACCATCCGGGGTGACCGCCAAACCGAAGGGCACATAACCGACTGTGATCGGCTGGCCGATCACAGTATTGGTCGCCGTGGCGATCACCGACACGCTGTTGAGTCCGATTGCCACATAGACCTTGCTGCCGTCCGGGGTGACCGCCACGCCGATGGGAGAACCAGGGACGTCGATCGTGGCGGTCACCAAATTCGTCGCCGTGTCGATCACTGACACGGTGTCTGAGTTTAAGTTCGCGACGTAGACCTTGCTGCCGTCCGGGGAAACCGCCACGCCTTGTGGCACGGAGCCGACGGGGATCGTGGCGCTCACCGCATTGGTCGTCGTGTCGATCACCGACACGGTGTTGGGGCTGTTGGTGGCGTCGTTTCCGCCGTTGGTGACATAGACCTTGCTGCCGTCCGGGGTGACCGCCGCGCTTTGTGGCCCGGTGCCGACGGGGATCGTGGCAATCACCGTATTGGCGGCCGTAGCGATCACCGACACGGTGCTGTCGCCGACGTTTGTCACATAGACCTTGCTGCCGTCCGGGCTGACCCCCACGCCTTGTGGCCCGGAGCCGACCGGGATCGTGGCGCACACCGCATTGGTCGTCGTGGCGATCACCGACACGGTATTGGACGTGAAGTTCGCGATGTAGGCGTTTTGTGCGAAGCATTGCGTGCTGCCGAGAAGACCGGCAAAGGCAAAGGCCGCTATCGCAAGCAGCCCGCAAGTGCGAGGCTTCATGTGATCCTCCCAGGCGGCGGATCGGATTTCACTGACGCCGCGCAAAGTCCAATCTGCGCGATCGTGAGCAATGCGGTCCGACATTCCCTACGGAACAAGAAATATAGCATTGTGGCGGCACACGCGAAAGCTGAAATATGCCGTCCGCAAAGCTTCTGCGGTTGGACGCAACTCCAACCATTTGCGAGCGCCGAATTTCGGCATTTTCCTCATCTGGTGCTGAATGTGAGTATGCCGATTGTGTGGTTTTATCCCAGCGCGTCGAGCGCAATAGCGAAGCGTAATCAGCCGTTTATGCCTCCTGCTCGGGAGGTTCTCACGCGGATTACGATGCTTATTGGAGGAATTGTCACCTCTTTATGAAACTCCTTTCCGGCGGACAATCCGGCGTCGACCGTGCCGCGCTCGACGTGGTGGTCGGGCGCGGGCTTGCCTATGGCGGCTGGTGTCCGCGGGGCGGCTGGGCCGAGGACTTTCCTGAACCGCCCGGAGTGTTGGCGAAATATCCGAACCTCAAGGAGACGCCGCTCGCCGATCCGGCGCAACGGACGGAATGGAATGTGCGCGACGCCGATGCGTGTCTGATCATCGTCGATGCCGGCGGATTGCCGGTCTCCAAAGGCACGGCGCTCGCGAGCGAACTTGTGCGGCTTTGCGGCAAGCCGCTTTTGATCGCCGATTTGAGCCAACCGGATAGCCTCGAACGCGCGGCGCATTGGCTGCGTGAACAGCGTGCGGCGTTCGATCCCGACTTCGCGCTGGCGGTCGGCGGTCCGCGCGAGAGCGAAGCGCCCGGCATTTATGCGTGCGCCGTTACCTTCATCCGCGCGCTGCTCGCCGTGCAGCCGGATTAGCCGGCTCCATCCGCGGCGCGTGCGGGCCGCACGATCGTCACCGAACAGGGCGCTTCGGCGGCGACTTTCGCCGACACGCTGCCGAGCAGATCGCGCAGCAACGAGTTTTGCCGCGCGCCGATGACGATATGGTCGACATGATTGGCGGCGACGAATTCGAGGATGGCGTTGGCCGGATTGACGGCATCGAGGACGTGCGCGGACAGCCGGTGCTCCTCGAGCTGCAACGGCTCGGCCCAATGCCGCAGCGCCACCAGGCGGTCGATGCGCTTGCTGTGGCCGTGTTCGTCCAAGTCGAAGTCGAGCGCGACCAGGGCCTGCTTGAGGACATTGAGGCAGGCGAGCCGCGCCGACGGCAGCGTGGCGAGGATGCGTTGCGCGGTGACGCGCAGCGCGTCGTTGAGCGGCGCCGAGCCCTCCGACAAGTCGACGGCGACCGCGACGATCGGCGCCGATGCGATCTGGGCCGCCGTGGCCGGCCGCGCGATCGATTTCGCGATGTCCTTGTTGAAGCGCCGCCGCAGCACGATGCGCAGCGGGTCGCGGTCGAGCCGCTCGGACCGTTTGGTCAGCTTGACCTGATCGGGGTGGCTCAGATCGAACGCAATCTGCGCCGCGGTCGGATAGCGCCACGCCGGCTCGATCTCGATGCAGCGCAGGACGACCTCCTGCAGCCAGGGCGGATAGTCCGGCCGCAACCGGCGCGGCGGCACCGGATCACGCCATAAGCGCCGGCGCATGCCGCCCATCGACTCGCTTTCACCGAACGGGCGCACGCCGGTCGAAAAGAAGAACAACAGCACACCGAGCGCGAACAGATCGCTGCGCGGATCGTTGCGGACGCCGAGCAACTGTTCGGGCGAGATGTAGGGCGCGGTGCCGAACGGCACCCGGAATTCTTCCAGCATCAAATCCGGAAGACGATCGTGATGCGACAAGCCGTAATCGAGCAGCACGGCCTCGCCCGACGGGCGGAACATGATGTTGCTCGGCTTGACGTCGAGATGAATGACGTTCTGGCGGTGCAGGTCGTTCAACGCGGCGGCGATCTTGACGCCGATGTCGGCCACTTCCGCATAGGGCAATGGCAGCTCAGGGAGCCGCCGATAGAGCGACGCGCCGGGGATTTGCTCCATCACGATATAGGGCTGCACGCGAAAATCGCCGACGGCGAAGAATTTCGGCACATGCGCGCCGGACAGGCGCGGCATGATCATTTGTTCCATCTCGAAGCTGACGATGGCCGCCGGGTCCTCGCCCTCGGCGAATCTCGGCACCTTCATCAACATCGGGAGCGAGCCGGGCTTCGCCGGATCGGGCGGCACGCGCGTCACGCGCCACAGCGTCGCCATGCCGCCGACATGGACGCGCTCCTCGATGCGGAAGCCGTCGATCGTCGCGCCGACGTCGAGGTGCGGTTTGACCATGCCCTATTGCCCCTCGAACAAACGGTCGGCGAGCCGCGGCGGCAGGCCCATGGCGCGAATGCCGGCGGCCGCCGCTTCGATATCGTAAGGCACGCGGCAATAGGTCAGCTCCGCCTGCGCGGTATCCAGCATGGCGAAGGCGGCGGCCGGATTGCCGTCGCGCGGCTGCCCGACCGAGCCGAGCACGGCAAGCCAGCGCCGGCTGGGCAGCAATTGAATGGCCGAACCGGTGACGGGCGTGAACGCTGTCATCTTGCCCGTTGCCGACATGGTGTAGAGCGCTGGCCGGTGAACGTGGCCGCAAAACGTGATGTGGAACGACGACGCGATCAGGCTGCGGGACGCGCCGTCGATATCGGTGACGTAGCGCCAGCTTTTCGGATTGCTGGCGTCGGAATGGACGTAGAGGCGATCCTCCTCCTCGCGGGTGAGCGGCAATTCGGCAAGGAACCGCCGCTCCGCGGCGTCGAGTTCGCCACGCGTCCATTCGATGACGATCTCCGCTTCGACGTTGAGACGCTGGCGTGGATCGCCGACCGCGGTGTCATGGTTGCCGCGCACGGCCATGGCGCCGCCGTCGACAAGGTCCATAATGGTCTTGACCGTCCACTCCGGATCGGCGCCATAGCCGACATAGTCGCCAAGGAGCACCGTTCGCTCGGCGCCGAATTCGCGCGCTTGCGCCAGGCAGGCGCTGAAGGCCTGCCGGTTGGCGTGAATATCGGCGAACAGCGCGATGAGCACTGCTGAAAAACTCCCATTTTGACAGATTTGATCGGCCGCAGCCGCTCGGCGTTGATATTCATCAAAAATCTAACAAACGCAATCGCGCCGCCGGCGGCGGCTGCGGCGACGCCGCTACGCGGCGCGTACGCGGGCAGTGAACAGGCTGGCGTCGCGGCCGAGCGCGGCGGCCTGGCGGTTGAGCTCGGCTGCCGCGGCGAGCACTTGGTCGGCGCCTTGGCCCGAACGGTCGATCAGTTCGCTGACGCCGGCGATGCTGTGCGACACGTCGAGGGTGCGCGCGGCGGCGCCGTCGACGCTCTCGGCGATCTTGCGCGCCGCGAGATTCTGCTGTTCGACCGAATCGGAAATGGCGCGGGAGATCGCGCTGACCTGGTGCATCGATTTCACCATCGCCTCGTTGGCGTGGCGCACGACGTCGATCGCCTGGCCGACCGATTGGGTCTTGTGGCGGATTTCGGCCAGCGCCTTGGTGGTCTGCGCCGCCAGCGCCTTGACCTCCTGGGCGACGACGGCGAAGCCGCGGCCGGCGTCGCCGGCGCGGGCGGCTTCGATGGTCGCATTGAGCGCGAGCAGATTGGTCTGCCCGGCGATCGCGGTGATCAGCGCGGCGACCTGATCGATGTCCTTCACCGTCGCCACCAGCGCCGCGGTGTTGGCGACGGCGCTGTCGGTCGAGCGCGTCGCCGCGGCGACGATGCGCGCGGCATTGGCGACTTGCGCGCCGATGTCGCCGATCGAGGCCGACAATTCCTCGATCGCGGCGGCGACGCTGGTGGCGGTTTCGGTGGTCTCTCCCGCGGTCGCCGTGGCGGTGCGGGCGTGACGGTGCGATTCTTCCAGCACTCCCGTCATGTCGCGCGCGAACGCCTCGAGCTCGGTCGCCGACCGGCTTACCGCGGCGGCGATATCGAGAATCTCATGTTCGAACGCGACCGCGACCGTCTCCAGCGCCGCCGATTTTTCCGCCTCAGCGCGCTCGCGGTCGGTCGCGCGCGCGCTTTCGGCTTCGCGCAGCGCCACGGCGTTGTCGCGGAACACGGCGACCGCGCGCGCCATGGCGCCGATCTCGTCGCCGCGGCGCGCGCCGGCGACGGCGACGCCGAGATTGCCGGCGGCCATCTGCGTCATCGTCGCCGCCATGCGCCGCAGCGGCCGGGTGACGGTGAGCCGTGTCATCACGAACGCGCCGATCAGCGCCGCGGCGGTGCCGAGGGCGAGGATGATGATGGTGGTGCGATAGATGCGGGCACTGTCGGCCGCCACGTTCGCCTCGGTGTCGCGCGCCAGCGCGCCGAGAATATTGATGAGCCGGTCCATCTGAAACGTCACGTCGTCGCGCGCCGGATCGAACTTGAAGTCGGCGATGCGCTTGGCCTGGTACCATTCGCCGCGCTTGACGGCGGCCTCGAGGTCGCCGGCGATGCCGTGGGCGAGTTCGAGCTTGCCGAGAATGCGGTGGACATCGTCCGCGGCGGCGGGATAATCGACGAGCACATTGTCGAGCGCGCTCTTGGCGGCGCTATAGTGGCCTTCGATCTCGTCGGCGGATTCCTTGGCGTCGTCCGCATCCGCGGCGGCGTAGGTCTTGTAGGTCGCGACGCCGAACGATTCGATCGCCGCCTTGGCTTCGGCGAGCGCGAGCCGCGCCGGCGCGATGTGGCGCGTCACCACCGCGTTGATGCGATCGAGTTCGCCGAAACGGTCGAGACAGAACCAGTTGGCGGCGATCGACAGCACGCCCAGCACGGCGATCAGCAACACCGCCTTGACCGCGATCGGCAGACGAAAAATGACACGCGGCGGACGGATGTTCGACATGGCGGCGGTGGGGGGCGACAGGTACGTTGCGATGAGCATCGTCTAGCCGCCAATGGTTCCCGTCGGCTTAACGGCGGTGTTACGCTCGTGTAGGCTCAGTGTCACAAATTGGATTCGCCCGATTAAGAGAACAACAATGCGGCAATACCTCGATCTGATGGCGCGCGTGCTCGCCGAGGGTGTGGAAAAGCGCGACCGCACCGGCGTCGGCACCCGCTCGATCTTTGGGCATCAGCTGCGGTTCGACCTGGCGCAGGGCTTTCCGCTGGTCACGACCAAGAAGCTGCATCTCAAATCGATCGTCTATGAACTCCTGTGGTTCCTGCGCGGCGACACCAACGTCAAATATCTGCACGATCACGGCGTCACGATCTGGGACGAATGGGCCGACGAAAACGGCGACCTCGGCCCGATCTACGGGAGGCAATGGCGCTCGTGGCCGGCGGCGGACGGCGGCGCGATCGACCAGATGGCGAACGTCGTCGCCGAGATCAAGAAAAACCCGGCCTCGCGCCGGCTGATCGTGACGGCGTGGAATCCGGCGGAGAACGACCGCATGGCGTTGTCGCCGTGCCATTGCCTGTTTCAGTTCAACGTCGCCGACGGCGCGCTGTCGTGCCAGCTCTATCAGCGCTCGGCCGACGTATTTCTCGGCGTGCCGTTCAACATCGCCTCCTATGCGCTGCTGACGCTGATGGTGGCGCAGGCGACCGGGCTCCAGCCGGGTGCTTTCATCCACAGTTTCGGCGACACCCATCTTTACCTCAATCACATCGAGCAGGCGCGTCTGCAGCTTGCGCGCCAACCACGCCCGCTGCCGACCTTGCGGCTCAATCCGGCGGTGACGGATCTGTTCGCGTTCCGCTACGAGGACTTTTCGCTCGAAGGCTACGAGCCGCACCCGCACATCAAGGCGAAGGTGGCGGTGTGATGCCGCTTCCGTAGGGGCGGCCCTTGTGGCCGCCCGTCTTCATCGCCACCCTCGATCATGGGCGCCCACAAGGGGCGCCCCTACGGCGATTGTCACGTCGGATTCTCCAGACTGAAGGTCTGCGAATCGTCGTCATAGGCGAAGCTCTCGGCGAAGCGGCCCCAGGCGGTGACCGAGCGCAGCGTCTCTTCGGCGGCTTCGGTGCTCATGTGATCTTCCAGTTCGTCGAAGAAGCGGCTCTTCGGCGCCACGTGGTTGGCGCGCTCCTGCAGCACGCGGCGGATATGGGCGGCGAGCGGCACATAGGCGAGCAGCTGGCGCTGGAACAGTTTTTTGCGGTCGTCGGTCCCGGCGTCGACGAATTGCCGGCCGGCGTCGGTGAGCTTGATGTCGCCGCCTTCGATCTCGGCGAAGCGCAGCATCTGCAGCGCGTCGCCGACCTGGAACAGTTCGTCCGCCTCGAGATGCAGTTCGTCGGCGATCACCGGAAGGTCGGCGTGGCCCTTGTAGGGGTCGCCGGCCAGCGTTTCGAGGAAGCCGGACAGGAGGTTGGCGGAGACGCGCGGCAGGATGGTGTCGATCGAGGTCGCGACCGTGCCGGCGGCCGCCCCGATCCACGGCGTCGCCGGCGCGCGCTGCGTCATCGCCACGTAGATTTTCTCGACCAGTTCGCGGAACGCCGGATCGAGCCGGTTGCGCGGCTGCGCGAGGTCGACGGCGATCTCGCGAATGATGCGGCCCGGATTGGACGAGAACAGCAGGATGCGGTCGCACATCAGCACCGCCTCCTCGATGTTGTGGGTGACGATGAGGACGCCCTTGATCGGCAGCCGGCCTTCGCCCCACAGCTCGAGAAAGTCGGTGCGCAGCGTTTCCGCGGTGAGCACGTCGAGCGCGGAGAACGGCTCGTCCATCAACAAAATGTTGGGATGCACGACCAGCGCCCGGGCGAAGCCGACGCGCTGGCGCATGCCGCCGGACAGTTCGCGCGGGAACGCCGATTCATAGCCGTCGAGGCCGATCAGATCGATCGCCGCCAGCGCGCGCGTGCGGATTTCGGCTTCGGGCAAGCCGAGCGCCTCGAGGCCGAGCTGGACGTTCTCCAAGACGGTCAGCCACGGGAACAGCGCGAACGACTGGAACACCATGGCGATGCCGGGCGCCGGCGCGTTCACCGGCTGGCCGAGATAGGTGACGGAGCCGCCCGACGGCTGCATCAGGCCGGCGATCAGCCGCAGCAAGGTCGACTTGCCGGAGCCGGTGCGGCCGAGAAGCCCGACGATCTGGCCCTGCTTCAGCTCCAATTCGATGCCGTCGAGGACCAAAAGCTCGCCGCCGTCGGCGCGCGGGAAGGTCTGACGCAAAGCGTGAATGTCGAGAAGAGCGGCACTCATGACGATCCTTTTTGCTCCGCTTCTTTAATCCGCTTCTTTAATCCGCTGCGGTAACGCTCGTTCAATCGCGCGATCGGCGCCGCCTCAGATGCGGAACTTGCGTTCGGCATAATGGTAGAGCGGCCGCCAGAACAGCCGGTTGATGATGACGACGAACAGGCTCATCACGGCGATGCCGAGCACGATGCGGTGAAAGTCACCGGCTTCGGTCTCGCGGGCGATATAGGCGCCGAGCCCCTTGGCTTCGAGCTTGACGTCGCCCCAGGAGGCGACCTCGGCGACGATCGAGGCGTTCCACGATCCGCCGGACGCGGTGATCGCGCCGGTGACGTAATACGGCATCACCGCGGGGATCGCGATGCGCCGCCACCACAGCCAGCCGCGGACGCGGAAATTGGCGCCGGCGGCGCGCAGCTCGTAGGGGATCGCCATGGCGCCGGCGACGACGTTGAACAGAATGTACCATTGCGTGCCGAGGATCATCAGCGGGCTCAGCCAGATGTCCGGATCGAGCCGCAACGCGACGATCAGCGACACCGCGATCGGGAACAGGAGATTGGCCGGAAAGGCGGCCAGGAACTGCGCCACCGGCTGCACCACATTGGCGGCGTAGGGCCGCGTCCCGACCCAGACGCCGATCGGCACCCAGATCACGCTCGCGAGCGCGATCAGCACCACGACGCGGGCGAGCGTCGCGAACCCGAGCAGCACGACGGTGACGATGTCGGCGGGCGTGATGTCCGCGACGACGAAATGCGCCACTTGCCACAGCGCCACGGCGGCGAGCGCGACGAGGACCACGGTCCATTGAAACGTGATCCAGGGATGCTGCTTCCGGCGCGGCTCGCGCTTCACCGGCGCGGCGCGTTCCGGCCAGCGCACCTGCAGCAACCGCCGCCACAGCGAACCGAACGGCCGGGTCATGCGGTCGACCAGGCCGGAACGGCGCAGCACGTCGAACACCCAGGATTGCGGCGGAATGCCGCCGGCTTCCTGCTCGAAGCGGAAACGGTCGGCCCATGCCACCAGCGGCCGGAACAAGAGCTGGTCGTAGATGAAGATGACGATCAGCATGGTGCCGATCGCCCAGGCGACCGCCACGAGATCGCGGTGCTCGATCGCGAGCGCGATGTAGGAACCGACGCCGGGCAGCGTGATGGTGGTGTTGCCGACGCTGATCGCTTCCGAGGCGACGACGAAGAACCAGCTCCCCGACATCGACATCATCATGTTCCAGATGAGCTGCGGCATCGCGAACGGCACGTCGAGGCGCCAGAAGCTCATCCACGGGCTCAGGCGAAGATTGCGCGAGGCCTCGACCAGCTCGGTCGGCACCGTGCGCAGCGACTGGTAGAACGAAAACGCCATGTTCCACGCCTGGCTCGTGAAGATCGCGAAAATGGCGGCGAACTCCGCCCCCAGCACGCGCCCCGGCGCCAAGGCCATAAAGAACACGACGGTGACCGAGATGAAGCCGAGGATCGGCACCGATTGCAGGATGTCGAGCAGCGGCACCAACAGCCGTTCGGCTCTTTTGTTCTTGGCCGCGAGCGTCGCGTAGGTGAAGGTGAAGAGGAGCGACAGCGCCATGGCGATGAGCATGCGCAAGGTCGTGCGCGCGGCGTATTCCGGCAGATTGGCCGGATTGAGCGAGGTCGGCGCCCGCTGGAGCTCGGTCAACGGCGCGAACAGGTGCCGGCTCGCCTCGGCGAAGAACACCAGCAGTCCTAAGATCAACAGGACCGCCAGCACGTCCCAGCGGCTGAACAGCCTCGCCCAGTCACCGACCGAAATCGGCACGATCCCGCGAATTTCGTCGGTGCCCGGCTGTCGATCCATGCTGTCACAGATTCTTCATGATAATCGCGGCCTCGATCATCATCGACGGCCGCGCCCTGACCCGTGCTCCCATAACATCCGCGCGGCAACGGGCAAACAATTTATCGCCACCCGCAACGTGAAACGACGCGAGGCAGCAAAACCGCGTAGCGCGCGCCTCTGCGGCCACTTCCGGCGATGACATGAAAGATCGTTCTCGCGGCGCCCCTTCGCGCCCGAGCATTGCCGGTACCAAGCGCCACGACGACGGCCGAGCCCGATCTTCGTCAGACGGTACCGGTGGTGGGACCGGTCGCCGTCACGATCAGGCGCGGAGGATAAGGCAGTGACACGTTTCCCGGACAAGATGCGCCGCGCCAGCGGCGCATCGCCGATCCGGGACCTTCGCAAACGCGGAGCTTCCGAAGATCCCGGGTCTGCAGCGCATCACTTCGTGCTGCGCTGCGCCCGGGAAAAAATGCACCACGAAGAAAAGGAAAGCGGAACGCCGAAAGGCGCTGTTCCATAACCTCCGTGCCCTCACGGGCACGGCGCGGCCCCTGCGGGGGCCGCTCGCCTCTCGGCGTTCCACCACGGCACTTGCGGCAGCGACCGAACGCCACCGCTCAGCTCGAGCCACGCGACTTCCTGGGTACTCGTTCGGAGCGCCCGCCCCGATGGTTCGAAAGACGGAGCGCATCGCAACACAGTTTTACGCGAAGCCGGCGAACCGGCCTCCCCTGCGTCACTCGCGGGCATTACCCGCGCCTTACTGTCCCAGTCCAGCGAGATTGCACCCGCAGTCCGGTCATGATGCCGTCCGGGCGTGTCTTGCCCAAGCCGCCCGGGAGCCAAGGTGACGAGCCTCCGCCCGCGGGAACCGCACTCGCCCCGCCGGACGGAGTCACCCGGCCGGCGTCCTGGTACGGGGGCGAGATTCGGTAGTTTGTACCTCATTGCGCGACGACCTGTCAAGAGAAGGTCTCCCGATCAGCGACGGCGCGCCCCTACCTCGTCATCCCGAGGTGCGCGCGACAGCGCGCCTCGAAGGACGCACCACGGCGCCGCCGCGCGTGCTTCGAAGCTCGACGCTTTCGCGTCGAGCACCTCAGCATGACGATGTGGGGTAAGAACCGTGTATATTCGGCGCGTCCGATTATTTTACGGCTTATCTCGAAATATACCGTTCTTGTTCATGCACGCCTCAAACTCTTGAAAAGCATGATTGGCGCCGCCGATGTTCTGATAGATCAGCTCGGCTCCGTCTAACCAAAAACCGAGTTTGACCTCGAACTTGCCCGATTTAAGCTGATCCAGAACGGCATTCGTGTCCTTTTCGTCGAGGCTCAGACTTGTCTGCCAACCAGGCGAAGTTCTGCCGTTCGGCGTCGGAATCAGCCGAAGATTTCGATCGGCCGACGCCTTGTCGTGGTTCAACGGTACAGAAATCGACATTGCCGTGCCAAGATGGGGCGACTTCATGTAGTCGCGATCCGTCGACACCAAGAAAGACGCGTTCGAGCGCTCGCTCGTCATCCGGGCTTTTCGCGTGGTTGGATCGTAGGCCTTCACCGGCGTGTTCCTGCCTGCGTATAAACGCAGAAAAAGGCGCTTGATATAGTCGCCGTCACCAATCGTTTCGATGTCGAGCTCGCAGCCTACGCTCGGCAGCCCGGTCAGATCAGTTACGGGTTTGAAGTCATAATCGAACTTGGCCGGCGGCCGAACTACGGCTCGTAAATTCGCATCGCGAAAGCGATCGGGATCACGCGGATAGACGGAATAGATGATCTGCACGTCTTTGAAATGATCGGGCCCTTCATGAAGATCGATGCCCTCGGGCATCGCAACCAAAAGACGCGAATCGTCTAGCCATTTTACCAGCACTGCGTCGTCATTCGGTACCGATAGAAAAAAGCTTCCGGCCGGGGCCTCTTGGGGGTGCCTAATGGAAAGTCTCACATCGCCAAAGTCGGAGCAATTGTCCACGATGTAGCGCGCAACAATCCATGTCCCGTTTGGAGACGTTTGCGCTTCCAATTCGAATGGAGGCTCATGGCAGAGCAGCGTTGCGGGCAAAAAGAACGCGGCGCTCGATATCGCCGCGACAAGGACGACAATAAGCCCAACGGCAATCACAAAACTTTTCAACATTGTACTACGGTATTACCGTGACGGTGGTGGCGCAGTCCAGCACAGTCCAGCGCATTAATTGATCTCCCAGCCCGTAGCCCTACAAGCCCTTCCGCTCGCGATGACGCTTCATGTTGCCCTGTACCGCCGTCACGGCTTCTCCGCGCCGCCGCCGAACGCTTTCAGAAACTCGATCGGGAACGGGAACACGATCATGGAGGAGCGTTCGCTCGCTATGTCGAACAGGGTGCCGAGATAGCGCAGCTGCATCGCCTGCGGCACCTCCGCGAGCATGCGGGCGGCCTCGACCAGTTTTTGCGCCGCCTGCTGCTCGCCTTCGGAATTGATGATCTTGGCGCGGCGCTCGCGTTCGGCCTCGGCCTGGCGGGCGATGGCGCGGACCATGCTCTCGTCGAGATCGATGCGCTTGAGCTCGACGTTGGAGACCTTGATGCCCCAGCCTTCGGTCTGCTTGTCGAGCACTTCCTGGATGTCGGCGTTGAGCTTGTCGCGCTCGGCCAGCATCTCGTCGAGGTCGTGCTTGCCCAACACCCAGCGCAGCGTGGTCTGCGCCAGCTGGCTCGTCGCCATCAGATAATTGCTGACCTGGATGATGGCGCGCTCCGGATCGACCACACGGAAATAGATGACGGCGCTCACCTTGACCGAGACATTGTCGCGCGAGATCACGTCCTGCGGCGGCACCTCGTCGACGACGACGCGCAGGTCGACGCGCACGATCTGCTGAATGAACGGCACCAGGATGAACAGGCCGGGTCCCTTCAGTCCGGTGTAGCGGCCGAGCGTGAACACGACGCCGCGCTCGTATTCGCGCAGCACTTTTACGGACGCGTAGAAGAAGACCAGTGCCAGAAAGACGATGACGGCGAGGGCGGGAAGAAACATGGCCGTGCTCCTTGTTGTTTCGTCATTGCGAGCGGAGCGAAGCAATCCAGATTCTGTGCCGCCGACCCTGGATTGCTTCGCTTCGCTCGCAATGACGTGTCTAGTTCCGCGACAATACTTTGTCTGTCTATCCCGTTCCGACCGCTTCGACCCGCAGCATCAGGCCGTCGCGGCCGAGCACCTTGACGCGGCTGCCGGCGGTGAGCGGCATATCGGAACTGGCTCGCCAGATTTCGCCGGCGATCCGCACGCGGCCTTCGCCGCCGTCCCAGGCGACCGTCTCGCCTTCGGCGCCGATCAGCGCCTCGCTACCGGTCACGACCGGCCGCCGGCGCGCGCGCAGCAGCACCGCGAGCACCACAATGAACAGCGCGGCGCTGGCGATCGCCGCGCCGGCGATGACGCCGCCGGAGAGCGAAAAGCCGGGCGCTTGGGAGGGAAACATCAACAGCGCGCCGATGACGAAGGCGACGATGCCGCCGACGCCGAGCGCGCCGAAGGCGCCGATGTGGGCCTCCGCCACCATGAGCAGAATGCCGAGCAGCACCAGCGCCGCGCCGGCGTAGTTGATCGGAATGAGCGCCAGCGCATAGAGCGCGACGACAAGGCTGATGGCGCCGACCAGCCCCGGCACCACCGTGCCTGGATTGAACAGTTCGAGAATGAGCCCGTAGATGCCGACCAGCATCAGAATAAAGGCGACGTTGGGATCGGTGACGAGGGCGAGAAGCTCCAGGCGCCAGCCGGGCGGTATCGTCTCGACCGCGAGCCCGGCAGTGGCGAGCTTTTGGGGCTTGCCGGCGACGTTCACCGTGCGGCCATCGATCTGACGCAACAGGTCGGGGATGTTGTCGGCGATGGCGTCGACGACGTGGAGCTTCAAGGCGTCGGCGGCCGGCAGGCTGGCGGCGGCGCGCACGGCTTGCGTCGCCCATTCGGCGTTGCGGCCGTTGAGGGCGGCGAGGCTCTGGATATAGGCGACGGCGTCGTTGACGATCTTGCGGGTCTCGGTGTCGTCGCTGTCGTTATTTTTGCCGAGCTGGATCGGCGTCGCGGCGCCGATATTGGTGCCCGGCGCCATCGCCGCGATCGCGCCGGCATAGGCGATATAGGTGCCGGCGCTCGCCGCGCGGGCGCCGTTCGGGGCGACGAAGGCGGCGACCGGAACCGGGGCGGCGAGGATCGCGCTGATGATCTGGCGCATCGAGGTATCGAGGCCGCCCGGCGTGTTCATCACCAGCACCACGAGCCCGACCTCGCCCGGCTTCGCCGCCGCCAGTTCGCGCGTGACGTAGTCGGCGGTGGCGGGACCGATCGCGCCGTCGATGTCGAGCACCATTGCGTGCTCGGACGGGCCGGCCGCGGCCGGCGGGGCGAATACCGCCGGCAGCGCCAAAGCCGCCGCCAAAACCACGGCGATCAGCAGGGGCGTCGTGCGCAACCGCGTCGTGCGCATCATGGCAGCGCCTCGTTTCTGTCCAAGCATCGCATCGTGTGTCGGCATCGCGTCGCCGCGCCGCCGATTGTAATCGGCAAAAAAGGCAGGGTCATTACCCGCGAGGTCATTCCGGCGCTCGGCGGGAACACCGTTCCCAGCCGCGAGTTCGGGTTCGGTTGCGGCGGCAGGGCGCAGACCGCATAACATGCCACTCTGCTGGCGGCCGGGGAGCGAAACGCGTCATGAACCCATTGCGAAGAAATCCATTGCGAAGAAATCCATTGCGAAGTCTTGCGGACAAAGGCCAGGCGGTGTGGCTCGACGTGCTGAGCCGCTACCTCATCGCGAGCGGCGAATTGGCGCGGCTCATCCGCGACGACGGCGTCGCCGGGGTCACGTCGAATCCCGCGATCTTCGAGAAGGCGATCGGCGGGTCGGACGCCTACGACGCGGACATCGCCCGGCTTGCCGGCGCCGGCGAGGTCGCAATCGGCGATATCTACGAGCGGCTGGCGACGGCCGACATCGCCGCCGCCGCCGACCTGTTCCGGCCGATGTACGAAGCAAGCGGCGGCCGTCACGGCTTTGTCAGCCTGGAAGTGTCGCCCTACCTCGCGATGGACACGCAGGGGACGCTCGCCGAAGCGCGCCGGCTGTGGCGCGCCGTCGACCGCCCGAATATTTTCATCAAGGTCCCCGCCACTGCGCCGTCGCTTCCGGCGATCCGGCAGCTTCTGGCCGAGGGCATCAATATCAACATCACGCTGTTGTTCGCGCAAGCTGTCTATCAGGAGGTGATCGAAGCTTATTTGAACGCGCTCGAGGAGCGCGTCGCCGCCGGCGCGCCGATCGATCGCATCGCCAGCGTCGCGAGCTTTTTCGTCAGCCGCATCGATACCGCCGCCGACAAGCTTCTCGCGGAAAAAATCGCGCGCAGTTCGGACGAGGGCGAACGCGCCGCGCTGGCGGGGCTTGCCGGCAAGGTCGCGGTCGCCAACGCCAAGGCGGCCTACCGGCTGTGGCAAAACTGCTTTTCCGGACCGCGCTGGGAGCGGCTCGCCAAGGCCGGCGCCGTGCCGCAGCGGCTTCTGTGGGCTTCGACCGGAACCAAAAATCCCGCCTACAGCGACGTCGTCTATGTCGAGGAACTGATCGGCCCCGACACCGTCAACACCGTGCCGATGCCGACCTTGGATGCGTTCCGCGACCACGGCAAGGTGCGCGATGCATTGACCGAAGATGTGGCCGGCGCCGAGGCGATCCTCGCCGCGCTCGACCGCGCCGGCATTTCGCTCGACGCCATCACCACCGAGCTCGCGGCCGACGGCGTCACGCTGTTCGCCGATGCCTTCGACAAGCTCAATGGCGCGCTCGCCGCCCAACGGCGGCGCGCGCTCGGCGACAGAGAGAATTCGCAGACGATCGCGCTGCCGCCGCCGCTCGCCGCCGCGGTCGAACAAGCGAGCGAGGCGTGGCGCGCGCGCGGCAACATCCGCCGGCTGTGGAGCAAAGACGCGACGCTGTGGACCGGCCGCGGCGAAGCGCAATGGCTGGGCTGGCTCGGCATTGTCGACCAGGCGCTTAGCGACGTCACCACCCTGCAGGATTTCGCCCGGGAGGTCCGCGCGGCGAATTTCACCGACATTCTGCTGCTCGGTATGGGCGGTTCGAGCCTCGGGCCGGAAGTGCTCGCGGCGAGCCTCGGCTCCGCCCCGGGATTTCCAAAACTTCATGTCCTCGATTCGACCGATCCGGATCAGGTCGCGGCGTTCGAGCGCCGCATCGATCCGGCGCGCACGCTCTTCATCGTGTCGAGCAAATCCGGCACCACGCTCGAGCCGAACGTGTTGATGGATTATTTCTTCGCCAAGGCGTCGGCCGCCGTCGGCCCGGCGCGCGCGGCCGAGCATTTCATCGCCATCACCGACCCCGGTTCGCGGCTGCAGCAGACCGCCGAGGCCAAGGGCTTTCGCCGCGTCTTCTTCGGCGTTCCCAGTATCGGCGGACGCTATTCGGTGCTGTCCAATTTCGGCCTGGTGCCGCTCGCGGCGAGCGGTCACGACGTGCGCGGATTCCTCGAGACCGCGCGCGTGATGGTGCGCGCCTGCGGGCCCGACGTGCCGCCGGCGGAAAATCCCGGCGTCGCGCTCGGCCTCGCCATCGGCGTTCTCGCCCGGCACGGCCGCGACAAGCTGACCTTGATCGCCTCGCCCGCGATCGCCGGCTTCGGCGCCTGGGTCGAGCAGCTGATCGCCGAATCGACCGGCAAGAACGGCCACGGCGTGATCCCGGTCGATGGCGAACCGCTGGCGCCGCCGGACCGCTACGACGCCCATCGGCTGTTCGTCTATCTGCGCGATGCAGCGCGGCCGGACGCCGCCCAGGACGAAGCGGTCGTTGCGCTCGAACGCGCCGGGGAGCCGGTGGTGCGCGTCGGCCTCGCGGCGCCACAATATCTGGCGCAGGAATTCTTTCGCTTCGAGCTCGCGACCGCCGTCGCCGGCACGGTCATCGGCATCGATCCGTTCGACCAGCCCGACGTCGAAGCGAGCAAGGTCGCGACGCGCGAGATGACCGATGCGTTCGAGCGCACCGGCGCGCTGCCCGCCGTGGCGCCGGTGTTCGAGGCGAACGGCATCGCGCTCTACACCGACGAGCGCAACGCGCAGGCGCTGCACCAGGCCGGCGCCGACGGCTCGCTCGATAGCTGGCTCGCGGCGCATTTCGCCCGGCTGCAGGACGGCGACTATTTCGCCGTGCTCGCTTATCTCGCCGCCGACGCGGCGCGGGTCGCGACGCTGCAAGGCCTGCGCAAGGCGGTGCGTGACCGCAAGCGGGTCGCCACCTGTCTGCAATTCGGTCCGCGGTTCCTGCATTCGACCGGGCAGGCTTACAAAGGTGGACCGAACTCCGGGGTGTTCCTGCAGATCACGGTCGAGCCCGCCGCCGACCTGAAGATTCCCGGCCGCACGGCGAGCTTCGGCGTGATCGAGGCGGCGCAGGCCCGCGGCGATTTCCGCGTGCTCGCCGAGCGCGGCCGGCGCGTGCTGCACGCGCACATCGCGGATGCGGATGCCGGTCTCGCCGCACTCGCCGCGGCGGCACGGCGGGCGCTGGAATAATCCGCTACTGCGACACGAACTGTCGCAGCCAGGCGTAAAGTTCGGCGGGCTTGCGCACGCGCAGCTTCATCGATGCTTCCGGCGTCAGGCCGAACAGCCGCGCGGCGAACGGAACGCGCCGCACGACGACGAGCGTGATCCAGCTCAAGACCAGCGTGCCGGCGAACACCAGCGCGCCCTTGATCACGGCGAACAGGGTCGAGCCGACGAGCGCGTATTGCAGCCAAACGGTGAAATCGTAGTGCACCAGATAGAGGCTGTAGGCGTTGGTGCCGAGGCCGTTGAGAGCGCGCGAGCGGTTGACGCCGAAGCGCAGGCTCGACGCGAGCATGAAGAAGCAGCCGGCGGCGCAGGCAACCGCGAAGCCGACATCGGCGGCGATCTCGATGACGAGCGGCGCCGGGCCATTCATCGTCAACGACGTCAGCCCCATCCAGAGAAACAGCGTACCGAGCGCGACCGCGAGCCAGAGCTTCCAGCGCCGCCCCAACGGGCCGTCGGAGGAGACGAGGCCGTTGTCGATGCCGCCGGTTCCGATCCCCACCCCGGCGAAAAAGTAGATGGAGTAGACGAGCGCGCGGGAGAACTGCAGGGCGAGCGGCCCGGAATTGGACCAGGCCCAGGGCGTGAAGGCGAGCGCCAGCGGCACGTAGCCCACGGCCGAGACGGCGACCAGCACGGCAAAATACCGCGCCGGATGCTGGCCGAGCGTCGCCGAGGCGCGCCCGAGCGCCGGCAGCGCCTGGGGCACGATCCAATTGAGCGCGATGACCACGAAGTTGAGCGCCAACAATTGCCACAGAAACCAGAGCTGCCCGTTGGGCCAGAACGGCAACGCGAAATAGGCATGCCAATAGGCGGAAAGGTCCGGCTCGGCGCCGGTAGCGAGATACGCCGGATAGATGGCGATCGGGATGAGGACGATGACGCCGAAGGCGAACGGCACGCCGAGCCGCAGCAGCCGATCGCGCGCGAACAGGAGGGCGGTCTTGCGCGTCATGCTCGGCCAGACGAACAGGCCGGACAACAGGAACATCAGCGACATCAGGTAGACGTCCTGCCAGGCGCAGAACAGGTCGAAGCCGTAGAAGTGCTTGGGATCGACGATCGGGAACGCGCGCCAATCGAACGGCGGTTCGGTGAACGGGGCGTGGCTGACGACGACCCAGCCGAGATAGGCCAGCACCGAATGGAACGCGAGCACGATCAAAATGACGACGGCCCGCAGATTGGCTAGAGCCAAACTCGAACGCGACGCTATCCCCGGGCGCGGCATGCCTGTCAGAATCCCCTAGCCGATTTTTATTCAAGGGCGTTTCCGCGTGCAATCATGGTAGGCGCGGCCGGCGTTGCAATCAATAAGATGCCCCAATTCATGGTTTAGCGCCGCCGGAAGGCGCCGGCTTCGTCCTCAAAACACCGCATTGTGGAAAGAATAACCGTTGTGGAGCGATGGTTTTGCGTCGTAATGCCGTCACGCGTGCCGATTCGCCGCTTTGGACAGACCTGCCCGGGGCCGACATGTTCGGGCAGTTATGCCTCAGGCTGACATGAACGAATGGAGGGGTCCCTTGGCAGGACGCTTCGCGAAAGATCTGGCGAGACACTTGACGAGACACTTGGCAACTTCCTTGGCAGTTCCCTTGGCAACACAACTTGCGAGGCTGATCGGCGCGGGGCTGATCCTCGTCCTCGCCGCCATGACGCCCGCAAACGCCGCCGACCCCCTGGTGGCCGGGCTGTGGCAGAAAATCGATGAGGAAACCGGCAAGTCGGTGATCTGGTTCCTGTTCGTCGAGCAGGAAGGCATGCCGGGGGTCTATGAAGGCGTCGCCGCCAAGCTGTTTCCGCGGCCGATCGACGGCCCCAATCCGCCGACCTGCACGAGCTGCAAGGACGAGCGCCGGAACATGCCGCTGCTCGGCATGCCGATCATCAAGGACATGCAGCACAACGGGCTGCGTTACGAGCAGGGCAACATTCTCGACCCGCGCGACGGCAACATCTACCACGCGGTGATGACCTTGAGCCCGGACGGCCAGACGCTGACGGTGCGCGGCTATCTCGGCATCGAGCTGCTCGGCCGCAATGAAACCTGGTATCGGCTGCCGGATACGAGCCTGAAGGATCTCGACCCCATCGTCCTCGCCAAATACCTGCCCAGCGCCTTGCCGAAGCAGGTGGTGACCACGTCGGCGATCAAGCGTCAGCAAACCGGCGCCAGCGCCAAGTCGGCGAACTCGGTGCATTAGCTGTCGACTTTCCTCCCCCGCTGCGCGGGGGCGGATGGACGCCGCGAACTAATCGCCGCCGACGCCGAATTCGCAGCCGGGTGCGGCGTAGTAATAGCGCGGCACGCCGTAGCGGTCCTGGTGGATGACCGGCTTGCACCGCGCCACCCATTTGCGGTCGCGCGCCGCGGCGCGGGCGCGCTCATCGTCGCTCAGCGGTTGCGGCACTTCGATAATGTGCGGATCGCCGCCGCTGCTCCACCTGGTCATGCAGGACGACATGCCGCCGGCCCCGACGCAGTTCGTGCTGCGCATGTAATCCGCTGCAGCCGGCACGACCGAAGCCGGCACGGCGCCGGCGACCGACGAAATCGCCGCAAGTGTTGCCGCGACGAGCCGCCACGGCAAAGGCGCAAATTGGCGACGGGACCACACGGCTCTCTCCCCCTGCAAACACGTGTGCAAGTGGGAGCAAGGCGAGTGCCAGCGGATCTGACCTGATTTGGCACAGATCGCCGCGTGGCCCGGCGTCGTTTTCAGCGCTCGAGGATGACCGACGACGGCTGGCGCCGTTCCTCCCAGCCCATCCGCTCCAGTTCGGGAACGGTATCGTCGCGCTGCGGGTAGCCGAGGCAGAAATAGCCGATGAACTTCCAGTCGGCGGGGACGTCGAGCGTCGCCGCGACCTTGGCCGGATCCAGGATCGACACCCAGCCCATGCCGATGCCGCGGGCGCGCGCGGCGAGCCAGATGGTGTGGACCGCGGTCACCGCCGAATAGTCGATCATTTCCGGCATGGTGTGACGGCCGAGGCCGTGGCCCTGCGCGGTCGAGCGATCGGCGAACACGGCCAGATGGCACGGCGCCTCTTCCAAGCCGGCGAGCTTGAGGCGGGCATAGAGCCCCGCGCGTTCGCCGCTCTGGGCCGCCAGCGCCGCGGCGTTGCAGGCGGCGAAGTTTTGCCGGATCGCGCCGCGGCGCGCCGCGTCATCGACCATGACGAAGCGCCACGGCTGGCTCAAGCCGACCGATGGCGAGAGGCAGGCGAGATCGATCAAGGTTTTCAAGAGGCCGTCAGGCAGCGGATCGCGGCGGAAGCGCCGGACATCGCGGCGCCACATCAGGAGGTCGCGCAGCCGCGCGCAGAACGCCGCGTCGAATTCCGCCATATTCTCTGTCGCCGGCGCGGTCATCGCTGCCTCGCTCAGCCGGACGCGAGCGCGTCGGCAAGCCGGCGCCACGAGCGCTCGTCCGCCGGCAGGCCGAAGCGCAACCAGTCGGCATGATCGGGAAACCGCCGCGCCAGGATGCCGGCGCGGCCGAGTTTTTCGAACAGAGCGGGCGCCGCGGCCAAGCGCGCCAGCCGGAACAAGCTGGTGCCGCCGACAATGTCGAGGCCGGCGCCGGTCAACTCCCCGTCGAGCCTTTGGGCCTGTTGCGCCAGCTCGCGCCGCGTCCGGTCGATCCAGGCCGTATCGGCCAGCGCCTTGGCTCCGACCGCGAGCGCCGGGCCGGAGACCGCCCAGGGCCCGAGCATCGCCGCCAAGCGCGCCGCGAACGCCGGCGCGGCGAGCGCGAAGCCGAGCCGCAGTCCGGCGAGGCCGAAGAACTTTCCGAACGAGCGCAGCACGACGATGTTGGCGCGCAGAACGTCCGGAACCACGCTCGCGCCGGGCGGCCCGACATCCATGAAGGCCTCGTCGACCACCAGCACGCCGCCGCGCCTACTGAGCTTGTCGGCGAGCGCGATCACGCCGGCGCGGTCGAAGAGCCGGCCGTCCGGATTGTTGGGATTGCCGACGACGACCAGATCGGCGTCGCCGCAGTCGCCGATTTGGCGCACCGCTTCGACCTTATGACCCGCCAGCGCGGCGGCGCGCGCATGTTCCGGGTAGCTCGGCACGACCACGGTGGCGCGGCCCGCGGCCGCCAAGCCGGCGGCGAGCGGCAGCAGGATTTGCGTGCCCGGCGCCGGCACGACGCACGCGGCCGACGGCGCGCCATAGGCGCGTGCGGCGACCACGGCCAATTCCGCCAGCGCGTCGGTTTCCGGCAAGCGCGCAAACAGTTCGGCCGGAAGGTGCGGCAACGGGTAGGCACGGGGATTGATCCCGGTCGAGAGGTCGATGAAAGGTTCGGGGGCGCCGGGGAATTGGCGCCGCGCCGCGCCGAGGTCGCCGCCATGCGGGGCAGCTTCGTCCGGGTCAACGATTCCGAGAGGGACGTCAGGCGAAAGCACCATGTCCGTCGCGCTAGCCCTCATCGCCATGCTGGTCGAGCTTGCCATCGGCTATCCGGCTCCGCTGTTGCAAGCGGTCGGCCATCCGGTCACTTGGATCGGCCGCCTGATCGCCGCGTTGGATCGCGGGCTCAACCGGGAAGGGGCGAGCCGCCTGCCGGGTGTCGGCGCGGTAGTGATTTTGCTGCTTGTCGTCGGCGCCATCGCCGTCGTGGTCACGCGGGGCCTCAGCGTTGTTCCGCTCGGAATCCTGCCGACCGCGATTATCGCCAGCAGCCTCATTGCCCAACGCAGCCTGCACCGCCACGTCGCCGCGGTCGCGCAAGCGCTCGACCAAGACGGCCTCGCCGCCGGCCGCGCCGCGGTGGCGCACATCGTCGGCCGCGACACCGCGGCGCTCGATCGCGCCGGCGTCGCCCGCGCCGCGATCGAAAGCCTGGCCGAGAATCTTTCCGACGGCGTCGTCGCGCCGGTCGTCTGGATGGTCATCGCCGGTCTCCCTGGCGCCGCACTCTATAAGGCCATCAACACCGCCGACAGTATGATCGGCCACAAGACGCCGCGCCATGCGGCATTCGGCTGGGCCGCCGCCCGGCTCGACGACCTCGTCAATTTGCCGGCCTCGCGGTTGTCGGCGCTGCTGCTCATCGCCGCCGCGGCGTTGAGCCAGGACACTTCCGCCGCCGCGGCTTGGCGCGCCGTGCGCCGCGATGCGCGGCACCACCGCTCGCCCAATGCCGGCTGGCCCGAAGCGGCGATGGCCGGCGCGCTCGGCCTTTCGCTCGCCGGCCCGCGCGTCTATCGCGGCGTGACCGTTGACGACGCCGTCATGGGCGATGGCCGCCGCGACGCCGCGGCCGCCGATATTTTTCGCGCGCTCGCGCTCTACCGGCGCGCCGATGCAATTTTGATCGCGCTCCTTGCCGCCGCGACGGCTCTCCTCATCGCGCCAGGCTGAGCAGGCGGTCGAGATCGACATGGGCCGCGATGTGCGCGGCGAGCGCGTCGAGCGTGCGCTCGACCGTATCGTCATAAGCGACCCGCGAGCTGCCAGCGCCGAACCGTGCGAGCCACGCGGCGCGCTGGCGGTCGTCGGCAAACAGGCCGTGGACATAGGTGCCCATCACGCGGCCGTCGGGCGACACCGCGCCCTCCGCCGCGCCGTCGGCGAGCCGCGCGAACGGCCGGGCGCAATCCGCGCCTTCCGTCACGCCCATATGCATTTCGTAGCCGGAGAACGGTGCGCCGTCGCTCGTTTGTCCGCGCACCGGCTCGAGCCGCTTGTCGTCCGACAGGGTGGTGGTGACATCGAGCAGGCCGAGCCCGGCGACGCTCCCCGGCGGCCCTTCGATGCCGGCGGGATCGGCGACGCTCCTGCCGAGCATCTGATAGCCGCCGCAAAGTCCCAACACCGCGCCGCCACGGCGCCGGTGCGCGGCGATGTCGATATCGAAGCCGGCGGCGCGCAGCGCCGTCAGATCGGCGATGGTCGCCTTCGAGCCCGGCAGGATCACGAGGTCGGCATCGCCCGGCAGCGCTTGGCCTGGCAGAGCTTGGCCTGGCAGAGCTTGGCCCGGCCGCACGCGCACAAGCTCGACCGCGGGTTCGGCTTCGAGCGGGTCGAGATCGTCGAAATTGGCGATGTGCGGCAGGAGCGGCACGGCGATGCGCAGGTGCGCGCCGGCTTTGATGGGACGCCTCTGCTCCAGCGCCAGCGCGTCCTCCGCCGGCAACAGCCGCGCCTCGGCGAAATACGGCACCAGCCCGAGCGCCGCCCAGCCGGTCGCCTGCGCGATGCGCTCCAACCCCGCAGCAAACAAAGACGGATCGCCGCGGAATTTGTTGACGATGAAGCCGCCGATCAGTGCCGCGTCGTCTTGCGCCAGCACGGCCTTGGTGCCGACCAGGCTCGCGATCACGCCGCCGCGGTCGATGTCGCCGATCAGCACGACCGGCGTGTCGGCGGCGCGCGCGAAACCCATATTAGCGATGTCGTTCGCCCGCAGATTGACTTCGGAAGCGCTGCCGGCGCCTTCGATCAGCACGAGATCGGCCTCGCCGCGCAGACGTCGGTAGCTGTCCAGCACGAACGGCATGAGGTCGCGCTTGATGTCCTGATAGGCGGCGGCCTTCGCGGTGCCATAAACGCGCCCCTGCACCACGATCTGCGCGCCGATTTCGCTCTGCGGCTTGAGCAGCACCGGGTTCATGTGGACGCTCGGCGCGACCTTGGCCGCCCGCGCCTGCAAGGCCTGAGCCCGGCCGATCTCGCCGCCGTCCGCCGTTACCGCGGCGTTGTTGGACATGTTCTGCGGCTTGAACGGCCGCACCTTCAGGCCGCGCAAGGTGAAGGCGCGGGCGAGCCCGGCGACGAGCAGCGACTTGCCGACGTCCGAGCCGGTGCCTTGAAACATCAGCGCGCACGGGCGCATGGCGTCAGTACTCGATGCCCGGCTGCGCCTTCACGCCGGCGGCGAAGTGATGCTTCACCAGCGTCATCTCCGTCACCAGATCGGCGGCGGCGATCAGTTCGGGCTTGGCGTTGCGGCCGGTGACAACGACGTGGAGCCCGCCGCGGCGCGCGGTGAGCGCGGCGACCACGGCGGCGAGGTCGAGATAATCGTAGCGCAGCGCGATGTTGAGTTCGTCGAGGATCACCAGCGCAATGGTCGGGTCGCTCATCAGCTCCTGCGCCTTGGCCCAGGCGCGTTGGGCGGCGGCAATGTCGCGGGCGCGGTCCTGCGTCTCCCAGGTGAAACCTTCGCCCATGGTGTGCCAGACGACCTGTTCGCCGAACCGCGCCAGCGCGTCGCGCTCGGCGGTGTGCCAGGCGCCCTTGATGAATTGCACGACGCCGACGCGGTGGCCGCGTCCGATCATGCGCAACGCAAGCCCGAACGCCGCGGTCGATTTGCCCTTGCCGGGGCCGGTGTGGACGATGAGGAGGCCCTTCTCGATGGTCTTGCCGGCGACCTCGGCGTCCTGCACTGCTTTGCGCTTCGCCATCTTGGCGCGGTGGCGCTCGGCTTCGGCCGGGTTTGTTTGGTCGGCGGTGTTATCGTCGCTCATAGCGTCCCTTTTACCGCAAGCGGCAGACCCGCGACCATCAGCACGACGGTATCGGCGCGCGCGGCGATGCGCTGGTTGAGCACGCCCTGGGCGTCGCGAAAACGCCGGCCGAGCGGCGTCGCCGGCACGATGCCGAGCCCGACTTCGTTGGCGACGAGGACGACGGGCGCCGTCGCCGCCGCCAGCGCCGCTTCCAGCCGCGCCGTCGCCGTCGCGATATCCGCCTCCGCCAGCATCAGGTTCGACAGCCACAAGGTCAGGCAATCGACCAGCACCGGCATGCCGGCGCAAGCTTCGAGCGCCGCGGCGAGGTCGCGCGGCGCCTCCACCGTGCGCCACCGGCCGTCGCGCCGCGTCCGGTGTTCCTCGATCCGCGCCGCCATCTCATCGTCCCCCGCTTCCGCCGTCGCGACATAGGCCCAAGGGGGCGTCCAAGGCGGCGGGAAGGCGGCCAACAGGCTCTCCGCATAGCGGCTCTTGCCCGACCGCGCGCCGCCGAGGACGAAGGTGATGGGTCCGTTCACGGGCGGCATTCTATGTCACCGGCGGCCCCGATGGCACAGTGCGTTCCCCTCCCCCTTGTGGGGAGGGGCAGGGGTGGGGGTCGCGCAGAAAAGTGAAAACGGCCGCGCTGACACATCTCCTCCCGACCCCCACCCCAACCCCTCCCCACAAGGGGGAGGGGAAAGGAGCGGCGCTACTCCGCCGCCCGCACTGCCATCCGCGCGCCGCGCAGGGTGAAGCGCGACAGCGTGAAAGTCGCGACGGCGCAGAGCGCGATGGTCGCCGTCATCGGCAAGGCGGTGCCGTCGAAGAACGCGCTGACCACGGCGATGATGACCGCGCCGGTGAGCATTTGCAGGGTGCCGCCGAGCGCGGCGGCCATGCCGGCGATCGGTCCGTGATGTTCGAGCGCGAGCACCATAGTGGTCGGAATGATCAGGCCGAGACCGGTGAAAGAAAGGAACAACAGCGTCATCAGCACGGCGAGGCCGGTCAGGCCGGCGGCGGTCGTAACAAACAACAGGACGGCCATCGCGGTATACCAGACGACCGCGGTCGCGACGACGCGGATGAGGCCGAAGCGGGCGGCGAGGCGGGCGCTGAACTGCGACGCGCCGATGAAGCCGATGGCGTTGATGGCGAAGGCGAAGCTGTATTGCGTCGGCGTCATGCCGAAATGGTCGATATAGATGAACGACGACGACGCCAGGAAGGCAAAAAAGCTCGCCATGCCGAACGCCGCCATGAAGGTCAGCGCCAGATAGTGCCAGTCACGCAGCAGGCCGCCATAGCCATTGAGGACGGTTTTGAGATCGTTGCCGATGCGGTGTTGCGCCAGCCGCGTCTCCGGTAAGAGGAACACCACCATCAGAAGCCCGAGCGCCGCGGCGACGGTGACGCCGGCGAACACCGCGCGCCAGCCGAACGGCACGATCAAGCCGGAGCCGATGAGCGGCGCGAGGATCGGGCAGACGCTGAACACCAGCATGACGAGCGACATCAGCCGCGTCGCCTCGAGCCCGGTGTGCAGGTCGCGCACCACGGCGCGCGGGATCACCATCGAGACCGAGGCGCCGAGGCCCTGCACGAAGCGGAAGGCGATCAGCCAATGGATGGTCGGCGCAAGGCCGCAGCCGATCGAGGCGAGAATAAAGAGGCCGAGGCCGACATAAAGCACCGGCTTTCTTCCCACCATATCCGAGACCGGGCCGTAGGCGATTTGGCACAGGCCGAAGGCGATGAAGAACGCCGTCAAAGTGGCCTGGGTCGCCGCGGTCGAGGCGTCGAGGTTGGCGGCGATCGCCGGCAGCGCCGGCAGATACATGTCGATCGCGAACGGCCCGATGGCGCTGAGAAGGCCGAGCACGACGGCGTTGCGGGCGAATCCGGATGGCATGAGGCACCCTTTATTGCGATTGCGTGTTTAAGGGTGCGGTGGCGATTGTGCAATGCAACATCGCCGCGCGCGGATCTGCTCCGCGTATTCGTCGCAGGAGTTATGCGCGCGCGCTAGGCGCCGACAACTTGCCCGGCTTCCCAGCCGAGCATCGCGCGTTTGCGGGTCAGGCCCCAATGGTAGCCGGTGACGGCGCCGGCCTTGCCGATGACGCGGTGGCAGGGGACGACGAAGGCAACCGGATTCTTGCCGACGGCGGCGCCGACGGCGCGGGCGGCGGCGGGGGTGCAGACTCGGCCGGCGATGCCGGAATAGGTCGCGACCTTGCCCATCGGGATTTTCAGAAGCGCCTCCCACACCCGCACCTCCCAATCTGTGCCGATGAGGACGACACGCAGCGGCGCCTCGGCCCGCCACAGCGAGGGATCGAAGATGCGCCGCGCGACCGGCGCGGTTGCTGCGGCGTCGGCGACATAGGCCGCTTTCGGCCAGCGCGCCTGCATGCCGGCGAGCACGCTCTCCTCCTCGCCGGGGTCGGCGAAGGCGAGGCCGGCGAGACCGCGCTCGGTGGTCATGATCAAGGCCTGACCGAACGGGGAGGGCTGGAAGCCGAACCGGATGGTGGTGCCTTCGCCGCGCGCTTTCCATTCGCCGGGCGACATCGCTTCGTGGGTGATGAACAAATCGTGCAGGCGGCTCGGGCCGGACAGGCCGACCTCGTAAGTGGTGTCGAGCACGCTCGCCGAATCACGCAGCAATTGCCGCGCGCCGTCGAGGGTGAGCGCCTGCAGGAACGCCTTGGGCGTGATGCCGGCCCAGCGGCGGAACAAATGATGCAGTTCGCTCGGCGTCACGGCGGCGGCCTCGGCGATGGCCTCGATGCCGGGCTGGTCGCGCCAGTTGTCGCGGATATGGCCGATGGCGCGGCGCACCACCTCGTAATCGGCGGCGGCAGTCGCGAGCGGCGACGTGTCGGAAATGCGATCGGGGGACAGCATGGAGACCTCCATCATTGGCTCCCGATCTAGGCCGCGCGCACGGCGCAAACCACCCGATTCCTGCGCGGATCCTTTCCTCCCCCTGAAAGGGGGAGGTGTCGCCGCAGGCGACGGTGGGGGTTCGTAGCCCGGCGCACTGACCCCCACCGGCTCGCAAAGCTCGCCGCCTCCCCCTTTCAGGGGGAGGATGAAATTACTCCAGCGCCGTCCGGGTCGGCCCGCGCCGCGCTTCGCCGAGTGCGCGCGACAAGGCACGGGCGAAGCTCGCTTTCTCATGCGGCGCGAGCGACGCGGCGATCGGCACGCGGCGGCCGCCCGAGATCAGGAACAGGCGCTGAATGCCGAACTCCTCATGGACGATGCGGTCGAGCCGCACCCACAGCGGGTTGAGCGTCCATTCCCTGACGCGGCCGCGATGGCTGACCTGGCGCACGGTGAGCTCGGACGACGTGACGGTGACGATCTCGTAGGCCCGCGCGGCGCGGAAATTGGCGCGAAACGCGAGGTAAACGATCAGGACGTCGAGCCCGAGAAAACCGAACACCGGCCAAGCGCCGAGCATCAGGAAGAAAATCCCCGAGCCGAAGCTGACGACCGCGAGCGCCGCCATCAGCACCGTGAAGCCGGTGCGGCCGAGCGAGCGGTGCGGGGTGATGACGGCCGAAAAGATCGCCGGTTCGGTCGCGGTATCGTTGTCCGCTGTCATGACGACCACTATACGGGAAACATGGCGCGAAAGACCACCACGCGAAAAACCACGACGCGAAAGACTGCCGGGAAGAAACCCGCGGCGCGAACCACGCCGCCATGGACAAGCGCCGAGGTCGCCGAAGCGTTCCGCCGGTTCGAAGCCGCCAACCCGGAGCCGCGCGGCGAACTTCAACACATCAATCCGTTCACGCTCCTGATCGCGGTCGTCCTCTCGGCGCAGGCGACCGACGCCGGCGTCAACAAGGCGACCCCCGCCTTGTTCGCGCTCGCCGACACGCCGGCCAAGATGGCGAAGCTCGGCGAGGACAAGGTGCGCGACCTGATCAAGACCATCGGGCTCTATCGCACCAAGGCGAAGAACGTGATCGCGCTGTCGCAGCTCCTCGTCGCCCAGCACGGCGGCGAGGTGCCGCGCGACCGCGCGGCGCTCGAAGCGTTGCCCGGCGTCGGCCGCAAGACCGCGAACGTCGTGCTCAACGTCGCCTTCGGCGAGCCGACCATCGCGGTCGACACCCACATCTTCCGCGTCGGCAACCGCACCGGGCTTGCCCCCGGCAAGACGCCGTTCGAGGTCGAGGAGAACCTGATGGCGGTGGTGCCGGAACGCTACCGGCTGCATGCCCACCACTGGCTCATCCTGCACGGCCGCTATGTCTGCGTCGCCCGGCGCCCGCTGTGCGAAAAGTGCCTGATCGCCGATCTCTGCAAGTGGCCGGGCAAGACCGTGAACGCCGCGGCGGCCGCGCCGCGCTTGCCGGGTGGCGGCGAAACCGCCGCGCTTGCCAAAAAGCGGTGAAACCTATAGCTAGAGCCCGCGCCGCAGGCGGTACCGCTCGCCGGTAACCTATCCCGCCCGACGCAACCCGCGCCCGTAGCTCAGCTGGATAGAGCACCAGACTACGAATCTGGGGGTCAGGAGTTCGAATCTCTTCGGGCGCGCCACTATTTCAATGACTTAGCCTCGGACTGAGGGCGCGAGCAATACGGCCCTGGCATACTGCCTACAAGGTTCCTGTTCGAAGTCACGGCGCAGTCGAACCTATCGCGTCCGATCCGGAAGATTTAGTACCGCGTGTCCTTTGGCTTGCCGCCGTTGGGCCAGTCTTTGACCTTTGCGGGAAAATCGGGTCGAGGCTGATGGGTGAAATATTCGGCCACATCTACCGCTTCTTGATCCGACAATGCGCCGCCCTGGCCTAGCGGAGCGTTGAGGCCGTATGCGATGGGCATGTTGTTCTTGATGAACGCGGCCGCAGTGTAGGTTCTCGCCATGCCTGCGCCGATATTGAACGACTCGTCTCCCCAAAGCGGCGGAAAGACGAACTCGTTCCGCGCATTCTTGAGGCCTTCGCCGTTAGTGCCATGGCATTCGGCGCATTTCGCTTCATAAAGTTCCTTGCCGTGAACCGGATCGGGCACAAGATTGTTGTCGACTTTTCCGATGCCGGCGCCCTCGACTTTGGCGTTGCGCGGCAGTCCGGCGGACAGCCAGTTGAAATAGACGATCATGGCCTTCATTTCGGGGGAATCGAGCGGCAATGATTTACCGTTCATCGATCGCAGCAAACAGCCGTTGACGCGCTCCTCCAAGGTCACCGGCCGTCCGGCGCGCGGGTTGTCCCGCGGATAATTGACCGACATGCCGAGATAGGGAGAGGCGAACGGCACGTTGCCACCGTTCAAATGGCAACTATCGCAGTTCAGTGCGGCGCCGACATTGTTTGGCAGCAACTTCTTGGTATCAGCCAACAAGCGTCTGCCCAGCAAGATTTGCTTGCCTTTGTCGTCATTGGGAATGTCGGCGATGTGCGGCGGAGCCAATTTCACCAGCGCGACCGCTTTTGGCTGCTGTTGGGTCGGCGTTTCGGCCAGCGCCGGCGGAAGCAAGGCAACGGCCAGCAACCCCGTCATCACGGCATACCGCAGGATGGGTATCTTGTTCTCTGGCAATGCGAGACTCATTCGGTTGCCTCCGCTTCGGTAACGGTCGCCCGGATCTTGGCCACCTGTTCGGTGGTAACGGAGCTTGCGGAGTTGCCCCAGGCGGTTCGAATGTAAGTCACGATCTCGGCCACCTCGCGATCATCCAACTTCTTGAAGGCGGGCATGGCGAATGGATTAGGTCGAGCCGTCGTGCGCGGCCTCCTCCCACCGCTCAAAACGATGTGGACCAACGAGGTGGCCTCGGCCGTTTCGACCACGTCGTTGCCCGCCAAAGCCGGGAATATATGTGTCACGCCACCTCCGTCCGCGCGGTGACAGGTCACGCAGAATTCCTCGTACGCGGCGCTTCCGCGGGTGGGGTGGCCGTCGTGCGCGGACGAGGCCGGGTGGGCGCCGGCGGCAACGGCGGGCTCTTCCTGATGGCCCGGCAGCGATTTCAGATAACGGGCGATGGCGGCCAGATCGTCGTCGGTCAGATACTGCGTGCTGTGCTGCACCACCTCGGCCATGTCGCCGAATGCAGCGGTGCTGTCGGTGATGCCAGTCTTGAGAAACGTGGCGATGTCGGCTTCGGTCCACTGACCGAGACCGTCCTTGTCGCCACGCAGGTTCTTGGCGTACCAGCCGTCGATAACAGCCCCGGCCAAAAAGTCTGGTCCGTCGCGCTCGGTCAAGGCCTTTTCGTGAAGCGTCAGGGCGCGCGGCGAGTGGCAAGTGCCGCAATGCCCAAGACCCTGCACCAGATAGGCGCCGCGATTCCATTGGGCGTCGTGGCTGGAATCCGGCCGGAACGGTCCACGGCGAAGCAACGCGTCCCAGAAGTACAACGGGAAACGGAAGTTCAGCACAAACGGAATGTCGCTGGCACGATTGGCCTGTTTGACCGGAGTTACCCCCTGCTGGAAATAGGCGTACAGGTACTGAATGTCGGTGTCGCTGATCTTGGCGTAGGATGGAAAAGGCATGGCCGGATAAAGATAATGACCATCCTTGGCGATGCCCTCACGCACGGCCCTGGAAAAGTCTTCCATGCTGTAAGAGCCGATACCGGTTTCTTCGTCAGGAGAAATGTTGGTGGTATAAATCCGTCCGAGCGGTGTCGGCATCGGAAGGCCGCCGGCGAATTCTTTGCCACCCGGAGCCGTGTGGCAGGCGACGCAATCCGCGGCCCGCGCCAAATAGCGGCCGCGTTCCACCGCGGAATCGGCGGCCGGCGCCGTTTCAGCCCGCGCCGCCGTTGCTGCAAGGACGAGCAAGGCGCAGCACCAATGCAGTTTGGCCATCAACGATTTCCCCTTCGCATTCGACGTCGTCCGGCCTGATCAAGGGGTGTAAGGCTTGAAGCCGTAGCGCTCGAATATCTTCAGCGCCTCGGGCGAGTGAATGAAGTCGAGCCAAGCCTTCGCCGCCTGCGGATGCGGCGCGCCCTTCACTTGCGCGCCCGCATAGATCGCCGTGACATTGACATTGTCGGGGATGGCGACGTGCTCGATCGGATTGCCCACCTGTTCCTGGAAGATCGCCTCGGATTGCCACGTCACGCCCACATCGGCGCAGCCCTGCATGATGGCCAGCGGAGTCTGACGATGGTGGATCAGCGTCAGATAAGTGCTGCCGTCCTTGACCTTGGTCTCGTAAACCGCGGTCGCCAACGCGTCGCCGCCCACATTGCCCAGGGCCGCCTTGATCTGCCGCCCGATGCCTTCGTAAGCAGGGTTCGGCATGGCCAGGCGAAGATCCGGCTTACCGAGATCGGCCAAGCCGGCGATATGGCGCGGATTGCCCTTGGGCACCATGATGGTCAGGGTGTTGGTCACGTACGGCACCGCCGGTCCGACCAGCATGCCCTTGTCGATGCTTTCCTTCACCTTCCTCAGACCGGCGAAATAAACGTCCGCCTTGGCCGTCCATGTCATGTTGCCGACGGTGATGCGCCCGCCCGTCTCGATCTGCTCCATCAAGCGCCCGGGAGGAATCGTCTCCCAAAAGATGCGGCCCTTGAATTCCGGATGAGAGGCCTCGAACGCCAGCACCAAATCCTTGGTCGCGAAGTAGTAATTGCCGCCGAAGAAGAGAACCAGCTTCGGATCGGTCAGATCGCCATGAAAGTCGGCGAGAACGTCGATCTCGGGGACGGTGAAGATCAAGCCCCGGTCGGCCGAGTCGTTGTTCGTTCCTCCTTGCCAAGGCGGCAAGGTGTTTTCGTCGAAGCGCGGCGGCTGCTTGCACATGGACGGCAATGCCTTGCCAGCCGATTCCTCGGCCAGGGCAGGCCCGGCCAATAGGGCGCAGGCGACGCAACCGAACAGAAAACGGCGCAGCGTGGACCGCATCTGTTGCTCCTTGTGACTTGAAGCGGTGAAAGGTTATTTGGCGTAGTGGAAGCCCGCTTGCTGCAATAGAGGCAGCGTAGCGACGACGCCTGGCGTAAGGACGACATCCGGGATCAGATGATTGGTCAACTCGGCCGTCAGCTGTTCAAATGACAGCTTGTCGGGGTTGACGCCCTTCTTGATCAGCCGGTCGGCCAGTTCCGCGATGGCGTTGTGGCAGGCGAGGAAAACCACGCCGCGCCGCATCAGCGTCGGGATGGCGTTATCCGCCGCCGAAAACACCCCTTCCGGGTCTTCGAAGTTCGCGGCATCCATGGAATTGAGCTTCGGCTGTTCGATCAGCGTATTGGTCTTGAATTTGTCGCCGATCATGACGGCAAGCTGATATTTGTCCCACGTGGCTTGGTCGTAAAGGGCCAGGTGGGCCGTACCGTGCGTGCCCGACACGCACAGAAAGTCGGCATTCTTGAACGACCAGATTTGCGCGTTGAGCGAATTGCGCATCAGGTTCAACCAAGGGCCGGCGATGTCGACGTGATCCCACACCTGCTTCGGCCCGCCGCTGTAGGCCAAGACTTCCGACAACGCCTCGTGATCCCATTGGTCGGGGCTGGTGAGGATCATCGGCACCGACTTGAAATCCCGGCGGCGCGGCGCTTTGCTCAAGCGCTCGGCCAAAGCCTTCAGCTTTCCGGCTCCCGACGGCGCAAGGTCCGGAGCGATCGCCGCCTGGGCGGTTCCGGACTGGCCGGCTGCGACCGCGAGCGCACCGGCTGCAACCATGGCGCGACGACTGATCATCGTTTCCTCCCACTGTTATTATATGCAAACGTTAGAATATGATGTCTCGATCCGCAAGCCCAAAGCGCACATGGTGACAAAACGGTAGTGTCCTAATTCGACGTCGAATTAGGACACTACCGGCTATGCCGGTCGGTTGCATTTCTCGCCGCTTGATGGTTATGCAGCCGACAATACCAATCCCGTGAGTGAAATTGTGAAGTCTCGCCACTCGGTTGATCCGGGCGATGATCTCGACGTTGACGCGCTCATCGGCAGCGCGCAGCAGGCCAGCGCATTGTTGAAGGCTTTGGCCCATGAAGCGCGGCTCTTGATTCTTTGCCTGCTGATCGAACGGGAAAAGTCGGTGACGGAGATCGAGGAGATACTCGGCTTGCGTCAGCCGGCAATTTCGCAGCAGCTGGCGCGCCTGCGCGTCGACGGTCTGGTCGAGACGCGACGGGAGGGCAAAAGCATTTTCTATTCACTGGCACGGCCCGAGGTCCGCGAGGTGATCGGCGCGTTGCACCGAGCTTTTTGCCAGCAGCCGCGGTCGCGGTCGCGGGCAATAAGCGGGCATTCGGCTGCTCGCGCCGCGGCGCGAGCAAAAGGGGCCGGGCGGCGCGTCCACCCTATCCCTGCGAAGGTGTCTCCGCGGCGCCCTCGGTAGCTTCCTGACAAAGCCCATTCGTCGCGCGTGCGGCGCTCTCGGAGATGCGTCAGGCGCCGGGAATTGCGCGGAGTGCGATAAAGAAAAGTCCGGGCGTCAAGCCGAGAGTCGAGGGTGGTCCGTTTTGACCAGCAATCGCGCGCGCCGGCTCCTGGTTTTGCTCGCATCATCGGCTTCGCCTCTGCAGGCGTCGGTGACCGGGAGATTGTGGTGCTCCCGCCTGTACCAGGAGCGCCCGTCATGCCGACCTTGATGTATCGATGCCCTTCAACTGGAATAGATCTGCAGGTCTGGTACCAAGTTTAGCGACGACCCGTCGGAAAGCGCTGATGGGTTCCTCGAGACAGTAATCTGCAACACCTGCGGAAAGGTTCACCTTGTCGATCCGAAAACCGCCAAAGTAGTCGGGGCCGGGAAGATATAGGTACGGTCCCGCGTCCTTGCTTCTGATTTGCGCAATGCAGCGTGCTGAGTTCACATGAGCGCAAATCGAAGGCCAATGCGGCGACGAAGATGGAAACAGCGGCGGTCGGCTAGACTAGGCTCGACCGACTGACACAAGATGACCGGACCGCTTCGAATTGGAAATGTCGTAGAAACACGACGAATGGCCATGTCATCTTTTCCTTGCGGGCCGGGAGACGGTCAAGGCACCGATTCGTCTTTCCTATTAGCCGTCGGGCCATCCGGGCGCTGGATCGCCGGTTTAGCCGCCTCGTTCAGATTGAAGGCGGAAGTAATCAGCGCGATATGAGACAGCGCTTGAGGAAAATTGCCCAAAAGGCGGCCGGTTCCGGAATCGTACTCTTCGCTCAACAATCCCACATCGTTGCATATGGTCAAGAGGCGCTCGAACAATCGGCGAGCATCGGCTATGCGACCCAGCAGCACGTAGGCGTCGACAAGCCAGAAGCTGCATGCAAGAAATACACCTTCATCGGACGCCAAGCCGTCGTCGGATTCTGCCGTATCATAACGCATGACAAGCCCGTCCAGCATAAGTTTGCGCTCGATCGCCTCGACTGTGCCTCGCACTCGCGGGTCCGTCGGCGGCAGGAATCCGACCGTCGGCAAAAGCAATAAGCTGGCGTCGAGATCTCTCGACCCGTAAGAACGTACAAAGCTGCCCAGTTCCGGATCGAACCCGCGCCGACAGACATCGTCGTGAATTTCGGCACACAGCTGGCGCCACCGATCGAGCGGCCCCTCGAGGTCGAATGCCTCGGCGCTTTTGATCGCTCGATCGAACGCGACCCACGCCATGATTTTGGAAAACGTGAAGTGGCGAGCGGCGCTCCGCGCTTCCCAAATGCCCTGGTCCATCTTGGGCCAGACTTCGTCTAAATGTTCGAGTACGGCCCGCTGCAGCGCCCAATCGGATTCGCTTGTCGCCACGCCCCCCTGCCGCGCATGATGCAGGGCGTCCATGAGTTCGCCATATACGTCGAGCTGGAGCTGGCTGTGAGCGGCGTTGCCGACTCGGACAGGACTTGATTTGTCGTAGCCGGGAAGCCACGGAACCTCCCACTCGGTCAAGCGCCGTTCGCCCGCGATCCCATACATGATTTGCAATTGCCTCGGATTGCCGGCTGCGGCGCGCAACAGCCATTCGCTCCAAGCATGCGCCTCCTCCAGGTAACCAGCATTCATGAGCGCCAGCAGAGTGAGCGTCGCGTCGCGCAGCCAGCAAAAGCGGTAGTCCCAATTGCGAGGACCCCCGACATGTTCGGGCAGCGATGTTGTCGGCGCGGCGACGATTCCTCCGGTGGAAGCATAGGTCAACGCCTTCAATGTGATGAGCGAGCGATTGACGGTATCCGCCCACGGACCGGAGACCCGGCTTTTGGCGGTCCAGTCCAGCCAGAACCGTTGCGTCGCGCGGAGCTGATCGCGGGGACTCGCCGCCGCGGGAATGGGCAAATGCGACGGCATATAGGTCAAGGTGAATGATGCAGTTTCTCCGGCGCAGACGGTAAATTCGCCGACGGATCTGAGATCTTCGCCACGCAACGGCACCGTCGTTCGCAACAGCACCATGTCGGGTCCGGCGATGGCTCTGCGCGTCCCATCGTCGAGATTGGTCATCCACGGCACCGTCGCGCCATAGCCGAAGCGGACCGCCAGTTCGGTCCGCATGGCGACACGGCCGCGCTTGCCGATAATCAGGCGCACGATACTCGAGCCTATTGGATGTCCGGGCATGAAATCGACGAGCGTGGCGGCGCCTTCGGCGCTCTCGAAGCGCGTTTCCAGGATCAGCGTATTGGGCTGATATCTGCGTGTTACCCGGGCCGTCGCGTCTTGTGCGGCAACGAGCCAGCGGCCGTGTTCCGGCGTGCCGAGGAGAGCCGCGAAGCAAGCGTCGGAATCAAACCGCGGCCAACACAGCCAATCAATGGAGCCGTCGCGCCCGACCAGGGCGGCGGTCTCGCAGTCGCCGATGAGTGCGTAGTCTTCTATGCGCAGCGGCATGCAGTGGTTCTCTAGAGTTGTGCGCGGGGGAGACGGAACACATCTTCGCAATTTGCATCGATTTTATGCAGCGTCGCTCCCCAAAGGTGGGAAATGACGACGCAAGTTCGCAGCGACGATTTAGCGCGCCGTCTCGCCACGCGTCATGAGCATTTCATGCCGCGAAGCTTGCTGCACAGCCAATTCGAAGCGCTGGAGGAACCCGGTGCGGACGAAAATCCCATCATCGTCTCGATCGAGCCGCCGCCGCGCGAGATCGTGGCCCAAATCCTGTCGACGCTGAACCTGGTCGAGCACGCTCGGCCGTCCAAGCCGACATCTCTGCGATCATCCGCCCGCGGCGCGTGAACGAAGCCGCAAGGAGTTACTGATGCCCGCCACGCTGTCGCCCGATCCGCTGGAGGAGATGCCGGCCACGCTGTCGCCGGATCCGCCGGAAGAAATGCCTCGCGCTCTGTCGGGCGATCTGCTGGAAAAAATGGACGCGTATTGGCGCGCCGCAAATTACCTTTCGGTCGGGCAGATCTATCTGCAAGACAATCCTCCGCTCGAATCTCCGCTCGAGCTCGAACATATCAAGCCGCGTCTGCTCGGCCATTGGGGTACGACGCCCGGACTGAACTTTCTCTATGTCCACCTCAATCGGCTGATCAAAGAAAACGACCTGAACATGATGTACGTCATCGGTCCGGGTCATGGCGGCCCGGGCATCGTGGCGATGACCTATCTCGAGGGGTCGTACACCGAATGCTATCCGGCGATCGAGCGTGACCGCAATGGACTGCGGCGGCTGTTTCGCCAGTTCTCCTGGCCCTACGGCGTTCCCAGTCACGTCGCGCCGGAAACGCCCGGGTCGATCCACGAAGGCGGCGAACTCGGCTATTCACTCCTCCACGCCTATGGCGCCGCGTTCGATAATCCGGATCTGATCGTCGGCTGCATCATCGGCGACGGCGAGGCGGAGACCGGCGCGCTGGCCGCGAGTTGGCACTCCAACAAGTTTCTCAATCCGGCGCGCGACGGCGCGGTTTTTCCGATCCCTCGTCTCAACGGCTTCAAGATAGCCGACCCGACCGTGCTCGCGCGCATCAGCCGCCGGGAATTGACCGACCTGATCCGCGGCTACGGCTATGAGCCGCATTTCGTGGAAGGCGACGTGCCCGCGGTGGTGCACCAAAGTCTGGCCGCCACGCTTGATACGATCCTCGCGAAGATTCGCAAAATCCAGCAGGCGGCGCGTTCCTCTCCGGACACGGCGGAGCGGCCGCGTCGGCGCATGATCGTGTTCCGCCCGCCCAAGGGCTGGACCGGGCCGAAGTTCGTGGATGGCAAGCCGGTCGAGGGGGCTTGGCGCGCGCATCAGGTCCCGATCTCGAATTTCAGAAATCCCGAGCATCTCGAGCAGCTCGAAGAGTGGATGAAAAGCTACCGGGCGCGCGAGTTGTTCGACGAACACGGCAAGTTCCGCGACGAGCTCGCGGCACTTGCACCGACGGGCCATCGCCGCATGGGCTCCAATCCGCACGCCAATGGCGGGGAATTGCTGCAGCCGCTCGCGTGCCCCATTTCCACGACTACGCGGTGGCGGTTGCCAAGCCGGGCAGCGTCGAGGCGGAGTCGACGCGGGTTCTCGGAAATTTCCTGCGCGACGTGATGAAGCTCAATCTCGATAACAAGAATTTCCGGCTGTTCGGCCCCGATGAGACCGCCTCGAACAGGCTGGAGGCGGTCTATGAAGCCTCCGGCAAGGAATGGATGGCTGCAATCGAGGATGTCGACATCGATCTGAGCATCAAAGGGCGCGCCATGGAGGTTTTGAGCGAGCATCTGTGCGAGGGCTGGCTCGAAGGATACCTGCTGACGGGACGCCATGGCTTTTTTTCGTGTTACGAAGCCTTCATCCACATCATCGGATCGATGTTCAATCAGCATGCAAAATGGATCAAGGTCTCAAGGAAAATCCCCTGGCGCAAGCCGATCGCGTCGCTGAACTATCTGCTCACGTCCCATGTTTGGCGCCAGGACCACAACGGTTTCTCCCACCAGGATCCGGGCTTTATCGATCATGTGGCCAACAAAAAAGCCGATATCGTGCGCATCTATCTGCCGCCCGACGCCAACTGCCTGCTGTCGGTGGCGGATCACTGTTTGCGCAGCCGCAATTACGTCAACTTGATCATCGCCGGCAAGCAGCCGGAGTGGCAGTGGCTCGACATCGATTCCGCGGTGCGCCACTGCATCGCCGGTGCCGGCATTTGGCGCTGGGCCAGCAATGATGCCGGCGATCCGGACGTGGTCATGGCGTGCGCCGGCGACGTGCCGACGCTGGAGACGCTCGCCGCCGTGACGCTGTTGCGCGCGCACGTGCCCGACATCCGCATCCGCGTCGTCAACGTGGTGGATTTGATGGTGCTGCAGCCGCAGTCAGAGCACCCGCACGGTCTGGAGAACCAGGATTTCGACGAATTGTTCACGACCAACAGGCCGGTGATCTTCGCGTTTCATGGCTATCCCGCCATCATTCACAAGCTGACCTACCGGCGGCACAATCACGACAATATTCATGTGCGCGGCTACAAGGAGGAAGGCACCACCACAACGCCGTTCGACATGGTCGTGCTCAATAATCTCGACCGCTATCAGCTCGCGTTGGACGCCGTCGAGCGAATTCCACGGTTCAGCGATCAACGGAGAAGTGCCACCGAGCGTTACTGGGCGGCGATGGAGCGCCACAAGCTCTATATCAGCGAACACGGCGACGACATGCCCGAAGTTCGCGACTGGCGCTGGACCATGTGAGCGCACAACCTGGTGGCAAACGCACGGAAATCGTCCATGGCGTTCAAGGTTCAGGTCGGCCCGGCCCGCAGGCCTGGGCGGCGGGGACGCCGTTCATGCTGCTGCAGGCGATGTTGGGTCTGCAGCAGGATGCGCCGCGCGGCAAGCTGTACGTCGATCCGGCGCTGCCGGACTGGCTGCCGGACGTGACGCTTACCGAGCTGCGACTGGGGCGGCGTCGTTTCGACATCCGCTTCTGGCGGGACGGCGACAAGACACAGTGGGAGGTGCTCAAGGGGAATCGCGATGCGGTCACCCGACGCAGCTACGCCAAAGTTATTTGCGGGCGGATGAAGACGTCGGATCGGAAATATGAGTGTCAAATCGCATCCAACTGCGCCTGCAGGGCGCGCGCGTTCGATCCGGCTCCCGACCAGCCGGCATGGATGACGGCCGCGGGCCGGTCTCTACGTACTTCCGCGTATGCGGCGGAGAAAATCGTCTTTTTATTGATGGCTGCAACGCCGTAAGTAAAAATAGAACGATTTCCATTTATTGCTTTACAAGGTTTTGAGCGCCTGACTGAGCTGATCAAACTGATCTGAGCGGCTTGTCGCATGGTTGGTGCTGCCACCAAAAAATTGCAGCTTGAATCATCGGTGTGCCATAACAAGGTGTGGAGCGTGTCGTCACTCCCCCATAGCGGTCAAGGCCGCGGCAAATCGGCAGCCCTCGAAGCCCTCGTCCACGTGGTTGACGATGACGAGGGCACGCGGAATTTGTTGCAGCGGTTGCTGAGGACGGTGGGGCTCAGCGCCGCGACCTATGCGGCGCCTTCCATGTTCGTCGAAAGTTTCGATCCGGCGCAGCCGGGCTGCGTCGTGCTCGACCTTCGCATGCCGGAATCGAACGGCATCGAAATCCTCGGCTGGCTGCGGTCGCAAGTAAGGGCCGTCCCCGTGATCTTCATGTCCGGCTACGGCGACCTGGCGACGGTCATCCGCATCATGAAGCTCGGCGCGGTAGAATTTTTCGAGAAGCCGCTCAACAAGGAACTGCTGATCGAGGCGGTCCAGCGCTGGGTGCGCAGCGACGCCGTCGCCTTGCAGGCCTGGTTGCAGCACAAGCGCATGCTGGACCGCGTCGCGACGCTGTCGTACCGGGAGCGGCAGGTGCTCGAATGCGTGCTCGACGGCATGTCGAACAAAGAGACGGCGCGGCGCCTCGGCGTGAGCCCCAAAGCGATCGAGATCTATCGCGGCCACCTCATGCAGAAGATGGACGCCGACAACGTCGTGAAGCTGGTCAGGCAGATTGCCGGCTGCGTCAAGTGCCGAAGCCACGCCGTCAGCAAGCCGCCATGCCTGCAAAGGGTCGACTGCGAAAGCCTTGTCAACGGCGACTGAACGCACAAGCGCGTGCGTGCCGAAACGCGCGCTTAGGGAAAACCCCTTGCGGCCCAGATATTCCACCCAGCTAACGTTCAGACCGCAACTGTGCTCTCGTGACGGTGGTCAACGGACCGCATGCAACCTGAGGAAAAAGACATGGCAGTGGAAAAGACCATCGCGTCGACCAGCCTCGCCGAGGTCGTCGATCGCATTCTCGACAAGGGCGTCGTCATCGACGCGTGGGCTCGCGTATCGCTGGTCGGGATCGAGCTGCTCGCGATCGAAGCCCGCATCGTGGTGGCCGGCGTCGACACGTATCTGAAATACGCGGAGGCCATCGGTCTCACGGCGTCCGCCGAGGCCTGAGCTGTGCGTCGTGGAGCGAAGTGGCTGCCAGTTTGCTCGCGGCAGCAGCGGCCACTTCGACCCGCTCTTTCGGACGGGCATTTTGTACGGGAATTGAAGCAATAGCGGCCGAGCGACTAGCAAGGCCCACCCAGCCAGCCCGCCCAGCCAGTAAGCGAGGCATATTAAGCGAGGCATATGATGTCACGACCACGACAGATGGCGCATCTGACAAAAGAGTTGTCGCAGGCGGCGGCGTTCCGCAAGTCGTCTATCGACGCGATGCGCGATGCGACGCAAGCGACGTTGGCCGCGTGCGCGGAAATGCGCGGCGACATGGTTCGCGACTATCGCTCCGAGATGCAGAAATTTCTTGCCGCGCTGAGCCGGGATGTCGCCGCCCATCGGCGCGCAATGGCGCATCAGATCGCGCAGACGCAGAAGCAGCTCGCGGCGACGGCCAAGAACATGGCGGCGCATCGCAACGCCACGATGAACGAGATCGCCCATTTGGCGAGCGCGCGCGCGCGGGCTGCGAGCCGGATGCGGAGCGGTCTTGCGCACCAGGTCCACGACATCGCGATGAAGACCGCGCAACTGCGCGATGCCGCCGGCGCGACAGTCCTCCAGCTCGCCAACGCGCACCGAAAAATGGCCAAGCAACAGAGCGCCGACCTCAAAGCGGGCCGTCGAAAGTTGCACACCGCCACCACGAAATTCGTCGATGGAATGCATGCGGAACGCATGAAGACGCATGAAATCTGGTCGGACTTCAAGCACGGCAAGGCGGCTTAGGAAAAAGCCGAAGAAAAAGGCCGTTCGATCGATGAGCGGCTGAGCGGTGCAACGGGCCGAACAGCAGATTGTCTGGTCCGCGGCACGGGCGCGGCGTCGAAGCGCGGACAGGTCGTCTGCTAGAGACGGCGCTAGATGAGACGCTAGACCGCTAGACCGTCCGCTACGGCGTTCGAGTTCGAGAACGAGTTTACGCGAGTGATCCATGCTCCTTGGCACCGGCAAAATCAGATCCGCAGGGCGAACGAGCGGCAGCATCGAAATCACCCTGCCGCCGGCGCTGCAGGCCTTGACCGGCCTGACCTGCCGCGTGCTGGTGCGGGACGGGCTCTATCCGGAGATCGTGCTGCTTCCCGATTTTTTCGACGCGTGGTCGTATCTTGAAGTGTTGTGGAAACAGCTGTCACGGACGCTCGGCGCGAATGGCGCGACGGGGCGCTTCACGCCGGGCGCCTTCACGCTGACGCTGCTGCCGCCGCGGCATTCGCAGCGCGGCTTGCCGCTGGCTTACTCCGATCTCGTGCAGCTGGCGCGCAGCGGCGCGCATTGCGGTCAAGAAGAGCTCGAAGCGCTGGTGCGCGTGTTGTCCGTCGTGGCGGCGTCGATCGCCTGCGACCTCGGACTCGATCGGGCGTTCGCATTGGGCTTTGGCGATGCCGTCGCCTACGTGGTCACGCAGCAGTCGGCGGGCTTCGGGACGGATTTCGAGCGCAGCATGGCCGCGTCACTCTCGCGGCAGGCGCATTTTACGCGGCGTGCCGTCATCGCGCCGTTCGACGACGATTTCTGGCTCGAGTGCGAGCCTGCGCTGCGGCGCATTCATGAGCAGTTTCGTTCGTGGCAGGGCAAACCGGAGCGCTACGAGGCCATGCGGCAACAATGGTACCGCGCCCTGCAGTTCGAGAGGGTCCCGGGAGGCGCCGACCTGCGCGCCAATGTCAGCGAGTGAACACGGAGAGAGACCAACATGCCGATGGCGTCGCGTTCGGTTCCCCAGCTTGCCGGAACCACGATCTCGTTGCGTGCGAGCACCAATTTCGTCGAGACCCCCGCGGTGCAGGATCTGAGAAATCGGGCACTCGCCTATCTGCGTGCCGGCTTTCCGGTGCATTTTCGCGGACCCGCCGGGTCCGGCAAAACGACGTTGGCCTTCCATGTGGCGGCCCAGTTGGGGCGGCCGGTGGTGTTTCTCACCGGCGACGACGAGATGACGACGTCCAACCTGATCGGCGGCCAGTTCGGCTACCAATACCGCAAGGTGGTCGATCGTTTCATCCACACGGTGATGAAATACGAGGAGGACGCGACGCGGCATTGGTCCGATCACCGGCTGACGACGGCCTGCCGTGAAGGCCACACGCTCATCTATGACGAGTTCACCCGCTCGCGTCCCGAAGCCAACAATATTCTGCTCGGCGTGTTGGAAGAAAGGCTGCTGGTTTTGCCGGTTCCCAACCAGAACGAAAGCTACATCAGGGTGCATCCACACTTCCATGCGATCTTCACCAGCAATCCGCAGGAATATTCCGGCGTTCACGATGCCCAGGATGCGCTGAGCGACCGAATGGTCATGATCGACGTCGATTATCTCGACCGCGAGACCGAGGTGGCCATCACCACCGCGCGGTCCGGTCTGCACGAATCAAAGGTCGGGCGCATCGTCGATCTGGTGCGCGATTATCGGGCGTCGGGCGAATACGACCAGGCGCCGACGTTGCGGGGCAGCATCATGATCGCGCGGGTGGTCGCGGGGCAGAACCTGCGGGTTTCATCGGCGGATCCCCGCTTCGTGCAAACGTGCCTCGATTTGCTCGGCGCCAGAGCTTCCTTCTCGAGCCGCGCGAAGGATGAACGGGTCCAGCAGCGCAAGATGCTGATGAGCCTGATCGGCCATCACTGCAGTCCCGCGGGAAGCCGCGGCGACCGCGAAAGCAGCCCGTCGGATCCGGGCGAACAACTGACGGAAGCCTAGCGTCGCGGAGATCGAACGATGGCACATGTCCGGGGACTTCACGAGACCGGCGGAATCCAGGCCCTGCATGTCGTGCGCGCCAAGGCGCAGCCCGGCACGCTCACGACGAAGCTCGCCCGCCTCGACCATCAACGCGGATTGCTCGAGCGTCAACTCGCCGTGTGGACCGAAAAACAGCAAGTGACCAGAGAGCGCCTGACCGTGGTGGAAAAACAGATGGCCGAGGTCGGGCGATTGGTCCGCGCCTGCACTGTGCCGCGTCGCGGCCGACGCAGGCGGGCGGCGGTGGCCGCCGCGGGCGGGCAGGGCGACGGCGCGGTCGCTCCCTCACAAAAGCAGCCGATGAAATTGGAATATTGAGCCGCCGGCAGACGGCTCCCTGAGGCAACGTTGTTGGAGTTAAGATCATGTCGAACCGGAAGACGAGTGCACGCAAGCATGCGCATGCGGCGGAAGGCCACGCCGACGTGGACATCGGCTTTGGGTCCTTGTTCAAGGGCCTAGGCGATTTCGTCGGCGTTCTCGGCAAGCTGGTCGAGGCCGGCGAAAGTCAAATCGAGCGCACTGGCGAGTTCAAGGTCAAGGGCCTCGGCGACAAGGCCCACGGCGTCTACGGCGTCAGCGTGCGGGTCGGTCTCGGCGGCGAGCCCCATATCGAGCGGTTCGGCAATATCCGCTCGACGCGCGAGGGGCCGGAGGTGGTCGACGTGCGCGAGCCGTTGATCGACGTCTTCGACGAAGCAAACGAGATCGTCGTCACCGCCGAGCTTCCGGGCGTGAGAGAGGAGGCGATCAATGTCGAGGTGCGCGGCGACATCCTCTCGCTCAGTTCGTCGGGCGAACGGCGTTACGCCAAGGAGGTGCTGCTGCCGAGCGCGGTCGATGCCGCCTCGATGCAGCGCTCCTTCAAAAACGGCCTCTTGGAGCTGCGATTGAAGAAGTCGTGAACCATGACGAATGCGATCGAGCATTTTTCCCGCCATCGCGTGGAAAACACCATTCTGCAGGTCATGGCGGACCGGCCGTGCGATGTCGATCGGCTGATCCGTGAGGAGGAAGCGGTCATTCGCCACTACGTCCGTCTCGGCAATTGGCCGCATCAACGAGTCAACATGTTCGTGCTCGAGGACCTGCAGCCGCTCGTTCTGCAAATCAAAGGCGCGACGGCGCTTTCGACAGTGGTCGCCAACGACATCGATCGCCGTCCCATGGTCAATGTCTACGACGCGGACGATCTCGCTGAATGCGCGGTGTTCGTCAATCGCGGCGCGCTCGAACATGACGGCCTTTGGCACGACGACGTCGCGCTGCGCGGCCTGCTGGCCCACGAACACGGCCATCCGCTCGCCGAGAACGAAACCGTGCAGGCGGCACGCGCCCTGTCGGTCAAAGTCACGGTGGACGGGCCGATCGCGACGGCTGTCGCGCCCGTCATCGATCTTTTGGCCGACCGCATGTGCGTGCACGCGCCGCAAGAGGTGTTCGCGAACGAGATGGCCGTGCGCGCCGGATTCGGCAATGCGCTGTTCCATCTGGACAGAAAGATGGTGGACAAGGCCAAACTGAGCGTCGTCTGGCGCTCGTCGCTGGCGCAGAACCTGGAACAGCGGGTCGTTGCGCGGAAGCTCAGCGCCGAACACGCCGCGGCGCTGCTTCTGGTCGGCGATCTGCAGGCTCATCTGGTTTTCGCCCTGGAAATTGCGCCGTTTCTGCGCGCCGAACGGCGGCACCAGGCAGAGGCGCTCGAGGCGGCGCTGGTCGAGGGCGTGCTGTCGCACGTCGATCCGGCGGCGTTGTCGCTCTATGAGCAATGCCGCGATCATTATCTGCTGCTGCGGACCGATTGGACCGCGGGCGAAACCAAAAAATGGAGCGGCGAGGCGCTGGATATTCTCTCCGGCGGCTTGCGCAAACAGCACTTGCAGGTTCGCTTCGCGCTGGTCGGCCATTCGACCGCACGACGGCGGCGCCCATCGCGGGCAGAGCCGACAGCGGTTGCGCGCGGCGCCATCGGACATGACGAGGGTTTCGCATGAGGCTCGCTCCCCAACGTGCTCCGAAGGTTCACGCCGAAAGTGCGGTCAGCCAGTATCTTTATTGCATCGTGCGGTGTCGCGAGCCGCGAACCTTCGAGACGCTCGGCATGGGCGAACGCGGTGACGTCGTCCATACGATCAATTTCAAGGATCTGGCGGCGGTCGCCAGCGATTCGCCGGAGGCGCGATACGACAATACGCGGCGCAACATGATGGCTCATATGCGCGTGCTGGACGAAGTCATGGCGGACCACACCGTACTGCCGGTGCGCTTCGACAGCGTCGCGCCCGGCCCCGAAGCGGTGCGCGAGCAATTGCTGAAGGCCCGTTACGGCGAGTTGAGCGCGATGCTCGACGGCATGGAAGGCCGGATCGAGATGGGCCTCAAGGCGTTCTGGTACGAGGACGTCGTTTTCCAGGAAATCGTCCAGGACAACCCGACGATCCGCCGCCTGCGCGACGGCCTGGCGGGTCGCCAGCTCGAGGAGACCTATTACGACAGAATTCGGCTCGGCGAGCTCGTCGAGGCCGAGCTGAAAGGGCGGCGGGTCCGCGACGCCGACAGTGTCCTCGAAAAGCTGCGACCGCTTGCCGAAAAGGCGCAGGTCAACGCCACGATTACCGACCATATGGTCGTCAACGCGGCATTCCTGATCGCTCGCAAGCGCGAGACCGCGTTCGACGCGACCGTACGCGAGCTCGATGCGGATATGGGGCGCCGGCTTTTGATCAAATGCGTCGGCCCCGTTGCTCCGTACAACTTCGTCAATGTCAGCATGCGATGGACGAACTGAGCAGGCGGCCCGCAGGCAACCGGCAGCGGCGAAAGACGTTGTGAGATGAAAGATGGGCCTACTTGGCACGATCGTGACGGCACCGTTTGCGGGTCCCTTCAAGGGCGTGCTGTGGCTTGTCAAGACTCTCGCCGAACATGCCGAACAGGAGATCTACAACGTAGATAACATTCGCAAGGATCTGCTCAGGCTGGAGCAGCAATTCGAGCTCGGCAAGATCACGCTCGAGGAATTCGAGAGTGCCGAAGCTGAACTGCTGCAGCGGCTCAATGAAGCTCGCAGAATGAAGGAAGGACGTTAGACCATGGCACGTCGCCTCCCACGGCTTCCAGAAACGCACGAACGGCATCTGGTCGAGAATGAATCGATCGAGCCCGAACCGATGGCTTCGATCGTTCCCGACCTCGGTGTCGTGCAAGCCCCGCCGATCGGCCGCCGTAAAGGCGAAGAAGGCGGGGCGGCGGCGGTTGCCAAGCATGCCAAGGCGGAGCTGGAGAGCATTACCGGACTCGATGCCGATCATGTTTCCGCGGTGGTGCGCGAACCTGATGGCTGGCACGTCACCGTCGACCTGGTCGAGCTGCGGCGCATACCGGCGGCGACCGACGTGCTCGCTGCTTACGAGGCCGTGCTCGGGCCGACCGGCATCCTGCTGAGCTATCGCCGCACGCGGCGATACTTCCGCGACCAGATGGTCGAAGAGTCATGACCAGCAACAGTCCGCACCTCGAACTGCATTGTCCGATCGACCTGTTCGAGCCGCAGGAGGGCAAGATCGAGGTGCTGACCCAGGCGATCAACGCGGCGCGAACGGCGTCGGAGAAGGCGCCGAACGCACATATGCTGATTGACGAGGCGAACGTCCTGCTGAACTGCGCGAGCTACGATAGAGCCAATCTGAACTGCAACCTCTGCCGGAACTTCTCCGAGCTTCGTCTCCAGACGGCAAGCCTGATCATCAAGGCGGACGCCGCCGCCGGCGTCCGTTGACGCGCAACAATGAGGGCTCCAGCGGAGCCGGATCGAACACGACATGGAACATTCGCTTCAAACCACCAACCTGGCCGACATTCTCGAGCGCGTGCTCGACAAAGGGATCGTCATTGCCGGCGACATCACGATTTCGCTGGTGGAGATCGATCTCCTCAATATCAAGCTCCGGCTTCTGGTTGCTTCGGTCGACAAAGCGAAGGAGCTCGGCATCAATTGGTGGGAAGCCGATCCGAAGCTTTCGGTGCGTGCGGGAGAGCTCGAGAAGGAAAACGCGACGTTGCGGCAAAGGCTCGTTCACCTCGAAGGGAACGGGCGGGCCATCCCGGCGCGCCGAAAGGCGAAGCGCCGGCAGCGGAGCTTAGCTTCAACAGCGGGCTTGCCGTTGCCCTGAGATGGAGGCGAGATGACCCAACGCTGGTCGATCTGGAGGCGGGACGGGGCTGCGGTGCGGGTGAGATGAAACGATGGACAGCGGCCCGATCAACACCACCTTCAAAGTTGCGGAAGCCCTGCCGAAGGACGTCGGCCGCGGTCTCGCCCGGCTCGATCCCAAGGACATGGCGGAACTCGGCGTGGAAACCGGCGACGTCGTCGAAGTCACGTCGAAGCAGACGACCGTGGCCCGCATCGTTCCCGCCCACGCCGAACTGCGCGGCAAGCATCTGATCCAGATCGACGGCATCTCCCGCGCCAATGCCGGCGCCGGTCTCGGCGAAGCGGTCACCGTGCGTCGCACGGTGGCGCAGAAGGCGAACAAGATCGTGCTTTCGCCGACCGACGCTCCAGCACGCGCCACGCGCGGCTTAGAAGGCCGCTATCTGACCCGCCTGCTCGACGGCATACCGCTGGTCACCGGTGACCGGGTGCGCGTCAATCCGATCGGGACGCAGACGCGCAACTTCGTGGTCAGCAAAGCGACGCCGGCCGGGCCGGTGATCGTGACGCCGGCGACATCCATCACGTGCGAAGGCGGCGCAGAGCGCCGCCGCGAAGCCGTCACCTACGAGGATATCGGCGGCCTGCACAGGGAGATGCGCCGCGTCCGCGAGATCATCGAACTGCCCCTCAAATATCCGGAGGTGTTCGCGCATCTCGGTGTCGAGGCGCCCAAAGGCGTCCTGCTCTACGGCCCGCCGGGCACCGGCAAGACTTTGATCGCACGCGCTGTCGCCCACGAATCCAATGTTCATTTCATCCACATCAACGGGCCGGAAATCATCGACAAGCTCTACGGCGCGAGCGAGGCCAACCTGCGCAAGATGTTCGAGGAGGCGGAAAAGAACGCGCCTTCCATCATCTTCATCGACGAGATCGATGCCATCGCGCCGAAGCGCGAGCAGATGGCGGGCGAGCGCCAGGTCGAACGTCGCGTCGTCGCCCAGCTCTTATCCTTGATGGACGGCCTCGAAGCGCGCGGCCAGGTGGTCCTGATCGCGGCCACCAATCTTCCCGACTCGCTGGACCCTGCATTGCGCCGGCCCGGGCGCTTCGACCGGGAGATCGAGATCGGAATTCCGGACAAGGAAGGGCGACGCGAGGCACTGGAAATCCACAGCCGCGGGATGCCGCTCTCCGAGGCCGTCGACCTCGAGCGGATCGCCGGCATCACGCACGGTTTCGTCGGCGCCGACCTGGCCGCGCTGTGCCGCGAGGCGGCCATGAGCGCGCTGCGCCGGCTGATGCCCGACATCGATTTCAAGTCCATCGATATCCCCTACGACAAGCTCGCCACACTCAAAGTGGAATGGGCGGATTTCGAGGGGGCCTTGGCGGAGGTCGAGCCGTCCGCTCTGCGCGAGGTCGCCACCGAAATTTCCGACGTGCGCTGGGACGCCGTGGGCGGGTTGGACGAGGTCAAGCGGCTGCTGACGGAAGTCGTGCTGTGGCAATTGCGGTACGACGCGCTGTTTCAACAGGCCGGCGTCCGCGCGCCCAAGGGCGTCCTTCTGCACGGCGCGCCGGGCACCGGCAAGACGCTTCTCGCCAAGGCGCTCGCCGGCGAGACCGAAGCCAACTTCATCGCCCTGAAAGGTCCGCAGCTGCTGAGCATGTGGATCGGCGAGTCCGAGCGCGGCGTGCGCGAAGTGTTCCGCAAGGCGCGCCAGGCCGCTCCCTGCATCATCTTCTTCGATGAGATCGACGCACTGGCGCCGCGCCGCGGCGGCGGCGGCGGCGGCCAAGTCGCCGAGCGGGTCGTGGCGCAGCTTCTGACCGAACTCGACGGCATCGAGGACCTCAAGGGGGTGGTGGTGCTCGCCGCGACCAACCGGATGGATCGGCTGGATCCCGCGCTGTTGCGGCCCGGCCGGCTGGAATTCCACATCGCGTTGCCGGCGCCCGACGCGGCGGCGCGGCGGGCCATCCTTCAAGTTCATATGAAGCGCATGCCGCTCGCCAAGGACGTCAAGATCGATGCGCTGGTCAAGCGCACCGAAGGGCTTGTCGGTGCCGACCTCGAGGGGCTGTGCCGGCAGGCGGCGCTGTTCGCGATCCGCGAGATCGTCGAGCCGACGGCGGCCAAGGCGCCGCCGGCAAAGGAAGCCGCGGAAGCTCCACGCGCAGCGGATTTGTTGCGCAAGCTGAGCATTACGAGCCGCCACTTCGACATGGCGCTCGCCGGGCGTCAGACCGCTGGGAGTCCGTCATGAGTCGCGTCTATCTGTATGCCGTCGTCGCCGCCAATGAGCGGCCGCCACTCGATATGGCAGGTGTTTGGGGCGACCGGCCGCAGGTCCGGATCATTCGCGCCGCCGCGCTGGCGGCCGTCGTCAGCGCGGCGCCGCCGATGGAGTTCCATGCGTTGTCGCGCGAGGACGCGGTTCGCGCTTTGCTGGCGCATCAACGCGTGGTGGAGAGCGTGATGCGAACCGCCGTGGCACTGCCGGTGAAATTCGGCACGACGCTGCCCGACGGCGCGGCGGTGGTCAGCATGCTCGAGCGCGGCGCTTCGATCTTGGCGGCGCCGCTCGCCGAGCTGTCGCAATACGTTCAGGTCGAGCTCGTCGTCTCCTGGAACATCGACGATATCGTGCGCGAAGCCGCGGCCGACGACGCGATCGTCCGGTTTAAGGCGTTGATCGCGTCGCAGCCCGGTGGTGCCAGCCGCGATCAACGGCTCGCGATCGGAAAGATGATGAAGGAGTTCATCGATCGACGCCGGGAAGCGTGCCGGCTCCGCATCGTGACGGCGGTCCGCAGCGTCGCGGCCGACATGGTCGAAAACGCGCTGATGGACGACCGCATGATCGCCAATCTCGCTTTGTTGATGGTGCGAAGCGCCAGCGAAGGACTCGACCGGCGATTGGCCGAGCTCGACAAGGAGTTCGGCGAGCGCCTGCATTTCCGCTGTGTTGGGCCGTTGCCGCCTTACAGCTTTGCCACGGTCGAGGTCAGCCTGCCGTCGTTCGAGGCCATCGACCGGGCGCGCCGCGTTCTCTCACTCGGTGAGCGCGCCGACCTCGCGGAGATCAAATCGGCATTTCATCGGCAGATTCGCCAAGTGCACCCCGATCTCGCGGCGGCTCCGGCGCGAGAGGGTGAGGCTAGTCAGGTGACCGACGCCTACAAGACATTGATGAGTTATGCCGAAGCGCTGCCGTCGGCGGCAGGCGACGACGCGGCCGGTGCGGCCGGTTATCGCTTCGATCGCGGCGCCGTCGAAGGCGCCATTCTGGTGATGGTGCGTCGGCAGGCGCCGTCACAGGCGGAAGCGCAGCCATGACACTCGCGAACATCCGAGCAGCGTCGGCCGATCAGAGCGTGGTCTACGTCTATGGCGTCGCGCGCGCCGCACCCGGACAAACCCGCGGTCCGCGGCGGCTCGCAGGTATTGTGCGGCAGGCGCCGGTCGAGCCGCTGGTGGATGGGAATTTGACGGCGTTCGTGAGCGCGGTCCCCAGCGCCCAATTCGGGGCGAGCGAATTTCGTGCGGCGCTCAATGATGCCGATTGGCTGCGCGATCGCATTCTGGCGCACGGAAAAGTTCTCGAGGAGCTGCGCGCGAGCTACGACGTCGTACCGTTCAGATTTGGCACCATCTATTTCGACCGCGCTCAGGCGGCGAAAGCCATGGCGCAACATCGTGTCGAGTTGTGCCGGGCGCTGGATCGGATCCAAGGCGCCTGCGAGTGGGGGCTGAAGCTTTATTACGATGCCGGCACGCTGCGCCGCCACGTCGAAGCCGCATCGACGAGTATTCGATCGATGCGCGATGTGTTGGCGCAAGCGTCGCCGGGCGCCGGGTTCTTTCTGCAGAAGAGATACGCCAAGGCGCTGGCGGATGAGATGGCAATTGTTGTCGCCGGTTGCGTGCAGCGCATGCGCGACAGTCTCGCTCATTGCTTCCGCGATGCCGCCGACATCCAGCTGCAGCCCGCGGCGGTGCACGGCCGCGCGGCCGAAATGGCGATGAATGCGACGTATCTCGTCGCCAAACACGCTTTTGCGCAATTCCAGCAAGCCGTTGCGGACTGGCAGAAGGACCATGCGGCGCATGGCTTCGATCACGAGCTGACCGGTCCATGGCCGCCCTACCACTTTGTCTCGATCCAACAGTGAAGACGGCGCAAATGCAGCCGCACCTGATCGACAGGCACCAACTGGCCTTATCCGAGCTGCTCGATCGCGCGCTCAACAAGGGCGTCGTGCTGTGGGGCGACGCCACCATCTCGGTCGCCGGCGTGGATTTGATCTATGTCGGACTGAAGGTCCTGCTGGCGTCGGTCGACACCGCCGAACGGCTCCGACAGGACGCGGGCGTGACGGCATGGGCCGATCGAGGAGCCGCCGAATGATCTACGTCTATGCGGTCGCCGATCGGCCGGACCAGAAGCTGCCTCGGCAGTCGGGCTTGCGGGGGGAGGAGCTGAGCAAAGTTGTCTGGCGCGATATCGCGGCCGTCGTCAGCGCCTACGACGGCGCGGCGCCATTGCAGGGCGCCGACGACGTCTGGCGGCACGAAGCGGTGATCGAATCGCTCATGAACGATTGCACGGTGATTCCGATGCGGTTCGGCACGCTGGCGCCGTCACGCCGGCATGTCGACGATATTCTGTGCCGAACGTATCGCGCGCTCGCCGAGGACATCGCGCGCGTGCGCGGCCAGGTCGAGATCGGCCTGCGATGCTTGAGCGATATTGCGGAGGACGCGGAAGCCGATTGTCCTGCCGCAGGCCATGTTTTGACGGTGCCGGGAATAGGTCCGGGGTCTGCGTATCTGCGCGAGCGCGTTGCCAAGGAGCGGCATTCGCGCGAGCGACAAAGCGGCAAGCTGAGACTTGTTCGCGATGTCTATGACAAATTGGCGAGCCACGCCCATGACAGCAGGCTCGACGATCGGCCGGAGGATCGGCATGGAATCGCCGCGGCGTTTCTGGTGCCGCGCGACCGCATGATGGACTTTCGAGAAGTGGTCAGCGACGTCGCCGCTGCCAATCCGGACCTGGCGCTGCTCTGTACCGGCCCGTGGCCGCCCTATTCCTTCGTCGGGGCCGGCGCGCATGCAACAAACCACGGCGAGACGCGTCATGCGACCTGACGTCACGGCCGCCAGCCAAAAAGTCATTCACGCGCCCGACGATCAAGCCATGCTTGATCGGTTTGCCGATCGGCGCGACGCGCCGGGGCGGCATTTCCCCGAGCGCGTGACTATTGACCCCGAAAAGGTCGAGCGCGACCTCGCTCGCCTCGTGCTCGGCGTCGTCGAGCTGCTGCGCCAATTGCTCGAACGGCAGGCGGTACGGCGCGTGGAGAGCGGCACGTTGAGCGAAGACGAGATCGAGCGCTTGGGCGAGACCTTGCTCAAGCTGGAGACGCGCATGCGCGAGCTCAAGGCGGCGTTCGGTCTGGGCGACGAGGAATTGTCGCTGGAGTTGGGCCTGCTGCGCGACCTGGTTTAGTATTGTTGCATCCGTGCTCCGCCGGGCCGTCTCATCACACCTCCGTCGAGTGCAGGCAGCGATGCCGTCGCCGCGTCCAAACCTTGTGCAAATGAAATAGCATTCTCCGATCGCCCTCGTGGCAAGACTGAAAGCAGCGCGTGCGGTCTCCGAAATAGACTCTTAATCTATTGATTTACTATATTTTTTCAACGAGGCTTGGCGCCTTGCAATGAAGGGTCAAAGCCATGTCTTTGAAGAAGATTGTCAACGAAGTCAGCTCCGCGATTTACAGCCTGCCTTGGTACGTCGCCCGCGACGAAGGGTTTTTCCGGGACGAAGGCCTGGATCTGGAGTTCGTTCCGACCTCGCAGGAGGGTACGCCGAAGAACGGCAGCGAAGACACGCGGCTGGTCAACCCGATCGTATGTCACGCGCCGTTCGAGGACGGTCAGGTCAAGCTGTTCCGGGCCTGCGAAGAGGGCAATGTGCGCCGCGCCTACGACCTCAGCAAAAAGACCGTCGCCGGCCGCGACGTGCGCATCACCAGCCTGCAGCCGAGCCGCCCACTTCACGCCATCGTCGTCGCGCCGAACTCGCCGATCGACCGGCCGGCGCAACTCGCCGGCGTGCCGGTCGGCGTCAACTTCTTTGCCGGATCGCACTTCGCGGCGATCCGGTTGCTCGAAGGCTTCGTCGGCCGCGAACGCGTCAAGCTGCAGCACTTCGGCGGACCCGCGTCGCGCTTCGACGCCGTCCTGGCCGGCGAAGTGCCGGCCGCGGTGATCATGGAGCCGTATATCTCGCTCGCCGACAAGCTCGGCGCCAACATCCTGGCGCAGGGCCATTTCGTCGCGACCGACATCGCACGGGACGATCTGCCGCAGGAGGATCTCACGGCGCTCTACCGCGCCCTCGACCGCGCCTCCGATTTCCTCAACGCGTCGCCGGCGAACAAGCGCAAATACATCACCTACCTGATCGACGACATTCCCGCGGGCTATCGCTGGGGCCGGCCGGACGTCGCCGACTTCCATCTGCCGCGGCTGCGTTTCGGCCACACCTCGCCTTACCCGAGGGCCGAGTTCGACCGCAGCCTGGAAATCCTCGAACAATACGACCTGCTGTCGCCCGGCGTGTCGTCGTTCGCCAACCTGGTCGACAACTCGGCCATCTCGGCGGCGGCACACTGAACGAACCAACAAAGGACTGAGACAACAAACGTGGTGGAGCGGCGCGAAGCAGCAATGCAAAGCTGCGGCCGCTCCACGCCGCGTCCTCGTTTCAACCCCCAACGCTCGTTCACCCCCAATGTGCGTAAAACGTTTGCTGCGAATAGTGCTCGTTGCCGCGACCGGAATCGCGGCGGCCCTTGCGTCTTTGCCAGGGCTTGACGTGCCGGCGCGGGCCGCCACCCCGCAGCAAGAGCTTCCCGTTCTGACGGTGACGGTGTTTGCGTCACCGTCCCAGGTCGTCTGGTTCCCGGTGCTGATCCAGAAGACCGGGCTCGACGTCAAGCACGGCTTCAAGCTCGAGATCCAACAGAAGCCGTCGCAGATGGCGTACGCGGATTTCGCCTCCGGTGCCGATCCGGTCTGCTATTGCATTTCCACCGGAGCGGGCGGCCGTTTCGTCGAGCAGGGCGCCGATGTCACCCTGCTATGGACGATCTTCAACTTCGATTATTACATCGTGACCGGCAACACGGCCCTCCACACGTTGAAGGACCTGGAAGGCAAGACGCTCGTTGCCGACACCGTCACCGGCTCGTGGGCATTGGCCGACTGGTTCCTGCAGCAGCAGGGCGTCGACCTGTCCAAGGTTCAATTGCGCTCGTCCAACGTGCGCGGTGCGGGAAGCTTCGCCGAAGTGCTCGCCGGTCGGGCGGATGCGGTGGCGGTCACGCCGATCGACGCTTCGAACGTTCTCGCCGACGCGGAAGGTATGCTGCGCGCCTTCTCGATTTACGATCCGGCGATCTGGCAAAGGGCCGCCAAGAGCCCGACGCTGCCCAACATCGCCGCGGGCGCGTGGCGCGACTGGGCGGCGAAGCCCCACCATCTCGATCTGTTGCGCCGCCTCTACGCCGCCAACCTCGATGCGGCCGACTTGGTCAAACGCGAGCCGGAAAAGTCCGCCGCGCTGATCGAACAGGGCACCGGCATCAGCAAAAGCACCTTGCTCTACTATTTTCAGCACTTCGGCCGGCTGATCGACATCCGCCCGATTGCCGAGGATCGCGCGTCGATCGCGCTGCTGACGCAAAAGATCCTGCCGGACGGCAAGCAACTGGACCGTCCGTTCACGAACGGGGAACTCGATTCCTACGTCTCCAATTTCCGGCCGCAATAGTTGCCTCGATCGGACGCGGCCGGACGACGTCGCCGATCGACAGTGCGACCGGCGGCAAACAGAACGGAGCTTCGGCCCGATGGCCAGTGTGGACATTCGCTCGGATCACGAGCTCGAGTTCGCTTCGGCGCCGCGCGCGGCGGCGGCTCCGATCGCCGCGCGCCTGGCGCAGCGGTTCGGCCGCGTCAATGTCGAGGGCACGATCGTGCTCATCGGCATCGTCGTCGGCTGGCAGATCGCGTCGTTCTATTTGCCGCCGATCCTGTTTCCGTCTCTGAGCAGGATCGCGGCGGCGCTGCGCGACATCGTGACCAGCCCCACGGCGATCGCCGCGATCGGCATCACCTACCTGCGGATCATCGCCGCTTTGTCGATCGCCTTCGCGACGGCAACGACGGCCGGCATCGTCGCCGGATTGCACCGACCGCTGGAACGCGCCGCGGTCCCGCTGATCGAAATCATGCAGGGCATCCCGGCGGTTTGCTGGATCATCTTCGCCATTCTGTGGTTTCGCGACATGGAGGCGCGCATCGCCTTCGTGGTGATCGTGAGCACCGTCCCCAATTTTTTCTATCAGGCCCGCGACGGCGTGAGCGCCATTCCAGCGGAGCTGTGGGACATGGTGCGGTCGTGGCGGCCGTCGTGGCGGCAGCTTTTGCGCATTCTGATCCTGCCGGCGCTGTTGCCCGCATTGCTGACCGGTTGGCGCAGCAATCTTGGCAACGGCACGCGCGTCACGATTTTCGCCGAGCTTTTGGGCGGCGTGAGCGGCATCGGCTATCAGCTGCGGCTGTCACAGGAGCTCTTCCGCATGGACCGGGCGATCGCCTGGACGGTCGTCCTGGTGGCGTTCGTGGTCGTGACCAACGTCGCGCTGTCGCAATTGGAGAAGCGCGTCTTGAAATGGCGAAACGATCGAGGCGCGCGCGCATGACGCAAGCATCCACTTCCGATACCGTTATTTCCTTTCGCAACGTCGCCAAAACGTTCGCAAAGGTAGTTTCGGGTCGCCGTCCGCTGACGGCGGTCGCCGACCTGTCGTTCGACATCAAGCGCGGCGATTATGTCTGCATCGTCGGGCGGACCGGTTGCGGCAAGTCGACCACCGTCAACCTTCTGCTCGGCATCGAGCAACCGACCGCCGGCGCCATTGCCGTTCTCGGGCTCGATCCGTTTCGGCAATTCAACGCCTTGCGCGGCCGGATCGGCTGCGTCTTTCAGGGCGACCGTTTGCTGCCGTGGCGCACCGCGATCGACAATGTCCGCGTGCCGATCGAGATCGTCGGCAAAAAGGAGAGCGATCTCACCGAAGGCCCGCGGCGGCTGTTTGACCGGCTCGGCCTGAATGGATTCGAGAGCGCGTATCCGCACGAACTCTCGGGCGGAATGCGGCAGCGGGTCGGCATCGCGCGGGCGCTTGCCAGCGATCCCGAAATCCTGCTGGCCGACGAAGCCTTCGGCCATCTCGACGAAGTCACCGGCGGGCGGCTGCGCGGCGAGTTTCGCCAACTCGCCAAACAACGCGGCAAGACCGTGCTGCACGTCACGCATTCGATCGACGAAGCGGTCACGCTCAGCGACCGCATCCTGGTTTTCGCCCGCCCCGGCCGCGTCGCCGCCGACATCCGAATGGATGCCGACACCCACGGCTCGCGGCGCGAGAGGCTGCGCGAAGAAATCTTCCGGGCGATCGAAGCGTCGGACCGGCAAGCCCCGGCGGAGAGCGCCGCCGCGTAGAGCGCGCAGCAAGGACGTGGATGGCCGGAGCAAGTCGGAGCGGTCCGGCCATGACGAATGAATGATGGGGCGATACGGGCGGTGACTTATCCCACGTCGGTCGAGTGAATCCGCCGCTCTTCGCGCTCGCCGCGCAATTGCCGGGCCACCAGCTTGTTGAGTGCGGCGAGGTACGCCCTGGCGGATGCGACCAGCGTATCAGGGTCGGCGCCCTTCGCCGTCACGGTGCGGCCGTTCTCCGAGAGCCGCACCGAGACCTCGGCCTGGGCGTCGGTGCCTTCGGTCACCGCGTGGACCTGATAAAGCTCCAGCACTGCCTCGTGCGGCACCATCGCCTTGATGCAGTTGAACACCGCATCGACCGGGCCGTTGCCCTCGCATTCCGCGATCGCCGGCTTGCCGTCGATGTCGAGCTTCATGGTGGCGCGCTGCGGCCCGCGGGTGCCGGCGATGACGGAGAGCGAGACGAGCTTGATGTGGTCCTGGGCGGTCGCGATCTCCTCGTCGACCAGCGCTTCGATGTCCTCGTCGTAGACGTGCTTCTTGCGATCGGCCAGCGCCTTGAAACGCGCGAAGGCGTCCTCGAGCTGATTGGCGGCGAGGCGATAACCCAACTCCTCGAGCTTGTGCACGAAGGCGTGGCGGCCGGAATGCTTGCCCATGACCAGCGAGGTCTGCTTCACGCCGACGTCGGCGGGCTGCATGATCTCGTAGGTCTGGGTATGCTTGAGCATGCCGTCCTGATGGATGCCGCTCTCGTGGGCGAAAGCGTTACGGCCGACGATCGCCTTGTTGTACTGCACCGGGAACGAGGTCACCGCCGCGACGAGCTTCGAGGCGCGGGTCAGCATGGTGGCGTCGATGCCCGTCGTGTAGGGCAGCACGTCGTTGCGCACCCGCATCGCCATCACGACTTCTTCCAGCGCGGCGTTGCCGGCGCGTTCGCCGATGCCGTTGATGGTGCATTCGATCTGCCGCGCGCCGCCGTTGACGCCGGCGAGCGAGTTCGCCACCGCCATGCCGAGGTCGTTATGGCAGTGCACCGAGAAGCGCGCCAAGTCGGAATTCGGCACCCGCTCGCGCACCGTCTTGAACAGGTTGAAATACTCGTCCGGCGTCGTGTAGCCGACCGTGTCGGGAATGTTGATGGTGGTGGCGCCGGCCTTGATCGCGGCCTCGACGCAGCGGCACAGGAAATCGAATTCGGTGCGGGTGCCGTCCTCGCTCGACCACTCGACGTCGTCGGTATGGTTGCGCGCGCGGGTCACCTGCGCGATCACCATCTCGTAGACCTCGTGCGGCTCCTTCTGCAGCTTGTATTTCATGTGCACCGGCGAGGTGGACAGGAAGGTATGGATGCGCCGGCGCGCCGCCGGCTTGATCGCCTCGGCGCAGCGGTCGATGTCCTTGAACGAGGCGCGGGCGAGGCCGCAGATGACGGCGTTCTTGGTGCGCTGGGCGATCTCATGGACGGCGGCGAAGTCGCCCTCCGACGCGATCGGGAAGCCGGCCTCGATGATGTCGACGCCCATGTCGTCGAGCAATTCGGCGACCTCGAGCTTCTCCTCATGGGTCATGGTGGCGCCGGGGCATTGCTCGCCGTCGCGCAAGGTGGTGTCGAAAATGACGACGCGGTCCTTCTCGGACTGGGTGGGGGCGGTCATGGTCTAAATCCTTCTGGTCTCGCGCCCGCCCAGCAGCCCGCTTTGGGTCCGGGTTCGGGGTCTGGGCGCTTCCGGGTTTCGCTCTCTTTCGGTCGAACCCCTGAGTGCCCAGGCGCAAGCGCCCAGCCGGCTCTCAGGGGGCGATAAGGAGCAGCAGCCCGTTGAGAATGAGGGCAGCACCGGGCCGAGCCTTGTCGGCTCCCCGTCCGATCGCGAAATCGTTGCGAATCGACATGCTCGTCCTCGTCGGCCGCAAGGTGGCGCGATTTGGTAAAATCCGCCTTAAACCTCGCGGCCGCCACTTTTCTAAGGATGAAACCGCCGGCACGCAAGCCCCGGCTTTCCGTTACAATGCCGGAGAAACGACAGGGAGGCTGACCTAATGATCGTCGAGTTCGTGCAGTTCAATTACCCGCCGGGCTGGACCCGCGAGCAGATTCTGGAAGATGGCCGCACGACTATTCCGCGCTGGCGGGCCAATGAAGAGCTTATCCGCAAGCATTACATCGCCGGCGAGGACGGCTCCGGCGGGGCCTTCTACATCTGGCTCTCCAAGGAAGCGGCGCAGCGCGGGCATAACGCCGAATGGCTCGCCAACATCAAGGCGCGCACCGGAGCGACGCCGACGATCTGCTATTTCGACTTGCTGATGCTCGTCGACAATGAAGCCGGCAGCGTCACGGAATTTCCGCCGAACGTCACGGCCGAAACGGCGGAGTAATTCCTTCCGCCGACGGGCCGCGCGTCCAAGGCCTGTCCTTATAAACAGGCTAATGTCGCCTATGCTTCCGAAAGCGAGCATGCGGCGGATATCTTGGAATGTCCGTTTAGGGCCACAAAAGCGGACATCGCCCTCGTGCCCAAAGCGGTCTCTTCCTGCACGACGATCCATGATATTGCTTCTGAAACGGCAGCGCTCATGCGACGGGCAACCGCCCGCGAACCGTTGTCTCCAACGGCGCACCGCATCTACTCGGGGAGATCATTCTATGACTGGATCAAACGTTACGCGGCGCGGCATGATTGGCGGCGGTGTTGGACTCACGGCTATAGCCGTTTCCGGCGAAACCATTGGCGCGGCGCGTGCGCAACGCGCGCAAAAGACATTCGTATTGGTCCACGGCACCTTGGTCGGTGGCTGGTATTGGCGGCGGGTGTCGGACCTTCTGGAAAAGAAAGGTCATAAGGTATTTTCACCGACCCTGACCGGGCTCGGCGAGCGTTCGCATCTGTTGAATAAGGACATCAATCTCGACACCCATATCACCGACATCGTCAACGTCATCAAATGGGAGGATCTTAACGACATTTGCCTGGTCGTGCATTCCTATGGAGGCTGGGTGGGCTCGGGCGCTCTTGAGCAGATCGGCGATCGCGTTTCTTCGATAGTCTGGCTCGATGCCTATAAACCGCAAGACGGTCAGAAGCCGATCGACTTCACCAACGAGGGTTTCCGCAAGGCCTTCCTGAATTCTACGGAAAAGGGCGAGGCGGGCTTTCCCATCCCACCGCCGAAGCTGCCGCCCATCTTTGTCAATGAAAAAGACCGTGGCTATGTCGACTCGAAGCTGACGCCGCAGCCGGTAGGGACGTATGCGCAGGCGATCAGGCTCTCTGGTGCGCGTGAGAAGGTGGCGAAAAAGACTTACATTCGTGCCACCAAGTTTCCGAATGCCGCCTTCGATAAGGCGCTGGCGGAATGCAAGACTGACCCATCGTGGAACACTTTCGAGATAAACGCCTACCACATCGTGATGCTCGATGAGCCAGAATGGCTCGCCGACACCCTGATGAAAGTCGCTTGAAATCGAAGTAGCGATCACAGGACGGCTCATGTCGGCTTCGGTCATTTTCGACTGATCCAGCGTGGCTTCAGAATGTCGGTCATGCGCCAGCAAGCGGACATCGGGACCGCTGGCGCTTAAGAGCGCACGCTATAGCTTATTCAAGGCCGTAGTGGCGGTGACAGGCGGCGCAGATGCCGTCGAGACGATCGCTGACTTCCGAGATCGTTTTCAGGTCGTGAGCTTCGGCGGCGATGTAGGCCTCCTTCGCGGCCTCTGCCAATTTCTGGGCGTACGAATTCCATGCCGGATCGCGGGCACGCTGCGGGATCATCAGCGCATTGGTCGCCTCGGCGAGGGTCGCGGCGCCGCTCACGATCGCCTCCCAGTCGGCGTCCGATTTGGGCGACAGGTCGTGCTCGCCTTGTGCGTCGATGGTGACGGCGTTGACGTTCCAGACGATTTTCGCCGCCGGAGTGAGCACGTGCTCCATGAAGGTCTTCATATCGACATGGGTTTGAAACGGTGGCGTCGGGCCGGCGTCCGCGCCGATCGATGGCGAAGCGAACGCACCCGCAAGGACGGCTGCGGTCAAAACGCCGGGGAAGAGGCGGTTGCCGATCATCTCAGCCGGCCTCCATGGTAAAGCCGATCCAGCGTCCACAGGCGACGACCGCGATCCATATCAGGATCGAAACGCCGCCCGCCAGCCGCGCCGCCAGCGGCGGCTTTTTGTCGTTCTCCCATCGCCGCTGGTCTTTCGTGCTGATGGCGTGAAAGATCAGCATGTTCAATCCGGCCACGCCGATCAAAACGAGCTTGGCGAGAAAAAAGCCGTTGCCCAGATATTTGGTGGCGTTGGAGATGAACATGAGGCCGCCCGACGCGACCGCGACGACGAACGCGCACCAGGTGAGCGGCAGAATGCCTCGCGTGACGGAGCTGACCGAACGATGAATGGAGGCGAGCCCCAGTAGCCGCAGATCGACGGCAAGAATGGAGCCGACCACCAGACAGATCGCCAGCACGTGCACCGATTCGATCAGCGGGAACAGCACGTCGTTCTCGCGGATATTGTCGGCGAGGGCGCTGTTCTCGAGATACGAAATCAGATCGGAGGGCGTGAGCATCAGCCGACCTGCGTATAAGCGATCCAGCGGCCGGCAAACAGGACGCCGCACCAGATCAGGATGGAAACCGTCGCGGCCAAGCCTCCCGTCAGCCGGCGCGGCAGATTCCGTTCCCAGAATTCCGGCACCGAGGCGATCGACCATTGCAGGCCGACGGTCACCACCACGGCCGCGGCGAGACATGCCATCTTGAAATAAAACGTCGTGTTGAGGAGCGAACGCCGCGGCTCGCCGATGATCAAGAGGCTTCCGGTGATCAGGAGCACCAGCAACACCGGCCAGATCACGGGCAGGAAACGCCGCGCGACCTCCGGCAACGGCACATCGCGCTGCAGGAGCCGAAGCAGCCGCAGATCGACCAGGACCGCGGAGGAAAACAACACCGCGACAGCAAGAATATGAATGGTCTGCAGGGTTGGAATGATCCAGCCGGCGGTCTGGATGGAGTGGCTCAGCGGCGTCGCCGCCAGCCACTTGGCAAGGTCTTTGACGACGGCGTCGATCATCACGTTATTGATCGGCGGGCTGCAGGCTGAAACTGAGCTCCTTGCCGTCCGGCAAATCGACCTTCATCAGGAATCCGCCGGGATTGCCGTCGCGCAGCGGCGCGTAATGGAAAACGGCATGGTCGCCGGGCTGCAACGAGTGCTTGGTCCAGCCGGAGCGGGTCAGCACGCCCGGGCTCGAAACCTCGAACACCCATGTCTGCGGCGGTGCGCCGTCCTTGGCCCCATCCTTGGCGCCGTCCTTGGCGTCGGCCTCGATGACGAAGGTGATGTGCGGGTTGGTCCAATTGACCATCTTGACAGTGCCTTGCATCGTCTTGGGATGCTCCATGTCGTACGCGGCCCCTGAGTGGTGCGCGAGGGCCGCGCCGCTCAAACCCAGGCCGCTCAATCCCAAGCCGCTCAATCCCACGAGCAGGCCGGCCGCCAGGGCAGCGATTCTGGGCAATATCATTTCAGCCTCATTTCACGGCGCGGACCGAGCCGTCCGGGTTTTGCGGATTGGGAACGAAGATGTCGTTGCCGAACGCGTCCTTGCCCGGGACGAGATCCTCCTGCTCGCATTCGCCTTCGATGATCTCGTAATGCCGATCGGGATAGCGGCGGAACAGGCGCGTCGTCTTCCAGGTCGCGGTCAGAACCTTCGGCGCGGTGATCTCGAGATCGTCCGCCAGCACGTTCGGCTTTGCCAGCCGGATGCGCTCGACGATATGCATGTCGCCATCGTTGGGAATGCCGACCGCTTCGCTGGTGGCGATATAGGCCTGCGGTACGATGGCGGTGGTGTCGACGAAGAGAACATCGCCGTCCCAGTGGCCGATCGAGTGGCCGTGCAGGGTCAGGTCGGGGTCGTCGGGATGCGGCCGGCCGTCCGTATAGATGCGCCGCATGCGGTTGCCGTCGACTTCGCCCAGCATGGTGATGCGCCCGGGCGTGGTCAGCCATTCGAACGCATTGTGCGTGATCAGCATCCAGCTCGGCATGCCGTGCGGCAGGCAATGGCTGAGCACGAGGAAGGGCCGGCCGGCCTTCTCCTCCGCGATCAGATGCTGCACCTGCGGCACGATTTCCGGCTTCCAGGGCGGGGTATTTTCGGTTTCCTGGCGGTGTTGATCCCGGACGTCCGGAATCCACACGCCGTCAAAATCGGGCGGCGCAGCAACAGCCGGCGAAATGACGGACATTCCAATCAGTGTCACCGCGAGGCAAAGTAATCGGTACTTCTTCACAACGGCATTCACGGGGGGCCAGCCGATCCTTCCTGCTGGGCGAATTGTAGTCTGTTCGCCATCAGGTGTGAAGCTTGCGCAACTGATGGAAGGCCGCCGACAGCGGGTGGCTGCTGCGCGCCCGGCTCAACTCGGTTTCTCCGCCCGCAGCGCGCGTTCGACGGTTCTGAGTTTTTCGAGCTCTTTGCCGCCAATGTCGGGGAACTCGACCTCGAGGCCTTCCAGCGCGTCGACGATAGCGGTCGCGACCACGAGCCAAGCGACGTGCTTGTGGTCGGCCGGCACGACGTACCACGGCGCTTCTTCCGTCGACGTCGCTCGGATCATGTCCTCGAAGGCCTCCATGTAAGCATCCCAGCGCACGCGCTCAGCCATGTCGGCGGTCGAGAACTTCCAGCGCTTGCCCGGCTCATCGAGCCGCGCCAGGAAACGCTTGCGCTGTTCCTCTTTCGAAATACGCAGGTGGAATTTGAGCACGATCGTGCCGTTGCGGACGAGGTAGCGCTCGAAGGCGCAGATGTCCTCGAAGCGATCCTTCCAGACGTTCTTGCCGAGGAACCGCGGCGGCAGTCGTTCGTTCGCCAACAGCTCCCGATGCACGCGCACGACCAGAACCTCTTCGTAATAAGACCGGTTGAAGATGCCGATGCGTCCGCGCCCGGGCAGCTGTTTGGTCGTGCGCCAGAAGAAATCGTGCTGCAGTTCCTCCTCGCTCGGCACTTTGAAGCCGTGCACTTCGCAGCCCTGCGGATTGATGCCGGACATGACGTGCTTGATGACGCTGTCCTTGCCGGCCGCGTCCATGCCTTGCAACAGGATCAGCACCGCCCAGCGGTCTTGCGCGTAGAGCCGCTCCTGCAGCGCCTGCAGCCGGGCGATGCCGTCCGCGAGCATCGCAGTCACGTCGTCCTTGTCGGTCGCAAGCCCGAAATTCTCGGCCGGGTCGTAATCGGCGAGCCGAAAATGCTTCGGCTTCTCGACGCGGCAAGCTTTGATAATCTTCGGCAGCTTCATCGCAGCCTCGCTGGGGTCGGCGTGACGCTTATTGCCGCCACGCCTGTTCGAGAAAAGCAACGACAAAACGCGGCATGCGGGCGTCGAGATCCGCTCCCCCGCGCACGACGTGGATATCGGAAAATTCCGGCCGCGCTTCGCTGGCGAGATGACGCAGGATGCGCTCGCGCAGCGCCGCGGCGTTCTCGGGCGCGGTCAGGAGTTTGAGCACCGCAAGAAAGCCGCGGTCGCGCACCAGGTGCCAGCCCGGCTCGGCGGCAAGCGTGCCGATCGCAAGGCCGGTTTCCTCGGCGAGCTCGCGGCGGAGGCTGCCGGCGAGATCGAGCGTACCGGCGACGATATCGCCCGGATCCGGCGTGCCGCAGGGAAAATAGATGCGCCCGGCGTTCGCGGTGTGCGGCGCCATCTCGCCCAGCAAAAAGGCGCCGTCGGCGCTGCGCAGCGCCGCGGCGGCGAAGACGTTCGACACGGTGGGATCGGGAAAGTCCCAGTCGCGCCAGGCGAGGAAGCTCGCGAAATCAGTTTCGAACGCGGCACCCCGCAGCACGCCGTCCTCGATCGTATAGCGGCTAAGCAGCACCACGCGACCGTTCCACAGCGCCGGCTCACCCTGCTGTCGTTCGACAAAATACCGGTCGATCGCCGCGCGCCGCGCGATCGCGAACGGCCACGGTCGTTGTTCGACCAGGATTTCGGCGCGGGCGATCGGAACGATGTGGAGGGCGGGGAGGGCGACGGACATGGGGCGATAGGACATGGCACGGACTTAAGCATCGCGCCGGCCCGCGGTCACCTATCATCTCTCACATGCCGCAGCAGCGATACAAGGAGCGGCGCCAGGCGGGCAGCGCTCCCGCCCCCTGCTCGTCGATTGCCGAACGGGCGGAACTCCGAGAATCGTGAGTCCCGCCCGATAGCGCTACGCAGCCGGTATCAGCGCCTAGGCCAGCTGATTACCGATCGGCAGCCGGCGGATACGCTTGCCGGTTGCCGCGAAGATGGCGTTGCAGAGCGCGGGCGAGAACGGCGGCACGCCCGGCTCGCCGACCCCGCTCGCCGGCACGTCGATTGAGTTCTCGACGATGTGGGTATTCGTCACCGCCGGCGATTCGTCGTGCCGAACGACCTGGAAGTCGTTGAAGTTGCTCTGTTCTACACGTCCGTTCTTGAGCGTGATCTCGCCGTATTTGGCGAGCGAGAGCCCCATCACCGCGGCGCCCTCGATCTGCGAGCGGATGCGTTCGGGATTGACGTAGAAGCCGCAATCGATCGCGGTATCGACGCGCGGCACCGAGAGGTTGCCCTTGGCGTCGACGGCGACCTCGACCACCGTGGCGATGTAGCTGACGAAGCTACGATGCGCCGCAATGCCGAGACCGTGACCGGGCGGCAGCTTCTTGCCCCAACCGGCCTTCGCGGCGGCAAGCTCCGCGACCCGCCGCAACCGCCCGGTATCCACCGGATAAACGTCGTGCGGCTCGCCGTAATCCCACCACGCCGTGGTGGCCTTTTCCGGCGCGGTCACGATCCGCGCCGGACCGATCAGCTCCAGGAGGAACTCCTTGGGATCGCGGCCGAGCTCATGGGCGATCTCGGCGACGAACGACTGGATCGCCCAGGCATGGGCGACGTTGTTGACCGAGCGGAACCAGCCGACGCGCACGTGCGACTGGGCCTCGCCGCTTTCCAGGCGGACGTTCGGCACGTTGAACGGCGTGTCGACGAAGCCCATTCCGAGTTCGATGGCGCCCGGATATTTCGGGTCCGCTACGAAGTTCGCCATGAAGCTCGGCGCGGCGCTGCGGTGCCGCCAGGCAACGACCTTGTTGTCCTTGTCGAGCCCGGCTTCGAGGCGCTCCGCCGTCACGGTGTGATAGAAGTCGTGTTTGATGTCGTCCTCGCGGGTCCACACCACCTTGACCGGCGCGCCGTCCATGGCCCGCGACAGCAACACCGCCTCGATGGCGAAGTCCCATTTCGACTTGCGGCCGAACCCGCCGCCGAGCAGGGTGTTGTGCAGGACCACTTTGTCCTGGCCGACGCCGAGAATCTTGGCGATGTTGTCGCGGGCGCCGCCCGGGCTCTGGACCGAGGTCCAGATTTCCCATTTGTCGCCCGTTCGCTGCGCCGTGGCGGCCGGAGGCTCCATGGTCGCGTGCGCGAGGTGCGGCGAATAGTATTCGGCCGTGATCACTTTGGCGGCCGAAGCGAGCGCCTTGTCGACGTCGCCCTCATTGCGCTCGAGCTTGCCCGGCTTGCGGACATGGTCCTCGAGCGTCTTCTCGTAGGCGACCGAGTCGAACGACGCGTTCGGGCCGTCGTCCCAGACGATCTTCAGCGCTTCGCGTCCCTTGAGCGCCGCCCACGTGCTGTTGGCGATCACGGCGACGCCGCCGAGCGGCGCGAAGGCCGCGGGCGGCGGCGTGCCGTCGAGCGTGACCACCTTCTCGACGCCGGGCACCTTCATGGTGGCGCTGGCGTCATAGGAATCGACCTTGCCCTGGACCACCGGCGGCCGGGCGACGACGGCGAACTTCATGCCGGGAAGCCGAACGTCCTGGCCGTAGGTCGCCTTGCCGGTGGTGATGTCGAACAGATCGACGATCGTGACCGCGCCCTTGCCGATGTAGCGGAACTCGCTCGGCTTCTTGAGCCGCAGCGTATCGAGCGCCGGGGCCGGCAGCGCCGCCGCGTCGGCCGCGAGTTCGCCGAAGCCGAGTTTGCGGCCCGAGGCCGGATGCACGACTTCATGCAATCGGGTCTCGACCTCGCTGACGTTGACGCCCCAGCGCTTGGCCGCGGCGGTTTCCAGCATCTTGCGCGCCCCGGCGCCGACCTGGCGCATCGGCTGGATGAAATGGCGCACGCTGCGCGAGCCGTCGGTGTCCTGGTTGCCGTAGGTTTCCTCGTCGCCGGGCGCCTGCATGACGCGCACCCGCGCCCAGTCGGCGTCGAGTTCGTCGGCGACGATCATCGGCAGCGAGGTCCGCGCCGCGCCGTTGCCCATTTCGGCTCGGGCGGCCAGGATGGTGACGATGCCGTCCTTGTCGATCGAGACGAAGACGTGCGGGTTCGTTACCACGCCGTGCGGCATCGCGTCGGCGCCGGTCGCATACGCCTTGGCGGTGCGAACCGCCGGGAGCTGCGCGGCCAGAACGAACACGCCGGTGCCGACCATGCCCTTGAGCATGTTGCGGCGGCTGACATTGGCGATCGCGACGTTGTCTTGGTTGCGATGGTAAGTCATGTCAGGCCCCCTTCGCTGCGGCGCGGACGGCGGTGTGAATGCGCTGATAGCACCCGCATCGGCAGATGTTGCCGATCATGGCGTCGTCGATTTGTTTGTCGGTGGGAGCCGGGTTGTGCGCGAGAAGCGCCGCCGCCTGCATGATCTGACCGGACTGGCAATAGCCGCATTGCGGCACGCTGATATTGCGCCAGGCCACCTGGACCGGGTGTTCGCCCTTGGGATCGAGACCCTCGATGGTGGTCACCGATTTTCCCGCCACATCGGACATGATGATGCCGCAGGAGCGGATCGCTTCGCCGTCGAGATGGACCGTGCAGGCCCCGCACAGCGCGACGCCGCAACCGAATTTGGTTCCGGTCAGGCCGAGCTCGTCGCGCAAATACCACATCAGCGGCATCGACGGATCGCCGTCGAATGTCCGCGGTTGCCCGTTCACATTCAGGTTGACCATCATTTCCTCCGCAGCGGTTTTGTTCGACCACGCACCGCCGCCCATCAGCGTCGTGGCGTTCGCCGGAAACCGGCGGTCGGCCGCAAACGCCGCCATGCGCGGTCGCTCGAAGCCGACGCGTTTTTTAGGTCGCAAACAGTTGCTGCACGCAACTAAACCGGCGTGCACGTCAAGGATGCGGAAAAGGCCGCAAGCGTGGCAAGGCAAATCCACGGGCCGAAGTTGGGAGGAACCCCATCAAACAATGAAAATCGAACGGCTTTCGTAATAAAAGTTGCCGGCGGCCACGCCGAGGCGACGGAATCACGACGAATTCTGCCGGGCCTGGCACGGAATCACAATTTTTTGATACGACCAGCATGGAGCGCCTCGCTGATCGGCGACGATGTCGCCCGGATCCGGCTTGCCGCACGGAAAATAGATGCGGCCGGCATTCGTCGTGTGCGGCGCGTTGCAAGCCGCTGGAAACTGCCGAGTACGATGAGTACGCTCGGTGGTGTGAGAGGGGGAAACCGCGAGGAATCCCCCTACTCGAATTTGTAGAGCGACGTTCAAACGGCCGATCAGGCCTTCATCGCCGCCTTGACCGCTTCCGCCGTGATCGGCAGCGAGCGGACGCGCGCGCCGACCGCGTTGAAGATGGCGTTGGCGACCGCCGGCGCGATCACCGTCACCGCCGGCTCGCCGCAGCCCACCGCCGGCTCGCCGTTGCTGATAATGCTGATGTCGAGATCTGGCATCTGGCTCATCCGCATCGGCGTGTAGTTGTCGAAGTTGGTCTGCTGGATGCCGCCATTCTCCATCGTCCCCTTCTCGAGCAGCGCGATCGAAGCACCCCACATGACCGAGCCCTCGATCTGGGCGCGCACGCCGTCCGGGTTGACGACTGTCCCGACGTCCATGGCGATCGTGACTTTCTTCAACGTCACGTCACCGCTCTTGGGATCGACCTTCACGTGGGCGACGCAAGCCGTCCACGTCGGACTTGAGCGTTCCTGCGAGCTGACGCAGGCGACGCCTAATCCCTCGTTCTGGCCGAGCTTGATCGCGCCATAACCGGAGCGGCCGACTGCGGCGCGGAGCGCATTGGCGAGACGCTTGGCGCCGCCGGCGTTCTGTGGCTTGTCGCCGCCGGCATTGGCGCCGGCGCCATCAAGCATCTTCAGTCGCATGTCCACCGGGTCCTGTCCGGTCGCGTGCGCGATTTCGTCCATCGTGCTTTCGACCGCCCAGAAGGTCCAGGCGGGCGCTACCGAGCGGAACTGGCCGGACGGCGTCGCGGCCTGTGCCACCTTGTTCTCGAAATTCCGCACCGTATGGTTCGGGATCGTGTACCAATAATCGGCACCGTTGACGGTGAAGCCGTCGTGGCTGCCCTTCTTATCGATGGCCGGGACCATGAAGGCCGGAATACCCCACTTCAAGGTCGGCCAGGCGCCGATCACGTCATGCTCCATGGCGATGGCCTTGCCGTTGCTGTCGAGCCCGACCTTGACCTTCTGGTAGGTCAAGGGCCGTGTGAAATCCATCTGCATGTCGTCTTCGCGGGCATAGATCAGCTTCACCGGCTTGCCGACCGCCTTGGCCGCGGCGACCGCCGGAATCACCATGTCCGACTCCAGCCGGCGCCCGAAACCTCCGCCCAGATAGTGCTGATGGATCACAACGTTCTTGGGGTCCACACCGGCCACCGCAGCCGCGATCGCGGTCGTGCGAGTGTTGAATTGATTGCCGGTATAGATGTGCCAGACGCCGTTCTCCTCGACGGCCAGGGCATTCATGGGCTCCAACGGCGCATGGATATTGAGGCTCGTCAGATATTCGACCTCGATGACCTTGGCCGCCTTCTCCAATGCCGCGGCGGAATCGCCATCCTTGACGAAGAGGATGCCTTCCGTCCCGTCCTTCTGCAGCCGGCGCGACTCGTCGATGATCGACTGGTCGGACACGTTCGCGTTGGGGCCTTTATCCCAATCGACTTTCAGCGCCGCCGCGGCCTTCTTGGCGCCTTCGTAGCTCGTCGCCACGGCGACCACCCAGCCGGAGGTCGTGCCGGTCTTGTCGTCAACCACGACCGCCTTGACGAAGCCGGGGACTTTTTTGGCCGCGCTGTCGTCGACCGCTTTCGCCGTCGCGCCGAAGCGTACCGGCGGTATCGCGAGCTTGCCGTAGAGCATGCCGGGGACGAAGGCGTCGATGCCGTATCTGCAGGTCCCGTTCGTCTTCGACGGAATGTCGATCTGCGGCAGCGAATGACCGATCTTCGTGTACTGGTCCGGCGTCTTCAGCTTGATCGCCTTGAGTTCGTCCGGAGTCCAGGTCTTGTTGGCCTTTCCGCCCGCGACGATCTGCGCGAAGGTCAGGCTCCTCTTCGATTTTGCATGGTGGACGCGCGATTCGCGCGCGTGAAGTTCGCTTTCGGGAACGCCGAGCATATCAGACGCGGCTTTGATCAGCGTAAGCCGCCCGGCGGCTCCGGCGCGACACATCGCGTCGAAGTTCATGCCCGTGCTCCAGCTGCCGCCGGTGATCTGCGCGCCGAGCACTGGATCGACGTATTTCGGATCGTTCGAGGCAAGGACGACCGCCATGTCCTTCCAGGAGGCCTCCAGTTCCTCGGCGACGAGTTGCGCCATGGTGCTGGCGATGTGCTGGCCCATGTCGGCCTTGCCGACGGTCACCGTGACCTTGCCGTCGTTGCCGATCGCGGCCCAGACGGTGGGCTCGAGATTGGCGCTGGTGGCTGCCAACGATTCGCCGATCTCCGGGAACGCCGCATAGCCGAGTACGAGACCCGTGGCAGCGGTTCCGATGATGAAGCTGCGCCGGTCGAGGTTCGGGAGCCCACTGATCTTCTGATGCTTTGTCATGGCTCAAACTCCTCGCATGTCTGCAGCCGCGCGCAGAATGGCGCGCTGGATTCGCACATAGCTCATGCAACGGCAGAGATTGCCGTCCATGTGTGTGACGACTTCGTCCTTGGTCGGATCGGTATTCTTGGCGAGCAGCGCCGCGGCTTGCATGATCTGCCCGGACTGGCAGTAGCCGCATTGCGGAACCTGCTCCGCGATCCACGCGCGTTGCAGCGGGTGCTCGCCCTTGGGATCGAGACCTTCGATCGTGGTGATCTTCTTGCCCGAGGCCTCCGATACGGCGGTCTGGCAGGAGCGCACCGCCTCGCCGTTGAGATGGACTGTGCAGGCGCCACACAAACCGGCGCCGCATCCGAATTTCGTGCCGGTCATCTGCAAATGCTCGCGGATGACCCACAACAGCGGCGTGTCATTCGGCACGTCCACCGAATGATCATGCCCATTGATGTTCAGGGTTACCATGCTTCCTCCACTGGCGGTTTTCTTGTAGCCACGGACTGCCGCCTGTCAGCTCCGGGCCGTTGCCGTTTACCGGCGGCCAGCCGCTGTGCACCGCCATTTGCGGTCACGTCAGCCGGCCAAATATTGCAGTGCAAATATTGCGGTGCGAAACAAAACGCAGCACCACGTCCAAGCGCGCCATGCTACCAAGCTGTTAAACCTTAGCAAGACAAATTCTAAACTGCCGGACGTATCCGGTTGCGTTCATGCGGCTCGGGGGTCGGGATAGCGAGATGGACCGTCCCGCCGCGTGGGTGTCATTCCGACATTATTGTTTATTGTTTGCAGTGCGCAAATCGTTGCCGCGCGGGATTTGTTGGTAATTTGTTGCAGAGCGAAACTAAATCAACGCACTATCAGCGGCCGTAAATGCCGGCCACGGGCCGGAGGTGACAGAAACCCCATCAACAACGAAAATCGTGCGGTTTTCGTCACAAAATTTGCCGACGGCCACGCCGAAGCGCCGGAATCACGACGAACTTGCCGGTCTCGGTGCGCCATCACAATTTCTTGATACAATCAGCACGCAGCGCCTCCCGTTTGCGGGATGCGCGCCGTCCGTCAGACCAGGCAGCCGACCGTGGCGGCCGTCACGGCTTCCACGGATTGACGAACAGCCCGACCAGACCCGCGTCGCCCTTGGCGTGAACGGGGGCTTTGCCGCCTGGCGCGATCCGCTCGACCACTTCGTCGTGGGTCAGGCCCGGCGGCAGTTCGGTCGGATCGAAGTCTGTGGCGATCAGAACGAAGGTGTAATGATGCGGCATCGTCCCAGGCGGCGTGCAGGGACCAGAATAAGTGCCGACGCCGCGCGTGCTCTTGCCGCCGACATATTTGTCCGACGGCTTCGATACTTCGCCTTCGGCAAAGCCGGTGACGGAGGCCGGGATGCCGTAGGCCACCCAATGAAAGACCCCGGCGCCGCCGCGTCCCTCGGGGTCGATCATCAGAAAGACGAAGCTTTTGGTGCCGGCGGGCACGTTGCTCCAGGAGAACTCCGGCGAGACATTCTCGCCGACGCAGTTCGGATTGTTGTTGGTGTTCGCCGCGCTGTTGGCGACTTTCTTCGGCATGACCTTGCCGTCCTCGAAAGTCGTCGTTTTCAGCGTGAACACCTCGGCATGTGCCGCCGCACCCGTCACCGCGGGTGCGAGCGCCACGGCCGCCGCCAGGACGAGACGCCTTGCCTGCATGGCAATCCTCCGCGTGATTTCTTGCCCAAGTTGGACGGTGCCCAAGATGACCTTCCCCAAGCGAGAAGGCAATCGCCGCCCGCGGTTTTAGTTCCGGCTCTTGTCGACCAGCGCCCGCTCTCTGATCCACGGCATCATCTCGCGCAGCTTGGCGCCGACCTGCTCGATCGGGTGCTCGGCGAGCTTGGCGCGCGTCGCCTTGAACGAGGTCTGGTTGACCTTGTTCTCCAGCATCCAGTCGCGGGTGAAGCGGCCGGACTGGATGTCGGCGAGGACGTTCTTCATCTCGGCTTTGGTCTCCGCGGTGATCACGCGCGGGCCGGAGACGTATTCGCCGTATTCGGCGGTGTTCGATACCGAATAATTCATGTTGGCGATGCCGCCCTCGTAGATGAGGTCGACGATCAGCTTGACCTCGTGCACGCACTCGAAATAGGCCATCTCCGGCGCGTAGCCGGCCTCGACCAGCGTCTCGTAGCCGGCCTTCATCAGCTCGACCAGCCCGCCGCACAGGACGGTCTGCTCGCCGAACAGGTCGGTCTCGCACTCTTCCTTGAACGTCGTCTCGATGATGCCGGCGCGGCCGCCGCCGATCGCGGAGGCATAGGACAGGCCGAGATCGTGCGCGTTGCCGGAGGCGTCGCGGTGGATCGCCACCAGGCAGGGCACGCCGGCGCCGCGCTGGTATTCCGAGCGCACGGTGTGCCCCGGTCCCTTCGGCGCGATCATCAGCACGTCGAGATCGGCGCGCGGCTCGATCAGGTTGAAATGCACGTTGAGGCCGTGCGCGAACATCAGCGCCGCGCCGTTCTTCATGTTGGCGTGCAGGTGATCGCGATAGATGTCGCCCTGCAGTTCGTCGGGGGTGAGCATCATCATCACGTCGGCCCATTTGGCGGCCTCGGCCACCTCCATGACCTTGAACTTCTCGCCCTCGGCCTTCTTGACGCCGGCGGACGACTTGCGCAGCGCGACCGCGACCTCCTTGACGCCGGAATCGCGCAGATTGAGCGCATGGGCATGGCCCTGGCTGCCATAGCCGATGATGGCGACCTTCTTGCCCTTGATCAGGTTAAGGTCGGCATCGCGGTCGTAGTAAACGCGCATGGTTTTAATCCCTAGGTAGGCTGGTTATCGGGCCAGAGGCCTGGCCGCCAACGTTTTTCCGCTGCTGCTTCTATGGCGTGTGGGCGTGGGGGACAAGCCCCGGGCACCCGACGCCGCGCCGCCCGTTTCCCAGTGCCGAAGGTGGGCTCGCACTAGAAATCCATTGATACGGTCAATATCGGCAGTGCGCGTGCACGCTTCGACCAGGCCGCGCAAGCGCGCTTCTGCGCGCTCGATCAAGTTCAAGGCATCGGAAAAGCTCACTCGCCCCGATCTTACCGCGCGCAGCGTCGTCAGATCAGGCTCGGCAACGGGCAAGGTCAGGCGGCCATGCGTCATCAATTCGATGCCCTCGAACCCTAGGCGAAGTGCATGCATGGCGAACTTCGTATCGTAGCCGTATTTAGCGACCAGTTCCGGCCGGTTGACCGTTCGCGTGCGTTCTCCGGTGAGGCGCATTTTCTGGGTTGTGAGGTAGCCAAGGAACCGCTCGCCCGACTCCTTGCTGATGAAGGCGTCCCGCATTGCAATGAGTTCGGTCCCGGCCGTCGTTTTGCAAATGTGCGACGGCAGCCAGAGAAGCAGGATCACAGTCGGGTTGCCGCGAGCCGCAAGCCGGCAGAACTTTCGCAAACTGTATAGCGTCAGATCGAGATCGCCCGGCTGGCTGCGCACACCGTCTGGCTGATCCCGATAGATGTAATGGTCATAAGACTTCAGCCCGCAGACGTTCTCCGCGGGCTCGATAAAAACGCCCATTTCGTCGCGGTCGTCCTGCCCCTCGATGGCGGTCCCATGCGCGGTTGAGCCAACCACCCCGCGCAGGATCTCGTTATCGAGAGCAACCGATCGTGCGCCACTATCATGCCTGGCTCCCGGCGTGCATCACATCGAAGAGCTGCCGCGCATGGACGATTTTCGGCTGGTTGCGGATCGCCCAGGCGCCGAGTGCCGAGACCGGGTCGAGCAGGTCGCGGCCGAGCGCGGTGAGTTCGTAATCAACCCGCGGGGGAATGGTCGGGAACACCGTGCGCGTGATCAGCCCGTCGCGCTCGAGGCCGCGCAGCGTCAAAGTGAGCATCCGCTGCGAAATGCCGCCGATCGAACGGCGCAATTCATTGAAACGCATCGGGCCGCCGCCGAGCCTGGTGACGACCAGGACCGACCATTTGTCGCCGACCCGAGACAACACGTCGCTGATCGCACGGCAGTCCGCGGGCAAATGGACCTGGCTTGGTTTCATTTTGCACACATGGTCACTTATTGAGTGTTGGTTATCAATTGTAACCTGCGAATCCCTCCATGGCAAAACCGCATCTCGCCATCAGTGGAAGAAACCTGTGAAACCGTCCGTCGCCGGTCATCAGTGAGTGCTGCTCGGTAGCCCTCTCCCCAGCCGCTCAACGTTCGCCGCAAACGGCCCTTAATACGGATCGCTCGCCTCGAGAATCTCCTGGCCCATCAACGCGCATGAGCCTTTGATTTGCGCGTAAATGAGGTGCATCCGGTAGGTGGCCCGGTAGATGTGGCCCCAAACTTCCAGCACGTCGAAACGGCCATTGCCTTTCAGCGCCTTCACCGGGGCAAGCACTTTGACGTTCTTCTCGACGTCGACCGGATCGCCCGCCGCGACTTCACCTGAAAGCGAAGCAGCGCGGTCGCCTTCGCGACCGCATCATTCGCGCAAGGATGCGTCTCAGCATGAGCCGCGGCGGCGGCGAAAACCAGGGCGAGCGTCGCCGCGACGGCGAACTTCCGGACGGCAAACGGCATCTTCGGCCCTCGATCCATCCTTGCGTGCGCACGGGGCTAGCATCATGCCAAGGGTGCGCCAAGGGTGCGCCAAGGGTGCGGCAATCGCGCGTTGACCGGCGGCGCCCTTTCGTGTCACGTCCTCCGGCCTTTTTTGGGCGTGATTTTCGCCGAAAACCGGCATCGACACCGGGAAACGACTGCAATTTAAAATGGCAATGGACCGTTACAATCATCGCGAGGCGGAAGCCCGCTGGCAGCAAGTCTGGGACGAGCGCGGTATTTTCGCGACGCCCAACAAGGACCTCGGCAAAAAATACTACGTGCTCGAAATGTTCCCCTATCCGTCGGGGCGCATCCACATGGGGCACGTGCGCAACTACACCATGGGCGACGTGGTGGCGCGGGTGAAGCGCGCGATGGGGTATTCGGTGCTGCATCCGATGGGCTGGGACGCCTTCGGCATGCCGGCGGAGAACGCGGCCATGGAGCGCAAGGTCCATCCCAAGGCCTGGACCTATCAGAACATCGCGGCGATGAAGGCGCAGCTCAAATCGATGGGCCTGTCGCTCGACTGGAACCGCGAGATCGCGACCTGCGATCCGACCTACTACAAGCATCAGCAGAAGATGTTTCTCGACTTTCTGCGCGTCGGCCTGGTCGAGCGTCGCAAGTCGAAGGTCAATTGGGACCCGGTCGATCAGACCGTGCTCGCTAACGAGCAGGTGATCGACGGCCGCGGCTGGCGCTCGGGCGCCGTGGTCGAGCAGCGCGAGCTGACGCAATGGTTCTTCAAGATCACCCACTTCGCGCAAGAGCTGCTTGACGCGCTCGACACGCTCGACCGCTGGCCGGAAAAAGTCCGGCTGATGCAGAAGAACTGGATCGGCCGCTCGGAAGGGCTGCTTGTCCGTTTCGCGCTCGACCCGAAGACGACGCCGAAAGGCGAAACCGAGCTTGAAGTTTTCACCACGCGGCCGGACACGCTGTTCGGCGCCAAGTTCGTCGCCGTCGCGCCGGATCATCCGCTCGCGGCCGCGGCGGCGGCGAACAACAAGAAACTCGCCGACTTCATCGCCGAGTGCCGGCACCGCGGCACTGCGCAAGCCGAGATCGACACCGCCGAGAAGCTGGGCTTCGACACCGGCATCAAGGCCGTGCATCCGTTCGACCCGACCTGGAAGCTGCCGGTCTATGTCGCCAATTTCATCTTGATGGAATATGGCACCGGCGCGATTTTCGGCTGCCCGGCGCACGACCAGCGCGACCTCGACTTCGTCAACAAATACGGCCTCGGCAATGTGCCGGTGGTCTGCCCGCCCGGAGTGGACCCGAAGACTTTCGTCATCACCGACACCGCCTATGACGGCGACGGCCGCATGATCAATTCGCGGTTCTTGGACGGCATGACGATCGCCGAGGCCAAGGAAGATGTCGCACGGCGATTGGAGAACACGTTCTTTCCTCCCCCTGAAAGGGGGAGGTCGGCCCCCACCCTACCCTCCCCCGCGAGCGGGGGAGGGAAGGGTGGGGGTCAGGTGGGGGTCAGCGACCAGAACTCGGCTACGGACCCCTCCCCGGATCGCCTGCGGCGACCCGGCCCTCCCCTTTCAGGGGAGGGTCAGGAGAACCGTCCGGTTGCGCAGCGCCAGGTGAACTTCCGCCTGCGCGACTGGGGCATTTCACGGCAGCGCTATTGGGGCTGCCCGATCCCCGTCATTCATTGCGAATCGTGCGGCGTCGTGCCGGTACCGGTTGAGGATCTGCCGGTGACGCTGCCGGACGACGTGACGTTCGACCGGCCCGGCAATCCGCTCGACCGCCACCCGACCTGGAAGCAGGTCAAGTGTCCGCAATGCGGCGCGCCGGCGACGCGCGAGACCGATACGATGGACACTTTCGTCGACTCGTCCTGGTATTTCGAGCGCTTCACGGATCCATGGATCACGACGGCGCCGACCGATCGGCCGATGGTCGATGCCTGGATGCCGGTCGACCAATATATCGGCGGCATCGAACACGCGATCCTGCACCTCCTCTACAGCCGCTTCTTCACCCGGGCGATGAAGGAGACCGGGCATGTCGGCGTTGACGAGCCGTTCGCCGGTCTGTTCACACAAGGCATGGTGGTGCACGAGACCTATCGCACCGCGAGCGGCGAATGGGCCTCGCCGGCGGAAGTCAAGATCGAGACGCAGGGCGACGCCCGCCGCGCCACCTTGGCCGCGACCGGCGAGCCGATCGAGATCGGTCCGATCGAGAAGATGTCGAAGTCGAAACGCAACACCGTCGACCCCGACGACATCATCCGCGAATACGGCGCCGACGTCGCGCGCTGGTTCATGCTGTCGGATTCGCCGCCCGACCGCGACGTGGAATGGACCGAGCGCGGCGTGCAGGGCGCCTGGCGCTTCCTGCAGCGCCTGTGGCGCCTGGTCGGCGAAGCCGGCGACATCGCCCGCGCGGCGCCGGCCGAGCGGCCCGCTGCGTTCTCGCCGGCGGCGCTCGCTTTGCGCAAGGCGACCCACCAGGCATTGGCTAAAGTCACCGATGACATCGAAAAGCTGCACTTCAATGTCTGTGTGGCGGCGATCTACGAATTTGCCAATGCCCTCAACGACGCCATCGGCAACGCCGACACCGAGGAGGGGGCGGTCGCTCCGGACTTCACCTGGGCCATGCGGGAAGCGGTTAACGTTCTCGTGCAATTGTTCAATCCCATGATGCCGCATCTTGCCGAGGAATGCTGGGCCGCGCTCGGCCATGACACGCTGGTCGCGCAGGCGCGCTGGCCGCAGGTCGAGCGTGACCTGTTGGTCGAGAACACGGTGACGCTGCCGGTGCAGATCAACGGCAAGAAGCGCGCCGAGGTCACGGTCGCCCGCGACGCTCCGACCGCCGAAATCGAGGCTGCCGTTCTCGCCCTCGATGCGGTAAAAAAGGCGCTGGACGGCAAGCCGCCGCGAAAGGTCATCATCGTTCCGCAACGGATCGTCAATGTGGTGGCGTAGACCTCATCAGTCGGCTTGTCGCGTGGCTCACTTGGCTTGGGCGGCGCGGCTTGCGGTGGTTGTCGTCGCGGCCGGCTTGACCGCAGGCTGCTGGCAGCCGCTGTATGGCGAGCACGGTGGCCCCGGCTCCGAGACCGTCCGCGACAAACTCGCCGCCGTCGAGATTCCGCCGATCCCGGCGCCCCATGGCTCGCCGACGCAGCGGATCGCCATCAGCCTGCGCAACGCGCTGCAATACGATCTCAACGGCGCCGCCGGCGCGAACGCCCCGACTCACCGCCTCGTCGTCCATGTCGCCACCACGCAAATCACGGTCACCATCGATCCCACCAGCGGGCGGCCGAGCGGGCAAATCGATTCGGTCGTCGCCGATTTCCAGCTGATCGAGATCGTGTCCAACAAGACCGTGCTGAGCGCCAACACCTACGCCCATGTCGACTACGACGTACCCGGCGTCGAGCAGCGCTTCGCCAAATTGCGGGCCCAGCGCGACGCCGAGGACCACGCCGTGCAGATGGTGGCCGAAACGATCAGAAACCGCCTGGCGTCGTATTTCGTCGCCGGGACGTAAGATGAAGTAGCGCTCCGCGCCATGGTCGCCGTCAAATCAGCAGACGCCGATGCCTTCGTCACGCGCCCCGACCCGGCGCGGCCGGTGGTGCTGGTTTACGGGCCCGACGCGGGCCTCGTCGGCGAGCGCGTCAATGCGCTCGTCAAGGCGGCGGTCGACGATCCCAACGATCCATTCTCGCTGGTGCGGCTCGAAGGCGAGGAGGTCGCCGCCAGTCCCGGCCGCCTGGTCGAAGAGGCGCAGACGATCCCGCTGTTCGGCGGCCGCCGCGCGGTGTGGCTCAAGGCTGGCAGCCGCAACATCGCGCCCGCGGTCGAGGCGCTGCTGGCGCTGCCGGCGAGCGAATGCCGGGTGGTGATCGAGGCCGGCGACCTGCGCCGCAACGCGCCGCTGCGCGTCATCTGCGAACGCGCCAAGAACGCCGCGGCGCTGCCGTGCTACACCGACACGCAGCGCGATCTGGAGCGCCTCGTCGATACGGAATTGCGCGCCGCCGGGCTCACCATGACGCGCGACGCCCGCGCGCTTCTCACCGGCCTCCTCGGCGGCGACCGCGCCGCCTCCCGCAGCGAGATCAACAAGCTCGTGCTCTACGCGCGCGGCCGCGGCGAAATCGGGGTCGACGACGTCGCCGCCGTCGTTTCCGACGCTTCCGCGCTCGCGCTCGACGACGTGATCGACGCCGCCTTCGCCGGCCGCCCGGCCGAGCTCGAGACCCAGCTCGCCAAGGCGCGCGCCGCCGGCAGCGCGGTCGGCTCGATGTTCTACGCCGCGCAGCGCCAGCTGGCGCAGCTGCACCGCTGGCGCACCGCGATCGAGGAGGGCGCGTCGTTCTCGCTCGACGCCGTGCAGCCGCCGCTGCACTTCCGCCGCAAGGGCATGGTCGAAGCCGCGCTCAAGCAATGGAACGCCGCGCGGCTTGGCGCCGCCATGGCCGAGCTCGCCGACGCCGTGCTCGCCTCCCGCCGCACCCCCGACCTCGCCGAAGCGATCGCCGAGCGGGCGCTGTTGTCGATCGCGGTGAAGGCGCGGCGGAGCGCCGCGTGACGCCGCCGAACCTCAGAGCATCGATGGCGGGCGAAACCTGTTACATCAGCAGTCGATAATCTGGTTCGAAGGTTGGACCGGCCGATCACGGCCGTGTTGACGTGCATCATCGTGCATCATAAACGGGCTTGGCCTGGATGCGGTCGATAACGGGCTGACGCATGATGAGCGAGTCGATAGGCGTCTGCGGTAGCGGTACTTTATCGGCTTGGTGAACAAAATAGGGTGCTATGGCATATTATGACTTCGTGGTTTTCGCCCATCAGTCGAATACCCTCCGGCAGATTAGGGCATATAGTGCGCTCATTCGGGGCTTTGCGCGCGTCGTGCCTTTCGCGTGGCGCGATCCGCTGCCGCGGTCGGTCGGCGGCCATTACAGTCACACCAGGAGCGTCGTTGTCGGCTTAGAGCAGCTTGGCGTCAACTTCGCTTACCAACCGCGGCTCGATCGTACCGAGGCGCGTGCCGCTCTCGTCCTTCTCGGGATCGATGAACTGAAGGCCGCGATCGAGTGGCGTCGCAGAGGTGGGTGCAAACTGCTGCTTGCCGGCCCCACCGTCGTGGAGCGTCCTCACGATAAGGATGGGATATTGTTGTCGCCGGAAATCGATCGCGTGGTGGTCGCAAGTGATAAAGTGCGGCTGCAGTACGAGTCGCTTGCGCCGCAGCTCATCGGCCGAATTTTGGTATGCCCGTCCGGCGTCGACGAGAACTATTGGCGCGCAAGCCCCAGGCGCCCACAGAACAGAGTGCTGATCTACAACAAGCGCATGCCGCAAGTGGCAAGTCAGCTCGTTTCTGTTTTGAGCAAGAACGGCTTTCCGTGTGAAGTCATCAATTATGGGGAGCGCAGGAAGGATCGATATCGGTTCCATCAATACCGTTCGGCGTTGAACAGGGCCTTTGTTTGCATCATGCTGACTTTGGACGAGCCCAGCGGTAATATGGCGACCGAGTGTTGGTCTATGGACGTGCCGACGATGGCCTATCGGGCGCCGGGTTATGAAAATGCCGCCACCCTTCCTTTCGTGAATTCGGCAACGGGCAGCTATTGGTCCTCGATTGATGAGCTTCTCGGCCTTCTGAGAGGCTTGTCGTATGCCAATTATCAGCCTCGCAACTGGGTTCTAACGAATATGACGGATGCGATATGTTCGGCCAATCTGATTAATTTGGTCAATAAAATTGAAGTGGACGGTCTTACAAGGGAGACCTCGGACGGTGGCGAGTCCCGATCGATCGCCGTCGAAAAAGCTTAGCAACGCCCGCGCTTGGCCAAAATCCAGCCGCGCGACTGGGTGCTCGCCAACATGACGGACAAGGTCTGCGCCGCGCAATTGATGGCGTCGGTCGATAGCATTTCGGCCGAGCGGGCGGCGGCGTAGCGCGACGGCGGCTTGGCGGGACCCGCTGTTACTTTGGGCCCAGCTCGGCCCAAGTCGCCGTGACGTATCGTTTGTCCTGGCCGACGAAAAGCACCGTCTCGGTGCGACCGCTCGATGCCGCCTCAAAGATGTAGCGGGCGCCGGGTTTTTCGACGTTGGCGATGACGTTGTTGGAGGAATCGTAGCTGACCAACGCCAGCGAAACCCGGTTATCGATGTAGCTGTACGCCCAGGTCGTTATGCCTTGGTATTTGACGATCGGGCAGGTCGCGCTCGGCGCCGCCCCTGAATCCGCGCTCTTTACGCAGGTCACCTTCAGGCCGGCGGGCACCGGCGGATTACTGTTGGCCGGAACGTATTCGACTGTCGCGAATGCGCTCTGCGCGGCGGCGTGGGAAGCGGCAACGATCAGGCCCAGCGCGGCAATCGCCGCGACGGTCAGGTGACCACGAAAATGGCGCCGGGAATGCATGGAAGCTCCTCACCGGTTCATCCGTCATGCACATTAACAATCTCTGCGAGTGACGGCAATGCGATAGTTGTAACGCAAAGACGCCCAAGGCCGGCCGACAAGCAGTGGGTCGCGAGCGCAGTCCCGTAGCACCTCATCAAGAGGGAGCGCACCGAAGGCGCGCTTCGAAGGACGCAGCTCAGCACTCGGGGCGCGGCGACAAGATCAATGCCGCTATCGAGTTCCGAGGGCGCGTTCACCGCGGAAAGTTGCGCTTGTTATGTCGTCGAACGAGTAGGGGCACGTTGCTGGAAACGTGTCCTCGTCCAGTCCGGTCTCCTTAGCCGCCTCGAGGCGGGCGCGACGATAAGCCCGCGCGATGGCCTCGGCGACGCGCGGCTTAAGGCCGGGATTGTCGGCCAGCACGTCGACAATCTCCAACCGCTGCTCCTCTATCGACAGCACCCAACTGCGCGACCGCAACGCCGGCTGATGGTCCCATTTCAGCATATGCAGCATCAGCACGCGCAGCGCGCTGACGAGCTTGTTGAACTGCTCCCGCCCCAAAGACTCAATCTCCTCGGCAAGATTGTCACGATCAAGCGCTTCGACGCGGCCCTCGCGCAGCAGACGGGCCTGCTCCCTCAGCCAGGAATAAAAGTCCCGCTCGTACTCGGCGCCGAGCAGCTCGTCGCCGGGCGCCAAATCGGCCGCAATGTCCTTGTGCTGTCCGACCATGGGGTTACCTCTATAGCAATTATAGCAGATACGGCCGCGTAAGTCCCCATGCGCTATTCGCCCGCCCCGCCAAACCCCGCGCGCGTGAGCCGCACGATGGCCTGATCGAGCGCGGCGAGGAAGGCGGAGCGGTCGCGCGGCGAGAACGGCTTCGGGCCGCCGGTGACTGCGCCGGCCGAGCGCAGCGAATCCATCAGATTGCGCGTCGCCAGCGTCATGCCGATCGAATCCTTGGTGAACGCCCGCCCGTTCGGCGCGATCACTTCCGCTCCGGCTTTGACGCAGCGGCTCGCCAGCGGCACGTCCGCCGTGATCACGATATCGCCGCGAGAGGCCCGCTCCGCGATCCAGTTGTCCGCTTCGTCCATGCCGGCGCCGACAACGACGCGCTGGATAAATTCATCGCGCGGCACCGCGATGGGGGAGTTGGTGACGACAAACACCTTCAGCGCCGTGCCCTTGCGCGCATGCCGCTCGGCGACGCGATACACCTCCTGCTTCACCGGGCAGGCGTCGGCGTCGACGTAGAGTGTGATGGGCTTCGAAGGCGGCAGGACGGAACTCACGTCCTTCCCGAGCGCCGCGACAGACCAAGCGTGATGCGCGCTCGGCGTGCATTGGCGGCGCGCGGCACGACGCGATGGACGATCACGTCAGCTTTCTCGCCGCGCGCATATCTCAGCGCCTCCCGCAAGCTGGCACGGATGTCGTCCGCAAGGCTGCGCTTCGCTTTGGCCCGTTTTGGCTTCTTCGTCATGCTATTCTGCCGCGTGCACCGCACGACTATCGAGCGCGACCAACGCCACCATGTGATCCCGCAGATCGGGGAGGATGGCGGGGTCGGACTTCAACGCGGAAATCGTGCGCGGCTTTGGCAAAGCGCGACCTTCCTGCGCCTCAGCCTCCGCATAAAGAGCGAGCGCCTCATGGGCGTTGCGCAATGCATCGTCGATATCGTCGCCGGCCGAAAAACAGCCGGGAAGATCGGGAAACCAGATGCCGACGGCCTTTTCGGCGCCGGCGTCTTCCACAATTGCGACGTAATGGGCCATGATTCGACTAATCGGGCTGCCATCCAGCCTGCTTATAGATATTACGAACAAGCCCGCGACCCAAGTCCTTCTTTGGATGAGGCAGGACTACCGTGGCACTTGTCCGGCGATGCTTAAAGACATGATGGGAGCCCGTGACGCGCTCGACAACCCAGCCTTCACGTTCAAGACGGCGTTTAATGTCGCGGCTGTTGGTAAGCATGTGCTCCGGAGTCCGTCGACCAGTTTATCACGAGTCGTGCGTGGAATGTGCCGGAGTTTCCCTGCAACTCCCGGAATCGCAAAGACAGAGTTGTCAATTTTCTTTGGTTCCGACTCCACCATGGTGACTTTGCGCGGAGCCATTCTTGCGCATCTTCACCACGGGCTTCATCGCCTCGTCGATCGAGCCGCTTCCAATCTTCGAATTGGCGACATGGCAAACTGCCTCGACGAAAGCCACAACAGGTCGGGAGCGCTGAAATTGGTAAGTGCTATAATTCTCCAAGATTCCGCTCAAATCTTGCACGAGAATTCGTAAATTTGCGGCTGCGGCCGACGGTCCGGGCGTGGCCCGAGCCACTTTGTCTTGGGCAAGCGCAAGCAAACGGCGAAGCCCGTCCAATTCAGCAAATTTTTGCTCCAAAAGTCTATACGCGTCTAGTCTCGGAGTTTGGCCAAATTTCCCGACTGCATTCACCGTACTAATATCATCCGTTAAAGCGGAAAAGACGTCCCACTTGCTGCCGTTTAGACAGGTAAGCAGTGCGTCAGCCCGAGCAATCATGCCGCGCAGTTTCGCCTTTACTTGGCTCGGCCGACGGCCCTCAAATTGACTGCGAAATCGATACATTCCGACGGCCCATTCCATCGCTGGCTTCGCTTCACTTTGGAGGCATACCGGCTCAGCGATCGTTTTCCATTCCTGTTTTCTCAACGGCCATGGGGCGGGGTTATCAACCAGCGGCTTCGCTGTGCGTCTCTTTCTCATAAGTAGTCACTTTCTGATCGCGCGTGCGTAGCGCACCAACTATCGGTGCTTGCGATCCCCGGGCGTTGTTACACCCGCGCCACGAAACTATCCACCACCCGCTTCTCCCCCGCCTTGTCGAAATGGATGGTCAGCTTGTCGCCGTCGATCCCGGTGACATCGCAATTGCCGACTTTCCGATGAAAGGCGCCGGTCGCCTACCGCTCGAATTCCCGCGACATCAGCTCATCGAATGAATAGGGGCAAGTCTGGGGAAATGCGCTTGTCTCGAGCCCGGTTTCGTTCGCCGCTTCGACACGTGCGCTGCGGTATCCGCGCGCAATCGCCTCGGGGAGGCGCGACTTGAGTCCGGGATTGTCCGACAGCACGTTCTCGACTTGAATTCGCTGCGCTTCGATTGACAAGACCCACGAGCGGCTTCGCCGCCGCGGCTGGTGATCCCACTTCAAAATGTGCGTCAGCAATACACGCAGCGCGCTTTCAAGCTTGTTGAACTGTTCCCGCCCCAAGCTTTCGATCTCCTCGGCGAGGTTTTCCCGGTCGAGCGCGTCAAAGCGGCCCTCGCGCAGCAGGTGGGCCTGCTCCACCAGCCAGGAATAGAAATCGCGCTCATATTCCGCGCGCGCGGGCGCTTCGGGCACGAGGCCGACCTGGTTGCCGTTGCCGTTGCGATGTCCTGCCATCGGTTCCACCTCGCGGAAAAGCATAGCAGAGATTGCGGTTGTCGTCTCTTCCAGCGGACCGCAAGCGGGGCAAGCCCCACACCCTCTCTGCCGCGAGCAAGGAGGAAGAACTGCCCCTCACACCCTCTCCACAAAACTATCCACCACCCGCTTCTCCCCGGCCTGATCGAACGCGATGGTCAGCTTGTTGCCGTCGATCGCCGTGACGTTGCCGTTGCCGAATTTTTGATGAAAGACCCGGTCGCCGAGGGTGAAGGCGGAGATGGTGCCGGTGGATTTGGCGACCAGTTCGCCTTCGATGGTGAGGGGGAGGCGGCGGGTGGGGGCTGGGCCGCCGCCTGAGCCTCTCGTCCACTTCCCCTCACCTGCGCCTTCGGCGCGACCTCTCCCCTTCGGGGAGAGGGGAAGGTCGTCGTCCGCCTCGTAGTTTGCCTCCGGTTCGGAAAAGCCGTCGCGGTCGCGCTCGGATTTTTTGGCCTGGGCGCGCTGCCAGCCGGGGGTCGAATAGCTCGAGCCGAACGAGGTCATGGCGTCGAAGCGGGAGGCGCCGTAGCCGCCATAGCCGCCGAAGCCGCCTTGCGACTCGGTGACTTCGACGTGCGGCTCCGGCAGTTCGTCCAAAAAACGCGAGGGGATGTTGGTCTGCCACAGGCCGTGCATGCGGCGGTTGGTGGCGAAATAGATTTTGGCCCTCCTGCGCGCGCGCGTCAGTCCTACGTGGGCGAGACGGCGCTCCTCTTCCAGGCCGGCGCGGCCCTGGTCGTCGAGCGTGCGCTGATTTGGAAACACGCCTTCCTCCCAGCCGGGCAGGAACACGGTGTCGAATTCGAGCCCCTTGGCCGAGTGCAGCGTCATGATGCTGACGGCGTCCTCGGCGGCGCCCTTCTCGTTGTCCATCACCAGCGAGATGTGCTCGAGAAAACCCTGCAGGTTCTCGAACTCGTCCATGGAGCGCACGAGCTCCTTGAGGTTCTCCAGCCGGCCGGCGGCGTCGGCGGAGCGGTCCTTCTGCCACATCTCGGTGTAGCCGCTCTCGTCGAGCACGATTTCGGCGAGCTGGGTGTGCGGTAGTGAGTCGCGCTGCTTGCGCCAGCGGTCGAGCGATTCGATCAGGCCGCGCAGTGAACCCCGCGCCTTCGGTTTCAGCTCGTCGGTCTCGACGATGGCGCGGGCGGCCTCGGTCATCGGCACGCGGCGCTTGCGGGCGTGATCGTGGATGATTTGTACGGTGGCGTCGCCAAGCCCGCGCTTGGGCACATTGACGATGCGCTCGAAGGCGAGATCGTCGGCCGGCGAGTTGATGACGCGCAGATAGGCGAGCGCGTCGCGGATTTCGGCGCGCTCGTAGAAGCGCGGGCCGCCGATGACGCGATACGGCATGCCGAGCGTGACGAAGCGGTCCTCGAACTCGCGCATCTGAAACGACGCGCGGACCAGGATGGCGATCTCGTTGAGCGCGTGCGGCGCGCCCGATTGGCCGCCGCGCTGCAATTGCTCGATCTCCTCGCCGATGGCGCGGGCTTCTTCCTCGGAATCCCAGGATCCAGTGACGCTGACCTTCTCGCCCGGCACGTCGTCGGTGCGCAGCGTCTTGCCGAGCCGGCCTTCATTGTGCGCGATCAGATGCGAGGCGGCGGCGAGGATGTGGCCGGTCGAGCGGTAATTCCGCTCCAGCCGGATCACGATGGCGCCGGGAAAATCGTGCTCGAAGCGCAGGATATTGTCGACCTCGGCGCCGCGCCAGCCATAGATCGACTGATCGTCGTCGCCGACGCAGCAGATGTTTTTTTGCCGGACCTCCGCCGCGTCATTCCGGGGCGCGCCGTCAGGCGCGAGCCCGGAATCCATATTCCCGGCGGGGGGGGTTATGGATTCCGGGCTCGCCGCTTCGCGGCGCCCCGGAATGACGGCCGCGGCGGCCGACCCCCGCTGCGCCAGCAGCCGCAGCCACAAATACTGCGCGACGTTGGTGTCCTGATACTCGTCGACCAGAATGTACTTGAACCGGCCCTGATACTGCCGCAGCACCTCGGGCTGCTCGCGGAACAGGCGGATGTTTTCCAAGAGCAAGTCGCCGAAGTCGGCGGCGTTGAGGATCTTCAGCCGCTCCTGATAGGCCTTGTAGAGCTTCAGGCCCTTGCCGTTGGCGAAGGCGGCGGCCTCGCCGGCGGGGACCTGCTCGGGCGTCAGCCCGCGGTTCTTCCAGCCGTCGATCAGCATGGCGAGGACGCGGCCGGGCCAGCGCTTCTCGTCGATGTTCTCGGCCGCCAGCAGTTGCTTGAGCAGCCGGATCTGATCGTCGACGTCGAGAATGGTGAAATCGGGCTTGAGCCCGACCATCTCGGCATGCCGGCGCAGAATCTTCACGCCGATCGAATGGAAGGTGCCGAGCCAGGGCATGCCTTCGACCACGTGGCCGACGATCTCGCCGACGCGGTGCTTCATCTCGCGCGCCGCCTTGTTGGTGAAGGTCACAGCGAGGATTTCGCCCGGCCGGGCGCGGCCCGTCGCGAGAATATGGGCGATGCGCACCGTGAGCACGCGCGTCTTGCCGGTGCCGGCGCCCGCGAGCACCAGGACCGGCCCGTCCAAGGTCTCGACCGCCAGCCGCTGCTCCGCATTGAGCCCGGCGAGATAGGGCGCCGCCCCGCCGGCGCGCGCGCGCGCGGCAATGCCGCCCGGCGTCGGCGCCGGCGGTTCGAGCGGGTTACGGGCGTGCTTCAGAGGTTCAGCCAAGGTCGGCAGTATCCGTGATTCTCACGGGCAGAAGATGGCATCTGCGCGCGGCTTTTGCGAGGCGCAGCGCGCGGAACCAGCCGCCTGTGCAAATCAGGCCGGCTGCAGGTCGGTGTGGATAAAATCGTCGCCCTTGAAAAGGAGCGGCGCCCCGAGCTCCTTTGCCAAGGCATAGGTGAAGCAATCGCCGAAGTTGAGAACGGGCGGTCTGCCACGGCCCTTGCCGAACCGCCGATGCGCGCCCCGCGCAATCTCCGCTTGCGTCGCGGACATCGGAACGATTTCGATGCCCAAAGCTTCGACCACGAAATCGAATTCACTCGGCGGAGCCGGTTTCCCCCATTCCTCGCATACGATCGCCGCTTCCAGAAAATTTGGGGCGGAGATCAGTCTTCGGCGGAATCTCTGAAGCCGCGCGACCAATGCGTGAGCATCGGCCTCTCGCTTGAATACGGCAACGAGTGCGGACGAGTCCACAACGACGGTATCACCGGCCATTATTTCGGTAATCCGTTCTCGTCATAGAGGTCTTCTTCAGTGAGATAATTTTGGCCCAAACGCCGCTTTTGAACGCGATCCTGAATTTTCGTAATCTTGGCCCAAACCCTGTCGAATTCGCGGCGCTTGTCCGCTTCCGTACGAGCATCGTGGGCCTCACGTTCCGCCTTCTCCCGATCAAGACGCTCCCGCAGGGCTTTGCGGACGGCCTCGGTCTGAGACTCTCCCGTCAGCTCGGCGAGTTCGCGCGCCAAACGCGTGGCCTCGGCGTCCTTGATGTTGAGCTGCGGCGTGCCCATGGTAGAAACTCCTCATCTCCTTCTACCATAAGCCGACGGACATCCAACATTCAAGTCTGCAACATTCAAGTCTGCAACATTCAAGTCTGCAACATTCAAGTCTTGCCCGGCATGGCGATCCGCCGCCCGACACCTTCCGGCACCGGCAGGGTCGCATGCGCCGCCTTCATTTGCGCGAGCCGTGCGGCGATGTCGTCGGGGAAGGCTGCGGTCTTCTTTGCCTCCATGTCGACATGCAGCGCCATGTTCTCGGACGTCGCCGACAGCCAGCCCTCGTCGGCGTGAAAGAGCTGCTCGAAGTAATGCAGCCGCTTGGCGTCGTAGTCGAGCAGTTGGAACGTCACCCGCGCCGGATCGCCGGCGTTGAGCTCGCGCAGATAACGCACGTGCACCTCGGCGGTGAAGCAGGAGTGCCGGCGCTTCTTCAGGTAGGCGAGGCCGCAGCCGATGAGCTCGTAGGCCTCGTCGACGGCGCGGTCGAACAGCACGTTGTAATAGGCCATGTTGAGATGGCCGTTGTAGTCGATCCAGGCGGGCTCGACCCGCATGATGGAAGACACGAGCGGGGCGGGGAAAGTCTGGGCCAAGGGTTGGCTCATGATCTCTGTTGCAACTGCGATCAATCCTGGAAAGCCGCCGCCCGGCGGCGAGCTATCCTTAAACTGCACGGTCGCATTGGAGCGCGGAGAGAGATTGAACTCAAGGACGGCCCATAGCCGCAGGCTATGGGCCGCCGCCTCCGGCGGTGCCGAAGGCATCCTTGACTTCAATCTCTCTCCGCGCTGCGCTCACCCGTGCAGTTTAAGGATAAATGCGACCATGCCGGTCGCGATTACTGGCCTCTTGACCTCGCCCACTCCCCGCGGCCACCCTGGCCACAAGCCAACAACGAGAACACGCCCATGGTCATGACCCAGACGAGGGAACCGCCGCAAGCGGCGCCGCAGCGCGACCCCAAGGCCATCGATACCGTTATCGCCGCGCTCGCGGCGACGTTCGGCAACCGGCTCGTCACCTCGCAGGCGGTGCGCGAGCAGCACGGCAACACGCTCACCTGGATCGGCAATCAGCCGCCCGACGCGGTGGTGTTCCCGCAGACCACCGAAGACGTGCAGCAGGTCGTGCGGCTATGCGCGCAGGAGCGCGTGCCGGTGATCGCGTTCGGCACCGGCACCTCGCTCGAGGGCCAGGTCAATGCGCCGCGGGGCGGCATCTCGCTCGATTTCCGCGACATGAACCGCCTCCTCGCCGTTCACGCCGAGGACCTCGATTGCGTCATCGAGCCGGGCATGACGCGCAAGCGGCTCAACGAACTCCTGCGCGACCAGGGCGTGTTCTTTCCGATCGATCCCGGCGCCGACGCCTCGCTCGGCGGCATGGCGGCGACGCGCGCGTCGGGCACCAACGCCGTGCGCTACGGCACCATGAAGGACAACGTCATCGCGCTCAAAGTCGTGCTGGCCAACGGCGAGGTGATGCAGACGGCGCGGCGGGCGAAGAAATCGTCGTCCGGCTACGATCTGACCCGGCTCATCGTCGGCTCCGAGGGCACGCTCGGCATCATCACCGAGCTGACGCTGCGGCTCGCCGGCATTCCGGAAGCGATCGCCGCCGGCATCTGTCCGTTCCCCTCAGTCGAAGCCGCCTGCAACGCCACCATCATGACCATACAGTCCGGCATTCCGGTCGCCCGGATCGAGCTGCTCGATACGCTGCAAGTCAAAGCCTGCAACGCCTATTCGAAGCTCGGCCTGCCGGAAACGCCGATGCTGCTGCTCGAATTTCATGGCACCACCGCCGGCGTCGCCGAGCAGACGCAGCGTTTCGGCGAGATCGCGGAAGAGTTCGGCGGCGGCCCGTTCGAGCGCACCACCCAGGCCGAGGAACGGTCGCGGCTGTGGCAGGCGCGCCACGATGCCTATTGGGCGCAATGCGGCCTGCGGCCAGGCACGTACTCGCTTGCGACAGACGTGTGCGTGCCGATCTCGCGACTTGCCGAATGCGTCACCGAAACCCAACGCGACATCGCCGCGCACAATCTGGTCGCCCCGATCGTCGGCCATGTCGGCGATGGTAATTTCCATGTCGGGCTGATGGTCGACCGCAGCGACCCGCAGGAGGTCGCCGAGGTTCACGCCTTCCTGGAGCGCCTGGTCGAGCGCGCGCTGGCGATGGACGGCACCTGCACCGGCGAACACGGCATCGGCCAGGGCAAGATGAAATATCTTCCGGTCGAGCACGGCGAGCCGGCGCTCGAAGCCATGCGCGCGATCAAGCGCGCGCTCGATCCGCTCGACATCATGAATCCAGGCAAGATCGTCAGCCTCTGAGGCGGCCGGCGGCCGGCGGCCGGCCGGGAAGGCCGACACACAATCGCCCCGAATGCCGCTCATGCGCTTGATCGTGGGCGCGGATGCCGGCGGCGCAGCCATCGCGGCTGCCGCAGCGGCGCAACGCGACGTGCAAACCGCCGCCGCCTGATCTAGGCTTTGGCGGCCGCGCGTGCGGGCTTCGCACCGCCGACCACAACAACGCGGAGACGCCGTGCAGTCCACGCTGCTCGGACTGGCGATCGCAATGATTCTGGCGCTGGTCGCGGCGCTGGTCGCGCCCCTTGTTGTCGATTGGAACCGTTATCGCACCGCGTTCGAAGCCGAGGCCGGCCGCGTCACCGGGCTGCCCGTGCGCGTCAACGGCACGATCGACGCGCGCATTCTGCCGACCCCGCGCATTGCCTTGCGCGATGTGGAGGTCGGAGCGGGTGCAGGGGCCAAGCAGACGCCGCTGCGCGCGGGCAAGATCGAGCTCGAGCTCGGGCTTGGTCCGCTGCTGCGCGGCATCGTGCAGGCGTCGGAAGTCCGGATCGTCGCGCCGCAGATCAACATCAGCCTCGACCGCGCGGGCGCGGTCGAATGGCCGGCGCTTGCGGCGTCGGCGCGGCCGGACCTCACCATTTCGCGCCTCACCGTCGAAAACGGCCGTGTCACCTTCGCCGATGCCCGCTCCGGCACGCGCGTCGTGCTGCAAAAGCTCTACTTCAGCGGCGACGTGCGCGCGTTCCCGGGCCCGTTCCGGGGCGAAGGCGCCTTCGTCGTCGGCGATGCGCTCTACGGCTATCGCCTGTCCGGCAGCCGCGCCGACGAGACCGGCGCCATCAAGCTCAAACTCGGCCTCGACCCGACCGACGCGCCGCTGACGACGGACATCGAGGGAACGCTCAGCCTTGCGGGCGGCGCGCCGCAATTCGACGGCAAGCTCACGCTCGCGCGGCCGGTCGGCGCCGCGCTGGCGGGCGGCCAGACCGTGATGAGCGATCCCTGGCACCTCACGGGCAAGATCAAGGCCGATCCCGCCGCGGCATCGTTGCAGGAGCTGGCCTTCCAATACGGGCCGGACGAACGCGCGATCATCGTCAACGGCAACGCCACCGTCACGTTCGGCAATCACCCCCGCCTCAAGGGCGCGATTTCGGCGCAACAAATCGACGTCGATCGCGCGCTTGCGGCGCCCGATCTGACGCATCGGCCGCCGCTCGTCATGATCAGGAATTTCGTCGAGGCGTTCGTGGCGACGGTGAAACCGCCGATCCCCGCCGACCTCGCCGTGTCGATCGACGCCTTAACGGTCGGTGGCACCGCCATCCAGGCGCTCACCGGCGACGTCCGCTTCGAGGAGCGCGGCTGGAGCCTCGACAGCTTCAAGCTGCACGCGCCCGGGCTGACCGACGTGAAAGTCTCCGGCCGGCTCACCAAGACGCCGCAGGGTCTCGCCTTCAGCGGGCCGGCCGATCTGGTATCCGGCGATCTGAAGACATTGATGGAATGGCTCGAGGGCCGCGGCGCCGCGCCCTCCGGCACGGCCGAGGCGTTGAGCGCCCATGGCGACGTGACGATCTCGAGCGACCGTTTCGCCTTCGATCACCTTGCGATGGCGCTCAATCAGGAGAAAATGGCAGGCCGGCTCGCTTATGCCTGGGCGGCCAAGGATGGCGCCACCGGGAAGGAGCATCCGGCTTCGCTCGAGGGCGAGCTCCATGCCGCGCAGCTCGATGTTGACGCGCTGATGGCATTCGCCAAGGCGGCAACATCGGGCAGCAGCTTCGAGGTGCCGCGCGAAGTCGCGCTGACCCTCGACTTCGGTCAGGCGACGTTTGCCGGCATCGATGCGCGGACGGTGGATGCGCGCGTCAAGTTCAACGCCGGCGTCTTGCAGGTCGATCGGCTGTCCGTCGCCGACCTCGGCGGCGCCAAGCTCGACATCAGCGGTCACATCGACGAACTGTCGTCGAAGCCGCGCGGACGGCTCAACCTCAATCTCGATGCCGCGGCACTGTCCGGCCTCGCCAAGCTGGTCGGCAGGTTCGTGCCGCAGACGGCGGTTGCTTCGTATCAGCGCTTCGCCAACCACTTGGCGCCGGCAAAACTGCACGGCACCTTGACCGTCGATCGCGGCGCCAGTGCGGGCGCCGTCGCCAAGCTGGACCTCGATGGGCAGACGGGGGCTCTTCACCTCAGCCTCAACGGCGAAGCGACAGGCGAGCCGGACCGGCTCGGCGACGCGGTGGTGCGCCTCGACAGCCGGCTCGATGGCGTCGACGGCACCGCGCTGACGCGGCTCCTCGGCCTCGACGGCGCGCTCGCCGTCGACCTTTTGCCCGGCCAGATGACGATATCGGCGAGCGGGCCACTGAACGGCGATCTCCACGTCAAAGCGCTCGCGACCGCCGGCGGCTTCGCCGGCTTGGGCGAGGGCGCGCTGCGTCTGACCGGCGACACGGCGCCGACGGGGACGTTCGACGTGAAGGCCTCCGCCGCCGATTTGCGGCCGCTGCATCGGGCCATGACCGGTCAGCCCGGCACCGCCGTGCCGATCACGGCGAGCGCGAAATTGGCCGTAGCCGGGAGCGCCTTGTCGTTCACCGATCTGGCGGTGTCCGCCGCCAAGGCGGCGCTGCACGGCCGGCTCGCGCTCGATCTCGCGACCCCGATCGGGATCGACGGAACCCTCGCCGGCGACGATATCGACGCCGCCGCCCTCGCGGCGGCGCTGCTCGGCCTGCCGGGCGCAGCAGCGAGTGCCGCCAACACGGGTGCCGCCAATATTTGGCCGGCCGAGCCGATCGGCGCCGGCGCGTTCGGCGCCGTCAATGGCGCCGTCACGTTCGCATTCGATCGCGCCGCCTTCGCGCCCGGGTCGGTGGTGCGCGATTTCAAGGGTGTCGCGCGGTTCGAGCCATCATCGATCGTGCTCGACGATCTCAGCGGCAGCCTCGTGGGGGGGCGCGTCACCGGCGCGCTGACGTTCCGCCACGACGGCGACGAACTCGCCGCCAAGGGCCAGGTGGAATTGACCGGCGCCGACGCCGGGGCGGCGATCGCATCCGGGCCGAAATGGGTCGACGGACGGCTGACGCTCGAGCTTGCGGGCGACAGCATCGGTCGGAGCCCCGAGGCGCTGGTCGGCGCGTTGCACGGCGCCGGCACGATCGCGCTTGACGACGCACACGTCGCCGGGATCGACACCGCCGCCTTCGACGCCGCAATGCTGGCCGCGGATCAGAGCAACACCATCGAGCCGGCGAAAATCCGGGCTGCGGTCGGCGCCGCCATGGAGAAGGGCCGGCTCGCGGTGCCGCAGGGCGTCGCGGACGTGACGGTCACGGCTGGGCAGTTCCGACTGGCCAATGTGAGGCTTAAGGTGCAGGGCGGCGGCCAGCTTGGCCTCGACGGCGTTTTCAATCTCAATACCGGCGCGGTCGACGCGCGCCTGACGCTGTCGCGGCCGCCGGCGGCGAATGCGTTGATCACCACGCCGCCCGAACTCGCCGTCACGGTCGCCGGTTCGTTCGCGGCGCCAAAGCGCACGCTGGACATGGCCGAGTTGGTGAACTGGCTGACGCTGCGCGCGGCCGAATTTCAGACCCGTCGCCTCGAATCGATCGAGGCCAATCGCCGCAGCGACGTCTTGGGCGCGGCGCTGCGCCCGCCGTCGCCGCCGATCCGATTCATCTCGCCCGGAACGGCGGCGGAGTCCGCAATTTCGGCCGGTGAAGGAACGCCGCCCGGATCGCGCGGCCTCGAGCGCCTGCGCCCGGAACCGCCGCCCCCACCGGCGCCTGTCGATCCAGACCGGGCCACCGTCGCGCCGCCAACGGCCGGCACCAAGCCGTTACCGCCGCACGCCGACAATGCCACGACGGCGGCGGGGACCGGGGAAACGAGCCGCAAGCGTTCGACGCCGCCGCAAGTCCCGCCGGCCCAGCACAGCCCGTGGAACTTCCTATTCCGGTCGCAGAACTGACGAGGTCGGCGGCTGCACGATCAGCATCTCCCGCGGCGCCTGCCCATTGCTGCCCTCGCCGGTGCGCAACCGATAATGATCGAGCACGAACAGGCGGATTGCCGACGACAGATTGCCATGCTGGCGTTCGGTATCGATGGCCGCGACCAGGTCGGAGAGGGTCGTGCGCCGATTGAGCGCAATCTCCTTCAGCCCTTTCCAGAAGGCATCCTCCAAGCTGACGCTCGTCTTGTGTCCCGCGATAACAATCGAACGTTTGATGACCGGCGAATTCATTGCCCGTCTCCCATTTGGATCCGGTGTTGGTCGAGACTTTTCTGAGCTTTTTCGCTCCGGGACTCCTCCAACGTGCGTTCGGTCTTCGAACGTCCGTGGAAACGCCGGGACGCCTCAGCGTCCTGTTCGGCTTGTCGACGTTTGGCGCGCTTGTGCGCGGTCCGGAGGTTGACGAGGTCACCCATTTAAGGCTCGGCGGTAACCAGATGTGTTGCTGTTGGCCTTCTTCGTCTTGAACAATTACGCCGATACAGTGACGCTGGATCACGCAACCATCAGCCTTGGAGAACATGGTTCCAAGCTGCAGGGCGAAGTATGGCCGTACCCCAATGAATCGGGCAAGACACTCCTGTTTGAGCTAAAGTAATACCGCCACACATCTCTCAAGGCCGCGAAAAAAAATCTCGGAAGGAAACACAACATTTTATCCAATACTAAATGAAGACTTTGACGCATGAATCGAAAAGATAGCGGTACTTTCAAGTTGAGACGGCTGATAACTCTAGGTCATGGCGGTATATTGGCACAATCTACATTTCTAGCCAGTGAAAAAGATTCTACTGCTGATGGGTGTATAATTAATTTTTATTGCCGATGCGAGTGTGGATTTCGGCGATCCGCTACGCTTGGCCGTCATGTCTCGGCTGACGCAGCGGCAGGCCGCGGTCCGGCCCGAAGTCACATTTCGCGCTGCCCCGAGGTCATGGCGCCGCCTGCATCGGTCTGTCGAGGGTCGCGCCGGAGGCTAAACGCGCCTCACGGGCCCTCGCGCAGCGCGATCGCCTTGGCACAATCGTCTTGGCGGCGGCGGGCTATCGTGCGACTAGCGATTTACACCTAGTGCATAGCGGATCTTTGGCAACGCACGGGTCCCCGGTATCGGCGAGCGTTCGCCAATTCACGAATCCGTGCTCCGTTGGCGCGGATATCGACGCCACATTGGCCGCAATCGGCGAAAGCCGCAGCCTCCAGCGCGGCAAATGGTCGAAAGCCGACCGGTTCACTTCTTGCGGAAGCGGTCCAGCCGAACGACTTCGCCGCCGCCTGCGCCGTCGGGCTTGGGCTCTTCCGGCGCGGTGTCCTGCTGGGCGTCGGGTTTGCTCGCCACCACCGCCGGCCGGGCTACCGCCGGCTCGGGATGGTTCACCGCCGCCGCCTCCGCGTCTCCCTCGTCTGCGTCGCCTTCGACCGTTTCGAACTGGAATCCGAATTGCACGGACGGATCGTAAAACGCGGTGATCGCCTCGAACGGCACCACGACCCGTTCCGGCACGCCGCCGAACGACAGGCCGACCTCGAACGCCTGCTCGGTGACCGCGAGATCCCAGAACTGGTGCTGCAGGACGATCGTCATGTCCCGCGGGTATTGGGCGCGCATGCGGTCGGACAGCCGCACGCCCGGCGCCGTGGTCGCAAAGGTGATCTTGAAGTGATGGTCGCCCGGCAAGCCCTTCTTGGCGGCGTCGGCCAGCACGGTGCGCACGACCCCGCGAAGGGCCGATTGCGCGAGAATGTCGTAGCGGATGTGATCGGTGACCATGTCAGGCGGGTATCAGATGGCGGACGATGTAATGCCGGAACGTCGAACCGCCGGAGAATACAGACGCCGCGTGATTCTGTCCTGCGTCATCTCCGCTCGGCTGGGCCGGCGTCTTGGTGCAAGAGGTGCCGGTGCAAGAGGCGGATGAGAAAGTGGAGGCTTCTGTTGCCAGGTGCCTCCGAACCCCGCCTGACGCTGCTAAGACGCCAGGGCTTCAAGTCGGCTTTTCGGACCGCTTACGCGGCCAGAGCAACCGGAGCATAGTTGTCGTTGGCAACTATGGATTTGGCCCGATAACGGCGGAACCATGCCGAGCAAAAGCACACCCTTTACGCCCTCGTCGATCCTATTTCGACCCCGTAGGTGGGGACCGCGATTCGGCGAATGAAACGCCGGTCCCCGAAATTGGTGGAGTCGCCGGGTACTGCCCCCGGGTCCGAAAGGTTTATTACGACGGCCATTTATCGCCATAGCCGGCTTGCGCCGGCACGAGGAATATATGCGTAAAAGGTTGGCGAAAAAAGGGGCGCGTGGGCTGCTTCTCGTCACTTGGTCTGCGCCACTCTGAACTCCTCGACGTCGGGGAGGAACGCGGTCAGGAGGCCGATCAGCGGCAAGAACGCACAGATCCGATAAACGAACTCGATGCTCGTCCAATCCGCCACTTCGCCCAGCACCGCGGCGCCGACGCCGGCCATGCCGAACGCGAGCCCGAAGAACAGGCCGGACACCATGCCGACCCGGCCCGGCATCAGCTCCTGGGCATAGACGACGATCGCCGAGAACGCCGAGGACAGCACCAGTCCGATCAGCACGCTCAAGCCCACCGTCGCCGCCAGTCCGACATAGGGCAGAGCGAGCGTGAACGGCACGACGCCGAGGATGGAGCCCCAGATCACCGTCTTGCGGCCGAGCCGGTCGCCGATCGGGCCGCCGAAGAAGGTGCCGGCCGCGGATGCCGCGAGGAACACGAACAGATCGATCTGCGCCGCCTCGGTCGAGACGTTGAAGCGGTGCATCAGATAGAAAATATAATAGCTGGTGAGGCTCGCCAGATAGAAGAACTTGGAGAACATCAGCGCGATGAGCACAGCGATCGCGCGCCGCACCTGTGCGGGCGGCAACGCGGTCAGCACGGCGGAGGGTTGCCGCGCGCTCGGACGGGCGGGGGCGTGGCTCTTGTACCAGGGCCCGAGCGCGGTCAGGATGATCATGCCGGCGAGCGCGACGAGCGCGAACCAGGCGAGGCTCGCCTGTCCGCGCGGCAGGATGAAGAACGCCGCGATCAGCGGCCCGAGCGACGAGCCCACATTGCCGCCGACCTGAAACACCGATTGCGCCATGCCGTGGGCGCCGCCCGAGGCGAGCCGCGCGAGCCGCGACGATTCCGGATGGAACACGGCGGAGCCGAGCCCCAACAGCGCCCCCCCGGCGAGCAGCATGGCGAAGTTCGGCGCGAAGGCGAATGTCAAGAGCCCGAGGAGGGTGCAGCCCATGCCGACCGGCAGCGAATAGGGCTGCGGCCGGCGATCGGTAAAGAGCCCGACGACCGGCTGCAGCAGCGAGGCGACGCCCTGATAGATCAGCGACAACAGGCCGATCTGCCCGAAGCTGAGATCGAAACCGCCTTTCAGGATCGGATAGATCGCGGGCAACAGCGACTGCGCCAGATCGTTGAGGAAATGGCAAAAGCTGATGGCGCCGAGAACGGCGAATGCGGTCGTACCGGCCTTTTGCCGGCCGATGACGGCCTGACTCACGGGGGAAGCCTTTTGTGGGCGCGAAAATCGACCCTGACTACGACGTCAGCGGCGCGCTTGGATACCCATGTTCGGGCATCCGAGCTATCGCAATCGGACAGAGCTGGCAGCTCTGCCGCAGGGCTCGCTAAGGCTTACGCCACGAGCTTGGACTGCCGCCGGTAGACGCTGTACCGGATCAGGGCGCAGGCGACGAGCGCCGCGCCGACGATGCCGATGACGAGCCAATTTTCCCAAGGCGTCGGGAAGCGCCAGAGCGCGAAGAGCGCGCCGGCCACCAGGACGACGGTCGTCAGCGCCGAACAGAGCGACCAATTCGAACCGCTGACATCACATTGGTTTGCAGAATGATCGACGGCATGCCGGCTGTCGCCGTCGGCATCCATGTCGCTGATGAAGGTCATACGTTTCCTCTCGCTTCCTGCCATCTTGCGTAGCGTGGACTAGCGTTGGCTTGCTGGGGGTAACACCCATAATAACACCCTTGGCGCGCAACGCGGAAGAGGATTGTGGCGACCAGCCCGGCCGTCGCTGGTGTCGTCCATCGGAATCAAAAAATAGGGCGGAGCAGGGAAGGCCCCGCCCCGCCTAGCGCCCGCGCCGTCATTCGGCGCAGCCGATAGCGTCTCAGAAGTGGTAATTGACGCCAGCCTTCACGAACTGCTCCGACTCCGTGATCTGCAACGGGAGCGTCACGGTCGTGGCCGTCGTGCTCGCTGTGAGCGTGGCGTTCACATTCTGGTTGGCGAACTGGATGTAATCGTATTCGATCTTCGCCGACCAATGCGGCAGGAAGCCGTATTCGATGCCGAAACCCAACAGGCCGCCGACGGCGGTGTCGTTGGCGCTGGCGTTCAACGAGGCGCCGACACCGCCCAGGGTGATGTTTTCGCTGAGGCTGTGGCGCGAATCTGCCCAAGCCGCACCACCCTTCACATAGAGCAGCGCCTTGTCGAAAGCGACGACGCCAAGCCGCGCCGCGATGTCACCCACCCACTCGCTCTTGGCCGAGCAAGCCAATACGACGACGCAAGAGGTGCTGCCCTGGAAGGTCGAGCCGTCGAACTCGCCCTCCACGCCGAGCAAGAACGGCCCGGTCTGCCAGTTGTAGCCGGCCTGAATGCCGCCGAGGAAGCCGGTGAGCGAATACGACGGCAGCGGCACCGTAAGACCGACGGCGCCCAGGGTGCCCAAGCCGGCGATGGTGGCACCGCCGAGGTTGATGTTCGTTTGCGTCGTGCCCGTCCCGGCACCGCCATTGGCGCCGATATAGAAGCCGGTCCAGCTGGGCGCAGGCGGGGCCGACTTGTACGGAAGGTCGAGATCGGCTGCGGAAGCAGCCGCGACGCCGGCCAGAGTGAGGCTGACGGCAGCCAGCAAGCCAAGGGAAGTCCGATGCACAGGTGCCTCCATTATTGCTTTTGGGAGGCAGCAGCTATGTACTACGCTTACCGACTCCCGGATCGACCAAAATCGCGATGATCACGCCGTCGGCGGTAAGCGAACGGCGGCAAGCAACGCGGACGTCCCTACATGCAGACAGACGGGACCGCTGGCTACTGCGCGTTGGCTGAAATACCTACGAAAAAATAATTATCTCAGGCAGTGTGATGAGGGGGCAACAAGTCGCTCGCCAATGATGACGCCTAAGTTGCACCGTCGCGGCGTTCGCTCGATTTGCAAGCGCACGATGGTTGCAGACAACAGCCGATGCAACGGTGGCGAGCCACCAGCGTGTCGGATCAATTGCCTTACGGCAGCGTGCGCTATTGCAGGCTCAAGGCCACAAAGCGCGTCTCGCCGTCGGCGTTGGAGACGAGCAGCACCGCGACCTTCTTGCCCTGACTCTTGAGCTGGTCGAGACGGCTTTGCAGATCGGCGGGATTGCCGACGGGCTGGTACTGCACCTCGACAATGACGTCGCCGGGCGCGAGGTGCTTGTCGGGCGCCGCGGATTGCGCGTCGGGGTCGATCGCGGTGACGACGACGCCTTTGACGCTCTCGCGGATCTTGTACTTCTTGCGCAGCGTCTCGGAGAGGCTGGACAGTTCCAGCCCCAGCGTCTTCTGCACGGCGGACTTCTGCTCGGGAACGACCTCTTTCTTGGTGTCGAGCGAGGCCAACTTCTCGCCGTCCTCGAGCCGGCCGATCTTGACCTTGCGAGTCTCTTCCTTGCCCTTGCGGATGACGACGACGTCGACCTCCTTGCCCACCGGCGTATCGGCGACGATGCGGGGCAGATCGTGCATTTCCTTGACCTCGTGGCCGTCGAAACTCACGACCACATCGCCGGCCTCGATGCCGCCGGGCTTGGCCGGGCCGCGGTCGTCGACGCCGGCGACCAGCGCGCCGCGCGGCGGCTTGATGCCGAGGCTCTCGGCGATGTCGTCGGTGACCTGCTGGATGCGCACGCCGAGCCAGCCGCGCCGGGTCTCGCCGTATTGGCGCAATTGGTTGATGACGGCGACGGCCGAGTCGGAGGGGATCGCAAAGCCGATGCCGATCGAGCCGCCGGACGGCGAGATGATCGCGGTGTTGACGCCGACGACGTCGCCGTCGAGGTTGAACAAAGGCCCGCCGGAATTGCCGCGATTGATGGCGGCGTCGGTCTGGATGTAATTGTCGTAGGGCCCGGAATTGATGTCGCGGTTGCGCGCCGAGACGATGCCCGCCGTCACCGTGCCGCCGAGGCTGAAGGGGTTGCCGATCGCGACCACCCATTCGCCCAGCCGTAGCTTGTCTGAGTCGCCGAACTTCACCGCCTTGAGCGGCTTTACCGGGTGCACCCGCAACAGCGCGAGATCGCTCTTACTATCCTTGCCGACCAGTTCCGCCGTCAGCTTGGTGCCGTCATTGAGGATGACGTTGATCTCGTCGGCGTCCGCGATGACGTGATTGTTGGTCACGACGTAGCCGGCGGCGTCGATGATGAAGCCGGAGCCGAGCGAGTTGATGCGGCGCGGCGCGTGATCGGAATCATCGCCGCCGCCTTGGCCGCGGCGGTTCTTGAAGAACTCGTCGAAAAACTCCTCCATCGGCGAGCCGGGCGGCAGATCGGGCATCCCGTTCATGCGCGCGTCGACCTTCTGCGACGTCGAAATGTTCACCACCGCGTCGATGACCTGCTCGGCGACGTCGGCGACGTTTTCAGGTCCGCGCGCCGCCGCGGGCCACGCCGGCAGGATCATGATCGCCGCCGCAAGCGCGGCCACGGCCGGACCGCGGGACATGAAGCGAGAAAGGTGGCGAGACATCGAGGTCTGTGCTCCTGGAGGACGAGTCATAGAAATAGGTGCCCCCGCCCCGCGCCGGACGCAAGGCATATGGGCCGCTTTCCATAGGTAACCATTACGAACCCGATTGGGGCGGAAAAGGGGAGTAAAAATCCGCTCAACCCCGCACCAGCCAGACGATGACAACGCCGATCGCGGCCGAGACGACGCCGACGATGCGGAGTTGGCTGTCCGACACGGCCAGCGCCGCCGCGATGGCACGCTTGGTACCCTGCGGAAAAGCCGCGAACATGAGGCCCTCGATCGCGAAGACGAGGCCGATTGCGGCGATGAAATCCGACATCGGAACCCGCGTGTCGCCGACCGGCGCCCGCCGCCTATTTTGGCGCCGCCGGCTGCGACGCGAGGGTCTGAGGTGCCGCGGGCTGCGCCGCCGAAGTCTGCGACGCGGCCGGCGACGGCTTGCCCAACGGACTGGAGAAGTAACGGAAGAAGTCGGAATCCGGCCGCAGTACCAGACGGGTGTCGCCTTTCGGCAGCGCCTTCTCGTAGGCCTGCATCGAGCGGTAGAATACGAAGAAGTCCGGATCGCGATTATAGGCGTCGGCGAAGATGCGGTTCCGCTCGCTGTCGCCCTGGCCGCGGACCTGTTCGGCCTGCGAATTGGCGTCGGCCAAGAGCACGGTCACGTCGCGATCGGCCCGGGCGCGAATCTCCTGGCTCTTCTGGCTGCCCTGGGCGCGGAATTCCGCCGCCTCGCGCTGGCGCTCGGTCTGCATGCGCTGATAGACGGCCTGGCTGTTCTGCTCCGGCAGGTCGGCTCGTCTGATCCGCACGTCGACGACGTCGATGCCGAACCCCTGGGCCTCGTGATCGAGCTGGTTGCGCACCCGGGTCATCAGTTGGTCGCGGTTGTCGCGCACCACGTCGGTCAACGTCGCCTCGCCGAGCACACGGCGCACCGACGAATTGAGCAGGATCGCCAATTGCGAATTGGCGCCGTTCTCGCCGACCGTCTGATAGAATTTCAGCGCGTTGACGATGCGGTAGCGGGCGAAGGCGTCGACCACCAGCCGCTTCTGGTCGGAGGCGATCACCTCCTGCGCCGGCGCTTCCAGGACGAGAATGCGCTTGTCGACATAGATGACGGCGTCGATGAACGGCACTTTGACGTCGAGGCCGGGTTCGGTGATGACGCGAACGGGTTGCCCGAACCGCACCACCAGCGCCTGCTGGGTCTGGTTGACGGTGAAGAACGTCGAGTAGCCGACGATGGCGGCCACCACGATGAGAACGGCGAGGACGCCGCCGGCAAGGCCGAGTCTCATTGATTGCCTCCCGACGAAGTACCGGCCGGCGACGTTGGCCGCGCCCGCGGCAGCTCGGTGAGCGGCAGATAGGGCACGACGCCGGGGCTTTGCGTGCCGGTATCGATGATGGTCTTGTCGGCGCCGGCGAGAATGCTTTCCATGGTTTCCAGATACATGCGCTCGCGGGTGACGTCGGGCGCCTTCTTGTATTGGTCGTAGATCTGCAGGAAGCGCGAGGTCTGGCCCGTGGCTTCGGCGACGGTCTGCTCGCGATAGGCCTCGGCGTCCTGGATGACCTTGGCCGCCCGGCCGCGCGCTTCCGGCACCACCTTGTTGGCGTAGGTCTGCGCTTCGTTCTGCGCCCGCTCGAGATCGGAGCGCGCCGCCTGCACGTCGCGGAAGGAATCGATCACCTGGTTCGGTGGATCGACTTTCTGCAGCTGCACCTGCTGGATCAGAATGCCGGCGCCGTAGCTGTCGAGCATTTTCTGCATCAGGGTCTGCACGCTCGTCTCGATGTTCTGCCGCGCGCCGGTCAGAATGGGCTGGATGGTCGAGCGGCCGACGACTTCGCGCATGGCGCTCTCGGCCACGGCTTTGACCGTCCCTTCGGGATTCTGGATGTTGAACAGAAAGTCGCCGACGCCGCCCGGCTTGACGATCCAGAACACCGAGAAATCGACGTCGACGATGTTCTCGTCGCCGGTGAGCATCAGGCTTTCTTCCGGCAGCTCGCGCACCGAGGTGCCGCGTCGCATGTCCTCGACCGGGCGCATGCCGACATCGGTCTTGTTGACGCGCAGCGCCGGCGGCGTCAGCGCGGTTTCGATCGGATAAGGCCAGTGATAGCGCAGGCCCGGCGGCTCCTCGCGCACGAATTTGCCGAACCGCAGCACGACGCCGATCTCCTGGGTATCGACGCGGAAGAAGCCGGACAGACCCCACAGCGCCAGCAGCACCACGACGACCAAAGCGACGCCGCCGCCGCCGAAACTGCCCGGCAGCAGGGCGCGCAGCCGGTCCTGGCCCTTGCGCAGAAATTCCTCGAAATCGGGCGGCCGCTGCCCCGGCTGTTGTGGCCCCGAGCCCCAGGGTCCCCGCGACCCCGAGCCCCAGGGACCGCCGGTTTGGTTGCTCCACGGCATCGATTGGTCTCCTCAACACCGGGCGAGCCCAGCCGGCTTGGGTCGCGGGGGATATAAGGGAGTGCAAAGCCCCTTGCAACGCGCCGCCATGCCGCGCCGGTTGCGGCAAGTGCCTTAACAGCCGGCAATTGTCAGCCCGGCGGCTGCCGTTGGTAGGTGACGAACGCGAACGCCGCGTCGTCGCCGGCCGCCGCTTCATGCTCGCTGCGGGCGGTTTCGCGCCAAATCCGCGGATCGATGGCCGGAAAGAACGCATCGCCCTCGGCCCGGCCATGTACGTGGGTGACGACGAGGCGGGACGCCGCCGGCAGTGCCTGGGCGTAAATTTCCGCGCCGCCGGCGACGACGATTGCGTCGGCGCCGCGGCGCAGCGCATCGCCCTGCGCGGCGGCAAACGCGGCGGCGAGGTCCGGCGCCACCAGAACGCCCGGCGCCGCAAAGTCGCGGTCGCGGCTCACCACGATCGTGGTGCGGCCGGGGAGCGGCTTGCCGATCGAGCGGAAAGTCTTGCGCCCCATGATGACGGGCTTGCCCATGGTGAACGCGCGAAAATGCTGCATGTCCGACTTGAGCCGCCACGGCAGCCCGTTGCCGCGGCCGATCACGCCGTTTTCCGCCACCGCAGCGATGAGGAGAATGGGTTGCACGTATTCGCCCGAGTATTCCGATGGTTCGCCGCCCGCGTCCCAGCCAGCCGCGCCTACGGCTTCAAGCGCTTCCGTTGATCCAAATCAACATGCGCATTGCCGACGACGATAGCATGCACACATGCTTAAAGATCTGAATGTGGACCAAGCCCATTTCATCGCGCTCCTTGCCAGGACTGCGCGCGTACAGCGTGACGCATTGCTCGGCAACGTTGCAGAAACGGATCTCGACGGGCTGACGCCGGGGCGGGGCGACCACAATCCTACGGCCGACCTCGGACTTGAGCCGCTCCCGACCGAAGACTTGCAGGCGGCGGCACTGCGCGAGGCAATTACCTCGCTGTCGGCGCCGGCGCGTCAGGAACTTTATGCGCTGATGCGCATCGGCCAGGGTCATCTCGCCGCGAAGAAATGGCATCGCGGATTGTCCGAAGCCGAGAGGCTCGGCGAGGACGCGATCACCGCAGCGATCATCGACGATCCCGATCTCCACGACCATCTGGCAAAAGGGCTTTACGAAGCCAAGCTGTCCTGATGGGCGGCTGCGGCCGCGGTGGCCTGTATCAGCGCTCGCCGCTGGAGAAGCACGCGATCTCCATCGCTGGCGAGGCGCGCATCGATGCCGTGTTCACGCCCGAGCGTCCTGACCCGCGCGCTCATCGTGCGCGCACCGCCGCGCACGATCGGCGAACCGCAATGGGTAAAGATCGCGCGACACACGTGCGCCTTGGCGCACCAATCGAGTTGCGCCGTCATGGGCGCATGACCGATCAGGCTTCCGTCCTTCACGCGCACCATCGAACGTCGCATTGTCGCGCCATCGCCGATATAGACGCCGACGCCGGACAAGGCTTCCGCAGGGTTTGCAAGCAACGCGACATCCGGCAGGTAAAAGAAAGCTGCCGCGTTGGCCGACACGCGATATCCGACGGCAGGCGCGCGGATCGAATGCTGAACCGGATAGGCCTTGAAGGTCAGTCCGCCAATCGCCACCGATTTTTTCAACGGCATATGTCGTAGGTCACGGATGGGAAAGCGACGCAGCAGGCGCTGCGTCTCTTTGGTCGCGTACACCGGACACGGCGCACCGTGAGCAAGGCCGCCGGCATGGTCGAGATGGGCGTGCGTCAGCACGATTGCCGTCGGTGCGATGGCACGCAACCGGCCGAGCCAATCCGCGCCGCAATCCATCATGATGCGGGCATGGTCCTGCTCGACGAGCAACGCACTGTGGCGTCGGTGCCGACGTGAGCGGATCTTGATCCCGCCCCGCGTGCCGAGAAACGTCAGTTCAATCGCGGCGTCCTTCGGTTTCACTCTTTACAGCCGCTCAATTTCAAACTCCTCGCAGGAATAGCCGAGCATCGACAGACCTTCCTCCAGAAAGTCGCTCACAAGCGGCATGCCGAGCAGGTATTCAGCGGTGCGCTGATTGTGCGCGCGGGCGGCTTCCTCGCGTACGGCCGGCCAATCGCTCGCCGTGTAATCATCCCGCCCCAGCCACGCCAGCGCCACGAGATCGATCTGCTCGTCTTCAGACAGCGCGTTGATCAGCGATGTGATCTCCTCGACCACCGGATCGTCCGCGTGTTCTTCGAGGACTGCGATGTCTTTATCATCTGACGGGTTCGATCCCGGATCGGGCTCGCTTACCTCGTCCTTGGCATCGAATTCCCTGGCCTTGATGATGAGAAAGCAGACCTTCTCCGGCGAGATTGTCAGCACGGACCCATTTTCGTCGTTGCTTTGTTCCGTCTGCTCGGATTGCGCTGGCATGGTTGTCACCTCGGTTGCAGAGCGCGATGAATTACGCGCGTCGCGCCCGTTTTTCGCGACGCATTAGACCGGCAAGTCCGCTCGTAACTCATTGAGCCAAATCAATTCCGGCCGTGCCGCCCCGTCCCAATAATGCCTTTGATCCAGATCAAGGCAGGCAACCGGTTTGTCTTGTCGAATGCGATTACCGTCGTGCCGAGGCAAGATTGGCGAAGTACGGCAGCGAAACGTCTACGGGCGCGGACCTGCTTACGCGACGAACCAGTCTACTGGCGACGCATGGCGGAGGGACCCGTAGCTATCCCGTTCGAACACCCCGTGAGGAGACTCCGGTTCGACGGATGGGAAGCGCGGGTCCCGCGCATTTTGCGCCCATCACTCGGTCTGCTGGCGATCATGCCGTGGTCCAAGTGAATAAAGTGGGGTTACGACGGGGGCTGATGCCAAACGCGGCCGACGACACAGTCATTGAGGGCTCGCCATGGAGAGTTTTCCAGTCGACATCGATGCCGAGCAAATTGTTCGCTGGATCATGGCGGAACAAGCAGCGGCGCCATCGGCATTCAAAGCGACTGCGAGACTTGCGACCGAGGTACGCGACATTCCAGAGCGCCGGGAGTATCACCTCGGCGATGAAGAGCGCGAGGAGCTGAGCGAGGTCGCGACGATCGCAACCTTGGACATCGCGCCGGCTCACGCCGGCGAAGGCTGGCAGCTGACGGTCACCGTCGAGGATGAAATCGGTCCGCGCGTTTCCGCCGAGGGAACAGCCCCCGCGGCGGAGCAACAGATCGATATCGGCACCTTCTACAACACGTTCATTCGGCCGGGGCGAGGAACTGCGAACGTCGTTGCGGAGGTGGAGGGCCCATCAGCCCGAGTGCACGTGACGCGGCTGCTCGAAGCCATCGAGCGGGACCGGCACGCGGCAACGCGTCGTTCATCGAAGACCTGACGGCATCGCCGCGCCCTCAACCTGACCAGCGCCGATCTCCCTCGCCGCACGAAGCAGGGCGTTACGCCTTGGTGCAGATCAGCCGACTTCATCATCAATCGTTGTGCCGGCTTGCGGCCGCGCACGCTCGTACATCGTCAGCTCCCACGTCGCCCGCATTTCGTCATGGCGAAGCATATACAAGTTACCGTCGCTCCCCCTGACCTTGAAGTAGCGATAATCGGCGCCGGGCCACTGATCGATGTTGTCGATGATCTCGATCTGCCGGCTGTCGAACCGAATTCGGCGGAGCTTTTCAACGCCTTGGTCCGCATAGGTTTCGACTTGGACCTGCATGGGGTGCTCTCCATCGCCCTGAAATAGAGCGTGTTTTCCCGCCAATGCCAAACGGCCGTTATGGTTCGATCGCGGACGGGCTCTGCCAAGCGCGCCCCCGGCAAGCTCCCGTATTGGCCTTTTTCGGGGCATTCGCCGTCCTCGCGCGCGATGATGTAGGCGAGATTGACGCTTTTAGGCCCCGAATCGACAGAAAAGGCTTGATTCTTGCTGCGGTTGGCACCATGTCGGGGCCCAGAGAACGATGCCGCGCGATGAGCCGGGCGGCTCGCCTTTTCCCGCAATTGCCCGCAATTGCAGATCCGTGCCGTCGAGCGCCGGTGATCGTGGAGCCGGGGCTTAATAGGCGCTCGGATGCATCGGTGCCTTATTCGCCAAGTTAAGCGTCCAGGAGCGCGTGCGTTTTCATGTCGAACGATCGTGGTGACACAACCTTATTGCTGGATGCGCCGCTTGGCCGCGATTGGAAGGATTCGTTCCTTCAGCGCCCGGAGCGCGCCGAACGCTATACCGATTTCGACATGCCGGCCCTCGACGAGGAGCCGGAGTCGCAGCAATTCCTGACGTTCGAACCGCTCCCGTCCGAGCAAGTCTCGGTCCGGCGGCCAACTACGGTTGGGCCAAATACGGTTGAGACAAGCACGGAACAGCGCGCGGTTGACGGCGCGCCGGAGAGCGACAGCAAGGCGCCGGCCGCCGCGATCGCCACCGCGCAGCGAGAGCCCACGGCTTTCTCCCGCGGCCTGGTCGATACTTATTTTCGTCAGATGGGCAACGCCGCCTGGCTCACGCGCGAGGAGGAGATCGCCCTCGCGACGCGGATCGAGACGGCGCAGCGGGTCATGCTGACGAGCCTCTGCCGCGTGCCGCTGCTGGCGGAGCGAATCGCGTTCTGGGCGCAAGAGGCTGCCGCGGGACGGCTTCGTCTCGCCAATCTCGTCCAACTGTCCGTTGCCGCGGTTGGGCCCGACGCGCCGGAGGCGGCGCGCGATGGCGATGCCGTGGTGGCCGAGCTTGACGAGGCAGCGTTGCAGCCGGTCGTCGCCGACGCCGCGGCCGAAAATGCTGCGGCCGCAACCGCGCGCCTGCAAGCCATCATCGCGCTGGCCGCAGAGATCGGTTCACTGAGCCGAAAGCGGCTCGCGGCCGTTGCCGACGGCGGCGATTTGGCCGCCCGCAGCCGTTCGCGTCTGCGCAACGTCATGTCCGCTCTCGCCGAGGCGGTGGCGACGCTGCCGCTGCATCCCGATCGCGTGGCGGAGCTGATCGGGGCGTTGGAGCGCGAGCAGCACGCACCGCTTGCGCCCGCGCAGCAGCCGGGATTTGCGCATCGCGCCGGCCTGCCGGTTGCGGACTTCCGCGCCATCCTCGCCGAGGTCGGCAAGGCGCGGCGCGAGATCAAGACCGCGCGCGAGCACATGGTGCGGGCGCATCTGCGGCTCGTCGCCTCGATCGCGCGCAAGTACCACCGCCGGAGTTCGCTCGACCTTCTGGACCTGATCCAGGAAGGCAATATGGGCCTCATGCACGCGATCGAAAAATACGATCATCGCCGCGGCGTCAAAATCTCGACCTATGCGACTTGGTGGATCCGCCAGGCGATCGTGCGCGCCATCGCCGACCAGGCGCGCACCATCCGCATTCCCGTGCATATGAGCGAGCACGCCGGCAAGGTGCTGCGCGAGCGCCGGCGGCTTTATCAGAAGGAAGGCCGCGACCCGACCGCGGCCGACATTGCCGCGCGGATGGGAATTCCGCTCGCCCGCGTCGAGCAGGTGCTGTCGATGGTGCAGGAGCCGACCTCGCTCGACGCGCCGGTCGGCGAGGACGGCGACGCCACCCTGGGCGATCTGATCCGGGCGCCCGACGCGGTCGATCCGCAGGCGGTGGCGGAGGCGAGCGCGCTGCAGAAGATCATCGGCGAGGCGCTTGCGGATCTGACGCCGCGCGAGCAGCGCGTGCTGCGGATGCGGTTCGGCATCGGCGACACTACCGATCACACGCTGGAAGAGATCGGCCAGGAATTCGGCGTCACCCGCGAGCGCATTCGGCAGATCGAAGCCAAGGCGCTCGAGAAGCTCCGCGATCCGGCCCGCGCGCGCAAGCTCGCGACGTTCGTCGATTGATCGGCCAGCGCGAGGCGCAAGCCTCCGCTGTCGATCAATCGCCGCCATTGTCGGGGAACATCGGCAACAGGTCGTCGAGGATGATCCCCATCGCCCCTTTCACCGGGGCAACATATTCGTGCGGGCCAAGGTCGCTCGCCGCTTGCGTCAGAAGCACGCGGACTTCGGTATTCGAGAGAATGTTCTTGTCGACCAAAGTCCTTATCAGCGACACAAGAACGGCGCTCGCCGCATTGCCAAGCTCGAGTTCGCGACCTTTTCCATACATGCAAGTCTCCCGCTCGATTTCGGTCCACGGAGCATCTGATATCGCGGACAACGCACTGCGTTATTGACTCGGATCAATCCACGTTTGGGTGCGCTATCGGTCGCCGCCGAAGTTGGTCGAATGCGTAGGCGCGACTAGAAGCACCGCCGCGACGACCGCGGCGCAGAGCACGACCAGAGTGCTGGCAAGAAACACCGCGTCGAGACCGGCCGCCTTGGCGAGCAGCCCCAGCGCGGGATTGGCAAGCCCCAGCGCCAGATCGAGCCAGGCGGTGAAGGCGCCCATCGCAAGCGCGCGGCTTTCCGGCGGCGCACGACGGACCGCTTCCACGCCGAAGCCGGGATAGACGAGCGCGTAGCCGAGACCGGCGAGCGCCGCGCCGACAAACACCAACAGCGGCGAATGGGCGAGCCATATCAACGCCTGGCCGGCCGCTTCGACGAGCACGGAGACCAACGCGACTTTAAGTCCGCCGACCTTGTCCGGTAGATGACCGAACAGCAGTCGCCCGACGATGAACGCACCGCTCACGGCCGTCAGCGCGACCCAAGCTTGGTCCCATCTGTTTTGCGCGAAAATGAGAACGACGAACGTCGTAATCGCACCGAAGCCGACGCTGCTGAATGCGAGCCCCAGACCCGGCAGCAAGACCGCCCGAAGCACGCGCGCGAACACGGGGCGGCTTTGGGATTTCGCCGCCACGGGGCGAAGCGGCGCCACGAGGCCGAGCGCCAGCAGCGGCACCAGCGTCGTCGCAAGGCCGATCGCGACGAATCCGTACGACGCGTAAAGCGCCGTGCCGACCGGCGCGCCGACGGCGTAGGCGCCGTACATCGCCGTGCCGACCCAGGTCATCACCGTGCCGGTATTCTTGGGACCGACAAGCGCCAGTCCCCAACCCAACGCTCCCACGGTGATGAAGCTTTCCGCCGCGCCGAGCAGCACCCGTCCCGCCAGCAGGATCGTGACGGACGCATCCGGCGCGGCAACGAACGGACACGACAGGAGGTAGAGAAGCCCCGAGCCTGCGGCCACGATGAGGCCGGTGATGACGGCGCGCTTTGCGCCGCGCGTGTCGGAGCGGTGACCTGCCCAAAAGCGCGAGATCAGCGACGCCGCAAACTGGGCGCCCGCGACCACGCCGACAATGAAAGTGCCAAAGCCGAGCCCTTGATGCACCTGCAACGGCACGACCGGCATCGCGATTCCGATGATGAAGTAGGTGACGAACACGGCCGAGACGATCGGCAGCAACGCCACGAATACGCTCGTGGCGGGCCGAGGACTGGAAACGTTGAAGGACATTGGGGGCATCGCATTCATGGCGGGGCTCGGATTATCGGCCATTCGAACGCGGTGTCACGCGCGGTACTGCTGATCGCTGACCTTTTCCATCCAGTCGACGACTTTGCCGTTGAGCGCTTCCTGAATGGCGATGTGCATCTTGCGGATGTTGGTCGTTGCAAGAAGCAGTGACGGCCAGTCACACGATCGAAATCGACTCCGCGCTCGCCAAAATGTCGCGCAAGATCGTCAGCGCCCGCTCGAGCTCCGTTTCGGTCGCCGCGCCGCCGAGGCAGAGCCGCACGCCCGCCTGCGCATGATCGAGCGATTGCAAGGCGCCGGGCGGCGCCAATGTGATGCCGGCGAGCGCCGCCTGCGTAATCAGCGCCATCACCGTGCGGCCGGCGGGTAAGTCGAGCCAGACATGGAATCCGGCAACGTCCGGGGACGGACGCAGATAACGGCCGAGGATGCGATGGGCGATCGCGCTGCGCTTGGCCGCCTCGTTGCGCTTGAGCGCGACCTGGTGTGCCAGCCCGCCGTCGCGGATGAGCCGCGCCACCACTTCCGCCTGGATCGGCGCCGCCATCCAGCCGGTCGCGCGCAAGGCATTGACGGCGCGGTCGCGGAAGGCGTCGGGCGCGATCATGGCGCCGATGCGCAGGCCCGGCGCCAGGCATTTGTCGAAACTCACCGTATAGAAACTGCGCTCGGGAATGAGCGCCGCGATCGGCTGCGGCGGGCGCGGGAACAAAAATGCGTAGACATCGTCCTCGATCAAATAAGCCGCATGCCGGCGCACGATGGCGGCGATTTCTTCGCGCCGCTCCTGCGGCATGACCGCTCCGGTCGGCGTCTGCAGGTTCGGCATCGCGTAGACCACGCGCGCACCGGTTTCGCCGAGCAGGCGATCGAGCGCCTTGGGCACCATACCGTGCCGGTCGAGTTCGACGCCGAGGAGGCGGCAGCCGGTCTGCGCCGCGAGCGCCAGCATGCCCGAATAGGTCAGGCTCTCGGCGAGCACGACGTCGTTGCGCGCCGCGAGCAGGCTGAGCGCGACGGCAAGGCCGTGTTGGGCGCCCTGGGTGATGTAAAGCCGCTCGGCGTCGGCCGCGATGCCGAGCGTTGCCAGCCATGCCGCGATCGCCTCGCGATGTTCGCGCAGTCCCTGATGCGGCAGATAGCCGAGGAGGTCGGGCAGATTGCCGTCGGCGGCGATGCTCCCGAGCGCGGTCGCGATCAGCCGATCCTCTCCGGTCGACGGCGGCACGTTCAGGGTCAGGTCGGCGACGGCGTGGCCGCGTCTGGCGGGCTCCCGGGCATCGCGCCGCGGTGCGACAAAGGTGCCGCGTCCGACTTCGCCGGCAATGAGGCCGCGCCGCTCCGCTTCGGCGTAAGCCTTGGAGACCGTACCGAGGCTCAGCCCGAGCAGCACGGCGAGGTCGCGTTGCGGCGACAGCCGCGTGCCTGGCTTGACCCGGCCGCCGGTGATGTCGGCTTCCAGGCTTTCCACGATCGCGAGATAGCGCGGCCCGGGGGAGTGCTGGAGCGAGGGAATCCAATCGGTCATGGGGAACTGACTAGTACAATTTCGAAATTGTAGCAATGCCTGCTATGACACCGTCGTTCCAGTTAAGCAATTGATATATCGTACCGTTGAGGCGCTCCAGGACGTCGTGTGGCGCTTTCCTCGGTGGGACATTTGTCGCATATCAATCCGGCTGCACGTCGGCTATCGTATCAATTGCTATTGATAGCCGGCATGCCGGCCGCTAATAGGCTGGTACAATTCTGCGTTCGCGAAGTCGCGGATCCGCGGGGAGAGGAATGCTCGATCAGCCGCTGGACCGTACGCCCATTGCAGGAAGGCGCCGAGGCTCTGCGAGCCCCTTGGCGGTCCGTCCGCAGCGCCGGAGCCCGCCGTGAAGCCGGTGCCGTTCGATTATGTCCGGCCGGGCTCGGTCGACGATGCTTGCGCGCTGCTTGCGGCAGACGACGAGGCGCGCATTATTGCCGGCGGCCAATCGCTGGTGCCGATGCTGGCCATGCGGGTGGCGCGGCCGACCAAGCTCGTCGACATTTTCCGGCTTTCCGAACTTGCGGGCATACGCGACGTCGGTGACGCCATCGTCATCGGGGCCACCACGCGGCAGGCGGTCGCGGAGCACGATCCGATCATCGCCGCGAAGGTGCCGCTGTTGGCGAAGGTGTTTCCCTGGATCGGCCACGCGGCGACGCGCGGACGCGGCACGGTCGGCGGCTCGATCGTCCAGGCCGATCCGTCGGCGGAAATCCCGCTGGTCGTCGCGACGCTCGGCGCCGACCTCGTCGTGCGCAGCGTCGACGGCGAGGACGTGATCAACGCGGATGCTTTTTTCCTTGGCCCGATGGTGACGGCGCTGCCGCAGGGCGGATTGCTTGCGGAGATCCGCCTGCCGGTCTGGCCGCAGCCGCGCGTCGGCGTCGGCTTTCACGAGGTCAATGCCCGCCACAGCGATTTCGCCTTCGTCTGCGCCGCCGCGCAGGTCGCCCTCGATGAGGACGGCGAGTGCACGAGATGCGCGCTCGGGATCGGCGGGCTCGGTGAATATCCCGTGCGGCTGCAAGAGGCGGAAGCAGCGCTCGTCGGTACGACGCTCGACGATGCGCTGGTTGCCGATGCGGCCGGCGCGGCGATGGCGACGCACGATGTTTGGGGCGATTTGCATGCCTCGGCGGACTATCGCCGCCGCGTCGGCGTCGTGCTGGCGCGCCGAGCTCTGGGCGACGCGCGGCAGGCGGCGCTGGAGAAGCCGCAATGAAGGTCGAACTTCTGGTCAATGGCGAGCGCCGCAGCGTCGATGTCGAGCCGCGCAAGACGCTGCTCGATTGCTTGCGCGACGATCTCGGTCTGACCGGCACCCATGCCGGTTGCGAGCACGGCATTTGCGGCGCCTGCACGGTTCTGATCGACGGCGAGCCGACGCGTTCTTGTCTGATGCTCGCCGTGCAGGCCGACGGCTACGACATCACCACCATCGAAGGTGTGGCGCCGGCGCCGGGCGAGCTCAGCGTCATCCAGGATGCGTTCTGCGAGACCCACGGCATGCAATGCGGCTACTGCACGCCGGGCATGGTGCTGACTGCGAAAGCGCTGTTGCGGCGCAAGCCGCAGCCGACGCGGGAAGACATCGTCGAAGCGATTTCCGGCAATGTCTGCCGCTGCACCGGCTACGGCCAGATTGTCGAAGCGATCGCGCTCGCAGCCGAGCGGCTGTCGGGCGCCAACGCGCCGGAGAGCGGCAGCCGATGAGCGATTTGCCCGGCCGCCTGCGCTACGTGTCGGCCAATCGTCGGGTCCGCGAGGATCGCCGCTTCGTCGTCGGCCGGGGCCAGTTCGCCGCCGACATGAGAGCGGCGGGCATGCTGCATGTAGCGCTGGTGCCGTCGGCGCATCCGGCGGCGCGGCTTGTTGCGATCGACACCGCCAAGGCGCGCGCGATGCCGGGCGTTCATTACGTCCTCACCGGCGACGAGCTTGCCGCCGCGACCGACCAGCTCATGAACGGGCTCGAAACGCCCGAGGTGCGGCGCTATCCGCTCGCCGTCAAACAGGCGCGCTATGTCGGCGAGTGGGTTGCCGCGGTCGTCGCCGACAGCCGCGCGCTCGCCGAGGACGCGGCCGAATGCGTCGAGGTGAGCTACGAGCCGCTCCCTTTCGTGCTCGATCCGGAGGAAGCCGCGCGGCCGGACGCGCCGATCGTTCATCCGCCACACCGATCGAATATTCTGCTCGACCGCACTTTCGTCTGGGGCGAGGTCGAGCGCGATTTCGCTCAGTCGCCGCACCGCTTGTCCTTCCGCGTGGCGTGGGGACGCAGCTCCACCGTGCCGATCGAGACCTTCGCCGTCACCACGAGCTGGGACCCGTGGCGCGACATGCTCGACGTCTGGGCCTCGATTCAGATGCCCAAATATGCCGACCAGATCGCGCGGGCGCTGCGGCTCCCGGCCAACGCCGTACGGGTCCATCAGGACATCGACGTCGGCGGCAGCTACGGCGTCAAGCGCGGCATCAAGCACACGGTGCTCTGCGCCTATCTGAGCCGCCGGCTCGGCCGGCCGGTCCGGTTGATCGAGGACCGGCTGGAGAACATGCGCGCCGGCGACGCCCACGGCCCCGACCGCATCTTCGACGTCGAAGTCGCCTTCAACGCCGATGGCATCGTCAAGTCGATGAAGATCCACGCGCTCGACAATGTCGGGGCCTATGCCGGCCGCGCGCCGTTCCAGCTCGGCAAACCGGTCGGCGCCATCGTCGGGCCGTACCGGATTCAAAGCGTCGAATACCGGGCGCGTTCGGTCACGACCAACAAGGCGGTGCAGGAGGCCGTGCGCGGCTTCGGCCAATCGCCGACCAATTACGCCATCGAGAGTGCGATCGACAAAGTGGCCGCCGCGCTCGGCCTCGACCGCATCGAAGTGCGGCGGCGCAATTTCATCCGCAAGGAGGAGTTTCCGTATCTCATTCCGAGCGGCACCCGCTACGACAGCGGCGACTACCATACCGTGGTCGCGAAGGTGCTCGATCACGCCGACTGGCCGGCGCTGGAGAAGGAGCGGGCACGGCTGCGGCAAAGCGGCATCCTTGCCGGCATCGGCATCGCCGCCTGCCTCGAGCCGAGCGGCGGCAATTCGTCGTTCGAGCCGCTGCTCAATCCGAAAAACACGACGACGACCTGGATGGAAGCCTGCCGCATCCACGTCGATGCGCTCGGCCACATCGTCGCGACCGTCAACACCACGTCGTCGGGGCAGGGTCACGAGACCTTGGCGGCGACGGTGATCGGCGAAGTTTTGGAGATCGACCCCGACCGCATCCGCGTGGTGCGGCCGGACTCGCTCGAAAGCCTGCCCAGCAACTCGCCGGTCGGCAGCCGCATGGCGATCATGCTGGGCGGCGCCGCCTTCAACGCCGCGCAGAAGCTCAAGCAGAAACTGATCGCCATCGGCGCACGCCAGTTCGGCGTCGGCGACGACGCGGTCGTCTATGCTGACGGCAGCGTGGCGACCAAAAGCGGCGACCGTCGGCTCGCCTGGCTCGATCTCGTCACCATCGCCCACCGCAATTTCCATCTGCTGCCGGCCGGATCGGAGCCGGGGCTCGAGACCAGTCACATCTATCAGGTGCCGACCGGCGGCGCGCTGCCGACCGCGGACGGCCGGGTGCAGATGTATCCGTGTCACTCGTTCGAGTTCCACGTCGTGCTGATGTCGATCGATCCGGAACTCGGGGTGCCGAAGTTTCACCGTTACGTCATCGGCCACGACTGCGGCACGGTCATCAACCCGCACATCGTCAAGGGCATGACGCTCGGCGGCATCGCCCACGGCATCGGCGCCGCTTTGCTCGAAGAGTTCGTCTACGACGATCAGGGCCAGATGATCACTCAGACCTTCATGGATTATCTCTTGCCGTCGTCGCTCGAAGTGCCGCACGTCGAGATCGTGCATCACGTGACGCCGTCGCCGTTCACCGTGCTCGGCCAGAAGGGCTCCGGCGAATCCGGCTATCTCGGCGCGCCGGCGGCCGTTTCAAGCGCCATCAACGACGCGTTGCGGCCGCTCGGCATCTCCGTTTCCAAGCTGCCGATCCGCATTGCCGCGCTCAGCGACGCCATCGCCGCGGCGCGCTCATCGTCAAAACCGTGAGGCCTCCATGATTATCGACTCCCACGCCCACCTTGTTCCGCCGGATCTGCTCGACACGATCCGCGCCGAGGCGAAGCATTTCCCGTCCGTTCGTCTCGTCGAGGACGGCGGCAGCCTCGCTTTCGCCTTCGCCGGCGGCAAGCCGACCCGCCCGGTGTCGAAGCCGTTGAGCGACGTCGCCGCGCGCACGGCGTGGATGGACAAACAGGGCATCGATCGCCAGGTGGTCGGCGGCTGGGTCGACATGTTCGGCTATGAGCTTCCTGCCGCAGAAGGCGAGGCCTGGTCCGGGCTGATCAACACCGCGCTCCGCGCCGCGCAGCAGAGCGGCCGCTTCATCGCGCTCGCCAGCGTCCCGATGCAGGACGGCAAGCGCGCCGCCGCCGTGCTCAAGGCCGTGGTGGCCGCCGGCTTTCCCGGCGCCATGATCGGCACGCTGCCGCGCGGCATCGGCAGCGTGCTCGACGCCGCCGACCTCGACCCGTTCTGGGCGGCCGCCGACGAGGTCGGCGCCGTCGTCCACATCCATCCGAGCTTCGATGCGGGCGACGCGCGCGCCAACGCCTACGGCCTGCAGAACGCCGTCGGCCGCATCTCCGACGAGATCGTCGCGGTGGCGCGGCTGCTCTGCAGCGGCCACATCACCCGTTTCGCCAACGTCAAGTTCGTGGTGCCGATGGGCGCCGCGGCGCTCCCGTTCGTGCTCGGCCGCATGAAGCGCAGCCAGGCGATCACGCCTGGCGTCGCCGACCCGGTCGAGGGGCTCGACCGCATCTACACCGACACCGTGCTGCACGATCCGCGTGTCCTGCGCTTCGTCATCACCATGATGGGAGCGGACCGCATCATGCTCGGCTCCGACATGCCGTTCCCGATCGGCGACATGGAGCCGAAGAAGATCGTCGCCGAGGCGGGCGTGTCCGCCGAGCAGTCCACCGCGATCAATGGCGGGCTGGCGGCGCGATTGTTCGGCGTCAAGTGAAGGCGGCGGCATCGCCGCGCCAGACGGCCGCCGCCTCGCAGGTGAAGAGCTGAAAGGGAGGAAGCCAATGGCTGTTTCGGTAACCGTCCCGGCCGCCGCCGAGCGGCCGCCGCGCACGGCGTGGTACGCGCAGCTCTACATCCAGGTCATCATCGCGGTCGCCGCGGGGATCGCGCTTGGCGCGTTCTATCCGGCGGCCGGCGAGGCTGTGAAGCCGCTCGGCGACGCGCTGATCAAAATGATCAAGATGATGATCGCGCCGATCATCTTCTGCACCGTCGTGCACGGTATCGCCAGCGTCCAGGACATGCGCAAGATCGGCCGGATCGGCGTCAAGGCGCTCCTCTATTTCGAGGTCGTCACGACGTTCGCGCTCGTCGTCGGCCTCATCGTCATTAATCTGTGGCATCCCGGCGTCGGCATGAACGTCGATCCGGCCTCGCTCGATCCGAAGATGGTCGAAGGCTACATCACCCGTGCCCAAGGCACGAATACCGTCGGGTTCCTGCTCAATATCATTCCCGACACCGTGATCGGCGCCTTCGCTACCGGCAACATCCTGCAGGTGCTGTTCTTCTCCGTCCTGTTCGCGATCGGGCTGCACATGCTGGGGAGCCGCGGCGAATTCGTGCTGCGTCTCATCAGCGACATGTCGAGCATTCTGTTTCGGATTCTCGACCTCATCATGAAAGTCGCGCCGATCGGGGCGTTCGGGGCGATGGCGTTCGCGGTCGGCAGGTTCGGGCTCGGCACGGTGCTGTCGCTCGCCCAGTTCATGGCGACGTTCTACGTCACCTGCATCCTGTTCGTGCTTCTCGTCCTCGGCGTCATCGCGCGGCTCGCCGGTTTCAGGATCACGGCGCTCATCCGTTACCTGAAGGAGGAGCTGCTGCTGGTGTTCGGCTTCTCGACCTCGGAGCCGGTGCTGCCGCGCTTCATCGCCAAGATGGAGAATCTCGGCTGCAGCGAGCCGGTCGTCGGCCTGGTGATCCCGACCGGCTATACCTTCAACCTCGACGGCACCTGCATCTATCTGACCATGGCGCTGGTGTTCCTGGCCCAGGCGACCAACACGCACCTGACCCTGTGGCAGCAGATCGGCATCCTGTTCGTTCTCCTTCTCACCTCGAAAGGCGCCGCCGCCGTCACCGGCAGCGGCTTCATCGTGCTCGCGGCGACGCTGTCGTCGGTCGGCTATGTGCCGGTCGCGAGCCTCGCCCTCATTCTCGGCATCGATCGCTTCATGTCGCAGGCACGCGCGCTGACCAATTTCATCGGCACCGCGGTTGCAACCATCGTCGTCGCCAAATGGGAGGACGAACTCGACGTGCCGCGCATGCACCAGCAGTTCGGGGAACTGAGTGGTCCGCGAAAGGCTACATGAGCCGTGGAGCCTAACCCCGAGCGCTGAGTGCGGCGGTGATCAGGTGGCGTGGCGGCGCGGGCCGGCGATCCGGTTCGCCCAGCAGAGCGAGGAGCGTCGCGACGTTGGCGGCGATGGCCGCGTCCGGCTCCACGCGCGGCCACAAGTCGAGGCGGGTCGCGCTCCAGGTTTCGAGCATCGTCTGCTCGATGTGTTCCGATTCGAGCTCCGAAGCCTTGACCTGTTCACGCAGAGGAGTTGTGGACGCGGCGACAGGCGACGGGTGGGTGGCGAATGGTCTGAGCGCGCGCCGGGCGCCGCGCAGCTTGGTGACCACGTCCTTCTGCCAGGAGGCGACGTGGTCCACAGCCTGCAACAACTCGGCGTCCGCCACGACGGCACCGTGCACTGCGCCGACATAGGCACAGAACAGGAGAATGTTGACGTCGATGCCGTAGCCGTCCTGCAGCGCGAGGCATTCCATCTGGACGCCAGGGTCGGCGTAGACGGCGAGCGAAAACGTCCAGAAATCCGGCGGGCGCCCGCTCACGGCGACACCGCGGGGCCACTGTCGGCCCGCCATCGTTTGACCAGTCCCACATCGATGTCGAACAGATCGAGGCAGCGGCCGACGGTCTGATCGACGATATCGTCGATGGTCCGCGGGTGCTGATAGAACGCCGGCACCGGCGGCATGATGATGGCGCCGTTCTCGGTCGCCGCCAGCATGCTGCGCAAATGGCCGGCGTGCAGCGGCGTCTCGCGCACCACCAACACGAGGCGGCGGCGCTCCTTGAGCGTCACGTCCGCGGCGCGGCTCAACAGCGTATCCGTGGTACCGTAGGCGATGTCGGACAAAGTGCGGATCGAGCACGGCACGATGATCATGCCCCGTGTCCGGTACGAGCCCGAGGAAATCGCGGCACCGAGATCCGCATTCGGGTAGCTTGTTCGCGCCAGCGCCTGCACCTGATCGACCGAGCGGCCGACTTCTTCCTTCAGCGTCAGCCCGGCGGTCTTCGAGACGATCGCGTGCGCTGGGATGTCATGAGCCTTGAGGACTTCAAGCAGCCGGACGCCATAGACGGCCCCGGAAGCCCCACTGATGCCGACGATGAGCGGAAAATTCGTATCCATCGTCCCATCTTGCCGAGACTACGCTCTGGCGCAAGCAGCGCTTGCGCCAGCTACTGCGCCGCCGACACGAACGGCACCCGATCCTCCGGATCGGGCTGCAAATCCCGCCGCACATGGGCTTCGCTGGTACCATTGAACAGCGTGCCGACGACGCCGCGGTCGAGGTCGCTGGTGCCGAACAAGGCGTCGCAGAGCGGAAACGTCAGGTTGAAGTTTCGCGTTTGCATGAAGCCCAGCATGTGATGGACGACGTGCATGCGGCGCACCGTGTTGATGAGCGGAACGTGCTTGAGATAGGGATGCCGCTCGTCGTCGAGGTGCGAGAGCGTGTGCAGCCCTTCGTACATCAGATAATAGAGCGCCATGGTCAGGACGGCGATGTAGCCGGCGTTGGCCGAGATCAGCCAAGCGAGCACCAGTGCTGGCGGGATCGCCGCAATGACGAAAGCAACCGGCGCGAACGGCGGGAACAGGAGCGCGCGCCATTCCTTCTGGCCGTGATAGGTGAGATCCTGGTCGGTGAAGAATTGATGGTGCACGGAGCAATGGCGCTTGTACGCCATTTTCAGGCCCGGCACCGGACGATGCAGCACGTAGCGGTGGCCGGCCCATTCCGCCCAGTTGCCGAACAGCGCGAACGGGATGATCAAGAGCCACTCCCACACCGTCGCATTGTGAATGTGGAGCCAGGTGTAGAGCGCGACGCCGAGGGTGAAGACGAGGGTGAAGCCGAGATGATACTCGCCGCGATACCAGGACGGCGTGTCGCCGACGAACTTCTTGCGGAATGCGGCGAGGCGCTGCCGCGCCCGGGTGTCGTCGGTTCGATTGCCAGCCATGTGTTTTCTCCCTCGTGAGATGCCGGCGCTCAGTGCGTCACCGAGCCGCCGTCCACCACGACCGTCTGCCCGGTCATGAAATCGCTGTCTGCCGACATCAGATACACCAGCGTGCCGAGGAGATCGTCCGGCGTCGCTTCGCGCTTGACGCAGCGGCTGGCGACATTCGCCTTGACGATGGTCTCGGCCCAGGTCGGATTGGCGCGCACGTTCTCGGACATGATCAGGCCGGGCGCGAGACAATTGCAGAGGATGCCGTCGTCGCCGCATTCGCGCGCGACGCTGCGCGTCAAGGCAACGATGGCGCCTTTCGACGTCACATAATGCAGCATCATCGGCGTCCCTTTGAACACCGTCCCCGACGCGATGTTGACGATCTTGCCGTAATGCTGGCGGCGCATTGCCGGCAGCACCGCCTTCACGCACTCGAACGAGCCGCGGACATTGACCGTCATGACGCGATCGAATTCCGCGGAATCGATCTCGTCGATCCGCTTCAGCGCCAGATTGCCGAACAGCGCGGCGTTGTTGACGAGGCCGTGCACGCCGCCGAACGCGGATTCGGTCGCCGCGACGAAGCGCCGGACCGCCGCGGCGTCGGTGACGTCGCACGCCATGCCGAAGCTCTCGCCGCCGGCTTGTTTGATGACGGCGACCGTCGCGTCGGGCGCTTGCAGATCGCATACGGCGAGCCGCGCGCCTTCCGCCGCGAGCGCCTTGGCGTAGGCCGCGCCGATGCCCTGTGCCGCTCCGGTAACGATGATCGCCCGCCCGTCCAGACGTCCCATGTTTGACACCTTCTTGTTATCGCAGATTGTCCTTGGTCTCGGGAATGATGATGGCGCCGGCCAGGAACAGGACCGAAATCCCGATGCTGAAGATCGCCAGCATGTTCGGCAGATCCGCGGGCGTTGCGGAGAACAGCGACACGAAGGTCGGCATCATGCCGCCGATCGCGAAGCCGATATTCCACGACAGCCCGGTGCCGGTCGCGCGCAGGGCGGTCGGGAAGCGTTCGTTGAGGAAGATGACGATCGGTGCGTAGCCGGCATTGCCGAAGAACGTCAGCACCAGGGCCCAGAACGCCAGCATGCCGACGTCCTGCGTGCGGCCCATGGCGATGAAGCAGAACGGCAGCAGCACGATGCGGATGATGGCGAGCATCAGGAACGTCCGCTTGCGCCCCCACAAGGTGGAGAGATGGCCCGCCAGCACCGATGCAATGATGACGACGAAGCTGCCGGCGATGAGGATCGCCGAGGTCTGCGCGCTCGGCAGCTTGCTCACGACCTTGAGGAAGGTCGGCAGATAGCCGGACGTGAGATAATAGCCGGCGCCGCCGCCGATCGTGATCAAGAGATTGACCAAAAGGACCGGCAGGTATTCGCGCGAGAACAACGCCCGCACCGGCGCCCGCAGCACCTTGCCGCCTTTGGCCTGGAGCTCGGACCAGACCGGCGATTCCTCGAGCTTGTTGAAGATGAAGAAGCCGAGCACCGAGCTGATGATCCCGAAGAAGAACATGCAGCGCCAGCCCCACACGGCGAACTGATCGCCCGGGAACGCCTCGGTCGCGATGTAATAGGCGATCGATGCGACCAGCGCGCCGATGCCGGCGCCGCCGCCGCCGATCAGGCCCGACATGGCGCCGCGCCAATGGGGCGGCACCGACTCGGTGCCGATGGTGTGGGTTGAGGCGACCACGCCGCCGACGAAGATGCCCTGAATGAGCCGCAGGATGATGAAGATCACCGGTGCTGCGACCCCGATCTGGTCGATGGTCGGCAAGGCGCCGAACAGCGCGGTCGCGATGCCGACGCCGACGACGGCGACGATCATGGCGCCGCGGCGGCCGTAGCGATCGCCATAGGAGCCGAACAATGCCGATCCGACCGGCCGCATCAGGAGCGTCACCGCGAAGGAGGCGTAGACCGCCGCCAGCGACAAGGTCGGGAGCGCCGAGGGGAAGAACAGCTTGCCGACGACCGGGGCGACATAGAGCAGAATGAACAGGTCGAACAAATCGAGCGACCAGCCGAGCAAGGAGGCGACGATCGCCGTCACCATCTTGTTCTTGGCGACGGGCCAGGCTTCATTCGACGTTTCGGTGGCGCTCGTCATTTCGCTCCCCCCATGTTCCTTTGTTGCTTGTCGTGGCCGTCCGGTCGCACCGGTCGGCATTTTAACGGCGATTAAATCACGGCGCGGCGCTGCTGCCCTTACCGGAAAGTCTCATTTCGTTTTTCCCGATGCGCTCCAGGCGCGGCGCCAGTCGCCGCCGAGGGTGGCGTCGATGACAGCCGCGAGATCGACCGCATCTTCGCCCGGAACGCGAATCCGGGTGAATTTCCCCGGCGGCGCCGACAGCGGAATCGTCGCGTCGATGCCGAGCTTGGCGCTGACGCCGTCGCGCGCGGACGGATCGAGCTTCGAGCCCTGGGCGTCGGCGACGATGACGAAGTCGCGATCGGCCTGGGAGCGGGTCACCACCGCCCACTCGACGTCGCGCGCATTGTGAATGTCGACGTCCTCGTCGACCACGATGACGTGCTTGAGATCGTAATGTCCGGCGAAGGCGCCCATGATGACATTCTTGGCCTCGCCTTCCTGGCGCTTGCGCAGCTTGACATAGAGCACGTAGCGGCCGACGCCGCCCATCGACAGATGGACGTCGAGCACGTTCGGAAAATTCCGGCGCAGATGACCGAGCAGCGTTGCCTCGCGCGGAATGGCGCCAAGGAGCAGATGCTCGTTGGCGCCGCCGACGATGGTGTGGAAGATCGCGTCGCGGCGGTGCGTGACGCGGTCGATCTTGGCGACGTGGCGTTCCGCGCGCTCGCCGTAATATTGCGGGAACTCGCCGAACGGGCCTTCCGGCGCGCGGCGGTGCGGCAAGATGCGGCCTTCCAGTACGATTTCCGCCTCGGCCGGCACGCGCACAGCGTTGGTGAGGCATTTGACCACGTCGAGCGGCTTGCCGTGCAGCGCACCGGCGATCGTCAGTTCGTCGAAATCGAGCGGCGCGATCGCCTGCGACGCCAGCGAGGTCAACGGATCGACGCCGATGACGATCGCGATCTCGAGCGGCTCGCCGGCGTTTTCCGCCTCGCTGTAGAAGGCGAGCGTGTGGCGGGGCAGCAACAAGATGCCGAGCTCGTCCGGCGCGTTGATCTGGCAGCGGTGGATGGCGACGTTCTGCGCGCCGGTCTTCGGGTTGCGCGCGATCAGGAGGCCGGCGCTGATGTAGGGGCCGCTGTCGAGCTCGTTGTGCGTCGGGATCGGCAATTGCGCCGTGAGATCGACGCGCTCGTGCACCACCTGCTGCGCCGGCGCGGCCTCGACTTCCCGCCACGGCAGCAGATGCGCGGCGGCTTCAGCGAAGCGCGCCAGCACAGCGTCGGGCATCACGCCCATGGCGTCGGCGATCCAGGCGCGGTCGCCGAGCAATCCCGACACGACCGGGATGGCGTGACCTCCCGGAGCCGGAAAGAACGTCGCCTTCTCGCCGTCGAGCCGCTTGGAAATCGCGGCGAGCTCGTAGCGCAAATCGACGCCCGGCCGGATGATTGCCAGCCGGTCGCGCGCGGCGAGATCGTCGAGCCAGCCGCGCAAGGTGGTGACCGGCGCGGTGTTGGAGAGATGAGGATGCGGCGTCTCGGGCATCGTTTCTTGCATCGGTCAGGTTCCCGGCGGTCAGGCGCCGCGAAATTTTGGCGCGCGCTTTTCGTGGAAGGCCGCCACGCCCTCGCGGAAATCTTCCGAGGTCCGCAAGCGGCTGTAGCAATGGCCTTCCAGTTCGATCGCGACCGACAGCGAGGCTTCTTCGGTGTCGTTGAGCAGCTTCTTCGCCGTCCGCTGCGCGAGCGGCGAAAAGCCGACCAGTTCGCGCACCAGCGCGTCGGTCGCGGCTTCGAGCTTATCGTCGGCGACGACTTCGGTGGCGATGCCCCACTCATAGGCTTGGCGCGCCGGAATGCGCCTCGACCGCATCACGATGTCCTTGGTGCGCGTGATGCCGACGATCTTCTGCAAGCGGGCCGAGCCGCCGGAACCCGGAATCTGCCCGAGTTTCTGTTCCGGCAGCGCATACTGGCAGGTCTCGGAGACGAGACGGAAATCGCACGCGAGCGAAATTTCGAACCCGACGCCGAAGCAATAGCCGCGATTGGCGACGATCACCGGCTTGGCGCAACGCGCCGGCGCCGCGATATTCCACGCCAGCTTCGACACGTGCTCCGGCGAGGCTTCCATGAAGCCCTTGATGTTGCCGCCAGACGAAAAATGCTCGCCGACCGCGCGCAGCACGATCACCCGCACGCGCTCGTCCTCGTCCAGGGTCTCGAATACCAGGCGGAGCTGGTCGCGCTGCGCCATCTCGATGACGTTGAGCGGCGGCCGATTGAGGATGATGTCGGCGCGCTGCTCGACGACGTTGAGTTCGACCTCGAAGCCGTTGAGCGTCGCGAGACGCGGATCGTTGAAGACCATTTTGCTCATGTTGTCGTTCCTGTTGGAGCCTCGATTTCGAATTCGCCGGCGACCAGCTTGCGGCGCAAGAGCTTGCCGACGGGAGATTTCGGAATATGGGTGACGAAGATGTAGCGCCGCGGCCGCTTGAAATTGGCGAGGCCGGAGGTGCGGCAGAAGCGGTCGAACTCGTCCGCTTCGACCGGCGCGCGGCGCTTGATGAAGGCCGCGACGACCTTGCCCCAGCGCTCGTCCGGCACGCCGGCGACCGCCACCTCCGACACCGCCGGATGCAACGACAGGCAGCTCTCGATCTCGACCGGCGAGACGTTCTCGCCGCCGGTGATGATCATGTCGTCGACGCGTCCGGTGACGAAGAGATCGCCGTCGCCGTCGACATAACCGGTGTCGCCGGTGAAATACCAGCCTTGGCGCAGCGCCTTGGCATCGGCGTCGGGGCGGCGCCAATAGCCCTCGAAGGCTTCGTCGCTCAGGAGGAGCGCGATGATCTCGCCTTCTTCGCCGGCGGCGGCGACATCGTCCGGCGTCGCGGCGCCGAGCTTGACCACGCGGACGCGCTGATTGATGCCGGCGCGCCCCGCCGAGCCGGGCTTCGCCGGCGCATTCCGGTTGATGGTGAAGGTGTAGATTTCCGACGAGCCGTAATGGTTGACGAACAAGTCCGGCCTGAAGGCGGCGGCGAGTTCTTTCAGTAAGCCGTCGGTCATGGGCGCGCCGGCGAAGCCGAGCTTGCGCACGGAACCGACATCCGTCTTCGCGAAAAGCTCGTCGTGGACGAGGTCGTGATAGAGCGTCGGCACCAGATAAAGGTTGGTGATCCGCTCGGCCGCGATGAGGGCGAGCGCCTTGGCGACTTCGAAGCGCGGCAGGCAGACGAAGGCGCCGCCGATGAGCGACATGGCGAGGAGCGAGCGCACGCCCATGGTGTGGTACAGCGGCATGACGCCGAGCGTGCGTTCGCCGTAGCCGTATTGATTTTGCGCGACGTGCGCGACCGCCGCCGCGCGTTCGGCATGCTGGCGGCGCGGCACGCCCTTCGGCTTCGCAGTCGTGCCCGAGGTATAGAGCATGACCGACCAGGCGTCTGCGCCGACGCGCGGCATCGCTGCCGCCGCGTCGTGCTCGATCATGGCTCGGAATGCAATCTCATCGCCCTGTGACCGGTCGAGCGCGATGCGCGCGCATGATTTTGCCGCGCCCGACTGGCGCAGTTCGGGAGCGGACGCGTCCTCGAACACGATCGCCTTGGCCTTGGAGTCCTGAACGCAATAGTCGATCTCGTCGGCCTTGGAGCGCCAATTGATGGGCGTGCAGATGATGCCGGCGAACTGGCAGGCCCAGTGGATGGTCGCCGCTTGCCAGCGGTTTTGCAGCACCGTGACCAGATGGTCGCCGACTTCGAGGCCGAGCGCGTCGAAGCCGGCGACGGCCGCGGAAATGCGGCGGTACCATTGCGCATAGGTCAGCCGCACCGGCCCGTCGACGATCGCCAAAGCGTGCGGATCGCGTTCGATGCTGGCGAGAAAGCTGTTGCCGAGATCAAGCATGGGGCGCGGCCTCCCGCAGTTTTGCCGCGGCGTCCAAGGCCGCCGCCACGATCGGCACATAGCCGGTGCAGCGGCACAGATGCCCGCCCAGATATTCACGCAGCTCGCCCTCGGACGGATCGGCATGGTCGCGCAGATAGATATCGAGCGACATCAGAATGCCGGCGGTGCAGAAGCCGCATTGCAGCGCATGGTGGCGCCGGAAGGCGTCCTGCAGCACGCCGAGCCTGCCCGGCGCGGGCGCGAGACCCTCCACCGTGCGAATGGTCGTGCCGTCGGCCTGCACCGCGAGTGTCAGACAGGCGCGCGCCGGGACACCGTCGATCTCGATGGTGCAGGCGCCGCACACGCCATGTTCGCAGCCGACATGGGTTCCGGTCATGCCCAGCGTGTGGCGCAGAAAGTCGGTGAGCAACATCCGCGGTTCGGCCTCGGCCTCGACCGGACGGCCGTTGAGGACGAAGCGCACGCGATGTCGCCGGTCGGCGCTCAAGCGCGGCATTTTTTTTGCGCCTCCTTGATCGTGCCGGCGCCCATGCGCCGGACTAGGTCGCGGCGGTAGCGCGCCGTCGCGTGCATGTCGTCGCGGGCGTCGAGCTCCCAGGCGAAGGCATCGAGCGCATCGTCGAGGGCGGCATCCTCGAGCACGGGAAAATCGCGCGCGACCGGCCGGTCGGCGACGCCGCCGATGGCGAGGCGGGTTCGGTCCGGCCCGCAGACCGCCGCACAGGCGACGATGGCAAAGTCGCCGTGACGGCGGCCGAACTCGGCGAACGCGTAGCCGTGATCGGGGCGTTTGTTCGGGACGACCACGGCCTCGATCATTTCCTGATCGCCGCGCTCGGTGGTCATGGTGCCGGTGAAGAACACGCTCGCCGCGACGCGCCGGCGCCGCCGCCGCGAGGTCAGCTCGACCGCGCCTTCGAGCGCGAGCAATGCGAGTGGAATTTCCGCGCTCGGGTCGGCATGCGCCACCGATCCGCACACGGTGCCGCGGCTGCGCGTCTGCGCATGACCGACCCATGGCAACGCCGCCGCCAGTAGCGGCGCATTTTCGGCAAGGCCGGGCCATCCCAGCAGCTCGGCCTGGCGCACGCCGGCGCCGATGCGGATTTCATTGCCGCTCGCCGCAATCGTGCGCAACGCCGGCAGATGCATGATGTCGATGACGACTTTCGGCCGCACCAGGCGCATCGAGAGCATCGGCAACAGCGTCTGACCGCCGGCGACGAGGCGGGCGTCGCTGCCGTGCTCGGCGAGTAGCGCATGCACCTCGCCGAGATCGTCGGCGCGGACATAATCGAAGCGCGGCGGCTTCATGTTTTGCTCCCGAACAGGCGAGCAAACAAACTCATTCGCCGCGTGCCGCCGGCGCGGTGCGCCAACGCCGTGAAGAATTGCCGGATCACGATCTTCGCCGCACCGTCGAGCAAGCGGCCGCCGACCGACGCGACCTTGCCGCCGATCGCCGCATCGTAGCTGTACGTCACTTGCGTGCCGCCATCGTCCGTCGGAATGAGCTTGATGCGGCCGCTACCGCGCCCATCGCCGAGAGCGCCGGTGACGACGCCGCTCAACGTCACGGCGCGCGGCGCGTCGAGGTCGGACAGTTTGATATCGGCCCGGTAGCGGCCTTTGACGGGGCCGACGCCGAGCGTGACGTCGGCGCGAAAATGCGTTTCCGACAATTTTTCGACCGCATGGCAGCCGGGAATGATGGATTTGAGCGTGTCCGGCGCGAGCAGCATCGCCCACACGGCAGCAGGCGCCGCTGGCACGCGCGCCTCGCCGCTGCCGTGCAAGGCGCGGCCTTGCACCGGGGCCGCAAGCTCCGCGCGCGGTGCGCGCGCCTCGCTCTCAAGGCCCTGCAGAATGGCGGCGATCTTTGCCGGCGTCAGCGGCAGATCGATCGCGGCAATGCCGAGCGCATCGGCGACCGCGTTCGCGATACACACCGGCGTACTCATGCAGTTGCCTTCGCCGACGCCCTTGGCGCCGAGCGGCGTGAACGGCGAGGGCGTCTCCAGGTGCAGGATCACCGGGGACGGCACTTCCATCGCCGTCGGCACCAGATAATCGGCGAAGGTGCCGGCGAGGAAGCTGCCGTCGGGCCCGTAGGCATATTCCTCGTAGAGCGCCGCGCCGACCGCGTGCGCGAAGCCGCCGGTGATCTGGCCGGCGACCATGCCGGGATGCAGAATGCGGCCGCAGTCGTGCATGGTGACGTATTTGTCGATGCGCACGGCCGCGGTGACGCGATCGATCTCGATCCCGCAGAAATCGAAAATGAAGCCGTGGCAGAGCGACGAATTGATCTCGTCCGCCTCGGTCGGCGGCGTGAGTTCGGGCGGCGTCCAGAACACCGTTTCGCGCAGCACCTGATTTTCTTCCGGCGCCAGGCCCGGCGACCAGTGACTCAGCGCCGCGAGCCGCGCGAACGAAACGCCGTTGTCGGGATTGTCGTGGGCCTGGATACGGCCGTTGGCGAATTCGATGGCTTCGGCGCCGACATTGAGCTGCGCCGCCGCGAGCCTCGCTAGCTTGGCCTTGACCTTGTGCGCGGCAAGGTGCGCCGCCCCGCCGGTCGCCGCCGCGAACCGGCTGGAATAATTGCCGGAGGCGATCGACCAGGCGTCGCGCGCGGTATCGAGCTCGGCCATGACGCGGATGTCGGCGGGCTTCAAGCCGAGCGCGTCGGCGACGATCTGCGCGACGACAGTGCGATGGCCTTGGCCTTGCGGCACCGAGGCGACGTGCACCGACACCGCACCGAGCGGATCGAGCGCCACGGTCGCCGTCGCCTGCGCGCCGTTCTTCGGACCGGCTTTGCGGCGCTCCTGCGGCGTCAGCACCGTCGTGATGTAGCCCATGTTGGAAACGCTCGGCTCGACGACCGCAACGCAGCCGATGCCGTAGATGCGCCCCTCGGCGTGGGCCTTGCGCTGGCGCTCGCGTAACTCGGCGAAGCCGCCGTCGGCGAGCGCGGTCTCCAAGGCTTTGCGGTAATCGCCGGAGTCCAGCAGGCCTCCCGTCGCGGTACGATAAGGAAAAGCACCCGATGGCACGAGGTTGCGCCGGATGAGCTCGACGGGATCGATCTCGAGTTCGACGGCGATGCGCTGCATCAGCCGTTCCAGCGCGTAATAGACCTGCGGACCGCCGAAGCCGCGATTGAGCCCGGTCGGCGTCTTGTTGGTCAGGACCACCCGGTTGCGCACCAGGACGTGACGGATGGCGTAGGCGCCGGTCAAGTTGCCGTGCATGCGGTAAAGCGTGGCCGGCTCCGGCGCCCGGATATGGGCGCCGACGTCCTCGAGCTGATCCCACGCGAGCGCCTCGACGCGACCGTCGGCCGCGACCGCCGCCTCCAATGTCACAACGCGGTTCGTCGCCGAGACCGAGGCGGCGAGGTGCTCGAGCCGATCTTCGATCCACTTGACCGGCCGCCCGCTTACGCGCGCGGCGACCGATATCAGCACGACGTAGGGGAACACACCCTGTTTGATGCCGAAGCTGCCGCCGGAATCGGGCGGTGTGCGCAGCCGGAAGCGATGACCCGGCACCTTCAGCGCGCGGGCCATGACGCTGTGCAGGCTGAACGGCCCCATGAAGTTGGCGAGCACATCGTAGGCGTCTTCGGCCGGATCATATTCGGCAACGACGCCGTAGGTTTCGATCGGCGTGCAGGAATTGCGCGGGTAGTGCACGGTGACCGCGATGCGGTGCGTGGCCTGCGCCAACATCCGCTCGGGATCGCCGTAGCGGAAGCTGCGTTCGCTGGCGAGATTGCCGCGCAAGCCTTCATGCAGCACCGGCTGCGACGGATCGAGCGCCGCGACCGGATCGATGACCGCGGGCAGCGGCTCATAGTCGACCTCGATCAAATCGAGAGCGTCCTCGGCGACGTAGCGGTCGGCGGCGACGACGACCGCGACCGGCTCGCCGACATAACGCACCCGGCCGACCGCGATCGGCCAACATTCGATCGGCGCCCTGACCCCGACCGCCAGACTTGCCGACAGCGCGGTCACCTCGCTGCCGGTGACGACGGCGACGACGCCCGGCGCCCGGCGCGCCGCGTCGGTATCTATATGTTTGATGTGCGCGTGCGCGTGCGGCGACCGCAGAATGGCGGCGTGGAGCGTGCCGGGCTTTTCGCCGAGATCATCGATGAAGCGTCCGCGCCCGGTCAGCAGCGCGGCATCCTCGATACGCTCGATCGACTGGCCACACCAGGTGGTGGCTGCCACGGACATTCTCGGACGATCCTCCAGCGCGCTCTTTGCAAGCGCTCGCCGCAACCGCTCGCACGGATGCGGCCCGGCGGCGAGACCACGGCGTCTCAAAATTTACCGAAGAGTCTCATTTCATGCCTGAAACGTCGAACCCGCGACGCTTGATCCCATGCGCGACACCTGGCGGAACTCGCTCGGGGTGACCCCGGCATGGTCGCGGAAGAAGCGGGTAAAGTGGCCTTGGGCGCTGAAGCCGAGGTCGCCGCCGACGAGCGAGAGGCTGTCGTCGGTGTCCATCACCGATTTGACGGCGAGTTCCATGCGCAGCAGATTGACGTAGACATGCGGCGTCATCTGCGTCGAGCGCTCGAACAATCGATAGAAATGGGCCCGCGACAGCCCGGACTCTTTGGCGAGACGGCGGACGTCGTGGACGATGTGCGGCTCGATGCGGATGAGATTGACCGCGCGGCGAATGCGCCAATCGAACCGCTGCCGGTTGCGGCCGACGTCCGGCAAGGCCGCCGACAGCGTGCGCCACGGCGTGAAACGCTCGATCACCGCGATCATCAGGTCCGACAGTAGCCGCTCCAGCGCGGGATTGTCGCCCGGTTCGGCCATCATCAGCGCCGCAAGTTCCATGGCGAGGTCACGGATATGCGGCGACACGTCGCCGGCCTGCCGTTCGAAGAATCCGGGCGAGCCGCTGGCGGCCCAGTTCGGCCGGAAGCTTTTGAGCCATTGCGGTTCGATATAGAGCGCGAGGATGACCGTGCGTGGGCTCGCCGGGTGGTGGACATAGGCATGGGGTTCCCATGCATTGATCAACACCGCTTGTTGATCGGTCAATGGCACCATGTTGTTGCCGACCGCGAATTGCGTGTCGTGGCCGTCGACCTTGAGGAGGACGTGGCAATGCGGATGGGCATGGCGCACGAGCGAGCGGTCCATGTCGAGCAGGGCGACACGGCCGAACGCGCCATGAGCTATGCGCAGTGCGTTTGACATTCGGTTTTTGCCGTTTTCGCCGCTTTGGCCTCTCCGGCGCCTTGGCTGCCTCCCAGGGCTGTCATTTTTACGCAAAATAGGTCATGCGCCTAGTCTCGAAAATAGGGGCCGGAGCCGAGCAATGCCGCGTAATGCGTACGGTATGGTTAGGATGCAGCGATGGCGTTCGAGAATCCTCACAACGGGCGGACGATGACCGGCCCGACGACCGTGGGCGCCGAATTCCGCGTGCGCGGTCAGGTGCAGGGTGTCGGCTTTCGCCCCGCCGTCTGGCGGGTGGCGCGAAGGCTCGGGCTTGCCGGCGCGGTGCTGAACGACGGCGCCGGGGTGCTGATCCGGGTCTGGGGAGCGGCGGACGACATCAGCGCCTTCGAAGCGGCTCTCCTGCGCGAGCAGCCGCCATTGGCGCGCATCGAGAGCATCCAACGCACGAGCGTTCTGGAGCCGAGCCCGTCGGGCCCATTCGTCATCGCGGAAAGCCACGCCGGCGCCGTTTCCACGGGAATCGTTCCTGACGCGGCGACCTGTCCCGAATGCCTCGCGGAGGTTCTTGATCCCGCAAACCGCCGCTACCGCTATCCGTTCACCAACTGCACCCAGTGTGGGCCGCGCCTGTCGATCGTCAAGGCCATCCCGTATGACCGCGCCGCGACGTCGATGGCCGCGTTCGCGATGTGCGCGGCCTGCCGGTCCGAATACGAGGATCCGGCCGACCGGCGCTTCCATGCCGAACCGATCGCCTGTCCGGCCTGCGGCCCGCGCGTCTGGCTCGAGGACAAGAACGGGCGCGCGCTGCAACCGCGACAAGGATTCGACGCGCTCACCGAGACCGCCGCGTTGCTGCGCGCCGGACGCATCGTGGCGATCAAGGGCATCGGCGGCTTTCATCTCGGCTGCGCCGCCACCGATGCGGCGGCGGTCGCAAATCTGCGGCGGCGCAAGCGGCGCTACCATAAGCCGTTCGCGTTGATGGCGCGGGATATCGATGTCGTCCGCGCCTTCACGCATGTGAGCGCCGCCGAAGCCGCGCTGCTGTCGAGCCCGGCGGCGCCGATCGTGGTGCTCGATCGCCGCGACGATGCGCCGCCGCTCGCGCCAGATATCGCTCCCGCGCAATCGACCCTCGGCTTCATGCTGCCCTACACGCCGCTCCATCACCTCGTGCTGCGCGATTTCGGCGGGCCGATCGTGCTGACGTCAGGCAATGCCAGCGACGAGCCGCAGTGCATCGCCAACGCTGACGCGCGCGCTCGGCTCCGGGATATCGCCGACGTTTGGCTCATGCACGATCGCGATATCGTCAATCGTCTCGACGACAGCGTGGCGCGGATCGTCATGAACGCGCCGTCGGTGCTGCGGCGGGCGAGAGGCTGGGCGCCGGAGCCGCTGCGCGTACCGGCCGAGCTGACGGCCGGCGCTCGGGTATTGGCGCTCGGCGCCGAGCTCAAGAGCACCTTCTGCCTTCTGGCCGGTGACCGCGCGATCGTGTCGCAGCATCTCGGCGATCTCAAAGACGCGGCCACCCACGACGATTATCGCGCCGCGCTGCAACTTTATCGCAGCCTGTTCGATTTCGATCCCGAGATCATCGCCGTCGATATGCATCCGGATTACCTCTCGTCGCAATGGGGTACGACGCTTGGCGCCACGTTGCAGGTTCCGGTGGTGTCCGTCCTCCACCACCATGCGCATGTCGCCGCGGTGCTGGCGGAGCACGGCGTCGCGCTTGGCGCGCCACCCGTTCTCGGCATCGTGCTCGATGGCCTGGGGCTCGGCGAGAACGGCGAATTGTGGGGCGGCGAATTCCTGCGCGCCGACTATCGTTCGAGCAAGCGGCTTGCCGCGTTCGCGCCGGTGCCGCTGATCGGCGGCGAGCGCGCCATGCGCGAGCCGTGGCGAAATGCGTTCGCGCACCTCCATCAGTTCATCGGCTGGAACGAGATTTTGCTGCGTTACGATACGCTCGACATCGTCAAATTCCTGCAGACCAAACAACCCGCCATTCTGCTGCGCATGATGGCGAGCGGCCTCAACGCGCCGCCGGCGAGCTCCGCCGGCCGCCTGTTCGACGCCGGGGCGGCATTGCTTGGAATTTGCGCCGATGCGGTCTCTTACGAGGGCCAAGCTGCCATTGAACTGGAAGCCCGGGCCGCGCCCCGGTTTGCCGCGACGCGCTCGGGTTATCCGACTTCTATTCTGGAGAATGAGATCGTCCGCATCGGCTGGCGACCGTTCTGGGAGGCCATGCTCGACGACCTCGAGAACGGTGCTGATCGCCCCGTCATGGCGGCGCGCTTCCACCGCGGGATCGTCGACGCGCTGGCGGGCCTCGCCGCGCGTTTATGCGACGCGCACGGCCTCGGCACGGTCGTGCTCGGCGGCGGCGTGTTCCAGAACCGTCTCCTCCTCGAAGGCGTCGCGCACGCTCTGCACGACCATGACCTCGAGGTTCTTTTGCCTCGCCGCGTGCCGGCGAACGACGGCGGCATATCGCTCGGGCAGGCGGTCATCGCGCGCGCGATCTCGCGCCACTCTTAGATTCCGTCCTTGACTGGCAAACTGGCGCAGCGTCGGCTCAGTAGCGTGCCACCAGCGGGCCGCCGAAGTGATAGTTCACGCCGACGCGCACGATGTTGTCGGTGACGTGCGAGGAGGCGGCCGCGGTCGTCACCGCGCCGGGGCTGGCGTACGTGTCGGTGAACGTGCCGAAGTCGATGTAGAGATATTCGAGCTTGGCGCTCCACGCGTCCAGGAACGCCCACTCGATCCCGCCGCCGGCGGTCCAGCCGACCTGGGTATTGGTCGCGGTCGCGGTCGCGGTGGCCGACGCGCCGGACGACGACGTCACGGTGAGGCTGGCGTTCGAATCGACCTCGCCATAGGCGACGCCGCCGGTCGCATAGACCAAAACGCGATCCGCCGGCTCGACCCCGAGCCGCAGCCGTACGGTGCCGAACCATGGCAGGTTCTGCGACAGCGTGCCGGTCGTGGTGATGGTCGGCGGCGGGGCGATGAAGACGCCGGGCGGGGTGTAGGTGAAGCCCGGTAACGCCACATTGCCGCTCTGCCCGGTGCCTTGGATGTCGGCTTCGAGCCCGACGACCCAATAGTGGGCGACTTGCGCATTGTATCCGAGCTGTGCGCCGCCGAACCAACCGTCCATGGCCTGCGACGTCGAAAAACCCGGGATCGCGACCGGGGCGGTCACCGTGACGGCGGTCGACGAATTGCCCCAGCTGTAGCCGCCGTTGGCGCCGCCGTAAAAACCGGTCCAGTCGTACCATGGCGGCGGTCCTTTGTAGATCACCGGCAAATCCGCCGCCGCGAGCGGGCTGATTGCGCCGAACGCGATGAGTGCCGAAGCGACCGAGAGAAGCTGTTTCATCGATGCCTCCATTGTTCGGATCGAATTGGGTTCTGGTCGAATTGGGTTTCGTCGATTGGTTTCTTCACGCAAAATCACGGGCGCAAAACCGCATTGCGCCAAAGTCACTCGCGCAAATGCCTGCATCGCTGCGACGCGACACCGAAACCTGCTGATGACCGACTGAGCGATGGAACAGACGTTGCTGGGAACAGACGTTTGCTTAGGAACAGACGTTGCTCGGGAACAAACGTTGCTTGCGAACTCCGCGACAGCCACACGCGAATATCGACCGTGGCCGCAGAATCCTTCACGCCGCCGCCGACGGCCGAATGGCCACCAGCGCCGCAAGGCGACAACGCAACTTGTTCAGCTGTTCACGGTAAACTTGTAGTGTGATTCGGGTGGGTTTTGCAACCATCCCGCGGCGGTCGGGGGCGGTCGGGGACGGGCCCATTCGCAGATATCGCCGCCGGGCCCGAGGGTACGACTGCCGGTATTATTCAACCGACATGGTTCCCCTTGGCATCGCGCCCGCGATGCCCTAGATGTGCTGCCGCGAGCGCGCCTTGCGGCGCAGTTCGCCGTGGGCGCCCTCGCGGTGACCGGTCATCTGTTGGTGGTGCCTAACCCCTTGGAATTCCTCGGTTAGGGCGCATAGCTCAGTTGGTAGAGCAGCTGACTCTTAATCAAAAAAATTGTTTTTGCGCTGTTGTTCATAGCTGCCGGAAGTCCGCAATTTTATTGACTTTCTTCCACATCGGACTCACATAGCTCATCACAGAAAAGCGCCACAGCACCCCCTTTCTCGGTGCCCCAGCGGTGCCCCGAGATGAGCAAAAAGACACTCACCGAGATCGCGTTGCGCGCCGCGCCACCTCCCGCGAGCGGGCGTCTCACCCTGTGGGACAGCACCGTGCAGCACTTCGGCGTTCGCATCACGCCGGCCGGCGTCAAGACGTTCATTGTGCTCCTCGGTAGCGGCAGGCGTTTAGCGATCGGCCGCTATCCGGTTTTGAGCCTCGCCCAAGCCCGCGAGAAAGCCAAACGCATCCTCGCCGAGCGGACGCTCGGCCGGCATCAGACGGCTTCCGTAAGTTGGCAGACCGCCGTGCAAAAGTTCATCGACACTCGCCGCGGCACTACCCGACCGGGCACCCTCGCGGAATATGAACGAACTCTCAAGCGCTACTTCGGCTTTGGCACGACGCGACTCTCCGACATCAGCAAGCAGGACATTTCCGGCAAGCTTGAAAAGCTGAACCGCACGCCGTCGCAAAAGGCGCACGCGCTAGTCATCGTGAAGATGTTCTTCCGCTGGGCCTTGGTCCAAGGTTTCGTCGATATCGACCCGACCGCCTCGTTCAAGCGCGCTCGCCAGCGCAAGCGCAGGCGGGTACTAACCGATGCCGAACTCAGATCGGTATGGCGGGCGTGTGTCGCTTGCAGCGACAGCCACCAAGCTCCGCCCGAGATGACACCGGCCGAGACGATGCCGCGAGCGTTCGCCGCCATCGTTCAGCTCCTCATTCTTCTGGGACAACGGCGCAGCGAAACCGCGGCGCTTCGCAGGTCATGGCTCGCGAACGACATCGTTACGCTGCCGGCCGACGTGACCAAGAACGGCAGAGAGCATGCGTTGCCCATCGGGCCCTCCGCGCAGTCGGTCCTTGCCCCGTTTGCTCGCGGAGCGACGCTGCTATTCCCCGCCCGCGGCCGGGCCGATAGGCCGTTCAATGGCTGGAGCAAATCGAAGGTCATCCTCGACAAGCTAAGCGGCGTGACGAACTGGAGGCTGCACGACCTACGGCGTACCTTCCGCACCATTCACGCCCGCATCGGCACGCCTCCGCACGTGGCCGAGCGGCTCCTTAATCACGTCAACGCGGTCGCCTCCGAGGTCGAGCAAACCTATGACCTGCACACGTATCTTCCCGAAATGCGCCAGGCCATGCTCGCCTATGAGGCCGAGCTGGCGCGTATTTTCACTCAAGAAACTGTGGACAGACGGGCGGCATGAGCAACTATGTTGCACTGCACGCATCTTGCGGTTGCGCATAATCCGGCGTAGTTTTTCAACGCTGCTAGTGGCTTAACCCACGTGGAGCACCGGTGTCTCCAGATGGAGACCCCGATGCAACATACGGTCAAGCTACCGCTCTACCTCTCTTGGAGCGCTTTGAAGAAGTTGATGGGCTGGCCTTACAGCAGGGCGCACACAGGTCGATTGATGTTCGATGAGGCCTACAGGCTCGATGCTTTCCCGGCTTGCCGGAAGCTAGGCCCACACCGCAACGCACATCCGATCTGGTACACCCCTGCGGTCCTCGACTACTTCAAGCGGCATGGGTTGCCCGTACCGGACAACATCGAGTTTTCCTGACGGGAGACGGGCGACCCGGGAGTGCACATCCCGGGTCGCTCTCATAATTCCTGCTTCGCCAGACCGCTACTCGATGCTGCGTATATTCTCCGCTCTATTAGTCTTACTATCGGCACCCCATGCAGCGATCGCGTTCGGGGCGGTGGGAACATGCAGAGTCGGCGCTTCAGCGCTACCTTACGAATCTTCCCAAAATCTGCCCACCGAGCAGCGAGCCGTATCTGCTGTTATCAATTCATTGCGCCAACCCGGCAACAGCGATTGCTTCGCTTTTTCTGTATTCTCGAATACATGCGTCGCGATAGTGGCCAACTTTAGCGATTTTGCCTTGAAATTTTACGAGGGTTTATGGGTCGTGCAAGGGCCAACGTCGTCACAAGCAATGGATGACGCCTTCACACGTTGCCGCGGAGGAGGGCATCATTATTCTTGCTATTTGAAGGCCGCTGCCTGCGACACGATTCCCGCGGGTCCCGCATTTGTTACCGACATTTCCGATTCGTCAAGAATCAACTCGAGAAATTCGTTACTTCAAGAAATACTTTTATATCTTTCCGGGTACGACATAGAGACGGTCATAATGATAGCTGCGAGCGGCGCAGTTGCGCTTTTCCTAACCGTGCGCCTATTTGATTTTATTCGAACAGGCCGTCACACACTCAGTCGAATCGTTCTCGACGCAACGATTGCTGTCGCCGTGGCCGCCATAGCCGTTTCCCTTTATTTTTTGCTGGTTTTTTCAGTTCCGCGACTCTATTCGCTGTTTATTTCCCTGAGCCATCCCGCGCAAATTCTTATCGGCGTGATTATCCTTTCTGGCGTTTTATTGCTCCTACCGCACAGAGTTTGGCTCAAAGGCCAAGGCCTACTCGCTCCCTCGCGTCATACCGTCGGCGGCCAAGCAACCGCCGCGGACGAGACTTCGAATAATCCAACTTCTGACGATGCATCAGAACGCCGAAGCCCCCATAGCCAAGCAGCCATCGACCCAATTCCAACGGTGGAAGCGTCTGGCCCATCCTCCACTGCGACAAAATCTGCACCACCAGACTCCGGCCAATTGCCTGCGATCGTCCCAACAGCCGCCGCTGCGTCCGTTCTGTCACCTCAGCAAGGCATGTCCCTCAAGCTCAAACGATCGCAAAAGCAGAGTAGTTTCGGCGCCGTCATCTACATTCTCGACGCGCGCATGGACGTGTCGGCGGACATTCTTGCCCACATACGCAAGCATCGGCTCGGCGGGAAGTTGGTGTACGAGAGCGAAGCGCGTCAACAGCATCGAGCCAATGCGCTCGGGCACGCTGCCGGTTCTGCCGACGCAGCGAGCGGCATGGGACTAATCCCGACGCCCGGCCAAGTCGGTAAAGGACTCCTCAAGACCGCATGGAAGCTCGGCCGCGCCGGTGTGAGCGCGGCTCGCGCCTCTATGGCGCTTCGCATCACTATTGATGGCCTCATTGCCGGCGTGCATGTCGAGTGCAAAAGCATGGAGGAGTTACTTGAGGCAGAAGAGGCGATCCGGCAGGCGGCCGAAAACCTCAAGGGCTACGTAGAAGTCGGCAAGACTTTCGACGGCGGGGAGCACGTTGTTGAGCTATAGGGCCTCACCGTACACACCGTTCCTCCGCCGCTTCACTGACGAGCGCGCCCACGACATTGCCGAGACGGTCGCCCTCTATAAGAGGGTGACTGCCGCGCACCGTTCCAGCGTTTGGGCGCACAGCGGCGCCATCGAACGTGTCAGCAACTTCGTTGTCGAGCGCGTGACCGAGGTGGTCGAGCTTCCCGACTACGTTCCCTTGGGCGAAGCCTTTGACACGTTTCAGCGCCAATTGCTTGCGCTCGAAACCACAATATTTTCATCGCCCACTGTCGATTTTTCCAAGCCGCTCACCCTCAGAGAGCACGTCGATCTCAATAGGTATTTGCGCGCCCAGGAATATTTCCTGCAGCATCAGGACCGAATTTCCGAGCAGCTCGTCATCGCGATCGGCAATGTCTCCGCCGGTCTCTTCCAGGCGCTATCGCCGCTCGCCGACTGCGCATTCACGGTTCCGCTCGTTTCCGTCCTTCCCGACCCCAACGCGGCAGTGGATAGCATCATCGGCACGATCTGCACGCCCGAGCTCGCCGACGTGGGGCTGTTCAACACCGTTGCCGATCAGATTTACGCCAATATCTGCATCTTTTCGGGTGTGGCTCCGGACGGTAGGTCAAACAAGCCGCTCATCACTGCAATCGATGCCGAGCTGCCGCCGGAAGAGCTCGTTGACACCTATCTGGGCGGCACGCCCTTTCGCGAGCTTCTCCTCACGCCTGTCCCCTTCTCACTGCCCGACGAGCAACGCTTCTCCGGCCACTGGATCATCGCGCCGCCGGGGCGCGGCAAGACCACTCTGCTCCATTCGATGTTCCTGGACGACTTGAAGCGCGACGCGTCGATCATCGTGATGGATAGCAAGGGCGACCTCATCAACCCCATTCGGGAACTAGCGGTCGTCAAAGACCGCCTCGTTCTCATCGAGCCTGACCCCGCGCACCCGCTCGCGCTTAATCCGCTGGACATCCCGAAGACCAACATCGCGCACACCGTATCGCTGCTCGAATATGTGTTCAGCGCCCTCCTTGAAGCGAAGATGACCGCGCTGCAAATGACGCTGTTCCGCTCCGTCTTGCCCGCGTTGGTCGAAGTCGTGCCGAATGCCACGCTCGACACTTTCCGGGACGTGATCGAGAACGGCATCGGCGGTTACAAGGAGCACATCGACAAGCTGTCGCCCGACCTCAAGGACTTCTTCACGCGCCACTTCGATTCCAAGACCTACGCCGAGACGCGCACGCAGCTGATATGGCGGCTGCAATTCCTGATGACCAATCCTATCATCAAGCAGATGTTCAGCGCCCTTAAAACCAAGCTCGACATCGGCAAGGAGATGGACGCGGGCAAGATCATCGTCATCGATAATGCCAAGCAGAAGCTCGGTGACGAGGGTAGTGAGTTTTTCGGCCGCTTTTTCATCGCACTCGTGCTCGCCGCGGCGCAGCAGCGTGCCGGCCGGCCGCAGAGCCAAAAACTACCCTGCTACTTCTATATTGACGAGTGCCAGAACGTCATCCGCCGCGACGAGAAAATATCGACCATCCTGGACGAATGCCGCAGCCAGAAAATCGCGATGATCATGGCGCACCAGCGCACGGCGCAGATCACCAGCGCCAACGTCCTCGACGCGCTCGCGAACTGTGCTATCCGCATGGCCAACAGTGACGACGAGGCCAAATATCTTTCCGATAAGCTGAGGATGGACACTGACACGTTGCGTTCGCTGCCGAGAGGCACATTTGCCACCTTCATCCGCGACCTCACACCTTCCGGGCTTGCGCTCGAAATCCCGTATACCGATCTCTCCGCACTTCCGAAGATGACCGCTGCCGAGCAACGGAACATCCGCGACCGTATGCGTGCCCAGTTTTCGTTCACGCCACAATCAAGCCGAGCTGCGGCCGAAGCTGTAGCCCCATCTCATGCGAGCAAACCCTCGGCAGAACCGCCCGAGCGAAAACCCACTCCCCCACCGCGCGATCCGCACACTGGCGATCACACCAAGCCAGCGACGACGTGGGGCGACGGATAATTTTTTGCTATACGCATAGCGTCGCGCCGTTACGCGTTGCGTCGCAAGCCGCCGCGCCGTGACCGTTTACGCCAATCGCGTTCGGCGCTAACGCGAGCGCATGGATGCGGTGGTCAAGAAACAACAGCGGAATTCGCGCTGGACGCGCGAGGCGGTCACCGGCGACGGCCGCGCCGTCGTCGTCTACCCGACCGACCGCGACGTTGAGATTTTCAAGCTCCTCACCCGCTACCGCTATCTGCCGAGCGACTACATTCACGCCTTCGTCGGCGGCAGCATGGGCGCGTTGAGCCGCCGCCTCAATCTCCTGTCACGCAGGCCTAACCTCTATCTCGCCCGCCCGCTCCGGCAGCGCGATACGGCCGATGCCAATCATCGCCACCTCATCTATGAGTTGGATGAGCGCGGCGCGCGCGTCCTCAAGGAGCGCGGCCTCTCGTTCCCGTCGAAAAACTATCATCGCAACTTCGCGCATGAGCTGATGGTCTCGCAGATCACGGCGTCCTTGGAGCTGGGGACGCGCGAGCGAACCAACGTGCGTCTTATCACTTGGCCCGAAATCTTGGCGAACCCCAACACGCCTGAGGCGACACGGCAGTCCCCCACCGCCGCCTCGATACCGGTGACATTTGCCGCTCACGGCGAGCGGTACGCCTTGCATATCAATGCCGATGCCTGGCCCTTCGGCCTTGAGCGGGTGATCGACGACGTGCGAACATATCTGTTCTTCCCTGGCATCGAAGCCGATTGCGGCACCGAGCCAGTTGAGACCGGCAGCTTTGAGCGATCGTCCATCGCCAAGAAATTCGCCGCCTACAGCGCCATTGCCGAACAGGGCATCTATCGGTCCCACTTCGGCTTTCCGAATTTCTTTGTTCCGTTCATCGCGCCCACCAAGGTCCGCATGGAATCGATGATGACGCTGTTGCAGCGCATGACCGGTGGCCGCGGCTCCAAGATGTTCCTGTTCAAAACCTTTCCCGTGCTTTCGTCTGCCGAGAGATCGCCGAAAGCGAGCGGGCACGTGCTCATCGAGCCGTGGCTGAGAGCCGGCTTTGAGCCGTTCACCCTCACCGCATGAAATCCGGTACCGCACGTGGACCAGCGCGCCAGGATTATCGAGCTGAACGATCAACTCCGCACCACGTTCAAAGGCGGCCGGGTGCAGATGACGCGCGGTGTTTATGACCTCGACGACCGGCTGCGCGGCCGTGCCCTATCGGTGCTGGCGCGGTACAACAAGTTTGATGATGGCAGCGAGCACGATTGCGGAGTCTTCATTTTTGCCGGCTTCGCATTCGAGTGGCGCATCGAATACCGCGGCAAGGACGGCTCCGGTGTTTCGCCCGATCCCGCCGATCCGGAGCGGACTTTCCGCGTGCTCACGCTCTATGCCATCGACGATGTGCTGGCATACGTAGATCGGTCTGTTTGTGCGCATGGATAATTTGCCCACGCAGCCGTCCACGACGGCTGGCGCCTTTTGGCTTGATACAATAACGAGAATGGCCTCTTCGGAAGGGTCGGAACGCAGACCAACGCGACAAGAGGAGCTTCGGTGGCAGTTCGTACGTCTGCGCAAATCGGTTCACGAGTCGATGAAGGCCGAGGAAGAAGAGCGGCTCAAGGAAAATCCCAAGCCTACAGAGCAGGAGTTGTACATGGGTGCCTTCCGGGAGTGGCTGGAGCCGCAGGTACGGGAGGCGATGTTCGAGATGTTCCGGAAGGGATACGCGACCCAATCCTCTGGCTTTCACGGCACGAAGTGCCAGCATCAAACGGTGGATGGATATTTCACAATTGACGAAAATACCAAATCGGCGCTCAAGGCCGTGGGTGTCGAGGTACTGGGCGGCGCCGACTTCGGCGCGCCCCTGAACACCCACATTAGTATTCTCAGATTTACCGGCGCCGAGCCTTCGGTAGAGGCACTCAAGAAGCAATGGGACGCGGTTGCGGCAGCTCTTCCGGAGAAAAAGCTACCGGAAGGAATCCGCCCGATAACCGACAGGGCTGAGGAGTTCAGATCAGAGTTCGCACCCGAGCACCCCAGCCTTGAAAAAGCCCGGCAGGCGTACTTCAAATTCGTTAGCAGCCCCGCCTATCGGCGCTAATACGTGACACTAATAAAAGCGGCTCACGAGAGCTTCGTGTTATCCATAGGACACCGTATTCGTCCTTTCTGGCATTCGTAGCAGATAAAGTGGCTTTTCTCGCATATCTTGCCGTTCCTCATATCCTTGTCCTTTTCACAAAGAGCGCACTTCCGGGTCGCCATTTTCCGTTACTCCCTGCTTAAGATGATTTGGCCCCGTAATAATGGAAATGACATGTGCGGCGTAATCTGCAGCAAATAGCATAGCCGAAATGGAGCTTTCAAATCCAGGGTGATCGCCGTCGCGCGTTACATGGCGCGCCCTCCGGGCCGGGCTCTATTCGCGTTGTTCACCGAGCCCCGGCAGATCCCGATCGCGGGAAGGCGGGTCTCGGCCATCCGGTAACGATCCCATCGCGCCAAGGGGTATCGGCACCCCTCGCCGGGGGCAGTCGGTCCCGCGTCCGCCTGCGGCGCCGCTATGCTGCCGCTCCTGCGGCTGCCCTTTTGAACCGGTCTCGGGGTTGGCGAATGGTCTCGCAACTGTGCCCGTGGCGCTCGCCCATACGCCCTTTCCCCTTCCTTTTGGGGATAACCCACGAGGCGTTGAACGAGCCGGGGTATCATTCACCACATGCCCGACGACCAGTCGCGACCTGTCGCGACAAGCGACGACAGCGATTTCATTCTTACGATCGATGAAGCCTTGGAACGTTACGGCAAGGCCGGACTTCCCCGTACCCCGCGCAGCATCCAGCGATATTGCGCCAAAGGCCACCTGCAATGCCGTCTCATCGAGACCGAGTTCGGCGAAAAATATCTCATCTCGCCGGAATCAATAGACAAGCACATCGCTTATATCGAGGAGGTAAGACAAGCCGCGACAAGCACGGACCTGCCGCGGCATGCCGCGACCAGTCGCGACCAGTCGCGACATGTCGCGACACCTGTCGCCCCAGAACAAGTTCAAGAAGAGCCCCGATCGGGGGCACCGACAAGCCCCGACCTGTCGCGACCGGTCGCGACCCAGTACGTCGAGCGCCTTGAGGGCGAGAATGAATTCTTGCGTAAACAGATCGGGGTCAAGGACGAGCAGATCAAAGACCTGACTGAGCGCGCGCGAGAAACCAACCATCTCATTGCCGGACTACAGAAGATGCTGACCCCGCTACTCGGCCGTCCCGACGATACGCAGGCTAATCCCCGCTAAGCAAGATCCGCTATTCGCCCAAACCGGCTATTCGCGTCGGTTGGGGCGCACTTCCGAAACGGGCAATGAGTGGGAGTCGTTGCCTTGAACTGTTGAACCTCGGAAGCTGCGTTCGATTGAGAGCGCGTTAGATGAAGAATGCTGCGCCAACGCATATTCGGATCAGACAGACGGGGGCACTGCGCCAGTTAGAATAGGTTAGAATAGCCGAAGGAGTGACTACCATCTAAAGGTGTGCTAGCTTCCCCCCAGGGAACGAAAGCGGCCGGCGCCATCAGGCGCTACGAGGAGAGCCAATGCCTCCAATTATCTCATTGTTCAATCACAAGGGCGGTGTAAGCAAGACAACGACCGCTTTCAACCTTGGCTGGGCGCTCGCAGACCGTGGCAATAAGATTCTTGTCGTAGATGCTGACCCGCAGTGCAACTTGACCGGTACGGTTCTTGGGTTCGATGGTGTTTCAGATTTCACCGACTTCTATCATGAACACCCCAATGCCAATATCAGCGATTGCCTGGCGCCAATTTTCCAGGCCACAGGTAGGCCTTTAGCCCCGGCAGAAATTACCGCGACAACCCATGAAAACTTGTTCTTGCTTGCTGGCAATATTGACCTCGCAGAGAACGAAACACAGATTGCAGTCGCGCTTTCGACCAGCGCTGCAATACCGGCGCTCCAAAACATACCGGGATCGTTATGCGCGTTGCTCAGGCTTACTGTTCAAGCGCATGACTTAGATGCCGTAATCGTAGATATGAGCCCTAGCGTTGGCGCGCTCAATGAGTGTTTTTTGATGGGAAGCGACTATTTCATTGTGCCAACATCGCCCGACTATTATTGCAATCAGGCAATTTCGTCGCTTGCGCGCGTGCTCCCACGTTGGAATATAGCCGTCACACAATTCCGATCCCAAACGCTTCTCTATCCTTTTCCCGCGCAACCGCCAAAATTTTGCGGCATCATCTCGCAAAGATACCGTCCGCGACTCGGCAATCCGGCTCGCTCATTTCAAGAATGGATCGACATCATCAAAGATACCGTCCTACGTGAACTCGTCCCGGCGTTAACTGCGAATGATATGTGTATTTCAATTGCAGATTTCAACGCGTCAGAGCCGGCCGATACACCATATAATCTTGCCAACATCGCGGATTTTAATTCCTTAATTGCTCAATCGCAGAAACATAGCACCCCCATCTACGCGTTGAGCGATGCTCAACTCGAACAGGTCGGCGTCGTATTAGAGAACATGAAAACAAGTAGAGATAACTTTGCTCAAACGTTTGATGCGCTGGCGAACTCAGTAGAAGAAATAACGGGAATCATCTAAGCTCTTGAGCAGATCAAAGACCTAACCGAGCGCGCCCGCGAAACGAACCACCTCATCGCCGGATTGCAGAAAATCCTCACCCCGCTCCTCGGGCGGGCAGAGGGCGCTCATATTGAGCCGCACTAGCAGTGGCCACCCATCGACCGAGCCGACCATTACATTCGGCAGGCGATCTTATGGGGATGCGACCGAGCCCCAACATCAAGCTTTGCCTTCTCGCTAGCGCTTTCGCTTTTTCTCCCGTTCCATTGCCCTCAACAGACCTTGCTCAACCCGATGCAGCAGCCACGAGTTTGCAACATCGCACACTTCGTACACGACTTCATACGCTCCTTTGGAGAATCCGGGCGGGGTTCTATCCCTCGCCAATCGCCCGGGGTGTACGTAATTTCTAAAGTCACGTATTTCGTGCGTGAACCCTGCAACATCCGATCGCTTTCCGGCCCAGGTAAAGCGCTTTGGCGGGAACCATCCGAGTTCAGCAGCAATGTCGATAAGCTGCTTCATTGTAAATTCCAATGCCCGATTTCTTTTTCGGCGAAATTTCTTCGCCCGATACACCATGGTCTTCTTTACGTCGTCCGTATAAATCGCGCACATCGATTGTAGCGTCGCTTCCAAAGCGGCGACCTGCATCACAACGGCAGCGAGATAGGCTTTTCCCTTTACGCACTTCCGCGCTTCGTGATGGTAAATAGTCGCGGCATGTAGAAGTGCGTCAGAGATACCTAGGGAGCTGAGCGATTTCATTTCCGCCACTATACCCGATAATGGTCGTGTGTCCTGCCGAGCCCCGACATGCCGCGACAGCCTATGTGGAGCGCTTCGAAAGCGAGAACGAATTTCTCCGCGGCCAAATCGGAGTCAAGGACAGGACCGTCGAAGCGCTATTGGAGCGCGATAGCGAAACGAATCACCTTTTCGTCGGCTTGCAGAAAAAGTTGCCCCTGGCTCATCGGCCGTTCAGAGGCGGCACACGATGAGCCTCACTAAAGGCGGCCCTTGAGAATATATATCCGGTTGACACCCACAGCGCCCGATGCTATGTGCGATTTCCTTGATGGAAAGGAGACTGTCATGCCCGCGACCTACAATGAGTTCGGGCAAATAGATGATTTGGAAATCGTCAGCATTCGCGAACGGAGCGATTTGGCGTTTCCGACGTCGCTCGCCCAATTCCAGTGCCTTTTCCCGGACGACGCAGCGTGTGCTGCCTATCTCGAAAAGGCCCGCTGGGAACATGGCTTCGTATGCCCGCGGTGTGAAGAGAGGCGAGAGCCTTACCGCTTCGTGAGTCGTCCGGGAGTGTTACGTTGCAAGACATGCCGCCGTGACGTTGCTCTCACCGCCGGAACGGTTATGGAGCGCACCCATTCGCCGCTGGTAACCTGGTTCTGGGGTGCCTATCTGGTTTCCAGCCTCACGCCGGGCCTGTCGGCCGTCCAATTCCAGCGGCAGCTTGGCCTCTCTCGATACGAAACAGCCTTCCAAATCTTGCACAAACTCAGGGCTGGCATGGTCCGCCCTGATCGCGGCCGGATAGGCGGCAATCTTGGGCGCGGGGATCGTGTTGAGATTGACGACATGTGGATCGGTGACGCCCTCCGCGGCAAGGCGCACGCCGGTAGAGACCAAGCACTTGTGGTCGCCGCCGTGGAAGTTCTACAGCGGAAGCCAAAGGAAGGTGGAACCACGCCGCGTCGCAGCAGGCGGCACGCGGGACGGCTGCGAATGGACGTCCTCCACGATTGTGGCACAATGTCACTATGCGGCTTTGTCGAGGCGGCAGTTGAGCCGAAAGCCCCGGTGGTCACGGATGACTGGTCCAGTTACGCGACACTTGCTGACCGCGGCTATCGACATCGTGTCGTCGTTTACGGCGCCAAACCAGAAGTCGCCGAAGAATACCTATCGATGGTTCGTCTCGTCTTTCTAAATCTGAAATCGTGGCTTCAGGGCACACACCACGGCGTTAGTTCGAAGCACCTGCAAGCTTATCTCAACGAGTTCGTCTTTCGCTTTAACCGCCGACTCGCCCCGTTCAGCGCCTTCCGCTCGCTGCTCGGCATTGGGGCCAGCGCCGAGAGCCCGACCTATCACGACCTTTACTCAGGCGAGTGGAAGCATCCTAGGATTAGTGGCCATAGATGAATCCGGCCGGTGAGCCGATTCCCACGAAGGTCTTTGAACCGCCTGGACTTGGCTCCATCCCTCCCAAACTGAACTGTATCGATAGTCGCGCCCCGTCGCGACCAGCCGCGACCTGTCGCGCGCATTCCAAAGATCGCTCGCCACATCATATCGCGCGCGAGCGTGACACACGAAAACGGGGGATAAGCAGGGAACGTCGCGTCGCGCACCACGTATAATGCGCATGTATGGACAATCGTCCCGAGCGTCACATCGGCGACATCCTCAAAGAACGCAACATCGAAATAGTCGGCGCTGATCTCGCGACGCGCCACGGGTTCACTCAAGTCCCGAATTTCATTCTCACGAATAAGGACATATCCGTCGGAGCGAAGCTCGCGTACGCCATGCTGCTCAAGTACGCGTGGAACAACGACGCATGCTTTCCTGGCCAAGTCACTCTCGGAGAGGATATGGGCGCGACGGACCGCAGCGTCCGCACCTACCTCAAGGAACTTGAGGCCGTCGAGCTGCTGGAGATCACACAGCGCGGGCTCGGCAAGACCAACCTGTACCGGCTGCACCTCACGGTTAAGCCCAAAAAATAGCAGCCAGACCCGCCGGTCTTGACCGGAAAATATTTCCGGTCTTGACCGGAAACGAATGCCGTTCTTGACCGGCAACATCTTCCGCTCTCTCTATATAAGAATACGCATCTAAGAATACTCATATTAATAATACCCAGTATTGGGAAATACATTTTTCAAATAAGGAAACGGCACTCAAAGAGCCCGCAACACCGTTCGATTGCTACGATCGGTTTTGACGGCACGGGGTACAACAGGGGTACGCCTGACTTGTACCCTTTACTTACAACACCAAACCAAAACGTTCTTTCTATTCCTCATAATACGCCCCCGCTTTGTCGGGCGAGCCGCCCGACCCCGCGCCGCCACTTTGCCTATAATAGACTTTTACAATTATGCATCGGGCAAAGCTGGCGGCCGCTGCGCTCCTCGTCTGGTGACTGTGGTGCTCGGGCTGGCGGCACGGGGTCGGCCGGCTGCGCCGGACGCCGTCGCATAGTCGCCGCGCTGGGGCGCGGCTCCGTGCTTTGGGCTCCGACAAAGCGGGGGCGAAGAACACCGAACACAAACCACACGCCGTCACGCTGCACCGGGTTGCAGTGCTCGCTGCCTCGAACGAACGTAAACACAACCGATACCTTCAAAAGCCGAAAAACGGTTGCAGTGCGAAAGCGTGTGGAGATTATCGCGCTGGCAGGCCCTATTTTTTTAGGCGGATACTGCTCAAAAGTTCTTCAGGCAAAAGAATCCTATCGTACTCCTCCCGTCTGATCTCCTTTGTCTGCAAGTCGTTCCTAATTCGTTTAAGAAGGTCTTGCATGTCTTTGTTCATTGCAACCTTGTTGAGTGCATCCCAATCCAAGGCGTCACGCTCTCGCGCAGGAACAAGCACATGAGATGAATCTGGGTCCTCAATATCGAGTTCGATAATTCCGATTCCAAAGGACGCCGACAATCGCCGAAGTTCGCTTCGAAAATCCTCGTCTGTCGAAATATCAGCTGCAACAAGATACCCTTCATGTGCGAATGACGAGTTAGAAACGGCTTGAAAGAACGATTCGCGAAGGTTCGAAAAGGATAGTTCTTTCTTAATTTCAAATGAATACAGCTTCACGGCAAAGCCGCCCGTCAACTGACTTAGGTTAAGGACCTCATCCCGCCAATCGGGGTAGTAGACGGCGATCATGTCTGGATGCACCCACTCTCCGAATTCCGTTTTCTTGGAGGTAGCATGTCGAATTGTTTTCGAATGCGCATTGAACTGCACGTGAACGAAGTGAGCAAGGAATGGGTGTAGTTGGCTCTCTTTGTAGTCATATTTTTCAGGAACCGTTGTTTCGGCCGACGCGGCCTGTTCGAGTTCCGCAGGCTGTCGCTCCCGCGCGAGCGATTTGAGATAGTAGCGTGCCGGTCGATCACCAACTTTCACGAAGAGTGTTTCAGGGTTCTGGCGGGCATCAGTGAAGATCGCCGAGTAGAGCGTTGATGCAGGCGTCTTTCCTTGCTTAGCGCGCAGCATCGAGTCATAGCGCTTGATGACTGCAACCTTCCAAATTTCGGATGGGGATAGAGGACGCTTCTCTTCGGCGATCACCCTTTCGGCCAATCCAAGAAATGTCAGATTCGGCATGAATGGCCCTCAAAAAGTACCTAGCCCCCGCTCGCCGCTGCGGAGGATAGGCCCGGGGAAGAGCGCGCGCCAGTAGGGCCACGCGTTTATTCGGCTTTGCGATGGTTGCCCGCGCCGACGAGGTGATCGAGTGAAACTTTCGCAATGCGTCAATTGACGGTGGCGCTTCATCGCCTAGCGCAAATCGAAGACTCGCGATTGTTGCACGCCGGGATCGCGCGCCCATAAAGGCGACCCGCTTTGCGGGCGGCCGAAGCCGGCCGGCCTTGACTGGCGCGTCCGGCGCGCACGGGTGGACCTGTCGGCTCCGAGGGAATGCAGTCGTTGTCTCACCAAGGGAATAGACGGGAAGCGAGCGGCACGTCGCAGCAGTATCCCCACCCCATTCCCCAATCACAAAATCTTCATGCACGAAACGCGGGAGTACACTGAAGTCTCCACGTCTCACGGCGTGGCGCCGGTCTCTTGTAGTTCGCCGACTACACCTCACCATGGGTCGCTCGGCGTGCCGCGCTTTCTCCCGACCTCCACAAGTAGGGAAGAGCGCATGACGGCAAACGCGGGCTGAGTTGAAGCAGCGCGCGTTTTCACCGGAGGCTGGCGCGACGTTATGGACCCCGAGCTTTATTCAATAGCGACGACCGCCGCAGGCAGCGGCGTTGTGCTCTCGCGCGAGGAGCGTGCCCGCCACGTCTACATCGTCGGCAAATCTGGTTCGGGCAAATCGACGTTCCTCTTCAATCTCGCGATGGGCGACATCTACGCGGGGGAGGGAATTGCCGTCATCGACCCCCACGGCGACCTCGCATCCGACATTCTCGACGCCATTCCACCCTCGCGCATCAATGACGTGTGCTACCTCGATGCCGGAGAGACCGAGTATCCCGTCGGCTTCAATCCCGCGACCAAGATCGCGCCCGAGCGCCGGGCCCTCGCCGCCTCCGGCATGGTCGCGGCGTTCAAGCATCTGTGGTCCGACAGCTGGGGGCCGCGGCTGGAGCATTTTCTTTTCCATGGCATCGCGGCGCTCATCTCGCGCGAGCATGCGACGCTCCTTGACCTGCCGCGGCTCTACACCGACGATCGCTTTCGGGAGCGCATCATTGCCAAAGTAACCGACCCCGAGTCGCTGCGCTTCTGGCGCGACGAGTACCCGAGCTATACGAAACAGCAGCGCGCGGAAGCGGCGGCGCCCATTTTGAACAAAGCCGGACAATTCACGGCCTCTCCGCACCTGCGGCTCATCCTCGGTCAAGTCGCTCCGCGCCTCGACCTCGCGTACGCGATGAACAACCGCCGCATCCTCATCGCCAACCTCGCGAAGGGGACGATAGGGGAGCAAGCAGCGAATCTACTCGGGTCGCTTCTCGTCTCTCATATGCAGCTCGTCGCGATGGAGAGGGGAGCGCTGCCGCCCGAGCGGCGCGTCCCGTTCTTCGTGCACGTGGACGAATTCCAAACCTTCAGCTCGGAAGCATTCGCCTCGCTTCTCTCCGAGGCGCGCAAGTTCGCAACGCATTTCTGTCTCGCGAACCAATACACCGATCAGCTCTCGCCGGCCGTCCGCTCCGCGGTGCTCGGCAACGCCGGCACGCTGGTCGTATTTCGCGTCGGGAGCAGCGACGCCGAGCTGCTCGCGCCGGAATTCCGTCCGATGGACCCCGGCGGCCTCGCCGACCAGGAGCCGTTCACCGCGTGGCTTCGCCGCGGCATCGGTCGCGACCGCATCTTTGCCGAGCCGAAGCTCTACGACCCGCTCAGTACCGCCGACCTTATCCGCGAGCAGAGCCGCCAGCGGTTCGGCCGCCCACGCTCCGTAATCGAGCGCCAACGTCAAATTCACTTCTGAAATCGCCGCAACGTACCGCGCCACACTTTCCTTAAAAGTCAAGTCCCGGCATCTGTTCCCCAACGCGACAAAAGCAGCGTTGCCAACCCCCAGCATTCAGAACGTTGACCGCGCCGAGCAAACGAAAGGCAATTGTGGATCATTGTGCTAAAATATCCGTGCGCATTTAGCGCCGCGTGTGAACTATCAACTTTTCAAGAATAAACCCGCCAAGCTCATCGCCGCAGCTCTTGCGCTCGCGGTAGTCGCTCTTCTCGCGCTGAACGTCACGCAACAAGGACCACCGCCAAAAGACCTCCTCGCGGGTACTGTGACGCTCGACCAGAATGGCGAGGCCACCGTGACGCTGCCTGCTTCAACCACGGCACAGGATACAGATTTCGGCTATCAGGTGGACAGCATGGGCGCGCCCATGCCGAACCTCTACATAAAATCCGAACTACGAGGCGGCAGCTTCAGTATAGCCGGGGGCGCACCTGGAGGCCAGGTCGCGTGGCAATTGGTTGGGGTGCGCGAAGCGCCTTGATCAAATAATTTCTCGCTACGTATGCACGTCCGTCAAAGCGCAAGAGCAACTCGCGCTTTAGGGTTTCTAGCTCTCTTCGTTTTTCTGCTCGCATCGTTCCCGCAACAGGTGCGAGCGCTGACGTGCGACTTCGGCTCCGTCAGCGGAAGCCAATGCATAGGATTTTTAACCTCTGGCTCGTCGTGGACCGTGCCGAACGACTGGAATTCTGCCAGCAATACCATTCAGTGCATCGGCGCGGGAGGGAATGGTGCCGTAGACTCTTCCACTCATAGCGGTGGTGGCGGTGGCGGTGGCTCATACGCTTCCGTCAGCAACGTCGCCCTCGCCGCCGGTTCCGTTACCGTTCAGATAGCGGCCAGTGGGTCCGGCTCTAACACCCTGTTTGATAACAGCTCCGGCACGACGGTTCTTAGCTGCGGCGCGGGAGGCAATGCGTCTTTACTCACAGGCGGCTCGGCTGGCGCAGTCGTCACTGGCTCCGGCTACTCGGGCGGTGCCGGTGGCAGCGGCTCGTCTGGTGGCAGCCTCACCGCCGGCGGTGGTGGTGGTGGCGCAGCCGGGCCGTCAGGTGCCGGGGAGGCTGGTGCCGGTGTCGCTTCTGGCGTCACTGGCGGTGGCGGTGGGGGAGGGAGCGACGGTGGCAGCAGCACTGCGGGAAGCGCCGGCTCCGGTACTACCGGAGGCAATGGTGGTGAGGGCCATCTTGGTACCGGCGCCGGCTCCGGCGGGACTAGTGGCCTTGCCGGCGGTGCCGCCACGGCCGGCACTGGTGGCGGCGGTGGCGGCTCCGGCGGCAGCGCCAGCGGCGGCGGCGGCGGCGGCGCGATCGATGAGGCGTTTGATTCTAGCCACGGCGCTGGCGGCGGCGGTGGCGGCGGTGCAGACGGCAATGGCGGCACCGGCGGCATCTACGGAGGCGGTGGGGGAGGAACAATAACCACCAAAACTGTTGGTGCCGGCGGCCAAGGCATAATCGTCATCACCTATACGCCCTCGAATCCCGCCGCGACCTGCACGCTCTCCGCATCGCCCGCTCTTATCACGTCCGGCGGTTCCTCTACTCTCACCTGGACAAGCGCCAACGCAAGTTCCGTTAGCATCAACAACGGTGTCGGAACCGTCACGCCGACAGCGGGCGGCACCACGTCGGTGTCGCCATCGGTGACGACCACCTACACCATGACAGCGACCGGGAGCGGGGGGAACGGGACATGCCAAGCGACGGTGACAGTAGCCGTAGCGAATATCACCTTCACACAGAACACGTCCGCGCTCGTCAATCTCAACGTGCTCGGCAGCATCTCGAAAGCGGCGGGCTCTTTCGTCATTGACGACCCGCTCGATCCGAAGAACAAGTTGCTCTACCACTCGTTCGTCGAATCACCCGACGCGATGGATATCTACGATGGCATCGCCGCGCTCGATACGAACGGCCAAGCAACGATCGAGCTGCCCGATTATTTCGACGCGCTCAACGATGATGTCCAGTATCAGGTGAAGCCGATCGGGCAGCCGATGCCCGATCTCCACATCTCGCAGCAGGAAAAAAACGACAAGTTCGGCGTCGCGGGCGGCGTAACGGGCGGCAAGATTTCGTGGCAGATAACCGGAGTGCGCCACGACGCCTATATCCTCGCCCATCCCATCGTTCCCGTCGTCGAGAAGGGACCCGGCCAGCTCGTCAGCAAGGGGCAATACCTTTACCCGGCGGGTTATGAGCATTCCTACAGCGACGTTTTTACGGAGATCATCGCCTTTTTCAAATGGATATTTTCATTTGTCCCCCAGAGCGCCTATGCAGCAATTACTCTCACGCAATCGGTCACCGTGACCGGCAACGCATACGTCCTCGGTACGCTCTCGAAAGGCTCCGGCACCTTCGTCATTGACGACCCGCTCGATCCGAAGAACAAGTTGCTCTACCACTCGTTCGTCGAATCACCCGACGCGATGGATATATACAACGGTACTACGACACTCGACGACAACGGAGGCGCAACCATCTCATTGCCGGACTACTTCCTCCCGCTCAACGAGGACTTCCGCTACCTCGCCGAACCGATCGATCAACCGATGCCGAATTTGCACCTCGCGACCGGCGTCCACAAACAGTTTCTCTTCGGCCTCTTCGGTCCTGCGATGTTCTCCATTTCAGGCGGAGCGCCGGGCGGCGAGATCAGCTGGCAGATAACCGGCATCCGCCACGATCCATACATCCTCGCCCATCCCATAATCCCCGAGGTGGAGAAGGGACCCGGACAGCTGTACGAGCAGGGCCAGTATCAGTGCCCTGCGTGCTACGAGGCCACATCAACCGTTCAATGACCGCCGGCGATCTCTTGCGCGGGTACATGCCGCCCATCATCCAAATCAACGGCAACAACCCCGCCATCGTCCAAGTGGGCAACACGTACACCGACCTCGGCGCCACCATTACCGGCCCGCAAGCCGACCTCAACCTCGGCATCAAGACCTACCTGAACGGCACGCTCACCAGCAACATCGTCGTAGACACGAGCCAAGCCGCAACCGACACCATCGACTACGTCGCCACCGACCAATCCGGCCTCACCTCGACCTCCACCCGCACCGTCATCATCGAAGCTCCCTCCAATTCCGACTCATCCCAATCAGGGCAGGGCAGCAGCAACAACACCGCAACCTCCGCAACAACAGTCTCCGCGTCCACAACCGACGCCACCTCCGCCACCCCCAATAGCGCGCCACCTGCTTGAGCTGGTCTATCTCCTCGTTGGGCTTGCGAGCGACAGGATCGAGTAGCAGCGCTCTAACTGTCAAAGAACCACTTACAGTCACTACAGTTCATCGGTATTCCTTCAGGAGGTGTATCCCAGTTCTGTGTCTTTGGATTCCAGTTGAACCTAAGACAGTGACCAGACCCAGGCGTCCCGGAAGGGTCGCATTTGTAAAGGATACCGTCGGGCGGTCCTCCTGCGGCCGCAAACCTCGCTTTAGCCCTGGATTTTGATTCAGCCTTTTTCGGCGCCGCAGCTTTTTTCTTGGTTACTTTGGCTTTCCGCTTCTTTGCCATACAACAACTCCTTTTGAGAGCATGTGCAGTATTACATGTCTATGGCGGCGGCCAAGTGCTCTTATTCGCATTTGAAACGGCTAGTCCCATCAGAGATGTCAGCGCCGCTGTGTATGCGTCGTCTGAGGGACCCAGGATCCAAATAGTTGTACGATTTCCATTCTTGTCTTGTGTGACCTTCGGTGTCAGCGTTGTTGGACCCAACGTAATTATTAAGTCGTTTGTTCGATCGCGGGTGGCGGAAAACAAATTTCCGCTCTGATTCACCATCACTCTGCTCAATTTCCATCCCGGTGTTATGTTTCCTGTGTTCGTAATATCGAACTTTACTTCATGCGACAGAACGTTCGTCTTAAATGGGCCATCCGAATAATCCTTTGAATATTGGATTTTGTGAGTATCTGCAGCGATCACGTTGGCGTTGAGCCATTCATACAAGGCTAAATCGCTTTGCATGAGGAGTAGACCGCCCGGTCTATTTCTTTTATCGCACGGGCCTAATTGTTTTAATTCCGCAACAGTGAAATAGGAATTCGTCTTGTCTTGTCTTGTTGCATCCGCCGACAGCGTTCCACCGCCCGCTAGATTAAATACCGCCGATGCCGGACTCGGCGGAAGCCAATTTACCACGGGATTCGCGCTACTCTTTTCGTCGACTTGCAAGCTCAGGTTTATTTGAACACCCCAGGTATCTAGAAACGTACTTGTGCGCCTATGATCTGGATTGTTATAAATTCCATCGATCGCGTCCTGCACCTCGCAGGTGACGTTATAGATGATTGATTGAACTAATTGTTGCCCCTTGGTTTGATCCCCAAAGTCCTGAATTTCAGGAACGTACAATCCGCAACCGCCGCCCAATAAGCTCGCACTTACAAAGGCAACCACTCGCATCGCGGACATAGCACGCCCCCACTCACGCAACACCGCATCTATTTTTGGATCGCAGCCCCTTGCGTCCAATTTACTAAGCGAATATCATTCTACCATACATTGCAAGCGGAAAACTTAAATGCGACCATTTCGTCGCCATTGTTGCATCAACGCAACAGCAGGCACCGCCACCTTCCAGTAACCCGGGCCCGGCGTCTGCACTAGGCCCTCCCGTCCGCTCCCACAATGAAAAGCGTCATTCCAACTCCCGATTCAAATTTGTTGAGCACTTCTGCAACGCCGCCAGAGCTGGCTTCAGCCGCGTAAGAGCCGCGTCGGCGATGCCCGGATCGAACTTCTCTTTTTTCTTTGTGATCACCACCGCCTCAATCTCGTCGTTGAGGTGGTGCACTTCACTATCGAAAGCCTTCACGGCGTCCATGCATTGATCGAACGCTATGGCCGGCCGTTCTCCCCAATACCGCCTGATCCACGATTGATACACCCACTCCTTTTTACGAAGCTTGGTAACCGACTCGTTGTATTCCTTGATTAGCGTTTCCAGGGTGTAGGCTGTGGTCCATCCGCGCTCGACAAATTCGACCGTCAGCTCCGCTTGAAATCTGTACTCGCTCAGGTTCTCTGCTAGCTCCTCATAATACTTCGATACCAAATCTGCGTGATTTAGCGCCAGCCTGATATTTTCAGTGATCTTGGCCGAAAACAATGTCAGAAGCGCAATCACAAATCCAACGAGCCACGTCGCTGTTTGCGATTTGATAGAGTCGATGAAAGCCTGCCACCATGCAGCCGCGGTCATGCTTACCTCAAGAATTATCGTCCCATCCAATATGCCACGCTACCTTCCAGCCGTCGACCTGGATCGTGCCAGCGATGCGGGTTGGCATCATTCGCTTCCCGCTCATTTGACAGCATTCATTCGCCACGTACAGTTCCAGGAGACATCCCATAATCCTCTGACTCCTCCCCGCGCTCCGCCGCCCGAATCCTCGGGCGCCGGTAGCGAGGAGGATTCCCATGCTCGTTGTCATCCTGTGTATCGCCGGCCTTGCCGGCGTCGCGGTCGGACTGCGCTTCAAGGTCCTTGTTCTTGTTCCGGCTATAGCATTCGCGGCTGTAGCCGTCGTGGCGTTCGGGCTTGGCGAGGGCGCAGGCGCGTGGCCAATCGTCCTCTCGGTCTGTTCGTCCCTCGCGGCTCTCCAAATCGGTTACTTCGTGGGAGCCATTCTGCGCTCTCAAAGGCGCCGACCAAAACTGCGATATGCCGTTCTCGTGCTCTCGTTCCTTCACTTCATCACCAGTGCTGCCGACGCGGAACCCCAGCACCTACGAGCTGGCCAAGCAAAGCTTCCATCGTTCGGATTCACGCCCGTGACGATCGTCGATATCGATGGTGATTATGGCGGCCTTGTCCGCTCGTACCTGATAAAATACGAAGATTATCGTAAGCGCGGCGTACAGGTGCGTATCAAGGGAGTCTGCCTTTCCGCCTGCTCGCTCGTCACCCTGCTGCCCGAGCAAAACGTGTGTGTAACGGCGCACGCCCGGCTCGCTTTTCACCAGGCTGTTTTCCTGCCTGGGGGCGAGCGCGATGATTACGGCACAGAAGCTCTCATGCTTTTGTACCCGTCTTGGGTCGGAGCATGGATCGCGGAGAAGGGGCGGGGTGTCTTGGGTGCAGGATACGTGGTGATGGGCCCCGCTGAGCTGGCAAAGCACTACGCTACCTGTTCCAACGACGCCGTGGCGGGGCAATAATGGCACCGATCTAATCTCCTGGCTCCGGGTTCATCCCGGAGCCGTTTTCTTGCACTGCCTTCACCTATCCGACAATGCGGCGCCTCACACGTTCCCTATTTGTTAGGTCTGCATTGCATCCGCATTAACAACGAACTCCACATCCCATCCTGCATCCGCTTCACACCCCAGCGAGGCCCGACTCGGGCGACGCTTACGCTATCCCCACCTCCACGTTGACGCACGTAGCGCAGTGGTACGATACCCGTATATGGAGAAATTATTGGTGCGCTGGCGTCTCGTCGCTTCGGCACAGCAAGCGCGCTACGTCCTCATCTTTGTCGCGGTCCTCGCGATAGTCATCGCCGGATTCTTTTTCCTCCAACCTAGCGGCGGTTCGCCGCCCCCGCCTCCCGTCAGCTCCTCCACTTCATGACCATCTTTGCGAAGGAACGCCAGGTAGGTCGCACGTATGCACGTACAACTGAATCCGAGCGCGCATTTACGCTCATCGAGTTGCTCGTCGTGGTCGCCATCATCGGATTGCTGGCGTCCATCATTCTCGTTTCGCTCGGACAGGCGCAAAAGAAAGGGCGCGACTCGCGCCGTTTGGGCGACTTGAAAGAGATACAGACCGCGCTTGAGCTCTACTACACCGACCACACTAGCTATCCCGTCGCCACCTCGCAAACGACCGCTTCAACGGCTCTTGCCTCTGCGCTCGCGCCGACGTATATCGCATCGGTGGGCGACGACCCGCTCGGCGGCAGCTATCACTACGTGTATATCACCGACGCGGGCGGCACGAAGTACTGCATCGGTTCCATCCTTGAGACCACTGCGCCTTCCGGCATCTCCGCATCATGCACGAATGGGCTCACTCTCACCGGAGTTCAGTATACGGTGAACCCTTAAGCTAATGACCCGCTCGGCACTGCCGGGCTGGTCTGCGACCAGAGCCGGCAGCGGTTCGGCCGGTCTCGGAGAAAAATGGAACAAGCCCGAGATGACTGATGCCTTTACAAGGCATCGATGACGTTCGGGCGCCCTATCGGTGGTTTGCAAAAGAAGGGAATGACGACGGTGTCGATGGCTGGACCTTCCGATGACATCAAGGACTCCGCATCATCCATCGTAAGACCCAAATGTTCGGACATAATCGATCCGATGATGCGCTGGAATACCTTGGCCATAAGAGTGGCTATCTCGGTTGTGTCTTTAAAAACTGCATCGATTGCCTCGTCCCATTCCGTATGGGGTCCCAGATGTTGAATACCGTGGATCATCGTCATCTCAGAGCCGTAGAACACATTGTTCCCTTGATGCTCCTGCCCCAAGAGCACCTCATAGGTAAATCCAGGCGGCAAGCTCAGTAAGCACCTGTTCATAAGTGCCGCATCCGTGTGGAACGAGAACCTTTTCCGCATCTGCGAAACGACATTCGTCCGACCGAAATATTTTCGCAGCGTTTTTATATCCGCGTAAAATCCATCGTCTAACAGCTTTGATCTTGACTTCTGCAATTGATCTACCCGGACAACCTTCCGAAAGTATTCATACGCTTCGAAGACATGGCCGGCCAGGGTGCGCAGAAAAAATGAAAGTGTTGTAAACGCAGCCGTTCTGTCCGGACCGTCTTCGCTCGCATGCACAGCATTTATGCAGAATGTCAGGTACTTAGTACCGATGTTCAGCTCGTTGAGAATCTTTCCGCTTCCTAGCAGGATCGATAACTCCCGCTCCGGCAACGACTCCAGCACCGCCTTCTCGATTTCAAATCTGTACAATTTCGCCATAGCACCCGACCACTCCACCAAGAAATGATGCTGCGAACGTGTCCTATCAAGGCGCGCCACTATTTCTTGCGGAGTTTTGCGGCGGCCCGCCTCACGGCCGCTTCGCTCACCTTGCCAGTCACTTTCCTCATATGGCCGAGCGTGGCGTTCGGCGAAAACTCAGGAATTGGTTTTGGAAGATTCTTGTTGAGCGTGTCGCTTCGTTTCTGTTGGATCTCCCCCCGCTTCGGAGGGGTCTTGTCGCGATGACGGCCGTCAAGACCAGGTTCTTTCATAGCTACAACTCCTTTTCCGTTCGAGTCGCGAGGCCATTGTACAACGATCCGACCGCCTAGGGAGCACCGCCCGCGGCTGTTATCCCCACCCCTAACCGAACCAATCCGAGCCAGAATGCCATAATACTCCCATATGAACTGGTCATTTCTCGCAGGCTTACTGGCAGTCATTTTCTCCGTATTTGGGGTCCACCAGGCCGTCACGTACCGCGCGCCCGCCGTCCCGCCTCCGTCCGCAATCGCCGCCGCAGCCGCGCTCGCAACACAATCGCAGCCCGGAATTGCAACATCGCTAGCAGCTCCGAATCCCGCAGCAACATCGAGCGAAACCGCGACTGGGGCAACATCTTACCAGGCAACGAATTCCCAGAATGTCAAGCTAGCAGAATTAGCTTCCGCAGAACGCTCGCCGGCCAACTCCCTAACAGCGTCGCCAGAGACAGCATCAGTCCTCTCCGACCCGGCGCCCGCCTCCAACGCAAGCAACTTCGTCACCCAAGACGAACTCAGCCAGCAGCTGCTCCAACTTTCAAACGACCTCACGGCGAAGTTCAATTCAGCGACCGCGCCAAACGTGCCCGAGAATGTCGCTGCCGGCGGTAACGCCGAGGTACCCTACGCCGCCGTAAGCAACATCGGCAACCTCTCCGGCGTCACGGTCACGAACGCCAACCTCACCGCCTCGGAAATCCCCGACCTCTCCGGCAAATATCTTTCGCTCAACGGCGGCACTCTCTCGGGCGCCTTCACTGATTCCAGCGCCGCGTCGTCGAGTTTCGCCGGCCCGCTCGGTGTCGGCACCAGCTCACCGGCCGCCCCCTTCGAGCTCTTCGGCTCAGATTCTTCGACCAACCTCGTCACCGGCGGCGGCATCTTCGAAGCGATCACCAACGCTGACCAGACCGCCGGCAACTTCGACAGCCTCTCCTATCGCGAGATTAACTCCGCTGGGGCCGAAGTCACCGGAACCCGTATCTCCGGCGTGTTCAACAGCCACGTGGCCGGCGCCGAGAGCGCAGACCTCGCCTTCCTCACCAGGAACGCCGGCACGCTCTCCGAGAAGCTGCGCATCACGGGCGCGGGCAACGTCGGCATCGGCACCACATCGCCCGCAACCACGCTCTCAACGCAGGGCAATGAGTACACCACCGGCGGCCTTGGTGTCGGACTCCTCAACACGGGCGCGGGCACCATCCACTCCTCTGGTAATATCACGTCGGGCGGCCTTTTCAGCTCCACCGGCGTAGGCACTTCCACACTCTCCGGCGCGCTTTCCGTCGGCGGCAACCTCAACTTCAACGGCGCTCTTCTCCAGAACGGCTTGCCGTTCGCCGGTAGCCAATGGACGACGAGCGGGTCGAATATCTCCTACACCGCCGGCAACGTCGGTATCGGCACCACGTCGCCGTATGCGACATTCGCGGTTCAGGCAAATGCTGGTCAAACAAACGATCTCTTCGACGTTGCATCGTCATCATCGTCGGTCCCGCCGTTCCTTAGTGTAGCCAGTACGGGCACAGCAACCCTGAATGGACACGCTGGATTCCCGACGTTTCTGGCGTACACGGAGGGCACCACCCCAGGCACATCTCTGTACTCCGGCTATTACTCAGCGGTGGAGGGCAACTATGCCTACGTTGCGGTTTATAATAGCAGCACGGGCGGTCCACTCGCCGTCATAGACATCTCGAACCCCGCCAGCCCCACTGAAGTGGCTAGTATTAGCGTAGGCGCTGCGGCCGATGTTGCCGTGGAGGGTCGGTATGCCTACCTTGCCACGCAAGGAAACAGCATCGCGATCGTGGATATTTCGAACCCTACCAATCCGACGCTGATCAGCAATAAAAACATCGGCCTCAGCCGCTCGTTCTACATAGCCGTATCTGGCAAATACGCCTACGTCACCAGTATCAATGGTGGCATGTATGTCGTCGACATCTCCAATCCGGCCAACCCCGTCTTGGTGGGATCAATAGGGACGCAAGGAGGGTATATGAGCACACCAACCGACGTGTACATCTCCGGAAAGTACGCGTACGTAGAGAACTACAACGGCAACAGCAGCTTTCAAGTAACCAACATTATCGACATATCGAATCCAAAAAATCCATCATGGCTCTCTGCAATTGCGGGCGAGGGAAAATCCATTGTCGTCGGCAAGTACGACTACAGACCGCTCGGGACCGCCTTCCAAGTAATCGATGTATCGAACCCTTCAAGCCCATCCATCGTGGCTTCAGTTTCCGATAGTGCCCTCAACGCCTACGGCGAGGCCATCTCGGGCAAATATGCATATGTAGGCAGCTATGACTCAAGTAGTGGTATCTCCGTTTTCGATATTTCAAATCCGTTAAACCCGCAACTTGTGGATTATGTCGCGGCACCAGCTTCGAACAATAATGATTGTGGAGACTCTGTCGAAGTCCAAGGCGGATATCTCTACACTCAATGCTACCAATCCCCCGGATCTTTCCAAGTATACGATGTCGGAGGCAGTGTCCTGACCAATGTAACCGCAGGCACGCTCAACCTCGGCAATCTTGAAGTCCAATCATCCGCACTGTTCGACAATAGTCTTTCGATCCACGACGGCCTCAACGTGGGTAGCGATGCGTTGGTCTATGGGGCGATGTCCATCTACGGCGGGGCCTCGACGACCGCACAGACTTCTCCCGCGCTTTACGTTGGCGGCAACGTCGGCATCGGCACCACCTCTCCCTCAGCGCGTCTGACGGTTTGGGGCCCCGACAGCGGAGCCTCCACAACCGCCTTCCTCGTCGCCAACAATGCGTCAACGACCGAATTCGCCGTCCTCGACAATGGCAACGGCACCCTCGCGGGCAACCTCATCCAAAACTCCGACCAGCGCCTCAAGACCAACATCCAATCGCTCGACGCTTCGTCGTCGCTCTCGCTGATAGACGAACTCAATCCCGTCACCTTCAACTGGATCGACCCCAACAAAGGCACGACCCCACAGCTCGGCTTCATCGCGCAGCAGGTCCAACAGATATTCCCGAACCTCATCTCCACCACGTCGCCAACCGCGCTGACACCCGACGGCACCCTGAGCCTCAACTACATCGGCCTCATCTCGCCGATGGTTAAAGCAATCCAGGCGCTCTCCGCCGAGTTCACGTCGCTCCAAAATGCAATTTCCGGCTTTGCCGACAGCTTCACGACGGATCAACTCACGTTCAATCGCGCGACTGGTCAGGAGCTTTGCCTGCAAAAATCCGACGGAACATCCGCGTGCGTCAACGGCGACCAACTCGCGGCCGTGCTTGCAAACGCGGGGCAGACCTCATCAGGGCAGGGGAGCAGCGGACCAACATCCAACGACTCGCAGGCGGCCGACACCCCGCCCATCATCCAAATCAACGGCAACAACCCCGCCATCGTCCACGTCGGCGACAGCTACGCCGACCTCGGCGCCACCATCGAGGGCCCGCAGCAAGACCTCAACCTCGGCATCAAGACCTATCTGAACGGCACTCTCACCAGCAACATCGTCATCGACACCAGCGCGGTAGCAACGGACACCATCGACTACGTTGCCACCGACCAATCCGGCCTCACGGCAACCTCCACCCGCACCGTCATCGTCGAAGCGCCTTCGATCGTCCCAACCGATGACGCCGACGCGGATACCGATGCAACCACTTCGGCCGCAAACGCCACTACGACCGCCCAATGACCGAGCCGCTCATCTTCGACGGCGAAGTACATCTCGATGGCGACGCGACGCCCAGCCGGGCCAAACATTCAACGCACGATTGCATAGCGGCGCCACTGTAGTTGATTTTAGCGAGACCTTACGGCACGTTTTGGTTGCTTATTCTCGTTGAGGGCGTGATATTGTAATAATTCAACTGTTGCCGATACTGTTGTCCGGCAACGACGGGTTCGTCGAAGAATTGAGCACTAGAAGTGTCGCGGCGCAGTTTGGAACGAACGCTCGAATTCATCCGATCGGTGGAGGACGCAAAAAGTCCCGATGCCGTCTGCGCGTGTTTGTTGAAGATCGCCTCCCAGTTTGGCATGCAGCACATACTTGCCGGCACGATTCCACTGCCGGGTTCCAGCCGCACGCAGCAGGAGTCTAACGTGCTCTTGCACGATTGGCCGCAAGAGTGGTGGGACCGCTATTTTTCCAAAGGATACTTGTTCGTCGATCCGGCGATCCGTCGTGTCACGGATGGTGGCCGTCCGTTCCTGTGGTCCGATCTTGACCCTGCGTGTCGCGATAATCCTGCGGCGGCCCGTGTCATGCACGAGGCCTCCGAATTCCGTCTGAAGAGCGGGTTTACCATCCCCCTGGTGACGCTCGACGGCGAAGTCGCGGGCTTTTCCCTGGCAGGCGAAAAGTTCGACCTGGCGCCGGAGCACCATGGCATGTTGCAACTGCTCGGAACGTACGCGCTCGGCCGCACGCTCATTCTTGAGGAAGCTCCGCAGAACCCCCTTACTCGCCGCGAGCAGGACGTGGTTCATTGGGTCGCCGAAGGCAAAACGGACTGGGAGATTGGCGCCATATTGCACGTCTCCGAACACACCGCGGACAAAATGATGCGCCTGGTCCGCGCCAAACTCAGCGCGAGTACCCGCGCCCACGCGGTCGCTAAAGCCATCAGACTGGGTATCATCAGCTAGGTCCGTCAAGTACGGGAATCCGTACTTTGCAAATGCGCGCTGCATGTCAGCATTCCCTCGTGGCCTATCGGAGGGGAATGCCATGATCCACATCGTTACCGCCGAGAACCAACGCGCATTCGCGGACCAGCTGGAGCAAGCCTACCGGCTGCGGCACGCCGTCTTCGTGGACGAAATGAAATGGGAGGAATTGCGCAGGCCCGACGGACGCGAGATCGACCAGTTCGATGATGAGTGTGCGCTCCACATGCTTTATGTGCGGGACGGAGCCGTGCTCGGCTATCAGCGCATGCTGCCGACGATCCGGCCGCATCTATTGTCCGAGGTCATGCCCGAGCTTTGCGATGGCGACCGCCCGTCCGGACCCGATATTTGGGAATGGACGAGGTACTGTGTGGCTCGGCCGCACCGGGAGCGCGGACGCGCCCTGAGCCCGATTGCCAATGCGCTACTGTCGGGAATCGTGGAATGGGGCCTCGAATCGGGCGTCGATAAGATCATCATTGAGATGGACCCGATCTGGCTGCTTCGTTTGGTACAGCTGCATTTCAGGGTCACTCCGCTCGGTCTGCCGAAAAGGATCGGTAACGCCGAGATCGTCGCCGTGGTCGCGGCGTTCGACGGACGGACGCTGAACCGTCTCCGCGAGATGCGGGGCGATAATTCACCGGTTCTCGTCGCGGATGAGCGACCAAAGATTATCCGGGCGTGAGATGCGCCGATTTCTCCAGCCCCAGCCGTCGATCCCTTTATGGACGATCGATGCTTTCGCCTTCCAGGGACGAATGAATGTGTGGGCGCACTGTTGAAGGCCGAGCGCGCCTGCGGGGTTACTCTGTAAATCAAAAAGCGCCTACCCGGCGTACCAGGGGAGCGACGACGCCATGTCCGACAAGGTTCTCAGGATCGCGCACGTCCCGCGCGATAGGGCTGTCCAGCGTGAGCAGCTCATCGCGTATCTCGCGTATGCCGTCGACGAGGTGGCCGTATTCAGCCAGACGAGCGCCCTGCTGGTGCGGATGGCCATCATGGATCTGGAGTGGGAACCGGCGCCATCCGGCGACGACCGGCCTGAACATAAACCATCGTAAGGTTGCACATATGGGGCGACCTCTGCTATCAATGCGAGCATTCATGAGCGAAATGCACGCATGGCGAAAAAGGCCCCCAGTCAGGTCGACATTATCGTCGGCCTTAACATTCGGTTCTACCGGAACGCAGCCCAGCTTTCGCAAACAGAACTGGGCGAGAAAATAGGCGTGAGCTTTCAGCAGGTTCAAAAGTACGAGAAGGGCACCAACCGCGTCGGCGCGAGCCGCCTCAACCAGATCGCCGTTGCGCTCGGCGTTCCGGTCATCCGGCTGTTCGACGGAGTGTCTGAAGACTCCGCGCCCAAGCGGGATAAACGATCGCCCGCGGATCTAATCGGCGAGCCGAACGCCCACCGCTTGGCGACCGCCTTCGCCGAGATTTCCAGCCTCGGATTGCGACGGTCGATCGTTCTACTCGTCGAACAGCTCGTGGCCGCGAAACGTAAGTGAACCGAGCTTCGACGCGTGCCCCAGGCCGTGTGCTATACTCTCCGGCATATGGGGGCGAAGAAGCCACGGCGCACACGGGCGACCCTCGATTCGTTAGCTGCGCTGATAGCCGAGACCGCTGCGTCGGCCGACAGAAAGATCACGGCGCTCGCCGACCACATCGCCGCCATCGAGAAGCACCTTGGGCTGGATAGGAAAGCCGCCGCCTAGCACTCACGGCACTCGCATTGGCACCTACTGCCCGTTTCTGGTCGCGCGATAACCGGCTTGGTCGCCTTCCTTCTGGCAGACATATGCGCCGTGGTTCGTGTTTCCGTACCAGCGCATACCTTTGAAGTGGTAAATGCCCGTCGGCGTATTCACCCACACGACGACATTGGCCGGGCAGTGCTTCTGGGCTTCTGTTTCCGCCGGAAAGAGTTGGACGCTTTGGGTCAACGCAGAGGCGACGGTCGGAGTCAGCACCACGACTCCGATCATCAACCACTTCGACAAGCTACGCATGCGTTCCCTCCGGCCCAAACTGCCCCAGCTCACGAGCAACAGCCATCGTCGCCGCAAATATCTCATCCGAAGTCGCGATGCTCCCATCGATCGCGATCAAGGATGAATCATCGTCCGCCGCGCGCGAGCTGTTCACTCGCTTCGATACCGGCCACCTGCGGAGCGCATCGTTCGCGGCCGGCCTCAACACTTCCATTCCGGCCTTCGCGCTCAGCCATCCGTCGAAGTCTCGCGGCTCGAGCACCACCGGCATCCGGTCATGTATCTCGCCGACGAACTCGTTCGCATCGCACACGATGATCGTGCACGACTTCAGCTTCTCGCCGCTATCCTTGTCGTGCCACTCATCCCACAGGCCCGCCATCGAGAGGGGAGAGCCGTCCGCCGCGGTGAAGTAGTACGGCTGCTTGCCCGAGGGCGTATCCTTCCACTCGTAGTAGCCCGAAGCCGGAATGATGCAGTGTCTGCGCTTGAACGCCTCGCGGAACATCGGCTTGGTCGCGACCGTCTCCACCCGCGCATTGAACGTCGCGAGCTTCAAATCCTTGAGCGGCTTGTCCCACCAATGCGGCACCAATCCCCAGCGCATCGGCACCAGCTCCCGCCGGCCGTCGCGCTCGACCACCGTATCGATCGCCGTGGTGGGGCAGACGTTGTACCGGGCCTGCACGTTGCGCGCCGGCTGACCCGCCGTGAGCCGGTACAGCTTCACGATCTCATCCCACGTCAGCCGATTTGAGAACCGCCCGCACATCCAACGACCCTAGCCGCTTCGCCGCCACCGCAACAATATCTTTCAACCAACGCTACTTCCACCGCCCAATAGAGCCACCCAAGCCTTGCCAACCTTCCAAAATCCGTGAGCTACACCGCCTCCAAAACCCGCGCTGAACTTTTCCAATTTCCATGCACTCGCCGAGCCCACCAACGCGATGTGCTATACTGCCCGCATGGCCAAGAAGATCACGCTCAAAGAGATCAGCGAAATGCTCGCCCATGTCGTCAAGCACATGGCGACCAAAGAAGACCTGAAAGATGGCCTAGACAGTCTCCGAACGGAATTGAAAGCCGATATCTTTTCAGTGCAAACCCAGGTCAACTCCATTGAGTCGCACATCCGCGGCATGAACCATGTCCGGCTTGAGGGCCGCGTCGCCGACCTCGAAGAGAAAGTCTTCGGCAAAGCCCGCTGAGCGTCTCCTTATCACTAAGGGGCTCCGCCCCTCGCGCGCGCAAGAGGGCCGAGGCTCGCTGCGCTGCGCCCGCACCAAGACCCTCTATGCGTTTGCTACCCCCGCTCTTCGCCAGAGCGGCAGGGGCCATGGCGGCGAGCCATGTCCTTTGCAAAAGGGGAGAGCGACAGTGGCAGAGACCTACCTGGCGCCGGACGGCAACCGATATGCCGCGGATGTGGAGAACACTCCGGAAGGCTTGCAGCTCATGTTGGGCGGCGTGAAGCCGCAGACGATGAGGGACAAGCTCGGCTGGCTCATCGCCCAGCCCATGCAGCCCCGGAAGCAGCAGAAGCCCTGCGACATCGGCCTCTTCGACACTGACAGCCGTAACCAGCTCGAACTGTTCTGAGGGTGGGGGAGCAACCCCTCCCAAAATCCCGTGACCAACCTCAATGCTTCCCGCGGTCGTTTCGCGCATTTGACAGCATTCTTTCGCCGCGTACAGTTTTCGGCAGATAGCCCAGGGTCTTGCGAAATCCTCCCCGCGCTCCGCCGCCCGAATCCTCGGGCGCCGGTAGCGAGGAGAAATTCCATGCATATCATGATCGCGCGCCCAGCCCTCATCGTCAATTGGCTGCGCGTCCGAGGTCGAAAGTACCCTTGGCTGGACTTGTTGTATGGCGGCATCACCACAGTCGTCAGTGTCGTCGCCGCCGTACTGCTCTACTATGATTGCACCAACGCCGCAGTCATTGTGCTCTTAGCAGCCGCCTGTGCTGTAGCGGTACTGAGCGTGGCTCTTGTCATCATCGGTCCCCGCCTCTTCACGTAGGCCACACACCACGAGAGAGCCGCGTCGTTTGCGCACCCCCGAGAAAGGGGGTGCTTTATTGAAGATATTATTTCGAGTTGGCGTCGACTGCTGCCTTAAAGCAGTTCCGATATTCAGTCTTAAACGAGATGTTGCTCACTTCATCGCGAGCTAGCTGCAAAATATTTGGCGTCGCAAGGTGCCGACGCCAGTCGCAAGCGTCGTTGCCTCTTGTAGGAGTCGTAATGTAATAGGAGGATGATGTGGAATATAAAATCAGTGCATCACTTAGGTCGATGGGACCCTGCACCGGGTGGACGGTACTCACCGCAACCCTGCGCGCGAATTCGTAATCCGCTCCTCCCTTTGAAAAAGGCACAAACGGAAAAATTACATAGGCATAGCTTGTGAGCGTAAGAACAAACAGGACCAGGGTACCGAGACTGCTGAGAATTGCGTATGCAAAATATCGAAAATTGGCAAATTCAATTTCGCTCGCCTTCCGCGCACGGATTGCCTTTTCATCATCCGTTGGCCTCTCGCTTTCACTATTCGAAGTAGCCTCACCCAACTCCTGGATATTCCTGGCCAAACTAGCCAGCCGAAACCGTACTCGGCTTAGCTGCGCTCCCATTAAAATGCTAAAACCACCAAAGAAAATCCCATAAGGCCAAAATAGTGAAGTCACGGCCGAGAATCTGCCCTTGAAAATCTCAACGTCAAGCCATGCGATCACGGCAAGTAAAGATATCGCCACCCACTCTCGCACGCCGCTGTAGAACTCACGTCTTGATGCGAGATAGGTTATCTGTTCTTGAGAAAGGGCAGCGTTCCCGGCGTTCCTCGTCTCGCGGTCTGTTTGGTGTTTTGTCGCCAAGTCGACAACAATACCGACCGTAACCCAAATGACTAATAAGAGAACCAGCCCGATGAGAGCGCCCCATCGGTCCCAATGCGCCTCGAAATCGAAATACTGCAGCGGGGCGAACAAAGCCGCGCAGTAGATGCTTATGAAACTGAACAGTGCCATGCCGAGACCCCATGGACCCCGGCTAACGATCGGGCCGGTACTAGGGACCGTTATAGGCAAGCTTGCGCGTTCACAAATGATCATGGTTGGAATCGCGATGATAAGGAGCAAAATAAAAAACGTGAGGCCGGTGCCAACATATTTCAGTTTCAATATTTCACTGGCCGCGTCAGTGATGCCCAGCAAGGAATAGTAGAAAAATTCTATCAAATAGCCGCTCAAGTAGACGACCCCAAACATGGCGACAAACCAAGGCGGCAAATGCCTTTGCTGGCTCCAATTCAAATTGTGTCTCCCCGCGGTCGCCTTATGCACCATGCGCGATCGGCTCACGGCATGTTCCGCAATCACCGGTTCGGAGTCAACCAGCGCTCAACCGGCCTTCATCCATCGCTTTTTCCGATACCAACAGCCGCCCGAGAACCCCGTTGACCGGCCGAGGCCGATCGCTCAAGGGCACATACTTTCCGCACCTGCATCCGGGATACTGACACTGCCCGCGCTTCCGCCGCTGCTGATACTTTTCAAAGCACCGTGGACAGCGAGGATTGTGCCCGCCGCAACGCGAACAGGAAGCCGACGCCCAATTGTGCTCCTCACCGCGATGCTCGCAATTTTTGCAAACCGGCATACAAAGTAGGGAAGGGAAGCGGGCCGACGGGGGTCATATCGCCAGCCCACTCCCGCCGCCGGCATCATACCAAAGCGCGGCCCTAACCTGCCACTCATCAGCGCGCAAGCCGTGCAATCGAGACCACACCACGCGTCGCGAACCCAACGACCGACCACGCGACCACCGACCCGCCGCCGGTAGGGGAGCATGGTCGTAACCAAGGCCGCTTCCGCCGCTCAACAAAGCCGCCCCCGACACGCCCGCTACCCAAATCCGTGAGCAGCACCGCCTCCGAAACGCGCGGCCCCGATTTCCATTTTCCATGTACTCGCCGCGCCCCCAGCTCCTACTGCGCCTAGCGCGCAGCTCTCGCCCGCTTTTCGATATTCGTGATGCTCATGGTAGGGTAGGGGACTTCCGCCGATATGCCCGTCATTCCCAAGAGCGCTCGCGTCCCGCTCACCGCCAAACAGCCGGAAGCATGCCCGCATTGCGGCGGACGCTCGCTGACGCGCCGCGGAACCCGCAAAAAGAAACTTGAGATCGTCCAGCTATGGCGGTGCGCTTCGTGCAAGCGCACATTCACGCCCGGACCCGAGGCGCTGCGAAACAGAACCTATCCGCTGCGCATGATCCTCTCGGCGCTGACCGACTACGATATCGGCTTCACGCTCGAACAGACCGCAGCGCGCCTCAAGAAGAGAACTAACCGCAACGTCTCGCCATCGACGATCGCGTCGTGGCTGGAGCAATACCAACGCCATTGCAGTTACCGCCGGCTCCGCGCGCAAGCCCTCTCCCGCTTTCCCGCGAACCAAACCATTCGCACGATCAAGCTGTATCACCGTCAAATCTACAGCTACGCCTATCATCGCCCCAAGCTCGATTTCCTGCGCGCCGGAGCGCTCGACGACAAGCGCAAAGGCGACACTCGCTTCGCGCCGCTGGCCGATTTTCTCGAACGCGTTCCAACGGACTGTCCCCATGACTTCTTCACCAGGGAAGGGGACCCCAAGGCCCGCGCGTCCCAAGTCGCACCGACGTTCGCCGACACTACCCACGCCATCGTCAACGTCAGGGAAAACGCAGCGACCCACACGGCCGCGCTTATTATTCCGGCGGTCGGCAACAACAAGCTCCGCCACGAGACGCTCCAGCGCTTCATGCTGGCGAACGATTCAGTCACGGTCGCTGTCGAAATTCCGATATGGCTCCGCGAAAGCGACATCGCGGCGATCGAATCCCGGTGGGGGATTACGCTCGCGCCGAAGCTCTCCGGCCGCGACCGCACCGTTACCGGCCACATCGACTTCTTGCAAGTCCGCAACGGCGCGATCCACATTCTTGATTACAAGCCCGATGCCACAACTAATAAGCCGTTCGCACAGCTCACGATCTATGCGCTCGCGCTGTCACACCTCACCGGAATTTCGCTGTTCGATTTCAAATGCGCGTGGTTCAACGAGCACCAGTATTGCGAATTCTTCCCGCGCACTATCCTTGCACGCCGCGATCGCAATCCTGGGCCGCTTGACATCGCACGTTTTAGATGTGCGTTGACTCGCCAGTAGGGAATGGCTCAACAGAGCCATAATAAATACGTCGCAGAATATCTGTTTTGCGACGCATGCGCAGCTCGTTCGCGTGCAATCTACAATGACCTTTGCTATACTATCCAGCATGACCAAATTGCTTGAAGAAGCCATCGACCGATTGCGCGAACTACCGGACGCGATACAGGACAGCGCAGCTCGGGCTTTAATTACGCAGCTTGAGGAAGAGCCAGAACCCGCGGACCTTACCGCCATAGCCGAAGGTCGGCGCGCTTACGAGCGTGGCGAATTTATTTCGCTCGAACAATGGAGACATGACATGGGGCTTCGAAGTAACTAAGCCCGCTGCGCGCGACCTTCGCGACGTGCCGCGCGCCGACCTTGAGCACATCGACGATGCTTTTGAGGACATGCGCTCCGACCCGTATCATGGCGATATAAAATTTCTTAAAGGGACAAATCGAATACTTCGTCGGAGGGTGGGTAATTGGCGCATTGAATTTGAAGTTCACTCGGATCGGCGCATTGTCATCATTCTCGCCGTGACCCGTCGCAGTTCCAACACCTATTGATTGCGGATGATCTTTCTATAGTCCGCCCCCCATTATTTCTTTATTTTTGCCGCAAACAACGTCGCTTGTGCCAAAATACGATCAAACAGAAATAACTAAGCTCCGTGCAAAAAGTGAGGCGCGCGTGTCATCTCTGCTCGCACAAGCAAGAAGTAGCGCAACACTGGAAGACATCAGAACAGTTATTCTTAACGATAGCCTTTCTGTGCACCCAAGTGTTTATCTCGGGAAGCTTGCCCGCATGTTCAAAACCCCACAGAACAGCGTCGATCTCTGTCTGGTATTTCCTGTCATTCAAGATGCTTGGAACTACTTCCCCCACCGATCTCTTGAAGGGCGCTGCCCTGCCGAGCTTTTGGTCGTCCTTGATATTCCGAGCTCTGGGGCGGCGGAGGACGCGGCCATCGATGAAATTCACCCAGACACCCAGAAGATTATTGAGGCCGTCCTCGCGGTCCTGCTACTCGGTCTTCATAATCAAAGGAGGGTTTGGAAAACTCACGATTTTGAAGCCCTCGATCGCCTTTACAAGAAGGGATATATCACTGATCCCTCCACTCAGGCGATGTCCGTCGCGCTCACGGACAGCGGTATCGCTGAAGGCGAGCGCCAGTTCGCGAAGCTCTTTATGCCCTGACGCCAATTCTGACCTGCTTCCCCTTCCCCGTCGTCCACAGCACATCGAGCGGACTGCTTGCCGCTAGACTGGTCTCATCCACGAATAGAAACATGTTCGAGCCTCGTCCGTTGGTCAGCTCCTTTTGCGCGTCGATCATTTGCGCGACACGTTCAGGCGTCGTGGTTACTGTCGCGACGCGGAAGTTCTCGATCCCGAGTTCCCTTCGATGTTCCCCTGCCCTGAATGCCTCATGGTAAATCAGCATCTTCTTCGCATAATACGTCTGATCCTTGCTCTTGCGCCGATGCACGGGCATTTCTCCCCGGTCGCGCTCGAACATGAAGTAGCTTTCCTTTCCGGTCTCCAAGGACCGTAGCCCGAACATCTCGTCGGGATCGGCCGCGTGCTGCACGAGCACGCCATCGATCCGCACTTTGGCGGGGAGGCGCACCCGCCGATCGCGGCGCGTCCTGGGAGCGTTTTCGAGGATGTCCTTTCGGTCGAGCACGGCGATATCCGTCCGGCCCCGAGCAGCGAGTTGCAGGCTCACCATGAACGCGGTGATTTCGACGCGGTGCTCGATGAACCGCCATCCCGCATCGCGTTGCTTGTCGATTTCGTACAGCAGACGGCGCCGCACTTCGTATCCATGCTTCCGGAGAAGCCACGCGCCTTTGCGGGTCAAGCCGTAGACGGTCGGAAACGAGCCCTTGTATAGCAGGCGGCTCTCGACCTGGCCGAGCGCACGTTCGACGTAGGCGTGCTCCCACAGCGCCAGCAGCGATCGAGAGACGTTCTGTTCGCTGCCGCCATCGAGCGCCGCCAGTTGTCTGGCGGAGGCCAATCGCAAGTGGGAGAGATTTTGTAAGAGACGCAGATGACGTTCCGTAATCCGAAGCGCTCGGGGTTGCGCCGGCCGTTGGAATAATCGTCCCCGCGCTCTGGTCTCCAGGTACATAATTTCATTGTAACCCGAGCCCGCTCCCCTGCTGTGGATTGTCCACCTCATCGGCGGGTGTATATTTTTTGGAGGCCTCCGTCCTGTGCGCCGCCGCCCGAATCCTTCGGGCTCCGGCGGAGCAAGACGGAGAACGCTATGTCCTTTAACACACAAGCCCCTGCGAACGCTCGGGCAAGTCCCATACAATTCGTGCACATCGAGATCACGCCGCTCATCGACGGCCAGTATGCCGTCGCGATGCAAGCGACGTTTCTCGACGAAGACGAGCTGGAATTGATCGGCCAGGACCTCGCGCACGAGCACGTCGATACGCTCGACGAGGCCCTTGCGGTCATCCGGCAAAACGTCGCGCCGCTTGCGGCCTCGCACGCGATGTGAGGTGCGGCAATGACCAACGCCGCATCCGCAACCACGACCGACGACATCCGCAAACTAAACGACAACTTCCGAACCACGCTTCGAGGAGGCCGGGTTCTTTTGACGGCAGGCGTCAGCGAACTGCCTGCCGAAACGAGGGCGGCGATCCTTTTCGCGGTTCGATCGTTCAACAAATTCGATGCGGACAACGACCCGCATCGGGAGCACGACTTCGGCAGCTTCGAGATCGAAGGCGTCACCTACTTTTGGAAGATCGATTACTACGCCCCCGACCTCCGCAGCGGCGCTGAAAACCCAGCGCTTCCAGAAACGTCGCGCGTGCTCACCATCATGCGCGCCGACGAATACTAACCCCAACCGAAACCGAAAGGAGGCCAGCGATGGCCGCTCAGCAACCCTCGTATCGTGCCTACACCGTCATCAAGCGCGGTGAAGGCCAGGAGGACTTTTGGCTCGCCATCGGTGCGGCGTTCATGCACCAGGATGGCGAGGGTTACAACATCGTGTTGCAGGCGCTCCCGATCGACGGGAAGATCGTTCTGCGCCCGCCCAAAGGCGACGACGATCAGCAGCCGCAGGAGCGTTCCGATCAATCCAACAAATCCGGCTCTCGACGCCGGTAGCCGCCGCGCCACAGAGGCGAGGCAGACTGAAGAGCCGCCGGGCGTTCCCGACGGCTCCTTTCTTTTCGTATGTCCCCGTCTGCCGCATGCAGGAGGCAAGGCGTGGAACGAGCCTCCCGTGCCGCATCCTTTTTGCGCTCCCCGCCTGTCGTTGCGGGTCTACGTACGCCCGTGCGAACGCTCCTACATACTGTATCGACACCCAGTAACGACAGGCACAGAGCAAATTCTGGCAGTATTTCAATAAGATAAAATTCGCGCTCCAGCAGATTCCGGCCGCGACTGGATACCTATTCGGTTGATTTGCTTTGTCTTGGGCGCTGGCGCGCTGTTCGCTTGCGATGGTTGGTGCCTCGGGCCCGCGACCTAAAGGTCGCCGGGCCCTCGTGCGCGTCCGTGCGCCGACTCACACCAGCGTACGCTCGCCCCGATACTCAGCGGAGGGAGCGCCCAGGCCTCGCCGCCCCGCTGCGGCGTACCGCAGCCGGACATCGCGTCCCGGCCGCTCCCGCAACCTCATCCACCGCGGAGGCATAACGAACACCCTTGTGCGGGCTATCGGACAGCGAAGCCGTCCGATAGTCCTCCGCGGGCGTCACGTTACGCCACACCACGGTGGCCGCCGTGCCGAGCGGGAGCCAGAGGCGGCCCGCGCTTCGGGCGCGCAATCTATCCCCGACGCCGCAATCTCATCCGCTCTTCGGCCGAGACGCTTGCGGAGCGGCGAGGCAAGCTCGCCGAGCCGCAAGCGAGAACGGCCGGTGAGCGGGACGCGCCGTCGCTGCCGCCGAACTCGCCGTCGGCGGAACGGCGCCAGCGCCCGCGAGTCCATCAAAGGAGGCGCCCGCCCGCCCGGCGGTGCGCCCGAACTCACCGAGCCCGTAAATTCGCTGCGTCATCACCCCATCGCTCCGCACGCTCTCTTCATGGTGGCGTCCGCCAGCACGCCGTCAAGGGCCGCATAGCCCGCAGTCGCTTGCGATTACGTCCGTGGAGGCTTTCCCCCTTGACCGCGCGCTGTGACGGCCGCTTGCCCATCGAGAGCGTTCGCGGAGCGGACGCGAGAGGTCGAATTTATCAGCTCTCATCAGCACTCATCATCCTATGCCCGTCTGTTCCCAGTGCCTCCACCGCGGTTCCGACCACGACTGGACCACTCCCCCGTGTTCCGTACCCCGGTGCAATTGCGCGCAGCAGCACCCGAGGCGGGTTCGCGGCCGGTGCCTGGTGCCCGGTTGCAGGTGCGAGAAGTACGTTCCTCTCGCCGACCGGCCCCAGCCGGTGAACCGCTACATCGGCCGAGGGCGGCGTTAGCACGCCAGGCCGACTTTACTCACCCTCACTCTCATTCGTATGGACCCAGCAGCAAAAATCCGCGAGCTGAACGACGCGCTGCGAACCGCGTTCGTCGGCAGCGGCCGTATCTTCGTCACCGCCGGTATCGCGGCAATGTCGCCGGACGACCAAGTGGAGATCATGCGACGCGTTCACGGCTTCACCGCCTTTACGCCCGACAACGATCCGTATGGCGAGCACGACTTCGGCAGCTTCGAGTACGGCCGGAAGACCATCTTCTGGAAAATCGACTACTACGACCGCGACCTCGACACCGGCTCGCCCGATCCCGCCGACGAGGCCGTGACCGCGCGCGTCCTCACGGTCATGCTTGCGGAGGAATACTGACCTCCGCTTGCACCCGACACCGCTCAGCGGTGTCGGGTTCGTGGTGCTTGCGCTTCCATCTTATCTCTCTATCCTTCCCTCTCTTCCCTGTCGCAGAAATCCGAAATGCATCCTTGAAGGAAAAAGGCGGGCGGCAATGCGTGCGCTTGGCGGCTTGCATGCCGAGCGGCGTGGTATATTGGTGACCATGAAAAAGCCGCTCACCGTCACCGAGTTCGCCCGCTTGGGCGGTGAGGCACGCGCCAAGAAACTTTCCGCTGAGCGCCGACGTGAGATTGCGTCGCAGGCTGGCAAGAAAGGCGGACGAGGAAGAAAGCAGCCGCCCCTTGACAAAGATACGTAATCAACGCCGAACCGACATACTGTGGATAGCTTGCTTGCAAGCTATCGCGCTTGTGCGAGAATGACCGCAGAGAAAGATTGCGGTTGCAGCACTAATCGGAACGCATCAAAGTTTTCCGGCGCTTCGCGTCTCGAAGCATACAACACGCCGCTTTCATTTCTCTCGCTCTTTGACAAATCGTTGTTCTCTCTGCCGTGCCGCCGAACGTGCTCCAAGAAGGCCGGATAAACTCGCGCCCCTGCACCCGCGAGGGTCAGCGCTCCAGAAGGCAGGATAAAATCGCACACCGGCGCGGCGGCACAGCGGAGAGCGCAACAGATAGGACCGCATAAAGTTTAAGGGCTGCGCTTTACGGACAGCGGTTGCGGGCAGTTGGGGGAAATGCAGAAACGGCGCATGTCGAAAACGCCGTCACCGCGCGTCGACTTTCCCCACATGCCCACAATACAAACGCCGACCGACAACGGGGCGGGATAACAACTACATCTATGGCGAATATCTGCCTTACATCTCTATCAATCCAAAAGGACGAGGACTTCGCGTCCGATGAGCAAGTCGAAGCTCTCCGCAAGGACATCGAGGAAACAATCACGTACGACGGTCCGACCGAGTTCCACCATTGCGACGACACTCTAATCGAATGCGACGTGGGCACGCGCTGGAATGTTCCGACCGAAAAGCTGCAAGCCTTAGCCGCAAAGCACGATGTGAGTATACGAGCGGTAGGACGCGAGGACGGATGCGCGTTCGTGCAAGTTGTCTGTGTCGATAACCTCGGAAAAGTGGTGCAAGACGAAAGTATCGCGTACGCTTTCTGATTATTCAAAGCATGCCCCTCCCCGTTGCCAGCGAGCAGAACCAGTATTGAGTCCCCGCCGCACCGCACGCTTCCGCCTGGGGAGCCTTACTTCCGCCAGCTGGGGTGGGCGGCGCGCCGGCGCTTGCCGCCGCGTGTGGCCCGCCCAAACGCTACTCTTTAGGAAAACGGCGCGAGCGGTGCTCGCACGGGAGGGCGCTTGCTTGCGGAGCGCGTCGGTATGGAAACGCCGAGCGCCATTTCCCGTGATGTCTGTTCAGCTAAATCCGGCAACAATCGATTTCGCAGTACAGCGGCACCAGTCCGGAGAATTGCACCGTCCCTCGCAGACGTGCCCGTCTGACGGCGGCTCGTCGTATCGGAAAACTTTTCCGCCATTTCTTTTGGCTACGTCGCAGGTTCCGTGTACATCCAAGGCAACCCATTTATAGCTTGTAATGCCCAGCGCGATGCAACGCTGTCGATTGAAAGCGGCGATCTCAGCGAAGTGCTTTCGCATCGCTCGCCGATAGGCGGCGAGTTCCGCGTCGTACTGTTTGGCGCTCTTCCCGCGCTTTCGCGGAGCCGCAGGCGGAACAAGTCCCGGACGACCGGGAGCCGCCTTTACCGTCGGGACGCCGTACGTGTCGGTCTTACTTTCAGGCCGCACCGACTTGCCCTTCAGTCGATCTAGCCAACCCATCGTATTCCTCTATCGCATGTCGACTTCACCGTCCTTATTGACGTGCAAAGTCCTGAATTCAAAATTTCCATTCCTGACTACAGCCTCAATCGAGCCCTGCAGGCGCTCCCCCGCCCGCGTTTTTGCGGGATTCGCTAGCAAGACGATCTCCCGAAGGCGCCCCGACCCCAGCCCATGAAAGACCACATACGTCACGGGATCGAAAATCACTTTCACATCGTGTGGATTGTAACCGGATCCGCTGAACACCGGGTCGATCTTCTTCAGCACCCTCTTCGCTGCACGCAGACCGGCCTTTGCCGCCGTCTCGCGCAACGCATTCTCGATCTCATCCAGCTTTTCTTCGGCTTGCTCCAGCCTGTTCTCCTGGGCTCTCAAAGCGTCGACGATCGACGAAGGCTGTTTGCCCGCCAGATTGGGCCGCGCCTCTGATAGATAAAACAGGTCCTGACACCGCGGGCACACGCACAGAATATGCCCAAGTTGACCGAATAATTCCGCGAGCTTTATTGCCATCTCGTCAGTCTCGCCGCTCGGTCAACTTGAATTTAACCGCACCGGATTCTACAACGTCCTTAATGCCCCGTTGCTTCGCGGCGAGGCGAGCGCTGCCTGACTTCACATCGACAAAGTGGATAGAGTCCACTCGCCGGCGAGCGCTTAGTCCGGAGAAAATCAAATAATCGATTGGCTCGAATAAAGCCCTGCAATCGCCCGGCGCATATTCAAAGCTGGCGAACGACGGTACGATCTTTTCGACGATCTTTCCGAGATTGACCGCCTGGGCCGTAGTTTGCGCGCGCTTCGTCATCCGCGCCTTGGCCCGGCTTAATTCGTCCTTACGCTCCCTGATCGATTCGCGAATCCCCTGAATAGCGGCGAGCGCCGCCTCCGGCGGGGTGTCATTGATCGCGAAGAGGGCCGCTTTCGCTAGTTGGAACTCCTTCAGGCACGAGGGGCAAGTGCCCATAAATCCTTTATTCCTCTGCAGCTCGGTGATCAGTTCCTTGGATGACTTCGCCATTACCGTGACCCCCTGCTCATCTCGATCCCTACTTCTTCCGGAGATTGATATTTGTGCCGCTACATGCGCAACGCACCTCCTCCCTCGTGCCGCGTTCAGGCTGCACATACAGGAGACCCAAGCATTTTGGATTTGGGCATGTAAAGGATCGCATCAGCTCCCGGTATCCTTTCACGACCGGAGCGAAATCATCCGCCGTGAAGTTCGTCCATTCATTGTAGTGAACGGCGGAATTGATCTGCCATTGCTCGACTTTTGTCGTCTCAACTCGCGACTTAAATTCGGTCTCCCGAGCCTCGATAGCTTTCATGTCGTCGTCCTTGCCCCAAGATTGCGCTGCGGCTTTTCCTTCTCGTAACAACCCACCGAGTTTACTGATCGCAGACGGGAGGAGGTCACCCAATTGGAACTGAGCGTCTCCCCGAAATTCCACCGGCGCTCTCAGACGATGGCATATTTCCGCCGACACGAATTCCAGATAATGCCGAAGCAGGCCTGCCGCCGAGCGCACATTGTTTCGTGCGACTTCCGCGTCAATCTCCTGCCAAATATCGCGGTCCTCCCACTCAGTCGGCCCGTGCTCAACATCCCACGTCCGAAAGTGGATGAACGCGTGCGGAGCGATCAGTCCGGCGGACTTCATGTGCCGTAGCCAAATCTCGTCGTGCGTGGTCAGAATGAATTGCGTGTTCGGAAATTTCTCCTTCAGAAGATTGCAGACCTCTCGCCGGTGGCCGGAATCGACGGACATGAGAACATCATCCAGCACGGCGAAGCTGAACGAATCTCCTAGTAAATGCTTCATCAGCGCGAGATAAAGGCAAATGCCCATCCCGTCCTGATGTCCCTCGCTGTGGTACGCACCGGGTGGAAAAAATCCGCGTCCGTAGAAATCAACGTCGAATCCGAGCTTGCCGATCGATGGGGTCAGTTGCGCGGTGAACTTTTCTTCGTCTTCCCTGTTTATGAACCGATAGAGATCGACGAACTGCCCTTCGACTTTTTTATAAATACCATCCAGTACTGACATACTGACGGACCCGTAGGTCTCATAGACTTTCCGAGTCAACACCGCCCGCTCCTCCGAACGTTTTTCGGCGAGCGCAGCATTCCGATACGCTTGCAAGCGCTCTTGTGCCACAGTCAAGTAATCGCGCGCCGCGTCTTGCTCCGTCGCATCGGGGATGGCCGCTACCGCAGTTTCGACCGCTGCCAGTGTTTCGAGCATCTCAGCGGAGACCGACGAAAAATTCTCGAGCACTTTGGCGGCGGCCGGTATGGGATCGAGTGACTCGGTCAGTTCGCGGTTGGTCGCCGTCAATTCCCGAAATTGCACAACCGAAGTCGTCCCGATTTTTGGCGTCAAAAGACCGCAGTACCTCTCCAGCGTCCGCAGCGCGGTTCCCAGCTCTTCCAACAACGCCACCAGTGGTTCGCTCTGCTTTTCGATCTTCTCACGTTGGCGGGCTATCTCTTCAAATCGTTTCAACTTGCCGGCGATCAACGCTCTTAGTTCTTCGGGTTCCCACTCGGTGTCGCAAACAGGACACGCGTCGGTTTCTATGTACGCCAACGCCGCGGTGAAAAAGCGCTCTCGATTGACGCTATCAAGAGCGTTCGCGTCGGAAACCAACGGCTGGAGCAATTTCGAAGTCGCTGCGCATTGTGCTTTCACTTCAGCCGACGCAAGACGCTTCAGTAGCGCGCGCAGCTCGCGCAGATCAGTAATCGCTTGAGCTTTGGCGACCCTCGGTGTAGCCATAGCGGCGGTTGTGGCGGCCAGCCCATCTCGCACCGAAGTGTTAGCGGCGAGTGCCGCAAGTGGAGCCAACCCGAGGATGGCGCGCTTCGCATTTACGGCAGCGAGCACCTTGGCGGTGCTCCATTCCGAAATCTGAAGAGCCGCGAGGAGCTGATCGTGCGCCTGTGTTCTAGCCCTCTTGAGCGGGTTGATCGCCCGTTCGCAAGCATTCGCGATTTTTTGTAACGTCGTTCTGACGGTATCAACGGCGTCGAGCTGTAAGAGAGCCTGAACCTCTCTTGCCCGGTCGCCTGGAGCCGAGAGCACGTAGCGAATTAGCTCCCGCCTCGACAACGCGAATTCAGGATGCAGCGCCACCTGGCGCAATGCTTCCATTACTGCCGGTGCGCTTGGGCTTATCGTAGGCGCCTGTGCATCTTTGACCGAGCGCTCGATTGTTACTGGCTTTTCAAGGTTCGGCACTTGAACGGTTAGCTTGACGCGCGCTTTGTCAGGCCGATTCCGACTATCGACGTGAGGCCCATGCTCTCGCAGCGATATGTCCCCGGTCCCTTTTCCAGAAAGCCGCGAGACATTTCCGGTGAGCCCAAATTCCAAGGCATCGACGATCCCACTCTTGCCCGTCCCGTTTCGTCCGCAGATAGCGAAGTTCTCACCCTTAAAATCGATCGTGAGATCGCGTATGCCGCGAAAGTCCTGAACTTCAATTTTCAGTACTTTGATCATACGTCGCGCTACTCAGATTCGTCAGGGAGCAGCGCCGCTTTGATTGCAGCTTCGCTTAACGTCTCTCCCTCCAGGAGTGCGGGCTTAAGTCGAGCGACCACCTCGCTGAGCGCCGCATCTTTGCTCAGCTCCCCGAGAAATTGCTCGAAAACCGCTCGCGGGACCTCCAGTATCGCCTTTTGCGCTCGTTTCGCCATGCTTGGTAGCATAGCCTAGTCGCCACTATCACGCGAGTCGTTCTCGCATTACCGCTATGCCTGTAATCCTTGGCGGTCGTCACACCCAGCAAATCTGGACATCCGCTAACCGCGGACGCGAATCAGCGCAGCGGCGTATTGCTTACGCTCTTCCTCGGTAACGCATCCGGCCCCTCTGATCCGCAGTCTCGCGGAGAGTGAAGCTGAGTATCGCCAAGGTGGAAATGCGCGGCGTGATCCATAGTGGATGTCTTAATGCCAGATCGGCCCTATGCCGAACTTCGTTTGCCGCCTTTGTCCCTCTTTTGCTTCGTGGTCGCAATTAGGGGAGAGACTAGTTTCTCATAAAGCCCAAAAAGATGTTCGACTCGCTCCCGATTGCCGTTGAATGACGCGCGCCGATATAAGCTATCGACAGCAGCATCTAGCGCACGATGGGCTTTCCGCAGTTCCGGCTTCATCACGTCAGCATCATACAAATCCGCCAGCGTCGCCCCAGGGAACATCGCCCGCGCATCGAGCACCGCTTCCGCCAGTCGTCCAATCTTTCTTCGTTGAGCGTCCGTTGTGTCCGGCCACGGGAATGGATTGTAAACAACACCTATCGAGTAGCGATAATCGCTTTTCAAACGCCCTCCAATATGCCGAAGCCACGACATGTGCATCCGTGACGTAAGTATTCCAAAATGCCAAAGATCGGCGTTCCGCAAAACAAACACTAGGTCACTCGGAATTGTCGGCGGCTCCAACCATCCGATCGGAACGTATTCTCGCCGTTCCGAACTTACCTTTGGCACACATAAAAATGGGCCATCAGGAATAACCTCAACATTATATTTCTCGGGATAGTCAGCAATGGCGAGCGTGCTTGTGCGTTTGCTCTTGTTCCGGAACACCTTCACTTTTTGCATTCTCTCCACAACCGCCGGCAACCTCCGCAGCTCGGCTGGGGAAACGCCTTTTAGGCAAAGAATCCACCGCCGTAATCCATTGATATACTCAATTGAGCCGACATAAGGACGCAATAGTCCCTCAGCATTCGGTTCATTGGCAAGAAACTCTGCGCGTTCTTCGTCGTCGAAAATATAATTGCCATCGTCGATCGGCTGCGTTCCGCTCACCATGCGCGGGGCGTCGCAAATGGGCTTCGAGCGCTCCTCGACAACAAGGTGCCTGTCGGCAAGCGCGCTTGCATCGAAGAGGTATGGCGACAATGCCACGTGTCGGCTCTCAACCGGGTCGCCGTTGATGTCGTCATAGCTGAATAGTCGCTTGTCCTTCGGCTCGTTGGCGCGCTGTGCTAGTCCGATTATTACTACGTGCACATGTGCCATTCCCCGAGCATCCGATCCCCAAGCGAACGTACGATGAGCAAACGCGATTTCTAGTCGGAAGTTATTAAAAAGTAAGGGCCAAAGCTGGGCCACCTGCTCCCCTTGTGTAATCGAATTAGTTGCAACGAAGGCGATGCGGGCAGTGCCTACTTGAACGTACTCGCCAGCTTTCAGAAACCATGCGGTAACGTAGTCGAGCGTTCCTCCACTCCCGCCAAGTCGGGCGATTCGTCGCACTTGCTCGCGCTGCTTAGGACTCTGATACTTGGCGCCCGCAAACGGTGGATTGCCGAAAACGTATGAACATTCCTCCGCAGGAATAACGGTGTCCCACTCGATATCCAGCGCGTCCGCGTTGTGAATGTGCGGCGAGGCCTTTAACGGGATGCGCGCGTAGTAATCGCCGAATGCCAGCGATAGCTTGTTATTCATAATGTGGTCCATCATCCACAACGCGACTTCGGCAATCCGGGTTGGAAACTCGAAAAGTTCAATCCCATAAAATTGATTAACGTCGATGTTTGAGAGCGTCGATACATCGAGAAATGTTCTTTGTTCAGCATGAAGCTCCTTTAGGAGTTCAAGCTCTAGTTCACGTAATTCGCGATAGGCAATTACCAAGAAATTGCCGCATCCGCAGGCCGGATCGAAAAAGCGCAGCTTCCCGAGCTTTTCGTGGAAAGCGATTAGGCTGTTACGGCGGCTAGAATCTCGGCGCGCTTTCAACCGATCAAACTCGACCCATAGATCATCGAGAAAGAGAGGTTGAATCACTTTCATGATATTTTTCTCGGTGGTGTAATGGGCGCCCGAGGCGCGCCGCTCAGCCTTGTTCATGACCGACTGAAACAGCGAACCGAATATCGCCGGCGAGATCGCATCCCAAGAGAACTCGCATACCTCCTTCAACCGATCACGCATAGGAGCGTCAAATGCGGGGATTTGTAGCCGCTCTCGAAATAGATCGCCATTGACATACGGAAATTTCTGCAAATCCTCGTCCAGACTTCTCTGCCGCCGCTCCATTGGAGTATTGAGCACTTCGAAAAGCTGCGTGAGCCATTGACCAACGTCGCTTCCGTCCTCTCGCGTCCGCTGGTCAATCAAATCGAAGAAAATCCCACGCGGCTCAAATATGCCGGTGTCGTCAGCGAACAAACAAAAGAGGAGCCGAACAAGGAATCGTTCAAGATCATGTCCCGTATAGCCGGCGTCCTTTAAGGCATCGTGGAGCTTCCCCATCAGCTCTGATGCTTCTATGTTAACCGGGTCCTGATCGCGGAACGTGCGTTTTTCGACGCCGAGAATAAATCCGAAATTTTCAATGTGCTTCGGCAAATCCTTTAATAGAAAATGTGCTGGCGGGTATTCGCCGTCGAGGTCGTAGAGTTCGAATGTTTGAAAATCGCTGACGAGAATGTGTCGCGGCAGGTCCGATTCCTTGATTCCAGGAAAATAATCCAGGGCTTGGTCTTTGGCTTTGGTGAGGCTTCCCCCCGCGCTCTTCTGCTCGACCAGCAGAACGCCCTTCCAAAACAAATCGATGAAGCCGTGCTTACCGTCGAGCTTTTTTACCGGCTCCTCGAAGCTCGCAACCCTGCGCCGCGTTACGCCGAATACTTCGAAAAATTCGTTATAAAAGGTTTGGGCCTGCCCTTTTTCGTAATGCGCGTCCTTCCACTCTTCGGCGAAGTGTGCAGCTCGCGCCCGAATTTCATTCCATGATAATCGCATGCGTGTTTAGGCCGACGCCGTTCCCCGTGACATAAAGTATATTACCCCGAAAACGAGCGTAGCCGCATGGTGATGCGCATAGCCTGTCGCCACGTCGCAATGCTACACTTGTATTCACGAATCACGACGAGCTTCTGCGGTGCCAAAAATGGTTGACATAGTACTGCCTCGCCCCAGTTTCCCGTGTCGCTGGCGGCCCGAACCGTCCATAGCGCCTTATCTTTTAGTGCTCGGTGCAGCACTGCTACTCGCTTTTTTGCTGGCATTGGGTTGGAGCGCGGTTCTGACCGAAACTGCGCAACGATGTGAGCACACTCCGGGTGGTTTCAACGGAGCATTCAGCCGCGGATTTCAAGTTTATCGTTGCGACTGCAACCGACCCTTCGTCTTCGCTGAGGCTTGCCCCGCGTCAATTATGTATCTGCCACCTAACTTAATTCCCACGCTGTAAAAGTTGCAGCGAAACATCCGTCAAAAAGAAGATGCCCGACCGTTGCTGGTATGGCTCTCTTCCCACTCTGATTAGGAGTTAAGGAGCATAGCGGCTGCTATCGCAAGCTCGACTAAGTCCACGTCAATAGTGATTCTCAGGGTGCGTTTTCTCCTTCTTGTTCTTTGGCGCCGTCGCGCTGGTTGACGATACGGCCGTCACAGGTGCCATGCTGTGCGTTTGCCGGAAATCCCGTGCACAGGAAACGGCGGGCAGAGGTGAGGTAAGCACAACCGCGCGTCGCAGCCAATGAGCGTTTCCGCCGGTTGACTCCGCTGCATCGTATGTTCATGGTACGTTCTTATGAGGCAGGATCGGGATGAAGGTCAGCTCCACACGCTCGGGCTGCTCGAACGGCTCCGCGCCGAATGCAGCGAGCTGTGGGGCACGTCTTCCAATCTCTACCACCGCGTGGACGCGCTTTTGCGCGAGCTGGCCAATCCCAATCTTCACGACATCCCGACGCAGCTGCCGTTCCGCGTCGAGCTGTGGGACCGCCACGACCAGCACATCCGGTGGGTAGTCGCAGCATCGTCTAGCGTCGCCATCGGGCACGCGGCGCTCGATGCCGCTATCGCTTCCTATCCCAGCGAGCGCTTCACTTTGCGCAACGGCACCCTGGTCATTCGCGAGCATGCTCCCAAAGGCATGCCTTGCTCGTAACCGCGACGGCCGCTATATCCAGCGGCAGATTGCCGCCACCCTCCGGCGGCTTTCTTTTCCGGCGGTGCCCCAGCGGTGCCCCAGAGAAATGGTGGAAGTGCCTAACCCCTTGGAATTCCTCGGTTAGGGCGCATAGCTCAGTTGGTAGAGCAGCTGACTCTTAATCAGCGGGTCCAAGGTTCGAGTCCTTGTGCGCCCACCAATAACATACTGAAAATACAACGAAAATTAAATCCTGCTTGGGAAGCTTCAGCGCCTAGGTGGGAATTTGGGAAGCTTTTGGGAAACTAGCTGATTTTTGTGAGCCGCAGTCCCTTCCTGGTGATTGGCCCTCGGCGGCCCCGCCGCAAGGTCGCCAGCCTTATAGCGGGCCGGCGAGATCTGCCACGGTCGGGCCGGCGCCAAAATGGATCCGCTGCAAATCCGCCGCGAGTTGCTCAAGTTTTCTGACCGCCTGCTCCGGGTTGTCGCCGGGGAAATTTCGCGCTTATTGCCCGCGCCCCTATCTCCATGCCATGTCCGCCTCGACCAAACGGCGCAGACCATCGGGGGCACAGCCCCGCGGAATCCAAAGACGAGCGGCATTGCTCCGCCCCCGTGCCAACCTCGTTAGGCTTCACCAGAAAGCATCGGAAGGGCACAGGCCCGGTCGGTTGCGGAGGCGCACGCGCCGCGGTTGTGCCAGACGAGGCAGCAGTGCGACGCAAGTGGCTTCCCTTCCAGATCCGCCGCCGACAGCCGCGGCTTCCGCGAGTCCACCGTAATCGCCATCCAATGGCTGCAAAAATTCCAGCGCTCCCGCACTGCGTGATGTACAACCAAGGGAGGCAATAAGTGTGGCCGCCGCGACTGAAAGAGATGTAGATTTGTCCGACAGTTGGTCGTGCGCGGAAGGCGCCGGATCCTCTCGTCGAACACGTTGCGGCAATATGGTGTTCATGGTATGTTCGCAAAGTTAGCTTTCCCCTAATTTTCGCCATCGAGCGAGGGCTGTTGCTGTGGAGTACCAAACCCTCGAAACCCTGCGCACGAGTCATCCAGCCTGGCGGCTACTCAGGGCCGACAACGGGGCGCTGATCGCTAGCTTTTTGGATCGCGTGTTCTTGAAGCCGAACGTGCGTCAGATGCAGGAATCGGAACTGGCGCGCCAACTCGACGATGACCTATACCGGCTGCGCCGGCAACTCGGCGAAGACCGCTTTCCGCGCGAAGCCAAGCTCTATCTCGATGATTGGGCCTCGGACAAGAACGGCTGGTTGCGCAAACGTTATGTAGCCGGAAGTGACGAGGCGCAATTCGACATCACGCCTGCAACGGAGACCGCGCTGGCGTGGCTCTCAAGCCTCGGCCGCCGCTCATTCATCAGTACTGAATCACGCTTGCGGACGATCTTTGATCTTCTGCGCGACCTGATCGCCGACACCGAGCCAGATGGCGCCGTGCGCATCGCCGAACTCAAACGCCGGCGTGCCGCGATCGATGCCGAGATCTCGCGCCTCAAAACCGGCGACGTGCCGATGCTTGACGACGCCGTCATTCGCGATCGCTTTCATCTAATTGTCGAGACCGCGCACAGCCTGTTGTCGGACTTTAGAGCGCTTGAGCAGAATTTTCGCGAGCTCGACCGTGATGTGCGCATCAGGATATCGTCGTGGGAGGGACGCAAGGGCGATCTTCTCGAACGCATCCTGGGCGAGCGCGACGCGATCACTGAGAGCGATCAGGGTCGCAGCTTCCGCGCCTTCTACGATCTCCTGATGTCCACCGACCGACAGGACGAGTTGACGGAACTGCTCGAGCGCATGCTGGCGCTCGATCCAGTGAGGAGCCTGCAGCCTGACCGGCGGATAAGGCGTGTGCACTACGACTGGCTGATTGCCGCCGAGGCCACACAGCGCACCATCGCAAAGCTCTCCGGAGAATTGCGCCGGTATCTCGATGAAAAGACCTGGCTCGAGAACCGCCGCATCCTGCGTCTCCTGCAGCAGATCGAGGCCCGCGCCATCGAGATCAGCGCCACTCCGCCGCCGGGCGATTTCATGCCGCTCGATGCGATGGCGCCTGAAATCGTGGTGCCGCTTGATCGTCCGTTATTTACACCGCCACTGAAGCCCGACCTCGACGACGACGTGCCAGGGACGGGGGACGACGACGTGCCGGCGGACGCCCTGTTTGATCTGGTCCACGTCGACAAGACTCGTCTACAAGCACAAATCTGGCGTGCCCTGCAGAGTCAGGACCAGATCTCCTTGGCGGAGCTCGTTGCCACACATCCACTCGAGCTCGGGTTGGCCGAGCTCGTCACGTATCTGTCGATTGCCTCGGACGACCCAAACAACGTCATCAACGATTCCGCGCGAACATCGATCGGCTGGACTGATGCCGAAGGCCTGACGCGGCGAGCCACTATGCCGTTGGTCGTCTTTGTTCGGCCGCCGAGCGATGCCACTGAAGCAGAAAACGCCCCTGGGGGCTTGCCATGAGTGATACGGGACTCACCATCGCGCGCGATGTTCTCCCCATAACCCTGATTACGCTGATGAAGGGGGTGGTCGAACGCGATCACGCACCAGGCATCTGGCAGGACCTGATGCGATGTACCTCCCAGGTTAGAGACCATATCCGGGTGATTGGCCTTGAGCTCATTCTCAACGAGACCGAAGGCTACGCCTATCTGCGGCAACGGCCGGAGTTCGAAGGCGAGACAGCGCTGCCGCGACTCGTGCCGCGTCGGCAACTGAGTTTCTCCGTTAGCTTGATGTTGGCGCTCTTGCGTCACCGCCTCGCCGAAGCCGACGCGAGCAGCGGCGATCGCCAGCTCGTTCTAAACCGTGAGGAGATCCACGATCTCGTTCGTCACATCTGGGGAACTTCGAGTAATGAGGCAAAGCTGGCGGACAGGCGCGATCGCGACATCGACAGGATCGTCGAACTCGGATTCCTGAGGCCCATGGCGCGCGGCGACGGCAAATTCGAGGTCCGTCGTATTCTCGCCGCGTTCGTTGACGCGCAGTGGCTAAGCATGCTCGATGAACGTCTAGCGGCCTATGCAGCACACGTCGAGCAGACCCGTGAAGCGACGGAGGGCGCGTGAACGACTTGTCCGACGTCATTGTAGTAGACAAAGCCGTCGCGACTGCGGACCCAACCGCACCGGCCGCAGCCCACGTGTCTCATCTCGCTGGGGTGAGATTAATGTCGATCGAGGTTCTAAACTGGGGAACATTTGACCGTCACATTTGGCGGCTCGATCTCATCGGCGGCAATGGCCTGCTCACAGGACAGAATGGCGCCGGAAAGTCGACTCTGGTCGATGCCATCACGACGCTGCTCGTGCCGGCGCACCGCATTAACTACAACAAGGCCGGCCAAGCCGAGCGCGACGAGCGCGATCTGCGCTCCTACGTGCTTGGCACCTATAAGAGCGAGCGCGCTTTGGCGGGCAGCGGGGCCAAGCCGATCTCGCTGCGTTCGCCGCAATCGACCTATGGTGTCATCCTCGGCCGCTTCCACAATGCCGACCTCGACGAGACTACTACGCTGGCGCAAGTATTCTGGTTCAAAGAACAATTGGGCCAACCCGCCCGCTTTTTCATCGTGGCCGAGGAAGCGCTGTCGATCGAGGCAGATTTCACGGGCTTTGGACGCGACATCAATGCGTTGAGACGACGGCTGCGTGCCATGCCGGCTGTCGCTCTTCACGACAACTATCCATCCTATGGCGCCGCGTTCCGCCGCCGCTTCGGCATTGCAGGCGAACAGGCTATTGATCTGTTCCTGCAGACTGTGTCGATGAAGACCGTCGGGGATTTGACGGGGTTCGTTCGCCGCCACATGCTGGAGCCGTTTCCGGTGGAGGAGCGGATCGAGCAGATGATCCGTCACTTCGATGACTTGACCAGAGCCCACAGCGAGGTAGTCAAGGCGCGACAGCAGATCGATTTGCTCACTCCGATCGTCGCGGACTGTGACCGGCATGCCGAGATCGCTCTAGAGGTAAGGCGGCTCACCAGCGCGCGCGAAGCTCTCAAGGCATACATGGCGACGCAGCTTACCGGACTAATCGACGAGCGGCACAGGAACCTTGATGGCGAGATCGATCGCGTCGGCCAACGCATAGCCCACCTGAAACTGCAGGAGGCCGAGAACGAGCAAGCTCGGATCGCGCTTGAGCGCGACATCAATGCGAACGGCGGTACGCGACTCGGACAAATCGAGCTCGAATTGCGTCAGAAGGCGGGACTCAGGGAAGAGCGGCAGCGGCGCGCGAGCGTCTACACGGAGCTGACACGGTCGGTCGGGGGCGATGTGCCAAGAACGCCCGAGGCATTCGCAGACCAGCTGACCGACGTGACACGGCAGCTTACCACGCTTGGGGATGATGAAAGCACCCTGCAGAACAAGCGCGTCGATCTCGAGATCGATCTTCGTAGCAAACGCGAAGACCATCAGGTACAGACGGCCGAGATCGAATCGTTGAGGCGGCGGCGATCCAATCTGCCGGCCCCGATGATCGCCTTGCGCGAGCAGCTCTGTGCCGCGACCGGGATCAACGTCGATGCGATGCCCTTTGCTGGAGAGCTTATCGAAGTGCGCCCCGAGGCGGCCGAATGGGAAGGTGCCGCCGAGCGGCTGTTGCGCAACTTCGCCCTAACCCTGCTGGTGCCTGTCCGCCATTACGAGGCAGTATCCACCTGGGCTGATGGCCACATCGGTGCGCGCCTCGTCTACTACCGCGTCCCAGAGGATGTGCCCCCGCAGCGGCAGCGTCGGCACCCTCAGGCACTGTCGGAGAAGCTACGCCTCAAAACGGATACGCCACTCTACAACTGGCTGCAACGCGAGATCGATCGCCGCTTCGACCACATTTGCTGTACGAGTCTCGAGCAGTTCCGACGCGAGACCAAAGCCGTCACGCACAGCGGCCAGATAAAGGGGGGCGGAGATCGCCACGAGAAAGATGACCGCCATCGCATCGACGATCGCACGCGCTACGTGCTCGGTTGGTCCAATGCCGCCAAGATTGCCGCGCTCGAAGTGCAGACAGGGGCGGCAGAAAGAGCCATCCAGAGCGTTGCGCAGAGCCTTACCGGCATTCTCTCCGCGGCGCGCGCGCTGTCCCAGCGGCGGAGTCGCCTTGAGCAGCTTTCCGCATTCCAAAGCTTTGCTGACATCGACTTTGCAAGTGTCGTAAGCGACATCGTCACGCTGGAGGAGGAGCGGCGTGCGCTGACAGAAGGTTCCGATATCTTGAAGGCCCTGCGCGTCCGCCAGCAGGAGGTGGAAACCGCGCAGGGTGACCTGCGGGCAAGGGTCGTTGCCGCCAACCGGGACGAGGCACGACTGCTCGAGCGACGGGAAGAACTCAGCCGCAAGCGCACGTCCGCGGAAGCCGAGATCGCGGCGGTGAGCGACGATCAGCGCCAGTTGGCGGCGCCGACGCTCGACGCTTTGCGCGCTGAGGTTATGGGAGAGCAACGCCTCACCATTGAGGGCTGCGGTGCGCGGGAAAGCGAAATCCGTAAGGTCCTGCAAGACCGCATTGACTCGCGGCAAGCAAGCTTGCGAGCGCTTGGCCAGCGTATTGCCGCGGCCATTAGCAGCTACCGGAATAGCTACCCGGAAGATACGCACGACGTCGATGTCTCGGTCGAGGCGGCAGATGAGTTTCGCAAGATGCTTGCCCAGCTCCGCGAGGAGGGCTTGCCTCGCTTCGAGGCCCGATTCAAGGCCCTCCTGAACGAGAATGCCATCCGCGAGGTCGCGGGCTTCCAGTCGAAGCTACGCGAGGAGGAACGCACGATCCGCGAGCGCATCGAGCGCATCAACGAGTCGCTGCGGGATATCGATTACCACGATGGGACCTATATCGCCGTCGAGGCGGCAGCGACGCTCGACGGCGAGATCCGGGACTTCCAGCAGGACTTGCGAAAGTGCACCGAGAACACGCTCACCGGCAACGAGGATAATGCCTACGCGGAGGCGAAGTTTCTAGAAGTAAAGCGCGTCATCGAGCGATTTCGCGGCCGCGACGGTCAAGTCGAGCTTGATCAGAAGTGGACGCGGAAGGTGACTGACGTGCGCAATTGGTTCGAATTCTCGGCCTCGGAGCGATGGCGGGCCGACGACACCGAGCGTGAGCATTATTCCGACTCAGGCGGCAAGTCGGGAGGTCAAAAGGAGAAGCTCGCTTACACGATCTTGGCAGCAAGCCTCGCCTATCAGTTCGGGCTCGAAAGAGGCGCAGATCGCTCGCGCGCGTTCCATTTCGTCATGATCGACGAAGCCTTCAGCCGCGGCTCTGACGAGGCCGCTGAGTTCGGATTGACACTCTTCAAGAAGATGGGGTTGCAGCTCCTTATCGCCACGCCGCTGCAAAAGATCCATGTGATAGAGCCGCATGTATCCGCCGTGGGCTTCGTGCATAACGAGGATGGCAAGCGCTCGCTTTTGCGCAATATGACCATCGAGGAATACCGCGCGGAGCGACGGCGCCGGATCGAATCCGGGCCACCTCCACAGACCTGACCGGCAATGGTCGCCTGGACGACAGCCGCCGACATCCAAACGGAGACGGAACGTCTCTGGAGGCAGGGCCAGCTGCTCGCCGCCCTGCTGCGCTCAACGCTGGCGACCGATACTCCCCTGCAATGCACGGAATCGCTCCCCGCCGCGGCTACGCGCGCAGCGAGCATCACGTTTCCCTATCGATTGCGCCTGCGGGCCCCGCGTCCAAGCGAGCTCGGAACCTCGTTCGAGGAGGCGAGGACCTGGGTGCAGACACTCGAACGCGCATCGCGTCAGCACACAGGGATCGGCTTCGAGATCGAGTGGCAGGAAGTCAACACTCGCGCGCTCGGGCGTAACCGATTGCCGTCGGCGCTGATCCTCCCGTCCCTTATGGATGCGCTGGCCCTAATCGGTAGACAGGCTGATGCCGCCCGCTTCCTGGATTGTGCGCATGCCAGTCTGGCGCGATGGCCCGAACTCGCTGACTGGATTATTAGACGATCGCTCATGTTACTCGAGCACGCGTCAGAGTGGCCACAGATTCTCGACGTGGTTAGCTGGATCGTAGCCAACCCGAGGCCCGGCCTTTACGCTCGTCAGATCGACGTGGCCGGCGTCGACACCAAGTTCATCGAGCGTCGCAAGGCTCTTTTGGGTGAAATCCTCGACATTCTCCTGCCCGCCGAAGCGATCGACCGCACGGCGGCAGGCGCGCAGCGTTTCGAGAGCCGCTATGGCCTTGCGACAAAGCCCGTGACGATCCGCTTCCGGCTGCTCGATCCTGCCTTTACCATCTCGGGGCTAACAGACCTTACAGTTCCTGTCGGCGAGTTTGCCAACCTCGACGTGGGAGCAACTCGTATCTTCATCGTCGAAAACGAGGTGACATTCCTCTCATTCCCGCAGATGCCGCGTAGCCTCCTGATCTTCGGTGGTGGTTACAGCATTGACCGTTTGGAAATGGTGCGGTGGCTCGCCGCACGCGTCATCCGCTATTGGGGCGACATAGACACGCACGGCTTTGCCATCCTCGATCGCTTGCGCGCTCTGTTCCCTGGCACGAGATCCCTGCTAATGGATCGCGCGACGCTCCTCGCCCATCGTGCGCACTGGAGTGTCGAAGCGGCACCGCAGACAGGTGAACTCGATCGCCTTAATGCCGAGGAACGGGCGCTTTATGATGATTTGCGGCGTGATCGATTAGGATCGGGCGTGCGCCTTGAGCAGGAGCGGCTTCGTTTCGGTTATGCCCGATCTACTATCCTCTCAGAAGGAGAGAGTTGAGTTCGGCGTCCGACCCGCTCGCAAAGAGTGGACGGCGTGCGCCGCATCCAAATGACAGCCATGGACTTCGCCACAACTGCGTCGGTCGGCCACCAGTTTTACGTTACCTTTACGTACGCGGTGACACTAACCATTCGAATAAGCCGGTCAACGTAGTTGGCTCATCACGCCAATTATCGATGAAGTAAACGGTGTTATTCCAATTCAGCGCGACTGTGTGATCACCGGGTTCTCTTTTTTGTTTGCTTAGCAGTTTCCATTGTGCGTCGCTTCACATAGATGCCAATATCTATTGGTCCTTCAAACACAAATTCAACTCCCATTTCTTCCAAGACCCGCTGAAGATCCATCAACGTTCGATCACGCGGGACGATTACTCCGGTTTCGAATCGAGCAATCGTCTTTTGCGCCACGCCTGTAAGAGACGACAGTTGATCCTGAGTCAGGCCAAGCCAGCCGCGCGCCGCGCGGCACTGCTCCTTTGTCAGAAGCCGTTTGTTAACCATCGCAGGGAATATCCTGGGACAAAAGCGCCATCCTATGGCATAGGGAGATCGGACGGGGCGACCCAAGACCGAGGAGGGCCGAATACCATGAAGAAGTGCAGTGAGCTGAATGATGTCTCCAAAGCGGCGCTGATCCGCGCCGCACGGGAGGCCGTTGCCGGCGCCATCGCCGGTGACTTCCCCGTCGATCCGCTCATCGGGAAGGAGATGTCGCGCGCGCTGTCGTGTATCGGCAGCGTCGTCAAGCGCCACGGCTCCCTCATCGAACTCGGCATCACCGGTGCGCTGCTCGCAAGTGATCGTTTCATCGTGCTGCCCAGTGTCGCCGTCCCGTTGACGAAGGCGGCGCTGCAGTTGCTCGACGCCAAAAACACCGACGAGACCCTGTCCAAGGTCAAGCTCTCGGCTGATTCGGAAGCCGCCGGCATCGTGAACGTGGATTTGGTCGTTGTCGATCCCGAAGCAGGATGGGCCGGTGCTTACGAGATCAAGCGCGGCAACGGAGTGACCGAGCATGGCAAGCGCCGTCCGATCATGCGGAAGCTGCGGGCGATCAGGCCGGTACTCGCCTCGTACGTTCACAAGCTCGGCTACGGTCCAATCGAAACCGTCACCAGCGCCGTGATCGACTATTACGGCGCTTCCGGTTTCGACCCGGCATTCTGCATCACGCGCGACAAGCTCGACGAGCATTTCGGCGTGGCCGTCATGGGCACGGTCGAGACTATGACGGCGGCGGTGCGCGAAGCGCTGACCGACGAACTGCCCCGGTTGTTCGAGCCGGTCTTTGACCGGATGACGCAACCGGACCACGCGTCGGGGTTGCCGAACGCCGGTACGGCCACCATGGGCACCTTCGCGCGAACGGCCGCCGCCGCGGCGATGGTCCCTCCGATCGGCCCCGGAAAACGGCGGCCGCGTAGCTATCAGGCCCGCCATTAGGGCGCACTGAGGCCGCACTAAGTGCGTCGGCCTCGTTTCTTCCCTTCATCATCGCGTACCGAAGAGAGATCGTGTCGTGTCTCACCAGTATCGTTGCGTTCGTTCTTCGGCTTCCTCCACGGCGGGCGTACCCCTGCGTCATGGGGACACCAGCGGTGTTGCGGCGCTGCCCGGCAGCGACATCCCGCCACTGCACTGGTGGCGGTCGCTCCCGGCGTCGGCCTTCACGGCCGCGCATCTTGCAGTCATCAGGCGAGCCATCGCCGGCTTCAGCTATATCGGCGAGCCCCGCTGGCCGCTTGCTGCCAAGGGCGATGCGGCTGCCGCGGTCGGTGTGGCCCTGCGCGCAATAAAGCATCACGAAAAGCCCACTCCCAGTATCGACCTGGTCATGTCTGCACTGGTGCGCTGCGCGATCGAGGGAAGCCACACGGCCTGTCTCGTCCTCGACCATGCGCTGGCCCGCCTCAGCGACGACGGCCCATCAAGCGAGGCGCTGGCCGCGTCGTGGCGGACCAAGCCGGTCATGTCGCGCGCACCTCATGAACCGAAAGGAGCATGAGATGCGCATCCAAATCTTCTCCGATCTTCACTCCGATGTCGCGAGGCCGCGGGCCATCGCAGTGGCTCCCGAGATCGATGCTGTCGTCGTCGCCGGCGACGTCTGCGAGGGCGCCGAACGCGGCTTCGGGCTTTTGCGCCAGATCGTGCCGATGCAGATCCCGATCATCATGACGCTTGGTAATCACGAGTTCTACCGCCGGTTCTGGCGGGACGAACTCGCCCAGGCCCGCAGCGTGGCGCCGCTCTACGGCATCCACTTGCTGGAGAATGATGAGGTGATCGTTGGCAATGTGCGGTTCGTCGGAGCTACTTTGTGGACCGATTATGGTTTGTTCGGTGTGCCGTCCGTGCCGCAGGCGATGCTTGCTGCTGCAAACGGACTCAATGACCATCGGCTGATCAAGTGGTCGAAGGAACCGTGGCAGCGTTTTCGGCCGCAGGAGGCGCTCCTGCTGCACAAAGGCTCTCGTGCTTTTATCGAGTCGGCCCTGGCCGCGCCGGTTGCCGGCGCCACCGTGGTGGTGACGCATCACGCCCCGCACCCGCGTTCGGTCCATCCGCGCTTTGAAAACGATCTCCTGTCGGCGGCGTTTGCCTCCGACCTGACAGCGGTGATCGAAGCGGGAAGACCGCAGCTATGGATCCACGGCCACGTGCACAGCAGCTTCGATTACCGGGTGGGCGCCACCAGCGTTGTTTGCAACCCGCACGGTTACGGGGCGGAAAATCCGGATTTCGATCCGGCACTGGTGTTGGAGGTCGCATGATGATGACGACCCGCGCCGCGTCGCGAACATCATGTGGTCGCTGGAGCAGTGCCGCCCCGGGGTGCCGGCGTTGGGAACAGGCGTCTCGCCCGATCAGCAATCTCGTGCCCTGAACGGGTCGCTTTGTCCTCCGGGCATCCGTCCGTGTCGGCGAGAGCGATCGTAGGAGTGAGTCAAATCGTATCATGTCAGCATCCTCTAAGAGCCGATCCGGCATTCCCCCTTTCATCGCCGCGAAAACCTCAGGTCGCCGCATTCCCGTCCGTTCCGCAATAGCGTTGCGGGCGCTCGTGCAAGCGAGCCTCGATCCGGCGGTCGTGGAGATCGATTTCATCGAGTCCGCAAAGGTCAGGGGTATCGAGGTCCCCGTGCGCTCCATCGTCCTCGTACGCGCCGATGGCCCATGGCTGCTTGACCTTGTCGACGCCCGGCCGCCCCTGGACATCGACCAAGCTGGCCTGCATTTGCTCGCTATCGAAAGCCTCGGCATTCCGACGCTGACGCAGACACACGCCGATCTCGACAAGCGACCCAGGGCGAGCAACTGCGATTTGGTTTGGGCGTGTCGCCGGCGAAAGGTGGCACCCGACGACCGCATCCTTATCCTTCGTCGCTTGGAGGAAAGTGCGGCTTTTCCTTTGATCGAAGTGGCATCAGTGGTTCGTACCGGCGACGGGGTCGCGACCGTTTTCGCGCTCGCGTGCGAGAACCTTGTCGAACTCGACCTCGTTTCCGCGCCGGTCGGTCCTTCCACCGCGGTGGCGCTACGCAAGCGGCGCGACGCCGTGACTCAATCATCGATTTGATAGAGTGCGCACGTGGAAATCGCCGGAGCGCTGCGATCATCCGATTGCGGTTAGGACCGCAGACAGCGACATCCTTGCCGAAGCTCGAAGCGGCTTCTGTCGCAAACGGCGCGACGGTCGGCCAGTCGCCATCCTGCTCGATGACCGCTCGAAAACAAAGCAGGCGAACCAGGCGGACGGGATTATCTTCTGGATCGGGATCGACTTTTGCCGACGCCCTTGCGATCGAGGTACTCCCTAATTGCCTCCTCCACGACGGCGGATGCGCTCTCGTCGCGTTCCAGCGCGAGCCGCTTCACTTCTTTGACCAAATCCGGATCCACATAGACGAGAAACTGCCGCCTGCCGGCGAGCGTCGTCCGTGACCTCTCCTCATCCCGCGCCATCGAAAAAAGCTATATCCATCCGCGATTCCGACAAGCTTTTACGCGCCTGCCGAGCCGACAAGTTCTTTCCACGCTTGATCGACGCCAATCGGTCGTTTCGCGCGATTCTTCTATCATACCAGCCGGCCGCGTTCAAAGGATTACTAGTACGCTATTGAAGCGGACACCCTATTTGAGGGCGGACAAGCTTGGTCGATAGCGGCCGTCGCGAGAGGAAACCTAAGCCGCATCACGTGCGGGCGATAACCCAGTGCCGGAAAAATTCGCCGCTGCCGCGGATGATTTCATCTGCAGGCCGTCGGCCTCCTTTTCTCCTCCGACCCATCGCAAATACGACCCAAGTCGTCGGGAAGCCGTATGTTGGCGAGTTCGCCACCGCCGGGCGCGAACCGGCCGCCTCCGAGCATGCGCCGCACACACCGTGTCACCGGAGCCTCGGCGCCGTTGTCGATCATGCGCCGCTCTCGACGCAGAGCGAGGTCATCTCGCCCCCGACGGTGATAGTGACCACGGTGTCGAGCGAAGCCAAGTGCGCGGCCAAGCGCCACAGCGACAGGTCTTCCAAGCCGCCTGTCGGCTGACGCACCATGATCTCGGCGGCCAGGACCTTCTTGAGGCGCGCTTCTTCCTCATCGGGGGATTTGGCGCGAACTCTTCCCCATCTGATGTTTGCAAACCGCCGCCCTTGCAGCGGCGACCGCACCCAGAAACGCTCTTCGTCGCCTGCGAGCCACGGTGACAGCCATTTCAGAAACTCCTCCCGGTTCGGCCGTGGACGATTGTGCTCGCGCGCCTCGGCGGCGGCCCATGCCGCCACCTTTTCCACCAATGCCCACACCGACTGCCGCCTGTTATGGCCGTTGATATAGCCCATCGCTTCCCATGCCTCGGCGCCCGCAAGTGGGTTCGCCCCCTCCCGGGCGAAGACACGGTAGCTGCTGAGGTCCGCGAGATCGGCGACGTTGCTCACCTCGGCGCTGGCCAGCTTGCGCCGCCGGCCGCCGGCTCCACCGGGATCGATCTCGATGCGAACTCGCAACATCGGTTTCTCATACCTCGTTCGTCGTGCCGCAAGCACCTGCGGGCGCCACCGGCTCTCTCGATCGACTACGCTCTGTTACACCGGCCGGTCCGCATTCAATAGCGTGCTAGTATGCTATTTACAAGCGGCTCGCGATCTGCTTGTTGGAAGGGGCGGCTCGGCTGATGGCGGACGAACCGAGCCGATCGATGCTGCTACGCCGGCGGCGCACCACCAAGGAGATCGACATGACCCGACTGCGCACCGACCGGGCTCTTGCGCTCGATCTCGAACTCACCTGCTGGGAGTCGGCCCCGCCGGCCGGCCAGCAGCCCGAGATCGTCGAGATCGGAATCGTCGAAATTGATACATCGGGCCCCGAAATCATCAGAGCGGCGCGCTACCTCGTGCGGCCGCGCACCTCGGAAATATCGGATTATTGCGAGCGCTTGACCGGCCTCACGCGGCTCGAGGTCAAGCAAGACGGCCGCAGGCTCTCCGAGGTGCTGCGGACGATCGAGAACGTATTCGCCCCCACGCACAAGGTGCTGGTCACGTGGGGCAACGACTGGCGAGCCATCGAGGATGCCTGTCGCGGGGAAGTCTCCGCCACGGCAGTCGGTTCGCACTCGCTGCTCGCCTACGTACGCCTCAATCCCTTCCCGCCGGAAAACGTCGTGAACCTCGGAGCGCTCGTCAGCCTCTGGTCCGGCGCCGACCGTCGCTTGGGCATGTACGAAGCCATGGCGGCGGCCGGCGTTGCCCCTGAGGGCCGGCAGCACCGCGCGTTCGATGACGCCTTCAACCTCGCCCGCCTGTTCTGCCGATATGTCGAGCGCTTCCGTGACCTCGCACCGACGGGCCATCGAGCCGGCGATGGCGGCCCGCGTGCGCCAGCGCCCGGGGAGAGTGAGAGCGGCGAACAGCGCGGAAGCCGGTTGAGCCGCCGGGCCCACGAGCTGGAAATACCGCATGCCGATCCGGAGAGGGCGCCGTTGCGTGTCTACGTCGATATTTGGGGAGACCGACGTGTGATGAGGCTGCTGCCGCGCGATCCAAGCGAGCCGGTCGCTATTGGGATGGAGCAGGCGCCGGCGCTTGCCGCATGGCTGAACGAGCGCACCCGGATCAGCCCCATCGAGGCGGTGATCCCAAGGGCTGACGGCGAGTACGTCATGCAACGCGACGAAAACGAGAGCGACGACGAATATCGCGAGCGCGCGGTGCTATTGGGCGCCCGGATACGGGAAAAGAAGACGTGACTGTCGGGTGCATCCCTATCTCGACGTATCGCTGTTTTTGTACCGCGCAACGCCAGAAGTATGCGGTGCACCCGGGCAATGGAGGAAAAGTCCTACTGCGGTCGCCCGCGTCTTGCCGGCGCGCGATTGAGCGATGGGTTCGAAGCCGGGGCGCTCCCGCTCCAAGACCGGCCGGCGCGTGGCACGAACCGCGTCGCCACTTCGAGATGGCGCTCGCGCGCATTGCCGCCGCCGTCGCGTCGATGCCGGGGGCGAAGGTTACGATTACCAGATCAAGGAAAAGTACGGCGGGCTGCGAATCTATTTCGACGACAGCGGCCTTTCCGAGGACGCCGAAGCCCGCGTCGAGGAAGCGATTGAAGTCGCCGAATTCCGCACCGCCTGCACCTGCGAAGACTGCGGTTTGGAGGGGCAACTCTACGACAATCACGGCTGGTACATCACGCGGTGCGAGGCGCATGCCGAAGGCGAGCGGTGCCAGCGGTGCCAGGCCAAGACCTCCGCATCCGGCGCGTGCTCGTGGACGGCAAGCGGCGCATCGTCGCGGCGCACCGCTACGACCGCGCGCGACGCCTTCGTCGAGGTGCCGATCGCGGCGCTGAAGGACGATTGAACTGGCGCGCGGCTTTCGCCGGCGCATCGGCGAAGTGACCGCCTTCGCTGCGACGGCCGCGTCGCCCGGGCATCGACCGCCGGCCGCCGCGGTAGTCGCAGCAGTCGCGAACGTCACGGCGAGGGGCGCGGCCTCCTGAACCGATCGAAGACGTCGAGCACCTCGTCGGCGTGGAAGATCCGGCTGCGCCGTCGATCGTTGGGGACGCGCAGGATGCCGAGTTCGACCAATTTCACGACGGCGAGATTGTTGTTCGCCCAGCTGCCGCCGGTCAGCCGCTTCGCGTCGTCGATCGTGAACGCGGGACAAGTCAGCGCGAAGCGCGCTACGATGTGGATGCGGGCATCCTTTCGGTAGCCGCGCAACCGTGCCTGCCACTCGGCCTCGATCTTCCGGAGACCGGCGATGCGCCCGATGTTGTGCTCGGCGGTCTGCGCCACGAAGGTCAGGATCGTCCGCGCATAGGAAGTCCAGTCCGATGACGTGCGCGCTTCCTTCAGCGCGCCGACATAGACGTCCTTGTCCTCGAACACCGCCTCCCCAATGAAAGCGCAGGCTGATCGGGTCGCGCCCTTGAGCTTCATCGTCAGCGGGATCAAGAGACGTCCGAGGCGGCCATTGCCGTCGTAGAAAGGGTGAATGTGCTCGAACATCCAGTGCGAAACCGCCTGACGGAGGATCTCCGGGCTGCGCGGGTCCGCAGCCATGGTGAAGTCCTGCCATTCCGCCATCGCTGCGGCTACCGACGCGGGCTTCGTGTAATGGAAGAACCCGTTGGGCGCCGAAGAGTCCTGCGTCGCGTTCGGGCGCTCCTTCAGGTGGCCGGCCGAAGCTTTTTCGGCCGGTTTGAGCGACCGCTCGAAAAGCTTGCGATGCAGCTTCAGCGCGGTATCGACCAGGTCCGTTCCCTGCTCGGTGTTGAATGCCTCGGCGCAGGCGGCGACCGCCGCGGCATCCGTCGGATCGGGTGCCCGGCGCTCCGACGTCTCGAACTCCATGAGTTCGGTGAAGGTGGTCGTGGCGCCCTCCGCGCCCGCGGAATGCACGGCATCGAGCCGGGTGAACAGGCGTCCGGCCATTCCCGGATGGGGCCATTCGGCCAGCAGACGATCGAATTCGCGGACGCCGGCGATGGCGCGCTGCAACGGCTCTTGAACATCCTCCAGACGCGGCAATACCGGTACGGCCGGCCGGAAGCAGGCCCGTTCGCCCTCATATTCGATCCTTCCTGAGACCATGGGCGAGAATAATATGTAATTATCGGATACATGCAAAAACGATAATACTGCCAGGGTCAATTATCGCTTCATACGGCCATGTTAATGACAGGCGCAGAAACGCCGGTGCTGCTGTGCACAATCACGCCTCGACCGCGAACCGATACTGCCGACCATGTTTCTTGCCGAAACGCGCGATGCGCTCGTCATAGGTGACCAGCGGACAGGCAAGCTCGATCGCTGTGGCGATCAGCAACCGATCGGCCGGGTCGCGATGTTCGAGATGGTGCATCTGATAACCGCGGCAGGCGGCGCGATAGCCCAGCGGCACCGCCTCCACGCCTGGACGATCGAGGAAGCGCTCGATCCAGGCCTCAACGGGAAGGTCGAGATCGATCCGCCCGGTGTCGACGAGCAGCGCAATCTCCCAGGCCGCCTGCGTGCATCGACGCGCGCCCTGATCGACGGCTCCCGGTAGAACGGACGGCAGCATTTTTTCAAGACGGTCCGGTCACCGTTCGACCTCTCGGCCGGTTTCGGCATCGGGCCTGACATCAAGGGCTGGTGCGATGAGGTCGACGTCTGCGCGGACCCGCACTGAGCCCCGATGCGCCCCGAAAAGGGAACCGGCGCGCGCGTTGTGCTCCAGCAGGAGCCGCACAGCCAAGGCGACTGCCTCGGTCTTGTTGCCGCCGGTAAGCTTTTTGGCGGCCTCTTCGATCAGCGCGACGACTTCCGGACGGTTGATGGTGACCACGTTCGCCATGGCGAATTCATGTTATCAGTACCGGCGTACTTATATAATGTTCATCTCGAATACGCACGCCTGTGCTCTCCGGCGAAGGGCAAGATCGCCTGGGCGGCTTGACCCATACCGGGCCCGCCTGCGGGTGGCCTCCCAGCCGCGACGCCGGGCCTGACGGCTGGCACCCGGCCGGCGGCGGTCTCCGGGGGAAGCCCTCGCTGCCGCTTGCGTCCTGGCCACGCCTCCCCGCGCTGTTGGGCGCCGCCGCTTGGCCTCTCAGACCGCTGCCCACCTCTCAGCGGACTGCTGACGCGGTCGGGGGCTACCGCCGCCGACTTCCGACAGCGCCCTGGCCCGCCGGAGATGCCCGCCGGCCGGACCACCACCGACGCCGCGTGTCGCGTCGAACGTGCCCTGATCCGCCCGATTGCTACTCCGCGATCTTGTTCTGATCGAGCAGGTTCTCCCGCGTTCCAGCCCGGGGGCTTGCGGATAGTATACTAGTATGCTATCAATGAGCGACCCTTGGCGACGAGGAACGGAAATGAGCGACGAGCACGGCGACAGGATGAAGGCTTACGAAGCGGCATGGGAGACGCGGCTGGACGCGCGCCTGCCGATCTATGCCCGCATCGACGGCCGCTCGTTTTCGCGCTTCACGGCCGGCATGCGGCGGCCGTTCGATCCGGCAATGTCGGCAGCGATGATCGCGACCGCCGGCGGCCTTGTCGAGCGGACGCACGCCCGGATCGCCTATACGCAGTCCGACGAGATCAGCCTTTTGTTCTTGGCGGGGCGGCCTGAGTCCGACGTCCTCTTCGGCGGCCGCCTGCAAAAGCTGGCCAGCGTGCTGGCGTCCCTTTCGACCGCGCTGTTCACGGCACGGCTGATGAGCCAAGACGAGCTCGCGCCATACCGCAACAGGTTGCCGCATTTCGATTGCCGCGTCTGCCAGCTGCCCTCGCAGACCGAAGCCGCCAATATGCTGGTCTGGCGCTACAAGGACGCGCGCAAGAACGCGATCGCCATGGCCGCGCAGGCTTTGTTTTCTGCAAGTGAGCTCTTCGGCAGAGATGGCGGCGCTATGCTTGCGATGCTGCGCGGGCGTGGCGTCGACTTCGAAGCTTATCCGGACTGGTTCAAACACGGCACCTTCGTGCGGCGGCGGACCGTGGCGCGTGAACTCTCCGCCGCGGAGCTCGCGCGCATTCCGGAGAAATACCGGCCTTCGGGCGCCGTAGCGCGCTCGGAGACGGTCACGCTCGCATGCGATTTCCGGAAATGCACGAACCGCGAGGCGTTCGTGTTCGACGGGGCCGCGCCGCAATTCGCGGAGGAGGCGTCATGATGGAGATGGATTGGCGCGAGCGCCTGATGCAGCGTCACGCCGACTTGTTCGGTCTCGGCGGCTACCCGACGGTCGGTAACGGCTGGCGCGAGCTCATCGAGACGGCGCTCGCGCGCATTGCCGCCGCTGTCGCGTCTGTGCCGGGCGCGAAGGTCACGATTACCCAGATCAAGGAAAAGTACGGCGGGCTGCGAATCTATTTCGACGACAGCGGCCTTTCCGAGGACGCCGAAGCTCGCGTCGAGGAAGCGATTGACCTCGCCGAATATCGAGCCGCCTGCACCTGCGAAAACTGCGGCGCGGAGGGCCAGCTCTACAATAATCACGGCTGGTACATCACGCGCTGCGAGGCCCATGCCGAGGGCGACCCGGTGCCGGCGGCCTCCGGCCGCAAAAACCTCCGCATCCGGCGCATGCTCGTGGACGGCGAGCTGCGCATCGTCGCGGCGCATCGCTACGACCGCGCGCGCGACGCATTCCTCGAGGTCCCAACCGCCGTTCTGGAGGATGATTGAAAATGGCACGCTTCCGCTGCCGTGACTGCAACAGCGAGGGTACGTTCGACTACGCCGGCATCCATGCCTGTCCGCGCTGCGCGTCGACGAACGTACAGCTCGCGCTATCAATCGCAGAGCTGCCGGACGATCACCCGCTGTTCGCAGCGATCGAGAAGCTCGCGGAGATGACGGACGAGGACGACGAGGATGACCGGATATGACAGCTCGTTTTCCGATCTGCACCTCGATGTTGACAGTAATAGGAGCTGCCGCGCCCGCTGGATGACGCGGTGTCTGCCGCGGACTGGTCGACTTAACCATGCACCGAAAACTAGCATGATAGTATACTATTTACATTCGCATCCGGTCATATATTTGTTCGAGTGACGCCGGCACCAAAGCCTCCCAACGCGCAGGCGCCAGGCGAGGGGCGGGAAGTGGCGAGCCGGCTGGTTTTCTGGTGGCAATTCATCGGCTTCGGCCGGAGATCACCAACGTACGGCACAAGCGACCGGGAACAGGAGAGTTTGCTTTGAGTATCGAAAGTCTGTCAGCTGCCACTTCCCAGCTTGCGATCGCGGCTATCAAAACAGCGAACGAGAACAACGCCGCCGCGGAGGGCGCGTCTCATGACCTCGCTGGCAGTTTGGATCCAGATCGTCTGTTCACGCGCAGCGAGCCGGCGGCGCCGCCAAGAAATATGCCGGCAGGCGAACTGCCGACTGTCGCGCTACCCGTCACTCATATGGCCACAGGCGTAGGCTCGGCGGCGATGCCGACCTCTGTGACCGCGATGGGCAGCCTCGAACTTGCGGTCTACCGCAAAGCTTGGGCGGGAGGGCGCCGTTATCACCTGCACGAGCGCGCGATGGCGGCCCGCCGCGAACACGTCGCCGCCGCAAGGGCCGCGCGCGAACAAGCGGTCAAGGCCGCCGAGGCGTCGCTGCGTGCGGCCGGCAAGCTGGTCGACCGGCGCGAAATCGAGGAGCGGCTTGGGGCGCTCGACGCGCTCGCCGAGTCGGAGCTCGACGACGATCCCGCGCCAAGCTGGCGTGGCAAGACCGAGGCGCCGACGCCTGGACGAACCGCGGTGCGGCTCCTTTTTGCCCGGCTGTTCGATCAGCGACCGGACTTGACCGACGAGATGACAAACGGGGCGCCCATCATCATCGTTGATGTCCCAGATCCGGAGGCCATGGTCCGGCTCCGCGGCAATTGGACCGACGTGATTCTGAAGGACGTTCGCATCGCCCACGGCAAGAAGCTCGACGTCGAGGTCAAACGCGAGGATTTCGGCGCCGTCGCACACGTGACGCTAGAGCCGATCAAGAGCAAGGACGCGGAAAACAGCGAGCGGCTCGGGCTCGCAGCGGTACAGCTCGCTTTGCCGGTCATCGCCATCTCGCCCGCGGCCCAAACTCACTTGCCGAAGTCCTTGCGCGACGCCGCGACCGCGCGGCTGACGTTGCCGCCGCTCGACGCGGCAACCATCGCGCGCGTGATCCGCGTCGTGACGTCGAAGCCGTGCCGTGAACTCCTGCCCCCTGATGTGGTGCGAGAAATCGGGTTACACGAATTGGTGCTCGCCGTGCGGTTCGACAAGTCGCCCGAGCAATGCATGGCGCGGTTGCGCGAACTCGCCGCGCGCAAGATCCACAAGAAAGAGGCGCGCGATCTCACGCTCGATGAATTGCATGGGATGGACGAGGCCGTCGCCTGGGCCAAGTCCACCATTCGCGACCTCGAAGACTGGAAGTCCGGCAAAATCCCGTGGGCGGCAGTCGATGCTGCTGTTTGTCTGAACGGACCGGCTGGGACCGGTAAAAGCACGTTCGCACTCGTGTTCTCGGCGGCCGCAGGGTTGAACTTGGTCACAGGCTCGCTCTCGAAATGGCAAAGCGCCGACGAAGCGCATTTGGGGCATCTGCTGCGCGCCATGCGTCGCGATTTCGAGGAGGCGCGCGCGAAGGCGCCGTGCGTGATGTTCATCGACGAGATCGATTCGTTCCCCATTCGCAACGAAGTTCGTCACGCCCATAAAGACTATGTCGTGGAGGTCGTGAACGCCCTCTTGGAGCAGCTTGATTCTCTCGCCGGCCGCGACGGGGTGATTTTCGTCGGCGCCTCGAACGACGTGTACCGCTGCGATCCCGCCATCCTACGCAGCGGACGCCTCAACCGGGTCATCCACATCGGAATGCCGGGACCCGCCGACCTCGCAAAAATGTTTCGCGTCCGGCTGCGGGGCGACCTTGCCGATGCGGATCTCACCGAAGTGGCGCTGCTCGCGCTCGGCTCGACCGGTGCTGATGTGGAGCGTCTGGTCAAGGACGCCCGCCGGTTTGCCCGCCACGAGGAAAGATCCCTGGTCCTGGACGACCTCGCCCGGGCGATCATGGGCCCCCGCGACCGTCCGCCTCATTTGCTGCGGCGGTCCGCGGCGCACGAGGCCGGTCATCTCGTCGCCGACGTCCTCCATTTCGGCCCGGAGGATGTTTATGCCGTCTTGCGAGACCAGACCGACAGCAGCGGCGCGGTTTGGCGCATGCGCGGTCACCTAGGGGCAGGAACCGAGGAGGAGCTTTCGCAGGTGCTCCAGGTATTGCTGGCGGGCCGCGCCGCCGAGCAATTGTTGTTCGGCGCTCCGGGCCAGGGCTCCGCCGGAGCCCGCAATTCCGACCTTGCCGGCGCCACCAAGATCGCCGCAGCAATGGTAGGGAGCCTGGGCTATGCCGGTCCGCATGCCCTCGTCTATCTCGCGCCGATGCGCGAACCGGAACCGGTGCTGAACACCGGCTACATGCGCCTCGCCGTCCATCGCCTGCTGGCAAAAGAGTACAGCGCCGCGACCACGCTGCTGAGCCGCCACCGTGCCGCGCTCGAGCAGATTACCGAGCGGCTGCTGCAGGTTCGGCGCATCGACGGCTTTGAGGCGCAGACCATCATCGAGACTTGCGGCCCGACCGAAGCCGAGGATCCGGCCATGGTCGCCGCCGGTCCCGGCGAAGCGGCGGCGGAAAGTCCTTTTGATGCAGCCGATAACACCGTCATCCCGGCGCTCGCGGACGGCTTCGCAGATCCGATCGACGAGCCCGATGCGGACAACCGCACCTTCGAGTTCGCGCGCCGCGCGCCGCCGACCAGGGACGCCGAATGAAGACGCCGTGCAGCAGGAGCTGTCGAAATGGGTTTTCTGCCAAAGCCGCCGGCCGACGTCCTTGATCGTCCTTATCGTGAGGGGGAACTTTGATGTCTGACGTCCTCCTCGACTGGCGTTCGCTTCTAGTTGTGGACCATCCGCGCCTGTTCGGAACAATCGTCCGCGTGGAAGGAGAGGAAGGCGCCCTGCTCGGGTGTGCCGGGTGGCCGAACGTGGGGCCCGGCTGGCGCCAAATCCTCGAGCGCCTCTGCCGACGCGTGGAGGCGGCCATCGCATCAGAACCCGCCGCGACATTCGAGTTCGTGCAGATCAAGGAAAAGTTTGGGAGGCTCCGCGCCTACCAGCAATCATCCGGCCTCTCGCCGGCAGCCGAGTTGGTTGTCAACACGGCAAGAGAACTTGCTGAAGCACGCTCCGCGTTCATATGCGAGGTGTGCGGCCGCCGCGGTCATCTTTGGGATGACCACGGTTGGTATCGCACTGCGTGCGACGACCACGGGCAAGGTCGGCCGCTCGCCCCGAAGCCCGGCCGCGCCGGGATCGAGATCACCCACCACTACGTCGGAAACCGCTCGTTTGTCACTGCGCGTCGCTACGATTTCGATCGCGATGCTTTCACATCAATCGCCGTGCCCGTCGATTACGACGTCGAGCGCCGACGCTGGCGTGACGAACGGGACGACTCTTGAGCCTGCACCGAACGAGACGACGATCTTGGCGGCAAATAACCTAAGCCATGGAGAAAGGGGAGATGCGCGATCACCGTCCCAGCGGGACATCACCAGCCCGGCGGACCGAGCTAGGAACTTGCAAGATACGATCAGGCCAGCTTCGCCTGGCCCCAATCGAAGGACGTGCCGTCGACCCAGATGCAGTGGAGAATCACTGCGATCTTCCGGGCGACGGCGACCTTCGCCTTCTTCATGCCGATCCGCTTGGCGAGCTTCATTCCCCAGAGCTTGAGGGAGGACCATTTCTTCGTCCGATAAAGCAGAACGGTCGCCGCCTCGGACAGGTATGTTCGGAGAAGCCGGTCACCCCATCGAGATATCTTGCCATTGGTGTCAGTTTCGCCAGATTGGTTACGCCGAGGTGTAAGACCCAGATAGGCACCAACGGTCGATGCCGATCGGAAGCCCGATGGGTCATCGATTGTATGGCGGAACGTTAAGGCCGTTACCACGCCGACACCAGGAACCGTCATGAGACGACGCGTCGTCTCATCCGACTTTGCCAACCGACGGACTTCGTCGTCGAGCTTACTTTGCTGTTTGCAGATATGCTCATGGATCGACAGGAGTGGCGCGATCACGTCGAGGAGCTGATGATCTTCACCCAATAGCTCTTGGACCTGGCTGCGGAACTGCAGTCCGATTGCGCGTGGGAACAGTAAGCCGTATTCTTTGATCAGGCTACGGACCTGGTTCTCGATGTCCCGACGAATGGCCACGAGCCGGGATCTCGCGACGAGCATCGCGCGGATCTTCTGACTTTCCTTGCTCTTGACTTTGACTTCGCGATACCAGCCAACATGCACCAGTTCGGCCAGGCCTCGAGCATCATTCTGATCGCTCTTGTTCATGCGTACTGACAAAGCCGCGTGCGCATGCCGGGCGTCGATGCAGACCACCGGAAGATCGACCCTACGAAGTTCATGCCACAGCCAACTCGCCATCGCCCCGGTCTCAAAACCAATGCGCTCAGCATGCGGCGCTCGCCTGTGAAGCAGCGCGGTAAGTGCGCCCGGATCGGATTTGGCTTTTCCCTCGAACAAGATTTGACCTGCTTCGTCGACCACGCACACTGAAGTTTCCTTTTGCGAGACGTCAAGCCCAACATATTGCTTCATAACCCTCTCCGATTCGCGTGATTGCGTGAAGATAGCGGACTTCTCGTGCCGCGGGCGCCGACCGCAATTACGTCATCGTGCCCAAAATTGACCGCTGATCGGCGTGCAATTTTTGCACGCTGATCCCCCAGCCCAGGGGGTCAAAAATTGCACGCCGAATAAACAGCCGTGTACACGGTCGTCACTGTTCGGTTCCTCGTTCGTCGGATGGCATTCCGGCGGTTGTGGCGTTCGGCGGCTCATTTCCCGATGTCTTTCGATCGGTCGGCAGCAGCGCGATTCGGAGTGGCAGGATTTAAACCTGCGGCGCCCCCCGTTTGGTGCTGGGCAAGTGCGAGACAGCCGGAAGCAGCTCAGGGATTTACTGCGCTATTTCAATTACAGTTTTATTCTGACCGGCGCGCCATTAGGCTCTTGGCAAGCGTGACTTTTGCGAAAGTCCGAACGGCTGCGATTTCGGCCGGCAAGCGCCGCTGCGCGACGTCTATGCCCTCCCGGTGACACTGGCGGTGTAAGGGGTCTGGGACGCCTTGCAGGACGAACGCGTCGCCGCAATGCGTATTTTCGGAAAAAAACTACTGCGAAAATATCTATAAAAATAATAGACAACATAGTCTTCTCGCGGACATCTAGTGGGGGGCCGTCGATCTCGCTCAGAGGGTCGGCCACGCTTCGGAAACATCAGCAACGGGTTACTTGAGGTTCGATGACGGCAGCGGCGACGAGAATTGATGCAACGGACCCGCTGGCACAGCTGGTCGTGAGCTTTGCGGCCCGCGCCGAGGAGTATGATCGCCGTGCGCGGCCACCCGCGGAAAGCCTAGCTGAGGCTGCGCGGTCGGGCCTTCATACGCTGACCGTGCCGTGGACGCTTGGCGGGCAGGGCGCGGGTCTTGCCAGGACCGTGTCGATCGCCCGCCAACTCGGCGCCGCCGATCCGGCCGCGACGCTGATCCTGGCGATGACATGGATCCAACACGTGCATATTGCCTTGACGCGGCGCTGGCCGGAGCAGGCGCATCAAGAGATACTCCGCGACGCGCTCGGCGGGCGCGGCCTGATCAACGCGTTGCGCGTCGAGCCGGAACTCGGGACCGTGACGCGGGGCGGCATTCCGGCGACCGTGGCACGGCTGACCGACGACGGCTGGCGCCTTACTGGCCGCAAGATCTATTCGACCGGCGCCTCGGTTCTCGACTGGTACAATGTGTTTGCCCGCACTGGCGATGACGAACCGCAGGTCGGCTATTTCCTGGTGCGTGCCGGCGCGCCGGGAACGCGGATCGAAGAGACCTGGGACCATCTCGGCATGCGGGCGAGCGACAGCCATGACGTCGTGTTCGACAATGTGCTGATACCGCGCCACCATGCCGTCGATCTCCGGCCGCCGGACGCATGGCAACAACTGCCGCCGGCCTACAGCGCGTGGTTTCTGCTCACGGTCAGCGCCATCTATCTGGGCATCGCCGATGCTGCGCGCGACTGGCTCATCGGCTTTCTGAAGTCGCGCGTGCCCACAAATCTCGGACGGCCTTTGGCGACGCTCGAGCGGATGCAGATGGCGCTCGGCGAAATTGACGTGCTGCGCCACGCGGCCGCGACATTGTTGGCCGCCACGGCCCAGAAGGTCGACACCGCCCCAGCGACGTTGACGCCGGAGGAGCCCGGTATCGTCAAGCACGTCGTTTCGGAAAACGCGATCGACGCCGTGCAGAAAGCGGTCGCGCTGATCGGAAACCCGGCGCTCACGCGCGCCCATCCGCTCGAGCGCCATTTGCGCGACGTGCTGTGCGCGCGCGTGCACGCGCCGCAGAGCGATTCGGTGTTGAAGGCGGCAGGCATTGCCGCTTTGGCGCGATCGGCAGAATAGTCTGCTCGCTGAAGCGAATAATCAGTCTATAAAATCTATTGACTTAATGTATTGGTGGTGCGGTAATTTTGCGCAGCATCATGGTTTTCGCAGTGGCAAAACATGTCCCTGGAATTCATCGGATACATACCAACCCGCGAAGGTTCCGAGGCGCTGGCGCCGCAGGGGCCGATCGTCGATGGGACCTATATCGAGCGCAGCGCGCGGGCCCACCAGGAGGCGGACTTCGATCGTGCGCTGGTCGCTTTCCATTCGACCAGTCCGGAAAGCCTGCTGATCGGAGCGCACGTTGCGAACGCGGCGCCGAACCTCGGCGTCATGATCGCGCACCGCCCTGGCTTCACTGTGCCGACCTTGGCGGCGCGCCAATTCGCGACGCTCGACCAGCTCACTGGCGGCCGCGCCGCCATCCATGTGATCAGCGGCGGCAACGATGCCGAGCAGCGGCAGGACGGCGATTATCTGTCGCATGACGAGCGTTATGCGCGCACGGACGAATATCTCGAAATCGTGCGCAGGATCTGGACGAGCCCCGCGCCGTTCGACCACGAGGGCCGGTTTTATCGTTTTGGCGGCGGCTTCTCCGACGTGAAGCCGCTGCAGCAGCCCCACCTTCCGATTTTCTTCGGCGGATCGTCCGACGCTGCGATCGCCGTCGCCGGCAAGCACGCCGACATTTACGCGCTGTGGGGAGAAACGCTGGCACAGGTCCGGGAAACCATCGCCCGCGTGCGCGCCGCGGCAAGCCCGTTCGGACGTCACCCACGTTTCAGCGTATCGTTCCGTCCGATCATCGCCAAAACGGAGAGCGAGGCCTGGGATCGCGCCGAGGCCATTTTGCAGCGCGTACGCGATCTGCGCGCGCGCGCCGGGCTCGGCGCCGCCGCGGCGCCCGACAATGTCGGCTCGCAGCGGCTGCTGGCGGCCGCGGCGAAAGGCCGCCGCCTCGACAAGCGCTTGTGGACCGCGGTGGCCGCGGAAACCGGCGCGCGGGGCAACAGCACGGCGCTGGTCGGGACGCCCGAACAGGTCGCCGATGCGTTCATCGATTACTACGACCTCGGCGTCACGACGTTCCTCATTCGCGGCTTCGATCCGCTCGACGACGCGCGCGATTGCGGTCGCGAGCTTATTCCGCTCACGCGCGAACGCGTGGCCGAGCGCCTTCGAGGATCGGCCAGCGCGGCATAGCAGACAACGTCCGAAAGGCCGGCCATGAGCCATTCAAATAAACCGTGGGAGAACCCCGTGTCGCTTCGCAACGACGTGCAGAATTCATCTAATGCCGAAGGCGGCGGTGAACGCGAGCGCTTGTCGCGGCGCCTCTTTGTTGCCGGCGCCGGCGCGCTCGGCTTCGCCGCGCCGCTTGGTTATCTCGGCATGGCGCATGCGTTGACCGGGAGCGGCGCCGGGGCGCTGAAGGACGCCTTCGACAACCTCCCGATTTGCACGCGCACGGCTGCGGGGGCCGCGGAGTTTGATGGACCGCCGCGCGCGATCAAGTTGGCCTGGAACGCCACGGCGATTTGTACGTCAGCCGCGCCGGTCGCCAAGGAGCGCGGCTTTTTTGCCAAGCACAATCTCGACGTCGAGTTCGTGAATTTCGGCGGCTCGACCGAGCAGCTGCTCGAGGCGATCGCGACGGGCAAGGCCGATGCCGGCATCGGCATGGCGTTGCGTTGGCTCAAGCCGCTCGAACAAGGTTTTGACGTTCGCATCACGGCCGGAATTCATGGCGGCTGTCTCCGGCTTCTGGGCTCGAAGGCCGCCGGCATCGACAGCCTGGAGGCACTGAAGGGCAAGACGATTGCGATCAGCGATCAGGCGAGCCCGACCAAGAACTTCTTCATGATCTACTTGCAGAAGAAAGGCATCGACCCGGACAGCGTCGAGTGGCGGCAGTATCCGTCGAATTTGTTGGCGCTGGCGGTCGAGAAAGGCGAGGCCCACGCGCTCGCCGATGCCGATCCGCTGACCTACGTCTGGCTCAAGGAGGGCAAGCTCAGCGAGATTGCGACGAACCTTTCCGAAGAGTACGCGCATCGGACTTGCTGCGTGCTTGCCATACGGGGCGGCCTTGTGCGCGATCAAAAGCCGGTCGCTACCGCGTTGACGCGCGCGGTGCTCGAGGCGGGCGATCATGTCGGACACGATCCGGCGGACGCCGCGGCCTTGTTTTCAGCCTATGGCGGCAAGGGCTCAGTCGAGGATTTGACAGCGATGCTGCGGAGTCAAACGCACAATCATCACCCGCTCGGCGCCGATCTCAAGGAGCAGATCGCGCTCTATGCCGAAGAACTCAAGCTCGTGAAGGTTTTCAAACCGAGCACGGATGTTTCCAAGTTCGCCGAACGCGTCTATGCCGACGTGCTGAGCTGACGCGACGCGGTCGCAGCGCGGATCGTTCCGTCCCATGACGCTGCCGTCATCAAGTCGATCCGAACTGGCTTTAGAGGCCGATGTTCTTGTGATTGGCGGGGGGCTAGCCGGGACATGGGCGGCCGTTGCCGCCGCCCGCGAAGGCGCGTCCGTGCTGCTCGCGGACAAAGGCTATTGCGGCACGAGCGGCGTCACGGCGACCGCCGGACCCGGCCATTGGTGGGTGCCGCCGGATCCGAAATTGCGGGCCGAGGCGATCAGCAAACGCCAATCGACGGCCTTCGGGCTCGCCGATGCCGACTGGATGGCGCGCATTCTCGATACCACGTGGCGCACATTGCCGACCATTGCCGGCTACTATGATTTCGCAACCGACCACAGCGGTGCGGTTCACTACCGCAGACTGCGCGGGCCGGAATACATGCGGGCGATGCGCCGGTTGGTGGAGGACAGCGGCGTTCGCATCCTCGACCAGAGCCCGGCGCTCGAACTGCTGGTCCATGCGGACGGTGCGGTCGCCGGCGCTCGCGGGCTGCAACGACAATTGCGACGCGCCTGGAGCGCGCGCGCCGCGGCGGTGGTGTTGGCGACGGGCGGCTGCGCCTTCATGTCGCGGCTCCTCGGCAGCCAGACCAACACCGGCGACGGCTATTTGATGGCGGCCGAAGCCGGCGCCGAACTCTCAGGCATGGAGTTTTCGAGCTACCACACGGTCGCGCCGATCTTCTCGACCATGACGCGATCGATGTCGTACGCCTTCGCGACCTATTTCGACGCGTCGGGCCGCGAACTGCCGATTCCGCAAGGACCGGACTCGACGTTGGCCTTGGCCCGCGCGCTGCTCGACGGACCGGTATTCTGTCACCTCGGTCGTATGCCGAGCGATATCCGCGCGGTGCTGCCGCAGATATCGCCCAATTTCATGTTGCCGTTCGTTCGCAAGCGCATCGATCCTTTCAACCAAACGTTCGAAGTGACCCTGCGCGGTGAAGGCACGGTGCGCGGCACCGGCGGCTTGCGCGTCGTCGGCGACGACTGCAGCACGACCGTGCGCGGATTGTTCGCGGCCGGCGATGCGGCGACGCGCGAACGCGTTGCCGGCGCGACCAGCGGCGGCGGGGCGCAGAATTCGGCGTGGGCGCTGTCGTCTGGACAATGGGCGGGCAGGGGGGCTGCCGCGCTGGCGCGTTCGCGAGGGCGCCGGGCGAGCCATCCGGTCGAAGCAATCGGCGGCGCCGGTCTGCGGCCGCGGCAAGTCGTCGCCTCGGCGGCGGTGTCCCGGGAAGTGATTACGGCGATGCACGGCGAAATGTTGCCGTTCGACAAAATCATCTTTCGATCGGGGCCGCGTCTGGCGCGATCCTTGTCCGTACTCGACGACGCATGGCGCACCGTGACGACGTCGGCGAAGCGCCAGGACCTGGAAAGCGGCAAGGCGCGCGAGGCTGCGGCGCTCGTTGCCACCGCGCGCTGGTGCTATGCGGCGGCGCAAACCCGCAAGGAGAGCCGCGGCCTGCATCGGCGCGACGACACGCCCGGGCTGGACGACAGCTTAGCCCGACGCTTGTTGGTCGGCGGACTTGAACAGGTCTGGACTCGCTTCGAGCATCCGGGGCGAGAGCTCTCGGAGCGCGTGGCATCATGATCGAACTGGTGCTCGCCGAACGTTGCACGCGCTGCGGCGCCTGCGTCGATGTTTGTCCGACGAACGTGTTCGACGCTGTCGCCGACGCGCCGCCCGTCATTGCGCGCCAAAGCGACTGCGAGACCTGCTTCATGTGCGAGCTTTATTGTCCGGCCGACGCGCTGTTCGTCGGCGCCGATTGCGAGCGGCTCGATGCGATCTCTCCGGCGGAAGTGGTGGAGGCGGGCTGGCTCGGCCAGTTCCGGCGCGACTCAGGCTGGGGCGAATGGGCCGGCGACCCGCGCTATCGCAACCAGCATTGGCGCATGGACAGCGTCTTTGCCCGCGCGCGGCGGGATGCAGCGCCCGGCAGCGGAGCGGCTGCCGCGGAGTAAGCCGTCCACGACGGCCACGCGGTGAGCGACCTTCGGCGCCGTCGCGCCGGCAAGCGCAAATAGCAATTCGAGCTTTTTTCATCCGAAAATGGATTATTTGTTTGGTGGATCTCGACACGTCTGCGCCGCGGTGAAATCGGAACAAATTATTTTATCGCTTCGAGAAAAACGTATGTAATATACTATAGACATAGACAAAATCGATTGTTATCAAAATGAACATTCGTGCCGGGAGAGTGTCGTGCCCAGTTCGCGCCGTTCGTGGTCGGCAGTCATCGTTCCCGTATCGCTTGAGTTTGGGGGCGTCACGGATGCGCATGGCCGCAGCGTCGTCGGTCATCGCGCCGTCGCCGCCATCGCAACGGGTGCGGCATGACGCGGCCTTCCGGCGAGCCGTTCAGCGCCGATGGCGGGCTCCGGCTCGCCGTGGACATCGGCGGCACTTTCACCGATCTGGTGCTGCAGGACCTAGCGGGCCGCGAGCGGCTCTACAAGACTGGGTCGACGCCGCATGATCCCTCGGAGGGATTTCTCGAGGGTCTGGCGTTGGTGGCAAGCGACCTCGGCCTCGATGTGCGCGGCCTGCTCGCCCGGATCGAGGCGATCCAGCACGGTACGACCATCACGACGAACGCGCTGCTGACGCAACAGACCAGTCCCACGGGCCTCGTCACCACCGGCGGCTTCCGCGACGTGTTGCTCGCTCGCCAGGGCGAACGCGAAAGCCAGTTCAATTCCAAGGTCCGCCCGCCGCGGCCGCTGGTGCCGCGCCATCTGATCGTGCCGGTGCGCGAGCGGATCGACCGTCACGGCGAGGTTGCCATTGCGCTCGACGCCGACGACGTGCGACGCGCGGCCGAGCAGTTTCGCCGCGCCGGCGTCAAGTCCGTGGCGGTCGGTTTTCTGTTCTCATTCCACAACCCGGCTCATGAGGAACAGGCCGCGGAAATCCTCGCCGCCGAATTGCCGGACGTCTTTCTCAGCGTTTCTTCGCGCGTCGTGCCGGCAGTGCGTTTCTACGAACGGCTGAGCACCGCTGTCCTCAACGCCGCCGTCGGGCCGATCCTACAAGAATATCTCGAACGACTGGCGGCGCGGCTCGATGCGCTCGACTATCGCAAGCCGCTCTTCATCATGCAGTCCAACGGCGGGGTGGTCAGCCTGAAGGCGGCATCCACGCGTGCGGTCAACACGTTGCTGTCAGGCCCTGCCGGCGCACCGGCGGCGGCGTCGCGGCTCGCGCGCGACATCGGCCTCAAGAACGTCATGACCATCGACATGGGCGGCACCAGTTTCGAGGTCAGCCTGTCGCGTGACGGCACGACGGAAGTGACCAAGGGCGGCAAAGTCGGCGGCTACACCGTTGCCACGCCGATCCTCGATATCAGCACGATCGGCGCGGGCGGCGGATCGATCGCCTGGGTCACGCCCGGTGGCATGCTGCGTGTCGGTCCGCACAGCGCCGGCGCGTCGCCCGGTCCGGCAGCGTATGGCCGTGGCGGCCGCGACGCCACGGTAACCGACGCCAATCTGGTGCTCGGCTATCTCGATCCGACCAGCTTCAACGCCGGCGTGACCCTTGATTCCGGGGCCGCGCGCACAGCCGTGGCGACGATCGCTGAGCGGTTGGGTATCGGCGTCGAAGCGGCCGCCGCCGGCATCTATCACGCGGTGAACGCGGAAATGACCGACAGCCTGCGTCTCGCGACGATCCGCAAGGGACTCGATCCGCGCGGCTTCGCCATGGTCGCCGCCGGTGGCGCCGGACCGCTGCATGCCGCGGCGCTGGCGCGCGATCTGGACATTCCGCTGGTTGTGGTGCCGCGCAACGCTTCGGTGCTGTGCGCGGGCGGGATGCTGCTGTCCGATTACGTCCGTTTTTATGTCCGCACCGTGTTCGGCCGCCAGGACGCGCCCGTCACGACGGAGCTGGACGCAACGTTCGTCGATCTGGAACGCGCCGCGACCGCTGAGTTCGCCAACGAAGGTGTCGATCCCAGCGCATTGTCTTTCAGCCGGTCGGCCGATCTGCGTTATGTCGGCCAGGTGCATGAGATCAGCGTGCCGGTCGCCGGCACGGTGCTCGATGACAGCGAATACGAGGCGTTGCTGCAGCGGTTCCACCGGCTGCACCGCGAGCGCTTCGGCCACGCCCAGCCCGGCGATCCGGTCGAATTCATCAACCTGCGCGTATTGGCCAGAGGCCGCACGCCGCAACCGCTGCCCACCGTTGCTGCCGAAGTGGAGGGAGTGGCCGCGCCGCAGCGTTACCGCCGTGCCTGGTTCGCCGGGGCTTATCACGACGTGCCGGTCTATGCGGGCCTGATCTTGCCTTCCGCCGCGGTCATTGCCGGACCGGCGCTGGTCGAACTGCCCACCAGCACAATCGTCGTGCCCGAAGATTTCTCTCTCACGCTCTCGTCGGGTGGCGACTACCTGCTGCGTCTTGCCGGCCCGGACTTCAGCAAACACTCCGCGGTCGATGCCGCTCAATCGCGCCAGCGCGAACTGCAAGCAGCAGACGGGATCTGATCATGCTCGACGAGCGATCCTTGCGGGCGCCGAATGCAGCGCCCGCCGCGACCGATCCGGTGCTCGCCGCGGTCATCGAGAACCGCCTCCATGCCATCGCCACGCAGATGGCGGAGACGATGCTGTTGACCTCGCGCTCGCTGATTTTTCAGGTCCGCGACTTCGTCACCGGCATCTTCACCGCCGACGGCACGTGGGTCGCGACCAAAGACTACATCCCGGTACTCGCCGGCTCGCTGCCGCACGCCTACGCGGCGGTAGCGGAGCGTTTCGCCGGCGATGTCCATGACGGCGACGTGTTCATCCTCAACGACGTCTATCACGGCAACAACCACGCGCCCGATGTCACGATCCTCAAGCCGGTGTTCTATCGCGGCGAGCTGCGCTTCTGGGCGATCACCAAGGGACACAATGCCGATGTCGGCGGCGGCGGCGTGGTCGGCTACAACCCGTACGCACGCGATGTGTGGGAAGACGCGCTGCGCATTCCGCCGGTGCGGATATTTCACCGCGGCGAATTGCAGCGCGACGTGTGGGAACTGATCCTACTCAATATTCCGCTGCGGGCGCTGGTCGAAAGCGACTTCGAGTGCCAGATCGGCGCGGCGTCGGTCGGCGCGCAGGCGCTGATCGCACTGCTCGACAGTTTCGGCGTCGAAGCGACGGAGCGCGCGGTGCGCTACTTCATCGACGCCTCCCGCCGCCACATGGAAGCGGAGCTATCGAAGATTGCCGACGGCACCTATACCGCCGTCCGCCACATCGATGACGGCGGCGCCTATCACCGTGAGCCGGTGGCGTTTCGGCTGCGGCTCGTCAAGGCCGGCCCGCGCATCACGCTCGACTTTCGGGACTCCGATCCGCAGGTCCAGGGTTACGCCAATTCGAGTGTCGCCAACACCTTGGCCTCGTCGCTGATCGGCGTATTCGGCGCCATCGCGCCGGACATCCGGCGCAACAGCGGTTCGATCGCGCCGATCGAAGTGCTGACCACGCCCGGCACGGTCGCGCACGCGGTGGAACCGGCAGCGACGACCTTGTGTACGCTCTCGGCCTGCGAGGCCATCGTCGATGCGATTTGGCTTGCACTGGGCGAAGCCGCGCCGCACCTGACAAATGCCGGCTGGTCGCATTGTTGGGTTTTTGGTGCAGCTGGCGTCAATAGTTACACGGGCCGGCAGTTCGCGGCCTTCGTCGCGACCGGCGGCGGGTCGGGCGCGACCGAAGGCTTCGACGGCTGGGACTTCATGGGTACGCCCGTGACCATGGGCGGCATGCGCGCGGCCGATCTCGAACTGCACGAACTCGGTGCGCCGACCGCCTTTGTCAGTCAGGAATATCAGATCGACTCCGCTGGCCCCGGCCAGTGGCGCGGCGGCGTTGGCAGTGCAACGCGCTGGCGGGTGGAGCAGGATAACCTGCCGGTCGTCTGCTACGGCTCCGGCACGCTGCCGCTGACCGCTCCGTTCGGCATCGTCGGCGGGGGCGACGCGGCGCCGAATTGGGGACGGCTGGTGCGTGCCGACGGCAGCATCGCCGACATTGCCGTCAACAGCATCGTCACGCTCAATCGCGGCGACGTCGTGGAAATTCGCTCGGCCGGCGGGGGCGGCTTCGGCGATCCGTATCGGCGCGCCGCCGATGCGGTCGCCGAGGACGTCCGCAACGGGGTGGTTTCGCCGGCCGCTGCCCGCGACCACTACGGCGTCGCCCTCGATCCGGAAACAGGTGACATCGATGTCGCTGCGACTGCGGCGCTCCGTGCCGCCGGCGCACGCGATCGCAATTCCATAGGCAATTCCACAGCGATGAGTCGTTTGCACGAGCAGTGAGAGTGAGACGGGAGCTTGCGATGACGCAAACACACGAGAGTCATGCCATCGGAAAGGGGGCATTTTCCATGAAGAAGATCCGGGAAACAAATCGCCGCTGGAGCGCGGCAACGATTGGTGGCGCCGCCGTGGCGGCGTTGATGGGCGGAGCGGCGATCGTTGCGCCCGATAATGCCGCAAGCAGCGGCGATCCCGTGAGCGAGGCTGCCGCGGTTGTCGCGGCGCATGCGGACTCGCCGCAATTCTGGGCCCCGCCGCGCATCGACATCAGCTCCGCGCGCGGCAAGACCGTGTGGTGGATCGGTGATCAAAGTCAAAACATCATCCAACAGTGGGCGGAAGCCGGGGCCGACGCCGCCAAGCTCGCCGGTTTGAAATTCCATCTGTTCGATCCGGGCAGCTCGGTCGCAGAGCACGTGCGGGCCTTCAACCTCGCCATTGCCGCGAAGGCCGACGCGATCGTATTGGGCGACGGCTATCCGGCGGTCGCTTTTTCCGCCCAGGTTGCCGATGCAAAGAAGCACGGCATTCCGGTCTTCAGTCTCGTGAGCCATCCGTTCGGCGCCGACACCGATCCCAAGGTGGACGGGCTCGTCGCCGACGTCAGCTACAACTATCCCGAAGCGGGCAAGCTGCTCGCCGACTGGTTCGTCGCGGATTCCAAAGGCAAGGGCCGCGCGCTGATCATCTCCCTCAAGGGCATTCCGAGCGGCGACTGGCAGATCGACGGCTTCAAGGACGAGCTCAAGCGGCTCGGCACCGAGGCGAGCTATGTCGAAGCGTCGTCCAACTTCGGACCCTCCGAGCAGACCGACATCATCAACGTGGTCAGCACGGCGATTCTGCGCGACCCGACGATCGGCTACGTCATTCCGCCGTTCGACAGCATGGCGCTGTTCGCGCAGACCGGCCTCGCGCAACTCGGTCCTGCCGGCGCGAAGGTCAAGACCGCCGGCTTCAACACCATCCTGCCGCAGATGACCAACCTGCAGCGCGGCGGCACGCCGTTCAAGATCGACCTCGGCGGCCCCAATGTCTGGCTCGGCTACGCCGCGATCGACGACGTGCTGCGGGCGCTGACCAACCAGCCGATCATCCACGACTACAAGATCGGCTATCGCATCTTCGACCACAAGAACGTCCAGGGGCTCGAGCTGAGCAAGGAGGACGACCGGAACTGGTACGGCATCGACTATGGTGCGTCGTTCAAGCCGGTCTGGCAGTTGCAATGAAGCCGGGGGAGTTCTCATCGGGTGACGCCGGCGCGGCCGCGCCGGCGTTGCATGTGAGCGGCGCCAGCATGGCGTTCGGCGGGGTCACGGTCCTCGACGACGTTTCGCTCAGTCTCGCGCGCGGAGAAATCCGCGCGCTGGTCGGCAAGAACGGCTCCGGCAAGTCGACGCTCATCAAGATCCTGTCCGGCTTCCATCGGCCGCGGCCCGGCGCCACGCTGCAGCTCGGCGAGCGGCGTTTCGATCTGCCGGCGGCGCCGGAGGCGCTGCGCGCGGCCGGGCTGTCGTTCGTCCATCAGGATCTGGCGCTCAATCCAGACGCCAGCATTCTCGACAATGTGCTGGTCGGGCGATTTTCCTCCCGTGGTCTCGCGCCGATCGCATGGCGAAGCGAGCGTGCGCGTGTCGAACGCGCGCTGGCATCGTTCGGCGTGACCCATCCGCCGCATCGTCGGGTCCGCGATCTGCAGGCGGTCGACCGGGCGCTCGTCGCCATCACGCGCGGCCTCATCGATGCGCAGGAACATGGCGGCGTGATGGTGCTGGATGAACCGAGCGCCTTCCTGTCCGAGGCCGACGTGAAGCGCCTGTTCGCGGCCATCCGCACGCTCGCCGCCGCCGGCACAGCGGTGATCTATGTCAGCCACCGGCTCGACGAAGTGCTGTCGCTCGCCGACAGCGTGACGGTCCTGCGTGACGGCGTCGTGGTGCACGAAGGCCCGGCCGCGGCTCTTAGCGAGGATGCCCTGATCGGACATATCCTGGGCGAGGACATCCGCCGCTTCTATCCCGCTCTGGCGCCGGCGCGGGATGATGTGGTGCTGTCGGCCGACCGCATCGGCGGGGCGCTGGTGAAATCGCTGACGCTGCGCCTGCATCGTGGCGAGATTGTCGGCGTCACCGGCCTGAGCGGCGCCGGCTTCGAGGAGTTGCCGTATCTTCTCAGCGGCGCGCTGCCTTCCACGAACGGGACGGTTACGCTCGGCGGCCGGACGTTTCCGGCCCGGCTGCTTCGTCCGCATCTGACGCGGGCGCTCGGCGTCGCTCTGCTGCCGGCGGACCGGCAACGTGCCAGCGGCGCGCAGCGGCTTTCGGTGCGCGAAAATGTCAGCTTGCCGGTGTTGGATCGCTTTTTCTCGTGGGGGCGGCTCGATCGCGCCGCCGAGCGCAGTGCCGTCCGCACGGTCTTAAGCCGCTATGGCGTGCGTCCGCCCGACCCTGATGCGCAACTCTACACGCTGTCGGGCGGCAACCAGCAGAAGGCGCTGTTCGGCAAATGGATGCAGACAAAGCCCGACGTGCTGCTCCTTCATGAGCCGACGCAAGGCGTGGACGTCGGCTCCAAGCAGGAAATCTTTCGCGAAATCGAGCAGGCAGCGGCGGACGGCGTCGCGGTGCTGATCGCCAGCGCCGAGACTGAAGACCTCGCCAATCTGTGCCACCGGGTCGTGGTGCTGCGGCGTGGTGCGGTGGTGGGCGAACTCGCCGGCGCCGAGCTGTCGGAACAGACGATCAACAATCTCGCTTTTCGTGAAGCACCGCCTGCGCCGGAATACGAAGAGAAGAAGGTGGCCCACGCATGAGCAAGGTGACAGACACACTCGCCGCTCCGGCCGTCAGCCCGCCCGTATTGCCGGCGTGGCGGCGCGACCTGTTGGACATCGAGAAGTACGGCCTCGTCTATGTGTGGCTCGCGCTCCTCGTCGTTTACAGCGTGGCGGTGCCGGCGTTCTTTCGCGCCTCCACCTTGGAGATCATCGTTGGGTCGCAAGCGACGCAGATTGTCGTGACGCTGGCGGTGATGGTGGCGCTCCTCGGCGGGGAGTTCGACCTCTCGGTCGGCAACGTTGTCGCCGTCACCGGCAGTGCGGTCGTCATGCTCAACGGTGAATATGGCTGGCCGTGGTGGTTGTGTCTGGTGGCTGCCCTCGTCGGCGCCGTCGCGTATGGCGCTTTCAACGCGCTGATCGTGGTCCGGACTGGGGTGCCGTCGATCATCGCCACGCTCGGCACCGGAACGCTGATCTACGGTGCCGCCAGCGGCTGGGCCGGCACCGCGCCGCGCGGCGGCGTCGATGAACAATTCACCGGCCTTGTGTCCTGGCTGATCTTCGGGGTGCCGGTGGCAATCTACGTCACCTTCGCCATCGGCTTGGGACTTTATTATGTGCTCGAACACACGCCGGTCGGGCGGCGCTTTGTTTTCGCGGGGCAGAATCTTGAAGTGGCCCGTCTCGCGGGCATTCGCGTGGCACGACTGCGCGCGGGGTCTTTGATCTGGTCGGCAGTCCTATCGGCGGTCGCGGGCATCCTGCTTGTCGGCCTTACCGGCGCTTCGGTCCCGTCGGTGGCGAGCGGCTATTTGCTGCCGGCCTTCGCCGGCGCGTTCCTCGGCAGCACCGTCATCAAGCCCGGCCGTTTTAACGTTCCCGGCGTTTTCATCGCGATCTATTTCCTCGTCTCGGGCGTCAGCGGGCTGCAGCTCCTCGGCTATACCGGCTGGATCAACGATGTTTTCTATGGTGCGTCGCTCGTCGTCGCGGTCGTGCTGACGCAACTGATCGCGCGGCGAAGGCGGGCGAACGGGTGGGTATCCTGACATGGTCTTGTTTCAGCCCGGCCGGCTGGGCGATATCGAGCTGCCGAACCGGCTGGTGATGGCGCCGCTCGCCCGCGCACGTTCGCTCGAGCCGAACCGCGAGCCGCCGCAACGCGTGGTGACTTACTACAGCCAGCGCGCCACGGCCGGTCTGATCATCTCCGAGTCCGGCCATGTCGCCGCCGATAGCGTCAGCCGCCCCGGTGGCTCCGGGATGCATACGGACGGCCAGATGCTGGCGTGGCGGAAGGTCACTGACGCTGTCCACGATGCCGGCGGACGCATCTTCCAGCAATTGTTTCACCTCGGCCGCAAGGCGCATCAATCGCGGCTCCCGGGCAACGCCGTCCCGATCGCGCCGTCGGCTGTCGCCGCGCGAGGCGAAGTGCCGACGCCGGATGGCCCGCGACCTTGGCCGGTGCCGCGGGAGCTCGCCCCGGCCGAGATCCCGCCGCTTGTCGAGACGTTCCGGCGCGCGATCAGCCTCTCCAAGGCCGCCGGCTTTGACGGCGTGGAGATTCATGCCGCGAACGGATTTCTGATCGACCAGTTCCTCCGCGACGGCACCAACCGCCGCACGGATGCCTACGGCGGGACCATCGTCAACCGCAGTCGCTTCCTGCTCGAGATCGTCGACGACGCGATTGCGATCTTCGGCCGTGGGCGGGTCGGCGTGCGCATCTCGCCGCACTTCGTGCAGGACAATATCGACGACTCGAACCCGGCGGCGCTGTTCGGCTACGTCGCCGAACAACTTGATGCGCGCGGGATCGCCTACCTTCATCTCATTGAGTCCGATGCAGTACCTCTGAAGCAGCGCTTGGCGCCGGCATTGCGGAGGAGGTTCCGCGGTTCGCTGATCTTGGCCGAAAGCTATACACGCGAGAGCGCAACGGCAGCGGTCGCCGAGGGTCGCGCCGATTTTATTGCATTCGGGGCGCTGTTCATTGCGAACCCGGATCTGGTCGAACGATTTCGCCGCCGCGCCGCGCTTAATCCGCCTGACCTAACGACGTTCTATAATGGCGGGGAACAGGGATATATCGACTATCCGTTCCTCGCCCAAGCTGAGACTGAGATTTGTGAACCCGGCGAGGTGCGCTGATGCCGACGATCGAACGAGACGCGATCAGCATCTACTTCGAGAGCACGGGTAAAGGTCGTCCCGTCGTCTTCCTGCACGGTTGGACGATGGATCACGAGCTTTGGGACCGGCAGGTGACCGCGTTCGCCGCGTCGTATCGCTGCATCACTGTCGATCTGCGCGGGCACGGCAGCTCCTCAAAGCCCGCTGATGGCTATGGCTACGAGGAGCACGTCGAGGATCTCTACCACCTGCTCGAGGCGCTCGACCTTCGTCACGCCACGCTGGTCGGGTCCTCCATGGGAGGGGCGATTGCCATCCAGCTGGCCGCGGTCCACCCCGAACGTGTGGCACAGGTTGTGACGGTCGGAACGCCGCCACAGCTCGTCGCCGATGATCAATGGCCCGAGGGGCGCCCACTCGATGTGGTAGGAGCGTTTCTCGAGTTCCAGCGCGTGGCGCGCGAGCGGACGATGCGCCAGATCGTGGAGGACTCCGCTCATGCCGATCTCGGCGAGGCGACGAATGCGTGGCTCTTTCAGATCGCGCTGCGAACCCCGTCGTGGGCGGCGATAGGCTCTTGGAAGGGGGCTCTGGCCTCGAGTGCCGTGCCCTTCATCAGCCGGCTGGCCGTGCCGCTTCTCGTCATACAAGGGCGCCACGATGCGTTCGTCAGCAGCGCGGCGGCGTCTCGTCTCGCAGCGAAGGCTCCCGACTCGCGGTTGGCATGGTTCGAGAATTCGGCGCACTTTCCCTTTCTCGAGGAGCCCGAATTGTTCAACGGCGAGCTTGCGAAATTCCTCGACGATTGGCGCGGCGGGAGTCGTCGCTAGCGGCGAGGCTCTGTAGGGCCCGGTAGATTTGAGATCGCCGCCACTCTTCGCGGAGTGGATCGCGATCGGCTAGTCCAGTTGCCCGAGCGCCTGTGCGACGTCGGTCAAGATGTCCTCGGTGTTTTCAAGTCCGACGGACATCCGGATCAATCCATCCGAGATGCCGTGCTCGGCGCGTTCCTGCGGGGAGTAAGTGGAATGCGTCATGCTGGCGGGATGTTCGACCAAGGTCTCCGCGTCGCCGAGGCTGACGGCGCATGCGGCGAGTTCGAGCGCGTTGACGAAGGCGCGGCCCGCGCCGATCCCGCCTTTGAGTTCGAATGCGACCAGTCCGCTGCCCGCGGACATTTGCCGCGCGACGATCGCCGCCTGCGGGAAATCCTCGAGGCCGGGATAGTGTACGGCGGCGACAGCCGGATGGGCGGTCAGCATTTCCGCGACGGCGAGCGCCGACCGGGAATGCTGCGCCATGCGCAGCTGCAGCGTCTTCAGTCCCCGCAGGATGAGGAAGGCCGACAGCGGCGCAAGCGTTGCGCCGGTCAGATAGCGCAAACCCTTGAGGCGGATTTCCTTGATGATGTCCGCCGGCCCCGCGACCACGCCGGCGAGGAGATCGCCGTGGCCGCCGAGATACTTCGTGGCGGAATGAACGACGATGTCGGCACCGTATTCGATGGGCCGCTGCAGCGCCGGCGTCGCGAACGTGCTGTCCACGACGGTAAGCACATCGACGCCGCGTGCCAACGCGGCAATCGCCTCGATATCGATCACGCGCAAATTGGGATTCGCGGGGGTTTCGAAAAACACCAGCCGCGTGTCCCTGCCGATCGCGTCGGCGACCGTTTCCGGACGGGTAAAATCCGCAATCGACACGTTGACGCCGAATCGCGTGAGCCCCTTTGTAAACAAAGCAAACGTGTTGCCGTACAGCACCCGATCGATGACGACGTGGCCGCCGGCGGCAAGCAGTGTCCAGGCGAGCGCTGAGATCGCGCCCATTCCCGACCCGACCGCGAGAGCCGCCTCCGCGCCTTCCAGGCTTGCGATACGATCTTCCAGAATCGTTTGTGTCGGATTTTTGGTGCGGCCGTAGATGTAGCCGTCGCGGGTGCCGGCGAACACTTCCGCGCCTTGTTCGACAGATTCGAATACGTAGGTCGACGTCATGTGCACGGGAGGCGTCAACGCGCCTTGCGCGTCCAACGGATCGTAGCCGACGTGAATCGCCCGCGTGGCGAATCCGAGTTCCGCATTGCGCCGCAGCTTTCGTAGCACGCTGTGAGCCTCTGAGGCCTTGGCGGAGGGCGACCGGATCGGATGGCAGCCTTCCGCACTCCTGGGTCTTGCGGCAGCATCATAGTATCATATAGTCTATAAAAACAATAGACAATTGGTTCGCGCCAACAACGGGAGACTCCGATGAAAGCCGTGCGCATTCATGAATACGGCAACCTCGACGTCCTCAAATACGAGGAGGCGCCGGTTCCCGACATTGGCCCTGATGGCGTTCTGATCAAGGTGCATGCGGCCGGCGTCAATCCGGTGGATTGGAAGATCCGTAAGGGCTTGATGAAGGCGGTGCGGCCGCTGCAGTTTCCGGCCGTAGTTGGTGCCGACGTTGCCGGCACGGTTGAGCGTGTCGGCGCGCTGGTGACGCGGTTCAAGCCCGGGAACGCCGTCGTGGCCCGCGTGGAGGGCGCTTACGCCGAATTCGCCGCCGCCAAGACCGACGCCGTCGCGCCGGCGCCGAAGAGCATTCCGTTGGCGCATGCCGCCGGGCTGCCGATCGCGGCGGGAACGGCGTGGACGCTGCTGTTCGATGCGGCGCGGCCAGCGTTCGGCACCAAGGTGCTCATCCATGGCGCGGGCGGCGGCGTCGGCAGCTTTGCCGTGCAGTTCGCCAAGCTCGCCGGACTTTACGTCATCGCCACGACGTCCACGCCGAACGTCCCCCTGGTCAAATCGCTGGGCGCCGACGAAGTGATCGATTACCGGCGGGAGAACTTTGCCGACCGGGTCAAGAATGTCGACCTCGTGCTGGACAATGTCGGCGGCGAAGTTTTGAAAAATTCCTACGGCGTGGTGCGCAAGGGCGGTCTTCTCCTCACCATCGCTTCGCCGCCGGATGAGAAACTGGCCGAACAGCTCGGCATCGCCGCACGGTTCGAGCGCGGCAATGTCAACGGCATCAGGCTGCAGGAGATCGCCGGCTTGATCGATATCGGCCGGGTGCAGGTCGTCGTCGAGAAGGAACTGCCGCTCGCGGAAGCGAGACAGGCTCAGGAACTGAGCGAGACGGGTCACGTCCGCGGCAAGATCATCTTGAACGTGGCGTGAGCAAGCGACCGACCGGCGCGGTGGCGGCAGGCTCGAGCGTGACGAATCGGGACGCGAATGGCGTCAGGTGCGCTGGCCGAACGCGGCGCGCGACCGCGTGTCCGCCCCGGGCCCGCGGGATTGCAAATGCGCGGACGGCGCTTCGCGCTCGCGGTCGCGCAGCACGTGGCGATATCCCGGCCAGTATTCGAGCGGCAACCCGGCAAAATCGGGAAACGACAGTGCCGCAAGAATTTCATTAAAACTCGGGGCCGGCTCGAGCTGTGCTGACGACGCTTGTTCGACATGATCGGCGCAAGGCGTCCGCCAGAATTTCCCGACAAGTTGACTGAGCGCTCTCATAACGGCCACCCGATCAAAGCTCATTCTAATAGTATATAAAAATTATTGACTATGTCAATTCGCGCCAGCTAAGCTGGTCCGAAACGTGAGGCGCGGGGAGGGGTTGAAGCGACTGAATCCGCGCTCCGGCGTGTTTTTGTTTTTTGAACCAAAGTTTCGGAGCACGTCCTTTGCGGAGCCTAGCCTCTTCGGAGCATAGAACAGCTGCGGTCATGGGCGTGGCGGAACTCCGCCTGCCGGCGGACGACCGCACGCGCGCCTTGATCGGCGGCATGGCGGCCGCAGGCGCGTGGCTCGTCGTCGCCGCGCTCACCGCATTTTGGCGTGACGCGCCGGACAGCGATTGGGAATATTCCGTTGTGTGCGCCTGGACGTTCGTCGCGCTGGGTGCGGCGATTGCCGTCGTCAGTTTTGCCGGCCTGCGGCTCTCGGCACTGCAACGGCGCGTACAGCACCTTGCGCCCTGGCTGGTTGCTCTCGCCGTCGCGCTCGGGGCATGGGAAGCGGTGACTGCGAAGCTCGCGCTGCTGCCGATGCCGTTCTTCCCGCCGCCACAGGCTATTCTGGAAGTGGTGATCGACGATTGGGCGCGGCTCGGCGAGGGTGTCCTGGCTTCGCTACGTCTGTTGGCGGGCGGCTATCTCGTCGGCGCCGCCGTCGGCTTCGTCGTCGGCGTGGCGATCGGATGGTCGCGGGCGATCGGCTATTGGGTTCACCCGCTGCTGCGCTTTATCGGTCCGCTGCCGGCCACGGCATGGCTGCCGTTAGCATTTTTCATCTTTCCGTCGAGCCGCAGCGCCAGCACGTTTCTGATTGCGCTTGCGACCGGATTTCCCGTTGCTGTGTTGACCTGGTCGGGCGTGGCCGGGGTGAGCTCAGCCTATTACGACGTTGCACGCACGCTCGGCGCCAGCCGGCGATTTCTCGTGCTCAAGGTCGCGATCCCAGCCGCGATGCCGCACGTTTTCGTCGGCCTGTTCATGGGGCTCGGCAACTCCTTCGCCGTCCTCGTTGTCGCCGAGATGCTGGGCGTCAAAGCCGGTCTCGGCTGGTATCTGCAATGGGCCCAAGGCTGGGCCGCTTACGCCAACATGTACGCCGCGCTGATCATCATGGCCCTGGTGTGTTCCGGATTGATTACGCTCTTATTCCGGCTGCGCGATCGCTTGCTGTCATGGCAGAAGGGCTTGGTGCGATGGTAGCGGCGGTGGCGCTTCGTCGCGAGGCGGTGGAGCAAAAGCCCGCACGAGGCAGCGGCGCGGCGCTCGATATTGTCGAGGTCAGTCACCGCTTCGAGCTCGACGACCGGCCATTGCCGGTGTTGGAGCGCATCAGCCTCCACGCCGCGCCGGGTGAATTCGTCGCGCTGTTGGGGCCGAGCGGTTGCGGCAAGTCGACGCTTCTGCGGCTCGTCGCCGGCCTTGATCCGCCGAGCGCCGGGCATCTCATTGTCGATGGCGTCCCGATCGCCCGCCCAGACCCGTCACGCGTCGTCGTTTTTCAGGACCCGACGCTCTATCCCTGGCGCACAGTTTGGCACAATGTCGCGCTCGGATTGGAGGCTCGCGGGTTGCTGCGCGGCCACCGCGCGCGCGTCGACGAAGCATTGCAGCTGGTCGGGCTGACGGATTTCGCCAACGCCTATCCGCACCAGCTTTCCGGCGGCATGGCGCAGCGTGCCGCGCTTGCCCGGGCGCTCGTCAACGAGCCGCGGCTGCTCATTCTTGACGAGCCGCTGGGCAAGCTCGACTCGCTGACGCGGATTGCGATGCAAGGCGAACTCGTATCGCTTTGGCAGCGTGCGGGTTTCACGGCGCTCCTGGTGACCCACGACGTGGAGGAGGCCCTTTTCCTCGCGACGCGGGTGATTGTGCTCAGTGAGCGTCCGGCCCGCATCAAAGCTGAAGTCGTCAACGATCTTCCTTATCCGCGCCACCGCGGCGATCCGCGTCTTACCGAGCTTCGCCACGAGGTGCTGACGCATCTCGGTCTCGATGCAAGCTGGTGAGGAGTGGCGCATGATTCCGATTCTGGTCGTTCCCGGCCTCGGCGGCTCCGGCGAAACGCATTGGCAGACCCATCTGCAGCGCGTGCTCCACGGCACGACCCGCGTCGAACAGGATGACTGGGAACGACCGGATTTGGTGCGTTGGCTCGACCGGTTGGCGTGGGCAATCGAGTTGTGGCCCGACGCTGTCCTCGTTGCCCACAGTCTTGGCTGTCCTCTGGTCGCGCACCTGGCGCATCGGCGGCCCGACCTCGACATCGCAGCGGCGCTATTAGTCGCGCCGGCAGATGTCGACTCCGCACGGCATACGCCGCATCAGACCCACGGCTTTGCTCCGATTCCGCGACGGCCGCTCCGCTTCCGCAGCATCGTGGTCGCAAGTACCAACGATTCCTACATCGCGATCGACCGGGCGCGTGAACTGGCTGATGCCTGGGACGCTGAATTTGTCGATGCCGGGCCGGTCGGGCACATCAATGTCGCGTCCGGCTTCGGCCCCTGGCCGGCCGGCGCGCGGATGGTCGAATCGCTGAGAGCCTGGGCCGAAGCGCGGCCGGCGGTGTCTCGCCGCGGCCTACGCGCGGCGGCGCGCGCCCGTTGACGTCTTGCGTTCGTTCGCCGTCGGCTTGCGGCTCTTCGTTCCGGCGCGGCCGCCGAGCGGGATCGGCGCAATATTGCTGCCTGCGCTCATGGCGGCCATGTCGGCGATTGTCAGCCGGTCGAGCACGTCGGACATGGCGTCGCGGACCTTGGCCATGACCAAGCGGGTCGTGCAGGTTGCGATATCGCTGCAATCCCGGCAGGGTTGATAGGCGGTGCGGCTGGCGCAGGCAATCGGCGCGAGCGGGCCGTCGAGCGTTCGGATCACGTCGCCGACCTTGATCGCGCTCGGCGCGCGGCCGAGCACATAGCCGCCGCCGGGGCCCTTCTTGCTGTGGACGATGCCGGCGTTGCGCAATTCGCCCAGAATGGCATCAAGGAACTTCTTCGGGATATTGTTGGCTTCCGCGATGTCGATGGCCTGCGTCATCTCCCCGGGTTCGAGTGCGGCGAGGTGGGTCAACGCCTTGAGGCCGTACTTTCCTTTGGCAGTGAGCATGGACTTAAGTCCGACGTGAGAGTGGCTGCGATATGATCTATAAATATCATCAATTATAGAACATTTCTAGTGCCGTTTAAGCCACACGCGCAAGAATTTCGTTTTGTTCCGCGAGTATTTGACAAACCGAGTAGATTATTATTTCTTGTGTTCGTCCGGCCGTGTTGGGCCGGACCGCGGGATTTGATGAAAGCAGCTTGCACCGCGTCACCCATGCTAAAGCGCCACGAAGCGTCTTCGTGGGCTCCCCAACGATGGAGACTGTCGATGACGTTCGCTCTCCCCGACAACTCTTTTCGGGACCGCTTCTCCTGCCGCCGCACCTCCGCGGCGACCGGCGCGTGTCGTTGCCAGCACATTTGATCGCTAAGCATCTGATCGCCAAGCAACGACTTACAGCGCAACGACGCCGGCAACCCCGGCAGCAGGAGAGTAAGCATGTCCGACAATTACATCATAGAAATTCGCCCCGCGTCCGGCATCACCGTGCAGGCCGGCATCGTCGTCCGCGACGACCGCAGCTTTCGCTTCTTCGCGGCGACCCGTGCTTTCGAAGCGCTCGAAGGCCACCTCTTCAAGAACCCCAAGGCCGCGGAGCAGGCCGCGCTCCGACGCATCGCCGAGCTGGCGTCACCGCGTCGCGCCGCGCCGACGCACGCCGCATCGTTGCAATCTCTGCCGGCATGAAACAACCAACGCGCGCGGTCACGTAAGACACTGCGGCCATGCAGAGCAAGCGCATTGCCAACCACTGCGCAGATCTATAGACGATAAAGAAAATAGACTAAGGAGAATATGATGCGTTCGGGTGCTCTCGTCGCTTTCTTGTTTTGCCTCGCGGTCGTGTTGGGTTCGTCGCCGGCCTTGGCCGAAGCGCAGAAGATACGGATCGCTCACAGCTACATCGCCGCAGTGCCGGCGGTGCTGCGCGAGAAGGGCTTTTTGGAGAAGGCGCTTGCCGGCCGCAACGTGGAAGTCCAGTGGGTCACCGCGCTCGGCAGCAACAAGTCCTTCGAGTTCCTGCGTGGCGGCAGCCTCGACTTCGCCTCGTCCGGCGGGTCTGCGGCGCTGGTGGCGCGCGCGAGCGGCAACCCCGTTAAGGTGCTGTCGTTCGTGCAGCATGGCGACATCATCGCGCTGGCGACGCTGCCGGCATCAGGCATCAAGACGCCGGCCGATCTGAAAGGAAAGAAGGTCGCGGCGACGCCGGGAACGGAGCCGCATTATTTTCTGCTGCGGGCCCTTGAACAGTACGGCCTGACTCAGGATGACATCCGCCTGGTTCCGCTCATTCATCCCGACGGACGCGTCGCGCTCGAGAACGGCAATGTCGATGCCTGGGCCGGGCTCGATCCCGACCTTGCCAAGGCCGAGCTTCAGCACGGCGCCGTCCGCTTCTATCGCAATCCGGATATTCTTTCAGGCAGCGTTCTGGTGGCGCGCGAGGAGTTCGTGAAGGACAATCCGGAGCTCGCCGCGATCGTGCTGCGTGCCCACGAGGAGGCGCGCCAATGGATCATCGCGCATCCGAAAGAAACCGTCGCGATCATCGCCGCCGGCGCCAAGCTCACGCCGGAAGAAGCCAAGCTCATGTTCGACCGTCTCGATTTCGCCCACCCCGAGATCGCCAAGACCGACTATCAGAAAATCGGCGCCTACGGCGATCTCCTGAAAAAAGTCAGCGATCTTCCGGCCTCGGCCGACGTGAATGGGTTGCTCGATCCGGAGCCGTTCCAGCGCGCGATCGGTGTCAAGGCAACCGGTGCCAAGGGGTAGGGCGCAAGCGGTGGGGCAGCGTATGTCGTTCGACGACACCTTTACGGCACCGGCATTGCTCGAACGGCGAGCGGATGCCGAAGCTCGCCCGGCGCCATCGGCAGGAAAGCCGGAGTTTTGGCTGCGGTTGATTCTGCCGGTCGCCATGCTTGCGGCGTGGGAACTGGTGGCGCGGACCGGTCTCGTTCCGGCCTACAATTTTCCGCCGCCGTCGGTGGTGTTCGGCACGCTGGTCGATCTCGCCCGCAGCGGCGTGATGTTCAAGCACCTCTGGGTTTCGGCTGCGCGTGTCTTTTTCGGTTTCGTGCTCGGGGCCGGCGTCGGCACCCTGCTTGGGGCGCTGACTGGCTTCTCGGCGAAATGGCGCGAAGTGTTCGACGGCACGATCCAGGCGCTGCGCAGCATACCCATCATCGCCTGGGTGCCGCTGTTCATCCTGTGGCTCGGCATCGACGAAGCGCCGAAGATCAGCCTGATCGCGATCGGCGCCTTTTTTCCGGTCTATCTCAATCTCTACACCGGCTTGCGCGGCGTCGACCGCAAGCTGATCGAGGTCGGCCGCGCCAACCGGATGACCGGCTGGCGGCTGGTGCACCGGGTCATGCTGCCGAGTGCGCTGCCATCCTATTTCGTCGGCCTGCGCACCGGCCTCGGCCTGGCATGGATGTTCGTCGCGGCGGCCGAACTTCTCGGCGCATCGAGCGGCATCGGCTACCTGCTCCTGGAAGCGCAGAACCTCGGTCGGCCGGCTGTGGTGATCGCGGCGATGATCATGTTCGGAGTCTGCGGCAAACTCACCGACCTTATCGTCGCCGCTGCTGCCGCGCGCTTGCTGCACTGGCAAGACACTGTAGCGGCCAACGGGTAGCGCCATGCTGCAAGCTGAAGCGCTGACACGAACCTTCGACGGCTTTCGGGCGCTGGGACCGATCGATCTGCGCGTCCACGACGAGCGGGTGATCGGCGTGATCGGGCCGAGCGGGTGCGGCAAGTCGACCTTGCTGCGGCTGCTCGCCGGCCTCGACAATCCGACCGCCGGCGGCATTCGGCTCGACGGCCGTGCCGTCGCCGGGCCGCGGGAGGACATCGGCATCGTATTTCAGGAGCCGCGGCTGATGCCGTGGCTCACCGTCGCGCAAAACATCGCCTTCGGACTGTGGCACCTGCCGCGCGCGGCGCGCGAGGAGGCGGTCGCCACGGTCATAGAGCAGGTCGGGCTCACCGCGTTCGCCGATGCGCTGCCGAAGCAGCTTTCGGGTGGCATGGCGCAGCGGGTCGGCATCGCCCGCGCGCTGGTCTTGAAGCCGCGGCTCCTTCTCCTCGACGAGCCGTTCGGGGCGCTCGATCCGCTTACGCGCACCAAGATGCAGGACCACCTGCTCGACTATGTCGGCAAGAGCGTACCGACCATCGTCATCATCACCCACGACATCGAGGAAGCGCTGGTGCTCAGCGATCGCATCATCGTGCTCAATGGGCCGCCTGCGCGCGTTCGCCGCGATCTCAACGTCGAACTACAGCACCCGCGCCAGCGCAGCAGTGCGGAATTCCAGGAACTCAAGGACGCGCTGCTCGCCGATCTCTTGCCGCGGGTCACGATCTAAATCAGTTCAACCGAACCAACCAACGAACGCCGTCACGGATATTTTTGCTCGGAAAGGAACGTCTCATGACCAGCACCGCCGCCGCCCCGCGCCTTGTCGAGGACCCTCGCCGGATCGGAGCCGATAATCTGCTTATCAATTGCGCTCATATAGACCTGGGCACCAAGGTCTTGTTCGTCAACGAGAGCGGGCGCGACGCGGTTTCGCGTGAGACCGTCGGCTATATCGAGAGCCGCGCCCGCGGGCTGGGCGCCGACGTCACAAGCATCTGGGCCCCGCCCGTCGCCGGACCGGAAGCGATACCGGACGCGATCCTCGACGCCATCAAGGCCGCCGATATCAGCATCTTCAATCATACCCTCGGCGCCATGCTGCGCATCCGTCCGGTGCCGGGCGGCGGCACGGGCATTCTCAACTACGCCACGACCGACGAACTCCTCACGTCCGAGTGGGTGCATGTGCCCTACGAACTGTGGCAGCAGGTCGTGAAATCGGTGGCCGGCGAATTCGGCCACGCCCATGAATGGCGCATCACCTGCCCGAACGGCACCGACATCAGCGGCGAGGTTCCCGCGGCGGAACGCGCGGCGCCGGCGGCGAGCACCGGATTTTCGCTCCACACCTTTCCGATCGGCACCCACCGCCCGACATCGGCGAAAACCGCCAACGGCCGGCTCGCCATCCGCTGGCTGGTCAGCTCGCAGAATCACGACGTCGGCGAAGGCCTCCATCTCGAAGGCTTCGTGATCGGCAAGGTCAAGGACGGCCGTTTCACCGGCTTCGATGGCAGCCGCGCCGAGGTCGCGCGCGTCGAGAATTATCTGAAAGGGATCGGCGACCGCTACGGTCAGGACCCCTACATCGTCAATTCCTGGCACGGCGGCATCAATCCGCAGGCGTTTACGCCGCGCCGCGACGTCGACGATCTCGGCCACTGGCAGATGCTCGTCCACAACAATCCGCGCTCGCTGCACTTCCATGTCATCGGCGACGACGTGCCGGGCGAATTGTCGCTTCCGATCATCGACCACACCGTGATCATCGACGGCGAGGCGTATTGGGAGAAGGGCCGTTTTGCCCTGTTGGATCGGCCGGCGGCGCGCGAGGCGGCGGCGAAGTGGGATCCGGCCGGCGTCGCGTTCCAGCTCAACCGCACGATCGGCATCTGAGGCGGCGCGGTCGCGCACGCCCGCTCGTTATCAGGAAGGCACAGCACGATGGGCGTTTCATTCCAGGTTCAGGCGAATGCCGTTTCGCCGCCGGCGCCGTCGGCCTTCGATCTCGACGACGTTGAATTCATCGGCGAAGGACTGCGCCGTCCCGAATGTGTGTTGACCACGGTGTGTGGCGACCTGTTCATCGCCGCACTCGGGCACGGCGTCGTGCACATCGCGCCGGACGGCACCCAGCAGCCGATCGGCAACGTGCGCGCCATCGACGGGCAGGATTTCATACCGAACGGCCTGACGCTCGAACGTGACGGCTCGTTTCTGGTCACCAATATGGGTGAGGGCGGCGGTCTGTGGCGGCTCGACTGGAATGGCGCCATCGCGCCGGTGCTGCGCGAGGTCGACGGCCATATTCTGCCTGCCACCAATTTCGTCCTCCGCGACGGCAAAGGCCGGCTGTGGGTGACCGTCTCGACCCGGCGTTGGCCGATTTCCCAGGCGTTCAGTCCGCTGGGCGGTCCGATCGTCGCCGACGGCTTTCTGGTGCTCATCGACGGCCGCGGCGCCCGCATCGTCGCCGACGGTCTCGCGTTCGCCAATGAGGTGAGGCTCAACCGTGCCGGGACGGAAATCTACGTCGTCGAGACCTACGGGCGGCGGATTTCCAAATTCGACGTCGACGAGCGCGGCAACCTCTCCAACCGCACCTCCTGGACCGAGTTTGGTCACGGCAGCTTCCCGGACGGCATCGCCTTCGACGCCGAGGGTCATCTCTGGGTCGCGGGCATGACCAGCAATCGGCTGTTCCGCGTCGCGCCCGACGGCGAGCAGACCCTGCTGCTCGAAGACACCGATTACGATTACCTCGATGTCATCGAGCAGCGCCTGAGAGAAGGCTCGTTGCAGCGCGAAGACGCTCAAAAAGCGCCGAGCAAGCGGCTCAAGAATATCGCCAGTGTCGCGTTCGGCGGTCCCGACTTGAAGACGATCTATCTTGGCTCGCTCGGCGGCGATCGCATCGCGGTGTTGCGCTCGCCGGTCGCCGGCGAGCCGCTCACGCATTGGTCGTATTAACGAACCCCCTCCGAATCTCATAAGGAGATGTGATGACAACTGCGCTGCGTATCGTTCTTCATCCCAACAGTCTGAGCCTGCATGTGTTGCAACGGCTCGGACTGCTGGAAGAACGTCTGAAGGGCACCGACGTTCGCGTCGAGTGGGTAACGATTGCCGGCGGCGCCCGAACGCCCGATTACGTCGCAGCCGATCTCGCCGATCTCGGCGGCACGGGTTCGACGCCGCCGATCACGGGGCAAGGCAACGGCGTGCCGCTCGCTTACGTCGCCGCCACCAAGCCGCGCGATTTCGGCGGCATTGCCGTACGCAACGACAGCGCCATCAAGACCGTGGCCGACCTCAAGGGCAAGATCGTCACCCATTCGGGCGGTTCCTGGCATCAAACCTTGATCTCGACCGCGCTCGATCGCGTCGGTCTGAAATGGAGCGACATCATACCGGTCGATTTGCCGGAGCCGGTATCGCACGAGCGACTGTTGGCCGGAGGCGTCGACGCCTGGGCGTCGGGCGAACTGGTCGGCGGCAACATCGAAGGTGCGCGCTTCATCGCGCGGACCGGCACCGTGTTTGCCAACCGGTTTGTCTTCTTTGCGCGCCGCGCGTTCGCCGACAAACATCCCGATCTGCTCGAGATAGCTGTACAGGCCGTCGATCAGGCGGAACGCTGGATCGAAGGCAATCCCGACGGCGCGGCAACGCATCTGATCGCGGCGCTCAAGCGCGACACGCCGGAGCAGTGGCGGGCGTTGCTGACGTCACGAAGCTGGGGGCTGGTGCCGATCGACGACCAGGTGATCGGCGAGCAGCAGGCGGCGGCGGACGTGTTGCACCGCTTCGGGCTCATCAGCCGCAAAATCAATGTGCGGGATGCGGTGCTGCCGCGTTCCGTGGCGGTGCGGCGCGCCGCTTGAAGTTCGCTTGTGTCGAACCGGTGGCCGCCCCATCGGCCGCCCCATTCCTTCACGCCGCGACGGACTGAGGCCTCTTGGCGAGAAGTTCGCGCGCGGCGGCGAGCGGCCGCGGGTCGATAAAGGCCGCGAGGTCGAACGGCTGCTTGAGGAAGTCGTACGCGCGCAAGTGTTCGTATTGACTGCGCAGTGCCTCGATCTGTTCGGGGCTGGTGTCGAGGTCGAGTTCCTGATGGATCGAAGGCGAGTAGGCATGATCGACGAGTTCGACCGCGAGACCGGTTTCGGCCGCGATGATCTGTTTGGTTTGCCGCTCGTGGCTGCGCGCCCAGGCGGAGGCCGCGAGCACGCGCGCGAGCCAGCGCTCCACGAGTTCCGGCTGCTCGTCGATCAATTGGCCGCTAGCGGTGAGGACATAGGGAAAGTCGTTGTTGGCGAGAGCCGTTGCGGCGGCCCCCGGCGCGCGCTCGCCGAGATCGGCGACGGTCGTGGTGCCCAGAAATCCCTCGACGATGGCGGCGATGGCGCCGTGGCTATAGATTGCATCGACCTCGCCGCGAACAAGAGCGAACGCCTCCTCGCGCTGGTGTCCGAGCATGAAGCGGGCGTCCCACAGCGACGCGTTCTGTTCCGTCGACGGACGGGTATCCTCGACGAAGGTGCGGCCGGTCGCGACTTCGACCTGCTCGACGTCGTCGAAGCTCAGTCCCGCGCTCCGCAGCGCCTGGCCGAAGCCGCGCAGCACGGCGGCGCGCCAGAAATCGACGGAATCGCTGACCCGGCGCGGGATCGAAATACGCCGGCCCTTGAGATCCGCGGCACTTCTGATGCCGGTTTCCGGCAGCGTCAGCACCGCCTTGCGGGCCTTGTTCCAGGACAACGCGACGACGCGGATATCGGCGCCGCGCGAACGCGCAATGAGCGGCGGGCCGTTGCCGCCGTGACGAAAGAAGCTCGATTGCGTCGCGTCGAAGTGCGACTGCCGGACATTGCGGTCGGACGACGAGGCAAGCGAGCGAACGGCGATGCCGTCGGCGGCGAACTCCTGATGGAGTGTGCCCTGCTGGACCGCGATGCTGAATGCCGTCGGTACCGGGCAGCGTGTGTACCAGAGGGTGTGCGGTACAGCCATTCTGATCTCCTCGAATGAAACTTGACGTGTTCGGCGCGCATGACGCGTGCGCATCGATCGATTATTTTATCAGTATATGCAAGAGATAGACTATATCAACACAATGGACGAAGATGCAGGCATGACGAGTGTGGCGTTCAGCCTCGATGAGACGGCAGTGGCGGATCGGCTGCGGCGCGGCGACGCCGTGCCGCGGCGCACGGCGGTCGGGGACAGAAACCGGCCCGCATCCGCGCCCGACGTTCTGAGCGTGCGCGACATTCATGTTCGCTTCGGCGGGGTAGCCGCGCTTGCTGGTGCGGGCTTCTCCGTCGCCGAGGGGGAGATCTGCGGCCTGATCGGCCCCAACGGCGCGGGCAAGACGACGCTCTTCAATTGCATCAGCGGGCTTACGCGTATCGACAGCGGTGCGGTCGTCTTTGCCGGCCAAAGGATCGACGGCGCGGCACCGCATTTGATCAGCGGCCTCGGCATCAGCCGCACATTTCAGAATCTCGGTCTCTATCCCGAGATGACGGTGTTGGAGAACGTTCTGCTCGGGGGCCAAGCGGCATTGAAAAGCGGGTTCGTCGCGACGGCGCTGCGGTTGCCGTTTGTGGCGCGGCGCGAACGCGCGCTGCGCGAAGCAGCGTTCGCCGTTATCGAGACGGTCGGCTTGTCGCGGTGCGCCGGCGCGCCGGCCGGCAGTCTGCCTTATGGCACGATGAAGCGCGTCGAGCTGGCGCGAGCGCTTCTGGCGCGACCGCGGCTGTTGCTGCTCGACGAACCGGCCGGCGGCCTCGCTCATGGCGAAGTGGAAGAGCTTGCCGAGCTGATCCGCATGGTGCGGGACCGGCATAGTCTGACGATCCTCCTGGTCGAGCATCACATGAAATTCGTGATGGGGCTGTGCGACCACGTCGTCGTTCTCCAGCTCGGCGCGACGCTCGCGGACGGCCGTCCGAACGACATCAAGCGCGACCCGCGCGTCATCGCCGCTTACCTGGGGGCGGCTTGATGAGCGTGCTCGCGGTCGATGATCTCAGCGCGGGTTATGGCGCGATCACGGTGCTCCGCGGTGTGAGCTTCGTCGTCGAGGAACGCGAGGCCTGCGTCATTCTCGGTGCCAACGGCGCCGGCAAAACCACCATTTTGCGGGCGCTGTCCGGCCTTATCTGGCGGCGCGGCGCTATCAGGCTCGATAACCGCGCGATCGCGACGCTCAGTCCCGACGCCGTGGCTCGCGCCGGGATCGGCCATGTGCCGCAGGGCCGCGGCACCTTCAACGACCTGACCGTCGAGGAGAACCTCTCGCTCGCCGCGGCGCGCCGCCGCGACGCGCACGACGTGCGGCGCGACCGGGAGTTCGTGCTCGATCTCTTTCCCAGGCTGCGCGAGCGTCTCTCCGGTCTCGCCGGCCTGTTGTCGGGCGGCGAGCAGCAGATGCTGGCGATCGGCCGCGCGCTGTTGGCGAAGCCGCGCATCCTTTTGTTGGACGAGCCCTCGCTCGGACTGTCGCCGATTCTCACCGTGCAGGTTTTCGACGCGCTGCGCCGGCTGCGCACGGAGCGCGGCCTGCCGATGCTGCTGGTCGAGCAGAACGCCGCCTTGTCGCTCGATTTTGCCGATCGCGGCTACGTGCTCGAAGCCGGCGAGATCGTCACCGCAGGCGCGGCTGCCGCGCTGCGCGGCGACGAGGGCATCCGCACAGCCTATCTGGGTGTCTGACATGTGGGCGCTCGTCCAACAGACCGTCGACGGATTGGAGAGCGGCGCGATCTACGCCGCGCTCGCGCTCGCCCTGGTTCTCATCCATCGCTCCACCGGCCTTGTGAATTTCGCACAAGGCGAAATCGCGATGTTCTCGACCTACGTGACGTTCAGCTTGTTTCAGGTCGGTTGGCCGATACAGCTTGCCGCGTTGGGCGCGCTCGTCGTCTCGTTCGGTGCCGGGATGGTGCTCGAGCGCGCGTTGTTCCGGCCGATCCCCGCGAACGAGCCGCTGGCGGCCATCGTCGTCATGCTGGCCCTGTTCGTCGGCTTCAACGCGCTGGCCGGCGCGATCTGGTCTTATCAGGTCCAGCGCCTGCCGAGCCTGTTCCCGCCGGGCCTCGTTCGACTCGACGGCGTTTCCCTCAGTTTCAATTCGCTGGGCACACTTGCCGTTCTGCTCGTGGTCTGTGTGCTGCTCTATCTTCTGTTCGGCCGCACGCGGCTCGGCCTGATGATGCGCGCCGCTGCGTCCAACCCCGAATCGAGCCGCTTGCTCGGGATTCGGGTCGGCACGATGTTCGGCATCGGCTGGGGCCTGGCGGCGGCGCTCGGATGCCTCGCCGGCGTGCTCATGGCGCCGCGGCTTTTTCTCGACCCCAATGCAATGCAGGGGGTTTTGATCTTCGCGATCGCGGCGGCGACGGTCGGTGGTCTCGACAGCGCGCCAGGCGCCGTCATCTGCGGCCTCGCCATCGGCGTCGTTGAAAATCTCGCCGGCGCCTACCTCGTCGGGTCGGATCTGCAGACGGTCGTGCCGCTATTCGCCATCGTCCTGATCCTGACCCTGCGCCCGGCAGGCCTGTTCGGCACCCAGAGGGCGGTGCGCGTATGAGCCGGCCGTTCGCGCTCGACCGATTGGGAGCGGCGCAGTTCGCCGTGCTGGCGGCCGGCGTCGGGGCGCCGTTTGTCTTGAGTTCCTACACCACGTTCCAGCTCGCGACGGCGCTGAGCTATTTGCCGGCGCTCCTCGGCCTCGTCGTCATCACCGGGCTCGGTGGGCAGATTGCGCTCGGCAACGGCGCATTTTTCGCGCTCGGCGCCTACACGACGGCCGTGCTGGTCAAGACTTATGGCTGGAACTACGTGGCGACGCTGCCGGTTGCCGCCGCCCTGTCGCTTGTCGTCGGCCTCGTAATCGGGGTTCCGTCACTGCGCTTGCGGGGGCACTTCCTCGCGGTTCTGACGCTCGGTCTCGCCGTCGTCGCGCCGCAGGTCTTCAAACATTTCCAGAGCGTGACGAACGGCGTCGGCGGCCTCGGTATCTTCCTCGCCGATCCGCCAAAATGGGCGCACATCGACGCAACGCAGCGTAATTATCTGATCGCGCTCGTAATTGCGGCGCTCGCGTTCGCTTCAACGCGCGGGCTGACCCGCGGTCATGTCGGCCGCGCCTTGCGCGCCATCCGGGACAACGAGGCGGTCGCCGTGTCGTTCGGCACGAATATCGCGCGGCTCAAGATCGCCGCGTTCACCTACAGCGCGGCGCTCGCCGGGCTCGGCGGCGGCGTGTTCGCCATCGTCGTCGGCTTTGTCGCCCCGGACAATTTCATGCTTGGCTTTGCCGCGTTGTTGATCATCGGGCTCGTGCTCGGCGGCAAGGATTCGGAATGGGGCGCCGTGGTCGGCAGCCTGCTTGTGGTGGGGGTTCCGCTCTACGCCGCGAAGATCGACCAGGCGGCATCGGGGCTCGTGTTCGCACTCATGGTCCTGGGGGCGACTTTTGCAGCGCCCGCGGGCGCCGTTGGCCTCGTTCGCCGCGTCCGCCGTCTGTTTGTCGCCGATACAACGGCAATTACCGGAGCAGAAACAAATGCAAAAGCCTAACCTGCGCGCTCATTCGGCTGCTGTCTTCGCCGCGGTTGTGCTGATGGCCGTGTCCGCGGGCGTCCGCGCCGACGAGGACACGGGCATCACCGACGACACGGTCAAAGTCGGGTCCATCGTGCCGTTGTCGGGTCCATCGGCGCCACTGTCCGTCTATGTGCGGCAGCTTGCGGCCTATCTCAAATATGTCAGCGCCCTGGGTGGGGTGAAGTTCGGCGACGGCAAGGTCCGCAAGATCGAACCGATCCTGATCGATTCCGGCGGCCAGCCGGCCCGCGCGCTCGCCGCGGCACGCGAACTCGTCGAGCAGCAGAAGGTGTTCGTGCTGGCGTCGCCGCACGGCACCAACGAAAACCTCGCGATTGTCGATTATCTCAATGCGAAGGAGGTGCCGCAGGCCTTCGTCAACAGCCCGGCCACCATCTGGGGCTCCGAGGTCGCGAAGCATCCGTGGACGTTCGGGTATCCGCCGGTCCCCGGTACGCAAATTTCGATCCTGGTCTCGTACATCAAAAGCGTGCGGCCGGATGCCAAGATCGCGATCCTGCACGCCAACGATCAATCGGGTCACGACGCCGTGGCCGCCCTCAAGCGGGTGACCGGGGACGGCGCTGCGAAGGTCGTGGCGATCGAGAGCTACGAATTTTCCGACGCCACCGTCGATTCGCAGGTCGTGCGGCTCGCGGCGAGCGGCGCCGATGTCTTCATCGATTATGCCATCGGCCGCCACGGCCTGCAGGCGATCCAGAAGGCGAACGAGATCGGCTGGAAGCCGCTGCGGCTGGTCGAAACCTCGACCGCATCGTCGGGCGCGATAAAAAAGCTGCCGCCCGAAGTGATCGACGGCATCGTCAGCTCGGCCTACGCCAAGGATCCGACGTCGCCGGAATTCAAAGACGATCCCGCCATCCTGACCTATCAAAAGGCGATGGCCGAATACTTCGGCTCCGGCTTCGATCCGACCTCGCAGCCACTCGGCGCACTCGAGGCCGCGACCCTCATCCGCGTGTTCGAAACGACGCCGGAGCCGACGCGCGCGGCCTTCGTCGCGGCTGCGCGCAGGCTCGAGGGAGCCGAGATCCCGTTTCTGCTCCCCGGCATCCGCGTCAGTCTCGCATCGACGCGCGGCTTTCCCATCACGCAGATGCAGATCATCCGCTTCGAGAACGGCAATTTCGTCCGCGTCGGGGACGTCCTCTACGGACCGCCGCTCTGATCCGGCCGTGATCGTCGCAGAACCAGTCGTGAACAGGGCAACGAACACAAGCAAATGACAACCGATATCGCTTCCCAGCACGCTGCGGTCGCGCAACGGGCCAAGGTTCTTATCGTCGGTGGCGGCCCGGTCGGGCTGACGCTGGCCAATCTGCTCGGCCTCTACGGCATCGCGGCCGTGGTGATCGAGCGCAATGCGGCGCTGTCGGACGTGCCGAAAGCGCTGATGATCGACGATGAATATTTCCGGCTGCTCGACACGCTCGGCATTGCGGACGATCTCAAGCCGCACTGCGCGTTTCCCATCGGCGTAAAATACTATTCGATGTTCGGCTTCCCGATCGCGCACGTCGGCGGCCACCTCACGGCCAACCGCTTCGCGGCACGTTCGGTGATGTGGCAGCCGGCGCTCGAGCAGTTGCTGCTGCGCAATCTCGACCGTTTTCCCGGCATCGTGATCAGATTCAAACACGTGCTGGAGGATATCGTCGAGCACGCCGACGGAGTCCGCGCGCGCATTCGCGGCGCTGAAGGCGAAAGTTACGATATTAATGCCGATTTTCTCATCGGCGCCGATGGCGCGCGCAGCACCGTGCGCAAGCTTCTCGACATCGCATTCGAAGGCACCACGCTTTCGGACCAGCGTCATCTCGTGGTCGACGTCGCGGATGATCCCGACGGCGAACTCGTCGGCAAGCTTATTCTCGATCCGGCGCAGCCGTCGACGAGCCTGCCGCTCGCCTATCACGGCCGCCGCTACGAGTTCAAAATCGGTCCGGACGTGGACGCCGAAGAAGTTCTTGCCGATGCCTCGGTGCGCCGCCTGATCGGCCGGTTCCGCGACGCTGCCGATCTCAAGGTCATTCGCAAGACGGTCTACACGTTCCACGGCCTTCTGGCGCGGCGCTTTCAGAAGGGACGCGTCTTCCTGATCGGCGACGCCGCCCATGCGATGCCGCCGTTCGGCGCGCAAGGCTTGAACAGCGGCGCCCGCGACGCCAACAATCTTGCCTGGAAACTCGCAGCGGTGATCGGCGGTCATGCCGGGCCTCGCCTGCTCGAGACCTACGATGAAGAACGGCGCGCGCAGGTCGCCGGTACCATTGCGATCGCGGTACGGCAGGGACGTCTGGTCAATACCAGCTCGTACGCGGCGGCGCTGCTGCGCGATTTCGTCTTCGTTGCGCTCAGTGTCGTTCCCCCGATCAAGCGGTACATCGCGCAGATGAAATACATTCCAAAGCCGTTCCTGCGCTCGGGCGTGGTGTTGGGCCGGCCGGTCAAGGACGAGGCCAGCGTGCTCGGCCGCATCCTGCCGCAGCCTGACGTCAAAGCGGCGGGCGAAGAGCCGCAGCTCCTCGACAAGATACTCGGACCAAGCTTCGCGATCCTCGCGATCGAGCCGGACCTGGCCAAGCCGATTGTCGGCGTTGATCATCCGCTGTGGTCGCAATTGGGCGCGGTGTTCTGGTCGCTGCATTGGTCCGCATCATGGGCGCCCGCCGCAGCCGGATTTCGGCCGCTGCAGGTCGTCAGCTCGCAGCTTGATCACGTGCGCGAGCGCTACCGCGGACAGCTTCTGATCGTCCGCCCCGATCGTCTGGTGGCGGCTATCGTTGCGCCCGGCGAACTCGAAGACGCCGCCCGCGGCATCGTGGAACGGATCGGCGCGCCGGAGCGCATCACCGCGCCGCGTGCGGAGATCAGCACCAAATCCCCCGGTCGCGTTGCGGCGCCAGCGACCCTTTAGAGACGGCGTCACATCCGCCATTGGCACAACAGCAGGAAACAAGATCATGGAAGTGTTTTGGTACGTATCGCCGGTCGACGGCCCGTATCCCTGGAAGGCAGAGGGCCGCGACCCGGCTTCGCTGAAGAACATCATTTCGCTGGCGAAGACGATCGACCGTTATCCCTTTGCCGGCGCACTGTTCGGGACCTACGGCCACGACGTCTGGACGACGGCGTCGACGCTGATCCCGCTGACCCAGCATATGCGCTTTCTGATTCCGATCTATCCGGGCATCACGTCGCCGCGCCTGTTGGCGCAGCAGGCGCTGACCTTCGACGAATATTCCGGCGGCCGGCTCCTGTTCAATCTCGTCAACGGCACCGATGCCGTGCTGACGCAGTTCGGCCTCCATGTGGAGCACGACGAGCGCTACGAACTCAGTGCAGAATATTGGGAGGCGTTCAAGAAGCTCTATAGCGGGCAGGCGGTCGTTCACGACGGCCGTTATTTCAAGGTCAGCCGCAATCGCGAGATCGAGGGACCGACCAGCCTGCCTGTGCCGCCGACGCAGCATCCGTATCCGCCGCTCTGGGGCGCAGGCGCCTCGCCGGCCGGCGTGCGCCATGCCGCCGAGATCGTCGAGACCTATCTCGCCTTCATCAACCGGCCGGACCGCTTCGAAAAGCAGATCAAAGAGGCGCGCGCCGCGGCGGCGGCCAAGGGGCGCAGCTTGCCCGCCGGCGCCGCGCTCTGGATCGTCGTGCGCGAGACGGAGCAGGAAGCGCTCGATCATCTGCGCTGGCTCCTCGACGTGACCGGCGCCGATTGGATCGCCGATCAGGTCGATAAGGACCTCAAAAAGGCGTTCGGCAAGGACGCGTCGCTGGCGAAGCAATCGAGCGACGATCCGCAACTGCAGCGGCGCATCGATGCCCTGCGCGCCGGCCGCGTGCCCGACATCGCCGATCTGAAGCTCGCCGATCATCTCTACACCGGCCCGACGCCGCCGTCGGCGCTCGACGTCGTCGGCACCGGCCGCGGCACTTATCTGGTCGGCAATCCGCAGCAGGTCGCGGGCGTGTTGAAGGGACTGCAGCGCAATCTCGGCGTCGATGTCTTCATCATGCAGGCCTATCCGCTGGAGCAGGAAGCCGAGCGGGTCGCCAAGCTCCTGCTGCCGCTGCTTGATCTCGGCACCACGGCGGCCCCGCTGCAGCGCCTCGCAAGCTAGATCGTCGGCTTTCATTCACGGGAGAATGGACATGAACATCGCCACCGTCGGCGTCACCTGGTCGACGACCAACGACCCTGCGGTTGAGACCGCGCGCAACATCCGCTTCGGCCAAGCCGACGGCGCGGCGCTGTTGCTCGATCTCTACCGCCCCGCCGGGCCCGACGACGCGCTGCCAATCGTGGTTTATCTGCATGGCGGCGGCTGGCTCGTCGGCACGCGCACCGACCGCGAATACGAACGCGCCGTCCCGTTGGCGGCGCGCGGCTTCATCGTCGCGAGCGTCGAATATTGCCTGAGCGGCGCCGCGAAGTTTCCGGCGCAGCTCAACGATGCGCGGCAGGCGGTGCACTGGCTCAAGACTCATGCGGCCGAGTTCGGCGGCGACGGGAAGCGCATTGCCGTCTCGGGCGCATCAGCCGGCGCACATCTCGCGGCTCTATTGGCTCTGGCGGGCCCGGACGATCTGGTCGGCGGTTCGGAGGCCGAGCGCGCGGCGCGCGGCGTGGCGGCCGACATCCGCGCCGTCGTGTCGTGGTTTCCGGTGACCGATGTCGTCGGCTGGGACGTCGAATCGCGGACGGCGCCGCCGCCGGCGGCCGGTTCCTTCGCCGCGCAAGGCGCCGCGCGACGCGGCTGGCCGCCGCCCGAGCGCGGCGCCGCCTTGCTCGGTGTCAAACACATCGAAGAGGCATCGCCGGCGGTGATCGCGTCCGCCGATCCGCGGACCTACATCATCCACGCCGTCGCCCGGACGGCCAAGCAATCCGGACGCGTCCCGCCGTTTCTGGTGCTGCACGGCGACGCCGACAGCGCCGTCGGGCTGCACCACAGCAGGCTCCTTCACGAAGCGCTGCGCAAGGGCGGTGTTGAATCGACACTGCTCATCCTGGTCGACGCCGATCACGAGGATCCCAACTTCGGACAACCGGTTCCGCTGGCCGCCGTCGCTGCATTCCTGCAGGCGGCGCTGGGATAGTGCGGTCTTCACGGCGCGCCGAGCGCCTTTTCCAGTTCGCCATCGGCCCTGAAGATCGCAGTCAGTGTCGGCGACAGCTGATAGCCGACGCGCAGCACGCTCGCCGCAGAGCCGGATGTTGCGGCGGCAAGGCCGCCGGTCAACAACAGCGAAGAAAGCAGCGCCATACGACGACAACCCGAAGCCGGCATCGCCAATCGCTGCTTTTGCCGGGGAATGTTTCAGCCCCCGGCGAGTTCCGCGGTGATGTGTTTGACCGACGGCGTCACGATCGCCACGAACTGCGCCTCGCGTAGACGGCGCGCCGCTTCGGCCCCGACGAGATAGCCGCGCGCGCCGTATTGCAGCGCGGCCGCTTGCGCTGCTTCCAGCGCGAGCCAAGTGAGATCGAGGCGTGTGCGCAGAACGTCGAGGAACGACGACCGGTCGGGCTCCTCCACGGCGCGGATATGGGATGCCAGTCGGTCACGCAACTCACCTAGCCGGCCGTCGATGGCATCGGGACCGAGCGGCAGATGTGCGGCCAGGCGCCGCCCCGGTCCATCCTGTCGCATGGCGCGCAGCGCGCCGGCCGCGACGCCGAGTGCCATGCCGGCTTGCAGCAGCACAAAGCCCTTGCGGATGCGCGGCACGAAGCGGCCGGCGTCGTCGGAAAGCACGTCATCGTCAGGGACGAAGGCGTTCCTGATCAGGAGGGAATAGGTCGCCGTTCCCTCCAAGGCGACGAAATGGGCGTTGCGCGCCAAGTCGACACCATCGGCCCCGGCGGTGAAAACGGCCATAGCGTACCCATCGGGAACGCCATCGACTGAGAAAATGGAAGCGAACAAATGCCCTCCGATGATATTGGACACGAAAGGCAATCGGCCATTGACGCGATAACCGCCAGGGACACGCTCGCCTTTCAACGCCAACGGTTCAAAGCCGGCGAGCGCCTTCATCGGATTCGACAACCCGGTGCCGCCGAGGGTCGCGCCGGTCGCCACGGCCTGCAGATATTTCTCGCGCGGTGCGTCGTTGTCGGCCCGATCGAGGTACCAGACAAGGGCGTCCTGGCACCACATGCAGAATGCCGTCGACAAGCACCACGCGCCGACATCCGCCATCGCATCGATGGCGGCCGTGAGGCCTGCGGGACCCCCGCCGAAAGGCGTGGTGTGATGCGCATAGGCGCCGGCCTCGCCGAGATCGCGCAGCAAGTCCGCGGGGTAATGGCCGTCGGCGTCGATGCGCGGCACGAGCGGGCGCAGCGCGGCAACGACCGACGCGACGGTCGGTCTCGTCGCCTGCGCGGCGATGGTTGATCCCGCGCTGCTCACTTGCTGCTCTGTTCGACGGAAACCGGAACGGGGTTGCGAATGGTGTTGAGAACGGGCGACCATTTGGCCGCATGGGCGAGAAGCTCGGCGAGCTCGGCGTCGCTCGCGCCCTCGATGTCGAGCGTCGCCTTGATGCGCACGGCGGTGAGCCCGAGCGGCTTGGGCGACAGATCGCCGGTGCCCCACACCGAGGTGATGTTGATGTCGCCTTCGAGGTCGAGTGCGATGCCGTGCACCGTAAAACCGCGCGCGACCGCATTGGCCTGGATGCCGACGGCGACGCAGCTGCCGAGCGCCGCGAGCAGCGCCTCGGTCGGATTGGGCGCGGTGTCGTCGCCGAGCAGTTGCGGCGGCTCGTCGACGATGTGGGCCGGCAGGTTGCGGATGTAGTTCAGATGACGGAAGCGCTGGCCTTCCGCCACGGTGCGGGCGCGCACTGTGCGCACGGCGCCCGGATCGGCCTTGCCTTTGGCGCTGAGCGCATCGAGGGCATTGCGGTCGATCGGAACGAATTGCGTGGCGACGCGGGTCTTGGTCGTTGCAGTCATCGGTTACTCCTCGTTATTTTCGGCGTTATTGGTTCAGCCGGCAGGTGTCCATTGCGTGCGGCGGATTAAAGCGGCGATCACGGCGTCGAACGCGTAGCCGATCAGGCCGATCAGCAGCACCAGCGCGGTGAGCCGGTCGTAGGACAGCGTGTCGCGCGCGTCGTTGATGGCGTAGCCGAGCCCGCTGGTGACGCCGAGAAATTCCGCCGGCACCAGTACGATCCAGGCGACGCCGAGCGCCAGCCGCAAGCCGGTGAGGATGTCCTGCGCCACCGCGGGAATGACGACGGCGATCAGGACGGAGAAGGTCGTGCCGCCGAGATTGCGCGCCATGGCGAGCCACAGAGGATCGATACGCTTGACGCCGGCAGCGGTGGCGAAGACGATCGGCCACACCGCCGCCGCCACGATCAGAAAGACGATGGCGCCGTCCCAGCTGGCAAAGGCCAGCACCGCGAGCGGCATCCAGGCGAGCGGGCTGACCATGCGCAGGATCTGAAACGGCAGCTGCATCATGCGCTCGAGGAGGGCAAAGCTGCCGATGCAGAGCCCGACCGGGGCGCCGATCAAAAATGCCCACAAAAGCCCCTGCAGCACGCGCGAGAGGCTCGGCGCGGTGGCGCGCCAGGCATCGCCCGAACTCGCGAGTTGTGCGAACGCAGCGAAGGTCGGCCCGATGGCGAAGCCGCGGAACACCGCGAAGCGGGGCTGACCTTCGAGGAAAAAGCCGGCAAGCCACCACAGCGCGAGCACGATGACGATGCCGACGGCCGGCGGCGCGAGACGCGCAGCGGCGGCGCGCCAGTTGATCCCGGCTGCGCGTCCGACGGGATTGGTCGCGACCAAGGTCACAGCGCCAGGAGTTCCTTGCGTTCGAACGGGTTGTCGCGGTCGACGCTCGGATCGTCCGTCCATGCGGGAAAGCGGCCGAGCGCCGCCTTGACGAAGCGGTAATCGACAAGATCGGAGGCAACGAAGTCGGGATCGAGGCCGGCCAGAAACGTGGTATTGCCTTCGACGATCGTGTTGTTCATGGCTTCGACGATCAGCTTCGTCGCCGAAGGATAGGGCCACGGCTGGAAATCGATGCGCCCGTTGTGCCAGTCGCGGTGGCGGATGGCGCCGTCCGCGTCGTAGTGGGCGCCGTAATCGGTCATGGCCTTTTCCACGACATTGGTCGGCGTCGGCAGATAGCCCTTGCCGTCGCGGGAAATGAGCTGGGCGACCTCGGCCTTGTTCTTCGACGCATAGACATGGGCGCGCACGACGGCGTCGACCACCTTCTGCGTCCATTCCGGCCGCTCCGCGATATTCTGCTCCTGCGTGCAGATGACGCAGCACGGATGGTTTTTCCAGATGTCGCCGGTGAAGCGCAGGATGCGCCCGCCGACTTTGAGTTCGCCGAGCGCGTTGAACGGCTCGGCGACGATGTAGCCGTCGATCTTTTTCGCTGCGAGCGCGGTGGGCATGTCCGGCGGCGGCAGGATCTGCAGCGCGCATTCGTCGGCGCCGAGCTGTGCGCCTTCGGGCTTGATGACCGGCGTGACGCCGGATTGCCGGAGCGCGTATTGCAGCACCACGTTATGGATCGAATACCAGAACGGCACGGCGATGCGCCGCCCTTTCAGATCGGCGAACTTGGCGATGCCGCTGTCGCCGCCGACGACCACGGCGGAGCCGTTGGTGTGGCCCCAGGCCAGGATCTTGACCGGAAAGTGGTTGTTGTAGCGCATCCATACCGGGATCGGCTTGAGCAGATGCACGACATTGAATTTGCCGGCGGCGAAGCCTTCGACCAAAGCCGGCCAGCTGCGGATCAAGGTCGGCGGCTCGACCTTGAGGCCGGCGTCTTCGAAATAACGCTTGGCGTGCGCCACCAGGAGCGCCGAGGCGTCGGTGATCGGCAGATAGCCGATCCGCACCACCTCGTCGTCCGCCGCGCGGGCGCGCAAGGGGCCGAGCGCGCCGCCCGCGAGCAGCGTCGCGAGCCCGCCGCGCGCCAGCCGATCGAGCGCGTCGCGCCGCGTCAAACCGGTCGCGTCGGCGGGGGCGCAGCAGGGACAAGAATGGCCGAACGAAAAGTGTGCCATACGGGATCGTGCCTTATCAGCAAGCTAAGCGGCGTCGCTCAATCCGGGGAACTGCGCCCGCAGCGCCCGCTCGCCATCGTGGCCGATCGCAATGTCGTCGATGATCGTTGCGGGCGAGCCGGCGAGTACAAGGGCGCGGTCGGCGAGCGCCGCGGCGTCGGCCAGATCGTGGGTGACGGTGATCAGGGTCACGCCGCGCGCTGCCGCAAGACGCCGGACGTCCCCGCGCAGCGCCGCCCGCGTTTCCGGATCGAGGGCGGAAAACGGCTCGTCGAGCAGAAGAATTTTCGGATCGGCGGCAAGCGCGCGCGCCAGCGCGACGCGCTGCTGCTGGCCGCCGGAGAGTTGTGAGGGCAGGGCGCCGGCACGGTCGGCCAATCCGATCTGCGCGAGTAGCGAATGGAGGCGGCGCTCCGCCGCGCGCGGATCGCGCCGCCGCTCGCCCGAAAGCCGCAGCGGCAGCAGGATATTCTCCGCGACCGAGGTCCAAGGCAGCAGCGCCGGCCGCTGGAACATCAGCACGACGCCGCGCGCCGGGCCGTCGACCGCCTCGCCGTCGATCAGGATTCCGCCGGCCGCCGGTCGCAACAGGCCGGCGACAAGATGCAGCAAAGTCGACTTACCCGTACCGGAGCGGCCGACGATGGCGACGTGCTCGCCCGCACCGACGGTGCACGACACGTCCGCGAGAACCGCGCCGTGGCCATATTTGAAATGAACGCCGCGCACGCTGATAGCGCCGGCCTTGCGCGGTTCCGTACTTTCCATGACCGATTGTCGCGCGATGGAGCCAATTCTTGAATTGCAATTATGCTCCTATCGGGAGGCATTGCTTTCATAGCGCGGCGTGTTCGGAGAAAATTGTTCTCATCGAACCCTCGCGGTTCGTCTGGACGCGTGGTGTATTGGCTGACACAGGAATTGGCGGTTTGCGTTGTCGTCCCGGAAGCGCGCTATTTGTAGAAGATGGGCGCCGCCAAGAATGCCGCCGCCAGGAGAAATTTTGCGACGTCTCTTGTCCGTGATGGGCAAGTATTTCACTTTGTTCTTTAAAGCCCATTGCTACCGTAGACTATTGCGGCGGCGCAAAATATTCTCGGGGTCCGCCGATGACATTTGCCGATCAGCCGGAAAGTCTTCCGGTTCTCGACTTTCGGCGGCTGGATGCCGGTCCATCCGCGCGGGTGTGGTTCCTGAACGATCTGCGCGCGGCGGCGAATACAACCGGCTTCTACTATATTGTCGGCCATGGCGTCGACGATGAACTGATCCACGCGGTGCTCGAGCTTTCGGGGCGCTCTTCGCCCTGCCGACCGAGGACAAGCTTGCCATCGAAATGGTGAAGTCGCCGCATTTCCGTGGCTACAATCGTGCCGGATGGGAGCGCGCGCGCGGCAAGCCGGACTGGCGCGAGCAGTTCGACGTGGGTGCCGAAAGAGCAGCGCTGCCGTTCGACCGGTTGGCGCCGCCGTGGACGCAGCTGCAGGGACCGAACCAGTGGCCGGCGTCGCTCCCGAACTCCAGCCGGCGCTGCTCGCTTATCAGGAGCGGGTGACCGCGCTCGCCATCCGCGTGTTGCGCGCCTTAGCCTCGGCGCTCGACCAGCCCGACGATCTATTCGCCGATGCCGCACCAACTCATCAAGCTCATTCGCTATCCGGGCCGCGCGGTCCACGACAGTGATCAGGGCGTCGGGGCGCACAAGGATTCCGGCTTTGTCACGGTCCTGCTTCCAGGACGTGGACAGCGGCCTGCAGGTGGAAGGCGAGCGCGGCTGGATCGATGCGCCACCGATTCCCGGCACCTTCTTCGTCAACATCGGCGAGATCCTGGAAATGGCGTCCAACGGCTATTTGCGCGCCAATGTTCATCGCGTGGTGTTGCCGCGCGTCGGCGCCGATCGGCTGTCGGTGGCATTCTTCCTTGGCGCGGGGCTCGATGCGACGGTGCCGGTGCTGTCGCTGCCACCGCGGCTCGCCGCGCAGGCGCGGGGCGTGACGCAGGACCCGTAAAATCCGCTGTTTCGCGATATCGGTCGCAATTACCTGAAAGGCCGCTTGCGCTCGCACCCCGACGTCGCCCAGCGTCACCGCGCGGACTCATTGATTCAGCCGCACTTGTTGATATCCCGTAGACAATGCGGACTGCGATGTCCGTCGGTACCAGGATCGCGCCAACAACCTTGGTCGAGAGCGGACTCGGCAGTTTGCAAAATGTTGCTAAACCATTGGCCCTGCCGGTTGGAGATGGTGCCGGTTTGTAAAAATACCAGGAGATTTCAACGATCTGGACCAGACTACGAATCTGGGGGTCAGGAGTTCGAATCTCTTCGGGCGCGCCACTCACCCAAAAAATTACCCTGTACATACAAAATGTTATTGATTTTCGCTGGTTTCTGCGCGATTATCCGTGCAACATCACGTCCAACAAAACGTCCAACTCGTTCCGAAAACGATGCCCGATTTTCTCACACGCCGGTGCGGCACTTGGCACTTCGTCCGGAGGGTTCCGGTGGAGTTCGCGCATCTCGATGCGCGCGGCGTCATCAAACATTCGACCAAGGTTCGCATCGCGCAGGATCGCACGGGCCGCCGCGCCGCGCGGGTGGCGAGCAAACTCAACGAAGAGCTGGAACTGTTCTGGCAAGGCCTCTCCGAGGGGCGCTCGAAGGATGAACTGCGCCGCTACGACGAAGCCCGCCGCCGCGCGCGCAGCCTCGGATTTGACTACGTCGATAACACGCAACTCCTGATGCTGCCGCCCGAGCAGCGCCTCAATCGTTTGGAGGCGCTTGTCACGCGCGGCGTCGCGGACGATCCGGCGGCCCGGGCGGCGCTGCTCGGTACGGAAAAACGCCCCGCAATTCGCGTGTCGAAGCTGTTCGAAGAGTATGAAGCGATCACGAAGGATGAGGCCAAAGACTTTTCGCCGAACCAACTGCGCATCTGGCGTAACGGACGAATGCGCGCGGTCGAGAATTTTCTTTCCGTCGTCGGTGATAAGCCGGTCAGTGAACTGACCGAGGACGACGGCATCGACTATGCGGATTGGTGGCGCGAACGCGTGCTGAAGGAGAACGTGGCGGTAAAGACCGCCAACAAGGATATCGGGCAACTGAGCCGCATGCTCAAGGATGTGAGCATTCGCAGGTGCATTAAGATTCCGGCGATCTTCAGAGGCCTTCGTCTCAGAGGCGCCACCGAACGGTCACGCGTGCCTTTCGAGACCGAATTCATCCAAGACGAGCTGCTCGCGACCGGTGCGCTAGACGAGTTGAACGAGGATGCGCGGTACGTCCTTTATGTCGTCGCAGAGACGGGCATGCGGCTTTCGGAAGTCGTCAATCTTCGCGAGGATGCGATCCATTTGGATGCGAAGATTCCCTACGTGAAGGTCCAGGCGGACGGCCGCAAGCTCAAGACCGAAGATTCCGAACGCGAGATTCCGCTGGTCGGCGTCGCGCTCGCGGCGATGAAACGCCGGCCGCAGGGCTTCCCTCGCTACCGCGACAAGTCGGCGAGCTTGTCGGCGACGGTGAACAAATTTCTTAGCGTGAACGGCCTTCGTCCGACCAAGGATCATTCGGTCTATTCGCTGCGCCACAGCTTCAAGGATCGGTTGGTGGCGGCCGAAGCCCCCGACAGCCTGATCGACAGTCTCATGGGGCACAAGACCTACAAGCCTAAATACGGCAAAGGTCCGTCGCTGGAATTGAAACTCAAATTCCTCGAGTCGATTGCCCTGCGCCCGCCGTCGCGCTTGTAGGCGAGGAGAAGCCGCCGCGCGCGATCTTTGGTTGCTTCCTTCTTTCTCAACTCCTCAAGCTCGGCCTCGAATTTCTCGTACATCGGCACGTGAACATCACCGTCAAGCTCGATGAAATAGGCGAGCAGGACCAGCGCGCGCTCAATGCGCTCGATCATTGAAGGCTGCTCTCGTTCCGGGTTCGTCATCGTCAGGGCTCTTGCCACCCCGACTTTGCCCGAACCCGGCTGCAAGAAGCTTTGGAAAGGTTGGGAATTCGCCCTCGACTTACGAACATTCCCAACCGAGACATTTCATGTTCGGAAAATGCGAGGCGGCCGATCACCTCGCCGTTACCAATGATTCCGTCGCTCACCTATTGGAGTTAATCCGAAAGACCATATATATCTTTCGGAGTTAATACGATTGAGGATGCGCCATGGCAACGCCTGCTCAGCTTGTCGCCACGGTTAGCGAGGCCACCGGGGTTCCGCTGGCGACGATGATCGACATCGATCGCAAGCTCGTTGACGCGAAGCTCCGGACCAAGGGCGGGCGCGGCCTGCACGCGGCGCGCATGACCGCCCTGGACGCAGCCCGCTTGCTCACGGCGGTCCTGGCGAGCCCGCAGGCAAACATGGCGGCCGAAGCCGTCAAGCGCTACGCGGAAACGCAACCCGATAAGAGCCGGTCGAGCGATAAGCTGTATGAGGCCGCCAAGCTTGACGATCTTGCCGCGCTTTCGGCGAGACACAGCTTTGTCAATGCGTTGACCGCCCTGCTGGCATCACTCGCGAGTGGCTCACTGGCGAAGCTGACCGCCAACACGACGGGGGGCCAGGTCCCCCATTTCGAGGTGTTCGCATTCACACAGGCCACGCGCGGCAGGATTCGGCTTTCCGGCCTGCCAAACGGGCGCACTGCGGCCGTCGAATACGCCCCCGGAGGTCTAGCTCCGAAGCGCGACAGAGCCGGCGATCTGGAACAGTCCCGGCGCGTCACCGAACGAACGATCATATCGATTGCAAAGCTTCTAGCGAAGGAGGACTAAAATGGCGGAACATGATCCGGAATTCGCGGCCGACATCCTGCGCGGCGCCGAGGAAATCGCTCAGTTCCTTTACGGCGACCGCATGATGCGGCGGAAGGTCTACCACCTCGCGGCCACGTCGCATCTGCCGGTATTCAAACTGGGCTCGATGATCTGCGCAAGGAAATCGGTGCTGCTCAAGTGGGTCGAGGATCAAGAGACGCGCCACGCAAACGACAACCATACAAGCGTACGGTTGAAGGCGTAGAAATCGGGAACGTTCGGAATTCCCGCATATATCAATTTGACATATGTGCGGTGCACAAAGAAAAATTGGAGCATTCCCTCGGCTTCTCCGAAAGGAGAATACCTGCGGATTGCGGAGCTAGTCATTTATTGAGCGCTTGGTTCATCGGGCCAGTCTCAACGGGTTGAAGTCAGGCACTCCCATCCACCGCCGCTGGGAAAGTCCATGCGCACGGGCGCATGGGCATTCATCCGGAGCTTAGGAGAAAATTGATGGACCAGCGTACCCCGCCAAACGAAACGGCCACCGAACTCGCCGATGACCTGCTTCGCGGCGCCGATGAGATTGCGGAACTCATATTCGGTGACCTGAGCCCCGCAAATTCCTCCAAGAATGGTGACGTTGCCCCCTTGAATTGATCCAGGATGAACTGGAGTCTGGCCTTGAGGAAAGGACCAGACGATGAGGCGGAAGAGGCATACGGAAGAGCAGATCATTGCGATTCTGAAGGAGCACGAGGCCG